>JACCDG010987795.1_pt1 | contig 137990 bp, 105 predicted proteins | sample 7442471 | NCBI WGS metagenome assembly JACCDG01 (sample SAMN15323444, study PRJNA562643) | freshwater metagenome | isolation source: river surface water | place: USA:Blue River Watershed | collected 2017-08-17
GGCCAACTAAGAGAAATCTTAAACGCTGACACTCCCGAAGATTCTAAGGCAAAATTAGAAGAGTTTTCTAAACACCTTCGCGAAACCTTTATCAAAAATGGCCAACTTTTAGAGATCTTAAACGCTGACACTCCAGAAGAATCTAAGGCAAAATTAGAAGACTTTTCTAAGCACCTTCGCGAAACCTTTATTAAAAATGGCCAACTTTTAGAGATCTTAAACGCTGACACTCCAGAAGAATCTAAGGCAAAATTAGAAGACTTTTCTAACCACCTTCGCGAAACCTTTATTAAAAATGGTCAACTTTTAGAGATCTTAAACGCTGACACTCCAGAAGAATCTCAGAAAAAAGTAAAAGCTTTCGCTGAATTTATAATCACTACATTACAAACTTCAATGGAAAAAAAAGTACAAGATAAATATACAGAATTAAAAGAAACCGCCTACAACAAATCATTTTTAGGGAAAATAAAACCTCTCCAAACGACCGATAACCCATCTGCCGTAAAAGCCTTCTGCCCGCAAATAATTCAATGGTCCTTCATCGTAAGCGCATGTGGATACATTGGTTACAAATCAGCAGAACTCGCTCGAAAAGGAATAGCTGCCGCAGGTAAAAAAAGCTTTGCGTTTGCAAAACAAAAATACAGCGATTGGAAAAACAAAAAGCAGGAAGAAAAACCTCAAGAAGAACCAGAAAAACAACCTGAGGTGGTTTCTACACCAGAAGTTGAAGCATTGGTTGAAAATCCCGAAATTTTGAATCCAGAATTAGCAAAATAAAAAAAGACAATAGTTAGAAAAAGGGGCTCGCAAAGTTCGGGCCCCTTTTTTTGTTTATTTATTTATAAAAGAACAATAAAACATAAAAATGCCTGCTGCAACTGAAGCGTTGTAGGAAATATCCTTAGTTTTTTGCGGCAGGGTTACAAGCGTTCCTTTATTAAAATGTTGCTTACCAACACCTTGCTCTTCATTACCAATAATCAAGCAAAAAGGATTTTCAAATTTAACTTCATTGATTAATTTACCTTCGCCAAGAACTGCAAAATACTTGTTGTATCCTGCACTATTTAAAAGATCTAATGCGGCCGATGTGTTTGGCGCCAAGAAAACATCCAAGTGTTCAACAAGGCCGGCCGATGCTTTAACTGCTGCTGGAGTAATTGCAGCACTTTTGGATGCACACAAAATCAATCCATCAAACCCTGTGCAATAAGCCGAGCGGGTTATTGCGCCTAGATTTCTAACATCTTGAACTCCGTCGAGAAGAAGAAGTTTTTTATGTTTTTCAGGTTCAAAAAATTTCTTGCGATACTGAAATTCGCTAAACCATGCCACGATTCCCATATGATCTGACCCACCAGCCATTTTTGCTAAAACATCTCGAGAGACGTACTGCAAATTAAAATTTTTTGAGGCAGGCAAAAATTGCTTAACTCTCAAAAACGATTTTGGTTCGGGCTTGGTCGTGTAAATTGCTATTAATTTTCTTTTTTTTGCTTTCAGAGCTTCGGCGACAGCATGCGCGCCATACAAAAGCTCCCCTTTTATTTCAGCCATGTTGCTCCAGCGAGGGTTTTTATAAAACAATAATCTAATTTAAAAAATCGAGCAACAAGCAAATCTGGTTGCTAAAAATTGAAAAGAAATAAAGATGGATTTAAACTGGAGTCAAATTTGTAACTTAAAAAAACATGGCCGGACATTCTAAGTGGCATAATATAAAACACAAAAAAGCAAAAGAAGATGCAAAAAAAGGATTAATATTTACAAAGCTTAGCAAAGAAATTTCAGTTGCCGTAAAGCACGGAGGCGTTGATCCAAGCTTCAATATCCCCCTGCGCTTGTTGCTTGAAAAAGCAAAAGAAAATAATATGCCAAAAGAAAACGTTGAGCGCGCGATAAAAAAAGGATCTGGTCAATTAGAAGGCGTTAACTATGAATCCATAATGTATGAAGGCTACGCTCCTTGCAACGTGGCAGTGATAATTGAAGCGCTAACAGACAACAAAAACAGAACCATTTCTGACTTGCGATGCTACTTTAGCAAACACGGCGGACGCATGGTTGATGCAGGAACCGTATCGTGGATGTTTGAAAAAAAAGGCCAAATAGAAATCGACGCTCAAGGGATGAGCGAAGAAAAACTAACTGATATTTTTTTGGAAACAGATATCAACGATATAAAAATGTCAGACGATTCTACATTTTTAATTAGCGAAATGGAAAACGTTGAAGTAGTTCGGGAATTTGCGGAAAAAAAAGGATTCAAAGTTAAAAGCGCGTCCTTAATTTGGATGGCAAAAAACAATATCGAACTTACATCCGAAGACGATAAAGAAAAAGTTATGACATTCTTGGAAAACTTGGATGAATTAGACGATGTTCAAACTCTATTTGTTAACTTGGAATAAAAATGCAAAGTATGACCGGATTTGCCAACGGCAAAACAACAATAAACTTAAGCTCGCAACAACAAGTTGAGATAAACCTTGAAATAAAAAGCGTTAACTCAAGATTTTTTGAATTCAACTTTAGAGCTCCAAGCTTATTTTCAAGCTTCGAAAACGAAATTGCGTCAATGGCAAAATTAACTTTAAAAAGGGGTAAAGTTGTTTTTTCGATCGACATAAAATCTGGCAAAAATGACAACGAAAACCCACAACTAAACACGACGCTTCTCTCTCAATACGTAGACATTGTTGAAAAAATAAAAAACGTCGCACAAGAGAGTTTTGATGCAAAAAGCATAAACTGGTTAGCGCTCCCAAAACTTGTTAATTTTGACAGCGTAGAGATGTCGGAAGAAAACAAAAAAAACCTGTTTGCATTCTTTCATTCAACCTTAGAAAATTTAAAAAATGTTCGCGACACAGAAGGAAACAAAACTTGCGCAGACATAAAGAAGTCTCTGGAAAAAATAAAAGATCTGTCGCAAAAAGTTAAAGAAATAAACGCCATAGAACTAGAAGAGCTAAAAAAAAACTTCGAACAAAAAAAGAAGGAATTTTTTGCGCAAACCTTTGAAAACGACATTACCAGGCAAGCCGAAGAACGCAAAATTCACGACCTTGAGATTGGCATGAGCAAAATAGACATTAACGAAGAAGTTGTTCGGTCAAAAATGCATCAAGAAAGTTTGGAAAAATTAATTAACGACAACTCTGGAAATGAAATAGCAAAGAAAATTGATTTCACTCTACAAGAAATGGTTAGGGAAACCAATACCACTTGCGCAAAAACCGTTAACTACGAAATAAGTTCTCGCTGCATAGACATAAAGTATGAGTTAGAAAAAATAAAAGAACACATCCAGAATATTGTTTAGAGATTTATTTACCCAGAATACGACATTTTGCGATTGGGGGCGGCGTCAGGTAAACTGTTACGATGTCATGCTTGCGAAGGCGAGCATCCAGAATTAAACAAATCTGATAATCGATAAATTTGATTTTTAAAGGAGCGCCTAAGTCTGGATCCCCATCCTACGCCAAGGCTTCGGTCTGGCACCGCCGGCAGCGCCGAGGATGACCGCATTTTAATGCTAGCCCTACTTTTTAGAGCATGACCCTCTGGGCCGTCATCTTTTCCGCCGTCGCATAAAGCTGTCGTCCTACGCAAGAGCGCTATGGACTGACACGATGGCGTGACACAGCGAATATAGTGAGGAGATCCTGGATTAAACAAAACACCAATATGTAACCGAATTGCAGAACCTACACAACCCTTGCGTATGTGACGGTCCAGGCTTAAACAAATACGAAAAGCGATAGGTCTTTTTTATCATGGATCTCCAGGCGAGCCTGAAGATGACGGCCCCGCAAGGGCCATGAAGTATATGTTTCTCTGGAGCCGAATCGGATAAACTACGCAATCCGCGATCGGAAAAAAAAGTATAAGTTTGAAAAAATTATCAAGGGCGCAACTCCAATGAGCCAGCAAAACAAAAGTGTTCTTCCGCTTAAAAGAAAATAGTTGATTGCAAAAAAAGAACAGGCTGACAGCACTCCTATCGGAAATAAATAATCAAATTGAACTCGCAAGAAATCTTCGTGAGAAACTTTAGAAGAACGAGAATTCATCATGACAAGCTCCGAAACCGGAGACAACCCTGAACCAAAAATAACAGCCGATAAAATCGCACCAATTATAACGACAAGCATGTGCTCTGGGTTTGCATCAAACAAAGAATACATCGGAAGCGCAACAGGAATCATAATAGAAATCGTTGCCCACGCCGAGCCAAGTAAAAATGCAAGCATCGCTGTAAGAATAAAGATTGCGACCAAAAACACAGCTGGGCTTAAATATGGTAAAGCAGCGGACGCCAAAATCCTTCCGGTCCCAATTTCAGAAAGAAATCGGCCAAACATATTGGAAAAAGTTAATAAAAACAAAATGTCCTTGGTTTCAAAAAAACCAATTTTTACAGCCTCGATAACGCCCGAGACAGATACCATTTTTATGCTAAAAAGATAAATCGTCGAAAATAATACAGAAACTAGAGTTCCAAAAAATAATGCTTTTTCAGGAAATGGATTTTTTTGTAGAGACGCAAAAAGACCAACCGCAGGATAGCCACCAAAATAAGCCATAAGCGCAACAACCGAACTGATAAGCAAAAATACTGGAATCAAAAATTGAAACAAGTTGACTTTTCCATAAACTAACTCATCAATATTGTCGTTCTTTACCTCGCAAACAACAGACTCTTCTTTTTTTAAAACTCCAAATGTTGAGTTAAATAAAACAACAAAAAATCCTGAGGCAGCCAAGCACAAAGAAAATAAAACAAATGGAATCGATTTTGCATAAACCAAAAATGCGTCCATTCCGAACAGCGAATTTGTATCTATAGAACCTGATATAGTTGACAAAATTTCTGCAGACCAACTAGAAATTGGGATTAATGTACAAAGAGGAGCTGCTAGAGTTCCCACTAAAAACGCTATTTTCATTCTTGAAATCGCAAACTTACTACAAAACATCGAGCTAATTTTTGCGTTAGTCATGACGCTTAAATAGTCGTCAACAAATAAAATTAGTCCCAAAATTAATGATGAGAGTTCAGCGCCTTTTTTGCTATTAACCTTTGTTCTTAAAAAATTATAATACCCATAAAACAATCCTGACTCGTGTATCATTGCAATCAAAATGTTTGTAAAAAAAATAAAAAACATCAAAAGCAATCTGCTGCTTGAAAAAAATTTAACCGAAAATAAATTGTTTATTTCACTTGCGGCTAAAAATTTATAAAAAAGCAATTCAAAAACAAGAGAAAAATCAGTGCCAGCAATTACGATCGAGCCGACCAAACATCCAGCAATAAGGGCATAAAATGTCTTGCGTGTTAACAAAAAAATAAGCGCCACTGCAAAAATAGGTACTAAAGAAAGCAAAAGCTCAAACATAAGATTTTTAGTTATGAAAACAATGGATCAATTCTAAATTACCAGTCTTATTAAGTCAAACCGCAAAGAGGTTGATTAATTAATTAAAACCGCTATCCTTGCATGTATTATAAGAATCGAGAAATAAAATGGTTAACTTAAAAAAGATACTTTTAACACTCTTCGTTGTCACGCATCAGTCAATATTTAACAACAGGCAAGAACATACTTTGGATCGAAAAATCGCCTGGAGCTCTTCTTTGTCTAACGAATCTGCGGTATCGCTCTACACAACTCTTTTAAATAAAAACGTTGTTGCAGACAGACCAAACTACGTAAAGTCAACGCTAGATATTAGCCCCAAATTCATCTTTGGCCGTGAAACATTTGGCCATGATGCAATCGTTTTAGCAGCTACCATGAGGCACAAAAGTTATTGGGGATCGAACGCTCTAAGTACCGATTCAGCATCTTTTAAAGTTGAAGATGTCTTGAGCGGAGCACACTCTCACCCAATTTCAAGACCGTCCGTTTGGATGAAAAATGCTTACGCTGAAGTTAGTTTTGATGCATTTGTAAAAAGCGACGAAGGCTATGGAGCAAACAAATTAAAGGTTGGATACTTTCCATTCTCACTTGGCAGAGGAATTGCGTTTGGAGGAAATTATGGCGTGTCGCAAGATTTCCTTGGAGTTTATATCAGAAGCAATGACTACAGCATGCCGGGAATGTTATTCCACGGAGAAATGAAACAACACGGACTTGGTTACAAATTTTATTTTTCTAAACCAGATGCTCGAAGCGCGTCTTTAGGCCAAACGCTAGGATTAACAAAAGACCACCTTGTAAATGAAAAAGCTGCTTACAGCGGAGCGTTCAAAGACGACATGATCTTGGCTATTCAATTTGACCTAACAAGAACTTATGGCTTAAGCGAAAAGAAAACTATAAAGCTGTCTCCTTATGCTGTTGCGTTCGTAGCTCCAGACAAAAAAGTAGTTATGGATCCGGACTCCAGCATCGAACTCTACACCTGTGGACTGGCTGGCGCTGCTTCGTCAAAATCTTTAGAATTTTCTTTTGATACAGCAATAAACTTTGGCCAACACACAGTAAAAAGAGCTGACCAAAATACATTAGTGTTTGCAAAAGATCCTGTGACGGCAGCGTTATTTGAGCAATATTCTCAAATCATTGATAACGCAACGGGTAAACCAGCTCTTGCTACCGATGAATTAAAAAATGAATTGCTAAAAAATCGCCACCGCGGAGCAGATTTAAGCGGAGAAACTTTCTCAGTTGGATCAAGTACATACCGCTCTAAACCTGGCCGAGTAACCCAAGGTTATACAAACAAATTTAAAGGTTACATGAGCGTTGTTGATGCCTCATTTAAATTCAATAAAATGAATTCTAAGCTTTCTGGAATCGCTGGTTTAGCCAGCGGAGATGCAAATCCCCACGGAATCAAAAAAGACAAAGACTACAACGGTTTCATAGGTATCAACGAATCCTTCAATAACGACAAAGTTCCAAGTTCTTTCTTTCTTGGAGGCGGAGTTAGAAGGCCTTTGACAGTTCAAGTATCAACAGAAACGCCAACAGAAGCTGTTCTTAAAGACTACGTTCAAGGTGCATTTACAGACCTTTATTTCACAGGTGTTGCGCTCAACCTAAATCCTGGCTTATTCGAAAACAACAAGGACAACTTTTCTTTTAGCATTCTAACCGGATGGAAGCATTTCGCTGGCAAAAAAGTTATAATCAACGAAAACTCAATGCCAACATTTAGCAACGAAGATGCTGCAAGTCACTTGGGCGTGGAAATAAATTCTGCTTTAACAATAATGCCAATTGATTCATTTAAGGTTGAATTCAAAGCCGCATGCTTTATTCCTGGTCAATACTACCGAGATATGAGCGGAGCTATATTTGATGACTCTGTATCGAAAGCATTGAAAGCTTATGATAGCGACAGTATTGTAAAAGGCGACTTTTCACTCGGTAGCGATAAGTGCTTTATCTTTGGAATTGAGGCTTCATTCTCCTTTTAACTAGGCAATCATGATTACTAAAAATATAACGCTAAGACTCTCGATTTTGTTTTCATTTCTTACTGTTTTTGCAGGAAGAGTCTTTGGCGTTATATTTGATTTTTTAGTAATCAGACTTTTTGGCGCAGACAAATCTGGCGCTGATGCCTTCTTCCTTTCCATGGGCGGCCTTAAACTATTAAGAACTGCTTTTTCGGAAGGCTTCTTGTCATCTTGTGCACTTCCATCACTCAGCAAATTATTTAATCATGGAGAACAGGACAGAGCTGCACGGCTTTCTACTTTATTACTATTGTTTTTTAGCACGATAATCGGGTTGCTAGCAATTGCAGCATTCTACTCGCCTTCTATAGTTGTTAATGTTTTTTTACCAAGAGCAAATCCTCGGCTACTCAGCACTATTTACAATTATTTCCCTGTATTTAAACTAGTCCTTTTGTTTTTTATTGCGGCGCAGGTTTTGTTTATTACACTCAGAGCAAACAAAAGAACTTTTGTGCCAGTTTTTGAGTACGGATTTTCTTACATTATAATGCTCATCTCTCTTTATTTTTTTGCGAGCTACAAAGTTGACCTGTCAAACCTAGGATTCACAATGGTGACAGCAGAGGCAGGATGCTTTATAATCGCCGTCATACTCGCTCTTTCAAATGGAGTTTTACCAAAAAATCCTTTTTTTAAAGAAACTTTTTTAGACGCTTTAGAAATCGCAAAAAAATATCTTCCTTTGGCTCTTGGATATTTTTCTACTTATTTATTTTTTGGAACTCAATCTGTGGTGAGCCAGCACTTTAATCCAGGAGAAATAGCACTGCTCCATTTTGTGTATAAAATTTACCATATGCCCCTTTATGCGTTTAATATGACAATAAATCAAATTCTCCTGCCAAGTTTTAGCCAATCAACCGGGGACGCGCCCTCAAAAAAATTACGCTTTTTATTTTTCAACGGTGTAAAAGCAATACTTATCGCTGTTCCAGCCATAATATTATTTTCATTCTATTTTTCCGCAAATACATTTGCGTTTTTCTTAAACAAAGACACAGCTGACCAGGACGTAATAACCTGCATGAAGCTCTTCACAGCGCTCACACTAAGCTTATTATTCACAAGCCTAACGTACCTAAACAATGCATTATGTTACTCTCTAAGAAACACAAACATACCCGCATTTGCAACGTCAGCAACTAGCGCAATAAAAATCCTTCTCATGATTCCACTAGTTAGCTACATGGGAATATTCGGAGTAATCGCCGCTGACCTTGTCGCATCTTTTGTGACATGCATGTTCACATACATCAAAATATACACAAAATTCGGGATAACAATTCCTGCTAAAAAAACAGTTGTTTTCATCTCGAAAGTGCTTCTTAAAATAGCACTGGTTATAGGCCTATCTTCTTTTATAGGAACAGAACTCGCCGCTCGAGGAATTGCTAACAGCGACATTTTAATCAAAACAACCCTTTTTGCTATTTTGTTTTTAATTTTTAAATACAAATTAAACATGAAAGGATACTTTATTTAAGTTGTTTTTTGGCAAAAAAACCTGGTTTTTCGGTTTTTTGCTCTCCAAATACATCTTATTTGTAACAAACGTTAATGTACGGTAAAATTTTACTATTAAAACACCATTGAGACTTTATGAAAAATATAAACAAAATGCTTCTTGTTGTTGCTGGCCTAACATCTAGCCAAGCTTCAATTTATTTCGAGCAACCATCCGTTGACAACAAAGAGCTCGAGAACCTCTTGACTCCACTAAATGAAAAAGGTGAGAAAAAAAACAACAAGGTTCAAGATGACTCTCTTGCAGATCTCTTAAAAATGCTTGGCGCAAGCGAAAACGAGCAATTAACAATCCCAGAATCAGCAGAAGCTAGCAACTCAAGCAAAACACAAATGTTAATCCAAGTGGTTGGAGTATTGATGGCAGCAATGCCCATAATCCAATTAATTTTAAGCCTAAAAGGCAGCGGAAATAACCAAGTCGCGTTCTCCAGCACCCAAAAACCACTTTCGCCAGAGGTTAGAACCGCGCTAAATAACTTAAATGCATTTTGCTCAAGGGTCAGCATGTACTCAGAAAAAAATGGGCTTAGTAGGAAAGATAAAATTAAAAAGCTGGAATCTCTAGTAAAAAGCGCGATTGTAAATGATGAAGACTCCCTTAAACAAGCACTCGCTTATTTAACATTGATGAAAGATATTAAAAACCAAGACATCAACTATGTGGCAGAAGAATTGATGAAAGAAGGCGGCGACTTAAGCGACAAAACCTTTAACGAAGAAATGTTGAATTACATTAAAGACTGGACCAGTGAAGCAACTCAAACAAAAATAAATGAGTTTAATGAAAAATTATATTCAAAAGGATCTTTTACTCGTACGGCAGAAGGAACTTACGTAAGCAATGTAGCAACACCTTTCAAGTGGTCCTGGTCCAAAACAAAACAAGCTGCAAGGTACGCTTCTAACTCTAATGTAGCAAATAAATTTGCTGGCCACACAACGTCTTACGGAATAGATAAGGAAGACATTAAAAACCACCAGATGGTTAAAGTGTTAAATCGCTTAAAAGAAAAAGTTCGTAGAGACACCCACGAATGGGCGCATTACTTAGCTAATAAATAATAATTTAAATAAAAGAAAAAAGGGGATAGTGAAATTCACTATCCCCTTTTTTTATGAGCATCTCTTGCACAGAGAAAACTTGTACCTGCGGCTTAAAAAATATCGCGGGTTTTGATCTTGGTTTCTTTCTTGCCAACCTTGTCTCTAAGGTAGTTAAGCTTAGCACGTCTAACGATACCACGAGAGATCAATTTAATATCTTGAATAACAAGTGCATGAAACGGCAACGTCATTTCGATTCCAACACCAGCTTCGCCAATTTTGCGAACTTTAAATGTCTGACTTGCACCTTGACCACGCATACCAATTACGTGACCTTCGAATTTCTGAATTCTTTCTTTATTTTTATCTTGAACAAGAAGGCTTAATTCAATTTTATCGCCAACATGGATCTCTGGGAAGTTTCTTTCTGTAGCTCCATAATACAGAACATCTTGTTTAGTAAGCATTTTTGACTCTTAAAAAAATTATTGCTGTTCATACAGCGCTAAGTATACATCAGGAGAAAAGCTTTATCAACGTTGATTTTTTCAAGATAAAGGCATTTTTTGCAATTTTTTTGGCTATTTTTGGTTCAAACCAAGCCAGCGATCAAAAATTATTGCAGCCGCGCTTCTGACAGATAAATGATTATACTTTGTCATCCCGCAAATCGGTCGCAGTACATAATCACATTGCGTGATAAAAGATTCGGTTAAACCGTAGCCAGTTCCCAAAACTAAAACAACGGGCCGCTCAAGAGACCAAATCTTTCCTTGGTCATGATAAGAAATCATATTCGAGAGCTCTCGATTACGCGCTGAAGTTGCAATAACGATAGGCGGCAATCCTTCAATCGTTGATATTTTAGAAACAACCTCTTCAAGGGTTGAAAATATTTCCATTGAACCTATGGCTACCTGACGATTTCCATGAGCTTTCTCACCTTCTTCACTGGCCCAATAAGCAGAAAATGACTTAACTATTTCTTGTTGATCAAAAAGAGGCTGGACAACAAAAAACTTTTTGAATCCATAGGTCGTGCTGGCTCTTGAAATATCATGAAGATCTATAGACTTACACGAGGTAACAACCTCCAAACCTTCTTTATTCAAAACCTGGCTATGCATTAAAACCACATAATGAGGTGGAATCGAACCAAGAGCCTGAACCCCAAACAAGCTAGAATTTCTGTGGGCTCTAAAAAAATCAAATCTCAGCTTCAAGGTTTTATTGAGAGCGTCGCTAATTCGCCATTGATTAATCTTTCCATGATCACCACTCAACAAAACCTCAGGGATCTTGAGGCCATTCCAAACGTCTGGTTTTGAAAACTGCGAGTGATCCAAAAGTGGAGACTGAAATGAGTCAGTTGCCACAGATTCAGAATTGCCCAAAACACCAGGAATTAACCGACACAAACCCTCTAAAAACACTTGCGCAGGAAGCTCTCCGCCCATCAACACATAGTCTCCAATCGAGAGCTGAAGGTCTGCAAAAAAAGCCTCCGTTCTGGAGTCAAACCCTTCGTATCGACCACAAATTAAAGCTATGTGCTTTGTGCCCGCAGAGCGAACTTGAGGCGCGACGTCGCTCGACGAATCGCAGGGTGCTGAGTTAGAACTTGCAAGAGATGATGCAAATTCGTTCAAAAAAGGTTGATCCAAGAGCTTTCCTTGGGGGGTAAAGAAAATATTAAAGGATGGGCCGAATTGACTTGCGCACCACGCCAGACCCTTCTCTATAACTTCAGGCTTTAAAAGCATACCTGGCCCAGGACCTACGGTTGGAGCATCTATTCTAACTTTTACAGCGGTGGTAGATAAAAGATTAAATACTTTGAATTTAACGAGGCCTTTTTCTTCAAGTCGGCCGATGAAACTTGTTTTTAAAAATTGATCAAAAAGATCTGGAAATATCGTAAGAATCGATATAATAATCATAAAAAAAGAGTCGCTACAAAAGCAGCGACTCGCTCTAGTTATTCTAAAATTTCAAGAATAGCTCTTCTTTTTTGCTTTGATCCAATTCCGTGAACCAAGGTTCTCAGCGCTTTAGCTGTTCTGCCTTGCTTCCCGATAATTTTCCCAAGGTCAGATTGAGCCACTCTAAGTTCAATAATCGTTGTTTGTTCACTATTAACTTCTGAAACAGCAACTTGATCTGGGCTGTCAACAAGATTTTTCCCGATAAGCTCAATAAGCGCTTTCAAGCTGTCTTTTTTATCCATCATTTCTGACATGAGATTCTCTTATATTTATGTGAATAAAATATTACTTTGCTGCAACTTTTGCTTGTTTTGCATGCAACTTGATCATTCTCATAGCTGAATCAGTGCATTGAGCGCCATTTTTAATCCACTCATTGACTCTTTCTTCATTAAACTGAATGATTTGCTTTTTAACAGGATCATAGGTTCCCAAGATATCAAGAGACTCCCCATCACGCTTGTTTCTTGCGTCGGTTGCTACTAATCTAAAATAAGGACTATCTTTTTTCCCGATTCTGCTAAATCTAATTTTTACCATCTGCTTTGCCTTTATTTTATCGTTAAAACTTATTTTTGAGTTTTCCACTTCCTAATAGTTTAGCAAATTGGCGGCTTTCTTCAAATTTATTTAGCAAGACCCCCAATTCTTTTTCGCTAACCCCTGATCCCTTGGAGATTCTAGCACGCCTTGATGCATTAATAATATCAGGGTTAAGCCTCTCTTGAGCCGTCATAGAATGAATAATAGCTTTCAACTGCTTTATTTTTTGCTCAACTTGATTCATTTGCTCTGAAGATATTTTATTGAAACCCGGCAAGTAACTAGCTATTTTAGCTATCGAACCCAAATTCTTCATCATCTCCATTTGGCTTAAAAAATCCTGTAAATTGAAATTTCCCGCAAAAAACTTGGCTTGTGCATCTTCGCTCGCGGCCCTGTCTTCTTTTGAAATTTCTCGCTCAATTTTCTCCGACAAAGTCTCAACGTCGCCGCCACCCATCATGCGAGTAATAATCCTCTGTGGAACAAATTTTTCGAGATCGTCGACTTTTTCGCCAACCCCCATAAAAAGCACTGGTTTTTTAATTTCAGCAAAAAAAGATAGCGCTATACCGCCCTTGCTATCACTATCTGCCTTAGACAAAACTGCACCAGTGATAGGCGCTGCTTCGTTAAAAGCCCTAGAAACATTGAGAGACTCTTGCCCCGTCATGCTATCGATTACCAAGAAAGTGTATGTTGGATTAGAGGCTGAATAAATAGTTGCAAGCTCCTGCATAAGTTCATTGTTAACGTGCAAGCGACCGGGAGTGTCAATAAACAAGCAATCATAGTTGTTTTTTTTAGCTATTGCATTGCTAATCGAAGCCTCGATGTCGCCAAAAACCGGCATCAAGAAATCATCACCTGTTTTTTGAGCTAAAATATTAAGCTGCTCAATTGCGGCCGGACGAACAAAGTCCAAAGATGTAAACAAGCATTTAGAAAAACCTTTTTCTCGCTTCAAGAGCATTGAAAGCTTTGCAACAGTAGTAGTCTTTCCGGCGCCTTGTAGCCCGGTCATAAGAATTACAGAATTCTTTTTAACATCAAAATTCAAGCTTGCCTGATTAGCATCCTTGCCACCCATCAAAGAAAGTAGTTTTCTAAAAAGAATCGACTGAACGCGCTCTTCAAGATCAACGCCGCTAGACTGCAAAACACCCTTAAGCTCAACTTTAATCTCAACAGCTAAAGTTTGCGCTATTTTAAAGGGCACCTCTGCATTAATAAGCGCCTCGTGCACAGTTTGCGAAACGCGCTCAATTTCAGATTCAGAAATTTTTTTTTTGCCACTAAAAGATTCTAGCAGCTGACTCATTTTTCCAGACAAATATCCAAACATTTTAATTTCAAGCAAAAATACATCGAAAATTGTAAGCCGAATTTGGATCGATGTCTATTTTAAATATTGAGCAAAATCCTTTTTTCAATCGATTCTTTAAACTCAGCATAAAACAGCAAAAGCTTTTGAGCTGCTTCATAGCAAATATTTAATTCTTTTGCTGTAGCTTCGGGATCATCCGGATACTCATGAGACACTTTGTTTCTAGCTTTCTTCATTTCATCCCAAAATTTGCGGGACTCTATAAATTCAAGTTTTTCCAAATCATGCAAAATATCTATGAAAGTCTTTCGCTCAACATCCTCATCCATAGAAATAGATACAACTAGAGGAAATATCTTGTGTCCAATTAAATCCTGTAACTTGGCAAATCTATTGGTAAGAAGCTCCAGCGAAGCTATTGCGTCATAACTCAATGAAGACACATCATCCGCGTCGCAAGGAAAAAAGCCCCCTGCCTTGGCAATCGCAGAGTTAATCCTAAGAACATGAATATCTGCTATTTTTAAATGCTGCTTTAATAATTCTACACTTGTCATACTAACCTAACCCCTGTGCTCCAGGGTTCAAAAAGCCACAATTTGTCACCTTCCAAGAAATGACGCTTAAAACATTTAATAGCAGCTTCAACTTCATAATCATCTAGTCGTACTTTTAGCATTTTACATCAAACAATCTTTTCAAAAAAGTGTATGCATATTTAAAAACCTTGTCTATTCTGGAAAATTAGAGAAAACTAATAATCTGATTTTTCATAAAAATAAATGTCAAATTCATCAAAAAAAATAATTTATCTTTTGCGCAAAGACCTAAGAATTAATAACAATCACGCGCTACATGACGCAACTAAAAATTCAAATGCAGCAATCGTTTTTATCTTTGACGAAAAACTCCTCTCAAGTTGCAACGAAAAAACCAATTCTTACTGGTGGCTAACAAACTCGCTACAAAAGTTAAACGAAGAATATGCGGCACTTGGAACAGAAATTAATTTTTACACGGGATGCAGTAAAAAAATTATTCACGAACTCCTTGAAGATGCAGGCGGAATTTGCGTTAACAAAACATACGAACCGCACATTGATGAATTTGACGATGAATTAAAAAAATGGTGCGAAAAAAACGATAAAGAATTTAAGTCGTTTCCAGGATATCTACTTTTCGAACCAGCAGAAATTTTAAATAAGCAAAAAAAACCTTACGCTGTTTTTACCGCATTCTGGAAGTCGCTAAGCAAAGATGGATACATCAAAAATGATAACCACCAAATCGCCAAAAACTTTTTTAATCCTGCCAAAAAAAGTGTAAAACTTGTTGCAGTAAAAAATGAGAAACTTGGTTCGTTCTGGACACCAGGAGAATCCGCCGCAAAAAAAAAGATTAAACTATTCCTTCAAGACAAGGTAAAAAGCTACGAAACAGACAGAGACATCCCCTCCAAAGACGGAACCTCTTTAATTTCAGCACACCTGCACTTTGGGGAAATAACTCCATCACAAATTTTAGAAGAAGCAACCAAAGCTGGCGTACAACGACATTTTGCAAAATTTTACTCAGAGCTTGGCTGGCGGGAGTTCTCATACTACCTCTTGCACCACAACCCCCAGATCAGAACAAAGCAGTTCAGGGAACTATTCACATCAAAATTTAATTGGAATGAGTCAAAAAAAGATTTTCAAAAATGGTGCGAAGGCAAAACCGGCTTCCCCCTAGTTGATGCAGGAATGAGGCAATTAAATGAAATTGGCTGGGTACACAATCGCGTCAGAATGGTTGTTGCTTCGTTTTTGGTTAAAAATTTAATGATTAATTGGCAAGAGGGCGCAGAATACTTTTTCGAAAAATTGGTTGACGCCGACCCCGCAAATAACTTTGTGGCATGGCAATGGGTTGCAGGATGCGGGCCAGATGCCGCACCCTATTTTAGAATTTTTAACCCAAACCTGCAGGCAGATAAATTTGACCCTGACCAGGAATACATAAAGACTTGGGTTCCTGAATTTGGAACCAGCAAATACACTTTCGCCATGGTCGACTTTCGTGAAAGCTCAAAAAAGTTTTTGGCTATGCTGAAGTAATATTGACGCTAAATCAAAGCTATTGATACCTTTGGCGCATAAATAAATAAATAAAATTATGCTCCAAAGCTCAAAGTTCTTCATTCTTAATATCGGAATTATTTTATCAACAAACCTCTTTTTCGACACAAGTTCCAAAATAAAACTTACTTCGGACTTGCGCGCAAGCCAAAGCAACAAATTAACTTTTGAAAAAGACACAACCATAGACGGACAAGGTTTTTTTATCACATTTCCATCAATCAACATCGATGTGCTTGAGATTGAAAAGAATGCAGGCCTCACGCTTGAAAACACTGTTTTAGAAAACATATCTCCAGAACACACAAAGCTTGGCTCAAACAGTAAAATAATATTTGGAAATAACGCGATTGTGTCACTTTTAAAAAACGAAACATTATGCGAAAAGTGGTCATTTCAAGGTAACTCAACTTTAGATGGAAAGTTTTCAACACTAACGCTAGCTCAGGGAGGAGAAATCGTTGTGCAACCTTACGGCATTTTAACTTTAAAAAACATAACTATTTCTGGACTTGCAAAAACAAACTTGCGCTGCACAGACAATACAGCAGCAATAATTTTTGATTGTACAGAATTTATAAACAATGGATCTTGGACATTTGAGGCTGGATACTTCAAAACCAAAGGTTACGTTTCAATGCGAGGGGGAGGCACATTTGTTTACACATCACCATCACAAAGCATTATCGATAGCAACTCTACATTGTTTCTTTCCGATGGAATGACATTTTCCTTCCGGCCTTCGAACGAAATCCTTCTATCCAGCAGCCTAACCGGATCAGCAAGACCACTTATTCGCAGACTAGAAGACTTACAAACAAACATATCATTCACAGATTCAAGCGCAAAAATGTGGTGTGACGGAGTAACCCTTTCAAACGGGCCAAGCGGCTGGAGGATTTTAAAAGGAAGCATCTTATTCGACAGATGCAACTACATCATAAACGACGCAACAACATCAACAACAAATCAAGCCCTTATTTTTGGCGATGGCACCTGCAAAAATGATCCTAATATCAACATTGGGCCTGATGCAAAATTAAAAGTACTCAAAGGCATGATCCGATACGAAAGCCCGAAAAAATAACCTCTGTTCTAGCTACTATCTTCCGAAGAACGCATTTTCGATATGCTTAATTTCCGGTCTTTCGCCAGGAGAGTAAAATACATAAGCAACGTCGAACCTCACAACATGATCGCTCAAGCTGTAGCCTCGCTGCAGCATAAACAATTTGGCAGTTTTTACTATGCGTTGTTGTTTTGAAAAAGGAATAATTACAGGAATCTGGTCTTCATGTTTTTTTCTAGTTTTAACTTCAACAAAGACCAGGTATTCCATTTTTTTGAAAACAAGATCCAATTCACCAAGCTTAGTTAGAAAGTTTTTTTCCAAAAACACATAATTATTTTTTTCCAAAAACTCTCTAACAACATCTTCGCCCCAATTTCCGTAGAGCTTATTTTCGCGCTTCACGAATTTTTCTTAAACGCTCAAGCCTTGCTCGGAATCTGGCAAATACTTTCCCAAAGAACTCTCTAACTTTCTAAATGCAGATGATGACCCGTAATTAGCTTTTACTTTTTCATACTGGCTTAGAGCTGCTGTTAAATCTTTTTTAGAAGAACTCAAGCCCTTGTTAACACTCAAAGAAACCTCCATGCAAGCTAACTGAGGGGCTGCGTCAGTACTTTTGCCGTATTTTTCTTGAGCAATTTTTAGCAAGCTGTCTGCTGCTGCAAAATTATTTCTGGTCAAATAATCATTAAAATTGTCTTCAAGTTTTTTAAAGGTTCTTTTTTTGCACGACTCTTTGATTTTTGCAATTCTGTCGACCTTAATAGGATTTAACTCTTTATTTGCAAGATATGCATCACAGCTTTTCATAACGTGGTCCAATGCAGACTGATCCGTCTTAATATCTGCGGTAAAAATGGCTTTTGCCGCACAATTTATAGCCTGGTACCTAGCTTTTTGACACAATTCTTTTTCGTGTTGAGAGATGTTTGTAGAAAAGACATAACACACCTTAAAAGCTTCTGCTGCCTCTTTATACAATCCATATTTTTTGCATCCATTTGCGTAAGCAAATTTTGCAACCAAACTATGCGGATTTTCGGTCACCTGCTTTCTTAAAGCAGCAACTTCTGGATTGTGAACTTTCAATAAAAGGCCCTTTGGCACCTCCGGCTTATCCTTAGAGGCTTTTTTTGTTTTTTTCTCAGTCTTTTTAGCCGCAACTGCAGCTGTTATTTTCTTTTCAATGTTGTTCTTTTTTTCACATCCAAACCCGGAGAGCATCACAATCAAACAAACAGACCCAAATGCTAGTGAAATAGATTTTTTATCAAACTTAAAATTCATAGTTTTACCACTTTAAATAAACGTCCAACCAATAAAAATGTATAACAGCTTTTAATAAAATAAAAGGCTATTTTCTATAAACCCGACTGCGTCACACCAAGAAACCCCTGTGCGTCGTTTACTTGAGGGTTCTGATTAGTCGCGGAAGCTTGAACCTGAGAGGCTCCCTGCGCGGAATCGGCAGCAACTAATTCTCCAAAACCTGCATCCTTCGTAACAGAAGCCGCAACGCTAGATGAATTGCTCAGAGCTTGAGAAGACGGACTCAATGGAGCTAAATACTTTCTCATAGCATCAACAATTGAGACAATCTTTGCCCCAGCTAATTTTTGTCCAGCACTCAATGTATCTGGCTGCAACTTGACTTTGTTATAAAGCGGCTTTACTGCTGTGATTAACCGTTCAAGATAGAAAATTCTAGCAACCTTAAGAGCCGCGCTATCACTTGAAGAGGCTTTAAATACCAACTTTGCTTGAGCCGCTGTTAATCTTGAACCAGCATAATAATCCCAGTTTTGCAGCAAATCAGCTATCACGCTAATGATATTTTCATCAAAGTCATTTTTAATCAAAAGAGCTGCTTGCTGTGTAACTAAATCCACCAAGTTTTGCGAATTAGATATTGGGAAAACACATAACTTGACAACTTTATCCAAAATATTTTTGTACAATTTTTTAGTATTGGATCCTAACGACATCCAGGCAGGAAGCATAACGCCCGTAGCCATCTTTTCCAAGAATGGTTTTAACTGGGAATTCATAGCTCTCTTAACGATATTTTGCAACACAGACACAGGCTGCCCTTCAGCTAGCGCATTTTTAATTTTATCGGGGTCTACCGCTTTCATAGCTTGAACAACAAAAAGATCCGCCCGCGCTTGAGAAAAAGTTTTGATTTTCAACATTTGAGCCAAGTTATCGACGCCCTCCTTAAATTTAAGCGGCGTATTAAACTTTGTAGCCAAATCAGCTAGTTCTGATTTGGCATCTTCTTTTGCTGCAATAACTTCGTTTTCCATAACCTCACCTGAAAGCCAAGGTACGACATCTGAATCAATGAACGACCCGTTCTCACTAAAATCATCCGAAGACTCTGTAAAATCTAGCTCACACCTTCTAGCAAACAACTCTTTTACGTCATTTAAAAACTTTGGAACCAATTCTTCAGACAAGCTAGAAAGGTTGATTTGCAAGTTTTTAAAGCTTTGCGCAAAAGAAAGGACTACCAACTCTTTTTCATCGACAATAGCAAAATTTGGAGCCATCTTCCCTGACAATAAAAGAATCATCCTCTCAAGAACAGCTTTATTAAAGTCTGAAATTCTAATTGAGCTCGTTGCCGTAGAGAACTGGGCATAGAAACCCTTAAGTAAGTCCAACAACGCTTGTAGCCCGGATTTATTAGCAAAGAAGGCGTCCCATGATTTTTGATTTTGCTTTTTATTAATCACCACCCTTGCCAGTTCTGCAGCCATCATATTTGCTTCGATAGACGTTGATATCATTTTTATTGCTTGAGCATAGAGATTTGGCTGATTGTCAGACCTATCTCCCCTTGCCGCAACAACCTGATTATAAAATTCTTTTGCTTCAATCATGACTATCGAAGGAAGCTTGGCATCGCCAGTGGCAACTTCTGGATTACCGCCATCATCAGCAGATTTTCGCCTAAACAACCTGGCAAAGCCGTCTAAGCTATCAAAGTGCACAAATCCCGCAGCCTTAGTTAATTTACACTGAAGCTTAAACACACCATCTTTCTCTGTGGGGATGAGCATCATTCCTGCAGGGTAGTCTGTTGATAGATCTGGTTTTATAAATGAAGCCCGAGCCTTGTCCCATTCAATTTGGCTAAATGAACTCGTAGAAATAGCAATATCAGGAATTACACAAAATTTAGAAGCATCGCTCTTGGGACAAATCGAAATCCCCTTGCGAATCATATTCATCTTAAACAAACAAGATTCAGCGAAAGGATCATTATTTAAAATAAACGATTCATCCATTGCATCTTGATCAACAAAATACCCAGACAAAAAGTCCTTGCCCAAAGAACTTATCATTGAACTAGATGCACCAGCCTGTTGATATAATTTTACAAATTTTAACTCTGAATCAAAGAAGTCTAATGATCCCGCACTAGCATAATCAACAGCCATAACAAAGCTTGAACCATGAGCAGGAAGATTCAACTCCGAAGCCTCTTTATAACCGTTAATCCAGTTCTGTGAAATCTCTTCAACCACCTGCTTATCTACGCCTTGACCTGCATAACCAACTAAGCTTTGGACAAGAGCATAAACAGCTTGATCTATGTCCTGTGACACAGAGCTAAATAAATCTTTGTTAGCTGTAACCTTATTTACAAAAGATTTAACAGCATCAATATATTTCTTAGAATAGACAGGATCCCTTGCTAACTCTGTCGAATTATCAGCCTGATAAATATTTGGATACTGAATTAATTGATTTACATAAGATGAAACATCAGATGAACTAAGAGGATTAGACAAATACACTAAAGCTTGATCATGAGGAGCCAATAAGTCTGCCACAAACTGCTCTTGTTGCCCAGGATACCTAACGCCGGAAGAGAGAACACCTGTCAACTCTCTAGAAACAGGATTTTTTGTATAAAGTTTTTTATCTGAAGCTAAACTCAAAAAGCCCGTTGTTGCAACAGACTTAAACGACAATTGACCAAGATCTCCTTGAACCTCAAAATAGGTTGCCAATTGAGCCGCCGAAGTTAAAGAAGTTTTTTTAACAAGCGAAGCTGGAATTCCAGCCGCATCTTTATCATTAACAGAAACAACAAAATCTTCTCCGTTTATCCCAACAACAAGTTGAACATATTGCTTGTCTCCATCTGTAACGTTTTTAATTTTAAACAAACTCAAGGCACTTACCTGATCCTGCGCAACAGATTGCAACTGATAGCTATTTGCAGAATTTTTTATGCCAGACAAAAAGCGAACATCTTGCCCCATAACTTTTTTAAGACAAACAACATCGCCATCTCTAAAGCTTAAGTAAAACCCTTTGGCCAAAATAGAAATAACATTTGTTAATAATCCATCAAATAAAAGCTTTCTGTTTACAACAGGAGCAACAAGAAGCCCTTGCACTAGCTTTTTATAGCCATCCAACACGTCTTTTGTTTCAGTCATTTTCTTCCAGGCTTCAACACTGGAAACTCTTGCTTGTAAATACGCTTCTAAAACTGTGACAAAAAACCTTGCATCATCTGTTGTTTGAACAAAATTTTCATTAATAATTTTTTGAAAATCTTGAACTACAGCAAGCTCAGTCTCTCGCTTTATAGCTTGCATCATCCTAGAGTAAACCGGCCCAAGCGTTCTAATCGATAATGAAAGAGGCGTTGCACTAGCCCCAGGAACCACTCTCAAGTACGAATTCGCATCAAACGACAAATTAAACGCTCCCGGTGCCTGGAACGGAATCGATACCGAGACCGTTAGTGGACTTGAAGATGTTTTTGAAAGAGTAAACTGAAAATCTCTGGTGGCAGGAGATCCAAAGCTAATATCTACTCCTGAATCATCTTTTGGCAGTGGCTCAAAAACAAGATATGACAAGAGCGAGTCCTGGTCACTTGTTAGCAAGTTTTTAGTTACTGCTGCAATATTGTTGCTTGCAGGAGTTACAACTGTCGGAGTTGAGGTTGCCTTTAAGTAAAAAGACCCATCCTTATTTGTAAAACTAAACCCAAATTTATCTTTATAAACAGAAACTTTTAAGAATGTTCTTTCATCAGCCAAAGATAAAAATGGGTTGGCTGCATAAAAAACATTGGCTCCATTTATCAGTTGAGGATAAGCTCCCAGATACTTTAAACCACTAAACAACGCAACAAGGGCCCCATCCTTAGGCAAGTCTTTGTCCGGCGAACCAACATAACCTTCGGCGTAAATATCTGCAATTGATTGAACAAGGTTTCTGTAAGACGCCCTATTTTTCACAGCGCCCTGCAATGTCTTAATTATAGACCCTATCAGATTGCTGTTTTTGGGGACGTTAGCCACCGATGCATACAGTGATTTTGTTGATGTTATTCTCATTACCGTGGATTTGATTTCTTGTAGTAAAATCTTAAATGAGTCATCGGAAAAATCCTGCAACACCTTGTTTATTAAAACAACAAAAGAGGCTAGTTGGGAGGAGATGTCGTCATTGTTGCTCATGGCAAGAGCAGCCTCGACATCGCTTAATTTTTGAAGCGCAAACATTTGCTGCAGCGAAGGCGCATACTGACCCTGCTGATTCAAATCGCCCATGATTAAAGACACAACCTTGTCTGAAACATCAGAAAAACCAAGGTATAAATTACTCAAGCCGCCTTCTGTTCCAGAATTATAAGCTCTTAATCCAAACTGCGTAGCGCTACCAAAAGGCTTTAAAACTAAGGCCTTTGAAGCGTCAGCGACAAGGCCAACTCCAGCCTCTTCGGATTTTCCATCAACATTACCCTGTGCGGCTAGATACAAGCTATTCCCCTGGTCATCTAACGTGAACAACTTAACTCTCGCGCCAAGCCCGAGCTCAACAACATCCATGTAAAAAAGATGCCCAGCAGAAAGCCTTACGTTTCCATCAAATTTAACGTCCCCGGAGTTCTGCCCGAGAAAGTAATTATTGCCAAGTGAATCTTGCCATCCAAGAACTACTGCAGCATTCTTAAAACTTGCCAAGTCTACAAAGTCATCTTTGCCTGTAATCAGAGCTATATTTGTCTTCAAGGCCTTACTTAAAATGTCATCTGGCACAGAAATTACCGCTTGCAAAAATCTAGCCAAGGATGCCTTAAAGCTATCTGCTGACAAGACCCTATTCCAAAGTGCCGAATCTTTTTTTGCATTGTCAAAAACAAGGCTTACTCCTGAAACAAATCTGTCAGCCTTGGTAAGCCCGTCGCTTCCTGCTGGGGATGCATCTAAATAATTCATAGTGATCACTTCAGTCAAAATATCGATAGATTTTTCTAACGTCTCACTAACGGCCTGTGAAATTTTAAGGTCAAGAAGGTCTAGCTTTACGGGCGTAAATAACTTTTTAACAGAACCTGTTTGAAACAACTCATCTGTTAAGACCTTGAGATTATTGTCCAGAGCTATTGTATGCTCTTCAATTGCATTATTGTTTATGACAAAATAGCGTAAAAAACTTTTTCCGCTCGCATCATAGTCAATCAATAATTGATACTTAAGGTTCTCGGCAAGGCTGAAATCAAGAGATGCAACATCAATCTTATCAACGCCAACGGAAAAAGACGCTGGTGTTTTTTTATAATCAAAACTCACTACAGAATCAACCGCAAATTGAGGTCTCAAAGCAACCCTGTCTTTGTAAGTAAAGACCTTGAATTGAGTCTCGGGATAATACTTAGAATCATAAGGCTTGATTACGTATTTTTGCTGGCCAGAAACAAGAGATTGACTCAGGCCAAGATAATAAGCCTTTCCATCATCAAGCACCACTGAAATTGAAACAATATTATCTCTGTTCAATACCCCAGGAGCGAGGTATCCCTCTTCCCAAATATTTTTTATTCTTCTTTGAGCTGCAACCAACGAATCTTCTGACTGCGCAATTACGGTCATCGCATCAACAACAGAGCTTTCTAACAACTCCTTAGAAGCGGGATCGCTCAACACGATGGCGTAAACATCACCATTTAGAGCCGTAGTTAACCCAGTAACAAACTTTTCTACTTCAGAAAAAAATTCTTTCTTGTCAGACAAGGAATAGGATGACGCATTCGCAGCAAATTGAGAATACAAGGTAAGCCTTGCCCTAACAGCCTTTATAAAATCGTCGCTCTTTGATGAGACAAGCCGGCCATTGTCCGCCCAAACATGATCCTTTAAATCACAAGCTTTTCTTGCAGCTACAAGCAGCTTAGCTTGCGCAGAAAGCCTTTCTAACGAGAAGACTTGTTGGCCCGGAAGAGGCTTGCTACGTCCGTCGTTGTCCATAACACCGGAATAAAGCTCCACTGCTAAATTTTTGTTTTTCAATCCCAAAAACTTTGATGTCGAAACTTCTCTCAATGACAAACTGTCAAACGTACCTTCAAGCTTAAACGATGCAGCAGCGTCTTTGTTGGAAATGGAAATTACATCTGACTTTAAGGAAATGTACGCATTGGAAGAATCGTTAGCCCGCAATCCCTTGAAATAAAGGCGGACTGATCCATCTAAATTTTTATCTAAACAAATTTCGGACACTGGATCAGCGTAGCTATCGGCCGAGAAATTAATGTAGGCATTTTGCGTTTGCGCACTTTGGTTTGACACTGCTGTAGCAGGTTTTGCCTTTAGATATAATGATGATTTTGCGTTGTCTAAAACCTTAATAGCGAAAGAATCACCATCAACAAACATATCAAGCGAGACTTTCGCGCCAGAATCGAATAGCGCCTTAATCGAAGCTAAAAGATTTTTATTTGTAGTAGATGAATACTTAATCTTCAAAATATCATCTAACTTCAAGACAAGCTTTTTAAACATTGCTACAACAGGAGCTTGGCCAAGAAAGCTCGTCCAGGAATCAACGCTAGAATTTTGCTTTTCTAGAAAAGATTTGATTTGAACCAAGCAAAGTCGAATTTCATCGTCAACTTTCACACTATCTAACGCATCGGAAAAACCCTGAATCACAAACTGCAAGTCATTAGATGATCCCAAATAAGAAAGGATCTTGAAAAAATCACTTACAGCAAAAATATCAAATATAAGAGCTGAGCCACTCTCATCAACAAGTGTCAATTCTCCGGTAGCGGTATCGCGAGATAAATATCTAACAACAGGAATGCTAATTCCAGTTTGCAAGGCAGAAGAGGACCTGTCTAAGAGAGACACCTTGATTTTAAAGCCAAGCGTGGCTCCGGACGCATCCTTTTGTTCGATAAAATAAAATTGTGAACCTTGATTTGAAGCATCCTCAAATGGGAGCATTCCTCCACTTTGATCAAAAGATGGCTGCTCGTAATTAAATGTCTTGCTGTTCTCCACGGCAGTAGATTTATTCGGATTTTCGACGATCGACTTAACAATATCAGGGCGAATCGTCAAAAATAACCCATTAATCAAAGATGGTTGAAAACCAAACATCGTCTTTACATTTTTCACAATAAATTGCGCATCTTGATTTAAAGGATTGGATCCAGAAGCAAGGCTTATCGTATAGTTAACCTCTCCCAACCCTAAAGTTTTTTTACCGATCAAAAAGGTGTCTGTTTCTGTTTGCGCCACAGGATAAAAGGACGATCCTTGAATGGAACCCTTCATCCTTAAAGCAATAAGGTCTTCATCCTTAGGTAGAACCTTTTTAAGTGCATCTGTCAAAGGAGCCGTAAATTTCGTGGTCAAAATGTAATTATATTTCGACAAAAGAGTTGCCAATGACTTGGTTAGTAAATCGTCGGAGGAAGATGAGACCATTCGCTGGATGGCATCAACTATAATATCAAGCGATTGCCTGCTGGCCTTAGATGTAGACTGTAAGTCGCTGAAAACCTCTTGTGATTCATAAGTTGCAGATAAAAAAGTATCCAAGGATGATACGATGATACCTAAATAAACAGGATCAACTTGTGCAGAAAGAGCCTGAATGATTCTCATAGCTTCCTGCAAGTAAGAAGTTGCAGAATTCAATTGAGAAGATCCTGAAAAAATAAACTTTCCTGTTAACGCATCCGGAACAAAGGCCGACTTATTCAACTGCGATAAGTTTAAAATAAAGTCCGGGGCAGCCTTTACAGAAAAAGTATTGTTTGAAGCCTGAATTAAAGCACCATCGCCCCCAACTTCCAAGAGAAAAGGCGTATCGCTCACAGGGCTCTTTGTCCTGAACTTTTTGTCTAAAGAACAAACAATGTATCCGCCTGTTTTAAAACTCTTTAAGCTCAACTTGTCTTTGCTACCAGAAGATGAATATGGACTAAATAAATATTCTTCTCTGGCAGAAGCCACGGGCGTTTGGTTAGATGCATAATTTGCATTATCAAGAACAAGTGTTAATTGACCCGATAAATCAGTTTGTAAAACAAATTTCTCGCTAACTCCTGAAGAGTTGGTTATAGAAGTTTGGAAAATAGGCATATTCTGGCTGATAAAAACTTTAAAGAAAATAGCATTTGTAAGATTTGAATCCTCTACAATCGTCCAATCTCCATCCTTTTTTACCATAGACATATAAGTTTTTTTCCCAGAAGACGATCCATTCCCAAGCTGGAAAAAGACAACCTCGCCTTCTTTAAAGTACTCAAACCCCAGAGCTGCTTGATTTAGCAAATTTATTTGAGTTGAAAAGTCCGTACGAGAAAGACTTAAAGAGCTTTTGGATATATAAAGATCTATAATATCTACAACGCGCCTTCTTTTTGACTGGTCAACAGAAATGTTTAAAGATAAAATTATTCTCTTCAAAAGTTCTTCAAAAACTTCTTTCTTAAGCGAAGCCTCTTCGTCCACTTTATTTCTTAATGCGAGCACCCGTTCGTCAAAAGAAATTGGTTGCGAAAGAGCATCAATTTGCGCATTGCAAAACGACGAAAACGCCTCTGCTTTATTTGGCGGAACAAACGAAACAAGTGCTGACTTTACCTGCGCAAACAACTGCTTTAAATCTTTAAAAGAATACTGAGCGCTTTCCCACTTAGAGGGCGAAGTGGTTATGTCAACTTCTACTTGAGAGTCGGTAATAAACTCAGTCAAGGATTCTTGCATGCGGTTGTTAACCAAAGACTTCAAGATGCTGGTTGATTGATTACCTGAAGGAAAAACCTCTTCGAACCCGAAAACTTTTCTTCCCGCAACTAAAGAGGAAATGTCTTCTGCGCTCAAATTTTTATACGCGCTAATCGTAGCCTTTAGTTTTTGCTTGTTACCAAAAAAAGAATTGTCCTGAACAAATTCCGTATTTAACTTACTTATAAGATCTTCAATCTTAGCACCCAAGGACCCTGTCAACATCCCCTGCGCGTCTTTTTGCAAGGAAACCATTGGATTAAATTTAATCATCTTAAGAGCATCAACTAATGCAATTTTTTTTTCATCAACAAGCGTTGTTTGCAGATTATCTTTTTGTTCGTAAAAATAAAAAATTGCGTTTACAGCTGCAAATTTTTGAGCCAAAGAGGCGTCAGTTGTTTTTATAGCGCTATCGGTCAAAAAGATCGGAAGGTCTTCAGAAAAAGAGACCACCGCATCAACGTAAGACTGCATGCTCTGAGCAGAAGGCAAGGCATCTGCAACAATAGTTTGTGCGCAAACAAACAATAATACTAACGAGCGAAAAAATGATTTGGAGAATTCCATTTTTACCAAAAACCAAATAAAATTGGCTTAATTATAATTTGTTTTGTTCTTGATAATTCAAGTCTTCAGATAAAAGCTGAGAATATTTTACTTCTTTACAGCCACGATAGCCTCAAGCGCTGTCTCTACGTCACAAACAGATAATCCACTTTCTATAGAAACAACCTTGCGCTTGCTAGAAAGGCCATGTTCTACTTTTACCTGGCACTTTGGTATTTTTAATAACTTTGAAATAATTTCGCAAACTTCCGCGTTTGCTCTTCCGTCCACAGGAGGGGACTTGATAAAAAACTTAAAAAAGCCAAGGGTTTTTTCTACCCTAGGCTTTTTTGATCCTGGAGAAACTAGTAATACGATACTTATTTTATTCACTATGCAAAATTAAAAGTTACTCTACGATTAGCAATGTTATTTTTTGACTCTAGATCATAAGACACAGGATCGTTAGCCGCTACAACCTGAACGTCTATCTTCGAAGCAGGTGCTCCAAGTTTTACAAGTTCTTGTTTAACTGCTTCTCCTCTAGCCGCAGCAACCGTAGCAAAATCATCTTCTCCGATATCTGAATGAGCTTTTATGGTGATGTGCTTCGAATTTACTACCTCAGAGGCTACTTTTGCCAACAAGTTCTTGTCTTCCTTGGAGATGTCTGAAGAATTATGTTCAAACATAACAAGCTTTGTGTTTTCATTATGAAGAGCTTGCTCCATCATCTTAGTTTCTGCTTGGAAAAGCTCCATTAGTTTATCAATTTCTTTTTGGAGATCCGCAACCTTTGTTGTTCCTGACATAGGGTTATTTAAAGCTAATTCATCGAGCAGAGCATCTGATTCTTCAGACGAAAAGTCTCTGTCTAATTTTTTATAAGACTTCTTGGATGAGGATTTTGAAGCAGACTTGTTCGTTACTTTTAAATCTTTTTGTGAGCGATCTTTATTGCAAGAGGAAAATCCCAAAACAAAAACCGCAACCGGTAGTGCAAACATCAAATTTTTAATTAGACTTTTTAAAATAGTCATAATCGCCTCGCTATTTTTTGAGATATTTTTAATACTAATTATGTTAAAGATACAATCTTTTTATTGTAAAATATACACAGGCAGATTTTTTTTTAAATTAAAATAGAGATAAAAGCGTTGAAAAATATTATTCTAGTTGCAAAAGATCCATGGGAAACTCGCGTTGCGGTCATCAAAGACAACGTGCTGCAGGATTTATATTTTGACAAAAAAGACAATCCCAACATCGAAAAAAATTTTATTAAAGGAAAAGTGTCCAAAATTCTACCAGGGGTAGATACAGCCTTTGTAGACATTGGCCAAAAAAAAGCCGGATACCTTCATATCAGTGACGTAGACAAATCACTAGCCCTTAATAATCTTGCTGAATTTGGAGAATTTTCCTCCAGAGGACAGGGCGAAGCGTCTCCTGAGAAAAAAAAGCGTTCAAAAAAAACGCAGTCCAATTCACAGCGCGGAATAGCGTCTTTTTTTAAATTAAATGAACAAATTATCGTTCAAGTAAAAAAAGAATCTATTGATCATAAAGGCGCGAAGATCACAACCTTTTATACGATCCCTGGAAAATATTTAGTCCTGATGCCAAACGTTGACCACATAGGGGTTTCAAGAAAAATATCATCTAACGCAGAGAGATCAAGATTAAAAAAAATAGCAGATACAATATTGCCGCAAGGAATGGGCGCTATTATGCGAACTGATGCTCAGGAAAAAAGCGAAAAAGAATTGTCTCAGGACTTAGAGTTTTTGCTTCAAACATGGAGCGACATTCAAAAGAAATTTAAGTCTGCACAAGTCGGAGAAAGCCTTTACTCAGACTTCAGCTTATCACTAAAAACACTTAGAGAGCATGTTGACGAAGAAGAATTTAGCGTTTTTTGCAACGACAAAGCAGAACTAAAATTAATGGAAGCTTTCGCTAAAAAATTTATTCCCAACAATCATGTTGAGTTCGAACTTGATAATGCTGATTTGTTTGAAAGATTTAATGTAAACGCAGAAATTGAAAACCTCTTAAATAAAAAGGTTGAATTAAAGTCCGGCGGAAACATTGTTATTGAGCACACAGAAGCTCTAACCGTTGTCGACGTAAACAGTTCAAAGTTCGTTGGTAAAAAAACGCAAGAAGAAACTACAATAAAACTCAATTGCGAAGCTGCTCGAGAAGTTGTAAGGCAATTAAGACTAAGAAACATTGGCGGAATTATAGTTATCGACTTCATCGACATGAATACAGAAGAAAATAGCAAAAAGCTGATGAATGTCCTGCATGAAGAGTTAAAGAAAAAAGATAAATTCAAGACCATGACTTTAAAAATATCAGAGCTTGGACTAATACAAATGACAAGAAAGCGCTCTGGAAAAAGCCTAAATCAATACTTAATGAAAAACTGCACAGGATGCTCAGGTCTTGGCCTTGTAAAAACCGAAGAAACTATGTCTTTCAATGTTCTTCGCTCCCTTCGCAGAGAATTGTCTCAAAATACTGTAAAATGCAAAAAGGTTGAGCTTTATATTTCAAAGCAAGTCTTTGACTTTTTATCTAAAAAAGAGTATCAGTTTATCCTAAGCTTAGAGGCTATTTACAACCTCAAAATATTCCTCGCGCTTGAAAAAAAGTTTGAGTTAGATCAGTTTAAAATTTTATGGTTCAGTGAGCTGAAAAAATAATTATGTCCGCGTTATCCAAGTACCCAGAATACGAAGTTGTAATTGGCGTTGAAACCCACGTTCAACTAAAAACAAAAACAAAAATCTTTTGTGCTTGTAAAAATATGTTCGGGGCTGAGCCCAACACAAATATTTGCAAGGTTTGCACAGGAATGCTTGGAAGCCTGCCAGTTTTAAACATTAATGTTGTTAATTACGCTATCGCAGCAGGGCTTGCAACGAACTGTTCTATTTCTAGAGTTTCTGAGTTTGCAAGAAAACACTACTACTATCCTGATTTACCTAAAAACTATCAAATAACCCAAGACGACAAACCTATTTGCCTTGATGGAAAACTTGAGATATTAACAGACAAAAAAGAGTCAAAATTTATTCGCATAAAAAGAATTCACTTGGAAGAAGATGCGGGCAAATCAATTCACGACAGAGACAAATTATCCAGCTTTGTTGATTTAAATAGAGCAGGAACTCCTCTTATAGAAATAGTAACAGAACCCGATTTATCAAGCGCCCATGAAACCGTTTTCTACTTAGAAGAATTAAAATCCATTGTTGAATACATCGGAATAAGTAATGCAAACATGGAAGAAGGGTCTTTTAGGGGGGACGTAAATGTTTCCGTAAAAAAAAAAACTGCGAGTGAGCTCGGAACTAAAGTAGAACTTAAAAACATTAACTCGTTAAAATTCATCTTTAATGCAATTGAATTTGAAATAGAGCGCCAAATTGAATTAATAGAATCAGGCGGCAAAGTAACCCAAGAAACCAGATTATGGGACGCAGACAAAGAACAAACCTTTGTAATGAGATCTAAAGAAAACGCTCAAGATTATCGCTACCTGCAAGACCCAGACCTTCCCCTGCTGCTTGTAGACGAAGACTGGATAGAAAGAATTAAAGAGGCCCTTCCCGAGTTACCAAAGGCAAAATTCACAAGATTCCTAAGAGATTACAACCTAACCGAATACGAAGCTGAGATATTAACCTCTAGCAAAGAACTTGCAGAATACTTTGAAGTGGTTGCTAAAATATCTAAGCTTCCTAAAAAAGCTTCAAACTGGATTCTTCGAGATGTTCTTGGATTTATAAAAGAAAATAAGATTGAGCTCTCTGAGTTTTTGATAAAACCTGACATGTTGGCTGAATTAATTGCTGAGATTGAAGCAGGAATTATAAACTCAAAGTCAGCTCAAGAAGTTTTTGATGAAATGACAAAATCTGGAAAGTATCCCTCAATCATAATTCAAGAAAAAGGCCTAGAGCAAGTTGGTTCAGAGGATGAAATATTAAGAATAATTAGAGATATAATTACCACAAGCCCAAATCAAGTCGCAGACTTTAAGGGGGGTAATGCCAGAGTTTTTCCATACTTTGTTGGCTTGGCTATGAAGGCGTTAAAGGGGAAAGGCAATCCTGCTGTTATAAACAAACTCCTTCAAGAAGAGCTTTCTAAATAAACAAGCGGGGATTATTTTCGTTAAAAGCTTAATTTTTTTGAAAAAGTAATCCCCACCCCTTAAGAAAAATCATAAGATAAATTTGGCTGCAAAAAATATCTATATTTATTTACATAGCTCATGTTTTTTGCCCCAGTGAACAAGATTATAGTTACCGCTTTATGCTTTTTAAATATTTGCACAAGAGAAGCTTTGGCCAAAGAAAACATAAATCAAAATTTTACTAAAGCCATTTCTGCCGCATACGATATCGCCAGAGAATTAAACCAATTTCCAGGCATAGACAATTCTGCACTAAAAGCAGCTTTAGAACATGCATCAAGTTCCAACATTGAAACAGCAAAGCCTATTCATGAAGAAGACCTCCAAACAAAAATAAATGTCCGTCAAAAATTTATAAACGCACTTATAAATCAGATAAAAAAAAATCAAAAATTAAGAGACATTTCGATTTTATTGTTTTCGCTTCTTCAACTGTACAAACAGGACTTAATTGAATCCTTGATAAGAAAAAGCGACAGCATATTTCTAGAAATAGAAGAGGCTCTCTTAAGCGAAACCATAAAACAATTAAGGGTTAAAGCTATCTCTGTACCTGATGAAAACACAAAGTCATTTTTGAAGCAAACAAGGTTTGTTTTGCAGCCAAAAAAAGGGGCATACATCCTTTCTTTATTAAAAAAAGCAGAGTCAATTATTCCAATTCAAAAATCAATTCAAGCGTTAATTCCTCTGGCAGAAAACATATCTGCTCAAGAAAATGCAACCTCTCTTTTAATGCCTAGCGAGAAGTTAGCAGATTTATCGCAAGTCTTTTATTCAACGGCCCTCAAAATAAGAAGTGAACTTCCAACAGAAGAAGCATTCAGACAAGCTGATGATTTACTGGAAGAGATTTTGGCAATTAACCCTGAGGCGAACAAATCATTCAACCAAAACAATTTGGAAAAAGATGTAAAAGATGGCGCAGATGAAGTTTTTGAGGAACAGGAAGGCTCTTTTGTAGAAGAAAACAAAGATTCCTTGATCCCAGACGGCAATGACAAAGATCTTACCAAAGAAGAATCTGTGCAAAAACAAGAACTTGATGAAGAGGTTGACCTTGAACCAACAAATGAATTAAACCAAACATTCGTGATCAAAACAAGCCAAAAGCAAACGCAAGACCGTCCAAAGAAGGCCTCTAAAGCACCTCTAATCAAAAAAAGTTTGCAACCTATTAAAAAAAATAAAACCAAAAACCCTCCCCTAGAAAAGCAAGATAAAAACAACTATTCCAGCGAACAACAGACGAATGAAGATCTTGAAGAAGATTACAACGAAGAAGGACCGACAGAAGAGCTGGCCGCAGAAGAACAAACACAAGAAGAACCTCTCTTCGAACAAAAAAACACAACTTACCACAACAAACCCGCTTTAACGGAGCTTAAATTTTACCAAGCGCAACAACCATCCTATCAAGATGAATCACCTGGCCTCGGGCAAGCACAGGAGTCTCAAGAACAAGACGTTGAGCCCGAACAAAATGAACAAAATGCTATGGAGGATGTCGAGATCGTCGAAGAAGTAATACCAGCATCCGAACATACCCCTGTTGAAGAAATAAAGCATGTTCAGCCGGTTAAAAACTCAGCACCCACAATTCAGCAATCACAAGATAAAGACCCTGAGGAAGAGGACGAAGAATATTTAGTAGATAATTCAGATGAAAAAGAATTATCTGACAAAGAGCTGTCCGCTGCACTAGAAGAGCAGAACAAGGAACCAATAAAAGAACTTCTTCCGGTTCCTCAAAAAGAAAGCGCTGTTGTGCCAAAGAAAAATCAACAAGATAAAAATACGCATACTCCAGAAAAAGCTACATCGCAAGAAAAAACAGAGTCTGATAAAAAAAAAGAGGCCGAAACCAAGAAAGAGCAAGCACATAGAATTGAACTAGAAAAAAGCATTAAAGAAAAATTGGCTAATTTAAAAACACAGAATAAGCCAGCTCTTGCGGCTGAACCAAAAAAATTAGATGAAAATTTAAAAACAGAGCTTAAGGGGCAGGATCAACAGGAAAAAGTGACCCTAGCTATCGCATCGGACATAAACACAAAAACCCAAGAACCAAATAACTCAACTCCAGCTCAAGAAACAAAAATCGAGCCCGCTCAAGAATCTCTGAAAAAACCTGAACCCAAGGATCCTCAAGTAAAAACTGAAGTCGCGCAGGAAACTATTCAAAACGTTGAGACAGCGCCACTTGATAAAAACCAAGCTATTGAGAAAGAGAAAAAAAATGCCTCTGAAGAACAAAAGCCTCTTGCTAAAACCAAAATTCAATCGATAAAGGACAAAATAAAAAAACTTGTGAAAAAGATTTCGCCAGATTCTAAAAAAAATGATCAGCTTAGCCAAGATGCCATAAAAGCTCTGGAACCTGAGGCTATAGCTATCAAAAAAACTGAAGTCGTAGCAAAAAGCGCAGAACCTGAGACTACAGCAGACTCTACTGATAGCCAGAAGGAGGCAAAAGAAGATGAACCTGCCAAAAATACCGTAGAAGCTACATCAGCCAACCAGGACCAAGAACCAGCCGCAGAGGGCAGCCTTGAAGGCCAAGTCGACGAAGCAGTTGAAGGGCCTGCATCTGGAACTCAAGAAGAACCAATATTAAACAATGAGCAAGAACCTAAAAAGAAAAAAACTGTTAAGCAAAAGCTGAGCGGTTTATTTAAAAAAATTAAAGAAACCGTTAGCAAAAAATGAAGTGTAAATAAACGACACCCAAAAAAGATATCCAAGCATTAAGACAGCTATAAAGTAAACCGTCGAAAGGACCCCAAAATAAAACAGACTTGCAAAAACACATAAACACAAGCTAGCAAAAAAACTAAGTAATGCAGCTTGATTAGAAGTATAATTCTTGTCTTTTAAGTAATGGACAGAATGGTGCCTTGAGCCATGATAAAAAGGCAAGCCTTTTGATCTTCTGATTATCATAAGTACTAAGACTTCTGACAAAAAAACCCCAAAAACTGTGCTAAGTAAAATTATCTCCCAAATGCTACGTGAAGAGAAAAGTGAGAAAAACACATACAATGCTGATATAACCAAAAAATTACTTCCCGCCTCCCCCGCGTAAACCTTTGCAGGTGCTTTATTGTATCTTAAAAAAATACACAAACTTATTGTTATCATGAGCGAGAGGCCTATCAATGCACTGTTTGCACTAAGAACAGACAAAAATATCATAAAAATAAAAATTGGCATCACGGAAAGCGCCATGAAGCCGTCTGAAACATCTACCAAATTAAACCCATTAACCAACGTAAGGGTCAAAAAAACTAATAAGGGATAAAAAATATTAAAAGGAAAAAAGTGTGCGACAAAAAAAAGTACTGCGCAGAACTGCATAATAAATTTCGAGAGCGGGGATATTTTAAAAAAGTCATCAGCCATCCCAATGAATAAAAAGGGGGCTAGGCAAGCAAGGAATATGAGAGTCTCGCTTAAAAAAGCAGGAACAAGAAGAAGTAGAAAAATGAATGAAAAAACCATAAATCCTCCACCCAAAATCGGGGTTGGTGACTTATGGTTTTTTAGTTTATCATCGGGGTTATCAATCATTATGTTTTTTTCAGAAAAAAATTTAATCGCCAAATCAAATGGTGAAAAAATAAATCTCAAAAAAGACCTAATCATTATAGCTACTTACCTCACTGAAGCAAATAACCTTATCTCCTTCGACCCAACCAGAGAAGCCTTGGCAAATAAAGCCGCAATCATCTCCAGCAGAAATTTCTTTAGAAGTTTTTTTATTCTGCTGCAAGCTGGTCATTCGACCCTCACCAACTTTTACTCCACCCCTAAGGCAATATACCACTGATTTTTCAGCAAATATTCCATCTTTAACTAAGCAACCCGCAATAACGCCGCGGCCCTTAATATCAAATACTTTTTTAACAACACCTGTCCCAATTTGCTTAAGCTCTTTTTTACTTTTAAGCACATCAATAACTTTAGATTCGAGGAAGTCTGTAATTCTGTAGATAATTCCGTCAATTTTAACTTCAACACCGAGCTCTTTTGAGGCGATTTGAGCTGTTTTTTCGAGACTAATATTCATACCAAGTATTATCGCTCCGTTTTCAGAGGCTTTAATAACATCTTTTTCATAAATATTGCCGACAGATTTTTCAACAATAGCAACTGTATTTTTTAGCTTATCGTTTCTTGATCCCAAATTCGTAACAAGCTCACTCAAAGCATTTAAAACTCCGAAGCTATCGGCCTTTAAAATAACCTTAACCAAGACATCGCCATCTGAAGAAACGGATAAATTTGCGCCGGCAGCGAATGCTTTTGTGTTTTCTTTTTCCTTCGCAACAGCCGTTTCATGCGAGACATATTTAAAAACATCGCCTGTTGTTGCAACTTCTGAAAAGCCGACAACTTTACCAACATGGTAAGGAGCTAACGCGTGAACTTTTTTATTGGAAACTACATCAAATATTGCTTTTACTTTACCAACACTAGATCCGGCGATAAAATTGTCACCAACCTTGATCATTCCTTGCGTTGAAATAACTACAGCACAAGCTCCAAGTCCTTTTTCAATAAACGACTCTAGCACAAAAGCCTGGGCAGGAACTTTTTCAGAAGTTTTAAGGTCTAATAAATCAGCTTGCAAGAAAACCATTTCGAGCAACTCGCTCACGCCTTTTCCTGTTTTAGCAGATATAGGCATGCAAACAACATCGCCACCCCAATCTTCAACTATAACATCGTATTTTGCCAGGGACTGCTTGATTCTGTCGACATTAGCTTCAACACCGGGTTTATCGATCTTGTTTATAGCAATAACAATTGTTGCATTCATCTCTTTTGCTATTTGAATCGACTCTACAGTTTGCGGCATCACTCCGTCATCAGCAGCTACAATAATTACGGCAACGTCTGTTATTTTTGCGCCAACTTTTCTCATCAAAGAAAAAGCTTCGTGACCAGGGGTGTCAATAACAATAAAGCTTCCTGACTGAGCCTTAACAGGGTAAACTCTAACGGATTGCGTTATTCCCCCTTTTTCTTTGTCTGCAACAGATGTTTTGCGAATATAATCGATAAGGGTGGTTTTACCATGGTCTACGTGTCCCATAATAACAACAACTGGAGAACGAGGGACCAATGATGCTTCCTGAGATTTTTCAGCACTAAAAGCAAGGCCTAAATTGCCTTTTCCAGCTTCAACTTGTTCAACTTTTTTGATTGTGATAGGGAAGTGTTGAGCCGCAAGTTCAATATCTGCTGAGGGAACCAAAGAGTTCACTGAGTAAAACTTTGCCCGTTTAATGAAGAAGTTTATCATTTCAACAAGGCTTACTCCTGCGGCTTTAGCCACAATAGCCAGTGAGTTTTTAGCTGCAAGATCAATATCTGGGCGATCGCTAACCTCAAGCTCTGCAACCGGCTTACGACGTCTATCTGCATGATTAAATCTTCGTTTCTTTTTTTTACGATTGTTTTCCGAAGCTAACTGAGCGCGAGCCTTGCTTGCAGCAAGCTTTCTGGCAACGACTCTTTCCTCTTCGTCCAAAAAGTCTTCTTCGTCTACCCATTTTGGTTCGTCTCGCCTTGCAAGACTCTCTGCCACAATGTCTATATTAAGTTCATCAATAGCTTCTTCATTTAAAGTCACATACCCAAGAGACTGGTCATGATCAGCCTGAGGCGTCGAATCTGAAAGATGAATTTCTTGAACCGATTCCTCAAAAACAATACTCTTTTCAAAGTCAGAAACAATTTCATCATCTGATTTCTCAACCTTGCCTACAATTTTTTCTTTAAAATCTTTTTTCTCTGAACCAGATTTTTCTTGTGATACTTGTTGCTTCTTGTTTGCCAATGGTGCCTCTGGTGCTTTCTGTTTTTCTAAATAGGTTTCAATAAAATGAAGCTCTTTTTCTCCAAGAACTGACATATGGCTTTTTACGGAAAAGCCGTTTTCGTTAAAAATCTTAACTAAATCTCCGCTAGCAAGATCATACTTTTTAGCGTACTCGTAAACTCTCATTATTGGCTGTCCTCAACCACATCGATTTTCATATTCAATAATTTTGAAGTAAGTTTTATGTTACTTCCCTCTTTCCCGACAAAGAAAGCCTTCTTTCCTGGCCTGACATGCACTATAGCAATTTGCCTGATGTCTCCGTCAACATATCCTGCATCACTCAGTTGTAAATCTTTTTTGTGAGGAAGTATAGAAACTTTTGAAATCCATTCCTCAGGATCCTCGATCGAAACCTCTTTGCTAACCTTAGATGAAGCAATAACTTTTTTAATCAGAATCTCTTTATCTTCGTTCCAAGCAATTATATCAACTATCTCGTTTCCAAGTTCAAGCCTAATAGGCTTTATTCTGCATCCACCGATACCGATGCATGACCCCACAGGATCGATGTTTTTTGCTTTAGCCTTAACGATCATTTTGGTCTTGAAGCCAGGGATCCTGTCTGCAGCAACAATTTCAATTAAACCTTCAAAAACCTCTGGAACCTCAATCGCAAATAGCTTAACAACAAAGTTTGATGTTGATCTATCAAGCGTTATCTGATGCCCTCTTTCCGCAAATGAAAGAACGGTTTTAATAAGAGCTTTAACCATAGACCCCGCAGCAAAGCTAGCATTTTTGCCAGAAAGCGACTTTGGTAGAAATGCAATAGTGTCGCCAAGATTGACGATAAATCCGCTTTCTTCGACCTTGCTGATTGTTCCCGTTACAAGCTCACCAACACGATCTTTATAAACATTGTAGATATTTTCCTGCTCAAGTCTTTTTATGGCTAAAGAAATAAAGTCTTTTGACGAAACAATGTCTCGCCTCGTTAGCGGCTTGTCAAAAGGCTTAAAGCAACAGGGGCTTTTTACCGAAAAAGATTCCTTTGAGCAGCAGTCTGATTCATCTATTTTTCTGTAAACCAGCAAGGAGCCTGCTTTTGCGCTATCAACCGTAACAATAAAGACATCTCCTGGGTACTTTTGCTGATAAATGTTAGCAACAGCCTCACAAATAACTGCCAACACTTTTTCTTTGGACAAGCCCTTATCGTAGACCAAGTCTTCTACAATTCTCAAAAAGTTGATGTCGTTGGATTGATTTTTCACGCAAATTTCAAATATTCAATTTGATTTTATTGTATCTAAATGAGTTTAAATTGTGAAGAGGGATTTTGCTAGGCCAGATCGCTTTACTATTATATATATAAATATATTTATCTTATAATAATAAGGGACCGCCTTTCTGGTTCATAACTTTTGATCGATGCTTATCAAAACCTTCATCAGTAAACACTTTCATGTGTATAAAGGGTGGTTCATAAGTGGTTCATAAGCGGTAGACAACTTGTTCACAACCTTCAGGCGGTCGCAAATTCGTTTTGTTTCTTTGATAAGTCCGAACAACTCTGGTTAAAATATTTTTTTACAAAAAAGTTATGAACACAGTATGAACCACTTATGAACCATTTGTGAACATCGTTGACTTTGAAAAAAAAGTATGCAAGTCGGTGTGGCAAAATTCGGTTTGCAGTTTTTGTTTTTTTATTTTAATCTAAGCGCATGAACGACTAGATATGCCTTTTTAGGAAATGTGCCCATAGCTCAATTGGATAGAGTATCAGACTACGAATCTGACGGTTAGAGGTTCGACTCCTCTTGGGCACACCATTAAGATTATACGGAGAGATGGCTGAGTGGTCTAAAGCGCTTGCCTGCTAAGCAAGTCTTCGAGGTAACTTGAAGCGAGGGTTCGAATCCCTCTCTCTCCGCCACGCTTTGCAAAGCGTGGAGAAGCGAGTGTAAATTCGCAACCCGAGCAGAGGGTTCAAATATTTTCGTAGAAAATTTCTCGCATTTCGTTTCCTGGCACCGTCAAAGTTTAAAAAAAGTTTAAGAAAAAATGCGCCCATCCCTCTCTCTCCGCCAGCCTACGCGTAAAGCTTCGGCTGGCAAGCCACGATCAGATTTCTAGCGTAGGCTGTCCGCCATAGCCTTGGCGACGGAAGACCTTCTTGAAAAGCTTGTAAAGACTTCCCTTTTGCTTATTATTTCATTATGTGACATATTTTACTGCAGAATCAAACTGTCTTTTTTATGAATCACTCCCTGTTAATAAGTTTCTTGTTGCTTAACGCGCTGTGTTTGACTTCTCCAAATAAAGAAATCGCTTCGGATGTGATTCCAGTATCACAAGAAACAATCGAGCAGTTCGACCAAAATACTTCTAATGAAGCCAATGAAAATACTGAGAAAGATGATGATCAGGTATCTGCTTTACGAAGAACTGATGTTTTGCTGGTTTTGTGCATGGGTTTGTTCGGCTGGTGGTTTTCAGGGAAGTCTTTTGATTATTATGGCCCCATAGCAAAATATTTGCTTTCTTTTCATACAAGGCCTCATCCTGATTTTCCGGCTTGGGAGTTGGATATGCAAATTTTTCATGGTGGAAAATTATTTAAGTCTGAATCAGGTTTTTATTATGAACTTGATCAAGATAAAGAGTTTATTTTACACAATGATGTTAAGATTGAGCTTGATAAAGAAAAATTATGCAGCTTGTTTGGGCGAAAGCTAAAAGATAGTTATTTTGGAAAAAACTCTCTGTGCGCGTTAAGTTATATAATTTTCTCTTGTTTTTCAAGCTACAGTATGAGGCTTTTTTACCTTGGGCTTCCCAAGCCAAGCGACGGTGAACTTATTAATCCGTACGGCGTTGAAAATTTATTATTCGATATATACAGTTGTGTGAATCAAAACTTGGAAGATTTTGGTAAGAGAGCGGAGATTGTTAAATTTGTCGGCCTTTTTTATTGGTGCAATAAGGATAAAGTTGAAAAACATGATTTCAGCTATAAATTAAATAAAAAACAATTTTAAGATTAACTATTAAAAAGTGTTTACAAATTTTATTGATGCGCGTTACGATCGCTTGAATTTTTAGATAAAAATATTCTTTGCGATTAAAAAAAAAATACGTATTTGGCTTAGGGCTTCTTTTTTTTGGAAAATTGTTTTTGGAGTCTAACAATATTCTTGAGTTAGGTCGACCTTTGATTTTAGCAGGGCTTGCTGCGCTTGTTAGTAATAAATCAATCACTGAGGCTTGTGCAAAAAAATCCCAAGAGGAAAAAGAATTAATTAAAAAATTTATGGAACAAAATCGGGTTGTTCCTCAAAAAACATTTATTGAAAGCATGCCGGTTAAGCATGGCGGTCGGGTTATCCCTGTAAAACCAGATTATTCAAAGCCTCTTTCTCGATATGGAATTTTATTTGCTCAAGACGACGATGCTAATATTTGGTTTTCTGTTTTTGCAACCCAGGATGAGCTTTATTTTGAGTCTAATTGGCTTGTTTTGAGTCCTTTGGCTGGAATTTTATATATTTGCTCTCCATCATTTGAGCTCCTTGGTCGAGAAAAACTTACCCTTTCAGGTGCTTCATTTTCACTAAATGAGCCGCTGCGTAAAAAAATTTTTTCTGAAATGGAGCATGTTGCTGAGGTCGACGGGCTGGATTTTGACAAGACTGAGTTTTTTATGAAACACGCTATAAGCTTGTGGTCAACCGCTTTTTTTACAGAGATGGAGCTTTTTGATTATTTGGCAAGCGTTTCGCAAAAACATCCGATTTATATTTTGTCCAGAAGGCTGGGCGAGGACAGGCTTGTGATGCGAGAGGTTTTCGTGGCTGCATTTTTTATGCATGCAACTTTGTGGATGAAGCAATTTTTTGTGGACCCTAAGAACTCTTGGGGCGCTTTTTACAGGAGCACAAGAATTTATTGTGAAATGACTTTTACATCAATGTCTCTAAAAGATTACCAATCAAATAATAAAAAGCGCCCTAATTTTGTAAAAACTGAAGAGGTTAATTTATTGGACGCTTCGTTTAGTTGGTTGTACAACAAAGCTTAATAACTTCCCGGTCGATATCCTTTTGAGGTTGAACCTTGCGACCGCGTTGCTTGATTTTTAGAGTTAAAACTAGAAGCACCTCTTTGCTGGGCATAAGTTTTTTGTACACTTTCTTTTGCGTTTTCCAGAGCGGTGGCATTTGCTTTTATAGCTACAGAACCCTTTGATACTTGAAGTTCTTTTTGTTTGCTTACAGACTTTATCTGGGCAGCAAGGGTTTTTAGGTTATTTTTAAATTGAATATATTTCTTGTATTCGTCCTCATCGGCTTTATTTAGACTCAGCCTTAACAAGATCAACGTTTTTTCAAGACCTTCTTTGTAGCTAGGATCTTTTACTGTTGCTATGAGTTCTTCAAGCGTTGCTTGGTTTTTTAAAAGTCCTGTTTTTATTCCAGCACTTTCAAGGGCGTCATGCATGGTATTAATATCGTCTTGAAGGGAAGACAAGTCCATTTCGCTTTTGTAAGCCAACGGCGAGGCTTGATCTTCGGTTGCGGCGTAGGACTTTGATGTCTGTATCTGGTTTGTGATTTCGGGCGCTTTTGTGTTTGTTTTTTCGGATGAAGCAGGTTTTTTAGATTTAAAAAATGAAGGGACAAGGTCTTTTAATGACCATGAGTACAATGAAGTTGTAAAACAAATAACAAGTGAGATTTTGATTAATTTTTTTATCATGGAGCTCGTGTTTTTGTGTTGCTTTAAAATTAAATAAATTATTTCATTATCGGCACTGGTAGCTTAAATTAAGGCTAACTTCATTAGTTTTTTTCTATTTTTTTCACTTTGAATAAAGTTAATCGAAGTAAAAAACGTTTAGGTAATTTTAAAGGGAAAGGGGAATATTAAAACCCTGTTTTTTTTGAAAATCAAACGATTTGTCGTAATTTAAAATAAGTTTTTTTAAATCTTGCTTGTCAATTATATCCTTAATATCTTTTTGCGCTGCATTTTGTAGCGCAAAAGATATCATGCGTTTGTCTAAAAATGGCGTTCTTACTTCTAATCCAAAATTCATGCTCATGTTGTCGGTGTCTCGTAAAAGCTTAAACTGGTCATAAAAATAAAGGTCTGCCAAAATAATTTTTTGCCAATAATTCAAACTTGAATTAAATATTTCTTCTAGCTCCGCGCAGGGGGTTCTTTTTAGATGTTTTTTTTCTCTAAAAAAAAGATAGCTTTCTAATTCACTATCAAATAATTGTTTACTTTCCAAAAACGACGCTGAGATTTTATAAAGCAACGATCGAACTGGCCAAATGTTTTTAATTTTTGAAACAAGCATGTGTATTTTTCTTTGGGCATAATTTGGAAGTTGCAAAAACTGTCTCCAGCGAGCTTGATGTTTATTTTGCCAGTATCCAAAAAAAAGCTCGTCACCTCCGATTCCAGAATAGGCAATTTTGCAATATTTTGATGCGAGCTTTGCGGCCAAAAATGAATTAAATCCATCATCGCTAGGCATTTCTTGCGTGGCGCTAAACTCTTTAAAATTAAATCTAATTTCTTCTTTGCCAAGAATCCATTCTACGTGTTGACTTTGTATTTTGTTTGCGAATTTTTTTGCAATTACATGCTCAGATCCAAACCTGGAATTACGCCCTTCAAATCCGATCGTAAAGGTATAAAAATCAAATCCAAGATGTTTTGCACAGAGTGCGATTAAATTGCTATCGACTCCCCCACTTAAAAAGATTCCAAATTTTTTGTTTGGCTGCACTTGAGATAAGAACACCTCTTCAAAAACAGATTTTAAAGATCGCTGATTAAGAGTTGGTTTTGTGTCGCAAAATTTTATGTATTTTTTTAACTCAAATGTTTCTTTTTTCATAATCATTAAATTGGCCGCAGGAAAATTTTTTATTTGTTTAAAGATTGTTTTTTCATTTGTCACGCAGCCGTATAACTCAAAGTCTTGAAGAGCAGAGAGATCCTTTTCTTTTAGGTTTAAGCTTTCACTTAAAAGCTTTGCGGAAGAGCTAAATGCAAACATGTTTTTGTCTTGAAAAAAATAGAGCGGCTTTATGCCTAAATGGTCCTTGGCTAAAAATAAAGTTTCACTACCGTTATCCCAAATTGCGAGCGCAAAAAAGCCTTCTAATTCTTTGATAATTTTTTCGCCATGCCTTGCAAAAGCCTCAATTATTATCTCGCTGTCGGAGGTTGTTTTTGGTAAATATCCAGCAAGGTACTTTGTCAAGATATACTCTTTGTTGTAAATTTCGCCATTGTACACCATTGAAAACTGTCCGCTGTGCATAGGCTGGTTTGAATGTTCTGTGTCGTCGGTAATAGCAAGTTTTGTGTGATAAAACAGCGCTTTTTTATTCTCACTCAAAAAAATTCCCGAACCGTCAGGCCCTCGCTTGGAGAGCTGCTTTAATATTTTTTCGGAATGATTGTTGGCAAATTCAAAAACGTCTTTTTCTTTGCTAAGTGATACGAATCCTGCAAATCCACACATTCAAATCTTCTGTTTTGCTTGGTTCCCCTAAAAATACATTTATTCAAAGGTTAATAGCATGGATTTCTAACTTTTTGTATCTTCTTTTGAATCGCTATTTAAATTTGATTCTTGATTCGACTCATCCTGTGTAAAAAAGTTGGAGTTACCCTCTTGTTCGTCAGGCTTATTTAAGTTTGTTTTTGGTTCATCGCTTGGTTTTTTATTGCTAGGCGGAGCGTAGTTTGTATTCGATGGATTCTTCCATAGGATGCGTGCGATTGCGGCTGAGGCGATAAGTATAAATGGAGTTATTAAAATTATTCTAATTTCTGTTTGTTCATGCCATTTTTCATTTCGCAATTTTTCTATATATACCCAACTTTTCAATTGCTCGGATTCCTCTTCTCTTTTTTCTAATTCCTCTGAAATAATTGCCAAGCGTTCGCTAAGCTCGTTATTGACAACGTGCTCCAGCCCTTCTTGAAACAAGCGTTCGGCTTGAGCCTTTTTTTCAGCGATATGGATCTCTTTAATTTTTTCCAAAGTTTCACGGAATCTGCGTATTGAAAATTCAGATAATATTTCCAGTTTAAAAGGAGCAATGTATTTCATACATAGAAAGCTTCCAAGGTAATAATCAAAGTTTTGTACAACGCGCCTAAGCCCGTTCACGTGATCATTGAAATATGTGTAAAATTCTATTTTTAATTCTGTATTTAAGTCTGCGGAATGGAATAATGGTGACAACAGAAAAAACATTAATTCATTGTGAAACTCTAGGGTTTCGATGCAAAATGATAGAAGGTCGTACTCTAAATGAGCCTCTTTATACTCAGGCATTCCGCGCGAGGGGAGGGTTAGCGCTCGAATAGAAGCCAGTTTTTGGCTGATATCCAAAGCTATCTGCTTTAGCGCGTTAGCTTTTGATAGCTGTGCTTCATTAAAATGGTCTTCTAAGAGCTCTTGAGAGCATTTAATCAACTCTAGAGGCCTTAGCTCAGACCAATAATCATACCACAATGCCATTTCTAAGGGAGAAAACCTGCACTCAAAAACCCTTTTTAGGTTAGGGTTGTTTGTATTTTGTAGCTGTATATTGTTAGCCGTTTTGTAGAATAAGCCGAGTTCATTTTCATGCCGATTGAGGGTTTGTTCATTAATTTTATTTTGATTTAATTGATTTAATAAACTGTCTCTGTATTCATTCTCTTTTGCGCAGACTCGTTCTTCTAAGGATACAGATGGTATTACTACAGGTGGTCTTGTTTTTTTTTGCACTTGAAATACAGAAGCGCTCAGCGCTTCCTGAGTTGCTAAGATCAACGTAAAAATACAGATAATCATAGGGTTAAAGCTTTTTTGTTGCATGGTATAATTCTTTCACGTTTTAATTTAGATCGCAATTTTCAGTAAAAATGTAAAAAAAAAGCTTTTTTTGTAAGAAGAGGGGGGTAGCGTCCCCCTCCCTCGATTATTCTTTGTTTGTTTATGTAGTCTACTGTTTTTTCTATTCTCCCGCGCTTGGATCTTCCTGTTGTTTTGCAGCAAATTCGGCAATAGCCCACAGGCAAAGCGCAGGAATCGCCTTCGCACAGTTCCAGGCTCCATATGCAGCTTCCTTAAGCACTGGTAGAATCACTGGCGCTGTTTTCAATGCCGCGGTAAACGCTGCTGCGCCCGCCAATACTTTGCCTGCCGGGGTGTCTATGAATCTTTCATTTATTGCTGCGTCTCGCATCTTATTGATTTTCATTAACCTTTCCCTTGAAACTTCTTCGTTTTTTTGATTCTGATTTTGTATTGATGCCTGGTTTTGATTTGCGATAACTAGCGCTTGATTTAACAACTGAGTCTTTTTTTGCGCTGTTTTTATTTCTATTTCAAGAAGCGCACACTTCTCCTCCATCTTCTTCCGGGCTTCGTACTCTCGATTTGATTCTCTTTCGAGAAGCAATTTGTGAGCAGCGCACATGTTTGCGAAAAATTTTTGATTGATAAGTTTCAACTGAATGCTTAATTTATCAATATAGATTAAGTGTATATTAAAAAAAGCCATGAATCGCCTAATGACCGCTTCGTTTTCGATGTGTTCATATCCGCCCAAATCAATGTTGCTTTTTAGGGCAAGGTAGAAAGAAGCCTCCTCTTCTGAGAGCTCATTACTTTGTTTTGGTTCAATAGACATTAAAATAAACTCAAAAATTTTAGTCCTTAAGTTTATGGCATCCACACAAAGGTTATACAAGTTGTAGGTAATTAATGAATTATCATCCTCGTTGCAGACAAGCCCCTTTAATTTTTCTAGCTCATTAGTGATTTGCGATGAGCTCTGAAGAAGTGCATCACTTATCTCGTTGTTGCATATTTGTTGTAGCTTCCTTGTTAGCTCTTCGTAATCAAAACAAGAAAGGTTTTTGTGCCATTGTTTTATATCGGATGCCACAAATGTTTTTCTTCGAGGGACAGCTGAATTAACCAGAAAATTTATCTTTGAGTTTAATTCGTTCAATTTCCTTTCTTCGTCTGCCGCGCTGTAGTTATGATTATACATGCCTTCTAATGCACTTTTGTATCTGGGGATGATCACGCAGTTTTTCTCTGTCTCCAGGGTTTCACGTGTTATCGGTATTATTTTTTGAGAGGCTGGTTGTTCTCTTAAGATCGACTGTTTTACTTGGAAAGTTAGAGTCACGCTAAATAAGTAAAGAGACATTTTAAGTGTTTTCATTTTTGTTCACCCTTCCTTAGTTCTTCGTCTATTTTTTTTATAAAATCTTTGACTTCAACAAACATTTTATTAATATTTTTTTCAATCATTTCGATCTCAGCCAAGTCCTTTGCTTTTTTTGCAATATCTGCCTCTGTTTCAGGAGATAAGCGCTTCCACAAGGCCTCATTCTTGGCTGATATCTGAAGTTCATTTGTTAGTTTTGTTATGCGTGATTCTAATAAGCTTATTTCTTTGTTTGAATCGTTTAACTTTTTGTTTGCATTTGCAATAAGGCCGAAAGCTAAGCAGCCCCCAAAGGCGCCCCCGCCAAGTGCGAATCTAGTTGTATGTACAACGAGCTGTGCGGGACCTTCGGCAATAACCCCATCGACCAAGGCTGGGGCAACTACAGAAGGAAAAAGGCCAGCCATAGCTGCGCCAGCAGCCCCGAAAATCGCAACGCTTCCTAGGCCAATTAAGATCTGGCCTTCTGTTGTGTTATAGAATTTCTCCTTTTTACTTTTTTGTGAATCAAGACGAGAGGCTCTTTCTCCTATCGCTGAAGCTAATTCAGACCTGGTGGCGACTATTTTTGCTAGCTTCCCTTTTAGTTCTATAGCTTCAATTTCCTTAGCCTGTTTTTCTGCGGTAATTTTTGATTTTTCTGAATCAATCTTTAGCTTAATAAATTTTACTGAACCATCATACAGTACAAGATGCTCTTTGAATAGGTCCTTAAAGCAAGTTTCGTCATACAAGAATTTTTTTTTAATGCAATTTTCAAGTAGTTTTGTAAGGCTATCCAGAAATCTATCAAAGCATTCTGTTCTTCCTTCAAACGTTTGCTCAAAAGATTTGAATAATTTTGCGAATGTTTGGCTCGTTGTAAACACTGCGCCTATAAGGCATTTCCTGTCTGAAGCAGGTATTTTTTCAGGGATGTGGCCGTTAAGCGTTTGCAATATGCTTGATATAATTTCGTTGCTTATATAAAAAATACTTTTGCATAGTAGAAGGCTTTTTATGTAAATTTTTTCTTTTTTATTGATATCGTCTTTTATCTTTGTAGACAGCTTACCCAAAATAATATTTAAATCGTTGTTTAGGTCTTCAATTCTTTGTTTAAAGTGTTCCAATCTTGAAGCATGGTTCAGTTCACAGGACTTTAACAAAGAGCCCATAGACGGACTGAGAAGGTAAGATAATTTTTTAACTGATTCTGCGAAAGATGTTATGCAATTTTTGAGTTGCGCCTGGTCAAACATCTTGTCTTCAAAGAATCCTTTAGTGATTATCCGATGCTCTTCTTCTGAGTCAAATTCAGTTTGTAAAAGAATCGTTGCTTTTTTGTTTCTTATTAAATCTTCTTCTGTTGTCTGAAGGCTTTTTTTATTAATTGATTCGCCATAAATTACATATTCCGTTTCAATATATTGCTCGTCTTTTAAGTCTGTACGTCGTTGTTGCAAAGTTTTCATTTCCTGAAGGAGCATGTCCATTTTGTTAGCTTTTTTATTCTCTGAGATTAATGTTGTTGGATTATCTTGATTTGGAAACTTTAAGTTGGTTGAGAGTAAAACAGAAACTAAAAATGAATTGATTAGAAATTTTGGTTTGATCATCATGTTGTTTTCTCCATGATAAAAACGCCATATTTATAGATCTGTTCAAAATAACTGTCAAGCAAAAAAATTTCAGTGAGATAATTTTGGTAAAAAAAACTGTTTCTCGGCAGGGTGTTTTTTTGTAAATATTTTTACTGATTTAAATCTTGGTTTTTTGTTGCAAAAGATCTTGTATTCCAGTGTTGCTAAGTGTTTCAATAAAAAATTTTTTGATAAGACTTCTTTTGGTTTAAAAATATTTTTGTTTAATAAAATTTTATTTTTTTTATAATCAAAAATATTTTTTGTGAGTCTGAAAATGAGCTGTGTTTTTTGCAAAATTGTTGCCAGAGAACTTTCTGCAAGTTTTATTTATGAAGATCGGGAACTTGTTGTTTTTAAAGACTTAAATCCTGTTCGAAAAACTCATCTGTTAATCATTCCAAAGGTTCATCGAGTTGATTGCTCAGATTATGATCTGGTTGCAGATGCTGATTTTTTTCAGGCCTATTTTTCTGTCGTCAAATACTTAGCGTCGCGCTTGAGTGGAAAAAGAGCGTTTAATTTGCAGTCAAACAATGGAGCTGAGGCTGGTCAAACAGTGTTTCACCAGCACACACACTTTTTGTCGGACGAGATGTTCATCGCTTGATTCTATCCTGTTTTTCCGAACGAGATGCCTGGCAAGAAGTTTTGATTTGCAACGCTTGGTGCGTTTATGCCCATGAGCAATGATTGTGTTGCAGCCAGGGAAAGCATGGACACCGGTTCATACACTTCTTTGGGTTTGAACTTTAGTCGTTGATGAATTACAAGCGGAACCTGTGCGTCATAGCGGTATGGCGTTGAATGCGATGTGCCTGTTTTATAATCAGTGATCATCTTGTTTGGTTTTGCTAAAAAGAACAACTGCCCAGATTTACCCTTTAAATATTGTTTAGCGAATAACTTGAAGTATGACCTGTTTTTTTCGCCAACGCCTGTTCCTTTTTCAAAATCAAGCTCTGACCATGCATCAAGAATTGCTGGCTCGGCCAAGAGAACCTCTTTTGCTTTTTGATAAATCATACTTTTTTTCAATTCATTTAAGTGATCGATCACAGCTCTGTCAAAATAAAATTGAGGAGACTCAAATCTTTGTACTATTTTTTTTAATCCAAATTCTTTCTCAATTGCATCGTTAATTTTTTCTTCTAGTGTTTTGGAAGAGACCCTTTCGGCTTGCATGAATCCTTGATTATTTAGTACTTCTGGGAGGTGAGATACTCCGTGGTCCCCTGTCAAAATTGTAAGGACTTTTTTTGATCCGTAGCATTTTTCGGCAAATTCTAAAAAGTCTGCGAGTTGTCTGTCTATGTGGTATAAAAGGTCTATTTGGTGAAGGTTGTCGGGGCCAACAAGGTGTCCGAGCAAGTCAAAGTTGCTGAGCGAAATGTAAACAAGAAGGTTTTTTTTGCGGTTTCTTGCGATGTAGTATCTTGCTAAATTAAATAGCATCTTGCTTGCAAAAGGGCTGCGTGAAAATTCCGCCAGTGTTTCGTGGTTTTTGTAGTCAATTGTGAATTTGCTTACAGTATTTTTTACGCCAGGTTTTACGGCAGAATTTTTGTAGTTTAGAACTTCTGGGTATTGATACGCTGCATCTCTGAATCCATGAACAAGCTTCCAGTGAAATTGCTGACCTTGCTTTAATTTAAATTTGCCGTTGAATTTTTTCAAAAGGTCGGGATATTTTTTTTCGTAAAATTGGCTTGTAGTCATACATCCATCGTCAAACCAAAAAGCTTTCCCAAGATTTCCTGCCAAAGGTACGCAAGCTCTAGTTTTTAACGCAAAAGCAGCAGCTTCATGAGGAATTACTTTTTGATTGTGAGAGCAACTCATAACGAATTGATCAGATACGGTGTCAACAAGAAGGTTTCTTGGTGAAATGCCCTCTTTGCACAAAGATCCATCGCTTTTGTAGGTTAAATTTTCACCGGAGAGATCCCTTGTGATTTCAATAAACTTATTAGTGCTGTCGAGGTTGCCGTATGACGCAAACCCGTGAATGCAAGCATAAGCTCCTGTTGCTATTGCTGCATGCCCGGTCGGAGTCGTAGGCCATCCATGCATGTGTCTTGCATTTTTGTACACAACGCCATTTTTTAAGAGCCTGTTAAATCCATTTTTAGAAAAATATTGGCTATGCCTAAAGTACTGCGGAGAAAACTGGTCTACGATTATGACGACTGTTAGCGCAGGCGTGTAATTGTGGCTGTGCGTTAACGTTTCTTTGGTGCTTAGTATGGCCAAAAAGGCCAGAACAATAAGGAGCATTCGGATAAATCTAAATATTATTTTAATAAACTAAATGTTAAAGTCTTAACTTTTCAAGTTTTATGATGTTTATAATTTGCCAGTTTGCAGAACAAAGATCTCTTTGAAAAAAATATTTTTCATAACTTTTTTGTCTTTTTCGGCGCAAGTTTTTCCCAAGTTAAACTTTCAAAGCTTAAACTCTGCCATTGAGATCTCCACGGGTGCTTCGATTTCTTTTTGCAACGACTATGAAAATTTTGATGGAATGTTAAAGATTGAAGATGAGGCTATGTCTAATAGTTTGCATCTTGAGGATTGCGAGCTTTGGCTTTCAAAAGCAAGAATAATTCACGGCGAAAACAAATTAAAAATGTCTGCAACGATATGCTCCCAACAGCCCGAATGCGAAACTGTTTCTCGAGGAGTTCTTTCTCGTTTTTCCTCAGTGTCTCTGAGGGGTAATCAGTCTATCGATTTAACAAATACTTCGTTAAATGGAGTTTTGAGCGTAAGCGGAAAAAACAATTTATTATCAGGCTCAGCTTCGCTTTCAGACAAAATAGTTCTTGCAGATTCAGATACAGAGTTGTCTTTGCAGCTACAATCAAAGCTTGATAAAAACATTGTTTTAAATGAAAGCAAAATTGTTCTAGCGAGCGACTTGAAGCTAAAGGATGGCGTAACTATTGAAAACGCCGGGGTTATCGATATCAATAATTTTAGGCTATCTTTGCCAAGTAAGTGCCCTCTTCTTTCTTCCAGGCTAAGGTTTTTAAATGCAAGAGACATTTTGCTTAGCGGGATAACCACACTGTCAGGAGCTTGGTTTTTTGATGGGTCAGGAGCGTCTTCGTACCTTAATGGTGCTGGAAATATTTTAGATTTATCCGGTGGCGGTGTAATAAATGTTATGCCAAATCATGAACTAAATATTTGCAATACTTACATAAAGGGTCTTGGCGTTGGAGGAGGTTCAATTATTATAGACCCAACCTCTACGGTTAAATTTTTGTTTTCAGTGGTTGAGTTTGATTCCGTGACAACATTTACATCTGGAATTATGAATTTTTGCACCCCAAACTGCAAACTTGTTTTCAAGGATGATTCAAAAATTTTAATAGCAGGTCCAAATGCAAAATTTAACGTTGATGGTGTAAATTTATATTTTGAGACAATAGGAAATGCGCCCGTCTATCCACCACCTTTTTTACCCTACGCCGGTGGTTCTATTAATTTATTTAACGGCGGAAAAATTAATAACGTAAATTTTGATATTTTCAATGGAACTTATAACTTCACTTTGTCAACAGCGCAGGGGGATAACTACATTACAGGTAATATCGGCATGACAGGCAAAACCGTCGTACGCTTTGTGAACGAAAACACTGCTAACGTGAAAAATATGGCGCTCAATGGAACCGGCAAGATCGTAGACTACAAGTCGGCAAATCTAAAGAGCGTAATCTTGGATCAAAACGTTAGGCTTACTGTTAAAAATCTTACTTTAAACAACTTGGATTTTACGGCGCTTGATTTGCAAGGTACTGGGACTGCGCAAGCGCAATTTTATTTTGGCGAAGGCATAACATTTAGCATGGGTAAAGATTTGACCGTGGCTCAAATGCCAGTGGTAATAACGGGAAACGTTGTTCTTGAAGGAAACAACTTTAATTTAACCATTAATCAAGACAACCGAGTTATTGTGGCTGACGGCGCTTCGTTGACGGTTCGTAATTCTTACTTCAGGGTTATGGGCCGCGAGTGTATTCAATGCTTGGGTGTTAATTCTAAAATAATTTTTGATAACTCGTCTCTGGAGATTTCTCCAAACGGGCTTGATTGCGACGAGGGCTGTTTTGAGTTTAAAAATTCTAACTCTATTTTTTGCAGTAAAAGCGCATCAGCCTCTGCAAATTTGAACTTTACCTCAAAAGGGACTATAAAGCTAAACCCAAACTCTACGCTAAAAATATCCTCTGGTATAAATTTTATTTACGCCCCTACGCCAAATTTGGGTGAGTCGCAAATCTCTCTTAAAAGCCGATTTTTTATGGCTGATGGGACGTCTACGGTTGAACTAAGAGATAGTACACTTGATATTTCAAGTTGTGGCATGAGGCTTGATGCTGGGAACCTTCTAATTAACAATAAAGTCTTTGTAAATCAATCGAGCCTTCCTGGGCGCGAATTTGACATGAGTTATGATAATTTAAATTTTGTTGTTGGCAATTCCGCGATATTTGAATTCAACGGCATTTTGAATGTTTATTGATATTTGAGTGATTACTTTTATTAATTCTGGAACGTAAGGGTGGCAAAGGGTTATTTGAGTTTATTGCTACGATGTCATGCTTCAGAAGTCGCCCGCCGCCGCCAAAGGCTATGGGACGGGCAAGACCAAGGCTATGTCCGACACGTGCGAAGGCGCTTGCCAGTCTGTAGCTTTAGCTTAAGATGGAGCATCCACTCTTAAAAAAAGTGTTTAATACTGGATCTCCTCGCGCTGTTCGAAGATGACGGCCCTCTGGGCCATGGGCGAACCTATACAGCCCTATGCATAAATCTAAGGCCTAAGGAATACTTAAGCCTTGAGATTTGATTATTTTTAAGCTTGTTTTACAGGTGCAATCATTTTTGAGTAAACAATTAGCAGTAGCAATGAAATTACCCAAAAGAATAATGGCATTGTTACTAAGTTGTTGTTTCTAAAGTGAGCCACCAAAAAGGTGCAGGAACTAATTATTCCATAGTAAAAGCAGCCAAAAATAGCAGTCGAAACTCCTGCGAATGCAGTGTATTTTTGCGTAGACAGAGCAAGAGCGCTAGGAATAAGAGTTCTGATTCCGAGGGCGACTCCCATGACGCAACCAAGTGTTAGTGCTACGTTAAAAGTAGACGCAAGAGCTAAGTGCTTGATCGTTAAAGTTCCCAGCAAAAATATTGATGTAAAAAATACGACTTCATAAACTCCAACTTGTAGTACTTCTAACGAACTCCACCCTCTTTTATGTAAGTTTCGTGAAACTAGACCTCCAAGAAGAGTTGCCAGGGCAATAAGAATGAATGTTGTGCCAAATACAGATGGGGAAAGTTTTAAAAGTTCGATTAAATAAAACGATCCTTCTCCGTAGTATGAAAAAATTATTCCATTACAAAGCCCGACAATCAGCCCAAATCCAATCACACTCGTGTCGCTAGCCATGGTAGTAAAAACTGTCCATAGTGATGGCGCTGCGTTGCGGTTAAAGTGGGTTTCTGGAAGTGCTGCGGCGACGGTTGCAAATACAACAACGCCTAGTGCTATTAACAATCCAAATACACTTCTCCATCCGAGAGCTTGGGTGATGAGGCCTCCAATGAATGGTGCTATTGCTGGTGCTAAGGCTAGTGATGCTCCAATTGTTGCATAAGCGGCGCCCTGTTCTTGTTTTGTAAATGCATCTCTGCAAATCGCTTGACCAAGAACGGACCCAGTGCTTCCGCCGAACGCTTGAATAAATCTGCTTAGCAGTAAGAATTCAATTGAATTTGACATGAAGCAACCTATGCATCCAACAATGTAAATCAATAATCCAAGGAGTAAGCAAATTTTTCTACCATACTTGTCCGAAAGCTTTCCCCAAAATAAGGTGCCCAGCGAAAAAGCTAGTAAATAAATCGACAATGTATATTCCATCCAAGTCTCACTTGTTTTCAGCGCGTGAGCAATGCTTGGTAGAGATGGGCTATAAATGTCTTCTGACAACATTGGTAGTCCAACGATGGCAGTTATTATTGCGAGTGATGGTTTTTCTAATAAAGACATGATTTCCTCGTAGTTTAAAATTTATAAAAATGATTAAATAAAAAATCGATTTAATATAAGAATTTAAACTACAACGACCTTCATGATGGGATATGTTCCTACAAACATGATTTTGTTGTTAAATACTAAAACCAATAATAAGCTTAGTGTTTTTACAAGTCAAATGCCGTTGTTTTTATAAAGAAAATATCTTGTTTTGTTTGAAAAAATAAAACTAGCCTAATTGAGATTTATTTATTTTTTTAATTATGTTTTTTTTCTTAACGTTAGCACTCTTTTTTTATTTACCAAATTACTCTAAAAATGCGGAGTCGCTTGTTCTTTCTCAAGATCGTGAACTTGTTGAGCTCTTGCTGCCAAAAGAAGATTTTTTTCCTGAAGAAATTAAGCGGCTAATTGCGCAAGATATTCCTCGTAGCAAAGCTGCGCCCGAGTCATTGCCAGAATGGACGTTCCTTGTCTACATGGAGGCTGACAATGATTTGATTTCATTTGCATCAAAGAACTTAGCTGCGATGACCGAAGCTGCAGGTTCTCCTAATTTTAATTTGATTATCCAGATGAATAGACCAAAAGAAAAAAAGGTGTACCGCTTAAAAGTTGAAAGCGGAAAGCTTTACGATGTGGGTTCGTTGTCGCAGTACATGGGTAAAGAGCCAGAAACAGAGGTTTTTGATGCAGTTAGTTGGTGTTCAAAAAGTTACCCATCAAAATATTTTGGGCTTGTATTTTGGAACCACGGAGGCGGGATTATAGAGAGATCTAAGCAGATTTGGCTTAACTCCTTTGATTCTAGCGCAACTCCAGTTGATGCGGCTTCTCGCAGTGAATTTGAAGATCTTCGCAAGAGGGGCATCTTGTACAACGACACATTCCATTCGTTTTTAAGCACCGAAGCTATGACCAGGCTTATGCAAAAAATCAGGGTTTCGCTGTGCCGCAAGTTAGATTTTTTGGGTATGGATGCGTGTTTAATGGCTATGATGGAGATCGCTTTTGCCATCAGAGATTCGGTTCGCGTTATGGTTGGTTCTGAAAACGTTGAGCTTGGTGATGGTTGGAACTACAAAGAAATTTTAAATCAAGTTTCAAAGTGCTCAGGCCGGTTGACACCTGAAGAATTAGCAAAAGTTGTAGTTTCGGCATACGAGGCTTATTACTTACAAAAAGATCCAAAGTTTTCCCAGTCTGTTGTGTATCTTGATCGAATTGATACGTTAAAAGATAAATTAAATGAATTTGTGTTGGAATTTTTGGCACTAAGATTCACAAATAAAGATATTGCGCAATCAATATTTGAATCAATGTACTCTAGCCGCTATTTGATAAGCTTTGGAAATGATTACGTTGATATTTGTTCCTTTTGTGATGCGCTTAACTTTGCAATAGCCAAATACTTAAATTATGGATTCAAGCATTTCTCGTCAACATCACAACACGAAATTATTTGCCGCATGATTAATATTTCGCAAAAGTTAAATGCGATCAAAGAGTGTGTTAATGGCGTCGTTTACTCCTCTTCTTGCGGTTTAAATCACCCTAACATTAAAGGCTTAACTATTTACTTGCCAAACGTGCTCAAAATGGTTCCAAACGCACATTACTTTACCAGCGACTTTGCCCGAAATAGCCTTTGGACAGGCTTTTTGAGCTTTGATATGAGCGAGAAGCTTTTTGATTTGTGATACGCTTTTTTTAACGCGGTCATCCCCTGCGGAAGATGACGACCCCCCACAGGGGGGGTCATGAGTATGACATCGTAGAAATAAGCTCTAATTTTCCCATCGTCGCCCTTGTGAAGACGAGGTGTCCACCTTAGGATTTGCTTGAGACTGGATAACCATCCTACGCATAAAGCTTCGGTCTGGCACCGCCGCTTTGCGAGTATGACGCCCGGTTGGTAATTTTATTTTTGCAGTTTTACATTTATGGCCCACTTGGGCCGTCATCTTCGGCATCAGCCGGAGATCCACACTAAACAAAAAGACCTTTAGGTCTTTTTGTTTAATCACCAGGAGTCTTTGCTGATTTAGCCTTTTTGGCCTCTACTCGTTTTTTAGTATTATTAATAAATTTCTTAACATTTTTTGCTAAAGCTATATTCGTTGCTAAAGTGCTCCTTTTTGGTGGCAGGGGATCTGTGTTTGTCTGCGTATCAACTTTTAGCTTATTTTCAGCAGGAGATGGTTTCTTTGGATCTGGTGCGGGCGAAGATTTCATCTCATCCGCTATTGCTTTACTCTCCTCAGCCGCTAGATCTTTCAGGTTCCTCCTTGCTTGTTCTCGCTCAGATTCCATTTTTGTCCTTGCAAGGCTTTCATCTGCTTGCTGTTTTAGAAGCTCCATGCCTTTTTCAGCTTCACTCTGTATGTTATTTCGCGCAGCACTTTCTTCGAGTAAAAGCTTTTCTGCGTCAAAAGCCTGCTGTATTTGATTAAGTCCCGTTAATTGTTCTTCTTTTGTTTTGCTTCTAGTCTGTTCTTCATTTTTTATTAAATCTTGTTGCTTAGCCTTTTTTTCTTCGTCTTGCAGTGCCGATTTAGCAGTTTGTTGTTCTGCATTTTTCATTTCAACCGGTGCTTTTGGCATGGTTTTGCTTAATTTTGCAAATTCGTCTTTAAGCGTCGTCATGATTCCAGGACTTTTTGAGTTGCTCGCGCTTGTGTATTGCGTGTTCATCTCCATTTTTTTGTTTGCCTGACTTAATAAATCAGTACTGCTTTTCCAGAATTTTAATTTCGAGCTCAAAGATTTTGTCTCAGGTCCTTTAAAATTAGCTTTTTTTAATAGTCCTTCGAATTGAGTTTCGCTGACACCGTTTAAGCGGTTCCAAACTGGCCATTTTGCCATTCCGGTGCGTGATCCATCTTTTATTTGAGGTATGCCTTTGTCCATAACATACTGGTACGGATTTGGCGTCTTTTTTTCCACACTATTTTTTGTTGCTTCTTCAACGTCTTTAATCAATTCAGATTGCAGGCGCAGCGAGCGGAGAGTTTTGCCGTTAATTCTTTTTACAAGTTGCGAGTTTATGCTTTTTTCTAATCTTTTAATTTCTGTCGAGAGATATTTCATAGTGTCGTTGTTATATCCAGCAACAAGTGGCTTTTGCATTTCTGTAATCAACTCAGCCTTTAGTTTTTCAAGTGTTTGCTCATCGTTTTCTATATTTGCTAGCGCAGCCTCTAGTTTTCCATCGTTGTTGTATTTTTGATTCCATTTAAATTTATCTATTTCAAATTGTTTGTCGGCACTTGCTGTTGCAATTTGGCTCAACTGTTTTGAGAGATTATATTTTTTTTCTGCATCATCTTCTTGTTCGACTGCAAGTTTTAGCTTTTTTATTTGATTTTTTTGATAAACCTGGTTTTTGGCCTTGTTTTTAACGGCCGGGAGCATGCTGCTTATTTTTTTGCCGGTTCTTTGCAGCCATCCATTTTTGGATAATTCAAATCTATTTTGGAACAATTTGACGTCTGCAAGTTTCAACGTGTTGTCTAGGTTTTTACCGCTTACATCTTCAATTTTTTTCAGTTCATTTAGTGATTGCTCGATTAAGTCTTTGGTGTATTCTTTTTTCAGTGCGTTGCGAAGTTTTTTTTCAAGGTTTCCAACTCCAAAACTTGCCAGGTCGCGATTTTTTGCCAAGCAAATAAGTTTTGCGCGAGCGATTTCAACATCGACCATTAGTGTTGCTCGTTTTTGAATTAAATCTTCAGGGTTAAGGTTGTTTGATCCATCATTGAATTCTTGCAAGGTTTTTACGGAATTTTGAAGGACTTCTTGTGCGACATCGAGTTGCTGCTTTGTTGCTTCGTCGTCTACAGCGCTTCCTGTTAAAAGCTTTGTATATCCATAAGCTGTAGTTTTTCGTGCTGTTCCAATTTCTATCGATTTAGGATTACCATTTTTATCTAAAATTCGCATTGTGATTTTGTCGTTTTCCAGGGAAATTTTTGACTTTAACTTTTCATTAGCAACAAGCGGCTGGTTTTTGGCTGCTTTTTTATCTGCTTCCGTTTGTGTTTTTAATTCTTCCAACTTTGTTTGATCGTCTACTTGTAGCTTTATCAAATCTTTTGTTGTTTCAACTTCTTGCGTAGCCTTTTCAAGGACTTTTTCTTTTACGTCGCTTTCTTTTTGTGCTAGGGAGGTCTCGTTTTTTGCAACATCAAACGCAGCCCCTGCGTCCTTTAAGTTTGCATCAAGGTTTATTAATTTTTTTGTGTCTTGAGTCGCGTCAAAATCCTTTAATTCGCCCTCAAAGATTGCTAAGTTTTTGGTTGATATTGATAATTGTGATGCTTTTTCAACGATGTCTGACATTAGTTTTTTTGTTTCTTCGTCGAATAAGTTTGCGCCATCTTTTTTGCCAAAGTTTCCGTCCTCAAAGTTTAACCAATTATTTTTATTGAAAGCCTCTCTAATTTCTTCTGGGCTTGGGTTCTCTTGCTCGGCCAACGTTTTAATTTTTGCAAATACGTTTTTTGTATTTCCCTTTAAGTCGCTTTCTTGAACGGATCCAATAAAAGTTTTGATTTTTTCGACAGCATCTTTTGTTTCAGCTTCTTGAGATTTTTTTGTGGTTTTTAATTCGTTTTTTATTTCATTGGCTTTGTTTAAAAAATCTTTTTTTTTATTTTCTTCTACTGAGGTTTTTTCGCTGAGTGTTTTTTTTGCCGCCTCATTTTCACCTTGGGCTGCGGCTTGTTTCTGGTTAGCTTTTTGTTGCTCGGCCGTTAGCCCGGCGATAGTTTGTTTGCTGGATTCGATTGCGGCATCAATTTCTTTTAAATTGGTGGGCTCTTGTAGTGAGGATATTGCTGCAAGCGAGAGAGTGTTTGCTGCAACTATTTTTAGGAGTTTTATCATTTGCTTGAGGTTTACTTTTAATTGCGCCTCATTTCTTATTTTTTCAGCATCATCAAGTTTTTTATCGTTATTTATTGCGTCTTGGGTTGGGTATTTCTTTAAAAACTCAAAAGTTGCTTCCATCGCTTTTTTGTCATCATCTTCAAGTCCGATGGGGCTTTCTAGCGTTATCATTTTTCTTAATGCAGAACCTTCATTTTTTAGTTCTTCAGCAAGTTCATCCGGAGAGCTTATCTTAAGCGCAGGCTCCAAAAATTTACTTGTGTTTAGGTTTTCGCGTTTTTCCTCTGTTGTCGTTCGCTTTTTAATAGAATCAAAAACTTTTTCGTCTAACTGATTTGTCGATGAAGGAGTTGCTTTTACGCTGAATGCTTTTTCTGAAAAACAAATGATTAAAAAAAATAACAACTTGTTCAAGGGGGGTTTTCCTTTTTTATTCAGCTTCACAATTCCATTTTTTACTTTTGTTTAAAAAGATATCAATCATGGTTTGCAAAAAAGGCTTAACTTGTAAAAAAACTTAAAAAAACAATATTTTTTTGATTTTAAACACTAATTTTGGATCAGTCTTTTTTTTGTTCTAAGCAAGGAGCCAATATTTTTGTAGTGATTCTCTTTTTTTACAACAATGAGTTTTTTTGACAAAAGAATGCTTTTAACATTTTTTGCAAGCGCACTTTTAGTTTGGTGCCTTGCTGGAGCGGGATGCACTAAAAAAGAAGGTATACTTGTTGGCGCGTTAGCTGGCGGTGGAATTGGCGCTGGTTTAGGCGCAGGGCTTGCCTCTGGTGCAGCAAGCACAGTTACAGTTGGTCAAGGTGCTGCAATCGGCGGTGCTGTTGGCGTAGCTGGCGGTGCGGTTGTGGGTAGCGCATGTTGCGACGACTCCGAATAAGCTAAAGAAAATTTTTACACGAAAAACTAGAGGTGGTAAAATGCCTGTGTATTTTTCCACCTCCTTTTTATGAAATTGAAACTGTCGCATAACGAAATAAGGCAAAGATTCTTAGCTTTCTTCGAGAAAAACAATCACAAAGTCGTTTCAAGTTCTTCTATTATTCCTGCTCAGGACCCGACTTTATTGTTTGCAAACGCGGGCATGAACCAATTTAAGGATCTTTTTTTGGGTCTTGAAAGCCGTTCTTACAAAAGCGCTGCAACTTCTCAAAAATGCGTTAGAGCTGGTGGAAAACATAATGATTTAGATGAGGTTGGTTTTACCGATCGTCATTTAACTTTTTTTGAAATGCTTGGAAATTTCTCGTTTGGTGCTTATTTCAAAAAAGAAGCTATCGAGTTTGCGTGGGAATTTATAACTAAAGACCTTGGTATCGATAAACAAAAGCTTCACGTTACAATTCACGAGTCTGATGATGAAGCTGGGGATATTTGGCACAATGTAATCGGGCTTCCCCGTGAGAAAATCATAAAAATGGGAGATGAAGATAATTTTTGGCAAATGGGTGATACCGGACCTTGCGGGCCTTGCACAGAAATTTTTTACGACCGTGGCGAAGAGTTTGAAAATAAGATGGTTTTAAAAAGCAAAACAACTCGTTACTTGGAAATTTGGAACCTGGTTTTTATGCAGTTTGAACAGCAAGATGATGGTTCAAGAGTTCCCTTGAAGCAAAAAGGTGTTGATACGGGTATGGGGCTTGAGAGGTTAACGCTTGTTTTGCAGGATGCTGAAAGTATTTTTGATACCAGTATGTTCCGTCCAATTTTTGATAAACTCGAACAACTTGTTGGAAAAAAATATGACGAAAGTTTGCAAACAAAAATAGCTTTTAACGTTGTAGGCGATCATTTGCGTTCGAGTTCTATGATTATAGCTGATGGTGGAAAGCCCTCTAACGATGGGCGCGGGTATGTTTTGCGCAAAATTATTCGTAGAGGTCTTTTGTATCTTAAAAAATTGACGGATGACTTATTTGTTTTCCCAAAGCTTGCTGTAGTCTTGGCAGATGAGTTTGCTACGGTTTATCCAAATGTTAGCGAGCAACTTCGAACGGTTGAAGAAATCTTAAACTACGAAACTGTTAAGTTCGCCGAAAATTTAACCCGTGGGCAAAAATTTTTCGAGCAAGTTGTGTTTGATGCAAAAAAAGAAAACATAAAAATTCTGTCGGGTGAGAAAGTGTTCAAACTTTACGATACTTACGGTTTTCCACTTGAAGCGAGCCGAGCTCTTGCTCGTGATAACGACCTTGATATTGACACTGCGGCGTTTGACAAAGAGATGGAAAAGCAGCGTGCAAATTCGCAAGGCGCTAAAGCAAAAAAGATGTCATTTAATATTTCTGAATACGTAAAAACTGAATTTGTGGGCTATCAGGAAACTAAAATCGATTCCAAGGTTGTTTGGTGCGAAGAATTAGCTGATGGACGATTCTTTTTGGTTACAGAAAAATCTCCATTTTTTGTTGCTTGCGGCGGTCAGGTTTCCGATCAGGGAGCAGTCCTTGTCGAAGGAAAAGAATTTAAGGTTCTGCAGGTTTTTTCTCAAGGAACTGGTCTTGCAAAAACTTGCATTATTTTGGAAATCGAAAATCCGCTCGGTTTAATTTCTGTCGGTAAAACAATTGACCTAGTTGTCAATCCAGAAATAAGAGCAAATACAGCAAGAAACCATACAGGAACCCACTTGTTGCAAGCTGCATTGCAATCTGTTTTAGGAAAGCATGTAATGCAAGCAGGGTCATTGGTGGAGCCTGGTTATTTAAAATTCTTTTTTACTCACCCAAAGCAGCTTACGCCAAGTGAAATCACAGCAGTAGAATTGCTTTTGAACTCTTGGATTTTACAAAACATTCCCGTTGAACAAATTTATACCGACTTGGCAACTGCTGAAAAAATGGGCGCGATCGCTATTTTTGGCGAAAAATATAACCCAGAAGTTGTTAGAATTATAAAAGTTGGAGCAGTTTCCAGTGAGCTTTGTGGCGGCACCCACGTTAATCGTTCTGGGGACATTGGTTTGCTAAAAATAGTTAGTGATGAAGCTGGCGGAGCTGGAATTAGAGTGATAATCGCGGTTACAGGGCCTGAGGCTTTAAGGTCGTTCCAAGAAAAAATGAATTTAGCGGATTCTTTAGTTAAAAAGTTTGCTTGTAAAGAAGACGCAATTTTTAACAACGTAGAAAAGCTCGAGCAAGAAAAAAACAGTTTATCTAAAGAAAATTCCGACCTTAAACGCAAGCTTTTATTGGCGCAAGCTTCAGAGGTTGTTTCAAAGGCGCATCATGGTAAATCAATAACAATATTTGAGCATGAGAGTGATTTATTTAATCACGAATTATTTGTGTTTTTTGGTAAAAAATTGCTTGAGGGCGCATCTAAGTCGGCTGCACTCTTAAGAAGCAAAAAAACTAACGATGAATTTAGTTTTTATTTGGCTATTTCAAACGACATAGCTGGCTCCTTTGAAGATTTAAATTCGTTTTTAAAAAATGAACTTAAGTTTAAAGTTGGAGGAAGAGGAACTTCACTTCAAGGTTCAGGTTCTTACGCTAGCCTCAATAGGTTTATGGAAAAATTAAAATCTATCTAGTGGTCTGGTGTGATTAAGAATGGTCGGGGTTATTGACCAGCAGTTATGGGGCGGCCCGCTAGGGCCGTCGTCTTTCCGCCGTCGCATAAAGCTGTCGTCCTACGCAAGAGCGCTATGGACTGACACGGTGGCGTGACACAGCGAACATGGTGAGGCCTGTCAATCCGTAGCGCTACTCCGTAGCTGGGCGTTGGAGAGTAGCCTTTGGCCTTGTCCGCAGTAGTTGTGACAGAGGCGGGCGTAGGATGAAGATCCAGCATTAATCAAAGCATTAAGATGAACGCTCAAGCATGACTGTTGATCGGAAAACGTCTTTGACTTTATCCAATCCCACAACTTCGACCTTTTCACTTAGTTTAAATTGTGATGATCCGGGAATTATGCAATAAAGTTTGTCGAGCTTCAGATCTTCAATTGCGACTTTCATAGATGCGTTTATTTTTGGTGAATCTGTGTATTTAATTTCAAACCCGATGCGCTTGCCGTTTAAAGATGGAATAAATAGGTCTAATTCAGCGCCGTTGTGGGTAGCCCAAAAATATGCATTATTTGAGCCTAAAGTGTTTAAAATTTGTTCGAGAGCAAAACCTTCAAATAGAGCGCCTAGTTTTGGATGGAGGGATGTCTCTTCAACGCCTAAAAGATTTTGAACAATGCCGCTGTCGCGAATGTAAATTTTGGGGGCCTTAACTTGGCGCTTAGAAATATTTTCGTGCCATGGTTGCAAAATGCGAATCATGAACGTGGCTAGCAGGATGTCGGCATATTTTTTTAATGTTACATGGGTTAAGTCTAGCGATTGGCCCAGGCTAGAGTAATTTACTATATTCCCATGATAGTGGGCGAGCATTACCCAAAAGCGGTGTAGCTGATTTGCTGGAATTTTTATGCCCAGTTGAGGAATGTCTTGTTCTAGATAGGTTCGAATATATTGCTCTATCCATTTTTTACTGGAAGAGTTAGATGTTGCCAGGAATGAGCGAGGAAACCCGCCCCTTTTCCATAATAAATCTATGTCCTGGACTTCTAAAATATTAAAAGGTGTTAATTCTAGGTAGCCAATTCTCCCGGCAAGTGACTCTGATGATTGAGAGATTAGGTTTCTTGATGCGCTGCCCAAAACTAGATATTGTTGGTTTTGTTTGTAGTCGTGCAAATACCTCAGGACGGGGAAAAGATCTGGTCTCCTTTGGATTTCGTCTATGACAATTAGCCCTGTTAGGCCCTCTAAAGCTAGCTCTGGATTTTCTAGCCTAGCTAGATCACGAGGTCTTTCTAGGTCAAAATAATTGCTTGCGGGGATGTTTTTTGCATATTCGTTGGCAATAGTTGTTTTACCACATTGCCTTGGGCCGAGCAATGCTACTATCCTGTGAACCTCAAATGCGCTTTGTATTTTGTTTATAAATATAAGTCTTTGCATAAAAACACCATGAAAATTGAAACTCCGACTTTCATATTTCATGGTATTTTGTTGTGAGTATAATGTCAATTATTGTTAAATTTTGTCTTTATTGAAAAAATTGCTCGATGACAATTTTTGAGAGCCTTTTTTGATTGCTGGCACCTTTATTATTTCAGTTTTTAAACCATTTTTTCTAAGCACTTTTTTTTGGCGCTCCATATATTTTAGTGTTGCGGCTTCTTCTTCGCAGGCTGCAAGAAAGTTGGGTTTTAGTTTGTTTATTAAGCCTTGGTAATCCTTAAAGTTTTCAGATAGCTTAATTATGACGTCTACCCCAGGAATTTTAGACAAAACAAGCGCTCTGTTGTCTGTTGTTTGTATGAATCCTGTGCGCGTTGAATTGCGGATAAAAGCCTTTTCTTTGAGCTTATTTATTGGCTCGAGCAGGACAATGATTATAGCTTTCACTTTCGTTAATTTTTCTGCTGTAAACTTTATGTAGCGGAATAAAAATCTATGGCCTTTGTGAACTCCGTTGAAACACCCTCCGGTTACGACTACAGCTGCGCTTGGATCTTTGTCTGGTATTTGGTCTAGGTCTGATATAATTTTTGCAGGGCTAGACTTTTTTGGCTCTAGCAAAACTCCTTTTTTCTTGCTTAGAACGCCTATGTGTTTACTGCCAAGTTTACTTAGAAAGTTATTTAAATCTTCGGCCTCAAAACCAGGAGCGTCGCCGATGATTTGATCCTTTACTTCAAGTTTAATTTCTTCTAGTGTCGTTGATTGGGGGGCTTTTTGTTTCATTAAATGGGAGTTGTTTATTAAAGCTAGTTGTTTGCTGATATCCAAAGCTAGCGGCTTGGGTTCGTTTTTGAAAAAATCATAACACGACAAAGACTCTTCTAGTGGAAACACCTTTACGCAAATCTCTTTTTTCAATATTTTGGCAAAATTCTTTTTATGCTCGTAGCAATATTGAATAGTCTTTGTGTCGTCTTCGCACGCCCCAAGTTCTTTTGGATCTATTTTTTTTAGCAATTGAAAATATTCTCTGTCTGGGTCTTTTGGTAGCAAGATGATCGTGTCTACGTAAGGTATGCAACTTAGTGCCTTTGCCCTATCTAGTTGTTTTTGTACGAAAACTTGGGCCGACCCGCCTCTTTCTCTATTTTTTTTTACTATTACGTTGTCGATGGAGAGCAGGATAACGATTGCAGGGTTTTCGTATTTGCTTTTCATGTAAAAGTATAATTTTTTAATTGCATTTCTGTGTCCCTTGTGTATTCCGTTGAAGCATCCTCCTAGCACTAATGAGTCCTTGTTTTTTAGGTTGTTGAGCGTCTGGTTAGCCTGTTTTATTTTCCCAATACAGGCTTTTTTGGGACTTAGCAATTCTTTGTTGTTGCTTTGGACGCCTAAGAATGAAGCTTGGATGTTGCTTAAAAACAGTAGTAGGTCGTCTGCATCCATTTCTGGCTCAGCTTTAACGATTTTGCCTTTTACCAGTTTTTTTATATCGCTTAAAGAGCTTGCGGCCGGCGCAAATCTTTTTGTAGCCGGATCTGTGCATATTAATTTAAGGTGCTTGCTTATGTTTATAATGTTTGTACGTGTTTTTTTGTATTTTTCCTTCATTATGTGCAAGAGCGCGTTTTTTTGCTTATATTTTGTTTTCTGAGCGGGCTTGTTCATGTTAGGTTTTTGAAACACAAGCTGTTAATATAGTATTTTCTCCTTCTTTGACTGTCAAATTCTCCTTAAATTTGGGGTTTTTTAAAAAATAAACGATAGCCCAGAGAGTCGATTGGCGAGAGTTCAATGGATCATTAATTCTTTAATTTTTCCAAGAGGAACCAGGTTTGTGGAAAGAAACTCTCCTTCTTGTTGGCCGTTGTAAATTAAAAACTTCTTTAGTTTGATGGATTTGTCTGATGTTGCAAGCTTGGCGAAGTAGTCGAGGTTGCTAAGATGCTCTGATTTTAATGTTGATGAAGATTTTATTTCGATTGCATTTATCGAATCTCCCCATTCTGCAATAATGTCAACTTCGTGGCCAGACTTGTCGCGCCAGAAGTATAGGTTGGGTTCTTTTCCGTCATTCAACCTTTCTTTCATAAGCTCTAATATTGACAGGTTTTCAAATAAGGAGCCCCGTGCGAAGTGCGTTTCTACTTGAGCGGCTGACTCAATGCCCAACAAATTGCAAACAAGGCCTGTGTCGTTAAAGTATAGTTTAGGTGTTTTTGCTGAAGTTTTTGTGATACGGATGAACAAAAAAAATTACGTAACTAGCTTCTAGTGCGCCAAGCCAGGATTTTGCTGTTATTGTTGAAATTCCTGCTTCTTGGGCAAGGTTAGTTATGTTAATTAATTGACCAACTCTTCCTGCGCAAAGTTTTATAAATTGCTTAAATTTGTTCAGATCTAAAATGTTTTTTATTTGTCTAACGTCTCGCTCCAGATAAGTTTGAATGTAGCTGGGAAAGAAATCTTGCGGGTCTATTTTTTGTTGCACCAGCGCGGGGTAGCCGCCTCTGAAAATAATTTCATTTGTATTTGATTGGTCGCTTATCTCGCTCATGCTTAGTGGTAAAAGTGTTGTTATCCCAATCCTTTTTAGCAAAAAGCCAACTTTTTTAACATCGCACTTAAATTGCTGTCCAGCAGCAAAGCCTTTACAGATCTAGCACAAGTGCTGCGTTGGACAAATCGTATAGTGGTGTATGCGATTTGTCCGGGTATTTGTTTTTATGGGTTAGATTTTGTAAAAAAAGATAGTTGTTTGTAAAAAACCTACCTTCACTTTTGCGTTAAACCGCTGGCCCAAATTTTTCATTGTGAATTTCATTATAAATTTCTTCGTAATTAACGCCAAGTGCTTCGGCCCTCTCCTTATCGCTGGGATGGGTTGAAACCAAGCTACTTTTTTCGTCTTTGTAAAAATTATGAGTTTTAATTAAATAACGAATTAAGCCTTTGCGGAGGTCTTTTTCTTTAAATTTAAATAGCCCTTGGTCAGCTTCAAGTTCATTTTTGCGAGAGATGTAGCGCGATGCCAAGTTAAAGTATCCTTTTGATTGAATGAGCACGAATGCGAAAAGCATTGAAAACCATCCAATGCAGTATGGGTTTAGCCCAATGATGGTTGGTGCAAACATTATCAGCGTTGCGTTTATTATATTGCTGCAAATAAGCTCAATAGTATTGAGAGCTAATACGGTTTCGACATGCCGCTCTGAATGGGCTAATTCGTGTGCTATTAAAGCTAAAGACTCTTCGTTCTCAATTTCTGTTGAGTTTTCATTTTTTAAAATTAAGTAGTCGCTGTAAGATAAGGTGAGAGTGCCTTTTTTGCGTCCTTTAAGCCATGCGCACATTGTGGATATGCCAAATAGCTTTCCAGCAACAAAAATTATTTTTTCAGGTTTCCCCACGGCTTGTATTATAGGAGTTATTTTCTCTTGTGCTAAGGATTCTTCTTCAAGTTCTGTAGCTTGCAAGATGGTTTTCCACGAGCTTTCATCAGTCTGGCGTCTTAGCCAGGAGTGTGCAATAATGGCTGTCGCGCTTAAAATAATGCATTCTCCGAAGTTAAGTACTTTCACCGCCTGTAGAATAATAAATATGTTAGTGAGGGCTAGGGCTATTTGATTCCCTTTGATAGCAAGATTGAATCTCGCGGCAAGCCCAGCTGCGAAAGGAATGGTTATGGCAATTGATGCAATTATTAATTTGTTCATTGGCTTTATCCTATAGTTTGTTTTTGTGTTCTTTGATTCTAAAAATTAACAGCGAGATCGCCGCTGGCGTGATAGCAGGAATTAGCTGTGCTTGAGCTATGTTTTTGGGTTTAAAAAATTTAAGCTTTTCAACCATTTCTGTGCTTAATCCCGGAATGTTGTCATAAATAAAGTCGTCGGGAATAAATTCCTCTGCAAATTTCTTAAACTTTTGCACTTCCATTTTTTCGCGCTCGAGGTATCCGTCGTATTTCACTCTTGCGTGTAAAGATAAAATCACTCGTGGTGTTATCGCCGATGGATCAAGGTTTTTTTCATTAAACTTTTCGCAAAGAATCTCTTTGGTCCTGTGTTTTTGTTCATCGTTCATGGTGATTTCGTTGAGCAACTTGAAAAGCTCTGATCGCGCCCAAAATTCTTTTACGATCGAAAAAGCTTCGTCGATAGCAGTTTGCTCTTTTTCGAATTTTTCAAAATCTCTCTTAGAAATCAGACCTAGCTTGATGGCGTAAGGATAAAGTCTTTCAAAAACGTTGTCCTGTCTTAGAATTAATCTGCGTTCAGCTCTTGAGGTAAACATTCTGTATGGTTCGTCAACACCCAAGGTCACCAAGTCGTCAATCATGATTCCAATATAACTTTCGTTTCTGGACAAAATAAATGGAGGTTGGTTTGTAACCAGTAGGTGCGCATTTATTCCTGCGGCTATACCTTGTCCTGCAGCCTCCTCGTATCCGGTGGTTCCATTTACTTGCCCTGCAAAAAATAGACCGTGAACCGATTTGTGCTCTAATGAGTGCTTGAGGTTTATTGGTTGCAAGAAATCATACTCAATCATGTACCCAGGTTTTGTTAGGATCGCATTTTCAAGTCCCGTCACAGTTCTGACGAAAGATTCTTGAACGTGCCCAGGAAGGCTATTTGAGAGCCCGGCTGGATATATTTCGTCAAGCTCCAAGCTTTCAGGCTCAATAAAAACGTGATGTGAGTGTTTTTCTGGAAACCTCGTAACCTTTGTTTCAATCGATGGGCAGTATCGTGGTTCCATGCCCTTTTTTTTGCCAGGGGTGTATCCTGCTGAACAAATGTTTTCTGCGATAATTTTAATAGTTTCTTCGTTTGTGTGTGTTACAAAGCATGGTGCTGTTTCGACTACGTCAACTGGATCAAACTCAAACAGATAGTCAAGTTTGTGTGATGGTTGATATGTTAACTTTGAAAAATCTATTGAGCTTTTAGCGATCCTTGGAGGCGTTCCCGTTTTTAGTCTGCCAAGTTTTAGATCAATTAGTTTTTCGATAGATTCAGTTAATTTTGTTGATGATGGTGTGAGCTTCTGCAAAGGATTGCATCGTTCTTTACCGACGTAAATTGCGCTGTTAAGGAATGTTCCTGTTGTTATCACTACAGCGCTTCCTTGTATGATTTGGCCGTTTTGCAAAGCAATGCCTGTAACTTTTTTACCAGCATCTGTAATTTCAGATAATATTTCGACTACTTCACCTTCGACAACAGTTACATTGGGGTAGTTTTGCATGGTCGCGCTAGCTTGGCGTTGATACGCGATTTTATCAATTTGCAGTCTGAGTCCCTGCACCGCAGGCCCCTTGCTTGTATTAAGCATTTTGGCTTGCAGATAAGTTGTTGTGCAAAGCTTTGGCATGACGCCACCGAGCGCGCTGACTTCGTAGGTTAAATGGCCCTTCCCTAGTCCACCAACCGATGGGTTGCACTGCATTGATCCTATTTTGTTTTTGTCCATGGTTACCAAGGCGACCCTTGAGCCCATTCTAGCTGCGGCAGCAGCGGCCTCTATCCCTGCGTGCCCACCACCAATAACAATCACGTCGCAAATTATGTCGTTCATGAAAAATTCGAATTAAATAAAAGACTTATTTTTTTAATTGTAGCCTAAAAATCGATTGCCTGCATTTTTTAATTTTTCTTATGGCTAATTAAGCATTTTTGTAACAAATAAATTTATGGAATAGTGGATTTACATTGAATTTTTTATTCGATAGAATGTGCCGACCAAAAACGAAAAGAAAAATTGAGAAAAAAATTTTCAATTAGATATCACAACGCAGAAACTGTTTATAAAAAATCAGAGAAATAATAATGATGGCGTTCTTACAAGCAATAACTCGAGTGCAGGTGGGCGAATGGATTAGTGCCATTATAGCAATAATCCTGATCCATTTATTTCCAATAAGCACCGCGAAATGCATTCCAGAAAAACATAAGCTTGCTCGCATAGCCTATATTTCTGCTTGGTATTTTGGCCTTTGGGGCATGTTTATTTCCTGTGTTGTAGCGCCAGGAAACAACAAAATTTTTTCTTTTTTTGGGCTAATCTTTTTTCACACGCTTACAATTTTTTTTTTTACATCTAGGTATTTTCCTTTAAAAAGAAAATGGTGTGGGTATTTGTATGCCATACTATTCACTTCATGGTGGATTGCGTTTATGTTTTATCCAAATTCAATTATATGGCCCGGGTCGCAACTTGGATTCATTATATTTATAATAACAATTTTCTTAAATCAACGAGAAGACAATGTATAGGGCGTTTTCCTAATGATAAGCATGGCTAAGAAGCGAGCGTTGATAATCACAATTCAAAATATAAAAAAACAGGGCAAGAATCATGATAAGCCATGTCGAATTAATGACTCGGGAAGAAGCTTTGCAATGGACCTGCGGGGTCGTTTTGATTTATCTTATAATCGATTTTCCGATAAGTACCGCGAAATATATTCCAGAGAATAAAATGCTTTTTCGCATAGCCTACATATTTTCTTGGTGTGTGGGGGTTTGGGGAATGTTTATAGCTAAGGCTTTAGTGCCTGAAAACAATATTGTGTTTTCGCTGTTTGGACTTATGTTTTTTCAGGCATCTACGATATTTTTCTTTGCAGCAAAGCTCTTTCCATTAAAAAGAAGGTGGTGTGGGATTGTGTATGCCATATTTTTTGCTGCATGGTGGATACTATTTATGTCTTTCCCTGATAGCATTGTAGTACCAATATCTGCCCCGGGAATTTGGACTTTTTTTATTACTAGGCTCCTGCTTCAACGAGAAGAGGCTTAAACGTGTCGGTGCAAGATGGAGATCCAGTGTTAAGTGCTTCGGCCTTATTTTACTCTGGATGCCCATATCTCTCTGCGCAAAGTTCTTCCTGGTTTTCATTCGAGAGGTTTTCAGACTAAATTTTCTAGCAAGTTTGAGAGTGAATATTTAATATTTTTTTCAAAGCCTTGTTTTGCGATTTTTGATCTTTCGTTGTCGTTTTTTAAGTAAAAAATTATTTTTTCTGTAAGGTTTTGCTCGTTGAAGTATTCAGCTTCAACGTGTGGTTCAAAATAGCTTTTCTGATCGATTGAGTCTTCGTTGAGCATAAACGCGCCGCAGGATGGGATTTCGAATGTTCGCATGTTGATTGAATCTTTGTTCTGTTCTTTTAAAATATTGAGGTTAATTTTTGTTTGGCAAAAAACAGTTCGCATTTCAGCCTGAGTTAGTGATTTGTGGCAAATAAATGGTTTTAGTGCCTCAGAGGTGGCGTTCTGCCAGTTTGGTCCAGCTATAAAAATAGCTTTATCCGCAAATTTCTGTGCAACTAGATTTAATAAGAGCTCGCGCTTTTCGTCCCATGCCCCAACAAAAGAAATGTCGTATTTTTGCTCTATTTTTTCGGGATAAAAAAGCTCTTGGTCTGCAAAAAACGGCAGATATTTAACGCTCCTGGCGCCAGCAGTTTGTAGGCTGTAATTGAAACGCTCGTTCCAGCAGAAAAAAGTTTCGTAAAAAGGCAGTGATCGTAGAATGTTTGAATTTGAATTTCCGTTATGAAAGCTAAATGGAGAGTCTGGGTAAAAATTAAAGATGCGAATATTTTGTGAATAGAAATATCTAATTGCGCGAAAATTTATTTGTTCAGCTTTGAGTAAAAAAATTACATCAGGTTTTATTTTTTCTACTTCAATTATTAGCAGGCCGCTCAAGTAAAATTCAAAAAAAATGTTTAAAATAGAGGCTATTTTTGCATGAAAATTCCGTAACCAATTTGGTTTGTTAGTATTAAATTTTGTTATGTGATATTTTTTGTTTCGCGAAATAAATTTAAAAAAAGAATCTGCATAAAAATATTGTGTTTCTTTGTTGCTAAATTCTGAAACCAATAAAATTTTTTTCATTTTTTTACCGACAATACATTTGATATTTCTTGAAAATCCGCTCGCTCAAACCCTAGCTTTTTAAATGCTTTTACCCAGCATAAGAGCGTAATAAAAGCCATGAAGGATGAGTTTATGATTGCGAATGTCACAAGGTCGTTTACGTAAAAAAAGATTAACGGAGATGTTGTGAAAATTATTAGACCGTAAAGTAGTTGAATTTTAGCAAATGACTTTGGTTTTCCAATAGCAAGGTTAAAGAGTGGGCCCAAATCGTCGTAAAAACACCTAGCAAATCCGTACAAGTTTAAGATTTTATAAACAACTAGTGCGCTTTGCCATTGTGGTCCAAGAAGCGTTAACCAGTATTTTGATGTGATCGTTAGCCCTGCGAAAAGCGGAGCTAGGATGATGAATTTTATAATTTGAGAATATAAAAAAACTCTGCGACAAATTTGAGTGTCTTTTGCGAATTTGCCGTAAATTGGCGTTGTTACTCTATTAAAAACGGAAGTGATTAATAGTGGAAAAGTCGCTAGGGCAAATGCTTTTGTGTAAATGCCTGCTGACTTTGAATCAAGCAAGATGCTTAGAAAAAATGGTGAAAAATCGTAAATAAAGATTCCTGCTATGTTTGATAGAAGTGTTGCGAATCCAAATTTTTTGATTATAGATCCGACCCTGTTCATGTTTTTTAAGGCAGTTCTTATGTGTAAAAAGTTTCGCTGAAATGAAAAAACTAAAATGAAAAATTTTTCTGATATTTTTTGTGCAGGAATTAGCATGATAGGCGTATTGAAAAACACAGTCAAAAGGCCAGCCAGGCTACTAAAAATAAAAGAAATAAGCTCTACTAGCGAGGCTTTCTTTTGTCTAAAGTTCATATCTAAGTTTATTTTCGAGATGTTACTTGTTTTGTCTAGCCAATAAAATAAGGCATAGCAAAGAAAAAAAATGTCGACCGAACCTTGTTTGTATAAGAAAACCGACACAAGTAGCGGTGCAAAGCTAAGGATGTTTCTGAATGTGAACGCTGCAATCATTTTTTCATCATTAGAATCACTGTCGTTTTCAAAAACTCCTGCCTCGATTCCCATGTCTGTAAATATCGAGTAAATATTGAAGAAGAAAATAGAGCTTGACCATCTACCAAGATCTTCTGGATTTATAAGTCTTGTTGTGAAGAATGAAAATAGAAAGCCAAATGCCGTTTGAAGTATTTGAGTTGAAATAAGCGTAAAAAAAGTTTTTTTATAGCCCTGGGCTACTTGGGATAGAAAGTCCAAACAATTCTCCGTATTTATTTATAACCTTTGTTCCATACTCTTTCCAGGTATAACTTTGTGCGATTTTTTTTGCAACTTCTCCCATTTTTATAACCTTTTTTGGATTTCTTATGCACCACGAAATTTTTTCATTCAGGGCATCTGTGTTGCCAGCTTCTACGATAAACCCGGTTTCATTGTTGATTAGCTCGTACCCTCCTGACCGATCGCTACAAATTACGGCAAGTCCGCTAGCCATAGCTTCGCCGATCACCATAGCAAGGCCTTCTTGCAGTGATGGCATAATAAAAACGTGGCACTTTTCGTAGATGCTTTTAATGTCGACCTGTTTTTTGGGTCCTAAAAAAATAACTTTATCAATATTTTTAAAAGAGTGTTTTATTGTTTCAAAGTCGCTTGAGGCCTGGCCTATGAGGATTAAATTCGCATTTTTTTTTAAATTACAGGGAAGCCTCTCCCATGCTTTTATAAGGTAAGGTAGTCCTTTTTGGAGGCTTAAGCACCCTGTGAATACAAAGTTTAGCTCGTTTTCTAAGGTCTTTGTTTTTTCATCAAAAAAAAGCTCTGTATTTGCTCCGTAAGGAACTTTGATAATTTTTTTTTCAGGAATTCCGTTGTTTGTAAAACTCTGTTTTACGTGTTCACTAGGAACAAAAATAAAATCTGCCAATTCGTATTCTTGCAGAATCGTTTGCCTATTTTTTTCCATCAAGTAAAAAGATTGACCATGTTTTTCAAATTCCGTCTCCAAAATTCTTTTTGTGTCGTTTATATGCATCGATCCACACTCTAAAACTAAGGGAAGCTTGTTTTTTAAGCCCTGCATTGTGGTGAGCGAGCAGTTTGCCCAGCCAACGAACGCTTTTGCCTGGCAAAGATAGTTATTTGTTTTTTTATTTACCCAGAGATCAAAAGCCATGTCTCGAGCTGTGTACCACGGCGAAAGGGGGAATATTTTTTCTAATTTAAATTTTACGTAGGCTCTGTCACAAAAACTAATTAGACTTTGAAAAGACACTTTTTGCGTTTGAAATAGTGACCTGTCCGCCGGAATTCCTGCGTAAAAAAATTGGCTCAAGAGGTTGTGGTCCGCCAGGGCTTTTGCCAGATGTACTGCGTGAAATCTTCCGCACGAAGAAACGATAATACTCATGAGTTTTGGCTTTCTGGGCTCGATCCTTTGGTTACGGCGCAAAAGTAGATTTTTCTGTGGTTAGACAGTTTAACAGCAGCGTCTTTTGACACAATCATTACACTTGAGTCTGTTTTGTCTAGAATGATTGCGTTTCTTGGATCAGAAAGGCACAGAAAGTACTCAAACCTATTTTTGTTTTTTGCAACTTCTTCGCTAGAAAACACAATGTTGCTTCTTTGTTTTTCAAAAGGCCAGTATTCAAGAATAAACAAGTAAGTCATGGCTAATGCTATTATTAGAGCAACTTCTGTGCAAATGTTTTTGAAATCTATTTTTTCTAATAAATAATTCCAAAATAAAGAAACGTGGTATAAATAAAATCCAATCAGAAAGCCTCCGCTTACAGCTCCAATTACCCATGCCAGTAGCGAAAACAAAATGTTTTTTGTGGCGATGGTGTTTGAAAAGAAAATATCATCTCCTGCTGCAAAAAAGTAAATAGAGCTGAACAGGAATAAAAATGCGTCACTACTGAAATAGCGTTTATTTTTTTTTGTTATGAACCAAAGCGGCAGTGCGCTTAAAGTAAAAGAAAGAAGTTCTTTAATTAAAAACATTTTTTTCTCATTAATATTTTGCTGTTAATGATTTTTTTGATTTTCGATTGTATTTGCTTTTTTATATTTCAACAACTCCGTCAAAAATAGTTTCGTTAGAGATGTTAAATTGGCAAGGGTCCACAATTTTAATTCTTGAGTTTGCAAAAGCTTGGTTTGTCTTAAAAGTACAAGTTCCCATCGACAAAATGTTTCCGGCATTAAACATTATTCCGTCCTGCGCCACTTCGAAAAGAGTTCCGTTACAAGTTAAGTTTGCAGAATCGTCCTCAAAAATTAAATGGCCTCTTTTTTGTGTCAAGGTGGTGTCGGCGGATGTGTTTGGGTTGTAAAAAAATCTTGTTTGATCGTCTAGCACAAGGCTTGATTTTGATCTAATTGTGCATGACTGGTTTGTGCAAAAATTAAAGGTTGTTTTTGTTCCACTTGAGTTTGAGAAGGAGCTTATGTAGTTTTCTCCGTAAAAATCGATTGAACCCTTGTCGAACATAAATAACGGCACTCCTATTTTTATGTTTGCGCATTGAAAGCATACGTTGCTTGTTTCGCCTAGCCCAAGAATAGCTTGTTCGCTTAACAATTCAAGGTTGACACAGGAAAAGGTAAAGGAAGAGTTTTCTGTTATTTTTATGTTGCTATTTATAGTGAAAAAATTGTTTGCGCCAAATAATACGATATTGCTACCTGAGACTGTCATTTGGTTTGTCAGCTCAATGTCTTTTCTTAAGCTAAATACGGTATTGTCTGAGTAAATTATTTTTCCAGTATTTGCCCCACTTCCAAGAAAAGTTATTTTTGATGGATCAAATCCGTTGAGGTTTATATTTTTCATTTTAAGTGTAACGCCTTCGTCTACTATGATGCTTTCCTCGTTTGAATTTGCATTGAAGGTTAATTTGTTTCCATTACCATTAAATGTCATGTTCACAGCTATTCCAGGGGTTGGGTTTTTAAAAAATAAAATTCTTGAGTAGTCCAGCTCTAAATTAAATTTTATAAAATTTTCTCCTTCGCTGTCGGTTAAGCTTTTTATGATTTTCTGGGCAAATATATTGTTTGAGCTTGTGATGATATCACCACCATTTGTTTTGGATATTTTTCCGTCGTTCACAGCTTCCACGGAAGGGGTCCCAAGCCCATCTGCAAGCTCCAGATACAAAAAGGTTTTGTTTACGTTTAAGAATGCATTACTTCCGTCTATCAATAATTTGGACGCTTGACTGCTTTTTACCGTGTTGGAGTCTGCGTCACAGAGAATCGTTCCACTGGAAAAATTTAGAGTGTCGCTTAGGCCTATATTGCAATATTTAAAGCTAATGGTTGAAGTTGGGTGAATGTCTAAGCTTCCATTTAAGTTTCCAAGCCCTTTTAAAATTACGGATTGCATTATCAATTTATGATTTGGGCCGACTTTTATTTTTCCACCGCCGGTCAAATCAATGATGTTGTTGTATCCAATCATGTTTGAGGTTTTAGAGTCTCCCTCGAATAGCCAGGTTCCTGTTAAATTAGTTTTGTATCTAACGTTTAGGTCTTTTGCGTTTATAAATTTTAAGTTGCCTGCAAAGATGGTAGTTTCTTCCTGGACTGAAGTGTGTAGTCCGAATCCTGCCAAGTTTAATGTCCCGTTGCCTTCAAAAAATACATTTTCTTTTAGGTGAAGATCCTGAGACAAAATTATGGTGCCATTATTTAGGACTATACTTTTGGTTAGTTTATTGTTTATAGCAATTGTTAACTCTGTATCTTGATCGGCTAGTGTTATTTTTTCTGTAAACTGGGGATTCTGTGCTATGGAATTGTTTTTTCCCGAAACGTTAACGAAATAATTTACGGAACAAGATGATCTTAGTGCTGCGTCGCCGTTTAAAAACATTGTATCTAGGTTGTCCCCGCCCAAAAAAACATTTACGTTTTGTTGATTGATTTCATTTTTTCGCAAGGTTACATCGTTTAGTATAACGCTTTTTGATGTAGATGTTGTGGCAAATACAGGGTTAGTTGTTGAAGAAAGGCTTATTATTCCAGATGGGATAGTTAGATTTTTGCTTAAATTGATTTTTGCAGAAGATCCAGTCATTTGAATTGTTGAGTTTCTGTTTAATGTTTGCCACGCTCCGTATAAATGATAATTGAACAAAAAAAATAAAAAAAAGAGCTTCATTTTATGCTGTATAATCAATATTTGTTTATTAAAAATTAATCCTTATTGCAAGGACAAGTGTTTGCATTTTTGCCCTATATCTTTTCGGGTTAAGATGTGATATTCTTTCCTCGATCTTTGGACATTAGTCCGTGGTATTGATTCACAAAATATGGATAAGTACGTTGTCGTTTTTGGAGTAGAAAACTTCGTTGGTTGGGCTCTTGCAAAGCGGCTCGCTCGGTTTGGATATAAGGTTGTTTGTCCTATAGATAGTAAGTTTGAAGGAAAAGCCTTTCTTAATTATTGTGCGGCAAACTACATTTACACTGTAAAATTAGATTTTGATAAGCCCTTGGCTGTTTGCAAGGCAGTGAAAGACATAAATCCTAGGCAGATATTTTATTTTTCTGCTTATGGGCAGCGTTCCGGAGATGATTTTTCTTTAATAAAGTATTTTCAAGTTGATCTACCAAAAAAAATAATCGAAGAGTGTCTAGATGATGATAATGCAAGGTTTATTTATCAAGGATCGTCCGCAAGCACCAATTATTTTAACAGCGTTCACTGTCCATATAAAGAAGCTAAGGATTTAGCTGTAAAAGTTTTGCTGCAGGATAGCTTAATAAAAGATAAATCAGTTTGTATTTTGCGGCCAACTCACTTGTATGGCCCTGATATGTATTCTTCTTCTGCTCTCATTGACTTTTGTTATAAAGCTTTTGTTGAAAGTTTTATTTTTACCGAAAGTGTGATTTTTAATCAGGATTTTCTTCACATTCGGGATTTTATAAATTTGGCGATTTTAGTTTCTGGCGCTCCTCAACTTGGTTCATCTGTCATAAATTGTCGAAGCGGAGAAGTCTTGACTGGTGGGATCGCATTGCAGGCGGTGAGGCCGTTCTTGCCGAATGTTTTTCTTCAGGATGCTGCAGGCGCCTTATCAAAAAAACTTGTGTTTAATTCGAGTGACCTTTTGTTGCTTGATAGCGATTTTATAAACTGGAAGCCTGTGGTTCCGCTTAGCAAGGGATTGCCTGAATTTTTTGAGTGGATACTTGGCAGTTGTATTTATCTTGCTTTACCGGGCCAAGATGCTAAAGTTATTTCTGATTTACGAGACGCTTACGCTCTGAAAAATTCATGTCCGATAGAAAGATTTTTTTGATTAGGTTTGTATGATTACCGACACACATTGCCATCTTGATATTATGCTCTCTTTTGACAAAGTTGTTTTTGATAAGTCTATGCTAGAGCCGATAAAAACCATTGTTGATAGAGCTATAGCCAATGACGTAACAAGGTTGATAAACGTTGGTTGTGATATTCCAAGTACTAAAAACAGCTTATTCTTTTCTGAAGTTTTTAAAAATATTTATGCTATTGCGGGCATTCATCCAACAGAATGTAACGATGATTGGAAGCCTCTGGTAAGTGAGTTAAAAAAAGTTGTCTTGAACCGAAGCAAAAATTCTAAACTTGTTGCAATTGGTGAGATCGGCTTAGATTTTTACCACAAGCCTTTTAACGCTCAAAAGCAAAAGGATGCATTTTTGGCGCAACTTGATTTTGCGCTTGAGCAAAATTTTCCTGTCCAAATTCATGTTAGAGACGCCAAAGATGAGCTTCTTGAGTTGCTCAAGCCATACAAGGGGCAAGTTCGAGGAAATATACACTGTTTTCAGCAGGACTATCAATTTGCTAGAGATGTTATAGATCTTGGTTTTTTGATTGGTATAGATGGCCCAATTGATTACCCAAAAAATGATGCCTTAAGGCAAGTTGTAAAAGATGTTTCCTTGGCAAATATTTTGTTAGAAACTGACGCTCCATTTTTGCCTCCACAAAGATTTCGTGGTAAAAAAAATGAACCTGCTTATTTAAAAATCGTGGCACAATCGATAGCTGATTTACTTGGTGTGTCGCTTGAAGATGTTGCAAGAGAAACAACTGAAAACGCTATAAAACATTTTAACTTAGACCAATTTTAATGAGATATTTTTTAGGTATAGAGTCCTCGTGTGATGAGACAGCTGTTGGTATTTTTGACTCTCAAGCAAACAAAGTTATTGCACATAAGTTGTTTAGTCAAATTAAGCTTCATGAAGTTTTTGGCGGGGTTATGCCTGAAACGGCATCAAGGTCCCATGTTGAGAAAATAAAGCTTATTTTTCATTCAGCGCTAGAACAAGCAGGGTTGTCCTTAAGTGATATTTCTGTGGTTGGCGTTACAACAAATCCAGGGTTGTTTGGCTCTTTGCTAGTTGGAATTTGTTTTGCAAAGGCTATTTGCTTGGCAAAAGGAATTGAGATCTTGCCGATAGATCATAATTATGGCCACATAGCCTCGTCCTTTATAGGCGAAGACTTGTCGCTTAAAAACATTCCGTTTCCCTTTTTGTCGCTTTCTGTCTCTGGTGGGCACACATCGATTTACTTGGTTGAAAGCTTGTCTTCGCACAAACTTATTGCCAACACGATGGACGATGCGGCTGGTGAGGTTTTTGATAAAGTCGCAAAGATGATGGGCCTTGGTTATCCAGGCGGCCCTATAATTGAAAAGCTTGCTCTTAATGCGGATAATAAAGATTATTTCAAGTATCCCAGAAGCCGTGACAAAAAATCGTTAACGTTTTCTTTTTCAGGCTTAAAAACTGCGGTTTTGTACCACCTGCAAAAGTTGGGTGTCTACGATTCATCGTTTAATTTCAATAAAGATGTTTTGTCGCAAGAAATTTGTGAAAAGGTGGCAAGCTCTTTTCAGGTTGCGGTCGCTGATATCTTAATGCAAAAACTTGAGCTTGCGCTGTCGCATTATCCATTCGTTTCTACATTTGTTCTGGTTGGCGGAGTTTCTTGCAATAAATACATAGTTTCAAGGTTTGAAGATGTTGCAAAAAAGCTCAACAAGCAATTCTTTTTCCCGCCAAAAGCATTTTGTACAGATAACGGTGCGATGATAGCAATAGCAACTTATTTTGAGTGGCAAAATGGCAAGCGAGCTTCTTTGGTAGATGTTGATGTCCACAAGTAGTTGACAGTTCCTTTTTTTGATTTTAGCCTAAATCAAATTTTATTTGGTTTTTCAGTTGTTTAGTAGACGTTTATCCTTGTTATTTTTGTTCAGCATTTCTTTTTTTTTACGATCCGAAGATTCGATAGTTTTTTTAGCCGCAAAGTTTGTGCTGAAGGAGCTAAAATATAAAACCTTAGGGGAGGCAAAAAAGTTTTTATTGGATGCCGATGATTTTGAGGAGGAGTGCGCGAGTGGTTCTGAAGAGAAAGACCAATTTTCTACTGGAGTTAACCTAGTTGTTGGCAGCGGCGCGAGAGGCTTGATCGACATTTGCTCTGGCGGTCCAATATGTAAAGACACTAAGATTTTTGGGGGAATTTATTCTGATCCAGAAAGAGATGTGCGAGAGGCTCGTTCACAGGCTTTTTTCGATGAGATGCGTCGCAATGAAGTTTATTCTTTTATTAGAGACATTCCTTATTCAATCATGGGAGAGCGGGGCTCTTGTTTTCACGAAGGAAAGGTTCTTGTTGGGTATTTCTCCCCTGATCAGCCAAGTTTTTTAGATAATATGTTTGGTGCGAACTTAAGAGGGCGTTGTACAGAGCTTTTGTTAGAAGGTGAGTTTGACAAAGTGTATGAACGGTTTAGTAAGTTTGAACGAGTTGTTGAAAAAAAAAAGAATGAGTTGGGCGAGGAATACGATCGAACAAGGTTTGTATCCTCAGACGCCTCTTTCTTTAGGCCGTCGTGTTATCAAGTTATAAAAACAGGGATTGGTCCTGTCCGCAAGGTGATAGTTCCTGTTGTACGATCTTGGTACCCAATTAGGGGAAATGATCTATCTTATGGGGAATGGCACATTTATGACTTGTTTAGCGGAGCCCTTGAGGTAAGGAGATTTGATCAATTAAATCTTCAAAAAGATCTGTCTGGCGTTAAAGCTATTTTAATAAACTCTCAGTTATTTGACCGCTTTGGGTTTTGCCCAGTTTGGCCGGAGAGCCACGATGGGGTCGGGCGAAGAGTCGTTAATGATTTATGGGCTGGAACCAGAATTGATTATCCTAATGGCTTGTTTAAATTCGTTCATGAGAAAGGATTTACTACAAACGCGTCTGAAGATTTTCCGCCATCCTTAACTAAGAAATATACAAGGATTACTGTAGAAAGATTGTGTGTAGATGTTGGAGGTTGTTGGGCAAGGGTTGCTAACGATGAAGGTTGTTTTTCTAATTGGGTATTTGTAGACAATTATAATATTCCTCGATTATTATGTTGTGCTTCAGGTGATTTGATTATTTCTATCAAAAACTTGCTTTCGACTTTTGTTAACGCTTCAGTACCTTCAAGAGAATCGTTTGATAAAATGAGAGAGATTTTGTTTTGCGAGCCTGCAAAGTTTCCAGGTTTAATTAGTGATGGGTTTGATGAACTCGATCTTTGTGGCATAAAGCTTCCTGGTAAAACTAATCAATCATCAGTTTTTGATAGCGTTTTTTTATCAGAATCTGAATTGTTTGTGCGTTGCCATGATATTTGCATTGGAGATGGAGGCGTTCTTTCCCTAATAAATTTTGCAGAAGGGTTGCTCCCGGATTTTTCTCCTGCTGTTGTTAGGAAAATCCAAAAAGAACTTTTGCATTTAGATCAAAGTATTTGTTCAAGATGTTTGCAGGGGTGGCTGGGTGTTGATTTTTTTAATAAAAAGATTTCGCTTTACTCATTGGATCTTGAACCTTTTTTGCAAGTTTCTTTTGCAGGCTTGCTTGAAGAGTTGCCGTTTTTAAGCCCAAGGGTTCCTTGACAGTAATTTGTTCTGTGCAAAAGGCTAATTCCGTGTTGTAATAATTTTTCCCTGTGTGCTTTTGAGCCGTAGCCCATGTTGCTTTCTAGTTCAAATCCAGGAAAGTGATTTGAGTATTTTTTCATAAGCTCGTCTCTGTAAACTTTTGCATGAATTGAAGCTGCAGCGATACTTGGCGACCAGGACTCCCCTTTTTTTGAGCAAATAATTTTTGTGTTTTGAATGTTGTAGCTTGAAAGTGACATGTGGTCTGCAAAAACAGTTTTTATATTGAGATTTTTTGCGCGAAGCAGCATTATAATTTTTGAAATACAGAACTCGGTTGCTGTGTTTATCCCAAAATTTTGTATAAAAAAATTATCTACGCTTATGGTTCCGTGAAATAAAGAATTTTCTTTTATCCAAGAGTTTGCTGCAATTCTTTTTTTTTCACTAAGTGTCTTAGAGTCAACCAAGAGCGGAGATGTTAAGAATTTTTTTAAAACGCAAAAGCCAAGTGTTATGGGCCCAAAAAATGGCCCTCGGCCAACTTCGTCTATACCACAAACAATCTCATTTTTTTGCCACAGATCTGCTTCTGGAATGTTGCTTTGCATTGATGTTTAATTTTTTTAAATATTAGCTAATAAGGTTTTTACACTTTTTTTGAAGGTCGGAGCAAAGTCCATATCCCCTCTATTTAAAAAGCCCTCCCACGTTGATTTTCTGTCTACGCTTATTTTGTTTTTTTGTACAAAGTGCACAAGTTTTGAAAACAGGGTTGCAGATAACGATTCAAATTCGCTGGCCCATCTAATTAGGTCTTTTTCAGCGAATAATATTAGTTGATTTAATACCTCGATTAAATCGTCAAATACTTCATCGATGTTGAATGCTTTCCATTTTATTAATGAAATTTGAGTTTCGCATAAGCTTAAAAAAGATTTTCTTAGGTCTTCGTTTCCGCTAGTTTCTAAAGCCTCTTTTATTCTCGCTTCAAAAAAGTTTTGACTCATGTGCTTGCTTAGTTTTTTTAAAAACTCTATCGACATATCCTGTTTTAATAGTTCTACGTTTAAGCTACTAAAATCTAAAACTTGGCTATAAATTGATTCAGCAAGGCTTTCTTGCTCGTCATTGTTTTTGTGTTGGTTTGACGAGACCCACAATTCATAAGTTTTAGCTAGCCATGATTCTGCGTTTTTGGAACTTGTTTCACCTAGAACCTTTAGTCCGTTATTGAAGTTGTTTACCGATTCTGCAAGGTCTTCTTTATTAGACTTTTTTAGGATTTCAAATAAGTTGTGGATTGTTTTTTTTAATTTTTCTTCATCTGGTTTAATGGAGTGCTCAATGAAAAAATTATTCAAGGTAAATGGAGTGTTTTTTTCAGAAGAAGTTGTTTCAAGCTGTCTATTTATTTTTGTAGTTTGTTCGACTTTTGCGTAAAAGTTTGTCGTAAAAAGTAGAGCCCAAAAAATTAAATTCTTGTTGGAAAGCATTTTAAAATCCTTTATCAAAGAAACGACTTACTTGTTTGTATTTTATTAATCGTGTATTTTTGACTACAAAAAGCAAAACATGCATTAATACTAATATGGCTTTTTTTAGATATCAAGCTTTTGACTTAAAAGGAGCTGTTGTTAGCGGGCAAGCTGAGTTTGAAAGTGAAGTAGAACTAAAAGATTCGCTTCGCGCCCAAAGTCTCATGGTTTTTAAAATAGAGAGGATTGTTAGTGGTTCTGGAATTTTAGATAAACTTGTCTCATTATTAGAGCCCTCGGTAACAACTAAAACCAAAATTCAATTTACCAATCAATTATCTATTTTATTAAAATCTGGAATTCCTCTTATTGATGCGATGGATTTATTGCAGCAGCAGTTTGAGGGAGCTTTTAAAAAAGTTTTAAATAGAATAATTGAAGACTTGAAAGAAGGTGCTGCGTTATCTGATGCGCTCGCTAAAAATCCAAAGTATTTTTCTAATGTATTTATTCAGCTCGTTAGGGCTGGTGAGGCTAGCGGAAAGCTAGAGCTTGTGCTTGATAGAATGACCTCATTTTTGGAGCGTAGTGAGGAAATTGATGCTTCAATAAAAGCTGCATTGTCAAAGCCGATTTATAATCTTGCTGTGGTGTTGCTAGGTTTTGTTGCGGCGGTTGTCTTTGTTATTCCACAAATTGCCTCAACTATGGGATCTATGGGTGGTAAGCCGCTCCCCCCCTTAACCTTAGGGTTGATGAGCTTTGCCGCATTTTTGTCTGCATACTGGATGATACTTTTGGCTGTCTCAGTTTTCCTTATTTTTGCGTTTGTTAAATACATTAATTCTGCACAAGGAGAGCTTGCTTGGCATTCATTGCTTCTGCGAACCCCTATTGTTTCACGCTTAACAAAAAATAAAGCAGTTGTTCAATTCTCGCAGACCCTTGGAATGCTTATGGATGCAGGGGTAAAGCTTTCTCTTGCCCTGGAAATAGTTAGCATGATTGTTGAAAATGCTGTTTTAAGAAGTGCTTTAAAAACTGCGAGAGAAGAAATCATTAAAGAAGGTAAAGTCGCAAAGCATTTAAAAAACACAAACATATTTTCTCCAGTTGCAAATTACATGATTAGCACAGGTGAAGAGTCGGGTCAACTGGCTCAAATGCTTGTTAAAATTGGCGTTGATTCAGAGATAGAGCTTAGGGAATCTATAAACGCATTTGTTTTTGCTATAGATCCTATCATGTTGCTTATTACGGTTGGCCTATTTCTTATCCTTGCCGCGGCAATGTTTATGCCTATCATGGATATTTCTTCAGCTTCATTGTAAAATAAGCTCAATTTACTTGGTTTTAATTGGGAGTTTTTCGAGATGAATAACAATAATTTATTTAAGACAAAGAGAAGAGGCTTTGCGATCCTTGACATGATGTTGTGGATGATGTTTTTTGCTGCAGTAGCTGTTTTTATGGTTCCTAATATGAAGAAGCTTTATCAATATCTTTCTAATATTAAAGTTTCAAGAGATATTCAAAAGTGGCAGCAAAGAATCGCTGATTTTAAATTAGATACAGGCGTTTTTCCTTCTAAATTAAAAGATCTTTATGAGCGCCCAGATGGATTTGCAGGAAAAGGTTGGAAGGGTGGATACGTTGAAAAAGATGACGAATTTCCTCCGCTGGATCCAAATGGTAAAATGTTGATTTTCAATAACCCACCTCAAATTTTTAAAGATAAATATTCTTCTTATGAGATAATTTCGGTTGGTAGCGAGGACGAAGATAGTACGAACGTGTCGTCTTTCTATTCGGCAGGAGCTTAGTTATTTTGAAAAACAAAGGTCTGGCTGTATTTGAAATATTGATTTTTATGATGTTGATATCAGGGGCTTTTGCGATATTTTCTAACTTTTTAGTACGCAAAAACCCTTTTGATTATTCAAAGATTTTAGTTGGCGAGATTAATGATCAATTTTGTTTAGCCAGTCAGTATGCAGTCTCTCTTGGTTGCGAGATAATTGTTTCTTGTGAAAATTTCTCGCATGGAATAATGCTTTGTTTCAAAACCAAGTATCCCTTGAAAAAAGGATATGTTCCTCGCGAAAAGCAAATCGTGACATCATATTATTTAGAGGCAGACGCCCCTTTGTCTTTCCACTTCTTTTCCTCGGGGACGTCTGAGGGAGCGGAGCTTGTTTTAAAAAATAAAAATATAAAGTCGGAGCGGCTACTTTTTAAGTTAAACAAGTTCTCCAATATTTTATTGGCCGAAGATGGTGATGCCAATGACTAAAAAACAACGCGGTTTGTTTATTTTGGAAATAGTCGTTTCTGCTGGAATTTTGGCTCTTGTAATGCTTGTTTTAGGCAGGGGCGTGATCTTTAGGATCAATAGGTTTTCAAGGAGTGAGAGGCAGTTGTCTTTGGTTCAAGATTTGTTCTCGAAGTTCTGCTTAGGTAGCGACATATCCTTTGACCCTGCCGCTCTTTTGGTTAAGGGCGATGTTGTAAATGCTCCTGAGGTAATATCTTCAGATTCAGAGTTAAAGACGCTAAAGCCTCATCTGATTTTGGTAAAGGCTTCTGTCGATGGGCAAAAATTTTTATTTTTTAAGCGGGTGAATGATGAGCAAGTCTAGGGGTTCTGTTTTATTGGAGTTGATGATATCCCTAGTATTGGCTTCTATTATAATTTCTGTGGCTCTTGAGTTTCCGACTAAAATAACGAGTATTTTTGAAAAAGTATCCCATAAGTTTAACGCTCAATTGCTAGAACAAAGAATTTATCGCCAGCTATCAAAAGACCTCTCTGCTTGTGTGAATGTAAAAAAACCAAGAGTTGTTGATTCTAATGGGGTTGCTAATCAGGTGGGTTCGAGTGAACTTGTGTCGGAAAAGACTAATGGTTCAGAATGGTATGGGTTTTTTCTTGATGCAAAGGAAAACGCAGGACTTACTATGTCGTTTTTTTCTACCAATTCTATGGAGTCTGAAAAAGTTAAACCCAAGCTCTCTTTGACTGTTTATCAAATTGAAAAAATTCCAGAAAGTGAATTTAATGAACTTTTGTTTTTTAAAAAAATAAGCGCTAAAGGGGTTTTTCAGCTTTCCAGATATGAAATATTTGATTATTTGAAGGTGGATGATCTTAAAAATTTAAAATTAGATTTGTTTAAGTCGTCAAAAATAGTTTTGGTGCAGGGGATTGAGTCTTTTTCTGCAAAGGCCTATTCCTTGAGTGAGTCAGAAAAAGGTGCTAAAAAAGATATTGATTCTGCTGTTTGGCCTATGGATCAAGCACTTGGCGTTAAGGACATGCTCCCAAGGAAAGTGGCCTTTGATTTTGATTTTTGGCGAGGGGAAAAAGACCTTTTTAAGATAAAAGTTTCAGCATTTATTCTTTCATCGTTTGTCGTCTTAGATAGAGAGGTTAAAAAAGTTGAGGTTAAACCTGTTAATGTAGTTGCTTCAGATGCAGCCCAGGCAAAAGAAGCCTCGCCTCCAGTTGCTCAAGAAGGTGCACCAAAAGAGTTGCAAAGAATTCCTGTTGATGATTTAAAGGCAGGATTAACAGAAGGGCTTAAGGCTTTTGAAAAACTCTTAGAAAATGCTCCAGGAGGCTTAATTTGATTTTAAAAAAAAACAGAGGATTTGCATCTGCCGTTGTTTTGGTTCTTGCTGGAGCAGCTTTTTTTATTTTTGACAGGGTTGTTAATACAACCTTTCTACATTCTTTTTTTGCAAAAAATTATGTTAATCAAGCCCAGTCAGAAGTTTTGATGTACCTAGCGTGCAACAAAGTTATGCAGGATTTTGTCGACGCTCAAAATGGAAAAATGAGTTTTGATGATGAAGGCGAAGAGTTGGCGGCTAAAGAAGATTTTGTTGATCCGAAGGCGGACGCTAATGTTAAAAAAGGCGTTGAGCCTGTGCAAAGATTGCGCTCTTTTATATGGTTTTTATTAAAAAAATTAAATAAGTGGCAAGACTTAAAGCTTAGAGAAGAGCTTGACGGCGTTGATGCGAAAATTAGTTATTACCTTTCTTGCGAAGATGGTAAAGTCAGCGTAAATCACGTGTTCGATTCTAAGAAAAAAGAAATAAAAAAAGAATATAAAAGTTTGTTGAGAAATTTTAAAATATCTAATGTTGACGCCTTTGGAGGAGATTTTTGTAAAAATCTAGACAAGGTTCTTCAAGACAGAAATTATTCTGATTTTTCAGATATTTCTGAGTTGGTGATTTCGCCCAAGCAAAAAACAGAGCTTTTTGCCACGCCATTTATTCCAGGAGAGGGTGGAAACTTAAAACAAGATAATCGATTGTTTTTAGCTGACTTGTTTTCTATTCATAAATTAAGTGACAAGTTAAACCCCCTTCTTTTGGACAGAAGCGTATTAAGGATTTTTGAGGGAGTTCAAGCTCCAGATGTGTCCAAAAATAAAAACATTTTTTCTATCATAAAAAATAAGTTAACGTTTGATTTATCTCTTTCGTCTAAGCACAATGCAGATCTTATTAAGCTGCTTTATCAAAAGCCGAATGAGCAGGCGGCGCAAGACGAAGGGCCGGTTCATGGTCCACCAACTCAAGAGGAGGCCGCACAAGCACAAGAGTACGAAGTGTCCGTTTTGCAGGAAGCAGCTAAGCTTTTTTCTAAAGAGGCTGAGCCAAGGCTTTTTTCTTTGATTGTACAAGTTGATTTAGGGGATTTTTCTCGAAGATTCGCTTTGATTTTTAAAAAACAAAAAATATTAGACATTGATTATTCCGCTTCCGAAAAACTGGATCAAGCTTCTGCAAAGACGGGGGAAATTAGCCAAGATTCAAAAAATAGTGCTACAATGGAAAATATATGTTTTTTGCCAAAAGGATTTGAAATAATAAGGATCTATTGGCTCTAGCTATTTGGTATAGAGGTTGTTGTGAAAACGGAAACGCAAGTTGGCTTATTTATTCTGGTCGCTATCGGAATATTTTTTTATTTAAGTATTAGTATCGGCGCGCTTCGTCTTGATGGGCCATCTTACTATACATACAAGGCTTATGTTGAAGGCACTGGTGGATTGGCAGTTAATGCTTTTGTAAAAATAGCAGGGGTTACTGTCGGCTGGGTTGACAACATTGCTCTTACCGAAAATGGTATCGTTGAAATCTCATTGCGTGTAAAAAAAGATTATACTCTGTTCAAAAATTCTTTTATCACTATTTCTCAAGATGGTTTGATTGGCAGCAGAACGATAGAAATAGACTACGGAGATTCCAGCGCAGGAGTTCTGCATCCTGGAAGCACGTTAGCTATTCCAGGAAAGTCCACTACGAGTGTGAATGACATTTTAGAAACTGCAAAAGAAATTACTGAGTCAATCCAAGACGTCGTTTCTTCGTTTCAAGGTGTATTTGCAACTCCTGAAGCTGAAAAAAAGTTATCCTCTATTCTCAACTCCGTGCATAAGACAGGAGCTAGGCTACAAAGCTTTTCAGAGACATTAGATGATGTTACTCAGAAAAAAGTTGTGTCTATTGCCGATAATTTAGATAAAGTTGGTCAAGATATTCGAGATATTTTAAAGAGTTCAAAAAACAAGGTTGAAGACTTTGTTGACAATGTCTCTAAGGCTTCGGTCGATCTAAAATCTAGCAGCAAAAACATTGACAAAACTTTTTCAAACACCGAAGAAATTTCAGGCAAAATAGCAAGGGGTGAAGGCACGCTTGGCAAGCTTGTTAACGAAGATGATTTGTATCGCGATGTAAAAGATGCTGTTGAAGATGTAAAAAATATTGTTGGTAAAGTTGGTAATTTGTCATTGCAAGTTGACATGAATAGTGCAACTTTTTACGACAAAAGTAACAACAGGGGTGTGGCTGAACTAAGATTGGCAACGCAGCCAGACTATTTTTATGCATTGCAGCTTTCCTCTGACAGAAGAGGCCGTGCGGAAAGAGTTAATGAGTACGGGTCATTTTTTGATGAGCAAGGAAATAAAATTGATCTTATGAGTCCAAGTTTTTCTGATTATCAAAAGGCTAGAGTTGCATCTAAGGTCGAAAGAATAAGAATTGTCCCTGGAGGCATGTCTTTTGGAGCTCAATTTTGTAAAAAATTTAATGATTTAACTTTGCGCCTGGGCCTTTTTGAAAACACAATAGGCTTTCAAGCGGAGTATGACTTTGCTCCAAAGAGTAAATATTTTAGGATTTTAAAAACTTCAGTTGAAGCCTTTGACTTTAATGGTTTCAATAGAGTTGAGGTAGAAACAAGGCCTCATGTAAGATGGACAAACAAGGTTTCGTTTGGAATGAAAAATATTTATACCGTGTTTGGGATGGATGATCTTTTCAGCTCAAACAATGGAAGCTTTTTTGTCGGATTTGGAATAACTTTTGAAGATGACGATTTAAAATATATGCTTACGATGCTCCCTGTTGGCAAGATGGTTTAGTGAACAAAATATTGTTTCTTGGTGAATGTGAAAAAGATTTTTAAATTAGTTTCGTCATATACTCCTGCAGGCGACCAGCCTACTGCGATAGAGAAGTTAAGCAAAGCTAAGAATAAAAAGTCTTTGCTTCTTGGCGTAACAGGATCTGGAAAAACTTTTACTATGGCGAATGTGATAGCTAATCAAGGCTCTCAGGTTTTAATACTATCGCCAAATAAAACGCTTGCGGCTCAACTATTTGAAGAGTTTTCCAGGTTTTTTCCTGAAAACAAAGTTTGCTATTTTGTTAGCTATTTTGATTATTACCAGCCCGAATCATACATTCCCAGCAGTGACACTTACATTCCTAAAGACTCGAAAGTTAATGCTGAAATTGAGAGGCTAAGGGTTGAGTCTACGGCTTCGTTAATTAATCGTGATGATACAATTATCATCGCCTCTGTATCTGCGATTTATTCTCTGGGAAATCCTCTTGATTATAAAAACCTTGCTTTTAAAATTTCTCTTGGCGAAAAAATTTCAAGAAAAGACTTAATTCAAAAGTTAATCGATTTGCAGTACGCCAGAAATGATACTGTTTTGGACAATAGTAGTTTTCAGGTTATTGGGGGTAAAATCAACTTAATTTTGCCTTATGTTAATCATGGATTAAGGATTGAAGTAGACGATGATAAGATATCCAAGCTTTACTACATTGATAAAAAGAATTTTGATGTACAAGTTGATTGTGACAATATTTTAATATTTCCAGCAAAGCACTTTACGATTCCTAAAAACAGGCTAGAGAATGCAACCCAAAAAATACTGGCAGACCTTGAGGTTCGCTTAAGTGAGTTAACAGACCCTGTTATAAAAACTAGGCTTGAATCTCGAGTGAAGCATGATGTTAGCATGATGCTATCAACTGGTTACTGCGAAGGCATTGAAAATTATTCCAGTTATCTTGATGAGCGGAATGATTTAAATAGACCGTTTTGCTTGCTGGACTTTTTTAAGAAAGATTTTTTGTTTATTATCGATGAATCACACATTGCTGTTCCGCAGCTTGGTGCCATGTTTAAAGGCGACCAGTCCAGAAAACAAAATTTAATAGATTTTGGATTTAGGCTTCCGTCAGCAAAAGACAATCGTCCTTTAAAGTTTGAAGAAGTGGAACAATTTTTTACTAATACAATGTTTGTTTCTGCAACACCAAGTGATTATGAACTTAAGAATGCGTCTGTTGTGGCAGAGCAAATCGTTCGTCCAACAGGAATTATTGATCCCGTGGTTTTTATTCATCCTCGCGAAAATCAACTCGTGCATTTGCTTGGGCAAATAAAAGAAACCATTCAAAAGGGATTTAGGTCTCTTGTCACAGTCTTGACTAAAAAATTTGCTGAAGAATTGGCTGTTTTTCTAGAGGGGAAAGGTTTAAAAGTTTGTTATTTGCATAGTGAAATAAAAACAACTGAGCGCACAGAAATTATTAATAAACTTCGCTCGGGGGAGTTTGATGTTCTTGTTGGAATTAATCTTTTGCGAGAGGGATTGGATTTGCCAGAAGTTGCTTTTTTGGCAATTTTGGACGCTGATATCGAAGGGTTTTTGAGAAATGAACGATCGCTGATCCAAACGATTGGTCGAGCTGCGAGAAACACAGAAAGCATCGTTTATTTATATGCGGACAAAATTACAGAGTCGATGAAAAAAGCGATGGATGAGACCAATCGCCGTAGGACTCTACAGGAGGCTTACAATAAAAGGCATGGCATAAAACCAAAGTCAACAGAGCGAGTTGTGCAAAAATCTATTTCCAAGCAGGCTACTATGGCCTCCTATCAAAAGTCTCAAAAACCTCGCAAAGGAACAGATGAGCACAAAGAGATGTCGGTCGATAAGCTAAAAAAAATGATGATTAAAGCAGCAAAAGACAAAAACTTTGCAAAAGCAATAGAGCTTCGTGAAATTATAAAAAAATTGGAATTGAAGTAGTTGCTTTTTTTAGGTTCAGCGTTATCATTCATCTGCCAATTTTTTATTTTTTAAAATGTCGTTTTTTAGATCCATAGCCTTAGTGTTTGTCATGAGCCAAAATTTAGTTTTCCAAGGACACCTCTTTTTAATTTGCGGTTATTCTGGAGCGGGAAAGTCTACGATTTGCGCCGATATTTTAAAGTCAAATAAATCTTTTAAAAGAATCATAACTTACACAACAAGACTGCCTCGAGAAGGCGAATATGATGGCGTTGATTATAATTTTGTTTCGCAAGAGAAGTTTTTGGATATTAAAAAATCTGAAGGTTTTTTAGAGGATGTTTTTTATTCAGGCAATTATTATGGAACGCCAGCGTCTTTGAAGTCAGAACTTGACAGTGGAGTTAATTGTTTGATGATTGTTACTATTGCTGGAGCTTATTCTTTAAAAAAGATTTTTCATGAAAATTGTTCGACAGTTTTTATTTACACAAATGACGTTAATACTTCTAATGAGAGGATTTCTGCTCGCACAGATAAAAGTTTGTTAGAAAAAAGGATCACATCCAATTTAGCCGATTGTGATTTTGTAAAGAGAGACCCAACCTTTTTTGATAGCATGATTTGTAATGATTCGAGCGTTGGAGATGCGGTGAAAAACCTCGCGACATTTATTCACACAAAAACTAATCAACCTGTTTTTTTGCATTATCAACCTCTTCCTCCAAAGGGCGATTCGTAATTTTCTTTTGCTAATTTCATGGTCCTCTAGGGCCTTGATCATAGATCTTGATTGCTTTTTTTTTCTCCATGTTTATTCTGTTTTAGATAGTTTTTTTTAGGATTTTTTTATGTTTAATTTTCTTCTTTTTTTACTTGCAGCAAGTTCTTGTTTAGTAGCTGAGGAGCCGCTGTATTCAGAGCTGGTTTTTGAGCCGGCGCCCTTAAAGATGCTTGTCGGTACTTTGCGGGTTTTAGATTTTAAAAACTCCATGCTCCCGCTAGTCGATCAAGCTTCTGTGAGAGATCATTTTTTTGCAACATCTGGCGTTATCCCATCAGGGTTACCAGCTCTAAAAAAAGATTGGTTTCTTGGCCATTGCGTTCACGATGCTGGCTATGCGGCAGAGTCTGTTGAAATTGGCAAGCCGCAGAGATATGAATTTTTTAACAGAGAAGAGCGGCGTATAGCATTTTTGGATGACCTTGGTGCTTGCAAAAAAGAGGACTTTTCTATTTCTTCAGTTTCGTTTGGCATTAGTTTTTTGGTTTCGGCGCACGAAGATGCTTATAAGGTTAATTTTACATTAGCATCGCCTACCGGGCCCGATGGAGCTATGGAGGACGTTTGCTCGCAGTCGTATTTAATTAATGAAGGCTCAACAATAATTTTATATTTTTATTCTAACGATTTAGGCCCAGTTCCTGTAGTGTTTGCGTCTTTGTTTAGGGCTGATGATAGAACTAGCCTTGGTGCTATTGCAGAAGATTTGGAAGATCTGCGCTCGGGTAGAGACAAGGGTAGGCTCTTTATAATTGCAGGCCCTTCTGGTGCAGGAAAAACATCTGTTTCAGATGAGGCTTTGAAAGAGTTTCCTTGCGCAAAAAAAATAATTTCTTATACGACTCGGGCCCCTCGAGATGGTGAGGTTAATGGGCAGGATTATCATTTTGTTTCTAATTTAGAATTTGAAGATTTGAAAAAAAATGGAAAATTCTTATCAACTGTTAGTTATTCGGGTTGTGCTTACGCAACGCCGATGGAGATTAGAAGTTGTTTAGAAACAGGAGTAGACTGTTTTTTGGTGGCTACAATAGAATCAGGATTAGCTTTAAAGGAAAAATTTCCTTCTTCAAAAATTATTTTTATGAAGACAGATAGCGACAGTGAGGCAATTGAAAGAATAAAGGATCGCGTTGATGAGTCTACATTAGCAAAAAGAAAAGCCATTAATGATAAAAATCTTGAGTTCTTTAAAAGCAATCAAGAGCTTTTTGATCATGTTATAGTAAATAAAGACTTTAATGACGCTGTTAAAAGCTTTTCTTTCTTTGTAAAATCTTTCAAGAGGAGAGGTTAAGTTATGAGCATCATTACATTTGATGAATTTTTAAAAGTTGATTTTAGGGCGGGAACAATAGTCCGAGCCGAGGTTTCCATAAAAGCAAAGAAGCCTGCGTACAAAATTTGGGTTGATTTTGGTTCAAGCTTGGGGATTTTGCAAACATCTGCTCAGGTTACTGTTCATTATACGCCAGAAAGCTTGATTGGTCGCCAAATTATAGGTTGTGTTAATTTGGGCGAGAAAAATGTTGCGGGATTTGTGTCACAGTTTTTAGTCGTTGGCTTTTCAGACCAAAGTGGCGCAATTAAATTAGCCGCCATAGACGGTCTTGTTGAAAATGGAGAGCGGCTTCACTAACAAAAAAGAGGGTTTAATGCCCTCTTTTTAAATTTTAAGAAGATTCTTTAGATCCTGGCAGGCCAAAGAAGCTGTCTTTTTGTTCATTTAAAATATACCACATGGCTCTTGGACTGGTTCTGTGAAAGCAGTTGCTAGCTTTTATTTTCATGCAGTCTTTGTCTTTGGCTGGTTTTTCGTCGGATACAAAAAGGCCATAGCAGGTATAAATTCTTGCGATTTGGCTTTTGCCATAAAACACAGATTCCTTTGTATAGTATTTAGCTTGATAAAACGCTCCGTAGTCACTGCATTCATAAAATTCAGACTGTGTTATTTTTTCTGCGGGAGATAGCTCATATTTAGGTTTTGAGTATTTTTCACACACCTTTTTTAATTTGAAAGGTAATTTTTTGTTGTTTATTGGGTCTGTCATATAAAATTCAAATGATGAATCTCCAATCTTTATTGCTGATTTTATTTCATTTTCTGTCAAAAAAAACATGTGTGCTTTCGTGTTCGATTTTTCGTTTAGGGCTTTTATTAAAGCAGTTAAGACCTCTCGCTCTTTTTTATTCTTGAATCCATCGGGAAGCGTTTTTTTTACATCTTCTTCATTAATTTTTGATGGGTTGGTTTCATCCTTGTCCCAAAAAACAATTGTTGGTAGCGCAGGGTTTTTTTTGTTGGAAATGGGGATTCCGACTACGGCTTTTTCACTATTTTCGTTTTGGGGATTGTGCTTTAGAATTGAAAATGAAATAATTGCAACCAAAACCATTGAGTTCTTTATCATAAATGACTCAGTAGAGCTTTATGCTTAGTTTAGTATGCATAATTTGTTTAATTATTTTCAATTATTAAATTTTTACACAAATGATTTTTTTAATTTTATAATTTAATCTTTTACGGGGGTATTTATGGCTTCACAGAGAGATACTTTAGATTTTATTTTGGAGCAAGTTGCTTGCGTTCCACGTGTTACTTTTAGAAAAATGTTTGGGGAGTTTGCCATTTATGTTGATGGTAAAGTTGTAGCCTTTTTGTGTGACGATAAGTTGTTTTTAAAGCCAACGAAAGCGGGCGGCGAATTTATAGTCAACGTTCAAGAAGGATTTCCTTATCCTGGCTCAAAACCGCATTTCTTTATTTCTGGCGAGCTGTGGGACGATTCTCTTTGGTTGAGTAGACTATTTGTTATTACGTCCACAGAGGTTTTGCCTTCTGTAAAAAAACCAAAAAAAATAAAAACTAAATAGACCTAGTTTTTTAATATTTCGGAGAAGTTCATCGAATCTATAGTTCTGAGTGGAATTGTACAGGCAATAATAATTATGGCGTTAATAAATGCAAAAATTATAAAAAACACGAAAGGGTCCAGGTCAACCAGAACTCTTTGGATGAAGTAGTTACTTGGAAGCTTTATTAAGTGATTGTTTTTTAGAATGTACCCAGCCAAAAAGGCGCAAGTTGAGCCCAGCATAGACCCTGTGAATCCTATGGTTCCGGCGATCATCATGAAGGACTTTTTTAAATCGCTATTTTTTGCTCCCAGCGTTGCCAGTATCGCAATGTCTTTTTTTTTTGAGATTATTTTTAAATAAACAAATGAAAGAATTCCGCTCAGACTTAATAAAAAAATTAGCATTAAAATTAAAAAAATCATTGTTTGTTCAAATTTTAACGGTTCTATTATTCCCGGCGAAATTTGAGTCCAAGGAATAATCTTGTGTTTAGGGAGGTGGTTTTTTAATAAAAAAATTTTATTAATTAATATGCTTAATTCATGTTCCCGGCCGGAAATTAAACCAAGTATTTTTTCGAATCCCAGTTTTAATTTTATTAAATTAGATGACTCCTGGTTAATGTTAAATTTTATTTGAGCATTTGAATGATTTGCTTTTTTAAAGCAGGAGTCAAACGTTCTTTTGCTGCAAATCACCATTCCCTGGTCGTAGTCGTCGAACCCGGTTTCAAAAATAGCTCCAATCATAAGTTTTTTTTCTTCAAACGAAACTTTTTTTTTAACAATTTTGGGCTTTAAAATCGCGAACTGTTCTCCTAGGCTCAAATTATTTTGTTCGCAAAATTTTTTTCCAACAGCGGTCATGTTTAATTGGTTCAGATAGTCATAACTTGTGGATCCGTGTTTTATTTTTCTTTGAAATGATGTTGTTTCAAAAAAGTCTTCAAAAACAACTCCTGTGATTGTGATCGGCCAGAAAGATTCTTGGTCTTGGCTTAAAATAGCTGGATGATATTCGTTGCAAGAAAAGGCTTTAATTTTTTTATTTGATTTCAATGATGCCAAAACGCTTTTGTTTAATGATTGATTATTGGGTAAGATCACAGCGTCGCCAGAAAGGCTTTTTAGATCTTTGTAAATAGCTGTTCTAAAACCAAGCATTAAAGATATGGCGAGACATAAAGTAAATGTTGACGCAAAGATGCTGATAAACGATAGGCCAAATATTTTGCGAATTAAACTTTCGTTATTATGTGACCATAAATATTTTCTAAAAATAAAAAAAGAAAGATTCATTCGAGATTTAAGCTTGTTTTTTTTACTTTTACCTTAAATGCGTTCAAAAATGAATAATCTTTTTTTTTTGCGGGCTTGATTGCTACTTTTATAAAAACTTTTCTCTGTGAATGATGTTTTTTTTAGTTTTAATTTTGAGCACGATAAGTTTATTCTCGGCTTCTAGTAAAAAAATGTTGCCTAGCCAGCAAGCTGCAGTTAGTGCTTTTTTGCAACAACAGGTTGAAGCCAAAGCTCGCGCTAAAGCAGGTATTGTTTTGCCAAAAAATTCATCACTTGAATATGCTGTTAAAATTTCTACCCCGAAGCAAAGAAATGACCTGTTTTTTGACGATGAAGCTAATGCTGCAATCAACAACGCTGCGCGATATGTGAGGAGCAATAAGTCTGTTTTAATACAGGGCCTTCCTGGGTCAGGGTTAAGCACCGTTGCAACTCATGTTTTAAATGCTTCAGGCCGCAACGTGCACGTTATGGAGATTAATAGCTTTCCCCTTCCTTCTTCGTACATAAACGATCGAAATGCGTTGTTTCGCGAAATTTCTGCCAAGGCTAAGGAGATTGGCTGTGTAATTTTGCTTGACAAGTTAGAGCTCAGTACTCCGCCAAGAGAGTATGCGGACGAGCAGCAGAAGTCAGTTATTAAGTTTTTATTAGAGCTTGAAGGCCACGTTTATTCTATCAATCGTATTTTTTCATCAGCGCAGCGCGCAGCAGGATTAGGGGTTTGTTTTGTTGGGACGTCCTACGACATCTCAAGGATAGACCGTGAGGTTAAGGGGCGGCTTTTTAAAGATGCAACGACTGCAATAATTGACTTAAAAAGTCCCAGTGCAAATATTATAGAAAAATTTATAAAGAATAAACTCCGGGTTTCAGCTCTGCCTTCTAAGCTTATGAAGTATACAATTGGATTTAGAATGAAAGACCTTGCCACCCTCTGTGCTTATGCTCGAAATTCCATTGTCCCAGGGCAAAAGACGCTTAGCTTTAGTCAAAATTTTGAGCCTGGAATTAAAGCTGTGATGTTAAGTAAGGCTCGAGAAATAGAATCTTTTTTATCTGCTGCTGGATTTGAAAAAGGAAGTTTTTCAGTATTACCTTATTTTGACAAGACTCTCTCAGAAGGGGTTGATCTTAATGGATTAAAAAGCTCTTGGGGAGATTATTATGAGAGAAATGATAGGGGTGAGAAATTTGGCCCACGGCAAAATGCTTATCAGCAATTTGAAGATTTTTTAAATCGTTGTAAAAAAGTCGTATCGGCTCAAATTTCAGGTAAGGGAAGTAGCCTTGGTGGTCCTGCGCCATCTCTTATTCTGTATGGACCCCCTGGCACAGGTAAGACTGTAGCTTCAAGCGTGGTTGTTAAGTTGCTGGGTTGTAATTCAATGTATGTCTATGTTGCGGCAGGCACTATTAAAGGGCGTTATGTTGGTGAGAGTTCTGCAAAGCTTGGAGCTCTGTTTACCGCAGCAAAAATGGCCGCGCCATGCCTTTTGGCTTTTGATGAGGCAGATGGTGTTTTTGGAGCATTAAAAGAAGGTGACGATAAAATTCAGGCTGAGATGCGTTCTGTGGCCCTTGTTGAAATCAATAAGGTTACGCAAAGAGTTACGCCTGATTGCTTCAGGGTAATTATGGCTATGACCAACTATTATTCGGCTATCGATTCAGCAACCGCACAGCGGTTTACCACTAAATTTCCTGTCCTTCCTGCAAACAGCGAAGGCCGCATCGAGCAGTTTAGTTCATTTTTTAAAGAAAGAGACGGCTCTATAAATTACGCTCGTTACGCATTTTTTAATGATCCAGAATTTAAAAGAATTTTTGAATTTATGGCAGTTAGAGAAGGCGTGCGATACATAGTTCCTTCTTACAGAGCCTTGAGAGGAATAAAGGATGGCGTCGACAAGATTAGAAATAGAGCTTGCTCCCTAAGTGATTTGAAAAACGTTTTACGCCAACAAGGGTTTTTGATTGGGGATGCTGCAAGAAGAGCTTTGGAGGCGGTAGAGCAGTCTTTTGATCCAATAGATATCAAATTGAAAAGGGATTTGTTTGTTGCTTATGAAGAGCCCCGAAATCGGGCTTCAGTTCCTCGAGCAGAAAGGACTTCTCGCTTACCTCGCTATCAAAACGGAGGTAGGTCTGATCCTCGAGGCTTCGAAGAAAGGCGTATGGCGGCGCACTCGATTGGCTTAGAGTTGCAAAAACTCCTTGATGCGGTTCGGCTTGAGCGAGTGGCCTAGCGGTTTACAGCTCTTTGTTGTGATGAATTGCTTTTTCTAGGCAAAGAGTTTTATTTTTAATTCAAATATTATAGTTGGATTATGAATTTTTTTTTAACACTATTTCTTTTGTTTATAGCTTTTAATAAAAGCTGCTATGCGGGTTTTTTCTCTAAAAAAACCAATGAATCTTTTGCTGAGATGGCGGCGGGGCATTCTATTCATCTTCCTTCCAATCAACCTCATATGAACGCAGAGATCACTTACATAACTCAAAATGGAAAAGAAAAAACAGTAAAAGTTTCTTTTTTGAACTTTAATAAAAATGATGAATTTTTAACTTCAGAACTTGGGTCAGCCGCAGAAACATTCCCATTGTCTAGCATTAAGTCTGTTGAGGTTGCTGGATTGGAGACAGATGTGGCTAATTTATCTAAGTCGGGTGATTATTTGAGTGTTTACGTTAATGTTAAGAATCCTGATGAGTCTATAAAAAAAAATAGTGCATTGATTCAAAAAAATACTACGGTATCCGGATTTTTGAATGGAGTTAAAGATTCAATATTTATAACATCTTTGGCAAATGTATCTAAAATTGTTGTTACGGGTAGCGACAATCCCTTTGCGAGACAAGCAATTAAGAGTAGGAGCAATGTGGCTCAAAGTATCGTCAATAGAATCAAGCAAAACGACCAGGTTGTGGACACAAAGAAAAGCGGTAGGGGAATTATTCAAAACTTGATTGAGTATTTTAAGAACCCATCGTCGCGTAAAAAAGATTCCCGTGTTGGCTTAGCTGCGGACCCTTCGGCAAGCATTTATGGTTAAGCTGGTAGCTAATTTTTTCTGGGAGTGTTAATCTTTTTTGAAAAAGCTTCTTTAAAAACATGAGTCAAACGCGAATTTTACTTACCGATGCTCTGAGTGAACGAAAAATAGAATTTAGCGTTCAAGATAAACCAGAAATAATCCTTTATCTATGTGGAATAACACCTTATTCATTTTCCCATCTTGGTCATGGTCGCTCTTCGGTAGCTTTTGATTTCTTGGTTAGGACATTAAAGTTTGTTGGCTTTAAAACCACATATTTGAGAAATATTACAGATATCGACGACAAACTTCTACAAAAAGCTCAAGATGCGTTTGGTTCAAAGTTTTTATATAAAGAAGTTGCTGCGCCATTCATTTTAGATTTTAGAAACCAGATGGCCCGCTTGAATTGCTTGGTTCCAGACAGAGAGCCGCTAGCTACTGAATCTATTACTGCTATGGTCGACTTAATAAAAATACTTCTAGAAAAAGGCTTTGCTTACAGAAGCGGAAACGATATAAATTTTGATTCAGAAAAATTTGAAGAATACGGAAAGCTTTCTAAAAAAGATTTAAAAAATCAACGAGCTGGCGCTCGAATTGCCTTGGATGAAGGAAAGCGATCTGTTTATGATTTTGTTTTATGGAAAGGCAATTCTTTGGGAGAGTTCTGGGACACTGAAATTGGATTTGGCCGCCCCGGTTGGCACATTGAGTGTTCAGCGATGATTTTTCAAAATACCCCACATGGAACTGTAGACATCCATGGAGGCGGGGCTGATTTAATTTTCCCCCACCATGAAAACGAAATAGCTCAATCCGAAGCAGCACTTGGCCTACCCTTGGCAAACTGCTGGATTCACAATGGTCTTTTAAATGTTGGCAAAGAAAAAATGTCAAAGTCTTTAGCAAACTCTTTTTCGCTTAAAGATTTTTTTGAAAAAGTTGATCCTAATGATTTCAGGTTTTACTGCTTGCAGCACAATATTAGAGCTCCACTTGAATTTTGTGATGAAAAAATTGCAGATGCAGCAAAATTAATAAAAAAAATGACAAACTTTTTTTCTGATTTAACCGGCTTTTCAACAGATGGTCTTCGCTATGCAGACGCACTGTTGCTTTTGCAGGAAGATGAAGATAAAAAGAGAGTTTTTGAGCAGATTATGCAGGCTATTTTGGATGATTTAAATTCAGCAAAAGCGCTTGGCATTTTGTTCAAACACCTCGATGAGGCGAAACAAAGTGAAGGTTTTCGTAAGGCTGTATTTATTTTGCTTAAAAATGTTTTTGGGTTAAGATTTGAGGCCAAAGTTGAAGCTTTGCAGGAAATTCCAGAATATGTTCAAGACTTAATTTCTCGCTATCACCGAGCGAGAAGTGAAAAGGATTGGGCTGTTTCAGACGTTCTGCGTGAAGAAATCACAAAATTAGGATTTAAGCCTTAATGAAAAAAAAAGTTGAGTTTGACGAATTTGTAAAAGATTATCGCAAAAAGCAGGATGGGTACCTTTCGGCAACGGGAGAAGACTCAGATTTTTTTGCTCGTTACAAAGTTCATTTATTAGCAACTTGGCTTGAAAGCGAGTTAAAAGAGCCCAACCAAATTTTAGACTTTGGTTGCGGCGATGGGTTAATGACAAGTTATTTGGCTTATTATTTTAATAATTCCAAAGTCTTTGGCGCCGATATTTCTCAGTATAGCATAGACCTCGCAAAGCAGGCTTTCCCCAAATTAAGCTTTTCATGCATAGATAGCGAGCTTGAATTTAAAGAAGAATCATTTGATATTGTCGTTGCCGCTGGCGTATTTCACCACATCCCTTTTTGCGAGCATTCATTTTGGATAAACCAAATGATTAGGTGTTTAAAGCCTGGAGGCAAGCTTGTTATTTTTGAAATTAATCCATTGAATCCTGGATCTCAATATATTTTTCGCAACAATCCTATGGAGGATAATGCAAAAATGCTTTTTCCTTGGTACACAAAAAAGCTGCTTAGGGTTTATGGTGAGGTTAAAACTCGGTTTTTTTGTTTTTTTCCAGGTTTTTTATCGCATTTTAGGTTTTTGGAGCGTTACTTGGAGATTGTCCCTCTGGGTGGTCTTTATGCAACATTGCTAACTAAAAAGTAGTAATTTTACTTTTGAAGCGACCCATTTGATGATTTTTAAAAATTGTGCGACTCTTTTTCAAAATAGTTAGATCTTAAAAAAACATTATTTAGTTTATGTCGCAACAATCATACGTTCCTTTGCACGTTCACACGGAGTTTTCGCTGCTAGATGGTGCGATTAAAATTAAGGATTACCTTGATTTTGCCAAAAAAGAGGGATGGGTTGCGGCTTCGATTACGGATCACGGCAACATTTTTGGTGCGGTAAAATTTTTCCAGACTGCCGCGAAGTTTGGCGTAAAACCTATTTTGGGTTGCGAAATGTATTTTGTCCCGGATGTTGATGCTTTTAAAACCGCTGAAAAAAAATATTTTCATTTAACGCTCTTGGTTAAAAACGAAAAAGGTTATGCAAACTTATGCCGACTGATGGCTTTTTCCTATCAAAAGGGTTTTTATTTTAAGCCAAGGATAGATTTTAATATTTTACGCGAAAACAGCGAGGGACTTATAATTTCTGGCGGATGCCAGGGTGGCTTGATTCCATCTTTGCTGCTAGAGAAAAAATTTGATGAGGCCGAAAAATATTTCAACGAATTTATTTCAATCATTGGTCGTGAAAATTTTTATCTTGAAGTTATGCCGCCAGATACCGCGGAGCGCGACGAATTAAATAAATTAACTTTCGAATTTGGCAAAAAGCATGATGTATTGGTTGTTGCAACCCCAGATTCCCACTTTTTGTTGCCAGAGCACAAATTTGCCCACGAGGTGATGTTATGTGTTGGGACAAAGCATTTGATGACAGATAAGGATCGGTTTTCGTTTGGAGATTTTCAGGGCCATTTAAAAACAACCAAAGAAATGCTAGAGGCTTTCCCTGAGAATCCTGAGTGCGTTTGGAATTCGGGTTTAATTGCCGAAAAGTGTGAATTTAAATTTAAGTTTGGCGAACTGTGCTTCCCTGCGTATGAGATACCTGAAGGGTTTACCGAGAAGACGTACTTTGCCAAGCTTTGTAAAGATGGGTTGGATAGAATTTTTGAACTTGGAATAATTCCAAAAAACGAAGAGCCTGCCTACATTGATCGCTTGAACGTTGAAATAGACTTGATTGTTAAAATGGGGTTTATTAGTTACTTTCTGGTCGTGAACGACTTTGTTGCATGGTCCAAGCGCAACGGGGTTCCTGTTGGTCCTGGTCGTGGATCTGCCGCGGGTTCTCTTGTCTCTTGGGCTCTTGAAATTACAAACATTGACCCTATTAAATACAACCTTCTTTTTGAGAGATTTTTAAATCCCGAACGCGTCACCATGCCGGATATGGATATCGATTTTTGTATCTTAGGAAGAGAGCGCGTAATTTCGTACGTAAAGCAGAAATACGGGGAAGAGTGCGTTTGCCAAATTATCACTTTTGGAACTATGGCGGCCAAGGGATCTGTTAAAGACGTAGCCAGGGTGTTAGGCCTTTCTTTTGCAGAGAGTCAAACGATTACCGATTTAATTCCTGAACAGCTAAAAATTTCTCTAAAGGAGTCGCTGGAGCAAGAGCCATTGCTCAAGAAGTTAATTGCTGAAAACGAAAAAGTAAAACAAGTTTATGGAGTTGCGCAGGTTTTAGAAGGAGTGACTAGGCACGCTTCAAAGCATGCTGCCGGTGTTGTTATTTCGCCTAAGCCTCTAAAAGATGTAGTTCCCTTGTACATTCCGCCAAAAACGACCGATCTTGTTACTCAATACGCAATGACTGAACTTGAATCGGTTGGCTTTTTGAAGATGGATTTTTTGGGCCTAAAAAACTTGACCGTTGTTGATCAGGCGTTGCGTGCAATAAAAAAGCGTTATGGAATAGATATAAACTTAGACAAACTTCATGTAGACGATCCAAAAGCGTTTGAGATTTTGGGTCAGGGCAAAACAGCAGGAATCTTCCAGTTTGAAGGATCTGGTGTAACCGAAGTTTTGGTTAAATTAAAGCCTGAGAAATTCGAGGATTTAATCGCTGTTAACGCGCTTTATCGACCAGGTCCTCTTAGCTCTGGGATGGTAGACGACTTTATCGGAGGAAGGCACGGAACTAAGGAGCCTGTTTATTTATTTGAAGAGCTCCGGTCTGCTCTTGAAGAAACTTATGGCGTTATTGTTTATCAAGAACAGGTTATGAAGATATCCTACATTATTGCTGGTTATTCCCTTGGCGAAGCAGATCTTTTACGTCGAGCGATGGGTAAAAAAAAGCCTGAGGAGATGGCAAAACAAAAGTCTATCTTTTTGGCGGGGGCTGAAAAAAAAGGATTTAATCTCGAAAAGGCAGATAGATTGTTCGAGCTTATGGCTTACTTTGCAGGTTATGGCTTTAATAAGTCTCACTCTGCTGCGTATGCATTGATTGCGTATCATACTGCATACTTAAAGGCTCATTACCCCAAGGAGTTTATTGCTGCAACGCTGTCGTTTGAAACGAGCGATCCAGATAAATTAAAAGAGTATTTGCAAAAAGCTAGCGAAATGGATGTACGCGTTCTACCTCCCGACATAAACAAATCTGAGATAGAGTTTTCTGCTGTTGATGAAGGAGTGTTGTTTGGTTTATCTGGAATCAAAAACGTGGGAGAAGCTGTTCTGCATCAAATAATCGAATCGCGCCAAAAAGATGGTCCGTTTGCATCCTTTTTAGATTTCTGTCGAAGAGTTAGTTTAAGAACCGCTAACAAAAGGGTTCTTGAAAGTCTGATTTATTCTGGAGCTATGGATTTGCTTCCGGGATCTCGTGCTCAAAAAATTGCTAAAATTGAGTTTATTATTTCAAAAGTTTCAAAAGAAGTGGAGTCGAAAAAAACTGGGCAAACGAGCTTGTTTAGTTTTTTTGCAACGCAAGAATCCCCTGGCGCAACGCCCACAGACGAATTGGTTTTTGATGACATCCCAGAGTTTGATTTGATGGATAAGTTAGAAAAAGAAAAAGAGACGCTTGGTTTTTATTTAAGCGCGCATCCGCTTGATGGTCAGAGAAACTTTGTTGAATTACTTGAATTTAGCGGTATGGCTTTTAAAAATTATGACGAAGTTGAGCACGATGCTTTGATTGGAGTTTTTGGCGTTGCTACAGCGTATAAGACTGTGGTTACAAAAACTGGGAATAAGATGGCATTTTTAAATTTTGCAGACGTTTATAACCATCAGTTTGAAGTCATTGTTTTTCCTAAGGTTTTTGCTAAATACGAATCGTTTCTAAACGAAAACGGTTCATACTTTGTGCTGGGTAATTTTGAGCGAGTTGGAACTAAGCTAAAAATAAAAGCTGATCGTATCATTAGTCCGAATGATGCTTTTAATACTAAAATTTCAGATTTAAAATATTGCTTTGTTCCAAAAAAGCTGGATCAAGCTACAATATCTGCGCTCAAGCAGTGTTTGGTCGATGGAAATACTGATGCTTATGTTGAATTAGAGGAAAATGGTAAAAAATTAAGCTTGGCTTTTGACCGCAAAGTTTCTCTGAATTTTGATTTATTTAAAAATATTGAAAATATTGTTCAGTTAAAAGTTGTTTTTGATCGAAAAGTAGAGAAAAAAGCCTATTATGGTCCCAGGTCTTAATTTTTACAAAAAACGCTAAATTGGTATTCTTTTTTAAGCGGGCTTTCTATTCTAATAAAATTTGTTAGACTTATTTTGTTTAAGTTCATTAGTTATTAAAAATGTTGAAATCAAGTTTAAAGTTGAGTTTTTTAGTTTTGGCAGCATCGTCTTTAAATGCCGGCAGAGCTCCTGTAGAAATTAATTTTTCTAATGCGTGGAAGAAAAAAGGAAAAGTTTTAGATATCGATAAAAAAATGAGCAAAGAGGCTTTGTCTCCATTTTTCAGAAACGTCGCTAAAGATTTTGTAAAATTGACACCTTCTTTGTCAGTTGATGTCATAAAATTATGGGCCGAGTCTGAAGAAAAAGTAGCTTTTACGTCGGATAGAGCAAGAGCAAATTTGGAAAAATCACATAAATTATTGGCAAGGTATGCCCTGGTCTTGTCGCTTTACAACTCATTTGAAAAACTCTTTTTTGCAAAAGAAGATAAAAACGATTCTAAAAAAGCTTTCAAAGCAGAATTTAAAAAGAAGTTTTTTGCGTCGGACTTTTTGTATGAGTTAACGCTTGTCCAATTCGACGAGTGGAATACGACAAAGTCTAAATGGGAGTTGAAGAAGTTTGATGAATTTATTAAGCATGGCGATTACGGCCGCTTGACTAATGCCTTTGTTAAAGGCGAAGGTAAACTTGCTCAAAATCTTTTAAATTTTGGAATCAAAAATGTCGGTGGCGTTTTGAAAAACGTAAGCGCTTTATTGGCCGCGTACAATAAATGTCAGTTGTTGCAAGAACCTTTTTCCAAGTCAAGCGCATGGCTTGGCGCTGCTAAACTAGAAGATCCTTCCAAGGATTACATCATTCTTGCGCAGAAGTTGTTTTCAATTTTAGTTAAAAGCTTGAAGTTTGATGGCGGTTTAGATAAAAAAGCGCTTGCTAAAAAAATTACTAAAGAAGTTCTAACAAACTTGATTATCGAAGAGTTTGAACTTGCGAGCATATTTAAGTTTTCTGTAAAAAAACATGCTCATTTGACCGCAGACAACAAGTATGCGAACTTTGTGTTCAAAAATATGGATTTTGTTATTAAGCGTGCTGCTGGAATTTATGTAGACATGAAGTTTGAAGAACTCTGGGATGATTTGTTTGCCAAAGAAGAAGTTAAAGAAGTTTTAGATTCTGTTTGCGAAAATCAGGTTTTACAAAATGAAACAACCCCTGAGGTTGTGGCTCAGGCTGTGGCACCTGAAGCCGTGTTTGTGTCTAGTAATACTGAACAACATGATGCTGTAGTTATCAATGCGCTTGATGAAGAGGCTGGAGTTGAGCAAATAGTTGCTGCTGTTGAAGCTGCGTTGGCTCAGGCTTCAGAAGGAGAAAAAGATAGCTCCTCTGGTGATGTTGAATTTTCTGAAGCAGAAATAGCTTCTTAGTTTTTTATTAAGACTTGGTTTAAAGGGCTCGGGGTTTACCCGAGCCCTTTTTGCTTTTAAAAAACGCTTATTTTGCAAATATTTTTACATACAAAGCTTTTTTTTACTTAAATCATTTTTATCCGACAATCTTTGAATTTATGGTTTAGGCATAGGTTGTAATTCAATAAAACTATGCTTCGTTCACTTATTTTTTCAGTTGCGATTATTTCACAAGCTCAGCTTTTTTCTGCTGTAAATACAGTTGTTGGCGCTTCGCCGTACCCTGTTTCAACAGCGTCTTATACTACCAGTCCTGGTACAAACACTGTTTCTTACGACGAGCAAGGCAGGGTTGTTTCTACTCAATCAGCTACAGGCTTAGGTATCATGGGTAAAATACGTAAATGGGCCCTTGGCGAAAGCCCTGAAGAGTTGGTTCGTGCTAGTGATGCAAAAGCTTTAAAGCGATCAGCTGATCTTGATAAAAAGGTTAGTAATTTAAATGAGCGTTATAATGATTTAAATAAAGAGTTTGAGCTTTTGAGGTCTAAAATTGCCACAATTAAAAGGGTTCCCTTTAAATATGTTGGTGTGACTCGCAAGAAAACTCCGTTAACAGAAGAAGAAATTGATTCAAAAATAAATAAAGTCGTTGAAGCCTTCTCTGACGATATTCAGTCTTTAATTGATTCAGTAAGTAAAAAACTTGCGCTTGTTGAGAGCCAAAATGAAGTTTTAGCGACATTCCCTGGAGAGCGTTTTGCTCAAAAGAGCGTTGCCAACAGAAGAATGATTGATGTAATTAAAAGAAAAATTAGTGACATTGAGCGGTTCTTTGGCTGGGCTCAAATAGATGACTACAAAAAGGGCGTTTCTCTAAAAGCTGACAATTCTGGTGCAGTTATGGGTATTCCTGTTTATTAATACATTCTGTTATTCACAGCAATCTTTTTTTTCAGAATCTATGAGCATTTGTTCTGCGCGAGCGAGCAAGTGCTCTTTTCTTTTGGATTCAATTTTTTTATAAGAAAAATATTTCTCTAGCAAATCTTTTGTTGAATATTCTTCTTTGAGTGAAATCGAGCGCGAATTTGTATTTTTTACAAATTGATGAATTGGGATGATGCCTGAAATGAACCAGGCGCTTTCAAGGTTGCGATAAACCAGTGGAATATCGACCGTGTCAAAGCTTCCTTGTGGAATGTGATAAAATAGTTTTGCGATGCTTTGGTTGAAATCATGTTTTTTTATTTCATCAATGATTTGCTTTGTGAAAGCTTCACCGTCATTTTTTAGGTAGATGTTTAATTCCTCCATCTTTCTGGTTGGTGTTGGGATAAATTCTTGTTCACAGATTCGCTCAAACTTTCCATCAGTGGCGCGTTTCGTTGCGATCTTGGCGATAACAAATCCCTTGATGTCTCTGACTTCTCCAAAGTCGATTCTTTCCAGCGATCCTGCATAAACTACGGGAATTTGGCCTTTTAAGTTAAGGGATTGGTGTCGATGCAGATGTCCAAGTGCTACGTAATTAAATGGTTCTATGGCTAAATTATTTGCTAAAAAAAGAGGATCATTTCCAAACACTGCTCGTTTTTCAGATCCCGAGAAAACTCCATTTGCAACTGTTAAATGGCTGGTTAAAACAGCAGGGATGCTTGGGTCTAATTCACTTGCTAATTTTTTGATAATCTCGGTAACGCTTTGAGAAATATATTCCGTAATGAAGCTAAAATCTTTATCTTTAAAGCCGTCTTTAACAATTAAATTTTGTCTGGAAGGCCAAGGGATGCCAACAACTTGCAGAGGGCCATTTTTTGTGTTGATGGTTACGGCCTTTGGTTTATCGAAAACATAAAATCCGTTCACTGGCAGGTCTGAATAAATATCAAGCGCGTGCGCTTTTCCGTAGCTCATTGGATGATCGTGATTTCCAACAACGATGGCAACAGCGATGCCCTCTTTCTGTAGTCTTAAGAGGCCATGAAGCAAAAGTTTTTGATGTGTAGGCGTTGGGTTTGCTGTTTTGTATGAATCGCCTGCGATGATAAATAAATCTACTTTTTCTTGAATGGCTTTATCAACGCAAAACTCAAATACCCTGGCAAAATCTAGTAAGCGAGAGTGCAATCCTGTTCTAGAGTCAACTCTTCCGTAATTTTCCACGCCAATGTGAATGTCGGCTGTGTGTAAAATTTTAATCATTACTTTCGTTCCAGTTGCGAACAACTTGATTATAAAACTTTTTAATCCTTTTTTGTATGCGCTTTTTTTTTCTAGAGCAATCCTCGTCATCGCTGTCGGCGTCATCAACGAGTAGTTGTCCAATTGAAACTAAAAGATTTTCAACTTCTTCAGATGGGTTAATATCGTGTTCAAGATCAGATGTTTTTTTATCCTCTAATGGTTCTATTGTTTTAGCTATTTTATCTATAGCGTCGAGGATGATTTTAAAATTATTGTTTTGGGTTTCTACATAATCTGAGACTTCGATATCTTCTTCGGCCTCTAATTTGAATAAGTTCATTAAGTCGTCTGCAATTGCGATAATCGGATAATCTTTTGTTATATTTGCATGCCGACGTAAGCAAAAAGCTCCAGATTTATCGCACATTGTCCAAAATCTTTTTTTGAAGCATAATTTTTTCATTTCTGGAACGTCAAAATTCAAAGGATCAAATCCATTTTTTTCTTCCATAATTTCTTTAGTAATATCCCACAAGCTGGCATTTGGTTTTTTAGCCAGAGTTTTTTTTGTTATTTCTTCATGGTTTTCATTCGCTTTTATTGCGGCTTTGTACATATCGTCAACTGAGAAGCAGCTTTTTTCTAGGCTAATTTTAAATGGATATTTTAAGAAAAAACGTTTTATTTTTTCCTGGTGTTTTGATGTTTCTGTTGGAGTTTTTATCTTGTTGCATGCATTCGTTTGAGACATTTTTATTGCAGGCATTTTATCTTCTTCTGTAGCCTGAGTTTCAGAAAATACACATTTTTCTTCCTCTGCATTGCCTGCATTGATAAGCTCCATGTTGCAGATGTCTTGTTTGTAAGATTCGCTAATTGGTTCAAATATTTCTTTGTAAAAATTTTGAACAGCAACTTTTATTTTTTCTAAATATTCCTCCTTGTTTGGTTCGTCTAAATGATTTGCTATCTTTTCTAAAAATCGATAAATGTGATTAAGAGCTTCATCTTTAGATCTTTGCTTTGGGTTTTCACTAAAAGCTCCCTCAAGAGGGTTTTGTTCGTAAATAGAATTTATTAGCTCGAATAAAATTTTATTAATTTTGTTCAAAAGTGCTTTTTGATCGCTGAACATTTTTCCGTTCTCGTCATACAGGCTGATATTTCTGTCCAGCAGGGCGCCTAGTTTGTCTATCATAAAAAATGTATCAACATTATTATTTTTGTTTAAAACGAGTGTTATTGTGGCGTTTAATCCATGCCTTGACAGTTCTTTAATTCTCCAAGTTCTAGTTTCTCCAAGTGGCTCCTTATTTGTGTTGAGCACTATTTTTTTTTTGCGATTGTTGATTAGCGAGAAAAAATTTGAGTTAAGATAGTTTTCAAGTTTTTTACAATTAATAGATTTATTCAATTGAGGCTTCTGTTTTAGCGTAGATGCATAAAACTTCTTAATGATAACTACTATTTCAGTAATCTGTTCGCTGGTTAATACTTCTGGGTATTCACACATTTTTGAGCAAACGGTCTCAAATAAGATCCTTGTATCGTTTATAGAAGCTTCACTTTTTCCTTGTGCTTCGAGAGGGATGTTTGTTGAAAAAGATATGCTTGATTCAAATATGCAAAAAATATCTTCTGCTAGCCTGTAAAGAGATGCATTTGCTCCGTTTGGCCTTTTCCAGTCTATGTCATTTATTTTGCGTGTAATAAAGTTTGTTTCAATTTTTTTGCAAATATCTGCAAGTGGCATGACTTTATTAGACTTCGATTTGAAGCAAAGATACGCTTCATCTTTTGTAAATATAAATCCTGTGTCTTGTGCGTTTTCTAGGAAGGAGTCTTTATTTGCAAGCCCTATTTTTTTTTCATCAATTTTTAAGCTTAGCGAATGGTCCATTAAAAAATTAAAAAACCCGCTTCTTCTTGGTGATTTTTCTCCAATAGCGTTCCCGCAGTTGAGGCCTTCAAGCGTTTGTTGGTCTACTTTTGTATCTTTGTTAATGCTTGTGTCGGTCTGTGTTGTAAAGCAATCTTTTAATAGCTCTATTAATGCTGCGTTTAATATATGATTAAACTTTTCTCTGGTTAGGTCTGGAATGGTAAGTGTGTTTAGGATTTTAGAGAAGAATATTTTTGTTGCAACTTTGTGTAGGTTGTCATAAGGGTTTGTTTGGATAGGATTTGTTGTGTCGTAGTTGTCTGCTGCAAGGTTTAATTTTAGCAAAGGCATTATAATGATTTTTGCGTAGCTCATAAATTTTTTAAATACAAGCTCTGCTGTTTCGTAATTTGAAGGATTTTTAATTTGTTTGTTTGTGATCAAGAGGACTTCAAGCTTATTGACAAGGGTTATCAAGTCTGCAAGTTCTGTATTTTCATTTTGCTTAAAATAGATAGATTCTTCGTTGTCCTCTTGTTCTATTTTAAACAAGTCTTCATGCAAGAGTGTTTTTGTCTTTGGCTCAAAAAGATAGAAGTTTTCTTCTAAGAATGAAAAAAAAGCCGCAACGTTTTTATTTGAGCTTTCTGGGTTAATTTTTTTTGCTATGGCGTTTGCAAGTTTTAATTGGAGCGCTTGTGCAAGCGCTGATGAAACGGTTTGGCCTGAAATGCTATAGATCAGACCAAAGGTTATTAATTCCAGTGATTCTGTCACTGGTGGAATTATTTTATCTTTATTAATTTCTAGATTTTTATATATTTCAGCTTTTTTATATTCAAAAATTAATGTTGTCAAGCAGTTACTCATTATCGCTAAAAGAGTCTTTTCATCGTGGCTTGATTTGCTTTCGCCAAGAAACTCTTTATGTTTTTCAGCGGTTGCTTCAATGAGTTTTTTTAAAATTGTGAATGCTCCATGAACCGAGGTTGCTTTGCCATAGTCTTTTTGAGCAAGCTCATTCATAGCGTCCACTATGTTTACAGGGTAAGATTTTTTATTAGCTCCAAAGCAAAGATAGCTTTTATTATCTTGGTTGATCCATTTCACGGTTGATATGCCATCTTTTACCATGTTGATATTGATTGTTTGTACGCATTTTTCTTTTAGCAAATTTTCTAGCGCGGTTTTAAAAAAGTCTGAATTTATGACGTTTAGGCTGTTTTTTAGAGAAGCATTATTATCTTGCGAGGACTTGCAGCGCCCTGTTATGCCTTTTATCGCAGCTTCAAGGATAAAGTCTAGCTCTTTCATTTGTCCTGGGTCGAGATCAAGGGCTTTGTGTATTTCGCAAATATTCAATTTGTACAATAGTTTTGCCAATATCGTTTCTATGTAATTTATGTGCGTTGCCACTTGTCCAAGGAGCCTTTCATCAACTGGCTCTTGAAAGAGGTTCTCGTTTTGTTCAGCATATTGTAAAAAAGTTTCTTTTAATAAATTGAAGCTTTCATGAATTGATAAAGGTTTTTCCGTCATTTTAAATTTGTCGCAAACTTTATTTAACGATTCTTGGATGTTAACGTTATAACTTAATTTGTTTTTTGAAAACCGCATCAAAACATCTCCTTTTGCTTTTTTTATCCAGCAAACCGTGTCAAAAACTTCATGTTGCGGATTTGTCCAAAAAGGTATGATTCTATCGGTTGAGGTGTTTTTGTTGATTTGATTTAATCTATCTTGAAATGAGTTTTGTTCAATAATCGAAAATATTTGGGTTAGGCATTTCAAAATGGTAATTTTTTTTTCAGAAGTTTCAGCATTATTTTTAAGTATGTCTTTTGAGTCGTGTGGCGTACTCCGTTCATTTGTGAAATTTAATAAGCCTGAGTAAGCGATTAAAATAATTAAATTTGGCAATAAGTGTTTCATGAAAACCTGTTTGTAAATGTTTTTTTTGGGAAATGCTTTGGATTTTTGGTCCGAATTTTATTTTCTCAGCAGGCGAGTTTTTCGTCTACTGATTTTTTGATGTATTCCTAACTATTTAACTTTTTTGTTATGGAGGCCGGCTTAGGGCATTTGATTTTTTGATCTTTTGCTTTATATTTTATTTAAAAAAGTTGCTAAAACCTTTATCAAATTTGAGTGGGCTTGCATGAGTAAAAAAAACTACTATTCTATTCTTGGCGTTGAAAAAAGTGCCTCTCAGGACGAAATAAAAAAGGCTTATCGCAAAAAAGCGATGATGTATCACCCTGATAAAAACCCAAATAATAAAGAGGCAGAGTCTAAATTTAAAGAACTGTCTGAGGCTTACGAAGTTATTTCTGATGAAAAAAAACGATCTCAGTACGACAACATGGGGCATGATGGGTACACCAATAATGCTCAGTATGGCGGAGGAGGTGGCGGATTTAATCACGGCGGATATAACGACTTTTTTGGAAACTTCGAAGATTTGTTTTCGATGTTTGGTGGACAAAAGAAGCGATCTGCGGCAGGGCCCCAGCCAATGCGGGGAGAAGATTTAAGTCAGGGAATTTCTATCAGCCTTAAAGAATGTTTTCTTGGCGTAAAAAAAGATATTTCAATTTATCATTTTGTTTCTTGTTCTGACTGTCGAGGCTTTGGTGGTCAAGGCGACTCTAAACCAGCAAGGTGCCCTCTGTGTAAAGGTTCTGGGCAAACAGTTTCGCAGCAAGGTTTTTTCAGCTATGCACAACCTTGTCATCAGTGTTCTGGTCAGGGGTTCGTTATTTCTAACCCTTGCAAAAAATGCAAAGGTAAATGCCGTGTTCAGGAGTATGAGTCAATTACGGTGTCGATTCCTAACTACGCCTTCGACGGAGCGGATTTAAGGCTTTCGGGTAAGGGTGACGCTGGAATTTTTGGCGGGCCTTCGGGAGATCTTTATTTAAAAATCAAAGTTAACTCTAGCCCGGTCTTCTCTAGGGAAGGCGACGATTTGGTGACTAAGGTTCTACTTGATTATCCGACTCTTGTTCTTGGAGGGTCTATTCAAGTTGCAAGCCTGGATGAAACATCTGTTTTCCTTGAGATCCCAGGAGGTTCTGTAATTGGAAAAAGAATTTCAGTTCCAAGCAAAGGATTTGCAAAATCTAACGGACGAGGCAGGGGCAATTTTATTGTTGAACTTGGTTGTGACATTCCTAAAAAATTGTCCAGTAAGGCGCAAGATCATTTACGCAAATTTGCTGAAGAGGCTGGAGTGTCTAAAGCCGGAGGCAAAGCTGGTCAACAAGAAAAATCAGGCTGGTTTTTTTAATTTTGATGAAAGATGTGCCTTATTTAGTACATCTTTCACAAAAAGATCGTTGTTTGATATTCTGAGTAAAAGTCTTTTTTAATACTGTGCATAGCGAGCTAACATCTTTAAGGCCACTAGTTGAATCTTTGTCTAGCTTGGGAGCTACATGTTTTTTAGTAGGCGGCGCTGTTAGAGATTATCTGCTTTTTGGCGGTAAAGCCAAACTTAAAGATCTTGACATTGAAGTTCATGGGATAAGCTTCGATGAATTAAAAGCTGCCCTCGAAAAAAAAACGACGGTACTTGATGTTGGCAAAAGATTCGGGATTTTGAAGACTCCTTTTTTGGGCTCAGATTGGTCGCTTCCTAGGTCTGACAGTGTTGGTCGCAGGCCAGAGGTGTCGGTTGATCCTGGCATGGGTATCCAACAGGCTCTTGTTCGGCGGGACCTAACAATAAACGCTATTGCGCTGAATTTAAACTTATATTTCAAAAATAAAAAATTAAAAAAATGTTTGGTATTTCCCTTGGGCGCTCTTTGCGATTTAAGAAATAAAATCGCAAGGCCGGTTGATAAAAAAACCTTTGTAGAAGACCCCTTACGTTTTTTTAGGGTTATGCAATTCATTGCAAGATTCAACTTAGAGCCTGCTAGGGAGATGAACTTTGTCGCCAGAACAATGTTGCTTGAGTTTGAAAATAAAGCTTCGATTTTTTATTTATCAAAAGAGCGCGTTTCGTCAGAATTTGAAAAACTTTTACTTGCCAAATATAGCTCCAAGGGTCTGATTTGGTTGAAAAAAACCGGTCGGCTGGCGGAGGTTTTTCCTGAATTAATTGGTCATGGTTGCGATGGCTATTTTTCTAAGTTATTGAGCAGCCTTGATGTCGCGAGTGTGTTCAAAGAGCCAGAGTCTCGGATATTTGCAAAATTAATAACACTTTCTTTTTTTATGAAAGATGCTGCTCCCCGATTTTTTGCAAGGTTTTGTTTTGACCAAAAGATTGTCACTAGGGCCTTGCGGATAGCTTCAATCATGCAAAAGTTTGAGGTAAAAAATGCATCCAAGCTTTATTTTAAATTTTTGGCTTACGAATTGAGGGCTTTTTCGCTGGCAGAGTTTTTGTTGATGCTTAAGATTTGCAAAAAAATATCTAATTCTGATTTCAAGATAGGATGGCGGATGGCCCGCGAAGCTTCTGTTTTACGTTATTCGGAGCGCGCTTTAGTATCGGGGGGCGATGTTGATTTTGTTGAAAAAAAAGAGATGATTGGGGCGGTTTTAGCTAATTTTTACAAGCTTCAATTGATCTTTGGTTTTCAGGAAAAGGCTCCTTTGCTCGCTATCAAGGATTTGGCTTTAGCTGGCTTGCAGTGAGATTTAAATATTCTAGAAAAAACTTGAAATACTGATACATTAAAATTGTTAATTTCTATTTATCACTATGACTTCTGAAAAAAGATCTACGGCTTTCCAAACTTTTATAACAATTATTTTGTATGCATCATTAATTGTGTTGGGCTATAAATATTATTTTGCCACCCCAAAAGAGGTGGTGGTCCCCGAAGATGTTTCGGGCGAAAAATTTATCGTTCCTAAAAGCATTCTGGAGCGAACCCCGCTTGTAACAAACATTCCATCATTTTTTTTTAAAGCTGATGAAAAAAAACTACTGATAGGTTCTAATGTTGCTACTTACTCATTTTCTGAATCCAGTGCAGCAATCAAGGATATTAAGTTTAAAACTAATAAAGATGGTTTCTTTGAACAACCGTCATCTTTTCCTGCAAGCGAAGGTCTCTCGGCCTCTCTGGCATGTTTGTTTTTGGCAAATACAGAAGATCGGCTTGATTTTAAATTGATTAAAAAAGATGTGAATGAGCAATTTATTACTTTGTTGTTTGAGGCTACCTACAAGGGTTGGCTCGTGGCAAAGTCTTTCAAAATTCCAACAAATAGGCTTGGTGTTGAATTGACATTACAAGTTTTGCCTGCAAGATCCTCTGCATCCGAAGCTATCGAGAGTCCTCTACTGGTATTTCCTTTGCCTTGTAACGAAATGATAGATGCAAATTCTGTGAATGGATTTGTGAACGATAAAGAGTCTTTTAAGATCAATAAAGTCAGCGACAAAGACCTTCCTGTTGCGGCGTGGAAGATTCCTTATGCATTTGGAGGCGGGGATAAGTTTTTTGCGCACGTTTTTCTAAACGATAAGCCTTCAACTGTTGTAAAGAGGTCTTATTTTATTTCGTCTGCAAAAAATCATGTGAATGCTGTTTTAGAGCTGTGGCCTATCGAAAAAGAATTTAGTCATACATTTAATTTTTATTTTGGACCAAAGCAGTTACATGCTCTAGAGTCCTTTGACCCTCAGATGAACGATGTTTTAGGACTTGGTTTTTTTGAATTAATTTTTAAATTTTTACTAAATTTACTCGAAAATTTATTTGGCTTTCTTAATAATTATGGGCTTGCGCTCATGGCCTTAGCTGTAATTATTAGGCTTTTATTCTTGCCGCTAACCTTTCTCTCCAGAAGAAATTTAGTGGCTGTTCAGCGATTTGAAGCTCTTCACTCAAGTTCTATTGCTGAAATTAACCGCAAATATCAAAATGACCTTTTGACGAGAACTCAAAAGTTAAACGAGTTTCATAAAGCCAACAACTCTCCTCAGTCAGCAAGCCAGATTTTATATTTGTTGCCTACGCTGATTCTGTTGTTCTTGGTAATTGGATTGTATCGAACGTTGGGTTCTTATGTATCCTTGTTTAAAGCTCCATTTTTTGGTTGGATCGTAGACTTGTCAAGTAGAGATCCTTTTTATGTTCTTCCTATCCTTTTGGCTTTGATTCAAACGTGGCAAATCCAGCGCGGTCCAAAAACAGCGTTAACTAGCAACCCCGCATTGAAATATATTTCTGGTGCAGCGTTGTTTTGGCTTGCCTCATCTATGGCATCTGGCGCGGTGCTTTATTGGCTTACCGATAGAATCTTTGCGTTTGTGGAGGAATTGATCATAGATAAAGTTGTTTTAAGGAAGGATTTTTAGATCATGAAGCCTCTAATTCAGGATACCCCGGGGCTTGCTGCTCTGTATGACTTCTTCAAGAAATTTCCTGCTGTTAGTGGGCGAAATATGTTGCGATTTATTAGTGCCTTTGCAACAAAAAACCCTTCAGAAATTCAAGCTTTAATTTCTATTTTGCAGGACATGAAGGAAAAATTAAAAACTTGTCCTGAGTGTTTTGCCTTTACAGAGCTTGAGCTATGTGCTGTTTGTGCAGACCCAACAAAAAATCATCAAAAAGTGTGCGTTGTTGCTTCGTGGATCGACTTTTTGAGTATTAGGTCTTCGTTGGGGAGCTTTTCTGGAGTTTTTCATATTTTAGGTGGTTTAATTTCTCCTCTCGAAGGAATAGAATCTAAAAATTTGACTATTGATTCATTTGTGAGGAGAATTGAGGTAAGTAATGTGCAGGATGTTATCTTCGCTTTTTCACCAACGCCTGAGGGCGAGGTTACATGTTCCTACATTTTGAATTTACTTAAGCAAAAAAACCTTTTTGAAAGAATTAAGTTTTTCAGAATAGCAACGGGCTTGCCCGTGGGGATGAATCTCGAGTTTGCCGACCGCTCGACCATCAACCAAGCTTTTTCTGAAATGAGAGAGATCTGATAAAAGTTCTTTAAAAAAAGCCGTTTTTGTAATAAATTGTATGGGCAATTAATAAATTTTAGATAAGAAGAGGGAGAGTTTAAGGTGCTTTTTAATAAGTCATATGTTCCAAAAGATAGCGAAAAATTAGGAAATTCCTGGTGTTTAGTTGACGCTAGCGGGCAAACCGTTGGCCGCTTGGCAACTAAGATTGCAATGATGATGAGAGGAAAAGACACCCCTTCGTTCACCCCTCATGCAGACACCGGTAAATACGTTGTTGTTATAAATGCAGAAAAAGTTGTATTTACTGGCGACAAGTGGAACCAGCAAGTTTATAAGAGAAACTCTGGATACATGGGTGGAACAACAGAAGTTGTTGCAAAAGATATGTTGAAGAAACATCCAGAAAGAATTATCGAGCATGCTGTTTTCGGAATGCTTCCAAAGGGAAATTTGGGCAAAGCTCTAAGAAAAAAAATTAGAGTTTATGCGGGCGAGAATCACCCTCACCAAGCTCAACTCAGCTAAATTTTAAAAGGACCGGGTTACCCGGTCCTTTTTTTTGTGTTTTAATATTGTCTTTTAATAACGTTTCAAAACAGTTCACAACACCGATCTATCTTTTTTAGTTTTGAGCTTATGATTGTAAGTTTGAAATTATGATTTTTAAGTATTTCAAGTTAAGAATAAGTCTCTTGTTACTTTTTTCACCTTGTTTTTTCTTATTAGCAAGTTCGTTTGAACAGCCCCATTTTTTTTATGGCAACGAGCGAATTCTGTACAAAGACCATTCTGAGCGACCAATGATTGATTTTGGTACAACATTTAATTATTTTTGGGCTAGTGAATCGTTTGATCCTAACGGGGATATTGTTCCTTTGTTCGGAAAATATGGCTCTGTGGATTTTTATAACTTTGCAAAAACCGACGTCTCGGTTGACTCTTTTACAGAGTATTTTGCCGCAAAAGGGTTGTCCAATACCGTTGCTTTTAAAAACAATATAAAAAATAATTTTTCACAGGCAGAAGCCTCTAATGTTTTTATGGACGGGAAAATATCTATATTCCAATTTGCTGCGCTTGGAACGGTTTTCTTTGGTCAACATAGTCCTTTTTATGCTAGCATAAAGCTTCCGTTTGTGTTTATAGACAGCGAGCCGATCTTTTTTACACGAGGAATTATTGGCGGAACGAAATTTGTTGACTATATTAACCAATCTTTTCCTGCTGTTTTAGCCGAAAACGGGTTTGAGAATTTAAGCGAAGGATTTATATTTAAAGGCTTGTCGGATGTTTATTTACGCTGCGGATGGAATGGTCGCGAGTTTTTTCCTAACTCATCTTTCGTAAAAAACTCCTGGGCAGATTTTTCACTTGGTTGCGTATTACCCTTTTCTACTTTTTTTGCTGATGACAAAAACCGGTTTATGCATCAGCCTGCGGGGTTTGCTGGTGGGTTTGCTTCTTTTGCTAAATATAGCGGAGGTATTAAGTTTAATTCTGACCTCGAAGTGAATGTGTTTGGTGAGAACTATGCGTTTTTTAAAGAGCCAGTCTTTGTAAAGGTGCCGTTACATAAAAATACTGGAATGTTTTCATTTGGGCCAGAGATAGAGGCTAGCTTGCGAAGAGGAACATTTTGGTTTGTTGGTGGTGATATAAAAACTAGCATATTGCTAGATTCAATCCTTCTTAGTGTTGGATATTCGTATCATTCGCAGGATGCTGGGATTTATAAAATTGAAAAGCCTTACTCAAGTTCTTTGTTTGACTTAAACCAAATAAACAATATTTCATCTTTAACCGATTCACTTGAGAAAAAAGATCGGCTCGCTGGTTTTGCGTATAAAATTAACGACTTCTTGTTGAACAAAAATGTAAGGTTAATGCGCAATTACGTGCACGTTGCCAATTTTGGGATTTTATTCAGGCCTCGGCAAAGTGCAGGAGAAGATGGAAATATGTGCGCCTCAATATCCTGCTCGTTACCAATCTTTGGAAAGTCTGCATTTTATGGGCGCCAGATAAGCTCTCAGTGCAGCATGGCTTTTAGCGTAAGCATTTAGCCTTCTTGCTCAACTTTCTCTTGCAGGGCCTCTTCGTATTCCTTGAGTGTTGCCTCGAGCGCGGGATCTATTTGATTTTCCTCTGCGCTTGGGGCGTCATTTTGATCCTGGCTTTGAGTCTCTTCTTTTTTTGATAATTTGGATTTGATGAATGAGCCCAACTTATACACCCCATAGCTTACCCCGCAAGTCAAGGCAGATGTTGCGATCACTAAGAAATTAAAAGCCTCTGCGGGGGTGATATAGTTTTTTCCCTTGCGATCTAGTTCAAAGCTTTCCTGAATTAATGTTTGAATTTTGTTGCCAGCATTACTTAGTAACATATCGGGGTCAAGCTTCTGATTTCTTAATAGATTTAATATTTCCTGATTAGAACCTGCCTTTCTGAACTTCTCTAGTGTTTTTATACTAAACTCTTTGTGGAAATCGGTGCTTTGTTCCGCTATCAACGATTCACAAAGCTTTCTTAGGCTATTAAAAACTCTTATTTTCCTAAGTTCTTTTATAACAATCTGATGGCTTTTATTATTTGATTCAAATCGACTGCTTTCAAATGATGCGATTGCTTTTTCTGCGTCATTGATTTTATACAAGATATTTTCTGGCCCGCTTGTAATGTCGTTTGCGCATAGAGTGTCTAAAGACGCATCTAGCTTTTCAATCGAACCTGTCACAGTACTTAATATTTCAATGCTTTTTTCCCCGTACAGAGACTGTTTTTGCGAATAATATTTATAGACTGCGTTTTTGCCTCTGTCTAACTGCTTTATGATTCGATTTGAGCTAAGGTCTTTTTTGAATAAAAGAAACTCATCGCTCTCGCTTAGAGATTGAGCGCCCGAGCTTTCGTTTGCTTTTGCGTTATTAGCGTTTTTATCTGAAACTTTATTTTGTGCTGCTGTGCGAATTTCTTTTAGAATAGCTTTGGTTCTTGAAAAATTATTTAGGCCATCATTAAGATTCGCATCATTTTCTGCCGGCAACTTCCAGTCGAGGAAGTTGCGGTTCTCGTGTTTTGGGTTATTTGATTGAGAAAGGCACCATACAAGGTCTTTTTCTTCTTTTGCCCCTCCGGATACGAGATAATCCCAAAGGCTTTTTAAGAATAGGCTTTTAACTAGTAGTTTTGTTTCTTTAACTAGTAGAGCTATTCCTTTAGCTAGTTCTTTATTGTCTATCTTTTGCGGATTTAGGGTATCCTTGTTTGTTAACTTGTTGAAAAGCCATTCGGAAACAGTTATTCCATCTGGAACAACGTCTGTGGTTATATTGTTTAAAATTTTGGATTCATCCCTAAGCGCGTCTCTGTCGTAAAATGAAGGGGCTTGGTGCAATCCTGTTTTGTTATCAAAATTAAAAAACGTTATCAGAACATTTTTGTCGTTTTCTGCGAATAGAAGAGGCCCTTGATTGGATAGGCCTAAGAAAACGAGTAACCCTATTTTTTTAATTTGTTTTTTTAAAATCATGTCAATGAGTTTGTCCTAGTGCTCCTTGATTATAATCCATTTTTTAAAAAAAGCCTTATTGAATTTTTTTTGCCCAAAAAATTCTAAAAACGGGATATTTATTTAAAAAAACAGGGATTTGCTTACTCTCGTCGCTTGATGTTGCTTAAGGCAGAGCAATGAGCTTGCTCTTCTATCGATTGATTTTGCTCGTTAGAACTTCTAAATACGGCAGTGTTATGAGAGGATATTGCTTCATTGATTAGATTTTTGAATTTGTTTGGTGAATTTAAAAATGCGGGATTTAATTTTGTTTTGAATATTTCTAGGCTGCCCTCTTTTATTGAGAGCGATTCAACTTCCGCATCGTCATCGGTTTCTATTAATGTTAATGAAATATTCTTCATTTGCTTTGTGCATCTTTCAAGTGCGGCAGCCGTTTGCATGCTGGCTTGATTTTCTTTGTTTAAATAAAATATCGCATCAAAAGATTTTTGATTTTGAACTATGGGTTTGTTTTGCTGGGGCTTGATTATTTCAGCCGTTAATTGTGTTGCGGGGGTTGATCCATTGATCATGCAGATAACTTCAGCTTTCATGGTGGTGGCTAACAGGAAAAAAAGCGTGAGTGTGATCATAATTTTCTTTTATTTTTATTGAATTATAAAAAAATGTTGTCAGGTTAATCCACAAATCCTCTTCGCTTCTTCTTCCAATGCTTAGTGAAAACCTTTTATCCTTAGCAAAGTTTTTATATTAGTCAGCGCTCTTGATTGTTTATTTATTTTTGTTAACAAGCTTTTTTTCAAAAACATTTTCTTTTGATGCCAAATCAATAGTTTCATTTCAGTCTGATAACTGGGGCGATGCCTATTTGAGTATGGTAGATAATCAGACAGCCTTTCCGCTCTCAATCTACTTTCCAAAGAGCGACTCGGCCCCAGAATTTGATCCGGTTGTTTATTCTGAAAATTTAAAAAAATTTAAAGAAGCTGCGGCTAAGGGTTCTTCGGAAGAAATTGAGAGAAGTCTGAATTCATTTTATCGCGAGCTCCCTGCTGGCTCTTATTTTGGTAAGGTTTTGGCCGGAGATGGCGCGGCTATTGTTCAAAACGTCTTGGCCCCATTTTTAACGATAGGGTTGACTTCTCTTGCTCAAACTGGGCCTTTTAGCGAAATAAAGGATTCTAAAATAAATAAAAAGCCCGTAGTGAGCGGATTTGCTAAAAGTGAGATCTCGGGTTTTATGGCTGGACAAACGCTTTTGCTTTCTCCTCTTCGTGGAAGGGGCGGAGTTTGGATGGTTGAAAATGATTTTGAGATTTCCTCCTCTGTTTCGTTTAAGCTTTATGCTCAAGACAAAGGCAAAATAGCGGTTTCTTTTAGTGCTGATGAAAAAGACGAAACACCTTCGCTGCAGTTTGTTTTTGGTGATATGGATAATTCTGCCATGTCTGTTTACTTGAAGGGAGAGTTGCTGTCTAGGGTGAAGGCTTCTGACTATCCGGACATTTCCTTGGCCCCCGGAAGGTTTAAGGATTTTTGGATAGCATTTTCTTTGGAGGAGTATGTATTTGTTGGGGCTTCGGAAGCTGCCGGGCAAAATGTATTGTTTTGTCAAAGAATACCAGGGTTGGCGGGTTTTTTAAGGCGTATGGGATTTCAAAGCTTTGACGATCCGGTTGCTGTTTCGTCGGTTGTCTTAAATCCCCCTGTGAAGATAACTTTGCTTAAAGACCAGCAAAAATTTTTTTCGCTTGGCACGGAGGAGCCAGTACGCTTTTGGAGGACAGGGGGCGGGGCTTTTTTACTTACACGTTCAATGTTGGCTACCTTAAAATCAATTGAGGTTTTGGACACAGACGGAGGTTCATTTGTTTTAAGTGCGCCATCTCCATCTGAGCTTAAGCTGGAAAATATAAAAAAAAAGCTTTCAATTTCTTCATCTTTGGGCGAAGAGGACAAGGATTTTTTGCTTAATGTCGACGGCAACTTTTTTTCTATTTTAGCTGTAAGGCCTGATGGATCGCTAGCTCCTAAGCTTGTTTGTGTTGATCCGGCTTTTCAAAAAGCTGAATTTTTGAAGTTTGATAAGTTGAAGCAAGATGCCAAATTTACAGAGGAAAACGTCTCATCTTATCCTTCTGCCGCGGCGTCATTAGACTTGAATGCAGGATTTGGATTATCTGCTAAGAAAGTTTCATTTTCTGGGCGCATGACCGTTGTCAGGCCGTTTATTTATGAGTTTAGCCAGCGAGGGCCAGCGATTGTTTGTAGCGATAAAATTTTTAATGAAAGCTTTATTTTGGGTTCTGCTTCTCAGCAAAATGCGGTTTATTCTTTTAAGTTAACGATAAAACCTTCAGGAAACATAGATCTTAAATGGCAGTTTGATCAACCTGTTAATCCGACTAGATTTGGTTTGAAAATGGCTGTTGGTGCGCTGCGGTTTGCTGAGGCACAAATGTTTTTCAAGGCAGACCAAATACCCGACGAGGAGGAACCGAGTCTTCCCGCGCAGATAAAGAAAACAGTTCAAAATATAGCTTATTCTTTGACAGGGGCATCTTTTAGGACTGCCGCAGGATTAGCGGAAGCTCAGCTCTTGGGAGGATTTAGAGACGATACTGGATTTTTAGTAAATAATGACCAGCAAACAACTCATGATATTAGCGTTTCCGTTTCAAAGCAGGCTCAGTTGAACACTCAGATTGTGAACCAAAAATTACAAATTTTATCTAGTTCTAGTCTTAACTCTCGGGCAGAGTTTGATTTTTTTGTTGGTGAATATAAGAATCTTGTTAATTTGATTAACGATTCATCGATTGCTACACCAGCCGTAAAATTAAGCATCCAAAAAGATGTAAAGAAAATACTAGACAGCCGAGATGCAATAAAAAATATTAATTCAGAAAAAAATGACTATGGCCAAGATGTTGTTTTGGCTAAAAGTGGTATTGATAGAGAGGTTTTGTCTTTAATTTTGAGCATAATTCAGAATAATTATTTGATGCAGCAGGCCACAGCAGAGGGTCAGCTGTTTAAAAAGCAGCTTTATGATAACTTGTTTCAAATAAGTTCTTCTTATTTTTTTACAAAAAGCGTCCCGTCTAACTTAGAAATGCCTATAACGGGAGATGTCGCATTGTGGTCTGCCAAAACATTGCCCAAGGGAGAAGGTCTTGTTGTTCTAGAAGCTACTGGAACCGGCGACTTAGGTCTTTTGTTTGCGGAAGAATCTTTGTTTAACGCTTACAGGCAACGGCCACTTGTGCAGGGAGATTCTCTTTTTGAAGTTTGTATCGGGGAAGAGCGTAACAGGTACTGGACGCTTCGGGATAAATACGCCACAGAGCCTTTGCTCAAAAAAAAAACAGTGGATGAAGAGGATAATCTACTTAATAATTTAGAGCCTAGGTCTTATTGGGTTAATTTTTATAAAGACAGAATAACTTTTGGCTGCGGGGACGTTGGCTTTGGCAAAATACTTGAAAAAGAAAGGATTAAGGATAGCGATGCTGATTTGGTGTTAGGGATCTTGTCAAATGGCGAAAACAACCAAATAAAGAATATTTTTATTGCTCCATCCCTCGACCAGTTTGACCCCGTTTTTTTGAAATTTATTCAAGATCCTTCTGGAGCTTCTATGAAATTGGCCGATTCTGCAAGCGGTTTTTCTGACGTTGTTATCAAAAATGCACAAGGTATGGTTGTGGTTAAGGGTGATTTTAAAGAATCGAGCGAAATCAATTTTTTCTTTCAGTCAGAGAAATTTGACTTGTTGTATGGACTTAAGATTTTGATAGAGGGCTCTTCCGCCTCCTATTTAATTACAGACCTTGTAAATGAGGTTGATATAAAGTCTGGAGACTTTTCAGCAGAACGAGCGGGCGATGGATTTTGGCTAGATCTAGACTCTAAGGTTTTAAGCTTTGGGTTTGGAGATTTTTGGAAAAATGATCCATTTTCGGCGTTTGTATCTGCGTTTTTTGAAACAGATATTAAGATTTCAATGGATGTGGCATTAGCTAAAAATTTAAAAGCCCCTGTAAACACTCCAACTAGAAAATTGTTAGATTACGCTTTGCTAAATTTCCTTAGCAAGGGCAAGATTCCTGTATCAAAAGACGACTCAGCTGTTCAGCTCGAAAAGGAGCAAGCTGCAGCAGATGAGGTTGTTGCGATAATGAAGGAATTGAAACAACAGGATCCCTTGTTGAAAGATCTTAAGAGAGAAGACATGAATTCTTTTACAGACATTATTGCGCTAACAGCTTTTGATGATGACTATGCAAATTACATGCTTGATCAAATGGACTTGAGGGCGATGGAACTGAGGCAAGGCCAAGATGTTCTTACTTCAGACGTTTTAGTCAGAGATGATTCAGATTTTGCCAAAAGCGATCTTTTGTCTAGTTCGATAGATGTCGATCGAAACGAAGCTGCTGGTCACGAAGAGCGTGGTTCTGTGAAAAAACTTGCCGCACAGGGGATGGCTGGGATTGGAGCTCAGTTGAAACAAGAGTTGGAAGATCTTAAAAGTGTTAACAGTTCTATAGTTCATGGCGTTAAGTCGGTCTTGTTTAAAGTTTCGGATGGTAAATATGGATATTCTTCTAAGGAGGAAATGGATGATGCTGACCAAAACAATACTGGGTTGGGTTTAGGGAGAGATTTTAGGAAATTAAAAAGAGAGTTGGGTTCATTGTTTGGTGGAGCTGAAGATTACAGAACAGAAGTTGTTAATGAGAAAAACTTTAAAACTAAAATAGAGCGTGATGCTAGTGGTAATGCGACGCCTGTTTATCAGCAAAGAACCGATGCTGCAGGAAATAAGCGAAAGGTTTTCGCAAACGTTTTCCGTGAGTTTGAAGCAATTACTCAGAACGCAGCAAAAAAAATTGCGGCCAACTCTGTTAAGCAAGATAGTTCAGTTCAAAAGTCTGACGCTGCGCAGGCAGCGGCCCCTGTGAAAAAGGATGCTATTGAGAAACGCGAAAAAGAAGAAGACTCTCCTGAGGCGCGAAGTAAGTCCTTAGCAAAAAAGGCGGGAGGTTTTAATGTTTCTGCTATAGCTTCTAAGATTGTTGAGTTGCAGTCTAAGGTAACTAGATCTATTAGAGGGAGAAGGAATTCTAGCGATAATTTTGATAACAGAGCTGTAAAGGCGAGTCGGTTAAGTTCTATGAAAAATAAAGTGGTAAAGGTATTTACTCCTAAATCAACATTGCCTAAGGGCGAGGAAGGCTCTGCTTCAGTCAAGCGAAGCGACAGCAGTGTCGCGAATCCAATGCCAGCAGAATCTAAGCTTGATAAAATGAAGAGATTAAAAGATTCTTTTGTGAATAAATTTAAAAAGAAAAATGAAGAGGTTACGGCTTCTAAAAAAAGCGGATCCAGTTCTGATGGCGATTCTGCTAAGCGATCGGTTGCAGATGTTGCCAAAACAATAGCTAAAGGAGCCGCCAAAGCAGCAAAAACGACAGCTAAAAGGCTTGTTGGTACTGCGAAGCTTGCTGCAATTCCATTTCTTTCAGCTCTTGGGAATGATCCATCTACCGATACGGCTTGGTCGGCTTATAAGCCTGATGAAAATAGCGGCTCGGAAGGTGGTGTCTTGAGCCCTTCTCCAGAGAGTCTCCAAGGCGAGGTTTTACAGCCAGAAATAACGTCTGTTGAGGCGGGGGAAAAAGCTCTTAAAAGTTAAAAAAATGATGTTTTTTTTTGCTTTAAATTTTCTTTGTAAATTTGTTTGCAATTGCCCCAAAAACCTGTCAGGATAAAATTGTTTTTATCACTAAAAATAGCTGGGAGCCGGCAGAATGGGTGAGTTCGACCAAGGTCGTACAACATTATCGTTTTGGTTGTTTATTTCTAAAAAATTTTCAAAAAAGTTTGGCTTGTGGTTTTTGGCCTCTCTAGGCATTGCCTTAGAGGTTTCGCTAAGGCCTTATGTCGTTGGCTTAATTTTGGACAATATCGCGCTTGCAGCTAGATCAAAAAATCTAAGTGGAGTTTTTGCTCCGGTTGTTTTTTATTTATGCATCTTGGTCTTTAGTTTAATTTTATATCGCTTGCGCAACTGGGTCATGTTCTCAGTTGTTCCTGAAATAAAAAGACTTGTTGCTCAGAGCGTTATTGACACTACGATGCAACACTCTGACGATGATTCAAAAAAAGAAGAGGTCGGTGAGTTTGCAAATAAGGTGAGCGATTTATTGTCGGCAGTTCCTAAGTTGGTTTCAAGTTTTTTTGACGATTGGGTTTATAACGCGCTAACTCTTGCGTTTGCTTTTGCGACGTTTGCTCATGTTGGAGCTGTTTATGCCTATTTGATGCTTGGTTGGTTCTTGGTGGTTCTTTGTGTGATCGTGTATTCTTTTTCAGGCTTAAACAAGATGTCGTCTAAGTCTGCAAGTGACTGGTCTTTTGCGGTTGCTCATATGGTGGATGTTGTTACCAACGTCATCAACGTTAAGTTGTCGGCGAACAAAAAACATGAAAGAGATATTTTTTTAAATACATTGAGCTCTGTGATTTCTAGTGAGAAGAAAAAAAATAAGTTACTTATGTTTGTATATTTATTTCAGAGCATATCCTTTTATTGTTTACAAGCTATTTCGGTTGTTGTTTTGTGCAACGGTCTAAAATCGGGTGCGACCTCTGTTGGAGACTTTGCCGTTGTGATCGGATTAAATACTGCGGTGTTTGATTGCTTGTGGCCGCTTAGTGAAAGTTTTACGATATTTTTTGAAAATTGTGGAAAATTTAAGCATGGTTTTTCGTTGATTAGGAATTTTGAAGCTGCTGAGTCTAAGGCTCCAAAGGCTCTTTCTTTCACAAGGGGTGAGATTTCTTTTAAGAATGTTTCTTTTGGTTACGAGGGACGAAGTTTAATTTTTGAGAATAAAAACATATCTCTTTTTGGTGGGCAAAAAGTTGCAATTGTTGGTTCGTCTGGTAGCGGTAAGTCGACGTTTATCAAGTTGATTTTAAATTTAATAAAAACTAAAAACGGAAAGGTTTTGATAGATGGTCAAGATGTTTCTGCCTTAAGTCCAGAAGAACTGGGTTCTCAAATTTCAATAATTCCACAAGAACCGCCAATGTTTAATCGATCTATTTTAGAAAACATTCGATATGGCAGGTTGACTGCTACAGATGAGCAAGTTTTTGAAGCGGCCAAACAGGCGCATGTGTTTGATTTTGTCATGGGGTTGCCGGATAAGTTTAACACTATTGTTGGTGAAAACGGGGCATTGCTTTCTGGTGGGCAAAAACAGAGAATCGCTATCGCCAGAGCGATATTAAAGCGTGGTTCCATATTGATTTTCGATGAGTCTACAAGCGCGTTAGATGTTTCTACCGAAGCGTTAGTGTATGAAAATATTTTTAAAATTTTTAAAAATAAAACGATTATTTTTATTTCACATCGTTTGCAAAATTTAAAAATGATGGACAGAATTTTAGTTTTTCATGATGGAAAAATTATTGAGGACGGAGCTCACAAAGAGCTTGTATCCCGCGAATTAGGGGTTTACAAGGGGATGCTTGATTCTCGAGTTGAAAATTTATTTTCTAATCATCAGTTCCAGTTGAATTAAAAGTTTTTTATTGACTATTTGACAAGGACTTCTTTCTTTGTGCTAAAATCCAGATGTAATGGATATACCATACTGGTTAAACCAAGGGAGTTCATGATGAGTAAAGGTTTGTCAAAAGCAAAAAAACACTCAGCAGTAAAAAAAACAGCTAGCAAAAAAGTAGTTGCTAAAAAAAAAGTAACTGCTAAAAAAGCTGTTGCGAAGAAAGCTTCTCCTGCAAAAAGAAAAGTAGTTGCTAAAAAAACTGTTGCTAAAAAAACAACAGCAAAAAAAGCTTCTGCAAAAAAAACTGTTGCAAAGAAAGCCGCTCCAAAAAGAGTTGTAGCGAAAAAAGCTACCGCAAAAAGAACTGTTGCTAAAAAAGCGGCTTCAAAAAGATCGGTAGCGAAAAAAGTTGTCGCAAAAAGAACTGTTGCTAAAAAAGCTGCAGGCAAAGCTAGAAAATCAACTGGAATGAAAAAGTCGCCTATGATGAGAAGCATGAAAAAATCTGTTTCTAATTCATCGTCGGTAGAAGCTGCAAAAGCTAATGATGGAAAAATGCTTAAAAAGTAAGATCGATTTTTAATGTATTTTGGGAGAGTCTGCGATTCGCACCTCTCCCTTTTTGTTTCTAATTAAAATTAGAATTTAACAATTGTTTGTGGTTGTCTGTGGCCAGTTTTTGTTCTAATTCTTTTTCTTCTTTTGAATTTGAATACAACTAATTTAGGCCCCTTAGCTTGACGAACAATAGTAGCTTCTATTTTTGCGCCATTTACAAATGGTTGGCCAATTTTTACGTCATTACCATTTTTAACCAGCAATACTTTGTCAAAAGTAACTTTTGATCCGGCTTCTGCTTCAATTTTTTCTAGAGCAAGATAGTGTCCTGCTGTTGCTTGATATTGTTTGCCGCCAAATTCAAAAATGCTGTAAGAATCTAAAATTTTATTTTCCATGTTTCTTAAAGTTTAAGTGTTAAATATTTACCCAGACTGCTTTTTTCTTAAAAAGGAAGGTCTTCTTTGAACGCTTCTTCGTCGTCCAGAGAGATCTCTCCTTTATTCAACGAATTTAGTTCATCACCACTCTTGGAGTTTGTTTTTATAAACGTAACCCTATCTGCGATGATAGTGTGTCGGCTTTTTTTTGATCCGTTAGCATCGGTCCAGCTGTCCCACTTTAAGCGACCTTCAACGAGAACGCTTGATCCTTTATCAAGAACTTTTTTGCAAGTTTCGGCTTGGTTTCCCCAAACATCTACGTCAACAAAACAGACCTCTTGAATGTCTGATCCGCCATTTTTGCCTTTTGTTGTTCTGCTCGTTGCGATACCAAGTTTGCATACCGCTTGACCTGATGATAATTGCCTAAGATCGGGATCTCGCGTCAAATTACCCATAATAAAAACTTTATTCAATCCAAACCCTGACATAATCATTCAAGTAATACCAATCTCTTATCATTATACCGGTTACACATAATTAATCAATTGGAAAATAAAACGAAGTTTTTAAGCGTTTTTTACTAAAAAAGGTTTGGTGGGGCTTCTCTTGTTAGCGCGATGCGTTTGTTGAAAAATTAAAAAAATGAGAAAAAACATAATTATTTTTTTGTATCTAGGCTAAGATCTGGCCGCAGCGCTCCATTTGCCTTTACGATAAAAGGTGATCCATTTTTCTTTGCGCTTCATGTTTTTCTCAAAAAAATTTTTATTAGGGCTTTTATTGATAGGGTCAACTTTTTTGCTTGCAGCTCCAGCGATGGGCGTGCTGTCCAAACCCGTTCAGGATCTTGCTGTATCTGTCAGAGAGTTCTCTGAGTCAAAATCAGATGTTTCCAAGATGAAGATACGCTCTGCGAACATAGCTATAACTTTGCAGAAGAGGGTTAAGTCTCCATCTAAAATAGACCTTGGGTTTTTTGAGACTAATTTTAGCGATAGTTTTTTTGATTTTATAAGAGATGATCTAAAGGGGTTCGTGGCTTATGAGGTGAAGCTTAATTTGCTGAAAATACTAAACTACTTAAAGCGAATGTTTGAGAAAGATTCCTCTGGGTATGCAAAAGCATCCATCATGGCTCAAAAATATAATTCTTTGATAGATGAATCCGTTGGGGTCTTAAACTCCGATGCTGATTTTAAAATTTGGGTAAAAAACAATCGACCTCTTGTTGGTGCTGAAATGCTCAAGCTGATGGGGTTGTAGGGTGGCCTTTTTTGTTTTAGCGCTTTCTTTTGTAGGGACCTGCTTTGCCAAGATTAGTGTTTTGGATAATGTGCAAGGCGAAGGTGATTCGTTGCCGATTATTGTGCTTTGCGACGGCCCAGTTCCTGTTAAGCAGCAAGCCGGAGTCGCTGTCGAACCTTTTGAAAAAAGGCTTCAGGAGCTCTTTAAGTCTGTCGAGTTCATAGATGACTTTATGCTTAGTGTTACTGATGAAGTTAAGCCCGGAGAAGGCTTTGTTTCTTCTGTGAAAAAAATTTTTGAATTAAAAAAAGCTTGCGAAGGCTTTATGAAAAATCGAGCCCCAGGTTCTTCTTTAGCAAAAAGCTTGGGTAAAAAGATTGATTTTGTGCTGTATAAAGCTAAGGAGATGATCGTCAGAGAGCCTGCGTCGCTCGTTTCTTGCGAGCTTAAAGGCGGTTTGGAGGATGAAGACATTCTTAAAGTACTCTTTAAAGATCCAGAGGAGAAAGCCTTATTTGTGTTAAAAAAAATAAAGGCCGACTTAAAAATGCCGTTTTCTATACCTCAAGATAGTTCCGAACAAGGATCTTGTTATTCAAAGGCATTGGAGGATCTTGGTTCTTTTTTTTCTTTACATCGCGAGCTGATTTCTTTGTCAGACAAGCTTAAAAAGTCTTTTTTAAAAAATTTGAAATTCTCTGAGTTGCAGGGGGTGTCGTTTTTTGGTAGCTGTGATCTTGTTGAATACAAGAAGCCAATTTTGTTGCTGGCTAAAAGTTGTTTGGAATCAAAAATTAATGATAAATATGTTTTTTCTGGTATATCGGATCGCACTGTTCTTGCAAATTTGGAGGTAAAGTGCGCTCCTTCTAGTGTTGGTGCTTCAGAGAAATTAGAGGCTAGGCCTTCTTTAGAAAAAGAAGCGACTGTTTGTTTGTCAAAAGAAAAAGTATGTAAAAAGGCTTCTGTCGGAACTGCTCGAGCTACAAAAAATAAAATTCGAGCCTGCTGTAAAAAAGTAAAAAAAAATGCGCAGCGCAAACAGCATATCCAGCCCGAGAATTATGTTGTTGGCGATAATGATTCAAGTGGCTTGTTGCTTGGTGATTTGAGTGAGAAGTCGCCTAAAAAAAGAAATAGTAAAAAAAAACAGCAAGTTGTTGATTTAGATTTTCCAAAAATAGAGAGTGTTGTAAGCGACTCTGTCTCTGCTCAAAAGATCGAGCTAAAAATTGATGACTTGTTTGATGTGAGTGCGCCAGTATCTCTGCCTGGGTGTGGATCTTCGCCAATCGAACAAGATGTTTTTTGTGAGCAGCTAGCTAGTGATGTGCCACCTATAGCTTACTCTGCTCCGCCGAGTGATCATATTCAAGCTTCTTGTGAGTCGCCGCAGGATGCTGCCTGCAAGGAAAGCGTAAATTCCTGCAAGACTTCCGTTGTGAGTAAGGAAGAAGAGTCAGTTCTGGACAGAGCTAAGGCGAGCGTGAAGCAGTCGATAGAAAGTCTATCAAAATTGAAGTTTTAATTATTTTTGAAAAAAAAATAAGAAGTTATGCCGCCCGCTTCTTTGGGGAATACAGACACTTCTATGTCCATGTTGTGTGATTTTTTTAGTGAGGCTTGGTGTTGTTTGCAGTATTCGATTGTTTGTTCGTCGCCTTCGCATGCAAGAAGATTTTTTGCATTCAGCTTTTGAATTAAGTCTTTGTAAGCTATAAAGTTTTCAGGGATTAAGATTATTGCGTCGATGAACGGGATGTTTTTAAGCGCTCTAGCTCGTTCTTGCTGTGATTGAATGTATGCGCCAGAAAGATTTTTTTGGTGTATTTTTTCGTCACTTGCTAGCAATACCACTAGTTTTGGATTTTTGTATTTTGAGCTTAAATATGCTGCGAATTTGCCGAGTACCTGTCTGTGCCCCTTGTGAATTCCGTTAAAACAGCCTCCGAAAATGCTAACATCTGCTCCATTAAAAAAACTTAAATTATCGTCTATTTTTAATATTGGGCATGGTTTTGGATTAGTTCTTGGAATAAGTGTACCGCAAACGTCTCTTGTTGCTTTGTGCTTTGCTCCGCCATTACTCAAAAACAAGGATAAGCTGTGTGCGTCAAATTCAGGAGTTCCCGAGACTATCGCGTTGTCTACTAAAGAAATTATTTCTTGGATATTGTTTGCCGCTGGTGCGAATTTTTTCATTTCTTCAGAATTGTCGACAATAAAGCGTAATTTATCGCTTATGTCGACTATTTTGTCGCTCATGGGTTGCGCCTTGTTTTGTGGCACTTAAACAGGTTTTATAGTAGCTTAGCCAAGTGCTGTTGTCAAAATTTTTTTGCGTTTGAAAGATTGTCGAGTATGATCATTCGAGTGTAAAAATAAAAATTAATGAATTTTATTAATCAAACAAAGGTCGCGGTTATTCTGTCTGATGGTGAAAATTTGTACTTTGGTTGCAATTCGCATCCGGCGCTTAAGAGGAGAAACAGAGGTTTACTTAAAGATGAGCGTGAGGAGCCTTTGTTTTTCTTAAATTATCCAGCAGGAGTTGTTGACGATCTTGAAGATGGGTTGGTTGAGTCTGCGCTGAGAGAGTTAAGCGAAGAGACTGCCGGATTTTTTTTTACATTAAAAAATCATCCTTTTTTCGAGAGCGGGTCTTGGGATTCTTCTCGTGCTATAAAGGTTTGCAAAGAAGATTTGCTTGTCTTGAATAAAGCTCCGATTCTTATTAGCTATTTCGATCCTTGGAAGTCTGCAAAAATGGAAGTAAGCTTTTATTTCTACTTGCTTGTGGTTCCTTCAGTTTCTTTAGATGTTTTAAACAAGTTTTGCTCTGTGGCTCAATCTCTTGATTCAGGGCAAGATAAATTTGTGGCTTTTAAGGAGGTTTTGGGTTATAAAAAAATACTTGCGTCAGAGTTTTTTCAGGCGATTGATTTTTTTAAGGGTGTTGCTGATGGAGACGATGGTTGGTTTTTTTCTAACGATAAAGAGCCCGCTTTGATTTTTGATGGGGTACCTTTTAATAAAGGTTATTTTGCAGCAACAAAAAAGTTGTTTGAAGATGATGCCTTGCGTAAAAAGCTTTTCGGCGTAATGAATATTTAACGTTTGCTTGAAAAGGATCACATTTTTTTTTAGTCTTTGCCGAATGCGTTATTGGAGTTTTTTGTGCGCATCTTATTTTTGATGTTGTTTTCTTGTTTGGCTTTTCATGAGTTATCTCCAAGCGGTTTAATTGATGTTACAAGGTCTTTGGGGTGTGCGTCTGCCAATATTGTAGATGTTGCGCCTTATTTTAAGTTGTTTGTTGGTTCCGTTGGAGCTAAAAAATTTTTTCAGCAAAGAGAGCGCTTGGTAACACTAATTAGTAAAGATGAAAACCTGCTTAAACAGTTTGTTAAGCAAAAGGTTGTGTTTTGTTCTAAGTCAGGTAGGGCTTCTGCGCAAGAGGTTGAGAATGTTTTAAGCAGAATGCGTTGTGAGCATGTCGGTGTTTTTTCTACAGCTGATGGCGCGCTTTTGCCGAAACAGAATTTGCGCCCGGCTGAGGTTTATTTTGTTCAGGTAGACGAAGCTCAAAATCTTGTTTTTTACAAGTGCGGCAAAGAGCAACATGTAGAGTGTACCAAAGATTTTCTTGAAAAAATGAGCCAACTTAATGTTTGGGTTTGGGGTGGTTGTTTTAATGGTTTGCATAAAGGGCATAGGTCCGTACCTGTTTTCGCTGAGAGTAAATTCAACCGCAGTAGCAGCGAATCTTCGAACTCAAAACTTGTTATTTTTGTTGAGTCGACGCCTTCAGTCGCAAAAAAAAAGATGCGACAAGGGCATTCGGTTTGCTTCGAGGGGGAGCCTATTTCTTCTGAACACACATCTTTTATTCAGAGTCAGCGAGATCGGGTTAATGTATTAAGGTATATGTTTTCTGGAATTATTATTTGTTTACCTAGGGGATTTACTAAATATCGAGAGCTTATTTATGCCTGTAATGGATCAAGGTTACTGTATATGCAGGGCGAAGACGAGGGTCTGCGTCAATATCTGGAGGCTCACGTCATAGCTCTTAACGAAGGATTTCGTGGTATGACTAGGTCAACATTGCCTTATCCTGCAGTTTTAAAGAGCGGTTCTAATTCTGCTCGTGGGAGCCGGGTCTCTTCCTCTGGGTATATGATGCCAAGAGTTTGTAGTTACGCAGGTTCATCTCTTGATTATGAACAAGAACCCTCAACGCCGGAGTCTAACAGCTCGTCTTCTTTGAGAGGTAGGGCCAGCTCAGGTAGTTCGTCTTCTTCCAAGGAAATACCTCTTCGTCCGCCGGTTGTTGTAGGATAGTTATTATTATGCAAAGATTTTTCTATCTCCTTGTTTTTTTTAGCCAATCTTTAAGTTTTCGTTTTGACGTACATTTTTCTTATGAATTTGATCACTTTGCTCGACCCAAGTGTTCTCAGTTAAGCCAGATGATCGTCGAAAAAGTGTCTAAGGCTAGCAGGAGGGTGCTGGTTGCGGTTTATACTTTTTCTAGCCTGGAAATTGCTTCTGCTATAGTAAAAAATTTTAACCAAAAGAGGACTGAAGGTCGGGTTTTTGAGGCTTGTGTATTGGTGGATCCATTCTCTGACGCGCCCTGGGGCAAATTAAAGAACTTTTATTTGGCTGGTGTTCCCGTGCTTGTTTTCAACAGCAAATTGTTTTTAAGTGCCGTTCACGGACGGCCTGTCGAGGATTTTGTGAAGAAGGAAGAGAGTAAATCTTGGGGTCTTAATTCGATTATGCACAATAAATACATAGTTATAGATGATGAAGTTTTTTTTGGATCTTATAATTTTACTTTTTCGGCTAATTTCAGAAACTGCGAGACGCTGGCGCATACAGACGAAAGAAGAATTGTTGATGAGTTTGTCAAGAATTTTAATGGATTAAAGAGCTACTGCGATACTTATCAAGGAGGCGTAAGTCCTCTATCAAGAGGCGCGTTTCGGGCGTCAAAATTTGGGAAGTTTAAAAAAAATATCTTTAAGAATCCGATTGTAAAAAAAGTTAGAACAGCATTTGTTCGGCTGGGTAAGCGCCTTCGCTGGATAACCTAATGTTTGGCGTTTTGTTATCAAATCTTTTTTTGGTTGTAGGGATATTGGCCAGTAAAGCGGCTCTGAACTTGCTGTCTCCGACATGTTTTTTGTCTATAAGAATGCTTTTGGCAAGTTCGGTTGTGCTGTCTTATTTGATATTTGTTAGCAGGTCTCGATTCCGTGTTTCTTGGGTTGATATCCAAAGAATTTTATTTATGGTTTTTTTTACAAGTCTGCTTCCGCTTGTTTTAAAAACGACGGCGCTTAGGTCTGTTGATTCTGCGAGATACGCTTTTTGGGGGAGCTTAGATCCTTTTGTTGCAGCTTTCTGGAGTTTCGTGTTTTGGCGAGAAACCTTGTCGTTAAAGCAGGTTTTTGCGGTGTTAATGTGTTGCTTTTCTGTTTTTTTAGCCTTTTCCAATGTTAATGCGGCATCGTTTTTTTATTACGACTTGTTGATGGTGGTATCTGTTTTTTTGGGGAAGCTTGGCTGGGTTCTTTGTTTTAATTTTCTCAAGGATACAACCCTTTCAGTTGTTCAGACCAATTCTTTGGTTTCTTTTTTTACCGGAATTGGGGCGTTTGGGCTTATGTTGTTAGGAGGAGAGTTCTCTTGTGAGGTTTTTCAATCTTGTCCAGGGGCGGGATTTCTTCTGTCTGGCTTGGCATCTTTTTCTTACTTATTAGGTTACTTTTTTTTTACAAACGGATTGCGAGTTAACAATTTTGTTTTGGTGTCTATGATAGGATCTAGTATACCCTTGCTTGTTGGGATTGCTGAGTTTGTGTTTTTTAACAAAGCGATAGATTTATGCCTTTTTTTTAGCATAATAATTAATGCTTTCAGCGTCTTTTTATTCTCTATTTATTCCGATAAACGCAAGTAGGATTGTTTTTTTAAAAAATAAATGAAAAAAAGGGTTGAAATAAAAAAAGGAAAGTGTAGAATGGTGGATGAAGTTGCGAAAGAGCAACAACCTGGAGGCGAAAGTCTTTGGGAGATCTTTGAAAGGAAAGCCAGTAAAAAAGAAAATAAAGAGAAAGGTAAAGGTCTCTGTTAAAAAAAATTAATATGGAGAGTTTGATCCTGGCTCAGAATGAACGCTGGCGGCACGCCTAACACATGCAAGTCGAACGAGAAAGTGAGTAATCATGAGTAAAGTGGCGAACGGGTGAGGAACGCGTGA
>JACCDG011912675.1_pt1 | contig 136368 bp, 131 predicted proteins | sample 7442471 | NCBI WGS metagenome assembly JACCDG01 (sample SAMN15323444, study PRJNA562643) | freshwater metagenome | isolation source: river surface water | place: USA:Blue River Watershed | collected 2017-08-17
ACTGCGGTTTCTCGAAATTCCCGGTTGAATTGCGGATTGGTTGTTTTTCTTTTGGTCATTGTCTATCTCCTGTTGACATTTTAAGCCATTGGAGCGACTCTGTAAAAATTACTGTCCGTTAAATTGGAGAAGGGTCACTCCATTTGTTGTTTGCCCCATCTCCAAGCTATACTCGTACCGTGATTGGAAACTGCTGGCCAGCCAATGACTTCACGAAAGGTTCCATCATCCAATTCTATTGTCCATCCCCAGAGATCTGATTCAGGATATGGCGGTGCAATGTGAGGATCAAACTGGCCTTCAAAGTAAGAGAACATATCTAGGTATTTATCTGCAGCGGCTGTGAGTTTAATATCTCCGTACATAGCCATGCCTTCAAGTGATGCATTTTCTATAGTGCCAATGAGTTGTGATTTGTGTATTAGTTTCATCATTCGAGAATCTCCAGAAAGCGAGCTGGAATAGGACCTTTTGCTAGCATTTCTTTGTCACCTTGTACGAACATCTTAGCCATTTTCTTGAAATTAAGATCAAAGGATGAATTATCAATTAGCCTCAATAAATCTGGATGTTCAATGAGCTCTGTTCCAGTTAGCGAACCGTCCTTAATAGCTGCTCTTAGAGCAGTCAAGTCTACCTTCAATTTTTGATTTCCAAATCTAGATGTTAACTCGCCCACTGTGCTTAGGCTTATGAATGGACTATGGGCTTTCTGTTCTTGAAAGTGAAAGTCACAAATATGTTCCATAATATCAACTGGTTTTCCATTAAAAAGCCCTTTTATGTCGGCCGGTACCAAATCTCCTGCTTCATTGATATGAGATTTTAGAAGTCCGTTTTTATCAAATTTGGCATGGAAGTCACTGTCGCCTCGATATGCTTTGCTTGATTGTTTACCTGCCATCTTGAGAGCGAGATCTTCTTTGATCTGTTCTAGGTCTCGCATTTTTATTTTGCCGGCACCGGCTAGTTCCAGTTGTGGTGAGAGCAGGGAGGTTATTTGAACTTTTACAGTGTCGATAGTTTTTTGAATATTGCCAAGAGAGCAACCTGAGTTTTCGACGGCTTTTAAGGCTATGGCATCTAGAAATTCCAGGTAAGATTTGGCTTTGGTAAGGGTTTGAGTGCCAGTGTGGCCGATGAAACCGTCTGCCACCATCTGTGCTATCAGTTCGGATTTTAGTCTTTCTTGTTCTCTAGGCGGCAGTTGACTCCAGCTTTCATTTAATGCCATGCCAACAGAGATCACGTCAATAAAGGGTTTGGAATAGTCTTGATTGAAACCTATGTCATACAGATATTTGTCAGCTGCTTGAAAGAGTCTGATGCCACTCACAAGAGTCTTTCCTAAAGCTTCGCCAAACTTATCTCCCATTTCTAAGGCTCTTTCATCGCCAAGTATGCAATATGCAGAAAAGTCTGCAATCGAGGCTAGATTGAAGGCTACGCTTCCAATTCCTTGTACTGTTCCAATAATGCTACCGGCTGATCTTTCGTGTTGTTCGTAAGCGATTTGATTCGCTCCCGACATCAATACGTTGCCGATGATTGAAAGCTGGAGATTAAATGGAAGCTGAGCGATAGCTTGACCTGCTTCATACCAGCCTAATTCTTGATTCTGTGTGATGCCGGTTTTGATAAGTAATGACGAGTCATTAGTTCCGGCTTTACGCTCGATGTATTCTATCTGGTATTGAGCCTTATCTTCATCGGTTGCATCTGGACCAAGGGCTTTTAGTCCGTCGTGAAAAGTGATAGAGCCTGCTTGTTCTGATTTAATAGTTCTGCTTGATGCTATTTGTTTTTCGCCATCGACGATTTGAAACGGTTCTATCAGGTCCCTGTTTGGTATTTGCAGATTGGCTATAGACGGGAATTGATCTGGATTGGATGCAAGAGCTTGAATATGTTCTTTGTTTTGTTCGATTGAAGATATGGTTTCTCTATGAGAAACCCTGTCGTTAGATTTAAGCGACTCCGGTGTTTCCAGTTTGTTTATTTCTTCTTCCATGGGTATTGGCATTATTCCCAGTAATTTCTGCTCTCATTAAGCTGGTACATTAGGATTCAAAAGGCTATGTTCTAGCGCCATTGAAAGGCAAAATCTTAGGACGTTTCTGACCCGCAGGGATCTTTTGAAAGAAAGGAATTAAATTCCTTTTGGGCGTGCTGTTAATAGTTGCGTTGATTATTGAGAATCTTGTTTGACCTGACCGCCGAATATCTTTGACTCAGTTCGCTTGATTTCAATCTGGCACTAAACTATGATTCACCGCAGCTATCTATCTAAAAAATTGGAATTTCTCTATGCCTCCAAAAATTGAAGACTTTTTATTTGTGGTTGATGAAACCATAGTGCTTCAAGATTCTGCCGGTGCAAAAAGACCAGGGAAAATAGTGTTAGGAGCACCAGTTTTTTGCGAGGGCGATGAACGTTGGCCTAGATGCTGGCATTGCCACTTCCGTTTGGATGGTTTAACAGGCACAGGTTTAACAGCCGGAACGAGCTCTCTACACTCTTTGCTTTTGGCATGGAAATTCATTCAAAACAAACTTGACGAATTTATGGAATCTGGAGGAAAAATCCTAGATGAAAACGGCGAAGAAGAGTTTTACTTACTACACAAAATACGCATAAACACTGGCATTCAATGACTCAAGAAATTGAAAATTTAGAAACCTTTGCTGAAGAACGGATAACTCTTCTAGATTCTTTGGGAGAAAAGCGACCTGGAAATATTTTTCTAGGTGTGCCAGTTTTTTACGAAGGTGATGAAAAGTATCCTGAATCCTGGTACTGTTACATATACCTGAAGGGATTGACTGGACACAGCATGGTCGCCGGAGATAGTTCGCTACACTCTCTACTATCAGCTTTGTGTTTCATTCAAAACAAACTTGACGAATTTCTTGCAACTGGTGGAAAAATTCTGTATGAAAACGGAGAAAAGAATTTTTACTTGCCTCACTTTATACGTTTAGACTTCTTTGGTCAAAGGTTGTTTGAAGTTAACGATTAAGACAAACTTTCTGACAATTTGAAATCGACATCAAACATCTAAACGAATATAAACGTATAACACTTCCAAAAGCGAGATAATACCCTCTGGATTTCCATGGGGTGTTTATGCGCAATTCGGTCTTTAGAAAGCTATTTCTAGCGTTGTCAATAATTATTACCGGTGCCAGTACGTCGGTAAATGCGGCATGGGCGGAAGAAACGGCACTCGTAAAGGACGAAATCAAAACTCTCAAATTGAGCCCAACACAGTCTAATGCGCTCAAACTACTGCGCACGGACCAAACACAAGAAGCGCAAAAACTCTTAGAGGACTATTTCAAAGCGAACAAGACCTCTCAGGACTTTGAACTTCTTTATTTACTTTCCGCATTGCAATGGAAGAACGAAGATTTTCAAAGTGCAGAAGCTAATCTACAGATAGTTCTGAAAAACACCCCAGATTCAAGACAAAGAGTCTATGTAATTAAACGCATTGCAGACTGCCACTACGAAATGCGCAATTTTGAAAATGCACTCAAATTCTACGATGCCGCAGTCGACGCTTCTTCAAAACTAGAGAAAGACGATCCATTGAGGCTCAAACTTTATGAAAGCAAAGTTGGTGTCGAATTAGTTTTGAAACAATATGCCAAAGCCGAGGCTGACGCTAAAACGCTTGTGGAAATTGCCTCTACTCGCGCAGCTAAAGGCGGCATTTCAGATAAAGTTTCTGTTTTGTGGGCTTACTTGCAGCTTGGCACTATCTATAGAAACGAACACAAAGAAGCGGAGCGAGCCACTCAACAAGCAAAGGTTCGCGAGATTATGCTCTCGCTAATGGAAGCCCGCGCAAAAGTTACAGAAACAACAGGCGACGATACATCTAGCTTAAAAGAAATCGAAAAAATATTTCTAGGTGAGTATGTGGCGCAAAATAAACCTCAAACTCTGGCTGAATATTTTTGGCTTGCAAGCGAATTCAAACCTCTATCACTTCCGCTCATTGGATGGCAAGTCAAAGAAGGCGAGCCTAAAGCAGTGCTTTTATGCATTCATGGTTTGGGTTTGAACAACACATCTTTTGGCACTTTCGGCAAAGAAATGAGTAAACGTGGATTTTCTGTTTTTGCTATAGATGTCCGCGGATTTGGTTCGTGGCAGTCAATACAAGGCGAAGAAACTGTTGGATTCAATGCCGCTATAACAGACTTAAGCGCGGTTATTGACCACCTCAAAGTGCTCAATCCCAATAAGCCGATATTCTTGCTAGGCGAGTCAATGGGAGGCGGAATTGCTTTGCGTGCCGCTGCAGAATTTGGCGATACCATTAATGGTGTCATCGCATCTGTTCCCTCAGCAGAACGTTTTCAGGCAAAACGATTTGGCTTTACTGTTGCGGCTCATTTTCTAGATGGTCCTAGTCGCCCTTTCAATATAGGAGACACCGTGGCTGAGCGCGCAACAACCAATGAAGAAGTGCTTAAAGACTGGACTATGAGTTCAAAGGCGAAAATGAAAATGTCGCCAAAAGAGCTTATTAAATTTGCCGTTTTCATGCGCACCACAGTTCGTCACTGTGAACAAATTAAAAATACTCCAGCTCTATTGGTGCAGGGTCTCAAAGACCGTCTAGTCAAGCCAGAAGGCACCTACAAAATGTTTGACTCTATTTCTTCCATTGACAAGACCATGTTAATAGATGGCACTGCCGAGCACCTTATTTTCGAGAGCAACACGCAGTCCAATTTGACCCTAGACACACTTTGCTCGTGGCTTGAGAAGCATGTCAAATAAAGCGTCTGCAATTCTCTTAGCGAGTATTTTAGCGCTTCAATCACAGACTGCAATTTGCGCTCCAAGCAGTAGCGAAATTGCAGAATCGAATAAATTGTTTTATCAAAACTCAGACAAACTAATTCCATTAATTGAAAAGAAATTAAAAACTGGAAAAGATAAAGCTTATTGGAGCGAAGTACAAGCCCGATATAACTTGCGCAATGCCCGGCGTGACGTAGTTTTCTCATTTTACCCAGCACGCCAAGCAGCGATGCTTGAGCCCACAAACGATCATTACATGATCACCTGGGCGATGACACTAGCAGAAATAAATAAGCGCGAAGAAGCGCAAGAGATTATAGACAAAGTTCTAAAGCGCTCACCAAAAGATGCTCGTGCTCACGCTGTGCAAGCCTATCTCATTTCCAATTCTGGTGCTAATAATGCATTCGCCGAAGAAGAAATCAAAAATGCAATCAAGCTCGATTCAAAAGATCCTGACGTAAATTATTTTGCAAGTCTTGTCTATAAAAAACTAGTCAACGAAAAAGAGTACGCACAGGCGCTTAAACGCTGGGTGCAGTCCTATCCGCAAGATGCGATGGCGCATCACCATATGTCGCGCTTTTATTTTGAAATTAGAGAAAAAGATAAAGGAATTGAAGAAGGCAAAATTGCACTCAAAATAAATCCAAACTTTCGACGAGCACAAATGCACATGATTGAGATGTTGCATAACCTTGGTCGATACAAAGAACTCATAGCCTTTTCAAAGCCAGTTTTGACGCCAGACAGACACGAAATAATAGACGAAGACTCATGGACTAAGCGAGCCGATGCTTATCGCTATTTCAAGCAATTCGATAAAGCCGCAGACGATTACGCTCAAGCACTTGTATGCTTGTTGCCCAACACGCCTGTGAATCAATTCTCGAAAGATATTAAACATTTTAGTATTCATATGAGGCGGCGATATTTTGAAATATGGCTTGCTCGCTGCCAGATGCTCAGTGAGTGCGGAAAGTCTGACCAGGCGCTTTTAGATATTAGTAAAATGATACTTGCTATTCCAGAAAATCCTGGTGCGCGTCAGGCGAGAATTGAGATTCTGGAGAAAATGCAAAAGTACGATCAAGCTCTTAAAGACGTTGATTTTTTGATTGCCAAAGATCCAGACATTGCAGAATGGTACAAAATGAAGGCAAAATTTCAGCGCAAGTTGAATAAGCCAAAAGACGCAGCCGCAACGGAAAAACGTATGAAAGACGTAATTGAATTTGGGAGCAAATAAGGTGACTTATACTTACATTCAAACTGAAGAAAAGAACGGTGTTGGTTTTCTCACTCTAAATTCACCCAAGTCACTAAACTCGCTTTCGGCTCAAATGATCGTCGAGTATCGAGATATTTTAAGTAAGTGGAAATCGGACCCAAATATTCATTGTATGCACATTCAGGGTGCAGGCGGAAAGGCTCTGTGTGCAGGTGGTGACGTGCGGCGCATGCACGATGATTTGGTTCAACACAAAAAACCAGGCGAACTAAACGATCCGTGCGTGCACTTTTTCACCCAAGAGTATTCGCTCGATTATGAAGTGCACATGTTCCCTAAACCATTTGTAGTCTGGGCAGATGGCATCACTATGGGTGGTGGCATCGGCGCAACCAATGGTGCATCAAATAGAGTAGTGACAGAGCACAGTGTGCTTGCCATGCCAGAGATTACAATTGGCTTGTACCCTGACGTTGGCGCCACTTATTTTTTAAATAAAATGCCTCAAGGCATCGGCACTTATCTTGGTATGACTGCAAACAGGATAAATGCAGCAGATGCGCTTTATTTGAAAATGGCCGATCACTTTCTTCCATCTGACTATAAACAAAAACTGATAGACATGTTGGTTGGACTTAAATGGTCCAGTGATATTGAGAAGAATAAGGCGCTCGTCACAAGCTCTATAAACGAACTGAGTTCGACTAAATGCTCGCTCCACTCTAAAGTGCAGGAGCATGAAGACTATCTGCGCAAGTTCAATAATGTCAAAGACGCTTTTGAATTTAGAGAATTGCTTTTCTCAAATAGAAAGAATGACGACTGGCTAGAGACTGGTTTGAATATATTTAAAACTGGCTCGCCCACCTCTGCTCACATCATCATGGAGCAGCTTAAACGCGGGTTTAAACTCAGCTTGAAAGACGTTTTCAAAAGCGAATTGAATCTGTCTTTAAGATGCACACTGCGTCCCGATTTTGTAGAGGGTGTAAGAGCATTGCTCGTAGACAAAGATAAAAATCCGCGCTGGAAGCCGGTGAAGCTTGAGCAAGTATCAAAAGGACTCGTCGATACTTATTTCGAGCCATTGTGGAGCGAAGACGCGCATCCATTCAAAAATTTGTAACTAAGATAGTTTGACTGATTCGCCTGTGCTATTGACCGAACATACAAGTATCACTGCAACCAGTGCACATGCCGACACTATTAAAGACATTGGATTTGCCGGTCCGACCGCTCGCAGCATCAGATAGCTTGCAACACAAAGAACTAGAGCCAGATAGAGTAAGTTTGTATAAAGTAGTTTCTGAAGCATTTGGTTCACCGGGGAATGAAAATCAGTGGGTTCAGCAATACCCATATTGTGCGCCCCAGTTGTCTTAAGGTAAATGGGAAAACTACGTATAAGACAGAGATTTAAAAGCTTGGTCGCGAAATATCTTATGGCAGTCTAGCAGGTCTTGCTCACAAATGTCCTGGCGCCCCAATTCACGCCAGCCTCGCGCCCATTCGCCAAGCCTGCCTGCCGGTCTTAAGGCGGCAAATAAATCATAGACTGGCAAATTGGATGCATCTATTTGGGACTGGTTCAGATATGTCTTTGTAAAAGACTCCATGCATTCATGTCCGCAAATACACAACAGATCAAATCTTGTGATTGCAATTTCAAGCAGGGGGTCGCCAAGCTCGCTTTCTTCCCAATCGAGCACGCCTGAAATTTCACCATCACGCCAGAGTACATTGCCTGGCCAAAAATCGCCGTGCAAAACTTTGCTTGCGTTAGGTTTAACAGTTGGCCAGATTTCTTTCAGTTTGCTTCGAATAGTTTCTTCGTCAATCGACTCATCCCACTTCTCTTTCATTTTCGCTAAATCTTTGTCAAGCCGCTTCTTCTGCTCCGGGAGCAAATCTGCATCGCCTTCTACACCATGAATAACAAGCAACATTTCAGCCAATTTTTGGGCAAATAGATTTTTATCTTCTGGTGCGTATATGGCATCACCATCGAGCAGACTCAATACTGCATATGGACGTTTGAATATTTGACCAGTCATATCCAGATGATGTGGATGTGGAACTGGAAGCCCAGCTTGTTGCATAAATTGTAAAACTCTAAATTCAAATTCGGCAATGTTTGGATTTTCTGCAAAAGATTTTTCGCTATGACGACGAACAACAATAGTAGATTCAGATTGATTGTCACCATATCTAATGGCAGTCATTTCAGCCGAAATGCCGCCTGAAAGCTTACGTGTGTCAATCAAACGCGCAGTCGGGTCCAGACTAGTTATTACTTGAGCGAACTTACGATCGGCGGACATAAGACGAGAGCGATTTAATCGCGACCGCTCATTCCTCGTCGTCGTCGCCTTCAAATGATCCTTCATAGTACTCAGGCTCAATAAAATCGGGGTGTATTTCTAATCCGTCATAGCCCATTTGACGCTGGACTTCTTCTACTTGTTGGCCCTGTTCGTCTTGCGCGCCTTCAGTTTCTTCTTTGGCTTTTGCCAGAGCAATGAGCCGCTCAAGCTCCTCTTCTGTAATTTTCAATTCTTTGGCAATTTGCTCGCGCGTTGGCTCAGCCCCGAGCTTTTCGGTTAATGCGCGCACTACATGTTTAATCGAACTTATTTTTTCGATAAGTGTGTTTGGCAATTCTTTAAGAGTAGTCTCTTCTTTGACGAACTGGGCAATTCCGCGCTGAGCGCGCACCATTATAAAGTCGCTAAAGTCAGAATCAATTTCAGGATCGAATTTTTGTACAGCATCGACAAGCGCCAGAGTTCCTTCGTTAATGATGTCCCAAAACGGAATATCTTCGTGATAATAATCTTTAGCAAGCCAAACTACATGCGCCAAATGCGCTTCGGTCAACTTCTTGCGAATTCGTTTAGCTTCATTTTCTGACTTTGTCAAACTCTCGAGCATTTTGCTAATTTCGCTTTCACTCAAGCGCGCAAAACGCTGAATCTGGCAAAGATAGTCATACTCAAGTGACTGTTCTGAAACTAACGTTGACAATTGTTTTAAGAAATCTTTGCCCTCAGGCATCGCTTGGATCTTTTCTTTGAGCGTCTCAATTGCCGATTTTGAATTGGTTTCTGCTTTCATAATTTCCAAAAAAAGTCTGTTGCTAAAAACATACCCCATTTAGGCATCAGATTTTCGGGCATAATCATCAAAGTTAGCAAAGATATTAAATCAGTGACAGACTTTCACGCTCGCTTATTAGAACTTGAATCAGAGCTACTTGCAAAAGAAGCCACTCACCGTGGAGTTGAGCATTTTACTCCTATGTGCCATCATTTGCTTGAATCTGTAGCACAGCAAATTGGCGTAAAACTAGCCGATCCTGTGCCTCAAGATTGGAAAGGTTGGATTTGTTATTATCGCAAACCAGAGCAAATTATTGTACTGCGTGGGCGCGCATTCAAAGGCTCAGGACTCTTTGGCAAACACAAAGCAGGACTCGATATTCCACTTGGCGCCGATTCTATAAATGAATATTCGCGCAAGTTTGACGTAACACCACCCCAAGAACTGGATCATTTAATGATAAATTTTGGCGTGGGCGATTCACTGCGTGTCTTTCTCTGGTATGGCGAAAACATTGCCGCATACAGACTTATTTATGAAGCAGAAGTCGATACAGACCCGCACAATGAGCTTGCCGACGCCGTGGCAGAAGCTTGCACTTGGATTTTACAAAAGCCTAGAGACAAAACTTTGCCCGAGTATCTAGCCAGTCTAGGTCGGTAATTTCTCTTTTTCTTGCGCTTTCAATTTAATAGTCTGACCGCCTCTATTGAAGCCTTCCATCATTTCAATTGGAATGGGCAAAATGACTGTTGCTTTGGCATCGCCTGCAACTTCGACCATGGTTTGAAGCTGTCGTAATTGCATGGCACCCGGAGCAGACGCAATCAAGGTTGCAGCTTGAGCCAATTTTTCTGCCGCTTGCAATTCGCCTTCAGCAGCAGTGATTTTAGCTCGTCGCTCGCGCTCAGCTTCAGCTTGTCTGGCCATGGCTCTTTGCATAGACTCTGGCAATTCGACGTCTTTCACTTCTACAGCGGTGACTTGAATGCCCCAGCCTTCAGTTTGTCTGTCGATAATAGAACTCAATTTGGCGTTTATCACATCGCGCTCAGACAACAGATCGTCTAGTTCGTGCTGACCAAGAACACTTCTAAGTGTAGTTTGTGCAATCTGGTTTGTTGCTGTGTACCAATCTTCTACCTTAGTGACGGCCTTCAGGGGGTCAACGACCATGAAGAAACATACAGCGGCAGTTTTACAAGAAATATTGTCTTTGGTGATCACTTCTTGCATAGGAATTGCCATGGTCACGACGCGCAAGTCCACTTTCTTTTCGCTCTGGACAACGGGCCAGAGATAAACAGGACCTGGACCTTTGACGTCTGTAGCCTTACCCAGAGTAAAAATGACCAGGCGGTCATACTCCTTGACCAGGCGGATACCAGAAAGCATAAAGAGCCCGATTAACCCGACGCCAATGGTGAAAAAGTCCATCTCATTTTCCTTGTTAAAGACTAAAGACCAGTTGATCAAATCACAACTTAACCTTGGCCTTTAATACCAATATATTAGGGGCTTGAAACCTATGATTTGCGCTTGAGACGAGCCAGGAAAAACCCTGAGAAGCCTTGCATAGTAGGCAATAGCTGAATTTTGCCAGAATTCAAGTCGAGATCGAAAGGAGCACTTTTAAAAGCCGAAACGATATCGGTTAACGGTTCAAATTCGAAGTTAGAATTATTGGCCATGAATTTATCTATAATTTGCTCGTTTTCTTCTTTTTCCACCGAACAAGTAGAATAGACAAGTATCCCACCAGGTTTTACTAAGTCGGCAGCGTTATTAAGCAGCTCCATCTGTAAATCAGAAAGGCTTTTTATGTCTTCTTCGCGTCTGTGATAACGCAAGTCGCTTCGTCGATTCAAAACGCCAGTACCAGAACAAGGTGCATCAACAAGTACTTTGTCTGCTTTGGTATCCAGCTTGAGATTGCGTCCATCTCCTTCTATCACTTCGACATTTGTAATAGACAGACGTTGTCTGTTAGTTTTAAGTACGCTTAGTCTTTGCTCAGACTTATCGACTGCAAGAATTTTGCCTTTGTTTTGCATCATCTCGCTCATGTGCAAAGTTTTGCCGCCTGGCGCTGCACATAAATCTATTACTAAATCGCCAGCTTTAGCACCGACTGCGTATGAAACGAGCTGAGAGGCTTCGTCTTGAATGCTAAATAAGCCTTCTGCAAAACCAGGCAATTTCTCAAGCGGTCCGCGAAATTTGCCTTTGGATAAAATACGAACACACGATGGCACCACATTTGATGCTTCGACCACTAAGCCTGCTTGTTGCAAAATTGTTAGAACTGCTTTTACTTCAACTGCATTTTCATTGACACGCAAACACTGCTTGGGACTAGACTGGCTGTAAGCAAGCAATGAAATTGTTATTTCCAGTCCATAAGCATCGATCCAGCGCTGCACTATCCACAGTGGCATCGAATAATGCTCGGACAAAGCTTCAGGATCTTTACTTACAAAAGAAGTGTCAGCGGTATCGTCTTTGATGCCGTGCTCGTCTCTTACTTTGTCTACGTTTCGCAAAATATTGCGCAAGACGGCCTGAGTAAAACTTGATAGTCCACTGTGACCACACATTCTTGCAACAGACGTAGAAGTGCTAAGTACGGCGGATGCTGGCATCTCTTCCATGAATAATAACTGATAAGTTCCAAGGCGCAATACATTTAAAAGTACAGATGTCATTTTTTCAAGCGGACGGTGCGAATGTGCTTTGATAGTCTTGTCTAAAACACTCAAATTGCGCAATACGCCTTGCACCAGGTAGGTGACGAACGCCTTATCACGCGAAGACATTTTGCTTTCTCTTAAAGAGGCCGCAAGCACACTTTGAACATAGCTCTTTTCTTCGTTTGTGCGCAGCAAAACTTCAAGCGCCAGTTTTCGCGATTCGACACCTTTAGCTTTGTGTTCGCGATTTTTCATCTATGCTTTGACTAAACAATCGTTTGAGGCAAGATGCACGCCATTAGCCCAATCTTGAGCTTTCATTTTAGGCTTGCCTGGCGGCTGTACCTGACAAAGTTCAATTAATTCAGATCCGTTATTGCCACACACTGCATAAATTTTGTGATTGAAACTGATAATTGTTCCTGGTGTTTTCTTGTCTGTATCTATATCAATATTTTCTTTAACTATTTTAGTCTCCCACACTTTTAGTGGTGCCCCGCGAAACTGGCATACAGTGCCAGGCCAGGGAACTAAACCGCGCACTGTGTTGTGAATAGTTCGCGCCGCCCAGGTCCAATCAATGTTTGCCATTTCTTTGTCAAGCATAGGTGCATAAGTAGCTTCGCTATCGTCTTGAACAACTGGTTTGACTGACCCATCAGCTAGACCTTTGAGAGTAGAAATAATTAGTGGCGCACCAGCTTTAGACATGTGCTCGGCTAAATCAACTGCTGTCCATTCTGGTTGTATTTCAAACTCGCATCGCTCTAACATATCGCCTGTGTCAACGCCGGCATTGGCACGCATAGTGGTTACACCAGTTGTTTTTTCGCCGTTAATAATAACCCAGTTTATTGGAGCAGCGCCTCTATATTTGGGTAAAAGCGAGCCGTGAAAATTTATGACACCATGTGGCGTCATTTCCAAAACGTCTTTTTTTAGAATTTGTCCAAAAGCCACCATCACCATAGCGTCGGCATTCTTTGCTCTCATTTGCTCGACTATTTCAGGTGATTTTGATAATTTTTCAGGTTGCCACAAAGTGATTTTGCCTTCTGGGTCAAAGCGCTTTAAAGCTTCTTTCACCGCAGGTGCAGAAAGCTTATTGCCTCTGCCTTTTGGTCTATCAGGCTGGCATAATACACCGACTATTTCGAAAAACTTGTCGGCGAAAAGAGCTTCCAGTGTGGGAACTGCAATTTCGGGAGTGCCAAGAAAAATTACTTTCATCTCAATTTTAATCCTGATAATTGGGTCTTATTTTTTTTAAAACAGATAAAAGTTTGTCATAATCGGCTCTAAAAGAATTAGACAAAAAACGACCAGCACCAACCAAAAAATCGCGCTGTAAAAGCCTATCTTGACCATATGCAAGAGAGCAGGCTTCGCGAATGGTGGCGGACAAAAGTTCGTCATCTGGAACTTGTGTGACTTGTGCCAAATGACGTAAAAATTCAAAATCTTTAGTTAGAAGTGCCACTTCATCACCCTTTGCCTCAAAAACAAAATCGTGCACATCAGGCGGTTGAGGAGGTAAATGAGTGAAGATTTTTCCATTTCGACTGTGACCGACAATGGCTGCACTCACTTCTGTTTTTAATAGTGAAAAAACTTGCGGCTGCTCTATTTGTAATTGAGCGCGCGTAAGTCCAAGGGCTGAAGGCTTATGCACATTATCTAAAGGTCCAGTAAGTACATTGAATGTCACTGCAAAAATATGAAGTGGTGCGTCTGGTTCGCCCACTTTCAAAAAACTGCCAAAGCGTGGCTTGACTGGAAAATCGAGTCCGCCACCGCCAAGACATTCAGCCTTAAATTCGGTGATTGACGAGTTAATGACCTCGGCGACTGGTTTTAATTCCTCAGTCGGTTGGAGTCGGTTGGTCTTCATTGGGAGTAAAGTTTTCCATTTCGTGCTCGTCGGCTGGGTCGTCTACCGATCTGCCTTGAGATACGCTGATTGTAGTTTTATCGCCTTCCTCAGCCATTGTTATGTTTATTTCGAGCTTGTCTTTGTGACCCGAGATATTGACTGAGCGCGGCTGTTCGTCATCGTCGTCTACTGTATAGCCATTTGATTTAAGTGCAGTTGTATACCACTCTGTCACTTTTTGCATTGAGTCTGTACTAGTCATAGACAGATACTTAGCTTCTTCGCCTTCTTTGTCAGATGCGCTCGACATGCCTGCCATTTTCGACTCTGGATAAACGAATGGTTTTAATTCGCCTGGCACACCATTCTTGTCTTCACTAAAAGTGGTGGTCATACCGGAAGAATCGTAAGTAACTTTTTTATCATTGCCACAACTAGAAAGAATGAGCAGAGACCCAAGCACCGCAAGCGGCACCATATTTAATACCAACGATTTGAAGTAGTGTTTTTGCAATTTAAAAACCTGTAAGTTCAGCAAGCGACATCTGATGATGCCAAGACATAATTTTATCGCCAGCGTCTGTCAAAAGTCTATCAAGCTCTGTGTATACATGCCAACCTTAGCTTGACCAAGGTTGGTGTAACTAGGGTAAAATAAATTTGGCGGCGGCATAGCCAAGTGGTAAGGCAGAGGTCTGCAAAACCTTTATCCCCCAGTTCAAATCTGGGTGCCGCCTTATTTTCACCCTTATTTCATGATAAAATACCAAAACTAAGGACAGTTGGCGCAGTTGGTAGCGCATCACTTTGACATAGTGGGGGTCACTGGTTCGAATCCAGTACTGTCCAAATTTTTATGATGAAACGTCGAGAATTTCTAAAACTGTGCTTGGCAAGCGGGCTTGGTCGGTCATTGTCGCTTTTTGGTCCTGCTTTTGTTAACCAAAGTTACCAAAACAATTCGCTTAAACAACCCTTCTCAATTATCCATTTAGACGGCGGAAACGACGCTTATAACACTGTCGTTCCTATCGATATGGCTGAGTACTATAGGCAACGTCCAAGCCTTGCCCTTGCGCCTGGCTCGCTACTCTCTTTGTCCAGTTCTAAATCTACTTCAAAGTCATATGGGCTGAATCCTGCCCTCAAACATTTGCACAAAAGATTCAATCAAGGTCATGTGGCCATTTATCTTGGAATTGGCTATCCAAATGTAAGCTTCTCCCACCATAGAGCCAGGCAAGTTTGGCAAACGGGTGAGCCTGAGCAAATTAGCGACGATTTTTGGGCGCACAAACGTCTCAATTTAAAACTTAAACCGATATCGGTTTACGATTTTGATACGCACATCGATCAAGTGGAAAAACATGGCAAGGCCTTGCTTAATTTGGACAAAAAAATTGGCCAATTAGACAAGAAAGGACTTTGCTTTATTTATTCTGAAATGGGTCGCAGCCTCAAAGAAAATAGCGACAAAGGCACAGACCACGGGCATAGCAATCTAGCTTTTCTTGTTGGAGAAAATGTGCGTGGTGGCATATATGGTGACTACACCAATCACGAAAACGAGTTTGTTACTGATCTCAGAGAAGTTTATTGTGAAATCGAAAAGTTAATGACTTAAAAATCTGGTCTCTTTTATGGATCTGGCGGACCATCCAAATTTGAATGTTTCATGCACCAGAATTTACGCTCGAAGTCCCACATATTTTCGTTCTTCCAGTTTTTCAAAAGAACTTTTACTGTCCAGGCCCCCTCTTTGTCCAGTTTCATTTCTGGACTGAAAACATAGTGACCTTTATAAACATCATCGGGATTATTGGCTGAAAATTCGCGTGAGAGCACTTCGCGACCGGTCGGGTCGACTATATTCACAAAGCCCTTATACTGACGGCGCTCAAAAGGGGTACCAAAGCCAATGACACAAGCACATTTCATCTCGACTGGTAACTCTTCAAGGGCGAAGACGTCAATCAAGCCGTTTAGGTCAAGCCTGCCATCGTCGCCATGTTCGGCGTTTTGGCAAAATAGAATATAACCGCTGTGCAGATACTTCATGACTTCCTCTTTTAATCAGGACTAGAATGTTAACCCATTGAATGGGTCTAGTCCAATTAAGTGAGGAAGTCAGTGAAGGTTATTTCCTAAATTGCAAAGAACTATCTGCTAGATGTTTTGCCCGAAGCCATGATTGTAGTCGAAATGGCTTGAGGTACTTCTTCGTAGCGATAGAATTCCATCGTGAATGTACCTTGACCTTTGGTCTTGTTTCTCACGTTGGTGGCATAACCGAACATTTCAGAAAGTGGAACTGTCGCTCTCACTTTGGAAAGATTCTCTACAGTGTCCATACCTTCGATACGACCACGTCGTGAGGATAGGTCTCCTATAACGTCGCCCATGAATTCTTCGGGTACTTCGACTTCTACTTTCATCATTGGCTCAAGCAAAATTGGCTTGGCTTTCATGAAACCGTCTTTAAAGCCGATACTACCAGCGGTTCGAAACGCCATTTCATTAGAGTCAACTTCGTGGTACGAACCTTCGACCAATCTAACCTTGACGTCAATAACTGGATATCCAGCCAGTATTCCGCCAGCCATTGCTTCTTTGACACCGATCTCAACTGCTGGAATGTATTCTTTTGGAATAGAACCGCCAACAACTTTGTTTTCGAAAATAAATCCAGTTCCATTTTCAAGTGGTTCCAGCTCGAGTACGCAATGTCCGTACTGACCGCGACCACCCGATTGACGGATGAATTTACCTTCGCATTTGACTTTGTTTTTGATGGTTTCTCGGTAAGCAACTTGTGGTTTGCCTACGTTTGCTTCAACTTTGAATTCGCGAAGCAGACGGTCGACGATAATTTCCAGGTGAAGTTCGCCCATACCGGCAATGATGGTTTGACCTGTTTCATGGTCAACTGACACCTTGAAGGTTGGATCTTCTTCAGCCAGTCGTCCAAGTGCAATACCCAATTTGTCGGCATCGCCTTTGGTCTTAGGTTCGATGGCAACCGAGATTACAGGCTCTGGGAAGTTCATCGATTCAAGAATAATCGGGTGCGATTCAGCGCAAAGTGTGTCACCGGTGGTGGTGTCTTTCAAACCAACAGCAGCTACGATGTCACCAGCAAGAGCTTCTTGCACATCTGTTCTCTGGTCAGCTTGAAGTTGAACCAGACGGCTGATGCGCTCGCGCTTACCTTTAGTTGAGTTGTAGACATATGAGCCCGCAGTCAGAGTTCCGCTATAAACGCGAATAAAGGTCAGTTTACCAACGAAGGGGTCGTTCATGACTTTGAATGCAAGGGCAGATAGCGGTTCTTTAGGATCGAACTTACGTGTTTCTTCCACGCCATCTGGATTAAATCCAGCGATGGATGCAACGTCGATTGGTGAGGGCAAGTAGTCAACAACAGCATCAAGCAAGGCTTGAACACCTTTGTTTTTGAAAGCAGAGCCGCAAAGCATTGGAATAATTTTGTTGTCGCAAACAGCTTTGCGAAGCGCAGCTTTGATTTCTTCGTTAGAGACTGACTGTCCTTCGAGATATTTGTTCATCAAAGCATCATCGGTTTCGATTATGGCTTCTTCTAATTGATGGCGATATTTTTTGGCTTCTTCAAGATAATCGGCAGGAATCGGACCTTCGGTAATCTTTTTGCCCAATGGGTCATCTTCTTCATAGAAGACAGCTTTCATTTCAACTAAATCCACAAGACCCATGAACTGACCTTCTGCACCAATTGGAATTTGAATTGGGTGTGCATTAGCCCAGGTAGAGTGCATACCAGGAAGATTTTCTTTGACTTGTTTTACAACTTTGAAGAAGTCTGCACCGTTTCTGTCCATTTTGTTGACCAGAACCATACGGGGCACAGAGTAACGATTAGCTTGTTTCCAAACTGTTTGTGTTTGAGGTTGTACACCGCCAACAGCGCAAAGAACGATGATAACGCCATCGAGAACGCGCATGGAGCGCTCAACTTCAACTGTGAAGTCAACGTGCCCGGGGGTGTCAATTAAGTTGATATGTTTGTCTTTCCACTTGCTGGAAATAGCAGCAGCGGTGATAGTGATACCGCGTTCACGCTCTTGATCCATCCAGTCGGTGACTGATGTGCCTTCATGCACTTCGCCCATTCTGTGAATGAGACCAGAGTAAAAAAGAATACGTTCAGTGGTTGTGGTTTTGCCTGCATCAATGTGAGCGGCAATGCCCATATTCCTGATTTGAGTTAGATCTGTTTTCGACACTGAACCCTTCCTTTCGCTAGATACTTCCATGCTGGCTTTCCTTTATACCAAAACAACCACCTCTTGAAAATATCACAAGAACTAGGTTAGAACTAAGATTCTGCATATTTCGTTTAGAAATGATTGTGCTTTTCTTTACAAAGAAACACCACGTAAAAAGTGCAATGAGCAAAGCTTAAGCTCTGCTCACTACGATTTTTTCAAAACTAATTTTTTTGCTCTACTTATTAATAACGGTAGTGCGCAAAAGCTTTGTTGGCTTCAGCCATTTTGTGTGTGTCGTCACGCTTTTTAACTGAGGCGCCAGCTCCGTTTGAAGCATCGATAAGCTCAGCAGAAAGACGCTCTGAAAAGGATCTACCACCGCGCTTGCGGCTGTTGGTGATGATCCATTGGGTCGCAAGTGCAACGCCTCTAGACGATTTTACTTCTACAGGGACCTGATAAGTAGAACCGCCAACACGACGAGCTTTGACTTCAACTAAAGGTGTGACGTTTTTCACAGCTTTGTTGAAAATATCAAGCGGCTCTTGTGCTGTTTTTTCTTGAATTAAGTTGAGAGCGGAGTAGAACAGATTTTGAGCTGTGCTCTTTTTACCGCGCTGCATCATACGATTGACAAAGCGTGACACAAGCTGGCTGTCATAAACAGGATCTTGTGGTGGCACTCTTTTGATAGCAGCTGAACGTCTGGACATGAACTTATTTCTCCAATTCTCTATCTAATTATTTACTTCTTTTTGCCAGTAGCAGCAGGAGCAGCACCTGGTTTAGGACGTTTGGTGCCATATTTGGATCTGCCTTGAGCGCGGTCTTTGACACCAGCGGTATCAAGTGCACCACGCACGATGTGATAACGAACACCCGGCAAATCTTTCACTCTTCCGCCTCTTACTAGCACGACACTGTGCTCCTGGAGGTTGTGTCCGACACCTGGAATATAGGCTGTGATTTCCATCCCATTGGTCAAACGGACTCTGGCAATTTTTCTCAGAGCCGAATTAGGTTTTTTAGGTGTGGTTGTCTTCACTTGTGTGCAGACGCCACGACGCTGGGGGCAAGATTTGAGTGCCGGTGACTTAGTCTTGAATGTGACCTTTTGTCTCTCACGGCGGATAAGCTGATTAATGGTAGGCACCACGATCTCCTGAATTCTAAAGTGCGCCCGGTACATAGCCTCGCGGCTCTGATTTGTAAGGCAACGGGCTCATAGCAAATCAGGCTTAGAGTACCAGATTCTGCACCCATTTGGGAATTGAAGCCTCGAATATTTCTATATGCTTTACAAATCGCTTAAATTAAGAATCAGTTAGAATCCGTTATATATGGAATGTTGATTGCCGGTTTGCCCATGCTTGGCAGTGTGACGGTCGGATCGAGCCTGAGACGTTTTTTCTTCTTGGCTCGCAACCATTGCTCTTTGGCCATTAGATAACAAGTGGTACTTGGCTCTAAGCCAAGTTCTTTCAGCGCGGTAATCACATTGTCTTGAAAATCAAAAACCTTGATAACGACCATTCCTTGCATCTGAGCTTTGATTGTAGTTCCAACCACAAAGTTAACAAGGTCACAAGCCAGATGCGACCAACCTGAATTCACATAGAATTCAAGCAGGTGGTCACCATTTTTAGAGGTCTTCACTCTGGCAGCACACGGAATGACCTGCCTGTCAGTCTCTTCAGTCACCCAAAATAGGTCATTTTGGGCCAACTTGAAGCGGGACTTGTCCATTTTTACATCATTTATACGATAATCTTCCGGCACAAAATTGAAGACGCGACGTTCTTCTGGTGGAATGATTTCTTGGTGCAATTCAAAGATTTTGTGGCTGTCTGCCGGTTGGGCAAAGCGAAAAGCGCTAAAGTCAACATCGCCATAACTTACCTCCGGGGGTGTGTAATCGATTGGCACCTGGTAATAACTGACTCGACTGCATCGTCTAAACCCGCACGAAACTAAAAGGGATATGGCTGAAGAGTTTTGATTGGACACTTCGCACAAAAAATGACTTATCCCCTGACCGCCGAATAAGGCAAGGGCATAACGCAATAGTTCTTCAGCAATACCACGACCTCTGTGTCTTGGATGCACTACTAATTGATTGACCTGCCAGGTATGGTTCGATTTTCCAAGCGAATCAAGAGCAATGATGCCAAGCACAGTGTTATCTTCTTTGGCAAGATATACAGAGGATGTACGATGAAATGCAATAGGCACCCAGTGCTGCCAAAAACTCATTTTGGCTTCATTGACCTTTTCTTCTGAAATAAAAGCATCGAAAGGAACCGGCTCTTCCTGATAACGCAAAAGTGCGCGCACCTGCGCGGCGTCATTTGGAAAAAATGGAACGATTTTGATCACTTTTTCAACAAGCCTCTTGAAAAGATCTTAACATGGTCTGTCAATAAGTGCGGTTGTGTATTAGAACGAGCAGTCAATACCGTAAAGTAGATAGATGCCTGCCTCTAAGAAACCTGACAAGAAAAAAACTGACAAAGACAAATCTGAGTCCGAATTCAAAGTCGTGGCTCAAAATCGTCGAGCACGCCATGAGTACACCATTATTGACTCGATGGAAACGGGTATTGAACTTGTCGGCACTGAAGTCAAATCGATTCGTCAAGGCAAAGCAAGCTTGCAGGATGCTTTTGCTCGAATTGAGGGAGGAGAGGTTTATCTATACAACTGCAATATTGCTGTATATGAATTCGGCAACCGCTTCAATCATGAGCCTTTGCGCAAACGCCGCCTGCTCTTGCAAAAAAAGCAAATTTTAAAACTTAAGGCCCAGTCTAAGGAAAAAGGATTAACCCTAGTTCCGCTTAAGCTCTATTTCAAGAGGAACTGGGTCAAAGTAGACTTAGCTCTAGGCAAGGGCAAGCATTTATATGACAAACGTGAAACCATTGCCAAACGCGATACTAAACGCGAATTGGATAGACTGGCTAAATCTAGAAGATAGGAGAGGCAATCGAGTGAAAGATTTATGGCGTGTGTTAGCAACAATTTGCTTGCTCATATTCAGCCTTTCATTTACGCAATTGAGTTGTCTGGCTAAAAATGCCACTCCTCTAGCCGTTCTTAAGAGCACCACTAATGTCAATTCGTATCAAGATCAGCATCTTGGCACATATGACGACGACTATAATCTATTTAAAAACGTCCTCAACAATGCCAACCTCCATTTTGATGAAATAACCGAAAATGACGCTTCAGGCGGAAAAGCATCGCTTGGAAAATATAGAGCCATTATTATTCCTCTATGTGTAGATGTATCACCTGAAACACAAAACGGATTAGTTGAATATTGTCGCTTTGGCGGAAAGCTCATCGTGATGGACGGAGGCGGTGTGCAATCACAGCGCGCTCAGGCACTTTCAGCCCTTGCCGGTGTGTCTGTCAATCAACAGCAAGTATTTAAAAACAGAAATAAACTGGTCTGGACTGATACTCCACTTCCAATGCAAGAAGAGTTTGCTGTTGGCACCATGGTGGCAAATCTGGTTTTGACACCAGACACAAAAAAATTAGCAGTATGGCGTGGAGCGGACGAAAAGTCTCAAGACACAGGCGCTGCGATAGTCAAAAAGTCACAGGCAGCCTACATGGGTTGGGTCCTTGGTGTACAGGGTGACATCACAGCAAACGCTCGATTTCTGGCTATGACTTTAGACGAACTGTCACCAGGAATTACTCAAGAAGCGGCTGTACAAATAAGTTTTGCTGAGTATCAAACTATCGGCGAAGAACTTACTTTCTTGTTTAACAGAACTGACGAAGCAATAAAAACCGCTAAACAAGCCGAGTTTGCTGTACCTATTAGCCAGATTGAAGAAAGTTTCAGTAAAGCACAAGAGCAAGCAAAATCATTTCATTCGGCTTACAAAGAGCGTCGCTTTCAAGAAGCCGACGAGCATTTAGGCAAAGCTCGCGAATTGTACGCACTTTCTTTTGGTCAGGCAATGCCTGTGCGTCCGGTCGAAGCCCGCTCTGTATGGCTTGATCGCGGGACTATAGTAGCAACAAAAAATGCCAAAGGCATGGCAGATTTAATTGCGCGCTTAAAACAGTCGGGCATCAATATCATTTATTTTGAAACTAACAATGCCGGCTTCACAATGTATCCAAGCAAATTGACCGATCAAAATCCTGAGACTTTAAGCTGGGATCCACTTGGTACAGCGTGTAAAGAAGCAAAAAAACATGGCATGGAAATTCATGCCTGGCTCTGGATTTTCAACGTAGGCAATATGAGACACAACCCAATCATTGGCAAAGAAGCCGATTATCCAGGTCCAGTGCTCTCACGCAAACCGATATCATGGGCAATGGCATACAGTAATGGTGCTCTAGTTCCACCCAAACAAACAGAATTCTGGATCGATCCTTCTAATAAGGAATGTCGCCAGTACGTCAAAGATCTAATTAGCGAAGTTGTAACCAAATATCCAATAGACGGAATTCAGCTCGATTACATTCGTTACCCTTTTAACAACAAAGGCGCTGAAATGGGCTTCAACTGGCTGTCTCGCCAGAAATTCGAGCAAGAGACCGGTCTCAATTTAGATCGATTCGACGAAAATACCAGAGAAGTTTTCATGGCATGGAAAGTGCATCAAGTAAGCAGCTTCGTCAAAGAATCTAGAGAGCTTTGCAATTCGCTCAGACCAGGGCTTCGAATATCAGCCGCTGTCTACGCCTTTCCAAGACGAATGCGCATTGGTGCCATACAACAAGAGTGGGAAACTTGGGTAGCAAACGGCTGGATTGATACGCTCAATCCAATGACGTATGCATCCACTGCCCAAAACTTGACTGTGATGGCAGACTACTGCCGCGAAAGTACGTCCGATAAAGCGCTTGTATATCCAGGATTAGCTATTATGCGTATAGACACGGCGGGTTTAATTGAACAGTTAGACTCGGCGCGAGCAACCGGAACTCTTGGTACCACCATGTTTGCAGTAGCTCACCTAGATGACAAAAAATTGAATGTATTGAAGATGGGTCCTTATCGTCGTCAAACTTTATTGACGCCACAATCGGAACCACTTCGAGCCAGTCGATTTTTATTCGACGATTTTGTAGCAATGCTCAATCGTTATTTGCAGGATCCACGTGGGCATATCCTCTCGGATACTGCCAGCACAAACGACGTTTTGTCTCAAATTGAAGTGATTCAAAAAACGATGCACGCCCTAAAAAACAGCTCAAGTGCGTCCGAAATTGATTCAGTCAACAAAGATATTGAGCGTTTGCACAACACGGTAAAAGAATGGCTCAGGCTGGAAGCCTTTATTCAACGAGGTTACAGGGCTCAATACATTGCCAATTATCTTGGACAAGTTGAAGCCATACTTTCATATGCTTCACACAAAGCGAAAGTACAGTCATCATCCGTAGTATCGCGTCAGAGTAATTAGACTAGAAAAGACCAAGAAAAGACCATGTACGTGAATTCAAGACACACGCTAGTCTTATTGTCCGCTTTTTCGCTCTCGCTTGCATCAAATGCAACCTCGGCTAAAAGCTCATTGCGCCAGAATGCGACATATCAAAATTGCGATAGCGGTCAATTATTCAAAACGCGCAAAGCTGAAAGAGAGCGGCTTGTAGACACTATTTGGAACAAGCCTACTCATCAATACAAATATGGCGACCAATTTACTATTACTCTAGTTCCCAAGCAAAAGTCTTTTGTCTACTTGTTCTACATCAGTCATGATGACAAAGTGATGGCAATTTATCCCTCACGCATGACGCATAAGCACACTCCAGGCTCTCACGAGCCAATGGAAATCAGTACCATAAAATCTTCAAAATGCGAATACGCTCTTAGAGTAGACGCCACTCCTGGAAGAATGGTTTCAGCAGCTATTGTAGACAATGAGCAGGGAAAACTATTGCGCGACAGACTGATTAATGCGGCCGATTGGGCTGCAATTGAACCGCTTGAACACACACTCAAACTAAGTGGCGATGAGCTTCTTTCGCGCCTGAAAGAGTTGTCGACTCAAAATGGCGAAGCAGTTTTTTACTCGATAGAAGATGCGCCCAAAGCCAAGCCTACAACTGGTGCAGAATCTAGTGGCTCAAGCTCTTAGTTGTTTTTGAGACTTAGGATTTAGTTGTAGCCTGACAAACACCCAGACGAGTAAGCTGGGCGAGAATGCGATGCTTCAATTTATAAAAGGTTTTCAAACGCTCAAAATCATCGACTGCACCTTTCACGCGCAGACTAAGCAATTTGTTTTGTCCTTCTCGCAGCGCTTTTCTTGTGGGCATCGCTTCTTGGTGTTCGACTGAAACCCAATATTGCATCTGCGGTTCTTCAAGAAACAGTTTTCTTAAAACCGCATCATCAAAGAGCGCTTTTACTTTTGCTTCGTCAGAACCTTTGATCATGAATGCTTTATCGAAGTCTTCGTGTCCGACCACAATGTCCTGAACACCCAAAAGCTTGGTTAAGCCGTGATACCAGGATTCTGGATAAAGAGCGAATTTAAAATCGTCGGTGCCAATGATACTGGTTTCGACTGTTGTGTGCTGGTCAGATTTAAGCTTATCGTCGCCTGGAACCATGGTGTAGAGCAGTTCCCAATCAGTGCCATCTACAGGCATAGACATGGTCAGTTTTGAAGTGCTCGAATCTGGATTGGGATCATCAATCTGAGCGTTAAATTCCTCAGAAAATTCAAACCAAACCTGTTTCCAACCAAAAATTCTACTATGCAGCTTCACGACGCCTTTCCTCTAAAAATGAATCAACTTGTATTTATACCATCTACAAGTTTAAACTTATGTTTCATCTAAAAAAGTTGCAACATTGAATACGACCCTAGACAAACGCCCTGTAGCGCCCCAAAGCCTTCCAGAAGCTGACAAACCTAAGTTTGACGACACACTAGTCACAGGCAATCTGTGGCGTGCATGCTGGGTTATGGCCTGGCCACTTTTGATTGCCACGATTGCAAACTCGCTTGTCGGTATATGCGATCTTTATGTCGCTGGATTTTTAGGCACTTCAAGTCAAGCCGCTGTGGGAATCTCTGAGCACATAGCCTTTTTTGCCATGCTCCTCATTATGGGCGTTAGCATGGGAACGACAGCCATCGTTTCTCGATTTTGGGGCGAAAAAAATTACGAAGAAGGAGTGCGGTTCACCGCCCACTCCATTCTATTTTCATTTTTGTTCGGCATTGTTTTATCTGTGGCTCTGCTTGTATTTGGCATCATGTCACTTTCGATGTTTTCAAACTCGCTTGAAGTTCAAACATTAGCCAGACAATATTTATGTATCTATAGTTTTTATATCATTCCATTTAGTATTGTTTCGGTGATGAATTCTGCACTTCGCGCAAGCGGAGATGCAAAAACTCCTTTGGTTTTGGTTGCCTGTTTTACGTCTCTTACAGTTCTTGGCGATTTTTTGACAGTAGTTTTGCAGTGGCCAATTCCCAATCTAGGCATACAGGGCATTGCAATCTCGGCTGTGTTTGCCTCTTTTACCTCATCTCTTGTAGGCATAGTGCTTTTACAGCGCTCGAAACTGGCGCCCTCATTTCACCACTTTATGCCACTTGAAATTGATCGCATCAGACGCGTGGTTAAAATTGGTGTGCCCTCAGCACTTCAAAGACTTGGTTGGGCAACCAGTTTGTTCGTGCTCTATTTTATTTTGTCAAAATGCGATTCGCCCACACCAGCTCTTGCTGCTCTTGCAGTCGGCATGCGTATCGAAGCTTTACTTTTCATGCCAATCATGGCACTCAACATGGCTGTATCTTCCATAGTGGGACAGAATCTTGGCGCAAAGAAAGTAAAACGCGCTTATCAAGCTGGAGTCAAGATGGCTACGGTGGGCTTCTGGAGCCTGACTGTGCTTGGCGCAATAATGTTCTTGCTTGCAGACAACATCGCTTCTTGGATCAGTCAAGACCAAGTTACTGTTCCGCATATTGCAAGCTATTTGCGTATAGCCGCTTTCTGTGAGCCTTTTCTTGCATTAGCCATGATCTTATCTGGTGCACTTCAAGGTGCTGGCGACACCAAATCTCCAATGTGGATTACTATTATTTGCAATTGGCTTATCAGATTACCGCTTGCTTACTGGCTTGTACTAGGACTCGATATGGGACCAAGCGGTGCATGGCTTGCGATGACACTATCTGTAGTTATGTCAGGCATCTTCACTGCTATGCGCTTCAAGTCTTTGACCTGGACTCGTCAGAGGGTATAAGTTCAACAAAAATGCAAATACGAACCAGGAGATGAGCCTTACATGCCCAGCTCCAAAATTGTATTCGAAAATACCAGCGACGCTTAGCGAAACCAAGGCACCAATTACGCCAAGCCCAAGCGCTTTGTCGAGACCATTTGTACCAATGAACCAGTTGGACATGCCCAGATAAAAAGTCATTGCAAGCAAAATCAAATATATGCCAAGTCCTGGCAGACCAAGACATACTAGTAGATGCAGATAGTTGGAATGAGCATGGGTAAGATGTTCCGAAACACCCGGAACGATTGCTTCTTTATAGTTGAGCTTGGGGAAATTGTTTATCCCTCGCCCTAATATCGGCCCTTGATACCACATTCCATAACTTTCTTGCCAAATCGAAAGTCGCACTTGTGTGCTCGTGTCATTCTGGGCATTGGTCAAAAGCGGCTCAAGACGAGTCTTCACCACAGGCACAGTGAACCAGAGCAAACAAACAAGTGCAATACCAGAAAGCAAAGTTAAACCAAATAGTTTTCTCGATACAAAAAATGCCATCACAAGCACCGCCACAGCAATGCCAAGCCAGGCACTGCGTTCGCTTGCAAAAATGACACCAAGAAAATTCGCAAGCGTCAGTATTAACAGGACATATCTAGGTATAGGCAAATTTGCTTGCTTCAAGCCAAGACAAAGAGCCAGACTCATACAAGCAGTTACTTGCATTTCGCCGGCAAATGCCATTGGATTTTTGACAAATCCAGTAGCCTGCAAATACTGATATTTCTCGCCGGGATGAAAATTGAACAGTTGTTGAATCATGCCCCAGATACCATCTATGCCACCGGCGCACAAAAGTATCAATAAGACCCTCAGTCGTTCTTCGGGCATTCTACTCAAGGCATAATGAGCCCAAAAATAAACAAGCAGAGCTTTGAGACTGATTAAAGCATCGATACCGTCCGTGAAAGTGTGCCCGACCATACCCGATAAGAATACACACACAGCAAGCGCAAGAAGCGAGCCAGACAAAGGCGGAGGCGTATATTTGCGCTCTTTGGCAATCATTACCAAAGAAAGCGCTATACCCAACCCTAGCACCACCCACGGTATCGTTATGGGAAGGAAGACACAAACACTGTAAGCCCAGAGTAGATAACGCTGGCAAGCAATCATCAGCTATTTAAAGACCAGTTTTTCATTTTCATTACTTCGTACACTTGCTTGAGAGTAGCCTGTGCCACTTTGCGCGCTTTCTTATTACCGTGCTCAAGAATTTTATAAAGCTGTGCTTCGTCTTTCACTAATTTTTCGCGTCGCTCTCTTATTGGTGCAAAATATTCGTTGATTAATACAGCAAGATTTTTCTTACAATCGACGCAACCTATCTGTGCGGTCTCGCATTCTGTTTTAACTTTGAGCCAGGCATCGGATTCTTTGGGCAAAAATATGTTATAGAAAGGCCAAGGCACTTCACATAAATCGGTATGACCGGGATCCGATTTTGCAATTCTAGTACGGTCGGTAATCATTTTCTTGACTTTGGCTGCGGTATCTTCGGCGGTATCAGCCAGTTTTATATCATTGTTGAATGACTTGCCCATTTTCTGACCATCAATGCCTTTTAAAAGCGGTGTTTCGGTGAAACGTGGCTTAGGCTCGGGAAAAATTTCTTTGCCCTGTCCGTAAAGTGAATTGAATTTTCGAGCTAAATTGCGTGCAAACTCAAGATGCGATTCCTGGTCTTTGCCCACTGGTACAAGCTCACCTTTAAAAGATAATATATCGGCAGCCATAAGCACCGGATAACCAAGCATGCCATAAGTCAGCTTATCGTGAGCTTCTTCTTCGTTAGCCGCAAGCATTTTGACCATGTCTTTGAGCGTAGGCTCACGCTCAACCCAGTTTTGTTTGGTTAGCATTGACAAAAGCAAATGCAATTCAGCAATTTCAGGCACTCCCGACTGCACATATAAAGTGCACTGCTCCGGGTCGATACCAGCTCCCAACCAATCAAGTGCCACTTCTAGAACGTTGCGATTGATTTCTTCTGAATTCTCGTACTTGGTTGTAAGAGCGTGCCAATCAACAATTGAAAAATATGAGTCATACTGACTCTGAAATTCCACCCAGTTGACTAGTACGCCAAAATAATGCCCCAAATGCAAGCGTCCGGTAGGACGCATACCGGACATTATTCGTTTATTGTTTTTGACGGCAGATTCGCTCAATCTGACTAACTTTGTGTCTCAGATTTCGGTTTGTTTTTGCCTGCAGCAGCGATTGCTTGGCGGGTGGCTTCGAGTTTGCGACCAACTTTAGCTTTTCTACGAGCACGCTTTTCTCTGGCGTTGTATTTGTGAGTCATTTTTTCCTCTACGACAAAAAATATAAGATTGCAAACTATATCACAAAGTGCCCCTGGTGGCTCTCTTACTTGCTAGAGAAGCGATCTTGTTCTTGTTTAAGGCGGTCCATATCAACCGGCAAAAGATAGCCAGCTCCCACCAATAGCTTATCCAGCCCAATACCTTGACGACCGGCAATTGTAATCAAATCTTGCAATTGGTCGCCTGTAATTCGTCGCCTCTGAAGCAGATATTGCTCAAGCTCCATTTTCGCCATCACAAGTTCGATGGTAAGTGATATTACCGGGTCATAATGCGCAATTAGCTTTTCTTCCTGGCAATATCTATAAGTGGCAAGCACACTTGCTGCAGTGAGACTTGAATCAGTCAAAACCGAAACGAGGGTTTTGCCATTGGCAGTATCAATCAAAACCTGACGGACTAATTCGTGCAACTCGTCGTCTTCAAGGCGTTCTTTGCCCTCTTTGGTGACAGTGAAATTACTATTCAAAAGTCGTTCTATATCAATTGAGACAATAGGAAGAAGGTCTGTCAGTCGAGGATCGAACTCTTCGCCATTTTCGTCCACCAATTTTTCATCTTCACTATTACTGGCAGGAGAAGAAGAAGAGAGCACAGGTCTTTTAACTTCGTCACGGGTCAGTCCTGACACCGTATCTGGTGCTTGTGTTTTTACTGCCAATTCCGCTAATTTCTTGGCACCTTCTTTTTTGATTTCTTCATGCGTAGTCTTTTGACTCCTAGAATTGTCGCCATCTTCATTTGGAAGAGCTGGAATTTCCTGGGTATCGACGCCAATCATGGAGCCTGCTCCCTTTTTCAATTCGACATCCTGTGTCTTGCGCACTCGTCTTTGAACAGGCAAATTATCGCTTGAATTTTTTATATCTTCGGCTACTTGAGCATTAGTAATTAGCGGTCTTACTACATCTACAGAGCGTGTTACAAGCAATCGATAAAGACTGCTTAAAGCCGACTTCAAATCAAGATTCAATTCGACCATTGCCTGACGCATAGTGCGACCATCGGTGATCCAACCAATGACCGTAAAGTCATCTTTCAAAAGTGGCTCGCGCGTAAGCATCACTTGCCATTCTTGCGTTCCAAAATTGGCTGAAGGAACGATTTCGGTGTGCAAGCCCACATTGTTTTGTTTGAGAAAAGAACAATAGTAAGCAAGACTGGTTGGACTATCAAATTTGATATTCAAGTTGCGCTCTTTTTCAAACAGAGCAGTCTCACCGGCTGTATCAAGTCTCTCCACCCAGAATTCACCTTCGTCCCAAAAGAGCACCTCTGAAAGTGCTTCAACCCCCTCTAGGATGCCAAATGAAACAGATGCGACTTCGCCTTTAGAAACGAAAACATTGCAGACCTGTCCCATCCTTCTTATCTGAATGGAAAAAGATTTATTGGTTTCGTGGCAAAGCAGCTGCAGAAGTCCAGCTACGCTTGCGTCCGATAAGCTACCTTCCAACACTGACAGGTACCCTCTTGCACAGACGAACAATAATACTACTTGAGCATAATTTCAGGTCGCCCATTATTGGATGTCTACTCTCGCTTGCGCCTGGGCATATTTACAAAAGTTAATTCGAAGTCGGAACGCTACAGACTATGACTTATTGGGTAGATAAGTGGCATGAATCTTTTGAGTGGTAAAAAAGTGGGAGCTAAACCAAAAGCAAAATCGCGGGTCTCCGATGATTTGGCGGAAGACTGGACCGATTTAGACGCAGAAAGCGATCTCGAGCCCGAGGTCGAAGACGAAGTCGAGATTGAGGAAATTCCGATTCCCAAACGTGGTGATGGATTTACTGAAGATTCAGTGCGACTTTACCTGCGAGAAATAGGCCGTGTGCGCATGGTCAAGCCTGATGAAGAAATTGACCTTGCCAGGCGCATTTCGGAAGGCGATGCTGCTGCCAAACAAAAATTGATCCAGGCTAATTTGCGTCTGGTAATTTCTATAGCCAAAAAATATGTAAACAGAGGTTTGCCCTTCCAGGATTTGATTCAGGAAGGAAATCTAGGTTTGATTCGAGCCGCTGAAAAATTTGACCATACAAAAGGATTTAAGTTTTCAACTTATGCCACCTGGTGGATTAGACAAGCCATCAGCCGCGGTCTTGCTGACAAGTCGCGCACTATTCGTGTGCCTGTACATATGGTCGAATCGATGAATAAGCTCAAAAAAATGAGCGCAAAACTGTCACAAGATCTTGGCCGCCGCGCTACAGACGAAGAGCTTGCTCAGGCAATGAGTATACCTGTGAGCAAAATCCAAGAAATCCTAACTGCAGACCGCGAGCCAGTCTCAATGGAAATGCCACTCAATCGAGATGAAGAGACTTATCTTGGAGATCTGATTGAAGACTCAGATGCCAATCGTCCTGACAACATGACCGAAGATGAACTTTTACGTCAAGACATAGGCAGAATGCTCAGTCAGCTTACTCCCCGCGAGCGAGACATAATGCACTTACGCTACGGACTGGAAGATGGTAGACAGCGAACCCTTGAAGAAGTGGGCAGGCTTTTCAATATTACACGCGAGCGCGTGAGACAAATTGAGCACAAAGCCTTCAGAAAATTAAGACAGCCATCGTGGTCTAATAAACTCGTCGGTTATCTTGACGACTAAATTTCTTCTTTGCAATTAGATAAATTTCCAACTCCTGGGCTTTATACCTTGCTAGGGTTATAGCCTGCGGATTTAAGCACAACGGGCTTGATCGCTTGCTTCACAATATTGGACCGGGCCATGACGGAGCGATTGGCAATAGCTTTGGACGAATTGGTCTCGCTGGCTGAAAGCGGCGAGCGTCAACGCTTGCGCATTCTTATTAACGACATCAATCCCTACGACCTGGCTGAATATTTTCAAGAGATGGAGCCGCAACACAGGCTTTCTTGTTTCCGCTTGCTTGATCTAGATAATGCAAGCGCCGTCTTGACCGAACTTGAGCCACAAAATCAAAGAAATCTCTTAAAAGACCTAGGCAATTTGGGTGTAGTTCCACTCATCTCTAACATGTCTCCAGACGATGCTGCCGATATTTTGTCAGAATTATCTGAAGAAAAAGCGGCCGAAATCATCGAGCAAATCCCAGACATAGAAACTAAAGCTGACATCAAACAGCTTCTTTCTTTCGACGATGATACAGCAGGCGGCATCATGTCGACCGACTATCTATCTTTGTATTCGCGCATGACTGTAGGCGAAGCACTCGACTATTTACGCGAGCAATACGAAGATTTAGAAGAGGACATCTATGATGTTTATGTTGTAGATGAATCGAATTTTCTTGTGGGCGTGGTCAAAGTCAGAGAACTTATCACCACCGATGCTGGCACCACTATTGAAACAGTGATGGATAAAGACCTGGTCAAAGTAACTACCTTTGACGACCAGGAAGAAGCCGCGAAAAAGGTCGAGCGTTACGACTTGCACTCATTGCCTGTTGTTGATACCCAAGGCAAACTCTGTGGTGTAATCACAAGTGATGACATCATGGATGTGTTGCGCGAAGAGGCGACAGAAGATATTTATCAATCGTCTGGTATCAACGCCACCGAAGACGGAGAAGAGCTTGGCTCAAATGTACGCAAAGCATTTGCCGCAAGACTGCCCTGGCTTTTAATCACGCTTGGAATTGAAACCGGCTCCTGTACTGTCATTACTCACTTTGATGCAATTATTCAACAGACCGTTGCCGCTGCTTCATTCATGCCGCTTTTATCCGGTGTGACCGGCTCGGTTGCCACACAAAGCACATGTATTGTCATTCGAAGCTCTGGTGCTCGCGATACATTGACCGCTAAAATGGTGGCACGATATATTTGGCACGAAGTTAGAGTAGGCTTGCTGCTTGCTATTTGCTGTGGCGTATTTACCTTCATAGTTAGCTTGCTTGTAAGCAACTCGCATCACGAATTAGGTTTGGTGGTTGCCTGTTCTCTTGTCATTACAATGACTTTTGGAGTGACAGTGGGAACCGCTATGCCAATGGTATTTAAAAAAATCGGAATCGACCCAGCACACGCAAGCGGTCCATTCATAACAAGTTTGCTCGATGTATCTACAATGACCATTTATCTGACCATTGTTCACCATTTCTTATCGCACATAGTCTGAACACAAAATGGGAGACGCCATGAACACCAAAACACAAAAAGATCCCTATAGCGAACTGGAGCAAAAGAAAAAAGAAGCAGGTCTGGTGGATCAAAAAACTGTGGAAAAAAGGCATAAAGCTGGATACCTACACGCTCGCGAACGTATTGAACAATTGGTGGACCCCGATTCCTTTTTAGAAATCGACAGATACGCTCTGCACGAATGCGGTGATTTTGGTATGGAGGAGCGCAAGGCTTTTGGAGACGGTGTAATCACTGGACAAGCCAAAATTGACGGACGTCCTGTGTATTTATTTGCTCATGATGCCACCTTTGTCGGTGGCGCACTTGGTGAAGTGTTCGCACGCAAAGTCTGCAAAGTAATGGATCTTGCCAAAAATGCCGGTTGTCCCGTTATTGGTCTTAATGAAAGTGGCGGAGCCCGCATCCAGGAAGGCGTCAAATCCCTTGCCGGTTACGCTGACATTTTTTATCGCAACGTGCAATGCTCAGGTGTCATTCCGCAAATCTCAATTGTGTACGGCGCTTGTGCTGGTGGCGCAGTTTACAGTCCAGCCGTAACAGATTTCACCATCATGGTCAAAGACAAAAGTTTCATGTTTGTAACTGGACCAGAAATCGTAAAAACAGTTACTGGTGAGGAAGTTACTCTAGAAGATTTAGGTGGAGCAAGAGTGCATAACACCAAATCTGGTGTAGCTCAACTAATGGCTCAAGATGAAGCCAGCTCTTTTGCAATGGCTCGCCGTCTGCTTTCTTATTTACCAAGCAACAATATGGAACTGACTCCGCTTTCAAGCGAAGAGGTCGTACCGCCAAAAGGCGCTGGCGAACTACGTCAAGTAGTCCCAGTCGATCCCACCAAACCATATAATATGATTGACGTTCTTACTCGAATATTCGATGAAGAAAGCTTTTTCGAACTGTCTCCTTTGTATGCTGCAAATATTATCACTGGATTTGCTCGCTTAAATGGAACGGCAATAGCTGTTGTAGCAAACCAACCAAAATGGCTAGCCGGCTGTCTAGACATCAACGCTTCGACAAAAGCAGCTCGCTTTGTGCGTTTCTGCGACGCCTTCAATATTCCACTTATAACATTTGTAGACGTTCCTGGTTATTTGCCTGGCACCAATCAAGAATTCGATGGCATTATTCGCCATGGTGCAAAATTGCTTTATGCTTACTGCGAAGCTACGGTGCCTAAACTAACTGTCATCACTCGCAAAGCGTATGGCGGTGCATTCGATGTGATGGGTTCAAAAAATGTCGGTGGTGACTACAATTTTGCCTGGCCCACAGCAGAGATTGCTGTGGTCGGTGCTCAAGCAGCAGTAAATTTACTTTATAGAAAAGAAGTGAAAAACCAGGTCAAAGAATACCTTAGCGAGCGCGTTTCAGAATACAAAGACAAATTCGCCAATCCATACATTGCAGCCCAGTTAGGCTATGTAGACGATGTTATTTTGCCTGAGCAAACACGCGATCATTTGATTCGTGCCCTCGATATGCAGAAAAACAAAAGAGTCGAGCGCCCAGCACGCAAACACGGAAATATTCCACTCTAGATTTATAAAACTCTAGTTCTTAAGCTGCGGCAAAACTAGTACGCCTCGAAAATCATACTCAAGTGCATCGTCATCACCTGTAGTATCACTTTCGATATCACTAGTATGATGCAATTCCACCAGGTTTAGTGAAAGCATTGCAGGCGGAGGCAACTTACAGTCATATTTGGCGATAGGGTCGCCACTGCCAATCAAATTCTCTACGCGCTCTTTTAGTTCTTTTGGAAAGTCTCCTACATATACAAAAAACGCTCCTGCTACACAATTTTTTCGAGTCTGCAATTTATTTAACTTGTCTATAAAATTGCGCAACCAGTCCATCGCGTTGCTCTTATCCGTGTGCTCTTCTCTGGCGTCAACTACCCTTGCCACTATAAGTGGATTTCGCTCTTTGTCGAATAGAGTAATGTCCTTGCAGGGCCATTGTGATTTGTTGAAAAACATTCCATAACTAACCGATTCACTCTCGCCGTTGTCCACTCTGCCAATGGCTTCGAACAACTCTCGCTGGCGATTGTATAAGCCTGATTGGTGCGCCTTTTGAAAAAACTCTGAAAATAGGAAATGAAGGAAGAATCGGCTTGGGCTGCTCAATCTAGTAGGAGAATCAGTTGATTGTGTGATTACCAGATTGTTACAAGCAGCTTTGATGTCGTCCGGCGCAAAAGCACGCGGATCTGTTGTAACGTTAAACAGGCTAAAACTGGTCGCCTCGAGACTTTCGATTCTAAATTTGGAGATATTTTGGGTTGCCATCTTTGTCTAATAACTAAAGGAGAGAATTACGTTTAGAGTATAAGTTTAATAATTGTGGTACATCTTAAAAAGGAGGGGGTTTGGGCTAGCTAACCTTATTGGGTCTGCCCAACAACTAGTTATAAGACATTTGGCGACTTGGGATAAATCTGTTTTGAATCATCTAATCAGGCAAGGGTAGTTAATCCGTGCCTAATGCCTGTCAGTCTCAGGCATGAATTGTATCCATTGGACGTTTTTTTGGGTACTTCAACATCAAGGGATTAAATAAAAAGCCGGAAACTAGAAAATAAATGGCTCTTTTACCATCAAGCAAGAACATTAATACATCCGCTACTTCTATTTTGAATGAAATCAAAAAGGGTGGGGATGAAAAGCGAAACGAGTTCGTCTATCTGAACCTTGAGAGAGTTTATGCGATTGCCTATATCGCCTCTGACAATCAAGAACACGCTCAGGAATTGACAATCGAGGCATTTCGCAACGCTCTCTCCTCTTTACAAGATAGTATCCCTAAGAAGGATAGTGGAATCACAATCTGGCAATGGCTTGCAGACTTTGTGGTAGATGCGTGTGTCGAATATCACGCCCAAAACTCTGGCATCCCGGAAGACAATCCAAACATCGACCCGGGACAAGACGGATCCGCCAGCATGGATTGGGAAACCACAGTCCTGCTTGGGGTTCAGCGAATCAAGCGTTGCATGAGTTCGCTTCCGCCCGAACAACAAAAAACTTTCCACCTGCGCCATTCGCTCGATCTAAATTATGAGCAAATAGCAGCAGTTATGAATCAATCAGTTGAAATGAGCATGGCAGCCCTATACCGTGCACGAGTGTCCATTATTAAATGTCTGGGGAAAGGATAAGATCTATAATAGAAGGCTTTTTAAAGGAAGATAAGCGAGTAGCCTCGGCTCTCATCAAAGAACTATGAACTGCGCCGATTTTAGACACTTAATTCAAAAAAGATTTGACGAGGACTTGAGCCGCCAGCAGTCCAGCTCGCTCGATTCGCACCTTGAAGCTTGCGAATCTTGTGCTCGTTTCGATCACCAGATGGTGCAAATGATTGAAGGAGCAGAAGAGGCGCCTCTGCCCGACGAGTACATGCCGCCTAATCCCGAATCGCTCACTAAGCAAGTGCAACAACAACTGCCGCAGCAAAAAACCAATATCTTTGGCGCCATTACTTCTATGTTTGGTGGTGGCAGCGGTGGTGGCTCTAAAGCACAGCAAAAGTCGCAAACCTCATCCTTTCCTCACAAAAGCGGCGCTGAACCTAAAGATAAAAAAGACAAGAAGGGCAAAAAAGGCAGCTACCCTTCAATGGACGATGACGACGGTGTCACCAAACGACTGAAGTCGATGGGACGAACCTCGGCACAAACGGAGATGCGAGACAGCAGAGAGCAACAGTCGACCACAGGATCGCTTGGTCGCAAATTTGGTTTTGAAACTGGAACAGAATCTCTAACCGACGAAGCACCTCTCACTCTGGCTGAAACTATTCGTCGAAAAATTACCGAGTCGAACAAAGTTCCTGAAGGTACCGAAGATCAAGCATCCAGCGACAAATGGAACGCACAATCAGGCACTGAAGGCGGACCTCCGGCTGATTGGTCGCAAGGACGCGCCCCAAATTCCTTTGGCAATCCTGACCCATCTGCAGTTGGTGGCGGTGGCGACTGGAACCAAGCCCCAACGCCATTGCCGCAGTCTCAATTTGATACTCTGCATCCAGGCAGCTCGATAGGTCTTGCTCCGCCGCCAGGTGGTTCAGGTATTGCAATGGCACCGGGTGGCGGTGCTGGCGCGAGCATAGGACTGGCTCCACAAGCGCAAGGTGCTCCAGCCTGGCAAGGCGCACCTCCCAAAGGCCATGATGCAGTAGACGACAACTCTGAATGGGGTCCACCACCTGCTGGTGGTTCATGGGAAGAAGATGCAAGTCAAGGACACACTCCTGCCCAAATTCCTTCAAGCAATCAATTCGGTGCTCCACCATCTAATAGCTGGGGACAAAGTTCTTTTGGCGGACCAAACCCATCTCAAGATTCAGGATTTCAACCGCTACAATCTCAAGGCTCAGGCTTTGGTGGAGTTACAAGCTCACCAATCGGCTTAGCACCTGCCAATGCGATGCCTACACCATCGCCAGCTCCTGCACCGACGGCAGGTCAATCTCAAACCTCTTCAGATAGCGGCTGGAACCCAATGCCCGGTCCTGGACTTTCAGGCGGCGGCTCCTGGGGAGCGCCACCACCAGCACCACCAGCTCCGAATCCCTCTCCCTCAACATCGGGTGGATGGTCTGCAGCACCAGCTCAAGAACCCGCACCAACAGCCAACTCATGGGGCGCGGCTCCAGCATTGCCTGATGCTTCTAGCTCATGGGGCGCACCGCCACCTGCACCTCCAGCAGCAGCACCAGACCCTTCTGCGTCCTGGGGCGGACTAGCTCCAAGTGGCTCAACAGCTAGTTTTGGATCTAATTCGTGGGGCGGTGCCCCTGCAGATTCTCAATCTTCTGGCTCCAGTTGGAGTGTAACCAATGAAGCTGTGACCTCTGGTGAATGGGCTCCCACAGCCACTCCATCGCCTCAAGCAGGCACCGGCGGCGGTGCTTTCTCCGCAACCAGTTCTGGAACTTGGGCAACACCGCCAGGTCTTGGTGGTTCGTGGCAATCTAATGCCGTTCAAGAAATGAAAACCGAACCTGCCGCTTCTGCAGCTCCATCCGAGCAAGTAGGAAGCACAGGTGGATGGGGTCTTCCAAAAGCACAAAGCGACGCAAGCTCAGGATTCACCACTGGCGAGTGGGGTCAATCCACCCTATCACAGCCTACCGAGACAGGCGCTGCCGCCTGGGGAGCACCAGAGCCGTTACAAGCCCCTGCGCCTGCGCCAAGCACAAGTGGAAGCTGGAGTGCTGCAGCTCCAGTTGCACCTGCACCAGCTATAGAGGAACCGGTACCAAACTCTTGGGGTAAACAGGATAATCAGTGGGGCGCTCAAACCTCATCAGGTACAGCATGGTCTGCACAACCCGCTACATCTCCACCCGCTCAGGGACCAGCGCCCGACATGACCAGTGGATGGGGAATACCGACTCCTTCAGCACCGGCTGTTTCGCAAGCTCCGTTTGAGGCGACACCAACACCAACACCACCGGCACCAATTCCTGCTTTCGCAGACAATTCATCCACCGGCGGCTGGGGAGCGCCATCACAAGCTCCAATTGAACCAGCACCACCGGCGCCACCACCAGCTCCAGCTTTTGCAGACAATGCAAGTTCAGGTGGGTGGGGTATGACTGCTCCAGCCCAAACACCAGAACCTGCTCCAGTTCCAGTTCCAGCACCAACACCTGCACCCGACTTTGGTGGCGGTGATCCATCGGGCGCTGGCGGTTGGGGATCCAAATCCGCACCTCCCAACCCATGGGGTGGAGCGGCGCAAGGACAAGAAACTCCCGCTCCTAACAAGGCGGTGGGTGCCAGAGAAAGCTGGCAACTTCAAAGCGAACAAATGGAAACAGGTTCGTTCAAAGCATTTCAATTCACAGGCGAAGGTCTTACCGGCTCAGCACCTCTTCCACCGCAAGCGCAAGCTCCTGCTCCAGCTCCTGCACCCGCACCCGCAACGTCTAATCCCTGGGGCGACCCGGCTCCGGCTCCGGCTCCTGCAACTGCTCCTGCTCCTGCTCCTGCGCCAGCACCTTCTCCTTCTCCTGCTCCTGCAAACCCTTGGGGCGGTGGAGACTCGTCGGCATCAAGTCCTTGGGGTAATGCCGCTCCGGCTGCACCACCTCCGGTACCAGCAGTGGAACAGCCAAATTTTGGATCGTTGCCCACAGCAGCTATTCCTCAATTCGATCCGAATAATCCACCTGCCGGATTTTCGCAAGGTATTCCCTCGGTTCCTGCAGCGCCTCCCGCTCCAGCTCCAGCCCCCGCTCCAGTACCTGAAGTAGCGAGCAACAATTTATTTGGTAAGAAAATTGATGACCAAGCGATAGAAAAAGTCTTCAAAGAAAATCTTGGTGTCCAAGATGATCTAATGCGCACAGGCGCTATGGTCAACCCAGGAGCAGGACAAACACCCGAAGCTCCAGCACCAGTTTCCATGCCTGAGCCTGCACCTATGACCGCTCCATCTGTTTTTGATCCACCTGCGACTCCGCCACCACCACCGGTGCCGGCTGCTATGGCAAACATTCCAAACGTTGCTCCAATGGCTCCAATCGATTCAACACCCTTGTCGCCATCTGCACCGCCGGTGACATCGGCATGGGGTGCTCCTGTCGAGCCAGAACCACCAGTCGATCCGTCTATTCCTCGCATCAAACCCATTCCGACTAAAGAACAACGAATAGCCAATCAGACTGCAGGCAATCTGCCAGCTCAACCGGCTCCGCCTACCTGGGGTGCTCCGGCTCCGGCTCCAGCTCCAGCTCCTACCTGGGGTGCTCCAGCCCCAGCTCCTACACCAGAACCTGTTCCAGCGCCTATACCAGCTCCAATGCCAGCCCCCGATTTTGGTACTGCACCACCAGCAGTGCCTAACAACGGTATTATGAAAGTAGATGATCAGATGGTCAACGAAATCTATAGAAAAATGGGCGCTCCCGAAGACCAAGGCGCAGTCAATGCTGGCGCGCCTGTTCCCGCCCCAGTGCCAGTAACAGCTCCTGCTCCGGCAGCTCCAGCAGCTCCGCCAGCCTTCGATTTCAGTCAGCCACCGGCATTTGGTGATGCGCCGCCACCTCCTTCTTTTGGCTTCTCCCCTCCTGCAGCACCGCCTGCCTTGCCACCTATCGCAATGCCAGATGGATACACTCCACTTCCAGCTCCAGAGACGGCTCCGCCTGCAGCGATTCCAGTCCCTCCACCTCCTCCAGAGCCAGTTGCTCAAGCTCAAGCCCCAGCAACGCCTGCACCGGCAATGGATCCGTCAAAACTATTTAGTGTTAATGATGCTGAACTTGATCGCATTTTCGACAAATTGTTGATCAAAAACACTCCAGAAGGTGAGCAATCAGCTCCAGCTCCGGCTCCAGCTCCAGTTCCAGCTCCAGCTCCGGCTCCAGCTCCAGTTCCAATGCCAGAGCTGCCACCTCCACCCCCGATTCCAATGCCAGAAATTCCATCAATTCCAGCACCGCCAGCATTCGGATCAGCAGCAATGCCTTCTGCATTCGGATCAGCAGAAATGCCTATGCCTGGACAAAATTTCGACATGTCCCAAACAGGTCCAATGCCTATTCAGTTCAACTCACACGATGCGATGCCTACCCCTCAAGCTCCTGAACCGGCAGCTCAAGCCATTTCACCCGGATTGCCACCACCGAAAATCGAAGGTATCGGGAAGTTAGATGCGGGTCCGGAAAAACAAGAAACAGGTTCTGGACGTATTGCAGCAATCGGTAAATTCTTGCTCGACCAGAGCGACATGGAAAAGCTTGGCAAAATAACAGGCTCCGAACAGTCCGAACTCAAGATGCGTGTTTTGACTCTTGAAGCCTCAGAAGACTTGCAAACATTGCTCAGAGAAATCGGAACTCAACAAAGAGTGATCGGTTCTGTAATTGTCGGTCACGATGGTTTACTCATCGCCAACACCATGCCAGAAGAAGTTGATGCAGAATCAATTGGCGTGTGGTCACTTGGTGTATACATGAACACCGAACACGTTATGAAGAAAATGGGTCACGAGCGAGTACACCAAATTGTATCGCGCACACCTCGTGGATTTGTTGTAATCGCCGACTTTGGTGGCGGTCTACTTGTCACCATCACTGATGGCACTGACACAGATACTCTAATTCCATTGATGCGCAAAATCACTGACCTCGTCTCTTAATTCGAACTTGAGTTCACAGGATGACGACGTAGCAAGACAGCGGCTGGAAAAGCTCTTGGACAGTCTTAATGCCGAAACGTCTTTGACTGGATTCATGGTAATCAACCAATCAGGCGGAGTTGTTCTGGCAGACGTACCGGCAGACATTGATGCGGAACTTATTTCATTACGATTTTTAGGTTTAGCAAAAAACTGTACAAACACTCTTAGCGAGCTGAATCAAGGCAAACTTGAGTGCATCAATTTTCAAACAAAACTTGCTCTAATTACCGCGTTCGAGTGTGGAGAGTATTGGATCGTGATGTTAGGTCCTCCAAGTTCTAGGCAAAAGCAATTGAACATTTTTGAAAAAGCCTTTGATACTATGGCTGGGAATCTGCCCTTAGCAGATAAAAAGTTTCGTCTCACTCCACAAGACATCAAAAATTTGCAAAACATAAGCAATCGTTCTGAACTTCAAGAAAGAATGGCTACTATAGAAGCCTCAGAAGACTTGCAAACAATATTACTTGAAATAGGCTCTGCTTATGGCGTAATCGGTTGCTTGGTAGTCGGTCATGATGGTTTACTCATTGCAAACACCATGCCTGAAGAAGTTGATGCCGAGTCAATCGGCGTGTGGTCTCTTGGTGAATACATGAACACCCAACACGTCATGAAAAAATTGGGACACGAGCGTGTTCATCAAATAGTCAACCGAACACCGCGCGGTTATGTTGTTGTAGCAGATTTTGGTGGAGGTTTACTTGTGTCCGTGACCGAATTCAAAGACGCAGAAAATCTAATTCCTCTGATGCGCAAAATCACCGACCTCGTGTCATGAGGTGTTATTTTTTTGTACGATGTCAGATAACCGGACTTGGCAGTCTGGCCTTTTTTCTAAAAGACACATTCAATCTGTTGTGAGATTTTAGTTCAACTTCGTTCTTTTTAGCACTACATGTGACAGAAGCCGCGTCCGGTCTTTGCGCAATAGTTCTGATGGTATTCTTCAGCAGCCCAAAAAGTCTGAGCTGGCACCACTTGTGTACAAATCGGTCCGCGAGTTTTTTTAGATTCAAACAACTCTTTCATGGACGCTTTAGTTTTTTCTTCTTGCTCAGGCGAATGAAAAAACACAGCCGACCTATACTGAGAGCCAATATCAGGACCTTGCCTGTTTAACTGAGTGGGATCATGCATTTTCCAAAATGCGTCTAAAAGCTGGTCGAAAGTTATAACATCGTTATCGAATTTCACTTCGCAGGCTTCAGCATGACCAGTGTTTCCGGTGCAGACGTCCTTATATGTAGGCTCATCTGTGTGGCCACCGGTATAACCAACGGTGGCATCGACTACACCTTTCATTTCTCTAAAAGCGGCTTCTACTCCCCAGAAGCAACCTGCTGCAAACGTTGCTGTTTCAATTGCCATAGAGCTAATCTCCTACTTCAAACGACTAAGAACTACTTCAATTTATGCTTACAAAAAAATTCCCATGCCAATTCGTTAGCATTAAAGTCTCTGCACACGGGACCTATAAAGTGCTTTGGTAGCCACTGCATTCCAGAGGGATAAGTGTGACCGCCACCTTCAATTTCGACATATACAAATTGATTTTCGTCATCAGAATCGCCATACGTTGTAACTTTGACATGGCACCCGTCATTCTTGTCTTTATCCGGCAGATCTTTTATCACCGGTTTTGCAGTAACGACATTCTTCTTAAGCCAGAAATCGACTGCCTCTTGGGCAGGAAGACATTTGCCTCTTTTGTGAGGGAAAAGCTTGCCACCAATGTTTCCACCTTTAAATGGAACCAGAGTATCGGCCGATCCCAAAATCATCATAATGGGAAAAGTCTTGTTGATAGTAAGTTTTAGAAAAGATTCTGGAACTGATGCCACCACAGATGCAACGGCTGCAATCTTGTCTGGAATTTTGATTCCCAAATATTGACTAAAAAATCCACCATTAGACATACCAATTGCATAAACTCGCTTAGGGTCTACCTCTTGGGCAGACACTAATAAGTCAATTATTTTTTTTACCAAGCCTACATCGTCATAATTGCGCTTGACCATGTCGGGTCTACTATCGTTCCAGTGTTGTTCCATACCCTGAGCAAAAACAACAGCAAATTTTTTCTGATCGGCAAGCTTTGTGATATTACCGCAGGTGCGATCAATTCCTTTTGCAGTCGCCTTTCCAGCATGAAAAGCAAACACCAAAGGTAGCTTGTCATTTGCGTCTGCACCTGCTGGTCTATAATAATAAAACTCTCGATTTACATCTTCATGCATCATGGTTTTGTATTCCATGGTGCCAGCACCAGACCAATATTTATTCTCTGCATGACACGGATGGATCCCGCCCACAAACAGGGTCAGGATCCATACTGTGCAAAGTAGAGCTAACCGATGCATTTACTCTATTGAGTTATTTCTGCATCAATTATGTCATCCGAACCAGAACCGGATTTTTGCTCTGAGCCTGAGGCACCATTTGAGCCATTTCCGCCTGCATGACCGTCACCACCAGAGGTGGCTTGTTGTCTTGCATTTGCGTCTTGAGCAATAGTAACCTGCAAACCACGCAATTCGTTCATGATGGTTTTGATGTCATCAACACTAGCATCAGATTCAACTTTCTGTCTTAACTCAGCGATAAGCTTCTCGGCACGTTCTTTGCTGCCTTGAGTTGCGTTCTCGCCCAACTCGCGCAGTTGGTGCTCGATTGAGTAGCTGAGAGAATCGGCTTCGTTTCTGAGATCTGCCTTTTCGCGTCTGCCTTTGTCTTCGGAAGCGTGCGATTCAGCTTCGCGCACCAGGCGACTAACATCGTCTTTAGAGAGGTTGGTCGAAGCAGTAATTGTAATTTTCTGCTCTTTACCAGTGTTTTGATCCTTGGCACTAACAGACAAAATTCCGTTTGCGTCGATATCAAAAGACACTTCGACTCTTGGCATTCCGCGAGGTGCCGGTGCGATACCGTCCAATCTGAAATTACCAAGCATCTTGTTGTCTTTTGCCATTGGACGCTCGCCCTGGAAGACGTAAACGTCTACACCAGGCTGATTGTCTTCGGCTGTTGAAAATGTCTCTGATTTGTGACAAGGAATTGTGGTGTTACGCTCTACCAGTTTGGTGAAAACACCACCCATGGTTTCAATTCCAAGCGAAAGTGGGGTCACATCAAGAAGGACTACTTCTCTCACTTCACCAGCCAAGACGCCTGCTTGAATTGCAGCACCGATCGCTACTACTTCGTCAGGGTTGACGCCCTGGTTAGGTTCTTTGCCACCAGTCAAACTTTTGACCAGATTCTGAACTGCTGGGATTCTTGTCGAACCTCCAACCAACACTACTTCATCAATATTGTTGTAAGTCAATTTAGCATCGAACAAAGCTGCTTCCACTGGAGGGCGGCAACGCTCTACCAGAGTGCGGGTCAACTCATCGAAACGAGCGCGGGTCAAACGCATATCTAAATGTTTGGGTCCGGTTTCGTTAGCGGTGACGAATGGCAACGAGATAGTTGTTTCAGTCACAGATGACAATTCGATTTTGGCTTTCTCAGCAGCTTCAGTGAGACGTTGCAGAGCTTGTGGGTCTTTGCGTAAATCGATGCCTTCTGTTTTTTGAAACTCGTCTGCGATCCACTGCACGATGCAATAGTCGAAATCGTCACCACCCAGGTGTGTGTCACCAGATGTTGATTTAACTTCGAAAACGCCTTCGCCAACTTCAAGGATAGATACGTCGAATGTACCGCCACCAAGGTCGAATACAAGGATTGTTTCTTCCGCTTTCTTATCTAGACCATAAGCAAGAGCTGCTGCTGTCGGCTCGTTGATAATACGCAGAACATCTAGACCGGCAATGGCACCGGCGTTTTTGGTAGCTTGTCTTTGCGAGTCGTTGAAGTAGGCAGGAACTGTAATAACGGCGCTTGTGACTTTCTCGCCTAGATATTTTTCTGCGTCTTCCTTTAATTTGCGCAAAACCATCGCAGAAATTTCTTCAGGCGAATAGTTTTTGTCGCCAATTGTAACTTTGCATCCGCCGTCTGGACCGGCAATGACGCGATAACTCACTTTACCCTTTTCGGATTCTACTTCGTCAAAACGGCGACCGACAAAACGTTTAATTGAATAAACGGTATTCTGCGGATTGACTACAGCCTGACGGCGAGCCAGTTGACCGACCAGTCTTTCGCCGGTCTTGGAGAATGCCACTACAGACGGTGTAGTGCGTCCACCTTCGGTGTTAGCTATAACGACTGGCTGACCGCCTTCCATAACTGCGACTACCGAGTTAGTCGTACCAAGGTCAATTCCTACCGATTTTCCCATATTAAAACCATCTCCCTGCGTTCAAAATTACACGGGCATACATATTCCACTTTATTCAACCTGAAGGACAGATTGGCAAAATCATATCTTTCCTTAATCATCTAGATTAAATGGCAGTGGCTTCAAGCTGATTCAACATGATTTGCATAGCCTTCAAAGGCTCACCGTCGCCACGTTTCGCCGCCACTTCTATACCTTTGACAAGGGCAGAAGAAGCTTGTTTGGAATCTCTCAAGCCAAGATGAGCTTTGCCCAAATATAAGTAAGCATTTGTGTAGTCGGCTTTTACTTCAATCGCCTTATTCAGATAAGCCAGGCTGTCTTCAAACTGTCCCAGCTCAACCAGACATGAGCCTGTTCCATAATTAGCAAGCAAATCATCGGCGTCGATGGCAAGAACCTGTTTAAACATTTCTAGGCGCTTTTGTGTTTCGCCCTGGTCGTGTTGTTTTTTCTTCTCAGCTTCTTCTTTTTGCTTTGATTCAAGCATTATTTCTTTCATGCGCAAAGACATCGAAATTGCTTTTTCTTCTTCCGCCTTTTCGATCCATCCCTTTTCTACATAAAAAGCAGACAAATTTGCATGCGCCATCACCGAATCTGGATTGAGTCTGGCCATTTCTTCCATGATTCCAATCGCTTCGTCTAGCTCACCTTTCTTGCTTAATACAACTCCTAGCGCTTCATAAGCGTCTAAGGACAAGGGATTGTATAAAAGTGCAATGCGCAAGAAAAACACAGATTTTGAATCTTTCGCTTCAAGCGTGAGTGGCTCTGCGGTAAAAAGGCTCATTCCCTGTTCGAGCATTTGACTTGCAAATTCTTTAGGCGATGCAATTGGCACAAATGGCAAACTAGCGATGGTGATAGTGACGTCATTGCCATCAAGGCTTGCAGCAAAGGTCTTGCCTGGTGCTCGGTAGTCGCGCTTCATACTGGCTAAAGCAATTATGCCGCCAGCCATCTTTGAATTGGCGATAGAAGTAATGTTTCCAACTACCTCTCCATCTTTTAATATTGCTTTGTCTTCTAACTCACCAATGTTTCCCTTGATTCTCAAACCGGCAAGAGCCCGAGTTGGTGCGCCTTGCGCTTTCACTCTGGCTAAAACTTCTTGTCCCTGAAAACATCCTTTTGTATAGCTGACACTTGATTGATCAAGTCCTGTTTCAAAAATAAGATTGTCATTGTCAAAATCAACACCAAATTTGCCGATGCCAGCTTCGATGCGCGCGACATTGATAGTCTCTTCTCGCTCAGCAATTTCTTTGTGATAGTCCTCATTTTCTTCTTGTTCGTCTTCTGAATCAGGAAGATTCATATGAAGTAAGAATCCTTCTTCGCCTGTCAAAGTGAATTTGAAATATTCAGTGTCGTTACCTGCAAAAGCAATTCTTCCGCAATCGGATTCAAACAAGCTAGGTTCTTGTGTTTGCTTCGAGCTTAAAAGTAAGCGACTGTGCAATCCGTATAAATAGCCAAGCTTCTGTTTTTCAACACAAACAAATTCGACCTTATCTGCAAAACAAAATTTTTCCAAGTGTTCAAGAATCGGCTTCTGCAGCGTACTGTCAGAGACGATTTTAAAGTGTTCTTGATCTATTCTATATAAGTTGAAATTGCCGACAAGCTTTGCTTTTCTATCAAGCACAGCAGATTTTTGCATCTGCCCATCTTGAAGCAAATTCACATCATTTGTGGTCTGAGCCTGCAAAAAGCGCATGGCGTCGGGACCTTTAACTTCAATAAGCGAAAAGGCGGTGGTTGGTAATAAACCGCCGCCTTCTCTAATATTTTTGGTATCTATTTCTTCGAGTCTACTCAATTTTACGAACTAGACTGAAAACGAGTTACCACAACCGCAAGAGCCTTTGGCCTGAGGATTCTTAATCATGAATCCTTTGCCTTGCAGTCCACCTTCAAAATCTAGTTGGGTACCTTTGAGGTAGATTGCGCTTTTTGGGTCAATTAGAACTTTGACTCCGTGCTCTTCGATAATATGGTCTTGCTCTTTCGATTTGTCGAAGCTCATGCCATAAGACATGCCTGAGCATCCGCCGCCGCGAATTTCAAGACGCAGACCTTCTTTGTCCGGTTCTTGAGCCAGCAGTTTTTTCACTTCGGAAGCTGCCGTCTCGGTGATAGAAACGATTTGTGTTTCGGTATTTACTGCTGTATCTGCCATGACATAATTCCTTAAAAATTGCCTGTAATTACTCTAGCACAGGGTCTAGTGAATTCCCTTGACTGCTATTAAAAGATAAGAATTTCTTTGCAACTCGACGTAACTTTTCCTCGTATTTGCCTGACATAAGTTCGGTAAGCGGTACCCAGCTACTGCCTTTGACTTCGTTCAGATCTATACTCATTGGCATTTCGACCATATCTGGCGCGCTCAGTCGCAAAACATACAAAAAATCGTGGTGAAAATGCTCTCCTTCGCCTTTGTCCTCATTAAAAGGAATGGCGTGAGTATCTAAATCTATTGGTATATTGGCGTGAGCTTCGTGCCAGTCCCACATAGATACACCCTCAAAGCCAGTTTCTTCTTGAAACTCTCTGAGTGCTCCTTTATAAGGCCATTCGTCCTTATCAAGATGTCCGCCTGGTTGAATCCATATGTCTAGAAATTTGTGATGTATTAAAAGTGCCCGCTCGTCATCGTCAATAAGAAGAGCACTGGCAGTTAAATGTCCTTGCATGTTGGCGCGCGAATAGAGGTCTTGTCCCCTTTTTTCGATTTGTGTTTTTAGTGACTCAAGGCGCTGGCGCTCGTGAGGAAAAGTGATTAGATAGCGCTTGAATAGACCTTTTATGTAGTCACTCATAAAAGACCTCTTGAAGCGAATCACAAAGTATTTGCATCGCATCAAAAGTCTGCTTGCACTTCTCTACGGCAAGATAATTGAACGATTGCGGCTGGTAGAGATAAATTCCCATTTCCGAATTAATAACAAGCTCATTGAATTCTTGTTGCATAGACAAATCCCAGATTGTTTTTTTCACTCCAGGCGCATTGAAATAGGCTTGCATCAACTCTTTTTCGTTATATGTAGTAATAAATCTACTTTCGAATTTTCCGTCCTGCACGGACAACCCTTTAGATTCAAAAAGAAAAAGGCGACCAAAAATGGACATTAGCCCTTTGGCAAAACGAGGTATGACTGTCATTTTCAACGTTTGAGAAGTATCAGAGCCTGGATCTGTTTCTTGAATTTCTTCATTGCCAAAACTGATCATATAGCCCACGCCAAACGGAAAGAAAGGCTTGAACACAGTGAGAGTAATGTCGTACTCACCGCGTTTTCCTTTTAAAACAAGGTCGTTAAAACCAGTGTTCTTTTCAGGTTCAGCCCCTAAGGCTTCGCTAATTACCTGAACCTTGCTTTTATTTAGTGAAATCAAAAATCGCTTTTTCCTTCTTCCGACTTAGGCTTCAAATCTGTTTCGCCTTGCGGAGGTTGAACGAACATATCAACTTGTTTTTTATTCTTAGAATCAGCATTATTATTGCGATTGAGCTTAGATGTAAATGATGAAATCAAACCGCCTCTTTCTTTGGGAGCAGCTTCGGATTTGGTATCATTTGGAATTTTGTCACCAGATGTAGTAGCAGCTCCTGAGCTAGAGTTAGAAACCGTTCTATTTTTATCTAAATCATGAGCAATGGTGCTGAGCTGTTTCTGAGCGTCTCTGATGAACGCACCTTCAGGGTCCATATTTACGGCTTTTGCCAAAAACAATTTTGCTTGAGCTGGATGATTAGTGTTTTGCAAAATCAGTCCCATGCGGTAATAAGCATCAGACATCTCAGGACTAATATCGAGCGCTTTGAGATAGGCTTTGAGAGCTTCAGGACGTTTGCCTTCCATCTCCATGGCATAGCCCATATTGTAAAATGCAGATGCAAAATTTGGGTCTAACTCAACTACCTTTTGCCACTTTTCCATCGCCTCTTTGTTCTTTTTCATAGCAAAGAGTACGGTACCAAGACCATTTAGACTAGTAGTGCTTTTAGGTTTTAACTCAAGCGCTTTGTCAAAAGCTTCAAGTGCCTTAGTCCAGTTTTTCTGCGCAGTGTATAAAAGCGCTAGATTGCTCCATGCCTGCTCGATGCGATCGTCGGCTTTGATGGCAGCTTTGTACGAAGTAACAGCTTTGTTCAAATAACCTGATTTATGCAGCTCAACCCCTTCGTTGAAGAACTGAATCGCTTCTTTAGAATAGGGCTTGTTCTCCGCAGGCTTACCTTCAGGTTCAGTCGCTTTAGTATCTGTAGCGGAAGGAGCTGTTGATTCAGCCTCTTTTTCCTCCTGACAAAATGCCCCAAGTCCGCCTGGACCCAGACTAGAGAATAGTAAAAGGGCAACTAGCCAGATGTATGCATAAGTCCTTATCATGTTCATAGGAGACATTATAGATCTCAGTCGTTCTTCATTCCTTGCAATAAGCTCATCAAGCCGGCAAGACCGAGTTTATAACTATCAGGTCCAAAACCAAAAATCACGCCCTGAGCGATGTCAGAAATCAAGCTTTTATGCCTGAACTCTTCTCTTGCGGCTAGATTAGAAAGATGAACCTCAACAAATGGAATTTTTGTCGCAAGCAGTGCGTCTCTGATGGCAACTGAAGTGTGCCCGTAAGCGGCAGGATTGATCAAAATGCCGTCAACGCTCTGCTTTCGGGCTTCTTGAATTTTGTTTACTAGCTCGCCTTCAATATTGGACTGATAGTTTTCGAGCGTATGTCCTTGCTTTGTGGCAATATCGCTCAATTCCTGGTTAATTTGCTCAAGCGTGGCAGTACCGTAATGCTTCGACTCTCGCTCGCCTAAAAGATTTAAATTGGGACCGTGAACGAGCAGTATCTTCAAATTTGCATTTCCGCTTCTTCAAGGTCGAGAGCTTCAAGCGCACACTGAGCTTCAAGCAAAAATGGATCGTTTCTGGCAAGCAGACGCTCGGCTTTAACAAGCCCTATGTATTGGGCTAAAACGTCTTTTAAGGGAATTTTCTGACCTTCCGATTCAACTTCATAAACTATGACAAACATTGAAGCAGCAAGGAGCATACGCGCTTCAACTGGGCGTATTTCGCCACTTTGCAAAATGCTGTCCATGAGGTTTGCATTGGCGTGATTTTCATAAATAAGCTCTTTGCAGAACTGCATCACTATTTCCATAACACCGCGGCTGCGCTCTTCTGGAAGTGACGAGGCGGCACGAATTAGATTAATCTTGTTACTTGCGTCTCCCAAAGACTCAGCGCTGTCCACCAAGTTACGCACCTGATTAGCCTTTGTATTAAATTGACGACGAAGCTCTGTAGGAGCGACTGAGGTCACAGGGTCGCGCGCTGCATCCAGACGTTTATCATAGAAATCCTGAACCTGTTGGCGTTTCAACTCCACGCCTGCAGGCATAAGCTCTAGAAAAATAGACTCAAGACCCTCGAGCTGCGACTGCAGATACATCAATTCGTCTTGCGTTACCAATTTAAATTCTCCAGAAACAAAAACAAATACTAGAAGATTTTATACTCTCAACAACTTACCACGACTTACTAAAATGCTTTCAGCCGCTCAACAACTTCTTTTGCACTTAAATTGGTTGTATCGATGCGGTGGTGGGCTTTTTCATAAATTATCTCTCGAATTTGCAGTAATTCAAGAAGCTTTTTATTTAGATTATCTGGGTCATTTTTAGCCGATGCCAAGTCAAGAAGAGGTCGCTCAACATGTCGACTTTCATACTGCTCAATTAATCTTGTCGCTAAAGTTTGGCGATGGCAATCCAAATAAATTGTGGTACCGATGGCGTCCAATTTCACAAAATTATCTTGATACAAAGGTAATCCGCCCCCAGTTGCCACCACTAAATTTTGTCCGTTTGATGCCAAGGCTGAAATGTGCTCCAGAGCTGCTTTTTCAAAGCATCTGAATGCCTCTTCTCCATCTTGTTCAAAAATTTGCTCTATAGTTTTCTTGGCTAATTCTTGCTCGATAAATTGATCAGTATCAATAAAAAGATATTTTCTATCACGAGCAAAATCCTGTCCAACAGTGGTTTTACCCGAACCTGGCATTCCAATTAAAATTAAAACCTGGCTCAATTGTACTTATATGCAGATTGCATCGCAGAACTATTTCCACTACTTCTGCGCTGGGCCAACTCGATTTTATTGTGAATATCTACTAGCCCCGGGTTAAGAGCTAGAGCCTTTCTAAATGGAGGTATTGATTCGTGGTATCGCTTGGTGTTCATCAGAGCAAGTCCCAAACCATAATGAGCTGATGCCATATTTGGTGCCAATACTACTGATTGTTTGAACTCGTGAATAGCCTCATCATAATTTCCCACAAGAGACAACATTGTTGCCAAATTATTATGAGCAGCAGCCGATCTCGGCTCGACCATTATTACTCTATGAAAAGCCTGAATAGCCTCAGGATATTTGCCCATACCAGCTAAAATATTGCCCAAGTTGTATGAGGCAGCGCCGAGATTTGGATTAAGTGCAAGTGCACGCTCCAGCTCGTTTTTAGCAAGCTCAGTTCTACCTGAGTTCAAATAAATCGAACCAAGGGCGTTATGAGCTTCAGCATCGTTACCACCAAGCGCGATAGAGCGAGCAAGCTCGTCTTCGGCTAGATGGAAATTGTGCACGGCTAGCGCGCTTAATCCAAGCTCTCTGTGAATAGAGGCATTATTGGGCAAAATATTGACCAAGCGCTTATAATCCTCAATCGCTTCCATGAAGCGACCAGATTGATAAAGACCCGTTGCACGCGCAAGCAGTGCAGCGGTTTGAGGGTCAATATTTTGATTATTAGAAGCATTGGTCTGACTAAACAATTGCTCAAAGCGCGATTTGCCAGCACTCGATGCAGTCTTGTCTTTGTTTGCTTCAAGCATTGAAAAGCCGATGTCGCTATCTAACTCGCTTAGATGAGCAAGTACTTTGTCGGAACGCCCTTGTTTGTCATAGAGCCTGGCAAGACTGCTGTGAGCCGCTGCCAGATGAACATTGTTGCGAGTGATTTCAATTATTTTTTGAGAGGCAAGCTCGCGATCGCCAGAAAGATTTGCCTTGGCGGCTTCGCGATGTAACTGTTTTCGCGCTGAGCGACTAGCTGCTATGGCTTCTTCAAAATGATTGATGGCAGGGGTTATTTCTGACATCTCCAAATAAATCATGCCGATTCTGTTGTGCAGACCAGCATCATGAGGATTAGTGCCCACTTGTTTCAAAAGAGTTTTGAGCGAGTTTTCCAAAAGACCAAGCTCACCATCAGAGGACAACTGTTCTTTCGGCTTAGCCTTCTTGTCACTTACTTGTTTGAGGACGACATTACTCTTCTTTGCAAAAAAGGTAAAAGGTATGACAGGCAGAGTTACAAGGGCTATTGCAGCGGCGGCAACAATCCACAAACGTTTCTTCGCGCTTCTTTTTGCCGACACAGATCGGCAGATTTGACTACTGCTTACCAACGCCTCAACCCACGACTTAAGTCGTACGCCAACCCATATATAGATGATATGTTCACACGAAAATAAGTCAATCTTTTTATGATTAGATTTACTTCGCTTTGAAATAAAGGATGAACACGCCTAAAGAGCCAAGAATAATGTTTGGCATCCAGGCAGCTACAAGCGGATCGATGCGCCCTGCCTCACCAAGCGCCCCTGAAGACGACTGCAAAACGTAGTAGAGAAATACAATCACGGCTGAATAAATCAAACCCATATTACTTCGAGATCGCCTGCCCAACAGTCCTAAAGGCGCTCCAGCAAGAGCCACAACAAGACAGGCAAGCGGTTGAGAAATCTTTTGATAGTAACGGACCAAAATATCGTTTGACAGAGAATGAGAGGCTTTGAGATTTTCGATATATTTGTGCAATTCGAAAATGTTCATTTCGGTAGGCAAAATATTGCCTGAATCAAGCACTTTCTGCGCATTCTTGATACCGGGAATGCGAAGCTTATCGAACTGCAATATACGCGTGATATCGCTGGTTCCGCTAATTACATAAGTTCTGCCATTTTCCAAAATCCATTCGCCATGACGAAACCATCCTTGAGCGGCGGCGATTATTTGCACCAACTGGCTGCGAGTAAAGTCCATAATAATGACATTGGTCAATTTCTCGCCCAAATATTGATCAACGAAATATATGCGTTGCAGTCGCATATTCGCATCACGTTCCATGTAAGTAAAATTGGTTTGACCAGCAGGCATTTCCGCTTTGTACAAAGCCAGAAATTCAAGCTTTTTGGCAGCGCGGTTAGCAACAGGCACAATCGCTTCGTTGATTCCAAAGCTCACTAAACTGGTAAACACACCAAACAAAAGTGGTGCCACCATGATGCGATAAAAGCTAACACCACTTGTGCGCAACGCGATAATCTCTGAATCTCCAGAAAGTCGGTTGAAAACAAGCAAGGTTCCAAGCAACACACCAATTGGAATAGTCATAACGATAACGGCAGGCAAGTGCAAACCGATAATGCTAAGCGCCATGTCCATTGGTACGCCAGAGCGCATGATCAAACTGAAAACCAATTTGAGTTGATCAGCCCCAAACCACACACCAGTTACGATGCCTACACCAAACAGAAGTGGCTGCCAGAACTCGTTTGCAATATAACGATCGAGTAATTTTGGCTGAATCATAGAGTAAAGTCCTCGCCCAGGTAGTGCTTGCGAGCAACTGGACTTTCGGCTACTTCTTGCGAAGTACCTGCCACCAAAATCTTACCTTGATCAATGAGATACGCGCGGTCTGTAATTCTCAAAGTAGCTCTGGGGTTATGGTCTGTGAGGAGCACACCCAGGTTCCACTCATCGCGCAAGCGACGAATAAGTGATTGAATATCCGAAATTGAAATAGGGTCGATACCTGTGAAAGGTTCATCGAGCAAAATAAAGTGTGGCTCTGAAGCAAGACAGCGAGCGATTTCTAAACGGCGACGCTCACCACCAGACAACTGTACCGCGGCTATGTCTTGTAAGTGGCTGAGACCAAATTGTCCAAGCAAATATTCAGATTTTTCTTTTTGTTCACGCTTTGGAATATTGCGCAGCTCAAGAATCATCATCATGTTTTCTTGCACGGTAAGTTTTCTGAAAGTAGAGTTTTCTTGAGGCAAATAACCAACACCCATGCGGCTTCGGTGGTGAATAGCCATGCGCGACAAATCTTTGCCGTTAAGTGTGATAGTGCCTTTTTCTGGTTTCACAAGACCAAGCACCATATCGAACGAAGTTGTTTTTCCCGCACCGTTTCTGCCCAAAAGACCAACAACTTCACCACGCGAAACTGTGAAGCTTACACCATCTACAACGCGTCTACCGCCGTAGGTTTTTTGCAAGCCTTCAATAATTAGCGTTGTTGTTTGAGAGGACGAATTTTGACTGTTTGCTGCGTAAGGATTTGCTTGCGGGATCAATTTATCTTCTCCCGCTTCTTCTCGTCCTCAGCAAATTGAGTCACGTTTTTAGTGGGTCTTGCCTGTTTGTTAGGACTGGTGCGAACTTGAGCTGGCGCATCGGGCTTAAGATTAGGTCCGAAATTAGCAAGCTTGGTAGCCGATGCAGAATTGTTTTGAATGATATATGCTCTGGTATTGCCCTCGGCAATAACTCTGCGATCTTTCATCACCAATGTGATTCGATCACCAATCCAGCGCCTGCCTGGTTGAATAATTTGTGATCGTCCCAGAAATACAACTTTTTCTGTCTCGCCGTCCATGTTTTTGACCATAACTACATGGGAGCCAGAACCGCGTGTATCCTTATAAAGAACTTTGACATTGCCTACAGCGTCCATGCGTCCAGTTTCTTTGTTGTAGTCTTGCGAGTCTGAATGAATTATGATTGGCGGCTCTTTGTCTTCGGCTTCAGTGAAAGTGTTGTACAGGTTCGACTTGGAGCTTGAAGCTATAGCACCACCAGCGGTACCAACCAAACGAGGCTTTTGGGCCACTGGTGTTTTGGATTCAGGAAACATAGAAGTATCTTTGCTGCCTTCTTCCACTACACGAGAGCGCACATGCCCACTGGCTTGCAAACGCTGAGTGTTAAAGAAATAAGTCATAGTGTCTGCTTCAGTTAGGTTTTTGTTCTGTCGAGCTTTCACTTTACCTGTAAAACATGCAGCTTCTGCTTTGCGATCGTTGCCATAAACCAACTTCATATGGTCCGAGTTGACTACGGTATCTTGAGTAACGACCCGCACATTTCCATCCGCTTCAAAACGACCCGATTGCTGTTCGTACTCTTGTCTGTTGGAGTCGGTCACAATTGTGCGAGTAGTTTTCTTAATTTTGCCTTCGGTGCCATCTTCTGAATCTTTTTCTTTTTCTTCAGAAGTGCTTATAACTTCGGAGTGGGCGTGACCATCGGCAATAATTACTGAAGTTTTGATTTGAAAAGTAAGAGTGTCTGCGTGAATTTTGTTCTGTCCTTGAGACAAACGCGGATGTCCGGTGAAAACCGCTTTTTCAGGCTGACCTGCTGCATCTTTGTAGAGTGTCGCTACAGGCGCGTACACAACAGTATCGCCCTTAACTACGACAACTTTACCGCGAGCAATCATGCGATCATCGGCAAACTCTTGCTCATCGGCTTTAATATCAATGTTATTGCCTTGAGCTTGAACTGATGGCATTGTGTATCCGGTCCAAAGGACCAGAGCTAACAACATATTCAATTTATTCTGGACTAGCCGCATCTTTTCCTAATTCAATATAGAGTGAGTGTTACCTTTGATCAGCATATTCTGCATTTTTGAGCTGGAAATGGTGCCTTGAGCTGTGTTGCCTGTCACCTTGGCTACCCCTGGCCAATCGATGTTAACACCGCCAGTGCATACAAACTCATTTTTTTTCCTTAATTCCATATCTTTAGTTTCTAATCTTGTCTTATTTTCTTCGCCAATGCCGATAACTTTGGCTTTATCGTTGGCTTTAAGTGTAACGACTTTGGTTGCCTCGTTCGCTTTACCAATAGGGGCCTGCAATCGAAGCGAAATATTGGGTCCAGAATAGTACTTGACTTCTATCTCTGTTAAATCAACCAATCGAGTGGCAGGCTCAAGTATTGCCTTCTTTGCAGTCAAAATCCACTTAAGTGCATTGGTATCGTCTACTTCTTTAAGCTCGTAATTATCTATTGTGATTGTGTCTTCAGGATCCGTACTCTTGGACGACTCCTGAAATTTTTTCATTTCAGAGTCAGCGTGAATTTGAGCGTAATAAATCGAGCCAACAATGCCGCATGGAATGCCGAGTGCCAGCAACATTTTGAGAAATGGTTTTAATTTATTGAGCATCAGTTTCCCAGGGCTCGCAAGGCTGTTGCTTTTGAAATAAGGCGCAAACTCTCTTTGAGATTGCCTTTTTTCAGATACCCTTCACCCAGAAAAAAATAGGGCGCTGGATTATTAGGATCTTTTTCACTACAGCTTTGCCACACAAACATGGCAGAATCAAGGTCCCCAGTATATTCTGCCAGGAGATGGGCCCGGTGAATTTGTGTCCAAATATCATTAGGGTCAGAGGCTAAGATTTCATTTAACTTACCGAGTGCCTTTTTATAATAAAGCTTGATCACAGGCAGTGCCTCAGGGGCCGCCTTGAGGGTAACCCGCTCCATGGGCTTAAGAACGCTGATATTTTTAGTTTCTGATTTTTCTTCGCCCACCTCACCATCAGCAATAGAATCGGATTTATCTCCTTCCTCTTGTATAACTTGCTTCACCCAATCGGGCTGCCATCCATATTTGGATTTTGAATATTCGGTCAAAAGATATGCTTTCATGTAGTAAGCCCATGCCACTTGATACCGTATTCGGTTGTCTTCAGGGGTACGTTCGAGCATCTTTTCGTATTCGTTAATCATGTCTTGAAAATATTTAGCCCCGCCCTGCATCTGCGAAAGTCTGCGGGCTGAGTTGATTTCAGACATCGCCTCTTCGACTTTGCTTGTGCGAGTGAGAGCCACGGCCAAAACAAAATGCGCTTCGGCGCTGGCAGGATATTGCACAACCTGTTCACGCGCAAGCGCTATGTCACTTGTAATTTTGATATCTTCAGTATCGGTACCAAGCTCAATTGGCGCGCAAAGAGCCGCAGGAGTTAAAATCAGACAGCAAAAAATAAGGCACAAGAAATATTGCATGTGCCGATTATATCGTCTTGTTTAAGAAGCTTCCCTAGCTTCTCTCACATCTGTGACAATTGGCTGCTTACGTCCGGTCAAGACAATTTTAAGTACGTCATCCAGACTACCCACAACCGAAACCGGATTAGCTTCCATTAATTCGTGCTCTTTGTGCACACCAGTGGTGACACCAATCGAATCGACTCCGGCGTTGCGCGCCATTTCTAAATCGAATCGACTATCACCTATCACAACTGCTTCATGCGTTTGCATACCGTGTTTTTTCAAAGTATGATGAACCGCTTCAGGACTCGGTTTGTGCTGGCTCACCTCACCTGCACCCAGTACCATTTCAAAGTATTCGTTTAGGTTGTGGTGATCCAGAACTGGTTGAATAATCTCTTTGCGCTTCGAAGAAGCAATAGTAGAGATCACGCCGTGCTCGCGCAATGTTTTGAGCATTCCAAGCAAGCCTGGAAATGGCGGACAAAGCTCGATGTTTTGCAAGTTATACAAAACACGATAGCGATCGACCAATTGCGCATGCATAGCCGGATGTTCACCTGGCAAAATCAAACGCGCCTGGTGATCCAGTGGCACACCTATGAGCGTGGACCAATGTTCGATTATGTGATTATTTAAGTTATATTCAATCCCGACCTTTTTCATTATTTCAATGATGCCGGGGGCGGAATCCACAAGGGTTCCGTCAAAGTCAAAAATTGCTAGTTTATACAATGATGCGACCTCCTCCCACTTTAGTGGGATTCGACTAGAGAAAGAAAATCTTCAAAGAGATACTTCGAATCATGCGGTCCCGGACAAGATTCCGGGTGATATTGCACCGCAAAAATCGGTTTTGTTTTGTGCTTGAATCCCTCTACACTATCGTCGTTTAAACTAATATGTGTAATTTCGAGATCTTCAGGCATTGAATTTGCATCAACGGCAAAACCGTGATTCTGACAGGTAACTTCCACTTTTCCAGTCTGTAAATTTTTGACTGGTTGGTTGCCACCACGATGTCCGAATTTCAATTTGTAAGTTGATGCACCCAGAGCTATCGACAAAAGTTGATGCCCCAGACAGATACCAAATATCGGCAATCCGCTTGATATGAGTTCGGGAAGCTCTTTCAACACGCCTTTGCACGCGGCGGGATCACCAGGTCCGTTGGACAGAAAAATGCCTTGCGGCTTATCGCTCAATATATCGGCAGCTTTGGCTTGCGCCGGATACACTGTCAATTCCAAATCGTGAGAAGCAAGTTCTCGCAAAATATTTTGTTTAATACCAAAATCTAAAACGGCCACATGTTTTTTGCCTTCGCTGAATTTGTATTTCTTGGCACAGGTCACTTCAGCGGTGAGATCCATTCCCTCCATAGAAGGGAAATTGCGTGCCTCTTCAAGGGCCGAGTGTTTTGCTTTTTCAAGCCTCTCTTTAGTGTCTAAAGGCTCGTCCGTCGAGTATATAGCACACCTGAGTGCACCCTTCTCCCTGATATGGCGAGTGATGGCCCTTGTATCGACCTCGGAAATAGCTGTAATTTTGTGCTTTTTAAGAAAATCGTCCAAACTTTCTTGTGCGCGCCAATTACTATAGCCAGTGCTCAAATGTTTGATTACAAGACCTCTGGCAAAGATCTGCCGCGACTCCATGTCTTCGCTATTGATTCCATAATTGCCCATTTCAGGCGCCGTCATGGTGATTATTTGCCCTGCATAGCTTGGGTCAGTCAAAATTTCCTGATAACCCGCAAGACTAGTATTGAAGACAAGCTCACCGCATGCCACGCCACTTGCACCAAAACCAAGCCCTTCGAAAATTGTGCCATCTTCAAGAGCTAGAATACTTGGACGAAAACTTGACGTAAATTGAGACTTGAGTGTGCTTTTTGCCATATTTGTGAGTGACCTTCTAATTCTATATTACCTAAAATTTCTTAATATTAGGCGTTTTTGTGAGCAAATCGGACCAAAGAGTTCTACTAAAGAAATGTATAGGTCTGTGACGATAAAGGTCTAGCCTTTAAGTCGTATTGGACAGATTTAAGTTCCCGCCAAAGACGATTCAAGGAGGTTCAGCTCGCCAGCGATCTAGACCTCGGGATAGAGTATATCCAGGCGCGTTTTTATGTTGAGATTCTTCTTACTCTTGGGCATTGGCAAGCACAATATTTAGGACGCGCGCCTGTAAAATTAGTAGACGTGCAACTACTGTTGAAAAGGGCTTCCTTTAAATGACTAACCTGGAGACGTATCTGAGCGGTGTGGCCATGTTGGCTCCCCAGATTCTTGTAATCGCGGCAATTCTCTTTACTTCGGTCTGGGACCTATTCTTTCCCAAGCACAAGCAGATGACCCCGATAGTATCAATAATCTGCCTGGCTCTTTCCTTTTTCGCCCTTACTCGTCAATGGAATCTGAACGCTCAAATATTTGGTGGACTCTACTCAGTAGACACTCTCACCGTAATTTTTGGCATGATTGCAGTTGCATCTGGACTAATTGTAGTGCTCATGACCATGGGCTACGAACATCATTTCGGTAAAAACAAAAGTGAGTTCTACACCATTCTTCTGACAGCCATCGTAGCTGTCATGTTCCTTGCCGGCTCAACCGACCTCATTATGCTTTTCGTCTCGCTTGAAACACTCAGTATTTGCTGCGTGCTGCTCACTAGTTTTGCCAAGAAAGACAAAAAGAGCGGCGAGGCATCACTCAAATACTTGCTGTCCACCGCTGCCACCACGGCAACACTCCTGTATGCTCTTTCCTTTATTTATGGATTCACCGGCTCGACATCTTTCGATGTGATTGCGCAAAAATTGCAACTGATGTCTATCGGGTCTGGAAGCTTGATCAAATATCTAATTATCGCTTTCACTCTAAGTGCAATTGGTTTCAAACTATCTGTTGTTCCGTTCCACATGTGGACCCCAGATGTATTTGAAGGTGCCCCAACTCCAGTTACAGCTTTTCTTTCTATTGGTTCCAAAGCTGGCGGTTTTGTCGTAGCTCTTCGTTTTCTATATGAAGTGATGGGAAGTATCTATCGCGACTGGATGATTATTGTAGCCATTCTTGCGCTGGTCTCTATGATTGCAGGCAATTTAATTGCTCTTGCTCAATCGTCATTCAAACGAATGCTTGCCTATTCTTCTATTGCGCATGTTGGCTATATGCTCCTTGGACTGCTTGCATTCAACGCAGAAGGCGTGCAGTCGATGCTCTTCTACATCATTGTTTACGGAATTATGAACCTTGGAGCATTTGCCGGGGCGATTTTGTTCTTCAACGAAACTGGCTCAGACCGCATCGAAGACATGGCTGGACTAATTAGGAAACGTCCGTGGCTTGCTGTTATGACTTCACTTTGCTTGTTGAACCTGGCTGGACTGCCAGTTCCACCAGCCGGATTCTTGGCGAAACTCTTTATCTTTAAAGCTGGTTTGGGAATTAGCGAAAGTGCAACTCTTGCTGATAGCGCCAACTACGTTGCGCAAACCACTTTGCTTGGTGGATTTCCAATCGGCTGGGTTCTTGTTACTTGCGCCCTTATCACCTCTATCCCAGCAATTTACTACTACTCTAAAGTAGTTATTTATATGATTGTCCCAGAGCCCTCAGAAAAGGTGGCAGCACTTGCCGACCACCGCAAATTTGTGGGTAGCCCTCAAGAAGGTCCATGGCTAGCACTCTGGCTCTGCACCATCGCTATTTCACTTGCCGGTACATTCCTTGTTAATCCACTCATGAACGCCTCGCAAAAAGCAGCAACCACTATGGGCGCTGAGCAGAAGCGTGAGATTGGCTATCAGGGTAATTTCAACTAGTGATATTCTGATCTGAACCTTGCCCTTGTAGTTCAGCGGATAGAACACTTCCGTCCTAAGGAAGGTGTCGGGGGTTCGATTCCCTCCAAGGGCTCTTTTCTTTTGTTTTGAGAACTTGCGGATTCACGCAGCATCTTTGCACTAATGTCTATGGATGCTCGGCTTTGCTTTGAGCATAATGAAACCATGTTCGGCACCAATCAATCGCCAAGCAATCGCCAAGCAAACACAAAGGACAAGCGCAATGTTTTTGAAAGTTAATAACATCAGGCTTTTAATGCGGATCTTCACCTTCCAGTCAATACGAAATCTGGAATGTTTGATAAGCGATAACTGGAACCTTCTAAATTTTCAATGTGACAGAGCGCTACTGTATTTAGTATCACAAAATTATCCAAATGAGGCTCGCAAGTAATGAGTACAGACGTAATACCAGCAGTCGATACGACTAAAAGCGGTGTAGGAGACGGTTATGATCCACTCTCATCGATAATGGTCGAAACCGCTCAAGAACTTTATGCAACTCTCGCGCAGCAAAAAGACGCTGATAAAGTTGCAGCACCAGACCCCACCCAGAGGTTGACTGTTGCTTGCGAAATTGAAGCCGGTACCAACATAACTTCATTTGGCAATGAATCAGGCATTATGGAAGACGTTTCCAATCACATAAAAAGCATTGTCATCGGTCCTTTAGGAAAGGGTGCAGTCTCTAATCAATATGGCGAGTTCAATTATGACCACACGCCAAACGGTGTAGACATTTACACTCCTGATGGCAAATGCGGTCTTCGATTCGACCGACACGGCTTTTACACTGGCAAGCTGATGGAAATCGGGAATATCTATCCCCCCAATATCTGGGAGGGAAACTAACAAAATACTTGACACTACATTTAGTATCACACAACTATCAAAATTGAGGCACGCAAGCAATGAGTAATATAGAAATACCGCCAAGCACCAAAGACGTATTAACAGAGGTGGTGGAAAACGCAACCGCAGCCGGAAAAAATTTATACGAAGCATTTCAAGATTTTCTTGGATTTCCAAATTCCAACAACGATCGCAACATTGATAATGAGATGAAAGACAAACTGAAAGACAAAGCTGGCATGCCTGAGAAAAAAGAAGATTCTGAAAACACAAAAGATGATAAGGGCAACCGCGAGTGGCCTGACTGGAATTAACGATTCGAAAAAACGCAACGCTTTTTAAACAACACTACACGACATTAAATTGAGGCAATCACAAAATGAGTACAACAGAATTACAAGCAGAAGCAGGAATTTCGGCAGGTGCCAAACTAGAGCAAGGCGAACAAAGTGCTCTGACCAGCGAACAAAAACAAAAATTGAGCCAAGAAATTTATAGTGGACCGGAATCGAATCCAGAGGGCAAAGAAGGCTCTGAATCGGTAAGCAAGAAAGATGGAGGTCCTTTCACTCTCAATGAAAACGGCAAAATCGAAACTTTCGGAAATAAATCTGGCACCATTGAGAATTTCCAAGAACAACTAAAAATAATGCTCCAACAAGAAAATGGAAAACATGTACTTGAAGTAGACGGAAAGAAATTTCCTTACAGCCGCACTGACGAAGGAATTACAATTCACACTCCAGACTATAAAGACGGACTGCGCATAGACAATAACGGCAATGTACTTGAAGTTCTAGATAATCTCAAAGACAAGCCAGAAAGAAAGAAACTCGATGTAGAACAAACCTGGGGACCATAGTACCGCTATCGATACCACAAGCAATCACAAATAATAACGAAGAAAAGGGGCAGAGTATTCTGCCCCTATCCTCGTCTTCTCAGTTAGCATTGAACCAGTGGAAAAAAAACTTTCTTTTTAGTAAGGGTTATTGAGCCTCAACCATAATTTGGTACTGGTGTGTGTGGTGTGCCGAGTGGCGTTTACCTCTCGTTGTTGAGGCTCAAAAAGTCGGGGCGGCGGTTAGATCTTTCCTCCTTTGCTAGTTATTAATTCAAAATTTCCTTCGGTACAAGAAAGATCACCCAAGTCGTTGTCGGCTCTGCGGGATGATTTGGGCGGCAATGCCATTTGGCTTACATGCACGACCGGAGTGATTCTTTCTTTTCCTTCTTTGTCTAACCAGTGCTCTAGAGAAAATCTTCCTGACACTGCAACCTGAGAGCCTTTGGCTAGATATTGACTCGATAGTTGAGCCAGCTTGTCCCAGGTTTCTACTTTGAAGAAGTCGCATGTTTTCTCTTTGCGCACTTTGTTGAATCCATTGACTGCAAGCACTAAAGTTGTTTTGATTCTTCCGCTTACAAATTCAGTAGATTCAGGGTCTTTAACCAGGTTTCCCACAATCGATATTGTTACGAGGCTCATAATTTCCTCCTTCCTTCTATTTAAGTTGCCGGGGGCAACAAATTCAGCTTCAATTGGGGGAGACATTTGTATAGTACCACCATACAAACGTATGTCAATACACATTTAACATTTTCGGACGCTCGAGCGCACAAAACGCCGTAAATGGGGTGTATTCGTGTGGTTCATGTCTTTTGTACACGGGTATGAATCAATTGAACGGTGTGATTTTTCCTTCCATATATAAGGTCTGTGACTCAACAAGCCGACTGGTTTTCAAGATATAAGTGGTGCGAGCCCATCGCCCAGGGTGGCATGGGCGTCGTCTATTTGGCTGAAGACAAACTGACAGGCAATTCCAAATGCGTTATCAAGCAGTTGCGAAGCGATAGCTCGTCAGAAGAAGAAGCCTCCGAATCTATGCGTTTGTTCAGACGCGAAACACAGCTTTTAAAAGAACTTGATCACGCAGGTATCGTTCGATTCTTTGACGACTTCGTCTCGCCCGATGGCAAACTCTTTCTGGTCATGGACTATATAGAAGGAAATAACCTAGAGACTATTCTGCAAAACTTTGGACCATTTACCCAAGACGACGCCATCAAAGTCTGTATTCAAATATGCGAGGTGCTCGAATATTTGCACGAGCGCACACCACCAATTTTGTACCGAGATTTAAAACCAAGCAATCTGATGCTGACACCAGACGGTCAAGTAATTTTCATCGACTTTGGTATAGCTCGCGTTTTCATGGAGAAAGAATCAGCTACACGCGTGGTTACAGCAGGTTATTCTCCACCTGAGCAATACTTTGGCAAGCCAGAAACACGCTCTGACCTCTACGCTCTTGGCACAACCATGTCGCACATCATTACAGGTACGCGTCCGCGTCCTCTCATGACATGCGTGCCTATAAAAGAGCTACCAGATATGATACCGGATTTAAATTCATTAATTACCGAACTCACATCCCACAGTCCCGAAGATCGCCCACGTAGCGCGCGTGTAGTTAGACATAGACTATATAGAATCTATCAACAATTGCATCCTGATTTTGAAATACCAGACGACGCTTTTGTAGACGCACCAGCCACATATGAAGAGCAAAGCATAAGCAAAAAGTTACGCAAACTTGGTCTTGAAGCGCAAAGGTCGTCTGAAAGACTGCCGCAAGAAAAAGGTCCCGATTCGCAAGTCTTCGATGATGAGTCAATGCCGACCACAGTAAAAAAATTATTTGGCGAAGTAGGTCAAAGACTATCCTCTTCTAAAGTTAAGTCTGTTCAAGCACAATCGCAGGCTCAAACCAACGATCGCAATTTGCGCCCTAAGCCGGGAGCCCGAGCCATAGAGCCCGAAGAGAAACCAAGCATCTGGTCCAAAATATTCGGCAAAAAAGATAAATAGAAATCTGAAAAAGAGACAAAGACAAAATATGGGGTGTCTATGTTTTATAAAAGAACGGTATTGCTTGCATTACTAATTGTGAGTCAAGCCTGCTTTCAAAAGGCAACTGCGCAGGCGAATCTGACACCGCGTCAGACCTATGAGAATTATTTACAAGCAGAGGCCAAGCACGAAGACGTCAGTCAGTACATGCTTGAACCAGTAGATCCAGTTAAACAAGCCGAAGCAAAAAAGAAATTCGAAGATCTTCCTGCCGATCAAAAGCTGGCTCTTGAAGGCTTACGCAATGCCTTTGGTGCCATAGTGCCTAAAAACCAAAAATATTTATCCGAAACTGTAGACCAAGACACAGCCAGACTCTATTACGGTCAAGGCATGGACAAAGAAGGCTATACTGAAATAATTTTACAGAAATCGCATGGCGCTTGGAAAATTAAAAGCACATGTTTCAACATCAACACCAAGCCGCAAGGCAAAATTGCAAATCAGAAACTAGTTAATACCGCATATGGTGCAGTTAGAAGACAGTTCCCTCAGGTGCCTGTTCACGGAAAGATAAATGGTGTCGAGTTCAAGCCTAACGGAGTTAAGCTCTGGGACCCACACACACTAACGTTTTCTTATCCCAAAGACATTATTCCAGATAGAAGTTTCACTCTCTGGTTTCACTTTTTCAAAGGCTCAATGATAAACACGCGCACGTCTCAGACTGTGGCGCGCGAATTTGGCTCTGAAAAAGGCGATATATCTGTGTGGGTCGAGGAGAAAGGCAAGAAAACAAAAATGATAAATGCCGGAGAGTTTGGTATTCAGCTAGCTCTCAGTCCCAAGAATGCTCAGGGGCTCATTCCCGGATATATCATCTTGCAGACACAAGATCCTGGAACCTTCCTGGAAGGATATTTTTACGCTAAGCAATAATTTGCCGATGTCCAAGCCTATATTGAGCGGCTTGCTTCTCACTAAGACCGCTCTTATTGCAAAATCGGACCGATTTGAAACGCTTTTTTGCAACTCATTCGATCACAAAAGCTTTAAAAAAGTCGGTTATGCTGTAGAGGTCTAAGATTCGAAAGTGAAAGGTTTGAAATGCGCATATTTAGTCTTCTACTGTCCGTTAGTATATTTACAATGAGCTCTCCTGCAAGCTTTGGCAAAGATGTCCATAAGCGCACAGGCGGTAATGTCAAAACTTATAAAACAACTAATAAGAAAATCGTTCGCGCAAAGCCGGCTGAGAAAAGAAAATACAAATCCAAGGAAGTGCAAGATTTTATGGATGGAAAAACGGATAAGTTAAACGGTTACGACAAATTTCAAAATTAGACAGAGGCTGGCACCCAAATCTCACCCGATTGTCCACCATGTTTTTGGTTTTTCACCCGGATCCCGGGCCACGCGGCCCGGGATCCGGGCAAAAAACGAAAAAGTCGATTCGATTTATTGTGAGATTCTCTACCGAAAGGCAATAACTACTTCTTCAGCGCTTTAAATCCAACCTGGCGCTCGACCGAAGACTTACGCACAGCTTTGGTTTGAGCTACTGAAATGATTCTATTAAGAAGTTCAGTATAAAAAACAGGCGGCTTGGAATTCATCCACAAGTAGAAAGAAAACGAACCTGGAATAGTGTTTATCTCATTAAAGTACAAAGTGCCGTCAGTGGTATCAAGCATAAAATCGATACGCGAAACGCCACTTGCATTTAGCGCTTTGAAGGCAGTTACAGCATAACTTCGAGCTTTCTCTTTTACGGCTGGGTCAAGGTCTTCAGGATCAATTACACGAGTGAGCGCCGCCATGCCTTGCATGCTGTCGTCGCCTTTCTTGCTGCCACCACGCAAATACTTATCTTCGTAAGTAAGTTCTTTGCCAGTGGATGACACTGGAATTTCGACCACAGATGCTATTGGCTCTATAGGATCATCTAGAACTGAAACGTTTATCTCAAGCTTTTTATCAAGACAAGGCTCCACCATTGCGGCAACGTCATATTTGAGTGCATGCAAGAGGGCTGAATCAAGCTCTTCTTCGCAGGTGGCACGTACTACGCCAATAGAAGATCCAAGATTGCAAGGTTTTACGAATAACGGAAAATTACCCAGACGTTTTATAACTTGATCACGCAAAGAAGTTAGATGCTTACCAAAATCGGCTTCTACCGATTCGCGATTAATAACCTGACAGGGCAGTACTGGCACACCGTGAGCTTCGACGATTTTTTTAGAATGATATTTGCTCATTCCAAGTATCGAGCCAAGCACACCACATCCGGTGTAGGTGACGTCGGCTAATTCAAACAATCCCTGAATGCTTCCGTCTTCGCCGTATGTGCCATGAAAAGCAGGCAAGAAAATATCAATTGGAATTACAGGGCTGGCATGGTCTTCTGGATTTTGCAAAATAGTAAGTCCGCCTACACCTGGCTTTGGCAGCAAGGTTACTTCGGTCACTTCAGAAAGCGAGCCAGGCATTGCTAAGTAGAATGACTTATCTAATAATTTCTTTCCGTAATACCACTTACCCGAAGGCGCGATATAGACCGGATATGGGTCCCATCGAATGGGATCGAGTGCTTTGATTAATTGCAGACCGGTGATGACAGAGATTTCGTGTTCGACTGAACGTCCGCCGAACATGACTGCGACTTTCTTTCTCTTGTGACCGTTTGAATTGCTGCCCATAGATGCCGTTAAAACCTCGGATTAGATTCGTAGAGGTCAGGCAAATCGTTCTCGATTAAGACAATGTCTCCGTCATCGCAATAATCGTAAGCAAGATAACTGAAGGCTTCTTTCATGGTTGCTACTTCACGGATTTTTTCTGCGTCAAACCCGCCTTCTTTCAATCCAGATAGAAGCGCGTCTTTATTAGTCGAGCCCACAATAATTGCCTGGTCGCACAAAGTGGCAGCGTGCTGTGCCGCTTTTTTATTTTCGTCGAATTGTTTGGGTCCAAGCTCAACCATGCCAGGAGTTACTAACACTTTGCGATTGCCTTTTTGCGAGCCCAATACATCAAGGGCAGCTTTGAAGCCTACCGGATTTGAATTAAATGCATCATTCAAGCGCAAAATCTCGCCTTGTCGAATAGGCCTTCCATTTGGTGTGCCGATAAAAGATGAGATTGTGGTGCGGACAGGTTCCAACCTATTGCTTTCGGTTTTGACATTTCGAATAGCAGCAAGCACCAGTTCTGGTGCCAGACCCATTGCGCAAGCCATGGCGAAACTGGCAAGTATGTTAGACAGCATCGGCTCGCCAAGCAGCTTTGTGAAGCCTTGAAATTCTTTGCCATCTATCTTAATTGCAAAATTTGTTCCCTTGGAAGTAGGTTCGATGTCGTACATGTACACATCTAAAGGACCGGCTTCCTTTTTTAGTCCGTAGATTATCGTCTTCTTTTTAGGATAAAGCTCAGCCATTTTTCGCGTCCAGACGTTATCGCCATTCACTACAAGAACGCCGTCTTCAGGCACCGCTTGCGGCAATTCGGACTTAGCTTTAAATACATTTTCTGGTGAGCCAAACAATTCTAAGTGCATCTCACCAACTGCAGTAACGATTGCAGCATGTGGAGGTGTGAGCGAACACATTCTTTTGATAGAGCCTACGTGATAGGCACCCATCTCAACCACTGCGAATTTTTGACCGGGTTTCATGCGCTCGCGAATCTCGCGAGTCATGCCCATGTAACTATTTATGGATCTTGGTGTAGAAAAAGTTGGTGCCACCGCACTCAGAATATCTGCCAAAATAACTTTGGTACTGGTTTTGCCGTAACTGCCTGTAATACCGATGACGACCGGGTCTACATCTTTTAAAATAGCGCGTGCTTGATTGGCAAAGTTTTCTTGCAGCCCTTTTTCATAAGGGTCGAGCAACCAATTAGATTTGACAAGATACCACGATATAAATTGAATAAGAACTAGATTTTTGATCCAGAAAGCAGTGAAAACATAGTCATAAAAGTGCTTGAACGAAAACATCATCACAAGCCCTAAAGACACAGTATAAGTGCATAATGCCAGATTATAAATGCGCTTAGCACGCTCTGTCATTTTAAGTGAAACCTTGGCGTGAGTAATCGGATTTTCTTCGCGCGATGCGACGAAGAAAAGTAAGATTGCAAGCGCAATAGTTATGTAAGGCGTAAAAGTAGGAGCATAATTATGACTTAAATAACTAGCAGCAATACCAATTAAACAGACAAGCGAGCCACGAGTATCAAAAGCTTTTCGAGCAAAAAACCACTTTTTGAAACGATGATGGTCATAATCTTCTTGTTGCAAAAACTGCAAGTAACGCTTTGCGCGTCTGGTGAAAAAATAGACACTTGAACATGCGGCAAAAAGCACAATTACGACATTGAAAATAAACTGGTCATCAAACACAGGCTGCTTTTTCCTCCTGTTCTATTTTGATCGATTTCAAAAACGGCACGATGTAATAAGCGCAAATATGGGCACCTTCATCGATAAAAGGAAAATGGTCTTTGCCAGGCAATGCCACAAACTGAGAGCCTTTGATAAGTTCGTGAAAACGTTTGCCAGACTCAATAGGGGTTTCGGTGTCTTTTGCTCCCCACAAAATAAAAGTAGGGCATTTAATTAATTGACTATCCTGAGTTAAGTCTTCATTCACTGCTTTTAGAAATATGGTCCGCATATCACCTGCGTTTTTATAATCGAGCGAGGCAAATTTAGGAACAAACCAGTCTTGAAAAATCTTAGAGCCCGACATACTATCGATTGCTTTTACAGTTTTAGATAACATACCGATTGCTTTGGCACGTATGTTTTTGGGGAATTTAAGTTCGCGTTTTAGTCCACCAGAATTAATTAGAACTACACCGGCGACCAAATCTGGATACATACTGGCTAATCGAACAGACACTCTGCCACCAAAACTGTGACCAATAAGAATGCACTTGTCGATATTTTTTGATTCACAAAACTGTCTTATGCCCACGCCATATTCGCGCGTGTCCCAATCGGTTTCTGGCTTGGGTGATTTACCAAAACCTGGTAAGTCTAAAATGTAAATCGTGTAGAAATTGCTTAAAAGTTCACCCAGAGCACGCATAGACTGAAGACTTTGTCCCCAGCCGTGCATCATGATGATGGGAATATCGCACTTATCTTGGGTTGTTGATTTGTCTTTGCTTTTAAGTAATACAAAATTGATGTCGGTCATGGTTTCCATGCCCTCAATTCTTCATCGCTAAATTTACCAAGCGTTTTCCACTCTGGAAGCATTCTTACATGGAATTGCTCTTGTACCATTTCTTGCATACGACCGACCAGATTGGCTACGTCATGCGAAGTGGCACCGCCCATATTAATGACAAAATTGGCATGCAACTCAGATACAGCAGCTTTGCCTTCATGCATATTTTTAGCACCAGACTTGTCTAAAAGTAATCCAGCACTTCTGTCTGGGTCTGGATTTTTGAATGTACTTCCTGCGTTTGGAAAACCAATGGGTTGTGTGCGCATTCTGTATTCTTCATTGTGTTTGGTTTTTGCCACAATTTCTTCCGCTTTGCCATGCGGCAGATTAAATACGGCTGAGACAATAACGTGCTTCAAAGGATCGAGTTTACATTTTCTATAAACAAATTCGATTTCTTCATTTTTCAATGTCACAAGTTTCTTTTCTTCAGAATCGAAGTATGTGACAGTATCTACAATATTAGCCATGCAACTTCCATGCGCACCGGCGTTCATTATGACGCCACCACCCACGGTTCCAGGAATACCCACAGCAAATTCAAGTCCCGAATATCCTTTTTGAGCGGCAAATTTGGCTAGATGAGGAAGACGTGCTCCAGCGGCGGCTTCGAGCTGACTTTCAGAAATTTGTTTTATTTCAGTCAAGTCGGTAGTTCGAATCACTGTGCCGTCAAATCCTTCTGAGGATATAAGCAAGTTTGACCCGCCACCAATAACGTACCAGGGCTCGCCATTTATTTGCCCCACTAATTGCACAAGCTCGTCAATTGTTTTGGGATGACAAACGCGACGGGCGGAACCGCCGATTTTTAGTGTTGTATAGCGTGCCAGAGAGGCATTAGCTAGTTCGTCCATTCTACTTTTTTTCCAAGCTAGAAAGCATAGTCAAAAGTTGAGGGCCAATATTGGTGATGTCACCAGCGCCTACAGTCAACAGTAAATCACCCGGCTCAAGCTCGTTCATTACAGTGGAGGCAATGTCCTTCACTGCACCACCAATGTATTTTACTTGCTTGTGGTCTACTTCTTTAGAAAAGACTTCTGAATTGATACCATCTATCGATTTGCCGCGAGCAACATAAACGTCGCTCATCAAAACCAGGTCGGCATATTTGAACGATTGACAAAAATCTTGCCAGTGGTCTTTCAATCTAGATGGTTGGTGCGGTTGAAAAAGTATTACAACTCGCTTCAGTCCTTGCCCCTGGCCTTTGACCCGAAGGTAATCTTGAGCTGCTTTAAGAGTTGCAACTACTTCTGTTGGGTGGTGAGCATAGTCGTCTACGACAAGTATTCCAGCCTGTTTGCCCAGAATTTGAAAACGTCTATTCACTCCCACAAATTGCGAGATCGATGTGTCTATCACTTCAAAATCTAAGCCACATTCTAAGCCAGTGATGATGGCAGACAAAGCATTTGCTTTGTTATGTTCTCCTGGAACGCTCATGTTCACTGTGCCAAGCAACTCGTTTTTGCGATAGACCCGCATTGAAAAAGAGTCAGGACTATCAAATGTATAGTCGCAATTCGCTGTCTCAGGAATGCCTTTTGTTCCATACGTTATTAGTTTGGATTTTTGCCTGGGCGAAATATTGCCTGCAAGCTCCCTGCATCCAGCATCGTCCATGCACAAAATAATTTTGCCTTTGGTTTGCTCTGCAAACACAAGCATAGACTTTTGAATTTGGGCAAGTCCTCCTGGATAGTTCTCCAGATGGTCGCCTTCGATATTGGTGATGATTGATATGTACGAATCGACTTTTGTTTGAGTGCCGTCACTTTCGTCTATTTCAGCCACAAAGTATTGACCTTCGCCATGCACCGAATTGGCTTTAATTTTCCCGAAAATTCCGCCTACCACCACCGATGGTTCCAACCCACCGTCAATCAGTATCTGAGATATCATGCCGGTTGTGGTTGTTTTACCGTGGGTGCCAGAGACACCTATTAGTTTTTTTTGCTTGGTCAGTTCACACAAGAGGTCGGAGCGATGCCATACAGGCAGATTGAGACGCTCAGCCTCAGCCATTTCCGGATTCTCTCTGGAGATGGCAGTAGACACCACCATTAGTCCTGCATCAGCCACATTAGAGGCGCTATGTCCAATGTATATCTTGGCTCCACTTGCTTCTAATTCCTTTGTGATTTCAGAGCCCGACTTGTCGGATCCGCTAATTTTCCTGCCTTCAGCAAGTAAAAGACGAGCAAGGGCAGACATGCCAATGCCACCAATACCGACAAGATGCACGGTCTTTCCTGATTTAGTCAGCTTTTCAAAATCAACAGAAGGTTTAGTAACAGCGCTCTGAGTATTACGAGTATCTATATCCAAGTCCCGCCTCGCATATCCTGCATATACAGCCAGCTTTGGTAAGTCACACAAAGTTTCGGCCACATCTAAATATAGCGAGAAAGCGCTAAAGACTCAACGGAATTACTATTTAGTTTTGAATTCTATTTGCCAGATTTTAACAGGTGGAGCTTCGCTGCCAAACGAGACTTTTTGCGGTCTCCGGTGTTTTTGTGCAACACACCTTTGGCGATTGATTTGTCCACAATTTTGTAGAACGCGGCAAGGCTTGAATCAATGGCTTTTTGATCAGCCGATTTCATGGCGTCTTCTACGTGGTTCTGGAAAGTTCTCAACTGAGATTTATATGTGCGGTTGCGCAGGCGGTTGCGTTCAGCAACTTTGACTCTTTTAATAGCAGATTTGATATTGGGCACGGATCTTAACTACGCCTCACCGGATATATACATGAAGGGAATAATTCTAACACACAGCCCCTTGGCGCTACTAAAAGAGCCTGGCTGGTTAAAGAAGAGCTTAACAAATAGAATAATCTAAGTCTGAGGAGCGCCCGAGGTTGTACCGGGATCATTGCCGCCAGAGCTAGGATCTTGGGCATTATCAGGATCGCTTGTAAGCTGGATGATTTTGTTTTCTTCCTCACCGCCGCCGGCAGTGTAACTTAAAGCGGCCTTTGCAACTGTCTGATTTTTTGGTCCGTGTTGCTGAACCAAAATTTGAACTGTTTGAGACATCACATTTTGCGCGTGCTTCTTCCAGTTGGCTGGCAATCTATTCATGCCTTCCTTGATTTTCTTGCCGCTTTTAGCAATTGCCTGGACCGACTTTCCGTCTTTAGCAGCTTTGTCGAAAGCTTCGCTACTCTTGTCTTTGCTATCTCCAGCGTCTTTTTTGGCGTCCTTGCCAGTATCTTTAGGCTTTGCAGCTTCCGCTTTTTTGCCACTATCCTTAGAAATATCTAGCAAGTTAAACCCGCCGCTACCGGACTCATCCGGTCGCTCCTGCCTTTTTGGCAATTTATCCATTGGGTCTTGATTGCTGTCGTTGTTCATCTTCTAAGGTCGGTCCTCAAGTAAGCGTAATTTACTCATAGTTATACATATTATAGTAAGAAAAACCGGGAAATTCTAAAAACGCTGCAAATTTCCTGAATTTGAGCTTAATCCTGGCGCCCCAGATTGTCAATGCGTGAAATCAGCCATCAACGCACAGACCAATCAAATTGATATCTTATCTGCACCGAACTGGGCGAGCCTTTTGGCAGCGGATCCAGTGGTGATGCCTGACTAAGTGCCTGCAGTGCTAATTGGTCAATATTTTCTTTGCCACTACTCTCAACTATTTGTGGCTCAACAATGCGCCCGTCCTTTTTTATGGTAAATACTGCAACCACTCGCTGGGCATTAAAACCCTTAGGTGGCGCCCATTTCGCTTGAATGTCTCTTTTCATTTTTTTCATATAGGAGCCAAAATCAAGAGCTTGTCCTGAATCATTTGATTCTTCATCGTTATCTTCGTCGTCTTTTTCATTTTTGGAAAGAGCACTTTTAGCCGCCAATTGAGCTTGACGCTCTTCTACATAAACAGTGTCGGGGTTGTGCCCGATGCGAATATGCTCTGGAGTTGAGCTTTTTGTTGGCATTCCAAGAATTGCTTTTACTACAAGAGAATCATTTCTAGGATAAGCAAAAATCGCTTTTTCAGTGCCTGCATTCTGCTGTACATACTGAGTCATGGCAAAAAGATCGGTTTGTCCGCTACCAGCTTTGAGCGCTTCGGTGATGTTATCTACCAGGGCAGAACATTTTTTAGTTTGGGCGTGCTGAGCATCGCTGCCGGGGACAGTTGCAGCAAAAATAGTAGTGTTTGTCTCTTGAGCAATCTCATCATATATTTTGGACGATGGTAAAGAACCATCATCAAGACGTACAGCCGGACTTATATCCAGAAGACATACAATGTAGGGTGATTGAGTTCGTTTAGCAACATTTTTCAGAGTGTCACGCAAACTTATTGTATTTTCAAGACTTCCATTGGCAGATGGAGTGTCATAAAAGCAAAGAAAAATGTCATTCTTTCCTTTCACCGTTTTATAACGAGTATTGAAATAAAGTAGTACAAGATCGCCTGGTAATGCGTGTTTTAAAAGCCATGGCTCGCCAAGGCATTTTTCTATATTGCTCTTGATTGTTTTAGTGCCCGAAACAGTTGCAACCTGCGCAGGCGCAAAACGACCAAATTGTGGGTTTACAAGAATTTCCTTTAACGCGACGCCACTATCGGTTGCAGATGTTATAGAAGGAATGTCTTTATCAAAATATTTTTCGCACGAAACAATAAGTGCCCACTTTTCTCTGATGGCAGGCTTCTTTTCTTTAGCGGCAAGGGGTAGGGCGAGAGCTTCAACATTTTGAAAAACTACCAGTACTAAAACTATAAATTGAATAGAAAAAAGATTGAGCACTGATCTAAACATTATTGATTCTCTAATGATTGAAAAATTTATAGGTAGCTAGCACCGAGTCGTAACTTTAACACATCAATTTTTTGTCCCTGCAAAAGCAAGTCCTAAGGAAACCAAGATTGTATGCGACATTCAAATTGCATATACAATCAGTTAAGTTTGGCTGTAGACGATACATAAATCCGGTCTCGACTTTATATGAATATCTCGAAACGCAACAAATTCACAAGCCTAAATGCGATTGTTATATCCTGAAAACTAAATCGAAAAAGTTGTCCGTTTTTTGAGCAAGCAGTCGGGATTAAATAATCTACAGGTGTTCATAACCTGTCGAAAAGAACTCTTCAATCAGAGCATATTTATCCCTCATACATAAAGACATGTCATTCGAATCCATGTCATATTCAGTACTTACAGAATCGCCATAGGGAGCACGGGTTGTCAGCAAGACTGTTCATAATATCTACTCCAATAGGAAATCTAAAAGATATATCCCCTCGCGCCAAAGAGGCCCTTGCAAACGCAAATGTGGTTCTGGCTGAGGATACACGCGTTTCGCTCAAGCTGCTCAATCATCTAGATCTGAAGAAGAAGCTCATTAGCTGTCATAAATTCAACGAAAAATCGCGTCTAGATTTACTTGCATCACTATTTGAAGACAAGCAAGACGCAGCTCTAATCAGCGATGCCGGCACCCCCTGCTTGTGCGATCCTGGTCAGTTAGTGATTCAAACGGCAATAGAATTGGGCTTCGAGATTGTGCCTATTCCAGGTCCCACAGCCATAATTCAAGCCCTGATAGGCAGTGGACTTGATTCAAGTCGTTTTAGCTTTGAAGGCTTCTTGCCCGATAAGAAGAAAGATATAAAATTGCTAGCTCAATCATTAGTGCACGAAAAGCGGACAATGGTCTTTTTCGTCTCCCCTCATGGTCTGCTTGATAAATTGTTGATTCTGGCTGAAATTTTTAAATCTAGACCAGCCTGCGTTGCGCGCGAACTAACTAAATTACACGAAGAATTCATTCGAGCAAGCTTGATTGAAATTCACGACTTCTTAAATAAAGACGAGAATCAAGCTAAGTTGAAAGGCGAATTCACACTTGTAATTGAGGGCAATAAAGAATCAGAGCCGGAAGTCGAAATCGACCAAGAGCAGCTCAGACAATATATACAAGCAGCTTTAGCAAACGAGCAATCGGTCAAAGACATTTCAACATCATGTCAGGCGCGATTTGGTATGCGCAAGTCTGAAGCGTATAAATTGACGCTGGAAATCATGCAGACCTCTTTAGGCAAAAATAACTTATAATCTAAGTCTATGCTCGAAGCAAACAGTACTTACAAAATAAAATTCGAAGTTGCTCCAGGAGAATTCGACTTTGGTCGTGCCACCATTGTGTCTAAAACTGTTAGTCAAGTTTATCTTCAAATAAAATCTGGACAAAGCTCAAATAAAATTTTACCGGCTGGCACCAAAATATGGTTTGTGCAAGAGACCGGCATATCTGGCTTTGCTGGCTTGTGGGCGTCGAATGTAATTGCTAGTCAATTAGCTCAAGGCAAAAAAGTGCTTGTTTGTAGCCTGCCCAAGCTAAAGCCGCTTAAGCAAAGACGCAAAGTCAATCGAGTAGAAGTGAAAGTGCCAGTAACGCTCACCGCGGATGATGCTAATGTTAAACCTCGCACGTTTCAAACAGTCGATATTTGCCGCTCTGGCTCTAAGCTAGAAACTAAGCTGATTCAAAATCTTGGAATCGAGCCTGGTCAACTGGTAAAAGGCGAATTTCAGTTGCCCGATGACACACTTAAAATTAAAGCTCAAGTAATTAGAGTCGAATCTAATTGGCTAGCAAACAAGTCTATGGTGGCATTACAGTTTATAGCTTTAAGCAAAGAGTCTTCCGACAAACTAGACAAGTTTCTGGTCAAATTAGGTGGCCAACCGGGCACCAATAAAAACAAGCTTAACCAAGAGCCTCAAGCACTGCCAAAGAGTGGTCTTAATTCCTGGTCGGCTCAAATAAAAGAGAAGAAAAATCTTTTGGGCGCGACCAAATCACGCACCACTTTGGCTGATGCCACAAAACCTCTTACTAAAGCTCAAAGCGTCAAAGCGCCAGTTAAAACACAAGCACAAGCTCAGGCAAAGAAAACCGTTACTAAAAAGAGATCAAAATAATTGTCAGATTTATCTTTGTTTCAATCCGTAGTTTTAGGAATAGTCCAGGGACTGACTGAATTTTTACCAATCTCATCAAGCGCCCATATGCGAGTAGTACCTGCAGCCCTGGGCTGGCCCGATCCTGGCGTTGCCTTTTCTGCATCAATTCAGTTAGGTTCAGTTTTAGCTGTGTTAGTCTATTTTCTCAACGACTTGCGTACGATGATTAGTGGCGCATTTGGTGCTATCAAACGCAAAGATTTTAAAGACCATAATTTTTTATTGCTTGTGGGAATCATAGTTGGTACCGTACCAATCTGCGTTCTGGGACTGCTTTTAAAGCCTATTCTTGAGTCTGACTCAAGCCCTCTACGCTCGCTGCACACCGTTGGTATAGTGTCTATTGTGATGGGAATTTTGCTTATGGTGGCAGAAATTGTAGGCAAAAAAATGTCGCGTCTCAATTTGAGTGACCTTGGAATTAAACACGGTTTGTTCGTAGGACTAGGACAGGCTCTTGCCCTTATTCCGGGAGCATCGCGCAGTGGGTCCACTTTGACAGTAGCACTTTTGCTTGGACTGAAGCGCGAAGACGCTGCTCGTTTTAGTTTTTTACTTGGTATTCCAGCCATTTTGCTAAGTGGATTGCTCGAACTAAAAGATCTGATTGCCGCAAAACATGCCGGTCTGCAAATAGGCATGACCGAAATGGCAGGCGGACTCATAAGCTCAACTGTAGTAAGTTTTCTAGCCATTTACTGGCTAATCAAATTTTTGCAAAAACATTCGACTATTTGTTTTGTGGTGTACAGAATGCTCTTTGGAGCTTACGCACTGTATTTAGCTTCAACGGTCAAATAAGCCTTGTGAATCGGTCAACATCGATTCGTCATTAACAGGTAAATACTGTTTTTTTGACGACGCTGGTTTCATTTGTTGAATGTGAAAAGCGCCTTGACTGACTGCTCCAGAATTATTTTGTTGTTTGGTTTGATTACCTATTTTGAAAAGCATTTTCTCCTGCTCAGCCTGTGCACGCATTTGTCTGTAATTAGCGGCTTCTTGCTCAACCATTTCATGATCACTTTGCACTTTGACAAACACCAGAGACGATACCACCAAAAATCCGATGGCTGCTGCTGCAATCATCCAGATTTTACTTTTCGAAGGTTTAGCTTTAGGCTGAATTTTTGAGCGCAAGAAAATAAGTTCTTCTTTCATCTCAAGGGCAGACTGATAGCGACTCCATACATCCTGCTGGGTAGCGCGTTGCACTATGCGATCTAAAGTGTCGAGCACTTCAGAATTAAGTTTCTTTGGATTAGAAACTGTCAAAGCAAGCGAATCTTTGCCTGTCAATAGAAAATACATTGTGCAACCAAGTGCATACACATCTGAGCGAGGGTCAGCAGCACCCCAATATTGCTCAGGGGGAGAATAGCCTTGCGAGACTACATGGGTGTTGTCTTCGCTTTCTTCAAATGGTCTTGCAATACCAAAATCTACTAATTTTACTTGATTACGCTCGTCGATCATTATGTTGCTTGGCTTTAAATCGCGATAAATAACGGGAGGGTCGTGAGTGTGCAAATAATGCAGCACCTCGCAAACTTGTATTGACCAATCGATTACTTCTTCATTTGAAAAAGGCTCGCCTCTTTCCATCAACATTTCGTGCAGGTTTTTACCTCGCACATATTCCATTATTAGATAGGACTTTCCTTCTTCCTGGAAAAAGTCGAGAATGGCCACAATGTTTGGATGGCTGAGTGCCGATAATACTTGAGCTTCACGAAAGAAAAATTGAATCGCCCGCTCGCGATCTTCTTGTCTGAAAAAATCGTCTCGCAATTGTTTGACCACGCAAGATCGCTTGCTATCACCTAGATTTGGAAGATTCAAATCGTTGGATAAATAGACAGTACCCATCCCACCCTGGCCCAGTCGTTCAACGACTTGCCAGCGCCTATTTAGCACACATGGAAGACCTAGTCCTGGATCAGACATGGAAAAATTCGACTTTCAATTTATGCGGGGGAACTTTAGTAAGACCACTTAAGTATAACAATTTATAATCTCTTGACAAGCCCTTAAGATTAAAAATCGGACTCTAATTTCCAGCAGGCAAAAGCTCGTATTTGCTACATAGTTGGCTGTAAAGTCTAATGGCATTTAGATGGGAATTTTGGAAGTCAAAGTTCAATTCGTTTTTGTAGTAGCGCAAAAGCCTTGCTTGATCTAGCTTTCCGTCAAATCTCAAAGATGCTTCACCAAGCACCTCGGGCATTAAATCGCCCAATCCAAGCTCTTTTGCCCTGCAAAAAATCTGGCCAAGATTAGCAATGTCTGAAGAATTAGTTTGTGCAAGCCCTTTTTTATAGACCCAAACACCAAACACAGCCGGTAATTTGGTCAAATTAAACCACCAGGAGGCAAGGTCCATTTTTATAGCTCTTTTCAATGCCCATTCATCTTCAACAAGCAAAGCCCGATCGCCTATTACAAGCGCAGCATCGGTATTAATGTCAAAACAATCAGGCTCGTCACATTCGACTAGATTTGGCTTTACACCGTACTCTTCAAGCAAAAGTACACGCATCATATTTATAGAAGTAGCGGACGACTTAGGTACCTGAACGGTTTTGCCACCAAGTTCGCCAAGCGGTACTTTGGAATAAAGCTCCACACTACCTACTGGTGAAAAACTAGATATCGAAACAGTCTTAAATAACTCAAGTCGCTCTTTTTGTTCAAGATAATAAAATAGACTAACCGAAGCTGCATCAAGCTGGTTACTCGCCATCAGCTTATTGAGTTGTTGCGGGTTGCCCAAAACTATCTCAGCATCTAAATCTAGTGAAACTCGACCAGTTGTTATGGGCAAGAGCACTGGCAGGCAATTTGCAAAATCTATAAAACCGATTTTCGATATTTTTTCCAATGCCCGGACCCCATTTGCAAGTAACCGCAAAAGCCAATTCCTGTTACTATATATGCTTTTCCATACTTCCAGGAATTTGTAAACAATATGATTCGAATGATAGACCTGATCCTGGCTAAACGCCACGGCAAAGAACACTCTCAAGACGAAATCAAATTTCTCATTGACGGTATCATGGATAATACCATTCCCGATTATCAATTGAGCTCCTGGTTGATGTCGGTTTGCTGGCAAGGATTGACTAACAAAGAAACTTCCTGGCTCACAGACTTTATGAGCAAATCCGGCGAGACGCTAGACTTAAGCGAGATTGCAGAACTTGTAGGAGACAAACATAGTACAGGTGGTGTAGGCGACAAGACTACTCTTGTATTTGTGCCGCTCATGCAAGCAGCTGGAATTCCAATGGCGAAATTATCCGGTCGAGGACTTGGTCATACTGGCGGGACTATAGACAAGCTCGAAGCTATTCCTGGTTTTAACACACAATTGACCAAAGAAGAATTCATTGCCCAAATAAAAAGAATCGGCATGGCAATTGCTGGACAGACTAAAGAATTAGCACCAGCGGACGGTAAGATATACGCTCTGAGGGACGTTACAGGTACGGTGGAATCCATTCCACTTATTGCATCTTCTGTAATGTCAAAGAAACTAGCTGCTGGAGCCAATTTGATCATATTAGATGTTAAGTGTGGCAAAGCTGCCTTCATGGACACACTGGACAAAGCTGAAAATCTATCGCGTCAGATGGTCGAAATCGGTAAAGCACTTAAGAAAGTAGTGATTGCTACAGTGACAGATATGGAGCAGCCTCTTGGACTTGCTATTGGTCACACCACAGAATGTATTGAAGCATTCGAAACCTTAAAAGGCAGAGGTCCAGAAGATTTGCGCGAGCTGTGCATGGAGCTTGGCGCGGTGGCACTAGTCAAAGCCAAAAAAGCAGAGAACAAAGAAAAAGCGACTCGTATGTTGAGTGATTTTTTAGACAATGGTATCGCGCTTGAGAAGTGCAGAGAACTAATTTCGGCTCAAGGCGGCAATGCCAAAGTAGTAGACGACTATGCTTTAATGCCCCAAGCAAAACACAAGTTCGCACTTTATTCGCCGCACGACAAAGCAGTATGGATCTCGCATCTGGACGGCAAAACCATTGCAGAGGGGTGCAAAATGATGGGAGCTGGACGATCCAAAAAAGAAGATAAAATCAATCTTGGAGTTGGAGTAATTCTGAAAGGCAAAATTGGTACCAAAATAGAAAAAGGCGAGCCTGTTGCCGAAATATGGGCAGACAGCCGCGAGCAGTTCGAACAAGTACAAGAAAAAATCTTATCGGCTTTTAGCTTTGAAGATGACGAAGTGGAAACGCCTAATCTTATTAAGGCTACAATTTCGTAAATGACTTTCCGCCTACTTAAGTATAAAATCTTCGATGCCGCCTCGAACATGGCTATTGATGAGGCGATTCTAGAATCTCACCGCAAAGGACTTACTCCACCTACATTACGTTTTTATGGCTGGGCACCACCGGCAGTATCGATTGGTTATTCTCAAAAAATGGATGACCTTACTATAGATAGAATAAAATCCAGAGGCTTCGACGTTGTGCGCAGACTTACAGGTGGCAGAGCAGTGTTGCATTTTGCCGAGTTGACCTATTCATTTGTAGCTAGCCCTCCAATACTTAGCGAAAAGCTTAACGAAGCGTATAGACAAATTTGCAATGGACTTATTTTGGGTTTGAAAGATCTTGGCGTAGAAGCTGATTTAGGTAAATCTAATAAGCAATACAAAGACTTTTCTGATTGTTTTATGGCGACAACACAAGCCGACTTACAGGTTAATAACAAAAAGATGGTGGGCTCCGCTCAATTGCGCAGACAAGGTGCGGTCCTTCAACATGGGTCAATTTTGCTCGACCAACCCCAAGACCTATTGCAAGAATTGCTTGATACAAAACAAGAAACAAAAATCCGACACACTAATTTAAACGAAGTGAAAGGCGAAGCCGTTTCAATGGAAGAATTAGAAAACGCTTTCACTAAAGGCTTTGCTGAAGCCTTTTCGACAACGTTAGAAGAAGGCAAACTACATAGTTTTGAAGAAGAACTTTTGGGACAACTGCTTTTGCAATATTCTAAATAAAGGAAAAAATGGAAAAAGAAACACCAAAAGCTCAAGAGCCAGTTGAAAAGAAAAAGCATCTTACCTGGGAGCGCACTATTGAAATTGCCAAACTCGTGGCAACTGTGTGGGTTGCGCTTCTAGGCAGTTACATCACTTTTCAGTTCAATGAACATCAACACGAATTAAATCGCATCGAAGCAATTGCAAAAATGCTTCCGCAAATGGAAGATGGAAGCAAAAAAGATGACGGTTCAAGCAGTCACATGGGCCGAGATGGCGCCATTTGGGCTATTTTCCGCACAGCCAATAATCGCACGATGCTGCGTGACTTAGCCGCCCTTTTTCCAGAAGATATTTATCGCGTAGTCAGCTCCATTGCTCGCACAGGCGAATTAGACCACGACAAAGACGCTCTTATTGCTCTGCAAGTTTCATCTGAAAAACTAGCGGCTCAATATAGTGACGACCCAAAACATGCTGAGCTTGCTAGCAAACTTTATTCTCAGGCTTTAATTTTGCGCGAACGAAAAGCAAACGACACATCGCCCTTGCGTGTAGTCGAATTAAATTCAATTGCTTCAAGCAGTGGTCCAACTGGCGATCAGATGGCCGGTTTAATTACCTCTATAAACAATTTGGCCGACCAGCATTTGAAAGACGCCACAAACGCAAAACCCAAAAGCAACACTGGTCACTGGGAATCCAAGCAGCTTTATAAACGCGCTCGCCATCTAGGTAAAGACAATCCAGATGAGCAAGTGCAAGAACAAGTAATGCGCGCGGATCTTGCTTTAGCAAGCATGTATGCAGGAGATAAACTAATCGAAGATGCATACAAATATTTAAAAGAAGCACTTGAAATTGAAGCCAAAATTACAGGCGTGAGCGAGGCGGGACAATTGAGCAAAGTGGACAAAGATAAAAATGGATATGCTCACTTACCCGAAATTGAAGAGTCAATCAAAGACGCTCAAGTGAGGCTCACAAGCATTCTTGAAACGTATGTCGAAAAGGGAGTACAAATTAAAATGAGCAAAGCGGGCCAAGTGTCAGATTCAAAATAGAATTTCGAATCTACATACCGAAAATCTTTCGTCCAGCAAATAGAGGCTTCTTCTTAGGCTTTTTGCCTTCAGCCAGATTCTTGGCTTTTTCTTCCGCCTCTTTCATGTCCTGATAGGCTCTTGCAATGCGTTTTAAAGCTTTCAGATTTGCTTTTGCTTCCACTTGCTCTAGATAATCTGCGTCATGACGCAATATGAGCATCCATTCTTTGAGACAATCGTTATATAAATCTTGATCGAATTTGGCGACATCTTTCTTGGTAAGCGATTTCAATTTTTCAGTTCGCGCCTTAGCAAGCATCAAATGCCCAAGCGGGTAACCTTCGTCCAACTGGACGGCTTTAGAAAAAGCCTTTATCGCTTCGTCATAATTGCTATCGGCCAAATGCTGTTCGCCAAAAAAACGCAGGTGCGACGCTTCGGTCATGCGACCTGCGTTGCCAGTTCCAAAATAAGCTTTATTTGGTTTTTCTTCTGAATATATTTCGTCACTGCCACCAATACCAGGAGAAATAGCATCAGCCTGAGCAGAAGAATTAAAAGTGAGACTAGAAGAAAAAACTACAAGTGAAATTAGCAGTTTATTCTTCATCTTCACCCACTTCCGAATCTGTAGATGTAGCCTGGATCGCGGCTATTTCATTTTCCAGTTCTTGAATCTTGTCATTCAATTGATTTATTTGCATTACGTTGTCTCTGCAAGCTAAACGAAGAGCTTCAGGATCAAGACCACCCGTTTCGCTCACCATAGAAAAAACGTTTTGACCGATAGATTTTAAGTGTCTATCTTTTTCGCTGTTGAGACTGACCATGTTCATTTTGATTTTGGCAACTTTGGCAGCACGACTAGTTTGATCGGCCGCTTGTTTGGTGTAAGACTTTACTTTGTCGAAGAAACCGCTCATTTAGACCTCATTACTTAGTTTGTAACTATTATGCCAGAAATGACCCCTCGGCCAATCCAAAACAATCGTGTATCAATTTTACAGCTCTTACTGCATATATTTTAGGCATCAACATACTCATACGTAAATCGCCAGTTGCCACCATATTGACTGGAATGCCGCCTGATTGCAAAGTCTCAAACACATTCGCCACCATTTCAGGACGGCTAGAAAATCTTCTTCCCACCACCGAAATTTTGGCCATCTCAGTTTCCAGCGAAACTCTTGGATTACCTAAAGACTCGGAGAAAGTGTCTATCAGTCCTTTGACACGGGCCAGATACTTTTTGTCTACACTAAAAGCAATTTCTTGAAACGCTTCAAAGGAACTTGCATCTTCATGAGCCAAAAGCATGACCATATCGGTTTGAATATTTAGCTCTTGCAAACGCGTGAACAAACTACCAAGACCGTCTGCTGGTTTGGTTTTTGTATTTGTACTGCGAGTACCTTTGAGCATCACCGAAACTTGATTGGTGTCACATGAGATACCAGCCACCATATATTCGGGAACACTCACTCGATTTCCAACCAGAGTACCTGGGTCCATCGGCTTAAATGTAGAACGCACTCTCAGCGGAACATCCTGGTCCATTGCCAGTTCAACCGAGCGAGTGGCAAGAACTTGAGCACCTGTAGCTGACAATTCCATCATTTCCTCATAAGAAATAGAGTCTAGACGACGCGCCTCGGGAAGGATTCTGGGGTCGGCAGTATAAACGCCATCTACATCTGTGTAAATATCGCAGCAATCGGCGTTTAGCGCAGCAGCCAAAGCCACTGCAGTGGTGTCAGAACCACCCCGACCAAGCGTGGTCAATTCATTTTTGTCGGTCACACCCTGAAATCCGGCAACAACGGCGATTTCGCCGCGGGCTAAACTTGCTTGAATGGCATCTGGTTGCACTTCTTCAATTCGAGCATAACCGTATTGGCTGCCTGTCATAATGCCAGCTTGAGCACCAGTGAAAGAGCGTGCTTCATAACCTAACGATTGAATAGCCATCGACATCAAAGCGATGGAGACTTGCTCGCCAGTGGTCAAAAGCATGTCCATTTCTCGCGCATTGGGTGAGCGTGTAATTTCTTCGGCCATTGTAATTAGTCTGTCTGTAGTATCGCCCATGGCTGAAACTACAGTGGTCACTTCATGACCTTCAGATGCAGCTTTCACCGCAATTTCTGCTGCCTTTCGTATCTTATCGATGTCAGCTACAGAGGTCCCACCAAATTTTTTAACCAGTCTACTCATAGACTCCAGTGACTCATTTTAGAGTCGGTATTGCTGTTGCATATGCGCTGGAAGCCAGCACCCTGCTTATAAATAATAGCCGTCCACGGTAAGGAGGAAGTTAAGGGGATGAGAAAACTATTCTAATTAATTCAAAAAACGCCAATATTAGGCGAGATCCATCGGAATCTTTACCCCGGCTTTTTTAGCAAATGTTATAGCTTCTTCATATCCGGCATCGACGTGCCGAATTACACCCATGCCTGGATCGGTTGTGAGCACGCGCTCCAGACGCTCGGCGGCATCTTTTGTGCCGTCTGCCACGATAACTTGTCCTGCATGCAATGAATAGCCAATTCCCACTCCGCCACCATGGTGAACAGAAACCCAAGAAGCGCCGCCTACTGCATTTATCATTGCATTTAAAAATACCCAATCGGCAATTGCGTCTGAACCGTCTTTCATAGATTCGGTCTCACGATTGGGCGATGCCACAGAGCCTGAGTCTAAATGGTCGCGTCCAATTACAATTGGTGCGCTGACCTTTTTTTGTGCCACAAGCTCATTTATGATTTGACCCATTTTGGCTCTATCACCGTATCCAAACCAGCAGATACGAGCAGGCAAGCCCTGGAATTGAACTTGTTTTGACGCCATTTTAATCCAGCGACACAGGTCTTTGTCGTGGGCGAAATGCTCTAAAATCGCCTGGTCAATAACGTCTATGTCTTTGGGATCACCAGACAATGCAGCCCAGCGAAACGGACCTTTGCCTTCGCAAAAGAGAGGTCGAATATAGGCTGGCACAAATCCAGGAAATGCAAATGCGTCTTTCAAACCCGCATCTGATGCAACTTGTCTTATGTTGTTGCCATAATCAAAAGTAATTGCGCCTTGTTTTTGAAAAGAGAGCATGGCGTCTACATGAGTAACAATGGCTTTGACAGACATTTCCAGATATTTTTCTGGGTTACTCTTACGCAATTTGTCGGCTTCACTCAAAGACATTGGCTCTTTATTTTGATCGAGCGGAACATAGCCATTAAGTGGATCGTGAGCAGATGTCTGGTCAGTTAGAACATCTGGCTTGAATCCCATTTTCAAAAGCTCGGGCAAAATATAAGCCGCATTTCCAAGCAATCCAATCGACAATGGCTTACCGGCCAGTTTAGCTTCCTGAGCCATTTTCACAGCATCAGCAACATTATCAACTTTAACGTCTAAATATTTTTTCTCAAGTCTGCGCTCGATTCGCTCTGGATCTACTTCAATGCAGATAGCAACTCCATCATTCATCGTCACTGCCAGTGGTTGTGCACCACCCATGCCACCAAGTCCGGCTGTGAGTGTAATGGTTCCTTTTAACGTTCCGTTAAAATGCTTGCGAGCCAGTGCGGCGAAAGTTTCGTAGGTGCCCTGCAAAATGCCTTGAGTACCAATATAAATCCAAGAGCCGGCGGTCATCTGACCAAACATAATCAAGCCTTTGCGCTCGAGATCACGGAAATAATCCCAGTCAGCCCATTTGCCTACCAAATTAGAATTGGCTATGAGTACTCTTGGTGCGTCTTTATGACTTTTGAAAACACCTACAGGCTTGCCTGACTGCACAAGCATCGTTTCGTTAGATTCAAGCTCCATCAATGTTTTAACTAGAGCCTTAAGACAATCCCAATTGCGAGCGGCTTTGCCCGAGCCGCCATAAACCACAAGATCGAGCGGACGCTCAGCTACTTCGGGGTCTAGATTATTCAAAAGCATTCTAAGAGCTGCTTCTTGAACCCAACCCTTTGTATGCAATTGCGTCCCGCGTGGAGCACGAACAGTGATTGGCTCATGGCTTGCAAGTATATCTTGAAGCATTTTCTGCTCCGTTTTTGTGCAATCGGCAGTCTTAACCGGCGTAGTCATGTGGCTCGTCCTCTAAATTGGCTAGATGACGATTATACAGTCAGGAATAATTTCTAAAGAATGTTCAACAAGAGCCATTTATAGGTTCTAATATTTCTATATAAAATGATATTGGTTGCTTTTCACTTAAGGGGAAAATCCATGGTCAAAGAGATGACAAAGTCCGAAGTCAAAAAAGATAAAGGACAAAGCGCAGAAAAAGTCTGCGAAACACTCTCGGGTATTCCACTGAAGTCGGTCTACACCAAAGAAGACATCAAAGATTTAGACTACGAAAAACAACTTGCCGACCCGGGTAAATTCCCCTATACACGCGGCATTCACGAAAATATGTACAACGGCAAAATGTGGACAATGCGCCAATTTGCCGGTTTTGGCGGACCTGAAGAAACCAACGAGCGCTTCAAATACTTGCTGGCTCAAGGGCAAACGGGTCTATCCACTGCTTTTGATTTGCCTACTCTAATGGGCTACGACTCAGACCATCCCAAATCGAATGGCGAAGTCGGGGTCTGCGGAGTTGCTATCGACTCGCTTGAAGATATGGAAATTCTGTACAAAGACCTTCCGCTCGATAAAGTTTCCACTTCTATGACCATCAATGGTCCAGCCGTAATCATCTTCTGCATGTTTCTGGCCAATGCTAAAAAACGCGGCTTCGATTTGAAGAAGCTAGATGGCACACTGCAAAACGATATTTTCAAAGAATATATTGCTCAAAAAACCTATCTTATTCCCCCACGTCCAGCCCTTAAGCTTATTCAAGACATGATGGTTTTCTGCACTAAAGAAGTGCCGCGCTGGAATACCATTTCAGTGAGTGGTTATCACATTCGCGAAGCTGGTGCCACCGCGGCACAAGAACTTGCTTTTACTCTTGCAGACGGATTTGCATATGTAGATGCCGGTATTGAAGCTGGTCTTGAGGTGGATGATTTTGTACCTAGACTTTCATTCTTCTTCAATGCGCATATTGACTTCTTTGAAGAAATTGCAAAATACAGAGCTGCACGTCGCATATGGGCTAAGCGAATGCGCGACAAATATGGTGCCAAAAGCGAACGCTCACTCAAGTTGCGCTTCCACACTCAAACGGCTGGGTGCAGCTTGACCGCTCCCCAACCCGAAAACAACATTGTACGAACTGCAATTGAAGCACTTGCAGGCGTTCTTGGTGGCACACAGTCGTTGCACACAAATTCGATGGACGAAGTACTTGGACTGCCTACTCAAAAAGCAGCACACATTGCCCTTCGAACCCAGCAAATTATTGCGCACGAGACTGGCGTAGCCAATGTAGTCGACCCACTTGCAGGCTCCTATTATGTGGAGTGGCTCACAGACGAGATGGAAAGACAAGCAGAAGAGTACTTCAAAAAAATCGAAGAAATTGGCGGTGTAATTGCCGGCATTGAAAAAGGATTCTTTATGAAAGAACTGTCTGACTCGGCATATCGTTTTGAACAAAAACTAATGTCAGGCGAACGTCATTTCATCGGACTGAACTCTTTCAAAGAAGAAGCTCCTGGACAAAGCATCGAGATTCTTAAAATCGGTGGTGAGTACCAAGAAAGACAAACCAAACGAATCAAAGCTCTCAAAGCAAGACGCGACAATGAAAAAGTGGCAAACTGTCTTAAAGCATTCAAAGAAACCTTGCAGAAAGGCGATAACTGCTTCCCAATACTTATGGAAACAGTCGAAGCCTATGCCACAATGGGCGAAATTTGCGACGCTCTGCGCGAAGTATTTGGCGCTTACAGAGAAACAGCAGTTATCTAATTGCACTTAACTGCGAGCTAGTTGCGCTCTAAAGGCTGCTCTGGCTTAGGCAATTTCTTAGTGTAAATGTCGGTTTTTTCAAACTGACGAGCAGGCTGCGCATTTTCAGCTTGTTTGGCACGCAACAAAAGCGCCAAAATTAGCTTAGAAGTATAGTTATGATCGTTTGAAATATCGCCAAGCGCTATTTTTTGTTTCAAAGCCGCTAGAAGATGCTCGTACGACACAGTCGTAGGAAATTCTTGAGTCATCTTATTTATGTCCCCACCCGCTCAAAAGTCATTTTGTCATCAAGATGTCATAAGCTAACATTGGGCCAAGTTTTTAGCCATGATCTGTTAAGCTCTGTCGCTTATGTTGTCTTAAGGTATCTATAGTTTTGAAAGCGATAGTAATAAAAAATCCTGGTCCACCCGATGTTTTGCAGATGTCCGAAGTGGCTAAACCCGAACCTGGCAAGGGAGAGGTTTTGATAAAAGTTAAGGCAGTCGGAGTCAATCGCGCCGATTGTGTGCAAAGACAAGGACGTTACCCCGCTGCCAAAGACTGTCCGCAGAATATTCCCGGTCTTGAATATGCCGGCATAATCGAAGATGCAAACGGGTCCGATTTTCAAAAAGGTGACAAAGTTTTTGGATTAGTCGGCGGCGGCTCTTATGCAGAATATCTAGTAACGCACTGGCGCACAGTATCTTTGTTTCCTTCTAACTTAAGCTTTGTTGAAGCAGCAGCACTACCTGAAGCATTTGTCACCGCATACGATGCCATGGTGGTACAAGGCAAACTAAAAAGCGGCGAGCGCGTTTTGATTAATGCAGCCGGAAGTGGCGTCGGCATTGCTGCTATGCAAATCGCCGAGACTCTTGGCGCTACATATGCAGGAACAGTGCGCTCTGCCTCTAAAGCAGAAAAATTGAAAGAGTACAAAAATATCATTGTTGCTCCAGATGGAAAAATTAGCGACAAAGTACTTGAGATATTTCCTACCGGTGTAGATTTAGTGGTTGAACTTGTAGGCGGTGATTACATAGAAGAAGACTTACTTTGCCTTTCTAGCAAGGGGAAAATAATACTCATTGGTCTTCTTGCCGGAAACAAAACCAATTTAGACTTAGGCAAAGTCTTGAGCAAACGTGCCACTATCCGCGGAACTACCCTTCGTGCCCGACCGCTTGAAGAAAAAATTCAGGCGGCTCTTTTATTGCAAAAAAATATCACACCTCTTTTTCAATCGAACAAACTTAAAGGCTTTATAGACCAAGTTCTGCCTCTAAAAGAAGCTGCCAAGGCACACGAAATTATGGAAGCAAATCAGAATCTGGGCAAAATCGTTCTGGAACTCACTTAAGAGTTCGTTAGCACTTTTTTGTTTTTCACCCGGTTCCCGGGTCACGTGGCCCGGGAACCGGGCAAAACATATACATAAACCATCGTACTGAGTTTAGCTATTAGCGCGGAGCGCTAAGTGCTCCGCAAGAAAAGATATAAATGCCTACTTGGAAATTTGCTCAAGAGTTGCTTCAGGCTTTTTCTTTTTAGGTAATTTGCCTGTAGTAAGCATTTTAAAAACGTCCATAGCAGTCGTTCGGTTCAGTTTCTTTTCAGTTTCAAGAGCGCGCTCAACTCGGACTAGTCTATTTTTGATTTTCTTATCGCTTAGGTCTTTAATCCAATCACGATGCTCATCCATAAGTGCAACGGCTTCCTTACTTTCGCCAATTTTAAATTGATTTTCAGCCAAAGCAAGAACTGTATTTGCTTTGAGTGTTTTATCGCAATTGGAATTAGCACATAGTCCATCATATGCTTTTTTGAGCATTGTATTAGCTTCAGTATTTTGTTTACGACTTTGATAAATCTCGCTCAGAACTAGCGCTGCTTGAATGTATTCTGGGTATTTGTAGGCTGGCTTTTCTGGTGTTGCCGCAGCTTCTATACCAGCAATGCCAGACAACATCTTTTCGATTGCTTCATCTTGATCTCCATTATTTAGATAAATCAATTCGCCTAATTTTATAGCGATGGGAGATGAAACATCGTTTGGTGCATTGACATCGCGCGCCAATTTTTCCATGTCCTGATATGCACGAAGAGCCTCAGGCGAACTTGCAGCTCCGTACATCATCTGAACTTCTTTGCGCTTAGTCTCGAAGCTCGATTTATTCCAACTCCTATTCAAAGACTGTAATGCAGAAAATGGTGGCAGGAACAAATAAATTCCTATTGCGCAGAAAATAACCATGACGACGAGCGAAACAGGACTTTTCCATTTGGGTCTCACAGGTTTTGCGATGGTCACAGTCACAGGTGAGGCACTAGAAACATTGGATGGCAAATTACCGCTAAATTCAGGCACCACTATATTTTCACTTATATTAAGTGGCGTTGTTTGATTTGCCTCACTCATCCACATATTAATTGTTGGCTCTGGAGCCAGTAAAGATTCGTTTTTTGAACGCACCAAATTCAATACCAGACTAGAAGGATCAGATCCTGCCAATTCAACCAAAATATTTTCAAGTTCTTTTGCCGTCTGAAAGCGCTTTTCAGGATCTTTTTCAAGACAACGCATAATGAGATCTTGAACCTGCTTTGGATGAGTAAGTCCTGCACCGACTTGATGCAACAAGCGCGGCGGCGAATTGATATGCATGAAAACAGTTTGCAGAGCATTTTCACCGACTATTGGAGTGTGCCCGGTTAAAGCTTCGAACATGACACAGCCCAGAGAATAGATGTCCGAGCGAACATCCACTTCTTTGCCCATACACTGCTCAGGACTCATATATAGTGGGCTGCCAAAGGATTGACCGGTGGCTGTTAGCTTCTGCATCAAGTTTTGATCCGAACCAATAACTTTGGCGATACCAAAATCTACTAACTTCACGAATTCGTCAGAACTCTGAGTCTTCACAAGCATGATATTGCTTGGTTTTAAATCGCGATGGATGATATTGCGACTGTGTATGTACGAAAGCGCTTGGCAAGCTTGACTAAAAATGTGTAGAAATCGCTCAAGAGAAATGGGACCCTGACTCTCGATAATGTCTTCAAGTGATTTTCCTTCCAGAAAATCCATTACTAGATATGGCTCACCGCCCGGACCATAACCAAAATCATAAACAGAGATGAGATGTGGATCATCCAGATTGGCTGAAGCAATGGCTTCTTGCTCGAAGCGCTTAAGACTGACTTCATCTTCTATAAGCGCTGCTTTGAGCACTTTGATGGCAACAAATTTGTTTATCTGGGTGCGTCTGCCCTTGTAGACAACGCCCATGCCGCCTTTGCCCAAAACTTCGATGATTTCATAGCGGTCTGAAAGTGTTAGACCCACAAGAGACGAATAATTCACAGTCGAATCAGGCTGGACCGACACCACAGTGTCAGCAAGTAGTGGGTCCTGCTTTGTTTCGACTTCTTCGCCCATGTCCCAAATTGTACCAACATATGGACTAGAGGAATTAAAATTAGAATCTATGAGCACGCTTTACACCAGAGACGGAACTATCACCAAGCATGACGCGGAAACTGGTGAATGGTTCCACAACAGCGCAGGCGCATATCTAGAAGCGGTCAAAAACTATATAGAACCACTCAGTTTTTCTTATTGGAATCCAGAGAGGCTAACGGTTTTAGACTCTTGCTTTGGTCTTGGTTATAACGGACTGGCTTTAATTGAACACATTTGTAAGCATGCTGCAAAGCCAGTTGAGCTAGAACTTATATGCATCGACAAAAATCGAGAGCATTTGTCCTTATTGCCTCAAGTGCTCAACCAATCCTGCTTTGAGTCAATTGTAGAAAAACAGAAACTGTCTAATTTTTTTGATCAACTATCAAAATCACAAGAGAGATTCGTGAGCACCACATTTGATATCGGACAAATTTCACTCAATCTAAGCTTTCATGTCGATGATTTAAAAAAATCATTACCTGCACTGGTCAAAGAAAAAATCGAATTAGACTTGGTCTTTCACGATCCATTTTCGGCTCAAAAAATTCCATCTTTATGGACATATGATCTCTTTTCTCTTTATCATTCACTGCTTAAAACCAAAGGCGGAAAATTACTAACTTATAGCACCGCATCAGGTGTTAGGGGCGGTTTATCTCGTTGCGGTTTCGAGATTTATCGCACCGTGCCAGTCGGCACCAAAAATGGTGGCACCCTTGCAGCCTCCAAATTAGACAGAGTACTACAATATTCAATTGAGCAAAATTTGGTTATCGAATTAGACCAGGAAGAAATAGATAATATGAAAGGCAGAAAAGGTGTGCCTTACAGAGATCCTAATTTTAATTTAGAGCGTCACGAAATAATCAGAAAAAGACAAATCGAACAAAACGGATTTTTTCCGCTCAAGAAGCCTCTTTAAAAAACATAGTGATAGCTACTAAAAGCATTATTATTCCAAAAGCTTTTTTTAATACTGAGTCTTTGGTGCGAAGAGCAATGGCACTGCCTAGAAAAGATGCCGGAATAGTTGAGAACATCATGACGAGCATGAGCCAATAATCAACATGCCCTAAAATGGCATGAGTAATTGTGCCTGGAATAGAAACTATTGATACGACGCACAAAGAGGTTCCGAAAGCTTCTTTCAAAGACATTTTGGCTAGATATACAAGTGCAGGAATCAAAATAAATCCACCACCGATTCCAAAAAAGCCAGCCATCAATCCAGTTGTGATACCAAGTAATGCAAGCTTTAATCGAGAGGGTATATTTGTGTCTGGTTTAGAAACACAATCTGGCTCAGACTTTGCTTTATTAGTCAATTTTTCTAAAAGACCAAAAGTTAGATCTAATCCCACAAATGTCACTAAACAAGCGAAGCTTATCATCAGTGCATTTCCGCTTATCAGGTTGGTGGCATAAGCACCAAAACAAACTCCTAACATGGCAGGAATACCGATGGATAGAGCTATATTAAGATCGACTAAACCCTTTTTGAAATAATTCACTGCCCCAGTACAACTAGTCGGAATAATTATGGCAATGGTCGTTCCTATTGCCACATGCGCAGAAAGTCCTAAAAACAATCGCAAGAGTGGCGTACAAACCACACCGCCCCCGATACCAAAAGCACCGGACAAAAGACCGGTACAAAAACCGATTGAGATGATTTCAAAAATATGCTCTTGAGCGCTCAATCTGTAGACTTAAACTTACATAAAATGGGCTAGATACTGACCAAGGTCAGGATTATCGTATACCATCTGGTCAAACATTGGATTTTTGGCTAAAATTCGCGCCACCGATCGGTCTTTTTTTATTGCTCGATAAATCCCTTCGGGGTCCCGGCTTATAACTTTTGCAGCATTGCCGTTGGCTGCAAGTGCTCTTGCAGCACTTGGCCATTTGGTTATGCGTCTGCAAACATATGGATCGGCCTCAGCGATACGAGCAATATGGGGATGGCGAGCCAGAATTTTGGCAGCCGATCGATGGTCACATATCGCTTCGATTATAGCTGGATTGGCTTGGGCAGATTTTTCTAACCAGCCATAACGAGCCAATCTTTTGGCGAAATTCGAGTCGGATCGAATACGATTAAGCGTGTTTACAGAGAAAGTCCAAAAATGGACTTTGATAGGTTTTTCCACCACCGGCTTAACGAGCGGATTGGGTGTTGGAGCAGTGGCATCTGGTAATGGGTTTGTTTGAATCACTTCGGGCCTGGGCGAAGCCTGCACATAATTGCGCAATTTAACTTCCGGACTATCAGACTCAGCGCCCACAGACGGATTGATTGAGCCCAAAAGGGCTAACACCACTATTGATACCAGAATGTTTGAATTTGCCATAGTTCCATAGTATCAAACCCTAAAAGTGTACTTATTATAGGTCTTGCTGCTTATAGTAGAATGTCAATAGAATGGACAGTTTTTCCCGCCCAAAAGATAAAGACGACTCACCTGAGCGACCGAAGGAGAATAATCCTTCGAATAGTTCGCCACTTTCTGATGCGCTCAGCATAAATGAGGTCTTTGCTGACCGGACAAAAAAAGAATCACCAGTTAATCGCTTTGAGAAGTTTGACCTGCAAAAAATGTCTCAAGTAAGCAAAATGCTTGAAAAAAAGTCACTCGAACTCAAAATAGACGATGCTGCAAGCAAGGCTCTGAGCATCAAACCTGAAGCTGTGCCAGAAAGTCACGACTCAGCGGATATTTCTGCACTAAAAGAACTCCTGAAAAAGACTTTAGAGTCATTAAATGAAGATTCCGAAGATCTATATCTGCCTCAGTTCGAGCGCAATGCTGTGAAAGAAGCCACCCAATCGCTAATTGAGTCTGGCAGTATTCGTGATTTCTTGTCCAATAGTTTGTATCTAGCATTTCTGTATCAATATTTAGGTTGCCATACTAAATACAAAAAGACAGTACAATTGAGCCTCTCAATTGATCCCAATAACGCTCTGGTCCAATCAATAATTCAGGAATTACAGGAGTTGAATCACTTGCAGCGCTCTTTCAAGGAATCACAGAATTACACAGACTCACAAGATGTGACAGTGGCCCCCCTTTCAAAATCGGCGCTGCGCAAGCGAATAATTGAACTGGGTCGCGGCTCCATCATTGTTCTAGGCGATTTATTAATTGATGAATTGCTTGAAGGTAATCCAGAGCGTATATCCAGAGAAGCACCAGTACTGATTCTCGAGCACGTTGCTACAACAAATATTCCAGGCGGCGCAGCCAATACCGCAAATAACATTACCGCTCTAGGCGGCAAGTGTCACGCCATAGGCGTCTGCGGCGAGGATGACTATGCTCGCAAAATGGCTCAGATGCTTGAGCGACATGGTATCACTTATGATTTAATTGCAGACGGCACAAGGCCAACCACTGTAAAAACTCGCATTCTGTCTAAATCGCACTCGCTCATGCAGCAATTATTGCGTCTTGACAGAATCGCCCATCATTCAATAAATGAGACAGTTGAGCGCAAATTACTCGAGAGGTTAGAGAAAGCGGCACAAGGACACAGTGCCATTATTCTTTCTGACTACAAAGCAGGCACCATCACTGACACCATAATCGAAGCCTGTCGCAAAGTTTCTGATACAAACAAAAATCTACTTGTAGTCGATGCTCAAAACAGATTCGAGCGCTTCAACGGCTGTGCTCTCATTACGCCTAATCAGCCAGACACAGAAGCAGCACTAGGTTTTAAAATTAATTCGCACGAAACACTTATGCACGCAGGTAGCCTGCTCATGAAAATGAGTGGTGCCAAATCAATTCTTATTACAAGAGGTGCACATGGCATGGCTCTCTTCCAAGAAAACAAGCCTCTTTTTGAATTGCCGCCCTTTAATAGAAGCGAAGTATTTGACGTAAGTGGCGCTGGCGATACGGTCATAGCGACAATGACCCTGGCCCTCGTGACTGGTGCACGCCCTGAAGAAGCAATGGCTCTGGGCAATCTGGCTGCAGGAATTGTAGTGCGTAAACCAGGAACGGCTGTGACTAGTCAAAAAGAGATGCTCGAGGCTCTAGATTCGACAGACTTACCTTTTTAATAATGTACCAAACGATTCAGTCCTATTAAAATATGGACCGTTATGAACATTTCGCCGGACTTGACTATTCAGGAATTGCTTCAAATAGCCTCCGACCACAAGGACGGCTCTAAACCAATGCCTGAGGAAGATTGCGTCGAACTTATCGCCCTGATTAAAGCACGCGCCTTAGATGAGCTCGATTACGGCGAAGAAATGATTGTAGGTACAGCCCGTATAGTTAAGCGAGTAACTGGAGCAGTTTCTGTCTTTTTCGGAAAAATCTAACGTTAGTTAAGGATCCAATTTAATGAAAAAACCAAATTTTCTAGACTTTATGCTCATTGCAATCTTTCTTGTATCAGGGCTTGGATTCTTCCTTGCCAAAGCAGGACATGCAGGAGTCGACCAAGTCATAGAAGGAGTGCGTAAAGTCAAACTGAAAATATCTATCATTGGCTTGAAAACACTGGATACTGAAATCATCAAAAAGGGCGACCACAGCTCAATTACCATTCGCAATAGACCAATCGAACCAGCCATGGAAGTGGTCGATGTGGAGCACTGGCCGCACAAAGCATCTTTTTTGAGTCCTGATGGCAAAGGCGTTGTAGCCTTTGCCGACCCTGCAATTCCGTTTGCTCACGACTTTGTAGTGACAGTAACCGACGAAGCCGAAGTGACCAAAGATGGATACGTCATTCGCGGCAACAAAGTAAAAATCGGCAACCAAATTGAACTTGAAGGCATGAAATATCGCGTTCAAGGTATGGTTGTGGACATTCTATAAAAATGGAAAATTGGTGGCAGAACACATTTAAGCAATCGCTTTTGCTTGGCTCAGTATTTGCGGCTCTTCAAAGCATCAAAGACAAGCTAAAGCCCTCAACCGGAGCGCTTGGAAGCATTTTACAAAAAATTGCTTTCTTTATTGTGCTTGCACTTTTTCTTGCAATAGGATTGCCTCAGTTTGCTAACGACAAAATGGGGCTTGCCTTAATCACACTGGCTGCGGGCTTTTTGTGGGTAGTGGGATATTTGCTTGGTGGAAAAGAAAAGCGCGAACTCAGTCATCTCGATTTATTCGTTTTGCTATTGATGGGAATCAACATCATCTGCGCCTTCTCTTCGCACTATTTAATGGCAAGCATAAAAGGTCTAGCCAAAGTCATCATTTATATAGGTAGCTATTTTCTTTTCACAGCAGTTTTGCAAGCTTCGCTCAAGCGAAGACTGGCTATACTTTTCACTCTTCTTTTAAATGGTCTGCTTTTAGCTTTTTACGGATTTTATCAATACAAAATTGGCGTAGCTCCACTTGCCACCTGGGAAGATCCAAGTGTAGAAGGCGGCGGTGGTACACGCATTTTTGCCACAATGGGCAATCCCAATTTGCTTGCCGGTTTTTTCACGCCGCTTGTGCCAATAAGTTTGGGACTGACTCTTTATTTTGCTGAGCTAAAAAAATATATTACTGCCATTGCATTACTACTTTTGAGTGGTGCCCTTGTTTTGGCAATTGTATTTACTGGATGTCGCGGCGCTTACATTGCACTTGGCGCTTGCCTTTTCATGCTTGGATTTTCTATTTCTGTGTGGGCATGGAAGTATTTGCCTTCAGTACGAAAATTTTTACCAGTAATAGCCCTTTTAATTTGTGTCGGACTTGCTTTGATTGTCTGGAAAGTGCCTCAAGTGCAAGAGCGAATAGGCTCAATGTTTTCAGGCAGAGACCACAGCTCCAATTCTTATAGAATGAATGTTTGGATTGCTTCGCTTCACATGTTTGCTCAAAACTGGTGGCTTGGAATAGGCGTTGGCAATGAAGCGTTCCGACTAGCTTACGGACTCTACATGGTGAGCGGATTCGACGCACTTGGCACTTACTGCGTCCCCTTAGAAATAGCCGTAGAAAACGGAATAGTGGGCGTTTTGATTTTTGGTTTGCTGGTAGGTCTTACTATGCTTAAGGCCCACAAGCTTTTTTGGGACAAAGAAAATGATCTCAAAGCCTGGCGTTGGGTCATTTTGGGACTTTCGGCCGCGTTGTTTGCTCTTATGATTCACGGCATGGTAGACACGGTTTTTTACAGACCCCAAGTTCATTTTATTTTCTGGTTGTGCGTTTCACTAATAGCCCTTCCATGGAATATATATAAGGATGCGATCCAGAAAGATTAGCTTCGTTTAATTAAACGCCGTTAATATTTTCACCTTCACCGCCCCGCAACCCCGTTACCTTTCTTGACAAGGCGGGAACATTAGAGGATGATAATAATATCTGTTTAATTTTCACTTAGTATCCCAAACATCATTAGTTCTCGCACCGACTCTTTCAAGAGCTAGCCGACTGCTCTGCATATAATCGGCAATACAGGAGGTTCAATCCATAATGACTTTGCACAGAAAGAAAGGAGCGACGCTTGGTTTGGTGGCAGTTTGCGTATTTGTCGTCATTGTTCTTGGAGTAGGTTTCTTCATTCTGTCCAAAATTATTGGTGGAGAGCGTGAAGTTGCCAATGCCACAGACGCAGGCGTATTAACTGTAGCCCGCAAAGCGTTATCCCCCACGCTGGTCAATGTCGCGTTGACGAATGACGCGGATAGCAATCCCGTCAATGACTTCATCGGCATAGACATAAGCAAACCCGGTCCCGGGGTCTCGACAGGCAAGATTGACATGCTCGGCTTGAACCGAGTGATTGCTCAGGCCATTATCGTTGCACTTAATGCCGAGGATCTAAACACTCCACTTGCCACCACACACGCCCAATCAGTCGCTATTGCTGCTCGTAACGTAGCAAATGGGCTACGCGGTTTGTTGCACAATGCTCCCACCTTGAACGAAGAGTTCAATAAAGTAGCGCATCAAAACAACACAAAAATGTGGCAGGGCAATCCTGTAACGCTAGTTGGAAACGTAAATTCCGCCTTCATGCGTCCTGGTTTGTCTTCCAACGTTTTCTTCCCCGCAAGCCTCAATTTGCCGGTGAACTTACCTTCTAATTTGCTAAACAAGCAAACTGGAGCAGTCACCAATAACGGTTCTAACTACATGGCTGGATACACCAATTTCAGTGTACCTGCAGGTGGTGGAAGCGTTGTTCAAATTGCCGCAGTTCCGATTTTCCCACAGACCAAACCTCACTTGATTGACATCGGTGAATTTGATCGCTCAACAAACGATCCTGTAGGCACATATTTGCCTCCCAACTCCTTCAAAGCCAACTCCAAAGCAGTGGAAGGCAATGCAGGAAACCTGGGTGGTGCAATTGCCTGCGCTATCGTTGGTGCACTCGACCGCGACTTTCCTGCCAGTGTTCCAAGAGGATACGTCAGATTCGTGAACGGTCCTGATGCAAACTCAACCAATGCACCTGTTACGAACCCAGTTGTAGACGGTACCAATGACATTTTCAATAATGAACTTTGGCCCCCGTCTGGAATTTCAATGACAGACAACAACGTTTTCGCTACCAAAGGAAACGAAAGTGTCATGCAAGCCTGGGCAGACTACAACAATGCCACTCCAACCCCAACCCAACAACCTCCATTCAATTCAGGAATATTCTTCAAACTTCCAAATGGAGACCCTGCAACCCTGTTAGACATGAAAGGCATCAAAAATGTCAAAGCCTCAGGTTGCGATACCATGGACGGATGGAACCGCCCTGAATGCCAATTTGCTGGTGGAATGGTTCCCGGTTCTTTGCCCTATGCCGCTGCCTGTGCCTACAACAGATACAGTCAGACAGGCAACAACTCGAACAATTGTGGCTACACAAATATCGAGTGGATGAAAGGCCAATTGCTGGAACAACGAGCTGGCGGTGCCGAATGCGTAACCATTCCATCGCCCAACGGTTCATCGGGAATGAAGAAATTCTCTCCCAGTGGATGCTACAACACCCCGGCCTACCCTGTTAACTTCGGTCAGCCTGGCTCCCCCTATGACTATCTAGAAATGATCGCCACAAGCTCAAGCACTTGTGTCTCAGATATCTACAATCAGATTCATCGTCGTATGACTGAAGTAGATCCTTCGATCACTCTTGCTCAAGTCAAAGCAGCCTTGGCCAGCCAATCTCTGCAAATGGGTCAGACACTGGTACTGTACTCTCCTGGTCCTGGACAAATCATGTTGTCCCCCATGAGCCCTGGACAGTACTTCAGCGGAAGCACCACAAACGACGGTCAAAGTTCAATCAGAGTCAAACCTTGCGATAACTCCTACTCTATCCAAGAAACTATGGTTAACTCGACTGCTGGTGAAGGTGCAGGCCCAACCTGCGGAGTCGGCGACGCCAACTATCACTATGCGCCTTTCACCCAGAATCCTGATGATTCAGTGAACCCGCTCAAAGCGATGGACAAAGCGACCTGGACTCCTGCATCTGGATGGAGAAACCTTCTAGGTGATGTGAAGTTCGAAAACTCAGTTAACCATGGAGGTTCATGGTGCAAACCTAACTAGTTCTCCAAAGTTTGCAACTAGCAATAAAAGCCTGCTCAAGAGGGTATGATCCCTCAAGAGCAGGCTTTAACTTTGTAATGAGAGGCAGAATAATGCGGATTTTGATTTTGTTGACTTTGTTTGGCATAACGAGCCAATTGAGCACATCGAACGAGGTTCTCGCTCAAACTCCAAATACTCAAAAAATAAAAGTTAGCCCAATGGTGGCAAGACCGTATTCAACAAGCAATCCCAATCGCGACGGAAAAGTGCAACAATCGGAATTCAATCCAAACACCCTTGCGCGCCCAGTAGATCTGCCTAACCTGCCAAGCTATACAGGCACCCAGTATTACATCAACGGACTAGTTTATCCAAATGCCAAAGGTGGTGCTGGATACATGATGGTCTTCAATTGCGAAAACACAAAAGTGCAAATAAGAGACTGGTGGCAAAGCGCGCTCAAAGCGCACAAGTGGGACATCACCTTTTCAGATAGTAATATCATCAAGGCAAGAGATAAAGATGGAAGTACTTGCATTGTGACTATCCAAGGACCTATCACCACAACCAAAGAAAAGTCTAAAAACGTTCGTGCTGCCTATCAGATTTATTACCAGCAAATCGCCAAACAAAAAGGCTAAACAAGTAGCATCATTTATTTTGATCTCAAGGTGACGATAAATTTGGTCGCTTCAAATTCAGCTTGGCGACCGGCTGATATCAAGCGGTCCTAAAAGCTCGAAAACCTTCCCCTTGGCAGGATCTCCGGGTTTTGCCTTTTGATATTCCAGGGTTAACCCTATATCGAACCAAATTTGCAGCACCGTATAGTGGAAGTAGTTAGCCGCCGGAATCTGGCCAACGCGCAAACGGAACACCCAGAAAGATTAACCATCAAACCAAACCGGCGGCTTATTTTAAATTGTCGATTTCTTCTTAAAAACTATACTTCGCCGTCGGTTAGTTCTTTGCCGAGGTTAGATTTATCGTTGACCATTACTGCTGCAACTGTAGCTAGAATCAATACTGCTATGCCTGTTAGCATAAAATGCTCCTTTCACCTCTCTGGTGACTATGGAACTATTCTAGCTGGGACTATTGGATTTTTAGCTCGGAATTAATATAAGAATAATCACTGCAAATATTCTCTTATAACAGGCCCCATATTAAGCGTAGAATTTGCTTGCGACCTGAAAAGCAAAGGGGAGTTCTGTCCTGGAGAAATCCGAGCTGACTATTTATACTCTCTCCGACTCAAGCGGCGAAACTGCCGAATTGGTCGCAAGAGCATGCCTTGTGCAGTTTCCGCCTGGTCGTGCATCGATTTATCGCTTGCCACAAATTAAAAACGTTGACCAAATACCTGCATTAGTGCGCGAAATAGCCCGTGAGCGCTCGATTATTGCCTATACACTGGTGCTTCCGCAATACAAAGAAGCACTTGAGCGCGAGGCTATAAAACTAAATATGGCAACCATAGATTTATTAGGTCCATTAATTGAGCGAATCTCGCATATCACAGGCCAGGTACCACTTTCGCAACCGGGTCGTCTACATATTCTGGACGAAAGTTATTTCAAGCGAATGGAAGCAGTAGAATTCGCCATCAGATACGATGACGGTAAAAATCCTGACGGACTTGCACAGGCAGACATAATTTTAATTGGCGTTTCACGCACGAGTAAGACACCAAACTGTATTTATCTTGCTCACCACTATGGACTTAAAGCGGCGAACGTTCCTATTGTCTACGGTGTGGATCCGCCTCTTGCCTTGTTTACCGCCCCCAGCAAAAAAATATTCGCTTTAAATTTAGATCCGTATTTGTTGCAAGAAATAAGATCTACTCGCGCTCAAATTTTAAAAATGTCATCAGAGAGCGATTATGCCGATTTTGAACGCATTCAAGAAGAAGTGAAAAACGCCAGAAAATTATTTCTTGAATTAAATTGCCATGTAATCGATGTATCAGGCAAAGCAATCGAAGAAACTTCAAGCGAAATCTATATGAAAATGTTTTCTAAAAAACTGCAGGAGAATTGAAATGCCGGTCAAAACAGAAGCGAAACGAGTCTATCTATTTCAAGATGCATATAAAGAATTTGAACAAGACCAGGCTTCTATGCGCGACTATTTAGGTGGCAAAGGTGCAGGTCTTGCCCAAATGAGTGCAAGCGGCGTCAATGTTCCACCTGGACTAACTATTGCTACAACGGCTTGCATACACTATTCCAAAACAAATGCTATGCCCGATGGACTGTGGGAAGAGATAATTTTAGAACTGGAAAAAATTGAACAAAGCCTGAATAAAAAACTGGGCGATGCTAAAAAGCCGCTTCTGCTTTCAGTTCGATCTGGAGCAAAATTTTCCATGCCCGGAATGATGGATACTATTTTGAATTTGGGACTTAACGACGTTACCTGCCAGTCTCTTGCTCAAATTACAGACAATCCTCGCTTTGCCTGGGATAGCTACAGACGTTTTATTCAGATGTATGCAAATGTAGTTTTGCAGATCGAAAAAGAAGTCTTTGAACACACACTTGCTGAAAAGAAAAAATCGCTCAATGTGAAGCTGGATACTGAATTAAGCGCTGACAATTTAAAAGAGTTAGTGAATAAATACAAAGCTCTAGTGAAAGAAAAAACCGGTCAAGATTTTCCACAAGATGTACAGGCCCAATTAAAAGGCGCTACTGAAGCGGTATTTAGATCATGGAACAACAGTCGAGCCGTTTATTATCGTAATCTGAACAAAATCGATCATAATCTTGGAACAGCAGTGAATATTCAGTCGATGGTGTTTGGAAACTACGACAACAATTCAGCCACAGGTGTTTGTTTCACCCGCAATCCAAGTACAGGCGACAAAGAACTTTATGGCGAATATTTAGTCAATGCCCAAGGCGAAGACGTGGTAGCCGGAGTTCGCACACCTAAAAGCATAAAAGAAATGGAAATAGAAATGCCTGGTGTTTTTGCTGAGCTTGTTTCTACCATTACAAGACTTGAAAATCACTACAAAGATATGCAAGACATCGAATTCACAATCGAGCAGGGCAAGCTGTTCTTACTTCAAACAAGACAAGGCAAACGAACCGCCCGTAGTGCGCTCAAAGTAGCAGTCGATTTGTGCAAAGAAGGTCTCATTTCGAAAGAAGAAGCTGTTTTGAGAATCGACCCCAATCAGTTGAATCAATTACTTTTGCCAAGCTTTAAGTTAAAAGACAAAGAGCGTGCCAAAAAGGAAGGCAAACTTTTAGCCACTGGTCTCAATGCCTCTCCTGGAGCTGCGATTGGTAAAATTGTTTTCGACCCAGACATTGCTGAATCACTATCGTCCAAAGGCGAAAAAATAATTTTAGTTAGAATCGAAACTTGCCCAGATGATATTCACGGTATCGTCGCAGCCCAAGGTGTCGTCACCTGTAGAGGTGGTATGACCAGTCACGCAGCCGTGGTTGCTCGCGGTATGGGTAAGCCCTGTGTTGTGGGATGCGAAAGTTTGACGATAAATCAAGACGAAGAAAATTTTACTGTGCAAGGAAAGACTTTCAAATCTGGACAAGTCATTTCTATCGATGGCTCCACTGGAGAAATTTTTCAAGACGCAATTGAAACCGAAGACCCGGTAATCTTAGACGACTTCACCATTTTGCTTGAGTATGCCGACGAAATTCGCAAACTAGCTATTAGAACAAATGCCGACACCCCGCAAGACGCGCGCGTAGCACGCAACTTTGGCGCACAAGGCATTGGACTTTGTCGAACAGAACACATGTTTATGGCTCAAGACAGACTTGGCTGGGTCAAAGCGATGATACTCGCCTCAAGTAAAGAAGATCGATTGGAAGCGTTATCAAAATTATTGCCCATGCAACAAGCTGATTTTGAAGGCATTTTCGAAGCGATGAATAATTTACCTGTCACAATTAGACTATTGGATCCGCCTCTGCATGAGTTCTTGCCCAAATTAGATACTCTCATTGCCGAAGTAGCAACTATGAAGGCTAAAAACGAAAGTGGTGCTGCACTTAGAGAAAAAGAAATACTACTTGCTCGCGTGAGAGATTTGCACGAATCAAACCCTATGATGGGACTTCGAGGTTGCAGACTGGGACTTATTTATCCAGAAATAATGGAAATGCAGGTGCGCGCCATCTTCAAAGCGGCAATCAGTGCACAAAGCAAGGGACATTCGCCCTTGCCCGAAATAATGATTCCACTCGTTTCGTGCGCAAGCGAGCTTGAACTAGCTCGCAGACGACTTGAAGCTTGTGCCAAAGAGGTGCTTGCACAAGAAGGTAATGTCAAAGTGAACTACAAATTTGGCACCATGATTGAGTTGCCACGTGCCTGTGTAACTGCAGATGAAATTGCCGAGCACGCTGACTTTTTTAGTTTTGGCACAAACGATTTAACTCAAATGACTTTTGGTTTTTCACGCGATGATGCTGAAGGCAAGTTTCTCCAGCAATATTTAGAAGGGCTAGACGGGCAAAAAATACTCAATCAGAATCCTTTTGAGGTGCTCGACGAGCGCGGCGTCGGTCGATTAATGCAGATTGCCGTCAATTACGGGCGCTTGGTCAAACCCAATATAAAACTTGGCATTTGTGGCGAGCATGGAGGCGATCCGACATCCATTGCTTTTGCTCAATCGCTCGGACTCGATTATGTTAGTTGCTCACCCTATCGAGTACCGATTGCCCGTCTGGCGGCGGCACAAGCAATTATCAAATCAACTGATGCAGGCAAAACAAATCAAGCAATCGACAAATAATGTAACAAGCAAATTGTCTTTATATACTGGGTATAAGTTCGTGATAAGCTCGAATTATCGGTTAAAAACGCGAACTATTATTACCTTGTAAATGGACGACAAGCTTGAAGTGTTGCTGGCTCTCCTTCCGGAGATGGAAAATTCTTTGGGAAATGAAAGCCCAGAGCTGGCCGATTATTTAACATCGCTAGGACTATTGCTTTATCACGATAGTCGCTTTGGCGAGGCGGAAGAATTTTTAGAGCGCGCTCTTGTGATTAGAGAGCATACTCTTGCTGTAGACCATCCTGAAATCGGCTCGTCAATGAATAATCTAGCCATGGTTTTATTGGCTCAGTCTAAATTGATAGAAGCAGAGCCGCACTTAGTCAAAGCTTTACGCATCCAAGAAAAAGTTTTTGGATTTGAGCATCCAGCCCTTGCTACTGCCGTAAATAATTTAGCCGAAGTGTACCGAAACACAGGTAAATTTAAAGAAGCGGAGCCATTGTATTTGCGAGCGATAGAAATTAGCAAGCGTTATATTGGCGACAACTCTCTTGAAACAGGCGAGCTTTATTACAATCTGGCAAGACTGTATGTCATGCTTGGTCAGGTTAATCAAGCAGAAGACTCATTCAAGCATGTTTTGACCATAAACGAAAATCTAAATGGCAAACAGCACCCTCGCATTGCCACCATATTAAGTGACATGTCCACTCTTTACCAGGATAAAAACACTTTTGACAAAGCCGAAATCTTGCTCAGAAGAGCACTTTCTATAAGAGAGAAACTGCTTAGCTGTGACCATCCAATGGTAGCAGAAAGTATGAATACTCTTGGTTGTCTATATTTGCAAAACGAAAAATATCATAGAGCCGAAGCACTTTTCACAAGGGCTCTGGAAATCTGGGAAGATTCACTTGGTCCTGAACATCCCAAAGTAGTTATGGTGCTTGAAAATTATTGTCAGCTTTTAAGACTGACTAAACGCTCTTCTGATGCCGATAAACTAGACCAACGCCTGTCTAAAATGCGCTATAAAAAATCGCTTACTTAACAACAAATTGGCCTGAAGTCTGCCTTAAGTGCTCAATGTGAATTTCGCCATCATCTACAGGCACTTTTGAAATATGCTCAGGCAGCTCTTTTCCATTACGCCAGACCAGGTTCAAGTTGAATATAAACCGGTCCATCAAATCTTCCATAAAGGGATAACATCCCTCCACTCCACTTGCAAGGTTCCAAGTAGTGGTACCATCTGTAATATCACCATTTTGATAAACCGAAAGTCTTGACACAAGCGTAGCGGCATCATCGTCTGCCAAATAAAAGTAAGTAAAAATCTGGGCACAGCGCTCGTTTCGAGCACTAGGCATATCTTGATCTGAGGACACTCCACTTACAATGGTCATTGTTAAATAGCGCTTTTCCGCCTTGATATGAATTGCGTCATTGCCTAACTCTGCCACTACTAACTTAGAGGCGCTACCAATATTTCCTTTTTCATCCAATGCTGAGCACAAATTGACTGCCGCCGCTCCCAGAGCGGATATTGCTGCTTTTCGTTTCACTTTTATTTCGGCGTCTTTTTGTAAGTTGTAGCGAAAGACAGTCACTTTGCCTATAAAGCTATCGAAATCGAAAGTGCCTTTTTCGCCGGACGACTTATTGTCTTGCATATGACCTCATTTATTTAGTGACTGCTTCTTTTGGATCTGTATAATCGAGCGGGATCATAGAACTAAGTGTAGAAACCACTTTGGGGCATACGCCCTGCATCCGCTCTATGATTTTGCCAGGAGCAGTCATGACGATTTCTCGACTACCTGACTTTTGCAATTCTTCTACAATCTGCAAAGCTGCTTCCTCTGACGAAATAGAAAGCAAATGCTTCATTATCCAACCACGTGGACTTCCTTCCTTGGCAATGAGCGTAGGATTCTTGAATTTTGCCACATGATTCTTTTCGAAAAATTCAGTTCGAACCCAACCAGGACAAACTGTCAAAACGTCTATATTCTGGCAAGCAAGCTCTAGCCCAGAACCATTAGACATAGCGGTAAGAGCAAACTTAGAGGCGGAATAACAAACGCTTCCGGCAAAAGCAACTTTGCCCGCGACCGAAGACACATTAACTATTTTGCCAAAGCCCTGCTTTTTAAAATGTGGAAGAGCCGCATAAACACCTTCGAGCGCTGCAAAAAAATTAACATCAAAAACTTGTCTGAATTGCTCCACGCTCAATTGCTCGAAACGTCCAGCTTGTGCCAGTCCCGCGTTATTTACCAAAAGCGAAATAGATCCAAAATTGTCGATACATGCTTGCACCGTATCGCTTGCTGCGCCTGGCTTTGCGATGTCTTGTGATTTGATAAGGCACTTGCCGCCTGCTTTTTCGATCTCAATCTTAGTCTCTTCAAGCTGGTTTAAATTTCGACCGCCAATAACTATTTGTGCTTTGTACTTCTTGGCTAAAAGCACAGCTAGAGCCTTGCCTATACCAGAGGAAGCCCCTGTGATAACGGCTGGAAAATTTTGGCTCAATCCATTTTTGACTGTCATAAACTTGACTTCTGGACCCGAAACGATGCAATTACTAGCCTTTATTTTAATCTTGACAGAGACTTCAATTCTTAGCGATTACTTAACTGGATTTAGGATGAATTAAGGCTCCATTAGGCAAAGTTTATAGTAAACTTTTCAAGTACCTTGAAACACTGCATAGGCGTAGGAGAGCGGTGAAGACAAAGTTTGTAATTGCGACTGCATTCTTGCTGGCTGCCATAACTTTGATTTCACTTGATATCAGATTGGCTCCAAACACTCGTTTGGCCGCTTCTGCTCTTGGTGTAGTGGACAATTTGAAAAAAACTCGCGACGCTCTTTTAGATCAAAAGTCCCAACTGTCAGCCAAAGCCGATATTGTGTACCGCAGAATAAAAGACAATCAAAGAGAATACGACTTGCTTCAAGCTGCCATCACCGATACCGACAGATCAATCAAAGATATCGACGACGCGCTTGGTGCAAGATAACCCTGGAATTACAAATCGCTTTAGCGAGGCTCCATCAATGAAAGAAACGATTTTCCCCCGCAACTTTATTGCTCATTTTAAAGCAGCTTTGGCTATTGTGGGAGGCATTTCGTTTTTATCAATTTCAACATGTACACAGGCTCGCGCAGAAGAACTGGCATCTGCCACACCTGAGGCCGATGTGTCTTGCATCAATCCACATCTTGTCTGTCCTGAGGCAGGAGAAGTGATTGACACTCTCAAACAAATCGCCAAAGTATACAGCGCTGGCGACTTCAGCAAATTGTCTGATTATCTCGATAACGACATCACCACTTTCGACGACAAGAAGAAAAAGTTGATAGTAGGTAAACCAGCCGTTATGGAATGGGTCCGTGAACAGTGGGATAAATCGAAATCGGAAGGCAATCCAGTCGAGTCATACACAATCGACCATCCATTTGCTCAAGTACGTGGCGACACAGCAATTGTCACTTTTAGAGCAGTTAAGCGCTTTGGCGGCAAAAAACCCAAAGCCTTCGCATCGCAATGCACTGACATTTTCGTCAAACATGCACCCCAAGAAGGTTGGAAAAAGCTGCACTACAGAACACACTGGAAAGAAATTTCCATCTAAGTTATCTAGTTGAAGTTAGAATCCCGAATCCTTTGGATTGTTATCCAGTGGGTCTTGTTTAGGTTCTGGTTTAGCATCTTTGCTTGCAGATGGATCTTCAGAATTAGGCTGAACAAGCATTTTCTCAAAGAAAGATGCCAGTTTCATATTGGGCCATTGCTGTTTGAAACTTTGAACGCAAGATGCGGCTTTTGCTTTTTGATCAACTCGAAAATAGACATAAGCTAAATCAAGCAAAATTACTATCGCTTGCGGATTTAGCTTGAGAGCGTTTTCAAAAGAAGTTTGAGCCGAAGCATAATCCCCCATAGCAGATTGAACTAAACCTAATTGATACAGCACATAGTAGTCGTCTTTGCTAAGTGACATTGCCACTCTAGCTTTGTCTAGATACTCGCTAATTTTGCCTGTAGCGGGTTTAGATACTTGTGATTGTGCTTTGGCGCTTTCAAGTATTTGCATGTCTTTTATGCGCGCATTAATCGCCAGTCCTGAATCTTGATTGTCTAACTGAAATGGATCTGCCTCCAGGTCATACAACTTGCTGAAACCCAAATAAGCAAGTGAGCGACCCATTTTATACTGAGTTGGTTTTGAAGCAAGTCGCCTTGCGCTTTTCGAGGCATCTATATAATTGCCTTGAAACAGATCAGCGCGAGCCTTCAAGGCGGTGGTGAAATTGTACTCTCCAAGCGCATTTGCTCTTTGTGCAAATGCTTTGACATTTTCTAAATCACCTAAAAAATAATAAGCGCGAGCGGCTCCATCAAGCACAAATGCTGATTGCGGTGCCTGACTTTGTGCCTGCTCAAAACACTTCAATGCTTTAGCAAAGTCGCCACGGCGTATCAATCCATAACCAAGACAAGTTAGTGCTGGACCTTTGTCTTGCGCTATTTTAAATAGTTTGTTCCAGACATTTACACTAATCTCAAAATTATGATTGAGATATTGAGCGATTCCTGTGGTGGCGAGATTTTCTGTATCCTGCCCACCTAGCTGTGATGCCTTTTGCAAATAATTGAGCGCCCTGTCTGTTTCGTTGGTAAGGGTTAAACACAATGCCAGTAGGTTTAAAGCATTTACATTATCGGGATAGACGTTGACGGCCTTTTCAAAAAACTTGCTTGCAAAAATAAGATTGTCCTTTTCTTTGCGTTTTCTCTTTTGCTTCTTGTCCGTTAGATAATTCAATCCCGCTGAAGTCAGGTTGGCAGACTCATCGCGCCTTTTGATATCCCAGTGCTTGGTCTGGGCATGCGCTTGTATTGGCACCATATTTGATACCAACAAAATCAAACTCATAGTGGAAAGAATTTTTTTCATGCACCATCCTTGCTCAGAGTAAATTTTATTGCATCAATAAACACGGCTGGTTCAGGCAATCCATGATTAGTGTCAATTTCTATCAAGCGCGATTTTACATTAAGCGCTTGAAGACGCTCTACAATTTGTTTTTGCAAATCCGGAGGAACGGTGCTGTCCTTTTTGGCTGAAACCACAGCCACTTTCACTTGCCTGGGAAAGCCGTCTATGTTGTGAAAAAAGCTCGCTTCACGATAGGCTTTGAGATTGTCTTTGGGCGTACCTTTGAGCATTATGACCATAGCTTGCTTAACAATGCGAGCACTGGTTCTATCAAATAATACAGCTAGATCTCCTGCCGATTCGACACTGACAATGCCTTTCAATTTCGCTTTTATTGAATCGGGAGCGCAAGCAGCATAATTAAGCACCGTGCATCCACCCATAGAGCAGCCCAGCAAGATTATTTCGCTCGTGGGATAGGCAAGCATAGTTTCATCTATATTTTGACTGATGTCGCTAAGTGCACTTGCTTCGCCCCATGAAGCAGGCGAGCGGTAGTTGAGCGAAATAAAAACTGAATACGGAAAGGTCTTTTGTATTTCGTTTGCAACTAGAAATTTGCCGGGGTCGCCATAAGGCTCTCTGTAAGTAGCGCCCATACCATGCAAATACACAAATAAAGTATGTTTACCGTCTTGTGAGGGTGCAGCGGGTGGTGACAAAAGAAAACTATCAGCTCGACCATCTAGTCTACTGACAAAATCTCTTCTGATAATTTTTTGACTGCGATCTTCTAATTGATTGAGCTTCTCATAATTAGTTATTAGCATCTGGCGTTCTAGATGCCTCAATTTCTTTTTTTGTTTACCAAGCTCGATGCTACAGGAAATCAAGAAGCACAAAGCAACGATACCGCCAACATTAAGCAGCAACGACAGAGCCAATACCAATCTTCGAGGCGAATTATTTCGAGGTAAATTGCTCAATTATCTGGACAAACCGCAAAAATTAATCTGGGCCCTTGTAACGGAACTGATCTTATCTATTTGGTTTGCCAGGAGCTTTTGCGTCTGGAGCAGCTTTTTTATTTGGGTCGACATTGGCATACTTGAATTCTGGCATAGAATCCAGTCCACTGGACGACTCTTGCAAGTTTTTAGCTATGTAAGACTGCAAGAAAATGCCAAAAACAATGATAATGCCGAGGGCTATTAGTAGAAGTCGAGTGTTTTGAGACATAGTTGAATAATTATATCAGTGTTTAAGGGCTGGATAGACTTGGAAGTATATTGACATGGTGTATCTATATTAGGAGGATTCTTAGTGCGTTCTACACCTCCCCCCACCCCTGCGTCGCCCCAAGCCAATTCGCAGGCAGTAGCGGCTCTTAGCGGAAAAGCGAAAGGTCTGGTAGACAATATGGGCAAAGCCCTTGTCGGTCAGGCGAGAGCCTCAAAACTTGCCGTGGTGGCTCTTTTAGCCAACGGTCACGTACTCCTTGAAGACGTCCCTGGAGTGGGAAAAACCTTACTTGCCAAAAGTCTTGCAAGCTCCGTCAGAGCGGATTTTAAACGAGTTCAGTGCACTCCAGACTTACTGCCGACAGATATTTCCGGGGTCAGTATTTTTGACCAAAGAGAAACCAAATTCAATTTTTTGCCTGGTCCCATTTTCACCAATATTCTTCTTGTAGATGAAATCAACCGCGCCACCCCTCGTACTCAATCAAGTTTGCTTGAAGCGATGGAAGAAAGACAAGTCACCAATGACGGTGTCACACGCAAATTATCTAATGTATTTTTTGTCATAGCCACTCAAAACCCTATCGAGCACCACGGAACATTTCCACTTCCAGAAGCGCAGCTAGACCGTTTTATGATTTCAATGAGCCTTGGCTATCCCAAGCGAGAAGAGGAAGCCGAAGTAATTAAGCGCTCAATTAAAGAAAACGCTTTTCAATTGCAGCCGGTACTTTCTCTTGAAGAAATGGTGCAGATGCAACATGCTATTGGAGCTATTTTTTTGCATGATGCCCTTATAAATTATGTTATTGATATTGTCGCAGCCACAAGAGAACACCCAAGCATTATTCTAGGTGTAAGCCCTCGCGGGTCCCAACTATTAGTGCGTGCGGCTCAAGCTTACGCATTCATTGAAGGTCGCGACTTTGTTACACCAGACGACATCAAAGTACTAGCGCCTCATGTGTTTGGACATCGCGTAGTGCCCAAAGTAAAATCGTCGCGCATTTGTCATAGCGAAGTCATAAAGAAAGTCCTTGAAGGCGTCAAAGTTCCGAGCTGATATTGATGAATAAAAGACTTTCATTAACAATTCCAATTGGATTCGGTTTGAAAGTCACTTTTGACATGCGAATTTTTTCGCTCCTCTTTTTTGCCGTAGCTATTTTCTTATATGCAGGTATAAGTGCCAACGAATCAATTTACCTTTTAGCTTCGAGTTTTGTTTGCACTGCTATTCTGGCTCTAATTATGCCACTGCTTGTAGTTTTGCACGTTAAAGGCGAATCTATTTTGCCCCAAGATGTGCTTGATGAAGAGGAGTCTAAAATACTGATCAAGCTTAAACGCAGAAATGTGTTGGGCATACTGTCCACATTTTTCCCCACCAAACAATTGCGAATGACACTAGATCTGGTGCGCAGAGGTCTTGATGGACGCCCTCAAGGAGCCATTCTTTCTCCTGAACCTGTACTCATAGAAAATCTCACTGGTGAAAACTGGTTTGAATTTCCGACGCCTGATTTACGACGCGGAATCTATTTTTTAAACAGCATTGAAATTAGCACTTGCTTTCCCTTTGGTTTAATCTGGTGGAGCAGGACTTTAAAATCTAACAAGGTAATAAGTCTTACTTCTATCACGGTTTATCCACGTAGTTATCCTGTCTCGGGGAATTTTTTGGCCCATATAAAAGGAATCAAGTCAACAATGGGACTTGCTTCATCTAGCTCCATGATTACGCACCAATCTACTAGCTTTAGATCGGTACGAGAATATAGAAGCGGCGACAGCCTCAGACACATACATTGGGCATCTACGGCCAAATTTGGCAATTTACTCGTGCGTGAATTTGATCAGGAAACAATTCCTGTTTTTGACCTTATACTTAATCTTAGAGCCAATTGGAAAACACCAGAGCAATTCGAGCTTGCTGTTTCAGCCATAATGTCTTTATGTCATCTTGGTTATCACAAAGGTCAATTGCCTAATTTGACTATCTATCCTCCCGTAGACTCACCGGCATTGGAAAAAATGATGCAAGACCTGCCTGAAAATTTAGGTCACGGTATCGAGCGATATGCCGAAATTCTGGCTCGCGTTGAGCCCGTGCGTCAGAGTCTCGATCCTGAAGAACAAAAATTTGACAGTCAAGCTATTTATCATGAGCGAGAGGTACTTACTTTTGTACCGACTCACGAGCGTGTGATGAAATTCAGTCCTGAGAAAAAATCAGATGTAATCTGCACGCCAATTGATTTGGCTATCGTCGAGCCCGAAGTAATTTATGAAGGCACCCATACCACAAAATCAAAACGCGGGGGTGCTGCAACTTCTTTACCTGAACCTACTTTTGATGGCAAAATTATTGCCAGACTTGATTGGGAACTGGACATGGAGGGACTATGAACAAGCCTCCTAAATCCCCAAAAGATCCTAAAGACGCAGGCAAAATTAAAGCTCCTCAAAAACCAGAAGAGCCTAAAGAACCGGCAGAAGACTCAGTACCTCTGCGCGTAATTGTTTTCTTGATGGCAATTGTTTGTGTTGGTGCATCATGCATACTCTCTCATTCAAGTTGGTTATTGACTTGTCTTTATTTATTACTTGTTGCCTCTGGCAGTTTCCTCAGTTATCAGCACAGGCACGACGAGCTTAAGTGGCTCCACTGGCTGGCTTTGGCTGGAATTCTTTTTGTTGGCGCTGGTGTGCTCAAAGAATTTTTAAATCCATTGCGAGATGAATTCGATTTTGTGTCTCCTTTCATTCACTTTCTAGCTGGTGTTTTTGCTTTTATCACTTTTGAAATGCGCACTCGCTCAGATCTAAATTTGTCTTCCACAATGGGTTTATTGCTTCTACTGCTAATTGCTCCGGTGGAAAAAGGGTTACCCTTACTTGCCGTAATTTTGATTTATATAATCCTTGGCTCGTTCATGCTCTATTTTGATTGTCTGTCAGAAACTTTAAAAGAGCGCCTTTCCAAGCCAATCGTCAAAGCTCCTGAGGTCAAGCCCGCGGGAGTTTTTATCAGGCGACGCTCTGCTGGATACACGATACCGGCATTGATGTTGATACCACTTTTGTCTGTAGTGGTATTTATTTTTTCACCGCGCTCTGACGATTTTTTAGACCGAATCATGGCTGCAACCAAATCTTTCGACCCGGGCATTCTTGTATCGAACTTTACTCCTGCCCCCCCTCCAGCAAAGCGACAAATGACTCCTGAAGAGGAAGAGCGATTACGTGCGTGGTTTCAAAAGCGTCACGGTCTTTCCAAAATAGACCCTAAAGATAAGAACTACAAAAAACGAAATGCAAGCGAAGACGTCGACTTCGTTCCCCCGCCGCCTACAAAACAAGGCAACAGAGCAAAGCCTCAAACTCAAGATCCTAAGAAACCTAAAAAAGGAAAAGAACAAGACACCAAAAGCGAATCGGCAACACCGCCAGATAAAAACAAAGCTGACAAAAGCAAAGACAAAGGCAAAAATAACCAAGGCAAAGATCAAAAGCCTGGCGAAGATAACTCCCAAGCAAAAGATAGCTCAGCAAGCCCAAATTCCTCATCTAACTCTAAAGGAAAAAACAAGCGCAAAAACTCCAAAGGTGATGCTAGTAATTCTGGCTCAGGCAATGGAGGCGGCGGCCAAGGCGGCGAATTCGAAATTAAAGACGACGCCAATTTGTCTTTATCCGACAAATTGAGTGAGCAAAATCAAGTCATATTGGTCGCAAAAACCAGACGTATAGTTTACTTTAGACGTCGTTGTTACGACGTTTACACCGGATATGATTGGCACCAGAGCGACGAATCTAAAATAGAACCGGTCAAAGTAACAAATGGTGAAATCAAAAAACAATTCAAAGTTAATTATGCAGCTCCCACCCCTATGGTGCAGTACACACCACCCCCGCAAAATTTGCTTGCACCAAAACAAGATCTGAAAAGCGGCGCAAACAGCTCTTTGAGCATGGGAGGTCCTGGTCGCTTGCAACCCTCATCTAGTGGTGCCAGTAGTTCTGTATCGGGTTCTTCCAATTCAAATAATTCTGAAGATACAACAATTAATTCAGCCCATATGCGTCCTTACAAATTCATGGATCAAGACAAGCCGCTATATCGGGTATCAATGGCTGATGCGCTTAAATTGCCTGGAAATTTTCCATCTATTGAATTGATGCAAGAAATGAAAGTAAAGGCAAAGAGTATCGGCAAATATGTTCCCGGTGCCTGGATTCCCCAAGAAGTTCGTTTGTTCAACACAACAGTCACTGTTGACAGTATGGGAGCTGTCACTGCGGATAAGAATATTGAGCAGAATACAGAATTCAAAGTTAAAACTCAGCTTCCAATGTATGACTTAAATGCCATGCGTCAAGCAGACCCTCCTTCTTATCAAGAAGAAGAAGCTATGCGCGATGAGTTTTCGACTTATCTAGATCTCCCCACGACATTGCCTCAATCTGTTTTCGAATTGGCAGAGCAAAAAACAAATCCTCAATTTAACTGGTTTGTTCAGAGTGAACAAATTGCCGACTATTTGCGCAAACATTATAAATACAACTCGTTGCGCGAAGTTGACGAAGACGCAGACGACTATGTTGCAGAATTTCTGTTTAAGCGTAAAGAAGGACATTGCGCAGATTTTGCCTCTGCATTTGTAGTCATGGCTCGATGTGTGGGCATACCTTCACGGCTTGTAGCCGGTTTTGGACCTGGCACTCTGAACAAGGTTACAGGCGAGCGAGAAATTAGATCTAGCGATTTGCTGACCTGGGCAGAAGCCTATATTCCTGGCACCGGTTGGGTTCCATTCGACCCAACGCCGGAAGGCTTTATGCCTGATGTGAAAAAGAACGACGAAACAACAATAGACCAGGTGAAAGAAACTCTTGGTCTAGACAAAGAAGACAAAGAGGAACAGGCTAAAGCAATTGCTGCAAAAGTTGTCGATTTCGTTTTCTGGGGACTTGGCGCTTTGATTGTACTTGTGGTGCTTGGCCTTTGTCTTCGATTTTTGATTCCACTACTTAAGAAGCTCAAAAAGTCTCCTTATAAGCGAGGTGCTGAGTGGGCAATTCTTTTGAAAGTGCAAAAGGCTTTAGAGAAAAAACTGAAGCAACCACGTCAAGCCACAGAGACTCCGCTTGATTTTATCGAGCGGTTGAGGGGCAGTATCATCAAAACCAAAAATACCAAACATCCAATTCCACGAGATTTGCCTGACACTTTGAATCGTTTTTATCAAGCTTATTCAGAAGTATATTTTGGTCAACGCAAAGAAAAGCTTGAAGACGTCAAAGAATACGCCAAACAAGTAATTGCCTCAGTATCTGGCAAAGCACCTCCAGTTGAAAAAACAGAAACGCCCAAACGTACTGGAAAACGTAAGGGCGCAGATTCTGAAGATTGAACTTTTAAGCTGGATGCTTAGGTAAGTTTGGTGCTCAAGCGGGTCAATTCTTGACCAAGTGCACCAAGTAAATTGGCAACCATGCTTTGTGGTCTTTTAGCTGAATGTTTTTTGCCTGCATAAACCCAGCCGCTGCCTTCTCTATCTTCGACATGAAGACGTTGTGGTGCGGTGTGACTTGGGCGGCAACGACGAGTTCTTTTCACTTGCGGATGTGCTCCTTGTTCGTGAAGCAATTTGCGAAGTGACTCACCCTCTGGATCTGAGTAATAACCCCAGAGATTTTCTTTAAGTTCAAAGGGTTTTGGCTCGCGTACAAATACAAACCAGAACGCTGCGTACAAGATTATCAATTCTAGACCAATCAATACGTAGGCGAACATGAGGCCTCCAAGCCCCGCAGGGCTTCAATTTTTTAGGAAATTACCTAATTAAGTTATGAGAATGAACGACAGTTGGGGGAAGGTAATATTCGTTTACCTTTCTCAATATTCTACTTATTGTTTTTAGAAAATCCAGACCTTTTTCATGATTAATTAGTTGTCATTAGATTAAATCTGAGCGGATAATGTTTTGTCGATCCTTGCCAGTGGTAACTATGCAGTTCCGCTTCGTCTCATAATTGGCGCTTTAGGAACTCTTTAGAATTCAAAAATGGGCGTTTTCACTGCTTAACAATCTATCTTTACAATTGCAATGATCGATACATTTCACACTGCACACGAGATACTAAAACCCGATTAGTTAACGAGTGTTTAAAGGTTATGACAGAAATTAAAAAGGTGGCAGTTATAGGTGCTGGCACTATGGGCGCCAGTATTACTGCTGCACTTATCGCCAAGAACTATCCAGTTTTGCTAAAAGAATCGAATCAGACTTTTCTAGATAAAGGTCTTTTGACTATAGATTCAATTTTGAAAAAGGGAGTCGAAAAAGGCAAAATTAGCCAAGAGGACGCCAAGCGTCAACGCGACTTAATAACAGGCACACTTGATTACGCAAAGTTTGAGGACATTGACCTGGTTATCGAGGCGGTTCCAGAAACCGTCGATATTAAAAAATCGGTTTTGTCTGATTTGAACAAAAATTGTCCCACCACTACAATCATCGCCTCAAACACTTCTTCAATGTCTATAAGCCAATTAGGCTCCTTTTGCGGTCGTCCTGGCAAAACTATCGGTATGCATTTTTTCAACCCAGCCCACTTGATGAAACTGGTTGAAGTAATTCCTGGCTTATTAACCGAAAAAGAAACAATCGAGTGCACAATCGATTTTGCTAAAAATCTCGGCAAACTAGCAGTACAGGTAGATGAATGCGCAAGCTTCTTGGTAAACAGACTGCTTGGACGTTACATGAACGAATCTTTGTGGTGTTTGCAAGATGGCATTGCCACTCAAGAAGAAATAGATCAGAAAACCTGCGAATTCAACATGCCAGTAGGACCACTTACTCTTCGAGACATGAATGGCGCTGACATTGGACTTTCGGTGGCAAAATACAACCAGGCGGAGTATGGTCCACGTTTTGAAGTCCCACCTTTACTTGAATCTATGGTTTTGGCTAACTACTTAGGCAAGAAAACCAAAAAAGGTTTCTATATATATGATGATAAAGGATCCAAAGTGGGTCCAAATCCTGACCTTGCCCAATTTGTAAAAACAGGCTCTACTGGCGATTTTAGTGCCGAGCGCTTATTTCTTCCCATGATTAACGAAGCCTTTTTAGCCTTACAAGAAAACGTCTGTCAAAAAGAAGATTTGGACAAAGCCCTACAAGCTGGACTTGGTATGCGCAAAGGTCCACTGGCACTTGCAAATGAGATGGGCTTATCCAAATGCCTTAGTTTGATGGAAGAAAATTTTCAAAAATATGGCGAGCGATTCAGACCAGCATCACTGCTTAAGCGCTACGTTTTTGCCGGTCGCGAAGCAATAGACTAAACCCGCTGATTTAATTATTCGACCACGACTTTCAAGGAACATAGACCCTTGTGAGGCGTCACTATTCCTATCTGCCATGCGGGAATTTGCGGAGCCTCACCAAAATGAAATCATCACACACCAAAAACAAACTGCTCAGCCTTTCCCTTTCGGGATTGTTAGCTTTGAGCACCATGCTCTCTTTTGACTCTAAAGCTTATGGCTTGTCTTCAACTGGTTTGAGCAGCGCTCAAATGAACAAACTTGAAAAGCAAGAAAACTTTCTTTTTGGTCATGCCAAAGGCGACAAAGACCTCGACTTTCGACTTGATGCAGTCGAAAAAATAGTTTTTGGCCAAACTCATGACGGCAGCTTTGCCGACCGTGTTGATTTAATAGACAAAATGATCGGCAAGTCAAAAGACGAAATAGTTCTTTTGCCCCAGGCTCCTAAACTCGACACTGCAAGCGACCAATTGACTGCTGCACCAAATGTGGTGAAAGAAACTTACGATGTAGAGCCAGCCGATAGTATTTCAAAAGCCAATTTGGAGCGCGCCACCGCATTTTATTCGCAAGGCAATTTGAGTGAAGCAGAAAAACTCTTCAAACAAGTTGCAACAGCCGAACCTAACAATGTAGACGCTGTGTACAATCTTGGTGTTATTGCTGAAGACAAACACGATTACAGAAGCGCTCTTGGTTATTACAAAAAAGCGATGAGCATGAGCCCAGGCGACAACGACATGGCTGAGGCCGTTCGCAATATGACTCAAAAAATTGCTACTGCACCAAGCACTCCTTCAAGAACTCCAGCAGTAAATACCCCAGCACAAGCTCCTGCTCCTATTGCAAGCGCTCCCAAAGCTAATTTGGGTGCCCTTGTCAGCGAAGCTGCAGCCGCTTACAAAAAAGGTGATTTTAAAAATGCTATCGACAAACTCAATATAGTTTCCAAAGAAGCTCCTCAAGATGCATCTGTTCAATTTGCTCTGGGTCAAGCTTACAAAGCAAACGGCGACTCTAACATGGCTCAAAATGCTTTTCAAAAAGCTTCTGCTCTAGAGCCTAATAACAGCAACTACCGCACTGCTTTTCTGGATGCTGCTAAATCTGAAAAATTTGCATCCAATAGCAATAACAATTCAACACCTGCTGTAGCCGATTCCTCTGTTGCACCGGCCGGACAACTGACACCATTTCAACCAGTTAATTCTGGCAGTGTTTCAAAAAACGGTTATGGTTATGGCTACGGCTCTGGATACAACATAACCTCCAACTCTACTCGTATCAAACGCGCTGCTGTAGCAAGCGCAATGGGAGCTGCCACTGGATACCTGCTCAACATGCGCGGAGGCAATGCCAAAAAAGCCGCACTGACTGGAGCGGTAATGGGCGGACTACTAGGATTCTTCACTAAGTAGAAGTAGAAAGAGAACTAACACTAAAACTAGAAAACACGGTACAAAACGATGAGCATCTCTAAAAACACAAAATTAGCATTAATGACGATCATTGCACTTGGTACCTCAGTGCAAATAACTAGCGCCAAAATGCTTGAAGGAGCTATTAATCAATCAAGTCACATAACCAGACTGACCCGCTCAAATCAACTCGATTCAGGCGCCACTATCAATGCTGCTCCCCCCCTTGCACCACCAGTAGTGCGTCTGAATCGCGGTACTCCACTTGTGGACAATACCAAATTTGCATCCACTCCTCTTCGCGGAAACGTTGACCAAGGTGGTCTAGGTGGTCTGGCATCAGGCAATCGCTTCGATATTGGTGCAGATAGAAACAGTCGCGAATTAACTCTTGCCTGGGAACAATGGCACAAACAACTATCCAAAGCTATTTATGACACCTGGTCGGCATCGGTAGATCAAAGAGGTCGCGCCACTCTGCGCGTAAGTGTAGATAAAGGCAGACAAATCACCATAAATATCATCAGTTCAAGTGGTGGTCCTCGTTTTACCCAGAGTCTCAGTGCGGCAATAGAAAGTCTTGAAGGCAATGCAGGACTGACCTTTCCATCAGGTTCGTTAAGACAGGTTGTAAGCTTTGAGGCTGACTATATTGCCGACACCGATGTTCAACCTGGTTATAGCTGGGTCAAAGGCGACTTTGAAAAAGTGCATCAAGGCTACTAAATGTTATTGAATTTCAACTCGACAGATTTCATCAAGCGTAAAGTTTTGACGTGCAAGCTTATCCATATCGCCCAAACTACTATGCTTAGCCCCAAGCAGTCTAGCTTGAGCAAACTCGACATAAGCATCAAGCTCTTTGCCATCAGCTAAAAACTGTTTGCCTAATTCAATTCTATCAAGAGGCTGTTTGGGATCCTTTCCCATGAGCTGTAAAAGACAATCCAGATTTTTCTTGGTCATCTCATTTTCAGGGTCGATGTAAAAGGCTTTGTGCAAAAGCTCAAGTGCTTCTTTGGGCTTATCGTGCTTACTGAAAGCATAGTTGCTATAAGCGATACTGAGATTTTCTCTGGCAACTTGATAATCGGGATCTAGACTGAGCGATTTAAAAAATAACGCAATCGATTCTTTGAATTTGCTCTTGTGTAAAGCATTAACACCCTCATCGTTAAATACAACTTTTGGATCTGAGAAAGTTACGCTTGGGTCAGGCAACTTCTTAATTGAGTTTGCCACCACTTTGTAAGAAACGACTCCAGTGAGCCGATTCTTCTCCACAAATCCCCAGGCTTCGCTACCACCAAAATCACGTCTATTATCGGGCAGGACGAAATACGAATTTTCTGGAACTGTTTCTGCTTGATCTAAAAGCTCGAAAGATTGATCTGGCTCAAAAGCATGTTTAGCTGAGATGTAAGCATTCTCGTCTATTTGCTTTCCATCTATTAAAATTCCAAGCTCAGGATCAATCTGAATCTTTTCTCCCGGCAGACCAATGATGCGCCTGATACAAACAGGGTCACGAGGCAGTCCAGGTAGTCCCGTCAGGTTACCAAACCAGTGCTTTATATGCTCATTTTGACCTTCTTGAAAAACTTTACCATCTACATACGGTGGCACCATTGCCACCACACTAAAGCGAGGCAATTGTTTGTTTTGCTCAAGTGTAAATCGTTCTATTAAAAGATGATCGCCTTTTTTCAAATTTGGAATCATAGACGATGATAAGAGCGTAAGCGGCTGAATGAAATATCTAATCCCACAAAAAATGGCAAAAGCGAACAGAATAGGAAAAACAAAATAGAGCACCAGTTTTAATACCAGTCTCATTTTTCTTGCACCTTAAATTCGCTCCAGATACCGTCGTTATTTCTAATTTCGCTTGGAAAATACATGCCTTTATAGCTCATAGAGCGACAGTTCTCGACATAATAACCAAGATAAACATAAGGCAAACCTTCGCGCTTAGCCTTTTCTATTAAACAAAGAATCATCCATGTGCCAAGCGAGCGCTTTTTCTCGTCTGGATCATAAAACGAATAAATGGCAGAATAACCGTCCGAAAGGGGCTCGACAAAACATACACCTACAAGCTTATTATTTAAAACGTGCTTCCAGACTTGAATAGGAAAAGGATTGTCTTCCATCGAACTCAAATGAGACAAACTGCCAAACACGGTAGGTGGTCTCCAGCCAACGTCTCTGGCACGAGCTTCATGATGACTCATATAGAGATCGTATACTGCCTTGTCTACACCGCTTTGGCCGATATAAATTTCCAGATCATCATTTGCTTTGAGTGCGCGCTTCTGGCTTCTATCAGCAATAAATTCTTGACAGTTGACTCTTATGGGTTGGCAGGCCGTGCATGAGTCGCAGATAGGACGAAATAACATGCGACCAAATTTACGCCAACCATCATGAATGTAGGCGGTGTATTCTTCGGCAGTCATATCAATAGCTTTCTTATACTCGAAACGCCACTGTTGCTCGGGTAGATAACCGCACTGCTCTGGTTCGCTGAATAGACTCTTAGATAGCTTCATTTAAAATAAAGCTAGCACAGACTGGCATTCTAAGCAATTTTAGACTGAGCCGACTTCGCGAGCCTCTTTATCGTCCGCATTTTCAAGTTGAGCTTCAGGCTGTTTGGGCATAGTATCTGGCACTTCGGTAAAAGCTTTCTCGATTTGTGCCTTTACTTCCAATCTTCTGAACTCGTCGTTCAACTTCCAGGCGCAAAACGCCCAGCCAGCAGCACAAAGCCCACCAGTGATCATAATTCCGTTAACGCCCCAACCAAAAACGGTATTGACTAAATAGATAGCAACACCAGCAATACCGCGCGAAAAGCGATAACAGAACATCTCAATCACAGGCTTTATCATATATAAAACCGAACGATTGGTCACTGTGTATGTAAGCTCTTTTGCAGCTTTGAACCATGAGTGACGAATGGCTTCATCGGCATGGAACACGGCAATAATTATAAGTGGATTAGCAAGAATAGCAAAAGCGATTAAGCTTCCACAAATTGCCACACCAGAAGAAGCAAGCGAGAACCCTGAACCAAAGCGCTTAATCACATAAGCGACCACAAACATTTCAATACCGAATTCGCAAATGCCGCGCCACTGCTCGAATTGCGCGTCTATTGCAGCAATACCCGCGGATCCTTTAGCCATTTTGGTCAAGACTTCATGATAGAGAAACTGAATAAAGTCTGGGGTCATACGCTCGAAACAAACTACTAGCGTCAAAAAGAGCAAGAATTTATTGGCACCGATATGTGCAAATATTTGAGCGAAGCTCTTTTGATCAAAGTCTTCTTTCTTTTTCTTTTTAGTATCAATTGCACCTGACTTTGCAAAAACAGATTCCATATATAAGAAAATGCCAAGCGTCACACCAATCAGACCTGCCGCGACAAGAAGCATATTGGTAGTGCCAAGTAGCTTTACCAGGTTAGCTGTAATAGTGCTTCCAAGTACTGCACCAAGACCACCGCCACCAGCGATAATACCAAACAATCTTTTAGCGGCTGAACTATCAAAGATATCGTTTGCGTACATCCAGAAGAGAGTTACGCCCATAATAGAAAAAACATCGAGCCATACCCAGAAGAGACCCGATGTTACGTTCGATTCGAACTGAAACGCCTGCCACCACAAAAGCAGGTTGACCATAAAGATACCGTATATAGACGATATTAATGGTTTACGTGGCAAGTGAGCAAATTTGGAATAAATCCAAACTACCACCCCTGTGACAAGGGCGGTACCCATATAGACAAAAGGCATATTGTCGTTGCCTAATCCTTCAAGAACCAGACCGCGACGAATAGGGCGCAAAATGTAGTAAACGCAGATGAATAAAAAGAACCAGAGAAAGAGGAGACTGGTCTTCAGTCGCTCACCCTTTTGAACGTTGAAGATATCCGAAACAAAGGAATGCGACATTTAATTCAAAGTCCTGCTATGTAGAAACGCCCGAGACTTGATACCGGTTTTAAAGGATTTAGTATAGATGCAAATTATGATTTCAAGCAGTTCTTTATCATTGTTTAAACTGGCGGCAGATGCCGCATAATTGGTGTGATGAAAGCCTTTAATAAAACGCAACTAATATTTTTCCAGATATTTGGCGTAAATCTCTGCATATCGCTTGCTAAATTGATTTGCGGTTTTCTCACAAATACTCTATCCATGGTGGCTGACGGCTTTCACTCCATTTTAGATACGATTGCAAACCTAGTTGGCATTGCCGGCGTGACAGCTTCACTAAGACCCCCAGATGACAAGTATCCATATGGACACAAAAAATTTGAAGCTCTTGCAGCAATCGCTATCTCTTTTATGATGTTCACTGCAAGCCTGCATGTTTTCACCGAAGTGTTAGATCGTTACTTAGAGCCCGAAGGCAAACACCCTGAAGTTGGTTTAGCCTCGTATATAGTGATCGTCGGTTCGATGATTGTGAGCTATTTGGTCCACAAATATGAGCACAAACAAGCACACGCTCTAGACTCATCGCTTTTAGAAGCCGATGCTAAACACACATTTTCGGATGTCTTAACCAGTGTGGCAGTACTTGCAGCACTGGTTGGTGCGCACTTCAAGCTTTATTTTGTTGATGCTCTAGCATCTTTATGTGTGGTTTGTTTCATTTTAAAAGGCGGATATGAAATCATCATTTCGCACATGGGACCATTGGTAGATGCTGCAGTGCACGATCCCAAATCAATTGCCGAAATTGCCCTTCAAATTCCAGGCGTGATTGGAGTGCACAAAATCAGGTCGCGCGGGGCAAAAGATCAATCTTATATAGATATGCATATTGAGGTGTCAGGCGATATTACCATCAAAGAAGGTCATAAAATAGCAGTCGTGGTCGAACAGACCTTGAAGGACAAACTCCAAGGTCTATTTGAAGTATCAGTACATTTAGATGAACCTACCCTACGGTGAAATCCGGTTACGGTCGCGCGGAAAAAGGCTCGCTAAGCGAACATTGGGCAAATCTAAAAGTTGTTTAGCTAGACGCTCAAGTCCAATAGCAAGACCTCCATGTGGTGGCATCCCATATTGAAAGCATTGCAAATAATCGCCAAACTCACTTTCGTTTAGTCCCACTCGATGCATGCCAGCAATAAGTTCTTCGGGTCTATGAATACGCTGTCCACCAGTTGTAATTTCAAGTCCACGAAACAACAAATCGAATCCACGACTTTTGTGCTCACCATAAGGCATTGTGTAAAAAGGTCTAGCCGAAAGGGGATAACGCCTTACATACACAAGCTCAGTATTTTCTGTTTCTGCAAAATAAGCGCAAAGCAACTTCTCGCCCTCGGGATCGAGATCACCAGACTGTGCGCGCCATGCAGTTTTAGACTCGAGCAATGCAATCGCCTCATCTAAATCTATTTGTGGAATTGACTCTTTTATCGTAGGCACAACAGCTTGCCATAGCGAAAGCTCCTTGGCACATTTTTCTTTTAAGTGCTCAAACATATATTTGAGTAAGCGCACCTGCATGTTTATCACATCTTCTTCGCTCTCGATAAATCCCATCTCAAAGTCCATGCTTACATATTCGTTTAAATGGCGCGAGGTGTCGTGCTCTTCAGCTCTATAAACCGGTCCAATTTCAAACACACGCTCAAATACACCGACCATCATTTGTTTATAAAATTGTGGACTCTGAGCCAGGAAAGCCGGTCTGCCAAAATAGTCCAGTTTAAAAACCTGAGCACCACCTTCGGTGCCAGTAGAAACTATTTTGGGTGAGTGTATTTCGGTGAAGCCCTCGCTAGTTAAAAATTGGCGAAAAGCAGCACAAAGCTCCGCTTCCAGCTTAAAAATGGCACGCGTTTTTTCATTGCGCAGCGTAAGTGGACGATAATCGAGCATAGACTTAAGATTGAGCGTAGACATTTTTTTGTCTTTGGATATCTCAACAGGTAATTTCAAAGACGGCTCACTCAATGCCTCGATATAATGAAGCTTTACCTCAGAGCTATTTTTTGTAAGAACCAGTTCGCCTTCAATTAACACTGGCGTTTCAAGCTCAATTTCCTGCACTTTTGCAAGTAGACGCGGCTCTTCTACCACTAACTGGATTACGCCTGTTCTGTCTCTTAAGTGGAGAAAGGTCAAATTACCAAAATTTCGGCGCGAATATATATGTCCTTTTAGTTTAACCTTTTGCGACTCTCTTTGAGCCAGACACTGAGCAATTTCAACCATTTGCATTTCGTACCTCCAAACAAAAATGCCGCAAGCTCACTGTGCTTGCGGTCTATTTCCTTTTTCTTCTAAGTCTTAGTGTGTGATAACTAGAACATGTGGAAAGAGCCGCAACACATGGTTGTTATTATCATCATTATTATTGTTATTGATGAAAACGGACATCTTTATCTCGCCCCAGGGGCTCACAGTTCTAATCTCAATTAATAATAAATACCAGCAAACGAATCGGTCAAGGCTTTGTATCTTATAGTTTTCGGGATTAACGCATTTTTTGTCGGGACATATGCTATCCAAAGGATACGAGACAACAAGACAAGGGCTAGGGATGCTTTTTGCCGTCTCCAATAAACAAAAAACAGTAGTCAGTTAAGGGAAGGAAAAGGAGGTAGCTCCATGAACAGTCTCAAAAGTTTGGCCGGGCTATTTGCCTTGTCGCTAAATTTCCTAGAGTGGTGCAGAACGCTCGAATGAACTTTGTTCTCGACTCATCATCACTTGAACTAAAACTGGAGAAATTTATGAAAACTGTACTTATCGTCGATGACGATATCGATTTTGGGCGCGAACTTGCAGCCACTTTGAAAAACTTGAAATTGAACGCACATTTCGCCCACAGCGGGATGGAAGGGGTTCGCAAATATCAAGAAAACCAATATAACATCGTGTTTTTGTGCGCCGATATCGATAATCCCGACGCATTCAGAACAGCTCGTGCAATTCGCACGATTGAGCGCCATCGCGGGGTCGCTCATGTGCCTATCATTGGTTTTTCTATCAATGGATTCCAGAATGAATGCATGGAAGCTGGTATGAACGACTATCTGCGCAAGCCGCTCGATTTGGAATTGTTCAAGCAGTCCGTGCATAAATGGAAGCGTAAAATCAATTTCGACTAATCAAAGGTCAAGCTCTATGCCACCATTTCCTGGTTTATGCATTTTGACAAATTTTTTGCCTGCATCTCCAAGCAAATCTCGATGCATACGCCAGGGGTCCTTAAAAAAACTGACTGCAACATCGTGATCAAGTTCGTGCACACTCAAAAGTTGAAGCGCTTTTTCGTCTTGTCCAGGATCGCCGTCCATATAAATAACTCGATTGCCTTCCTGAGTCTCATTCAGGAGCGCCTGAAAATAAATCATTTGCCGATTAACGTTACGAGGCATGTGAGGCGAAACAATAATCACTTTAAGTTTGTCCCAATCAGACTGACTAATGGATTTTTTCCACAAAGCAATCTGATTATCAGTTTTGCCAAGCTCAAAAAAAACAGCAGAATCAGCATTTTCATAAATTCTTTGTTTCATCGAAAATGCAAATGCGTCTAACTCTTTGCGTGTGACCCTTTTTGCTGCCATTACTTTATCTAAAAAAGAATTGGTATCATCGAGAATTGAATGCTGAGCAGTTAATTCTTTGTCGGTCAGTCCCCAATTTTTAAATGATTCTCCAGCCAAATTGTATTTTGTCTTGAAGAGAGAAAGTTCGCTCACCAAAGAATCGGGTAGAAATTCATCACAATGGTTATCTAAGGAAACGTAGATCGCAAGCGGCACATGTGCAACTGTTTTGAAAAAATGAAATTTCTCTGGAACAACATTTACTGCTATCCTCTCGTTGTTGTGAAATAAAATCATTTCCCCGCCACTACATACGATGACAGGTCCAAACTTTTTCTTTTTCTCGCTCAGCGCCTTCGCATAAAACTTTCTAAAATCAGCATTGACGTCGTCCCAGATTTTCAGACGCTCATCTTTAGGGTTTGCGCCTGAGTCGGCCTTTGCGGGCAAGAGCGAAATTTGAAAAACAACCGACACTATCAAAGCCATATACGCAAATTTGCTCACATTCACCACAATTGTCTCCACAAGTCGCTTGTCAGGGTGTTAAAATCTGGCTCAAAATACAGTTCAGAGGATACTTTAGCAGATGAAGACCACAAAGCTTACTAAATTGGTGTCGGCTAGCTTGGGTTTGGGGTTTGGTTTGAACTTTAGTTTCATTTCAACGCCGGCTTATAGCGCGCCAGCCATAAAGGGAAAGAACCAAGCATCGCCTAAAAATGTCATACTGAAAAAATTTGATTTCGAGCCCAGCGAGCGCGACATATTGCAAGCCAAGTTTGGTGCGGCTGAAGCTAAACTGAAAGCCATTTTAAGCGAAACAGAAAAATCATCTGATCCAAAAATGGTACTTGATGCTCTACGTGCACTGCATCTTCTGACGCTTACCTACGAGAAACAACAACGTCTGCAAGAAGCTGAGCCCATCAGTCAAAAGGCGATTGACCTGGCAAAAAAGACTTTTGGCGACAAGTCGGCTGCATACGCACAAGCGCTTGCAGACAAGGGATCGCTTCTTGCACAAAAGGGTGATGTAGCTCTCGCCTGGCAAAATAATGATCAAGCTCAAGCGATAATAGCAAGCTGCAAAGGCGAAAACCACTTGGAAAAAGCGGCAGTAAATTTAGCGATTGCTCGAACAAGACAATCTGAGCGAAGTCTTGGATTAGCTGACGAATTCTTCAAAAATGCTCTTGAAGAAACTATAGCTGGCTCGAATAAAGGCGAAAACAAAGAAACGGATTCCCCTGCAACGCTTTTAGTTTGTCAGGAATACGCTTTAGTGCTTGAAAAAATGGATCGTAAAGACGAAGCAAAAAAATTAGGCGAACGCGTAACCCTCGCTAAAAGCCTCTCTCCAAGCTCGACTCCAATAGTAATCGATGCCACAGCAGGACTCAACAAACTTATAGCCGATGCTAAAAAAGTGGAAGAAGCAGGCGACGTCGACAAAACTATTGAAGCGTGGAAATTGACTATAGCAGCTATAGAAAAAGCAAACGTGAAAGATCAACGACTTGCATATTGCCTTGTACATCTTGGAAGTTCTTTGATTGAAAAAAAGAATTATGCAGAAGCTCAAGTAGTTTTGAAAAAGGCCCTTGAAGTCAGAAAGAATTGCAGCGCCCCACAAAACGCAGGTATGGCGCGAAACTTGAGACGCATCGGCGACTGCTACATGCTTGAAAAAAACTGGCAAGACGCAACAACTTTTCTTGTACAGGCCTTTGAAGCAGAAGAAGCATATGGCGCAGACGATGCCACCAAAAACACGACTCTCAATAAATTGGCCTCAAGTTGCCTCCAGGCCAAAGATTTCAAACGAGGAGAAAACGCTTGTCGTCAAATTCTGGTATTAGTAGAAAAATCCGATTCGCCTGCAAAACCCATGAAAAAGATGATGGCAACAAGCATGCTTGCAGGAATGATGATGCAGAGTGGAAGAATGCAAGAAGGCATGCAGTTGATGCAAAATATGGCAGGGTCTGGTGCTCAGATGAATCAGCAAAACACACAAGAATATACAACTGCACTGAAAGCAGAATGGGATGAAGTTGAAAAAAAATCGGAAGAAGCCGAGTTGAAAACAATTTTTCAGTAGAGCGCCAATCCCAAAAGGACTATCTAATGTCTCACAGTAAAATCAAATTTTTATTTGCTATTGCTTTAATTGCAGCAATATCAACCTGGCCAAATGCTAATGCGCAAGGCAGCAGACTTCCACATTTCGACTATGTACCTGAGTTTCCATATCCAGTTCGGATCATAAAAACTTCCACTAACAATGATTCTAAATCAAGACCAATTAAGTACGTAACCTTTTCAACCAGTCTTAATTGGAAGCAACTCAAGAGTTTCTATGAACACTTTTTACATGAAAATGGTTGGGGAATCGATGTACTCAAAGACGCTCCAGTTACTAAAGCAGGGCTTGTAATGCGACCCAAGCCAGGTTATACAAAAGACGGAAGACCAATCATTTATGTAGGTCCACTTGGCGGAGATGATTTCTCAATAAAACTCAACTACAAGCCTAGCGGAACCGGAAGCATTGTAGACCTTATATATACAGACCATAATTACCATGGAAGACCGACCACTACTGCCGTATCAAAGAAGTATTTTGTGCCAGTTATAAAGTCGAAATGAAAAATCCGAGCAAATTTCTGTTTCAGAATTGAACCTTTTGACTGCAAGTGTCCAAGAGCCTACAGACTAAAAGCTTTCGCTTATATAAAACCTCATGGCTTACATCAGACTAAATATCAAGGAAGCTTGCAAGTTCTTCCCATCTTTTGATCAATCGCTTCTGCCAATTGCTTAGTCTTTTTGCTTTCGTCTAATTTGCCCATGTCGCGCTGGGTCAAATACAAATTCCAGAGCGAACTGGCTTCAGAAGCCGATTGTGGTCCACTAACCTTTTGCCACATTGCTATTGCCTGATTGAGATAATCTTCAGATTTTTTAAAAGCAGGCATTCTATCTTGATCTTTTTGAAAACCGGTGGCTCTCATATACTCGAGTAATCCCAGATTATTCAAGTCACGAGCGACTTTGAGCGACTCTGAAGCAAATTTGCGATCATACTCAAGAATGCCACTATACTCGCCTGCAGAAATGTCCCAGTTTCCTAAGTCTCTATGTATTCCAGCCAGTAAAAGTTTTGATTTTATCCAGGGTTCGTTATATGTTTTGTTCTGAATATCGTCTGGTTGTTTGCGCTTTGCCACCACTGTCTGAAACGCTTCCATAGCACCAACAAGGTCATGCTTAGCCCATTTAAGAATACCTAACTCTTCTTCCACATCGGTTACTTTTGTGGGATCAGACTTGGGGTCGGCTAACAGAGCTTGGTAGTATCTTTCAGTGTGGTAAACCTTCTGATCTAAATTTACGAAGTAGTCGGTGCGTGATTTATCTTCCTGTACCTGGCGTCTGTAAGGCATGGTGGATACTATCACCCAACAGTAAAGAATGCCCAGAACTACGATGATAAGCGCTTTAGGGGTCATGCTTTATTACCTTGCGGGTCGAGTGAACAAACACCATCTGGGCAATCACGCCCAAGAATTTTGAATCGATTGGCGGCGACATATTTGTATACTTTGTCACCAACCCATGAAATTACAGGCAGATACAAAAATGGAGCAAACCAGAAGAACCACAATATGCGATGACTGATGAAGCGAAATGCTTCAAAGCCTCCAAGCCATTTTCCGCCATTTGTTTTAACAAGCATTTCAGATTCTGCCCTGCCAAGATCTGCATCTGCCACAAATTCTGGAAAATTGCCCGCTCTAAAATCGACGAAGTTCAACAATCTGAAAACATCGATTCTATATAAAAGACCAATGATACGAATGCATACAATACAGTGACCATCAAAGAGTAAATAAACCGGTTTGCAAATATTTTTGTGCACAAATGCAGTGACAATGTCCCAGGCTTTGGCCAAATCTTCGGGATAGATGAAAAGGAAATACGTGATCATAAAGAGCCACTCGAACATGGGTAGATTCATAGTCCACTCAATACCAAGATGCAGAGCCAGACCAAGCAATAAAACCCAGTAACGAATTGGCCGTACCCAAATGAGCACAGCTAGTGCAAACTCTACTATCAAAGTTCCCCAGGTCAGAGCCTTAATTGTCCAGAGATTGTCCAATAAAAATGGAATTGGAAAACGCATGATATCGTCATAACGACTGGCATAATAAACTGCTGTTCCGTCATTCCAAGCTGGACCAGATATTTTGCACCACCAGGTATGAAAATAGGCGATACTTAATTGTATCTGCAATAGACGTTGTGCCCATGGCGCCGATAGTGGTGCCATTAGACCAGTCTGTCTCCAGTCTTGTCTGAGAGCCTTGATTAAACTATCGATGGATAGTGCATCTCCGGCATTAGAAAGAGCCACAAAAAAGAGCGCAATACGCAGGAAATTATCGCCCGAATTCTGATTGGCCAGAAAGTGATGCTGCAATGACATGATTCCAAGAAAAGTTATGACCGCGCTCACCCTTGTAAATAAGCCAATAGTCATACAAAATGCTGCTGCCACTACGAACCAAAAGAAGTACCAGCGCCACTCTTCGCCTGGTGGCAATAAAAGCATCAAATCAAAATAAGGGCTATTAGACCAGTATGAATAAATGAAATCTTCCAAAGGAATAATTGGATGATCGCCGAAATACAGCTTCCAATCAGCTAATAAGTGAATGCACAAACATTGAAGTGTGATTAGACCAAGAAAAATGCGATAGAGAGCAATAGCTACAGGCGAAATCGGATCAAAGAAAAATTGGTTCCATTTGATTCTAAAATTATCAATCGCTACTTTTGCGTCGTCGTCTGCCATAAAGCCTCTATTGAGATGTCGATTCTTGCCCGCTGTCTTTTAAGTCATCGGGTGCGACCGGATAAAAAATAGTCACCGATTTATAAATGTGTTGAGGTAAGTTGGTCAAGTTTGTCCAGTTTTTAGGATCTGGTTGTGGCGTGTTTACTTCGTTTTTAATCATGGTCACATGCATCGGTTGATTTTTAGAATTGGCAGTGCATTTAGCCAAGTAACGACAAACCGGAGGTTGTGCCCACTTCCATCCCATATTGGTCCAGATAATATTATCCAAGAACATCTTGCGCAGCTTCTCATGCTTGAAGCGCTCCCAATGATCCATTTTTTGCATGTTAGGAAATTCGTACATCCGATTGGTGCCATCATCAAAAGTGATTATGGCGGTTTCATGATAGTTATGATCGCGCACGCCTGGGCTAAACAAACTCCAGTGCTGGACCCATTCGAAAAATACCATCGCAGGCCACGTGTATGGAGTCATTTTGTCTTTAATCGGTCCATCGTCTTGTAACCACGAAAAAACGACCAACATATAAAAAACGGCAAAAGCGCTAAGACATTTTTTCCAGGTAGGATCCAAAGCTGGTCTATGCGGAGCCACATGTTTTGCAGCCTCGACTGTGAGATTTTTTGAATTCTCGCTCAGGTCGGTTTCCACTTCTTACCTGCTAAAAAAAATTATCTTTTAAAAGAGTACTTCCCTCGGGTGTTTTATACCGCGTTTACTGGTATGACAAACTGAGTATGACAAAGTTATGACTAAAATATGTCATCCTTACGGTTATATTTGATAATGAAATGAGTTATCAGCAAGAGCCTCAATCCAAGCATCTATCAAGTACATTTCAAAGAGTACTGACAAGCATTTTCATTGCTTTGTATCTAGTAATTGCTCTGGTTCAGTCTGTACCAACTGCCGACTTGCCCAAGAATATTGCCGCGCTAAGCGAGCCTCTGATTGCTTTTACCGGCACAAAACAACGCTGGAATTTATTTGCGCCAGAACTCATGCACATGAATCAATACTCGAGCGTTCTGATAATAAATGATGCAGGCAATATGCAACTTTACGAGTGGCCAAGGCTTGATCTAAAAAACGCAGGCGAAAAATTCGAATTGCAACAAACCAGACGATTCGTCACCGAATGTCTTGCCCGCCCTCAATATAGCTACTATTGGCCTGGTATAAGCGAGCGTTTTATTAGGCATTTTTCCACTGCTGATGCACCTGTACAGCAAGTCAATTTTAGATTCAATTTTGCTCAAGTACCTGGTTTTAACGACTACACCATGCGTGAAAATCTTCCAAGAGCCTATACTCCCGACACCACCTTTGCTTACTTCAGAGGTGAAAAAAAGAAATGAATAATTTGTGGATAAAATGGCAAAATTTTTGGTTTGAAAGTGTATCGCCTTATCCAATGGCGATTTTCAGAATTGTATTTGGATTTTTACTTTCTCTCAATTTTGCTTTTCAGTATCTTCCACAGTACAAACTGTTTTATGGAAGCGAGCCTATAATCACAACATCCGATGTTATGTATTATCGCTATGGCAATTTGCCAGTTTTCGATTTATTTTTGCTTCTGCCAAATGAAGACCCATGGCGCCTTTGTTTCCTTTATGCATGCATTTTATTTTCTCTATGTTTGATGCTTGGTCTTTTCACACGAATAGTGAGCGTAGTTCTGTTTCTATGCCTGCTTACATTAAATAATCATTTTCCGATGATTTTGCATGCGGGCGACAATTATTGCAGGTTACTACTTCTGTTTATGTGCTTCACGCCATCGGGGGCGGTATTGTCACTAGATAGTTATTTTGCACCAAACAAACCCGCGCAAATAGTAATTGAAGCCTGGCCGCAAAGATTAATTCAAATACAACTTACATATATTTATTTCATCAATTGGATTTATAAAGTGATGTCCACTCAATGGACTGAAGGTAGTGCTGTTTATTATGCCACCAGACTTACTCAATATTACAGATTTCCGCTTCCTCCCTTACTCGACACTCAATTTGGTTCTTGCTTTTTTAGTTGGTTGACTCTCATTATTGAGTTTGCCTTATTTGCATTTATCTGGCAAAAAAAATCTCGATATTGGGTTTTACTAACAGGAGCAATTTTTCACATGGGGCTTGATTGGTGCTTCAACCTTGGCTTGTTTGAATGGTTTTTCATCGCAAGCTACATTTTGTTCATCGATCCAAAAGATTTAAGTAACCAAAATATAGAAAAAATCAAAAACGTTTTTTCTGGTAAGAAGGTAAATTCAGCAGTCGAAAATTGAACAACCTGGATATCAACCAAGCGGCTCGTCATGCCGAACTCAAACGACCTCGACTAATGTTGAGTAAGAGAATTTTGTCTTTATTCTGTTTTCTTTTTTTTGTTTCGGCACAACTTATTGCATTTTCACACTCTGAAAATTTGAAACCATTTTTGCGTCCTTACACAAGGCCAGTTGCTGTCGGGCTAGGAATAGAGCAAATGTGGCTTATGTTTTCGCCAGATGTCAGACGCACAAATTATCATTCAAACGCAGTCTTTACTTTTCAAGACGGAACAACTCGACTATACGAATTTCCTCGCATGGACAAACGTGACTATGCAGATCGTTTTTATCATTTCAGGCTGCAAAAGCTTTTCGACGATGTTATGGCAAATCCAGTTGGAAAACCATACAGACCATCGATTGCCGAATATCTAATAAGTTGCTTTGAAACACCGCAAAACAAAGTTGAACGCGTCAATTTCATTTTTAACTACGCAGATACACCAAAGTTAGATGGCAACCAAGTTCCCAGAAGATCTGATTTGCCTGAACATTGCACTAAATCCAACTATTTCGAATATATTCGATAACACCGTATTCAATACCGCCCCCAAAAAAGGTCTCCCCGGTTTTCCTTTCGGAAACAAGCCGGGGAGCCATTGTTTTTTATGTGCTCAAGTTTTCGCTTGAACTCTATCCGTTGTCTTGGGTCTTGTTTTTTAGCCCTCAGGTGAGGCAGGACCACCAGGACCAGCAGGTCCACCAGGACCAGCAGGACCACCAGGACCG
>JACCDG010701639.1_pt1 | contig 135804 bp, 138 predicted proteins | sample 7442471 | NCBI WGS metagenome assembly JACCDG01 (sample SAMN15323444, study PRJNA562643) | freshwater metagenome | isolation source: river surface water | place: USA:Blue River Watershed | collected 2017-08-17
AACCTTTTTATTGTGGGAGATGAAAAACAAGCTATCTACCGTTTTCAAGGAGCATCGCTCGATAACTTTTTGTATTTTTCACAAAAGTATCCGCAAGCACAAATTATTAAGCTCCATGCAAATTATCGTTCGACTCAACATGTTCTTGATGTTGCACATTCCCTTATTGAGCACAATATAATGCCCGAGGGTCACTCGCATACGCACCTTACAGCATATGCTCCGTATAATTCTCGGCCAATAGATGTTATTGCATGTGCAGATACAGCAAGTGAAATTGAATATGTTACACAGTCAATTCAGAAAAATATTGCCGAGGGAATCAAGCCTTCGCATATTGCCATTTTATATCGAGCAAATAGTAATGCAGAGCCCTATGCTCAAGCATTAAGGAATTTAGGAGTACAGCATCACGTTTTTTCTGAGCAAAATCTTCTTGAGGATAGCGATGTGCGATTCTTAGTTTCACTCGTAGAGTTTGTCTGGAATCCTGCCAATGATGAAGCTTGTGCAACTCTTGCTCTGGCACCATTTATGGGTTTTCCTTTGACTGAAATCATAGATATTTTACATGCACCGACCACGCCGCAGAAGCGCGAAAGCGGAACGGTGTCATTTTTCCGAAAGATAGAAAACTATGCTCATTCTGGATCTGCTTCGCCAGCATTTCTTGATGCATATACAAAAATATCGACACTGGTGCATACACTGGCCCCGCAAGCGCGGGCAACACAGAGTATGGAAATGATAGAAAATATCATGAAAACCTCTGGCTTTATTTCCTGGATCTTGACCGGACCAACAGGGCTTGAGCGACTCCATGTTGTTGATTCTTTTGTGAGCGATGCACGCGATGCTTTGAGCTCTCAAAGAGTTACGCATATCGGCCACATTGTTGATTATGTTCATTCGGTTAAAGAGCATGGTATTAAATCTAAAAAAGGTCTTTCACATGCCGAAGGTGGTGTTTCGCTCATGACAGCGCACAGTTCAAAAGGGCTTGAGTTTGAATATGTTTATGTCGTTGGTGTTAATGATGGTGCTTGGGGCAATGCCACACAGCGAAATTCTTTTAAGAATCCAAGTACAGCGCATATAGGCCTTGGAACTATTGATGATGATCGCCGTCTATTTTATGTTGCATTAACACGAGCAAAAAAACATATTGTTATTACTCACTCTCAGACAAAAGCCGATGGAAAAGAAGTCCTACCTTCACAATTTATTGGCGAACTTAATCCCGACCTACTCCAGCACGAACAGTATGCTTCACAAAATCCTTTGCCAGTGCACCGAGCAAGTGGGGCAGGGTCTGAAGCGGATATTACTCTTAATACATCAGTACAAACACATTTGCGGGAATTATTCTTTGAGCGAGGTCTTTCTGTAACGGCACTCAATAACTTTTTGGAATGTTCTTGGAAATACTTTTTTGTAAACTTGGTACGAATTCCACAAGCCAAATCAAAGCATCAAATGTTTGGTACTACGATTCATGGAGTTCTTCGAACATTCTTTGATAAGTATCGAGTCGAAGAAGATATGTCTGCTGATCTTGTTTGTTCTTTGTTTGAGTCTGAACTCAGTCGACAACCGCTCTCTGATGCTATTTTTGCCGAAGAACTTAAACGGGGAACTGATATGTTGCGTTCATACATTGAATACTATACAAAAAATGGTGGCTGGGTGCGAAACTTATATACCGAGTATACGCTTAAGGGTGTAACATTGCCGACAACTTTCCAAGATGAGAGTGGTGCAAAGACTGAGCGCGATCTTCCGCTTACGGGTAATTTGGATAAGATTGAACTTCTTGATGATACTCATGTAAACGTCGTTGATTATAAAACGGGCAATCCTAAAACGCGTAATGAAATCATGGGTCTTACTGCAACAAGTAGCGGAAACGAATATCGGCAGCTGTGCTTTTATCGCTATCTTGTAGACAATGATCCACAGCATAAGTTTAATTTTGCTTCAGCCGAGCTCGACTTTTTACTCCAAGAAAAAAACGGAAAGTTAAGAAAAGAGCGCTTTGTTATTCCTGATAATGATATTGAAACACTGCGTACGACAATGCTCGAAGCTGCAACAATAATTGCAGAAGGTAGATTTGCCGAAAAAGCATGCAAAGATAGCGATTGCGAATTCTGTGCTCTTGCAAAAGGGGTTTTGTAAAAAAGGAAGCATTAAAATTACCAAAAAAAGAGCACCCCCGTGGGGGTGCTTTTCGTTTTGCGCTGTAACAGCTTTCAAGCCGCAACAGGGGTGCCTTGGGCTGTGAAGCCCTGAGCCTGGAAGTGATCGAACATCTGCTTCCTGGCATTTGCAAGCCACTTCTCGAGCGGCAAGTTTGCGTTCACCGTAACCAAGGTTGCCCCCGACTCGCGAATGGCGCCGAGCACCTCATGAAGACTGGCATTGAACCGACGAACACCTTCGTCGTGTGCATCGGTGTTGTCATCAGTTCGATGTTGTTCTTCTCTCCGCAGCTGTAACTTCATCTTAGCAGTTGCGTCGGTGACTTCGACGTAAATCACCAGGTCGCCGGGCTGGAGGATTCCCTCCTGGCTCATCCGCCGGGTCTGTGCTGCATTCCGCAGTACGCAGTCCCAAAGGATTACCACGTCGGGATCGTTCAAAGGAATATTATTCCTTACGATGAGCTCTTGGACAATTGTCCAGAGTTGACCATCATCGAGTAGAGACCGCCTCTCGATTTTCGCCCTAAATTGCCTTGCAAAGGCGGGGTCGGTTTCGATCTTGAATCGAACCGCAGCTCCAGTTCCCGCATAGAATGCGGGGAAGCCATTCTGCCGGAGCACCTCAATGAGGTGCTCACCAAGTCGCCCTTTGCCACTGCAGGGCTTTCCAATGAAATGTACATTCATAGTTTGTGCTAGCTAGGAAATACATTACCACAAAAAACAGATTTGGCAATTATCTGCAGCCGGCAACCCAAGTGCGGTTTTATTAAAATGAATAAAATTATTTAACAGGCATTGATCGATTCTTTATGTTTATTTTATTTCCATAACATAGACTTAAAGTGTGGATAAAAATAACCCACAGAAAGCCCTCAAAGAAATCATTGATCAAGCACTACAGTTCGGTGCTTCGGATATTTATATTGATTCAGTAGTGCAGGGGCAGGTAAAAAGTATGCTCGTAGCATATCGCATCCATGGTGTGCGTGAGTTATCGAAAACTCTTGATACCACACCGCACGATGAATTTTTTAGATATTTGCGCATTGTGATGGGTATGAGGATTGATGCTGAATATGTACCGCATGACGGTTCATGTACTTTGCAAAATCTGGGGATGAGTAATAGTGGCGATGTCCGCTGTGCCCTTATTCCTTCGGTACGGGGGTATTCTTGCACATTGCGCTTAAGTGTTGCTCATATGCAGAACCGCTCACTTATAGACTTGGGCTGCGATCAAGAGCATATCCATGATATTGAAAATATGATGCGAGCTTCTGCTGGTTTGGTTATTGTTGTTGGGCCAACGGGTTCGGGTAAGACAACACTACTTCACAGTATGATTGCATATCGAGCAGAGCGTGACGTGGTAATTGCAATTGAGGATCCAGTCGAAGTTGAACTTAAAGGAGTACGTCATATTGAAATTGATGAGTATGTAGGTCGAACATATGCAAAGTGTCTCAAATCTGTATTACGCCAAAGTCCAGACTGCATTCTTATTGGCGAGTTGCGCGATGCAGAAACCGTTGCAATTGCAATTCAAGCGGCTTTAACTGGGCACACAGTATACGCTTCGCTCCATACATATGGTATCGGTACAGTTATTTCACGCTTAGTTGATTTAGGAGCAAGTCTACCGAGTATTAATGAAGTTCTACGCGGTACGGTAGCAATGCGTTTAATTCGCACATTGTGCATGCAATGCAAAGGGGGTAGTGGTACACATAATTGCATATGTCGCAGTGGCTATATAGGTAGAACTGGAATATTTGAAACAAGTTGCAATATTAAAAAGCCTTATTCAACAATGAAAGATCATGGTAATAAAAAGGTTCTACAAGGAATTACGAATCAAGCAGAAATTGAAAGAGTTCTGGCATAAAGATATAAATACTTATATTGGATACGAAGATGCTGATATTTATTTTCGTACGCTCGGTGATTTACTCTCTGCTGGCCTTGATATTTCTGAATCACTTACCATTGCCGCTCAGTCTGTTCCGCGACACCAAACTAAATTACTCCACATTAAGGATTTAATAAATTCGGGGCAGTCATTGTATGCAGCAACAATTAATGCTCGTATAGTATTGAGTCCATCTATTACGACACTTCTTGCGCAAAGTGAATACGATGATAGCTTGAGCGACATCTCGCTTCGCTGTGCCGATTTTGCAGCAATATATGCACAACTGCACACCAAAATTGTTCAAGCTCTATTGTATCCAGTACTCTGCAGTATTGTGGTTATATGTATGACTCTTGGAATTCTTTTAGGGGTTGTGCCGCATATACAAGAAGTACTTTTGGCTTTCCCATTAGATATTCCTTGGTATACACAAATTACTTTGTATGCAAGTAAGTTCTTAAGAATGTATCCATTCGAAATGGGTGGCTGCACTGTGCTTTTGGGTATAATTATTTTTCTTTCAAGGAGAATACTCAAAGATAAAATACTCTACGTTTTGCAAAAGATTCCTCATATTAAAGAGATTCACTGGCTCAATGTGAGTATTGAATACTTGCCATTGCTTATGCTTACGATAAAAAATCCGCGTTTATATGCGCAAAGCGACAAGTTCAATACTATGAGGAAAGAAATTATTCCCATTCACCAAAGTATTGTTGAGGGAATTAATAATGGTCAACTGATTTCCGAATCTTTGCTTTTAGTTAATTTACCACTCTCGAACCCTCGTTATGTCAGTAAAATTCGTGTTGGAGAAAGAAATGGAACTCTGCTTATTGCTTTAAGTAATATTAGGAATGAACTTTTGGCGCTCATTCTTAAAAAGCTCGATACTCTTATTCGAATTATTGAGCCTTGCGCTTTGCTCATTATTGCTCTCATTGTTGGTGGCCTTGCTATGTCGATTTTGACACCCCTTTATTCTCTAACTCAAGTTTTGCGTCACTAATATGTTGATACGCGGTTTTATTTCTACCGATACATTACTCGCTTTGGCACTCCTCAGTGTTTTAGCTATTATGCTTGCAAATATACCGCGTTCAAAAATACAGATTTCATCTATGGTGAACTCTATTAAAAGTATTCAGGGCTCCCAAGCTTCAATAGATACCCAGAATCCATATCGCTGTTTCGGTAACTTTAATTTTAAAATAATTGATATTCCCTCGACTGCAAATATGACGCATATGTGGCAACAGGGTCCGCTGCTCATAGCCTCGTACGATAGTACACAGAGTAGCGATGATGATATTCGGGTTTATAAAAAAACTTCTGCTTGGAAATTAATTGCTTCATACAACTTTGGCCCAGGTACGCAAGCTTTTGATGTGGTGGGTCAGGGTATTCTTGCGGGGAATACCTCGATCAACAATCATCTTGGATATTTTGAATTTGATGCGAGTGGTCAGTTGGTTTTAGTAAATACGCTCAATTTACCTAGGGCGAGAGCAACATCGACACCAGTTGTTCGTAGTGTTGTACATATTGGCTCGGGGTATGTGGCAGTTGGAACAGAAAAATGGGACGGTCCTGAACTCTCAGTTATTCGTGTTGATTCACTTAAAAATATATCGGTAGTAAATACTTTTGAAATAGGATCAGTCGTAACAGATATTATTGCCAACAATGATTCTGTTGTCGTCGGTACAGGAGCAGGGCAAGAGGTATTTTTACTGGGCGGTATAAATGAAGGGGTATTTTATATTAAAGACTCAGTAAGTTTTCCTGGCTATGCAACGCATGATGTTATGTCTTTGTCGTGGCTTGGAACTTCAACATTTGCAGTGGGTAGATCAGTTGGTGGTTTCAATGTGATCCACGAACCAGAGTTGGCGATCATTGATATTACAGAAGGTGAATTATGGGTCAGAAAAACTTATGACATAGGTGCAAGTGTTTATGGTATTCGTGGCTATAGTACAAGTGCAGCCATCATTGATGAGCCATATACGCTGGCAACAAATAAACCAAGTTTTGGAATAAGGGATTTATTAGGCGAGCATAATATAAGTTCTACTATGAGGGCTCCGGCAATTAGCCTGAGCATATGCAATGGCCGCTATCATATAGGTAACTACATATAAATGCTTATCGAATACTGTCTACACATCATTTTAATGTCTATAATTGGGCTTTGTCTCAATACGTTTATTAGTTTTGGCTTTGCCGAAATTTCTGCATGGAAGGCTGACAACATTAATTTAGAGCACTATGTTACACACTAAGGGTTTTATTGCTACACCCGCAGTTTTTATCGTTATGAGTTTTGTGATGGTTATTGTTGTAAAGCGAAACGTATCCCAGTTTATTATTCATGACAGTATATTTCGTAGCGAGGTACGTAAGGTGCTTATGGAAACTTCGCAACATTATTCAGATTGGATACAGAGCTCGCTTAAGTATGGTTACATTATTTACAAGCTGCAGAATAATGAAGTGCTACAAATAACTGATTCTTTTTCTCGAGAATTTATTTCTGTTCAGAGGTTAGTCGTGTGCAAATATTTATTTTCAGAAGATACAGTGCACGATTTATATACCGTTGAAATCGTATGTCGTACCGAGCCATCTACATATGGAATAGAGTATGTACGTTTATTATCATTTAATAAAGACGTTTGGGGTTTAAATCTGGAGAACGAAATAAAGTTCTTTAGGAAGATTTGATAATTATTTAATAAGTATTTAATCACGCCAAGCTACGATAGTGAGGTATTAATAATTATAAAATTATGAACTATACCCGTTATCGCAATCATATACAAGTACAGACAAAAGGTTTTACTCTGGTAGAAGTTATGCTCGTCATCGGCCTTATTGGCATTCTTGCTGGAATGGTTATTGTGGCAATTAATCCTGTACGTCAATTTAAAGTGGCCCGCGATACAGAAAGGCAAACGCATATCCTTGCTATCATGAATGCCGTCAATGCAAATATGAGCGAGCATTCAGGTATTTTTACATGTAATGGTGTTGCTCAAGATTTACCTACTACAACACTTAAACTTGTTACGTCTGATCAGGATGGGCTCGATATTCGTAGCTGTCTTGTGCCGGCATATTTGGGAGAACTTCCACAAGATCCAAAAACGGGTAGGGCATATAATACGACCTCGGGATACAGTACGGGCTATTGGCTTGGTATGAGTAGCACAACAGGCAGTCTTATTCTTGAGGCTCAAGGCGAAATAGACGCGCGTATTACGGTTGGGCGTTAAGTATGGTATATTCGTCGTATGACACAAATACGACTCTATAAAGCCCGTATATGCGCAATAATGGCCTGTTTGGCTCTTATTGCACTCATATTACCCTTTGGGGCTAGGGCAAGCTCTGGCGAGCTTATAGAAGATGCTGAGCATACCTATTTAGGTAAAATCACTGAAGTGCTTAAGACCGAAAAGCGTACGGTCATTAGCGGTCTTGAAGCCGAAGTCCAGACACTTAAAGTTGAGCTTATCGATGGTTCAAAGAAAGGTTCTATTGTTGAAGTTCGCAATGACTATGCTCCTTTGGAAAAAGGTGACAAGCTCTACATTCGCCACGTTGTTCGCTGGGAAGATGGTTTTGAAACCTATTATGCTGGCGAACCGTACCGACTTCCATTTTTGTTTTGGATTACACTTGCTTTTATTGTACTTACTATCGTATTTGGTGGAATGCAGGGTGTGCGCGGTCTTGTGAGTTTATTCGGAAGCCTCGCGCTTATTGTCTACGTTTTGCTTCCTGGTATTAGCGCTGGGTTATCGCCGCTCCTTATTACTTTAGGTGTTTCTTCACTCATCATTATTCTTGGGTCATATGTAACACATGGCTTTACCAAGACTACGAGTTCGGCTGTTATCGGAATGATTTTGACGGTTATTGTTACCGGCATATTGTCATACTACTCAGTATACGGTCTTAATATGACAGGTTTTGAAACTGAAGAAGCGGTATTCCTCAATATTAAAACTGCAGGAGCAATTGATTTTAGAGGATTATTGCTCGGCGGTATTCTTATTGGACTTCTTGGTGTGCTTTATGACGTTGCAATTGGACAAGCTGTTACCGTTGAAGAGCTTTCGCGTTTTGCTCCACATGCAAGTCGAAGGGCAGTATATTTGCGCGCTGTGCGCATTGGTCGTGAACACATTGGTGCTCTTGTTAATACCTTGGCAATTGCTTATGTTGGAGCATCTTTACCACTATTGCTATTGCTCTACATATCTGCTGTCGATGTTGTGCCGCTCCTTAACCGCGAAATGTTTGCTGCCGAAATTGTTCGAACAATGGTTGGTAGTATTGGTCTCGTACTCGCTGTTCCTATAACTACACTTATTGCTGTAACTATGCTTATTAAAAAGCATACGGATACTCCTGAGCTTACGCGACAACAAAATGAATTACTTAAAAGCTTCGAAGGTCATGGTCATAGCCATGGGCATAGTCATGGTGGGGTAGGCAGTTCACATGTACATAGTGATGCGTGCCGGCATGAATAAGGTATACTAGGCGTATGCAATTCTTTATTTTCTTCGGTATCGTTCAAGGGCTTTTATTCCTCGTCCACTTTGTGGTGTATAAAGCTCTGGTTAAAGGCTTTGTGGTAACAGATCCACATATGCTTTTAGCGCTCAAGATCATCTTCGGCATTCTCTCGGTTTCGTTCTTTGTGTCAAACGTTGGTTTTACTTCAGACTCTGCTTTAGGAAATTCTCTCTATTACTCTGCTGCGGTGTGGCTCGGCACCTTGTGGTGGCTTTTCCTTGCAAGTGTTGCTATTGGAATTGTATATGCCACTGTTTATGCAATTGGTGGTGACGCTTTCATTGGTCAGTCGCTCAATCTTATTCGAAGCCTTACATTTGTCTGTGTTGTAGCTGCTCTTGCTATGAGTGGTTACGGTATGATGCAAGGCAATATACTTCGTGAAGTTTCATATACGGTTGAGCTGCCTAATTTACCGCAAGAATGGAAAGGAAAAACTGTTGCTTTCATCGCTGATACTCACTTTGGTAAGATCCACAGAGAAAGTCATGCATATGATGTTATTAACAAGCTGTCACGCAAAAACTTAGAAGCCGTATTCATAGGTGGCGACTTTTACGATGGTCCACGTATGGATTTCGATAGTGTTGCTCGACCTTTCGGTGAGTTTAAAACAACCTATGGAACTTTCTTTGTTACAGGAAATCATGAGACATACAGAAATGAGCCATATGTGCAGCATATAGAAAAGAATGGAATCATTGTACTGCAAAATGATTTTGTGAACCTGAGAGGTCTTACAGTTGGAGGTGTTGAATATAGCAACAATACTCGAGCAGAAGATTTGGCAATGACGCTTCAAAAAATGCGCAGTAATATCACTGCTGAATTTGGAGATGCTCCGTATATTTTGCTTAAGCATGTTCCAGATAATCTTGATGTTGTTCGCGATTCAGGTGTTAATTTAGTTTTGTCGGGGCATACTCATAAAGGGCAAGTGTGGCCATTTTCACTGTTGGCACGGTTTATTTATAAAGGGTTTGAGTATGGTAATAATACCCTTGGAAAACTCCGTGTAATCACAACGAGTGGAGCGGGAACCTGGGGTCCGCCACAAAGAATCGGTACGCAGCGCGAAATTGTCTATATAACTTTTGAGTAGCAGCAATGGAACCTTATATTAAGGTATTAGGTGTTGTTGAGGCTGGTTTTCCGGGTACAGCAGAAGAAGATATTCATGAAATGTCTTTGGATGATTTTCTTATACAAAAAAGAGAAGCAAGCTATATGCTCAGAGTTAAGGGCGACAGCATGATAGATGCCGGAATCATTGAAGGGGACTACGTTATTGTAGAAAGGGGTGCACAACCAAAAATTGGCGACATTGTCATTGCTCGGATCGACGGTGCATTCACCATGAAATATTACAGAAAAGATGCTTCGGGTAATGTGTATTTAGAAGCAGCAAATGGGGCATATCCTCCGCTCTATCCTTCTCAAGATTTAGTGATCGAGGCTGTGGTGCGGGCAAATGTTAGAAAGTATGAGTAATTGCGAAAATACACATGAGTATTCATAAACCCACAAAGGTAATTATGCATATTGATGGCGATGCTTTTTTTGCTGCTTGCGAAGTTTCTCGCAGGCCTGACTTGCGTGGAAAGCCAGTAATTGTTGGTGCAGAGAAGGGTATTGCAACTGCTCTATCGTATGAAGCAAAAGCCTTGGGTGTCACTCGTACAATGCCTGTTTTTCAGATTAGAAAATACTGGCCGCAAGTTGTGTGTTTGCCAGCAGACTTTGATTTGTATACAGAAATGTCATTGCGTATGAAAACCATTATGCGCCGCTTTGTTTCGCAGCTTGAAGAGTATAGCGTTGATGAGTGCTTTGCCGATATTACCGATGATGTTGCACACCTTAAACCAGAACAATATATTTCTTTTGCCGCAACCATACAAAATACACTCGAAGCAGAACTCGGCATTACGTATTCAATTGGAATTGGTGCAACTAAAGTGCGAGCAAAGATTGCTTCAAAGCAGAAAAAACCCAAAGGAATTACTTTTCTCGATGAAAAAGCTTTTATGCACATTGCCCAGACAATGTCCGTGGGTAGTGTTTGGGGTATTGGAAAGAGTGCAGTCTCAGATTTTGCACTTAGGGGTATATCGACTGTAGCTGACTTTATGAATTTGCGAGAGGGACTTGTACAAGAACAATTCTCGAAGCCACATCAAGAATTGTGGCATGAGCTTCATGGTAGGTCTGTACTTGGTGTTACTACAGAGCATGAAATGCAAAAATCTTTTCAGCATACAAGAATGTTCGACCGACCGCAAAAATCACCCGATCCTATTTTGGCAGAACTGGCATATCATACAGAGATTGTCTGCGAAAGAGCTCGCTATCATGCAAGTGAGGGTAATAAAATATATTGGTTTTTAAAGACATCGAATATGCAATATATACGCGATGAATTTACTCTGCCTCGAGCAACGGCCACACCATCTGAGTGTATGAGCATTTTGCGTAAAAGATTTTCTTCGGTATTTATTCCAGGACTTATGTATAGATCGTCGGGTGTTACTTTGGCAGGTATGGTCCCACAGGATATGCAAACTGGTGATTTGTTTATGCAAAATAATGAAGACGAACAAACGCAAACACACAAACAAACAGGGCAGACTGTATATGATGTCGCAGATACTTTACAAGCAAAATATGGCAAACGTTTAGTTCATTTAGCTTCGAGTTTAAAGTCAAAGACTTCACAACATGATGCTGAAAAGGCTCAGCAATTCCCACTGATATTTCTGGGTGATGTGTATTAATGCGCAGACCAATACACAGGTCAGCACATAGCCACCACTCAATCAATGACGTGTGAATAAAAAGCGCAATAGGTATTTTGTTGTGCTGTATACTATACGCATGCTCTTACCAAATACTCCTCAAGCTCGCATTGCTCGCTATGTCGGGCTGTATATTGCTATAGGAATTGTTGGAATAGTCTCTACAATTGTTGTTTATAGTGCAGTGTCGCGCACTAACAATAATCATCTCATTGATCGAGCTGAAACAATTGCGGCAGGAATTGATGCTGATAGCCTTGCAAAAATTGTTACTGATCGCGATTTGCAAAACCGAGCATACACTCAGGAGGTTTTAGCTTCTGCTGACTATGCTGCTCTCAAAAGTAAGCTTGCTGACATTCGCTTGGTCAACAGCGATGCACGCTTTGTGTATATACTTACTGTTGAGCCGCTTGATTCAAAAGCTGTATTTATTGCCGATTCAGAGCCTGTTGATTCAGAAGATTATTCCCCATTTGGTCAAGTATATGATGAAGCAAGTGACGTTGTTTTTGATGTTTTTAATTCAGCAAAAGTTGGCTTTGAGGGTCCATTATCTGACCGCTGGGGAACATGGATTACAGCATATGCTCCAATTGTGAGCTCAGAGGGTATCATAGTTGGCCTTGTTGGTATTGATGTTGATGCACGATCGCATATTGCAAATGCAATTGCTTTTGCACTTATTCCTATGTTCGTAACCCTTATCATTGCTTTCTTTATTGCAATTGTTTTGTATCAGCGCCAGCGCGAAGCAATTTATCTTGAAGAAAAAGCTCAGTTTTTGTCGATTGCTGCACACGAAATTCGCTCGCCCCTTACGGGAATTCGTTGGGCAAGCGAGACACTATTAGCACCAGGAACTCAACTTGGTTCGCATGAACGCGACATGGTTTCTCGTATGTATACGAGTTGCGTTAATCTTGTATATCGAATCAACAACCTTTTAAGTGTGAGCGCTTTGGATACAGGAAATATGAAGACATTGAATCTTGAACCACTCCTTTTGCGACCATTTGTTCAAGACATTGTGCAAATGCTTTCTTTGTCGGCACAAGAGCACAAAGTAGATTTAATTGTCGATCCATCACTCGTAGAAACTATTGAGGTTATGTGCGATCGCGATAAGATGCGCTACATCATTACGAATCTTTGCACCAATGCAATTAAGTATACAAAACCGCATACAAGCGTTCGTATTGGCTATAGAACAAAGCTTGATGGTACAACATGTACTCTTACGGTAAGCGATGAGGGTAATGGCATTCCTGTTGATGAACGACCACATATTTTTGATGGATATCGCCGTTTGCGTGATGCTGTTCGATCAAATCAGGATGGCACTGGTCTTGGTCTTTATTTAGCAAAAAAACTCATTGAGCTCCATGGTGGGTCAATAAGTTTTGAAACCGTTGTCGGAAAGGGTACAACATTCTTTGTTGAGCTACCTATTCTACCTATCGAACCAACAGTTTCTTAAGGTTAGTATTTTTACGCAAGAATATTTTTGCGAACAATATCAACGATTGCACTCAAGTCTTGATCAGATTTAACAAGATATGTTGTTACATTATGACTCAATACCTCGGACATATAGGTAAGGTCTTCTGAGTTCGTGAGAACAATAATGGGAATTTTAATACCTGGGGCACGCTGTTCAAGTTCTTTAAGAACTGTAAGGCCATCCTTGCCAGGAATAATGAGATCAAGAATTACAGCAGCTGGTTTTGCTGTTATGATTTTTTCGAGACCTTGAGTACCGTCGCGTTCAATTTCAACAGCGAATCCTTCTTTGGTAAAACGCTCTTCGAGAGCGGTAATTAGGAGTTCGTCGTCCTCAATTACAAGTAGGTGTGGTTTTGTAGTCATGCCGTAAGTTTACCATAAAGCACAAAGGGCCCGAAGGCCCTTTTTATTATGCAATGAGTGTAAGTGCTTTACCTCGCTGTGCTCCGCGGCCTGTTCGGCCAATTCGGTGAATATAGTCTTCGTAACTTACTGGAAGATCGAAGTTAATAACATGGCTTACATTGTCAACGTGGATACCACGAGCTGCAACGTCTGTTGCTACAAGAACTCGCACTTCGCCGCTTTTGAAGGCATTGAGTGCTCGCTGTCGTTGATTATGGTTTTTATTTCCATGAATCGAGTCTGTCGTAATATTTTTTGTTGCAAGTTTGCTCATGAGTTTTTCTACACCATGCTTTGTGTGACCAAAGATGATTACTCGTGTAAACTCTGGTTTTGCCAAAAGATCAGCAAGTACATCCACTTTGTCGGCTCCTTTACAGAAGACAACATCCTGTTCAATAGATGCGGCTGCTTGGCCAGTTGAGAGAGCAACTGTTACTGGATTCTTGAGGAAGTCATGCACCAATTTCTTAATTTCGTCTGACATTGTGGCAGAGAAGAAAAGGGTATGACGATGAGCTGGCATTGCTCCAAGAATAGCTCTCATATCGTTAATGAATCCCATATCAAGCATGCGATCCGCTTCGTCGAGCACAACGGTGCTTATTCGTGAAGGGAAAATCGCTTTTCGCTCAATGAGGTCCTTTACTCGACCTGGGGTACCGATAATGAAATGCTGGTGAAACTTAAGAGAGCGCAATTGGCCTCCAATTGAAACTCCACCCACACAACATGTGCCAAAGATTCCAAGTCCGAACGAAAGTGTTCGAAGCTCGTTCTCGATTTGTATTGCAAGTTCTCGTGTCGGAGTAAGAATAAGTGTTGTGAGCTTTGGATCCTTAACCATCTTATTAATAAGTGGTACAAGGAAAGCTGCAGTTTTACCTGTTCCTGTTTCCGCAAGGCCGACAACATCTTTTCCTTCAAGGATGTGAGGAATTACCTGATCCTGAATTGGTGTCGGTGTTGTGATACCTTTACGTGCAATGAGAGCGTGAATTCGAGGGTCAACAGCAAAGTCGCTAAAAGCGTGCTTTGGCATGTAGACTTCAATCTTTGGTGCTACAGGATTCTTATTAATGTATTTTGATACATCAAAGAATTTACTTGAGCGACCACCTCGGCCGCGTCCACCTTGTGAACCGCCGAATGATCGTCCGCCTGAGAATCCTCGTGATCCTCCTCGTGAATTACCTCCAAAGCGCGAATTACCACCTCTGTATCCTCCGCCAAATTCTGCTTGTTTAAGTACGCTCGAACGAATTACTGTTTGGGTACGTGAAGCAGGGGCATGAGAGTGCGAAGCAGAAGCGTGTGAGCGTGAAGCTGACACGTGACCACGTGACGCACTATGAGCACCATGTGATGCACCATGAGCACTGTGTGCAGGGGTTCGCGAAGCACCTTCCGAAGAATGAAATTTTCGGGGTGCTGAAAAACGCCCTGGTGCGCGGTTTCCGCGCGGGTTATGAGAGCGGCCGGAACTATGTCCGCGTGCTCCTCGAGATTCTGAAATCATTATGTATGGGTTGAGTGTGCAGGTATTAATAACACTCAAGAGCCCTACACATATTCTTAAGTTATTACTATTATAGCATTGAGTGCTTTGTTTGTCAAAAATATTCAAAATATATTTGAGAGTTGTGGTGCAAGAAAAAAGCGCCAGAGCATATATGCCCTGGCGCTCAGAGACACCAAGATCTAGGCTGCTTGGAGCTCTGCGTACTCCCGTGTCATTCGGGTGAGGGTCATACATTGTGGGCTTGTACCAACCCTCTCCCAGACGGCAATAGTTTTGCTGCCATTGTCTGTAAGTGTAACCGACAGTACGACTCCGCGCCACCTCACAACTTCTTGGATGAGAAGTTCAATCTGATTCTTCTTGGGATGGCGGGTTGTCTCTTTCCCATTACTAAATACAATATGTGCAATCATGCTAAGTTTATCTAATCATATCAGCCCCAAAAGTCAAATATTTAAGTTTGGAATATTTCTTGTGTATAAGCGGATGTTGTTCCACCTTAAGAAAAATAAGTATTAATGCAAGATGTGATAATACTTTATGGTAGCGTAATTACAGCCTCTTGAGTAGTCTGGCGAGTTTTAGGTAGCTGGGCAAAAGGATCATTGCCACGGTATCCAAGAGCAAGCATGGTTACTGAAGCAAGGTTTTTTTCGCCAAGATTTAGCAGGGTATTAACGGCATTGCGGTCAAAACCTTCCATAGGGCCAGTATCAATATTGAGGAGTGCTGCTGTTTCAATCATCATACCTAAAGGAATATATGTTTGAGCACGAAGCCAAGCCTGAAGGTCATTTTCATTACTAAATTGCTTTACGGTACCTTCGAGCATTCCTCGGTAACCAGCGAGTTCTGCTTCGGTTTTGCCTTGGTTATGAGCAGTTCGTGTAACAGCTTCATTAATTAGGTTCTGAGCGTCGGTTCGCTGCGCAATAACGATAAGGTGAGAAGCATCAGTAACTTTGGTTTGATTGTAGCTTACTTCGCGGAGTTTTGCGCGGATTTCAGGGTTATTAACAACGATAAATTTCCATGGCTCAATACCAACTGAGCTTGGAGCTAATCGAGCAGACTCGAGAATCGTTTTGAAGTCACCCTCAGAAATCTTTTTTGTTGCATCAAATGTCTTAACTGCATATCGCCATGCAAGAGCCTGAGTAATTGTGTTTGATTGAGTCATATTTTTTTTATTGTGTTAATAACCTCCTGTTATTTTTTTAAATTATTTTACAAATCGCGGAAGGTTTCGATTTTTGCTCCGATTTTATTAAGCCTCTCTGCCAGATCTTCATATCCTCGGTTAATGTTGTAGATGTTGCGGAGCACAGATACTCCTTCGGCTGCCATCATGCCTATCATAATAATTACAGATGGGCGGAGGGCAGGTGGGCAAACAAGTTCTGTGGCTTTAAACTTTGTGGGTCCTTTAATATAGAATCGGTGTGGATCTGCCAATAAGGTGTCGGCGCGGAGTTTGTCGAGTTCTTTATAGTAAATTGCTCGCTCTTCGTACGACCAGTCATGAATAAATGTTTGACCTTCTGCTTGCGAGCCGATAATTGCAAAGAACGGTAAGTTGTCCATATTGATTCCCGGATACGGTAGCGCATGGATTTTTTCTTCGAGGGCTGTGAGCTGTGAAGGAATGAGCGTGATGTCGACGAGTCGAGTTTTATTGTTGTACGAAAGATAGGTTTGTGAGCGTTTAAACTTTTGTCCCATTTTTTCGAGCTTAAGAAGCTCAAGCTCAAGGAAGTCTATAGGGCAGCGAAGAATAGTAATTGGTGACTTTGTAACAATGCCAATTGCTATAAGAGACATAGCTTCAATAGGGTCTTCACCAATGTGGTAGGTAACATCACGATTAAGTTCGGCTACCCCGTGAACTGTAACAGTTGTTGAGCCAACCCCTTCGATTTTCACGCCCAGTAATTCTAGATAATGGCAGACATCTTGCACTTGGTAATTTGCCGAAGCAAATTTAATAACTGTTGTACCAGGAATTTTAGCAGCTGCCATAATGACAGTTTCAGTAACGACGTCGCCAGCTTCATAAAGTATGATTTCATTTGGCTTTATGCCCGAATGATGAACTGTATAGTACTTAGAATCAGTATCAATAGTAATACCGAGCTTTTCGAAAGCGTAAAAGAAAGGTTTAACTGTGCGTGAGCCAAGGCGGCAGCCGCCCGCTTGGGGCAAGTCAAACTTTTTATACATGTGGATGAGCGGCGCCATGAGCATAATGCAGCTTCGTGTGCGGGCGGCTGCTTCGTAATCAATATTATCCAGATTAAGTTTCTTAGGCGGAGTCACCACAAGGTCATCACCTTTCCACTCTGTGCGAACACCAATACTATTTAAAACCTCGGTTATACGGTGAACCTCTTCGATCTTAGGAGCACTCTTAATAGTGGTTGTACCAGTTGTAAGAAGGGAAGCACACAGAATACCAACAGCTCCGTTTTTTGAACTTCGTACGGTTATCGAACCCTTAAGTGTACGACCACCATGAATACGAAAATTAAGAGTTCCTTTTGGAGCCAGGGTAACAATTTCGCGATCAAGAGCATTACTAATTTTTGCGAGTGTTTCGGTACTAATGTTTTGCTCGCCGTTTTCGATTCGAGCAATACAACTTTGAGTAGAACCAACCTTTGCTCCAAGCTCGGCTTGGGTCATTCCTCGATCTTCGCGAACTTGGCTAATCATTTTTCCGATCTTAATAAGGGCGCTCTGGGTTTCGGTAGCCTCTGTTTTTTGAGGTTGCTTCAGTTTTTTCTGTTGTTTCTTAATCATGAAATAAGTATAGCATATATGCTATGTCGTATATCCACACATAACTCTGTGCTAATATTGCTCTATGTATATTCATGTCAAAGTTCAAGCAGAAGCCCGAAAAGAACTTGTTAAAAAGATTGATGCAACTCATTATGCTGTGCAGGTCAAAGAACCGGCACTTAATAATTGTGCTAATCGCCGCATGCTTGAAATTATGAAGATTGAACTAGGAACACAGCGACTACGACTCGTCTCCGGCCACCATTCACCATCAAAAATAATTGACCGACTCGATGAGCCGGCCAATTAATTGCATTTAAGTATACGCCTTACCTACACGTCGCACTTAAGGTTTTGGTGCTACGGTAAGAGAATTTTTCTGAATAAAGTATGAGCCAATATGCTTGAATGATGTACCTGTCCATTCATAGTAGTGAGTAGGCAATACTTCAAAGTTAGAATAGTTGTCGTTTACGTAAGGGTTAATTACAAGAAGCTTACTATCTGCTTCATAGAGGAGTCCTCGTTCAGCAACAACAGGTAGCTGTCCAAGAATTTGACCAGTTTCGCGATTTACAATTGCACCGCTTTCACAACTTGATCCGCAACCCCAAGAAACTATACTGTATTTTCCTGCAAAGTTTGGAGCAGTCTCATTTGCTGCACTAAAACGAGTTGTGTACTCGGCACCAAGAGAGTGACTCTTAGGATTAATTGCTGGTAGATCGGTGAGGGCAACCTGACTTTTTGTTACGGTATAGTTACTGAAGAATGGCAAAGTAACACTTGAAATAACTCCAGAATTTACTCCTGAATTGTTTCCTGAATTTGCTGTAGTAGTTTGGCCTGTGGCAGGATCTTTTGTTGTAGTTTCGCTCGCAGGTCGTATATTCTTTGGAACATCTTTTTGTCTTCCATATTCTTGAGAATATTCATTGCGATCCCCAGGACCCATGCCTTTATTCCCGTGGAAATTATTAACACCTAAACGAATAATGACACCAATAAGTAATAAAATAATACCGACAAGTACTATATGCGATGTTTTCATATCTATATTATATAGTGAGTTTGTTGCGTGAGTATGTTGTTCTGTTGATAGCTCTTTGCTCCTAGAAAAATTGACGCCAAGCTTAACTGACTCTACTATAAAGTAGGAGGCTTTTTATTATGAATATGAGTGCAAGCAATGAACTGGACCCGGTTGAGTTTCTTGTTGGGTGTGAAGGGCTTTTGCGCAGAGCGGTTAGCGCAGTGCTCGGTCATGCAAGCATGTATTTTGACGATGCTATGCAAGAGGCGCGTCTTAAGGTACTTAAGGAAGTGTGGGGCAAGGTGGGACGTAAGTTCCAAAATTTTGCTGGATTCATCCAAAGCATTGCACGGCGCGCCGCTATGGAAGTCATGCGCACAATGGCAACTGTGGTTGTGGCAAATAATAAGTATTGGACCGGTAAAGTTCGAACTTATTTTTTTGAAACTTCCACAGTTGCTTTTGAGTGGTATGGCTCAAGCCACACAACACCATTTGATATGGTTGCACACCAAGAAGATGTTCGCAGCGCTCACTTACTTGTTGAGCGAGCACGGCGGATTCTTCAGGGTGAGCGTTGCAGGTACTCGCTTTGGCAGGTCTTGTGCCAAAGGCTCGGTGTGTGCCCTGATAAGCATAGTTTTCTTGGTCGGAGGGTTGTGCGAAAGTCTCTGGCGAAGAAATATCGCGTTACCCCTCAGGCGATCTCAAAGGCATATAAGCGAGCAGTTAGTACCCTTGAATCTTCGGGCATACGAATTACCGTGTTTGCCCGAGCATTGCTCACGCTGGCTACGACCAGTGAGAGCAGGTAAGTTGTTGGTGGTAGGCAAAAAGCCGGCTTTCGCAAGCGAAAGCCGGCTTCCTTTATTGTATATTCTGCAAGCAGTATTCTATTCTTCGCTCCGCACTTTGGCTGGCTGGTCAATGCTTGTGCTGCCGCTCGCGCCACTTTTATGTGCGGGGAATATCACATACATAATGACAGCGACAACTGCTCCGAGTGTATCGGCGAGCATATCTTTTTGAGCATCCCAAATATCACCTTGACTACCGAGGTATGCGGCGCCAGCTTCGGGCGCTGAGTATGCAGCATATACCCATTCAATAAGCTCATAGGTCATAGCAATTGTGGCAATAACAAAAATAGGGTAGGTATACAGAATAAATTTTCGTGAGACCATATTCTTTCGGTGAATCCACTCAAGAATTCCATAGGCATAAAGGCCAACACTAAAATGAGCAATTCTATCGTAATGGTTACGAGCAAAACCGAAAGTGTCAGTTACCCAGCCAAAAGGAACTTTTTCGAAAGTATAGTGCCCTCCAATAGTGTGCAAATACAATAATATAAACATGAGTATGTAAGCAGTGGTCGAGAAAGTAATTCCTTTAGAGCGTAAGAACCAAATAACAGCGAGTATGATCCATACGGTAAGATTTTCGACAAACCATGTTTGGCGATCAAGAGGATTGATTGCAAGAAAGATAAAAAGAACAGCGTATATTCCCGTGAGTATATTTAATGTATTTGCATGTTTCATACTCTCAGTATACCACCAGCATTAAGAGTCAAAATGAGTATTAAAGCTTTTGAATTTCTTTAAGATCATGATCAGGAAGATAGAGAATGACAAAACCAAGAATTACACCAATAACGCTGCTGAGCATATGGTCGCCACCAAAAACATGAATATCAACGCCGTCGAGTATATACCAAATTCCTCGCCAGATAAGTACAAGCCCCACAACAACAGCAAAGTTCTTTGCAAAATAAGATAAGAGTTTCATATACACATTCTAGCTCATTTGGGGTTGGGCATTATCCACATGTAGCAAAATTCGCCTACACCATTTTTATTGTGGTGTAGTATACTTGCTGTGTACTAATAGATAGAGGCTCTCGAAGCTCAATAATTTAATGAGCTTTTCACATACACACGAACATAGTTCGACTCCAGCTGATTCAGATAAAAAAGAATTTCGATGTTTTCATTGCGGAAAACTTCTTGCAAAAGGTGATTTGGAAAATGTTGACCTCGAAATAAAATGTCATCGCTGTGGCATTATCAATTCAATTTTTAAGACCATGAATGATCAAGTGGTTATTACCGATCCAAACGGTGTAATTTTATATGCAAACTCTTTGGTTGAAAAAATTACGGGTTATAAGCTTACCGAGATTTTAGGAAAAACTCCTGCTTTGTGGGGTAAACAAATGCCTCAAGAGTTCTATAAAGAACTTTGGCACGATATTAAGGTTGAAAAGAAATCGGTGGTAGTTAAAGTTCGCAATAAAAAGAAAGATGGAACCTTGTACTCGGCACTACTACGAATATCGCCGGTATTCGATATCCACGGAGAGATTTCGATGTTTGTAGGGGTGGAGTCGGTACTTACCGATTAGTGTAGTTAGCATAGTGTCTAGTTGTGCCTGTTTTAAATATTTCATAGAGCCCACTGTGGTCAAAATGTAATTATAACTATAGTTATTCTATGATCCAACCACAAAAACCCGCTCACGAAGAAGCTCGCATTGCATCGGTGTGCAAACTTAAAATCCTCGACACTGTTCCCGAAGAACGTTTTGATCAGATTACGGTCAAAGCCCTTGAAGTTTTTAGTGTGCCAATATCAACAATTTCTATCGTAGATAGCGATCGTGAATGGTATAAATCGGTTAAAGGTTTGCCTGTAAAAGAAGTCCCTCGAGAGATTTCGTTTTGTGGACATGCAATTTTGCAAGAAGACATAATGATTGTTGAGGATACACACAAAGATCAGCGATTTTTTGATAATCCAATGGTTACGAGTCACCCATATATTCGTTTTTATGCAGGGAAGTCGCTCTACGAAAAGGGAACCATTCAAGCAGTTGGAGTATTTTGCATTAAAGATATTATTCCACGAACATTTACCCTGAATGAGATTGGTATTTTCTTAGAACTAGCAAAACAAGCTGAAGACGAAATAAATCGAGACTTGGCAGAGTGTTAAGTGTTTGCCAGTTTGCTTTGCGCACGAGGTGTTGTTCGTAATATAAGCCAAGTATAAGTAATGTTCAAAACCTTTGATTTTTTTGTACATTTTGCTACTATAGGCACGTACGGTGCTTATAAGAGTATCGTAGCAAGGTGTTACAAACATTCCGGTGTAGCTCAGCGGTAGAGCAGTCGCCTGTTAAGCGATTGGTCGCAGGTTCGATCCCTGCCGCCGGAGCAGTAAATGAAAAAGTGCCAGCAAAGCTGGTGCTTTTTCTTTTACCCGCACGGCAGAGTGAGAAGGGCGGAGCGGATACCGAGCGAGAACGCGAGGTCGCGAGCCGGGGTCGAGAAAATTTCCGAGCGACGGCGAGGAAATTATTCGTGACCGATCCCTGCCGCCGGAGCCCTAGTGACGAAACCTCACAATTTGTGGGGTTTCGTCTTTTATTGCTTGATATTTTAGAGGTTCGAGCGCGCTCAAATTCTTTTTCAGCCACCTGACGACTTTCTATGAGCGTCATGATGAAAGAATGGTAATTTACAAAGACCTTTTTACCTTTTAGGGTGGGGTTCGAGCCTAAACAAGCGATACCAAATTAGAGTTAAAAGAATTTAACTTTACCTGGACCAACTTCCTCAATCTCTTTTTCACTCACTATCAAACCTGCGTTTTCTGGTATTGCAATAATCTTTTGTAAATTATATTTTTTCATGTAATCGATAATCGAATCATCCTCAGCGCCGGTGTAGTGGCACCAAATATTATAACCTTGAACAAGATCAAGGGCTGAGAAATCTGTCAGACCCACTTTATTTTCATCAAGAAACCTAGCAGGAATTATTGTCTTTGCCAATATAATCGCCCCTGCACTTCCTCCATAAATCGACATACCTTCTTTTGCAAGTATTGAAAGAATATCAAAAGTTCCAAATTCCTTAAGTTCTTTGAGTAATTTGTATGTATTACCACCCCCGATGTATATTCCAGAGAAAAGCGCAAATTCTTCCTTCGTCTTTGCTTTTAAATCCTCTTCAGTCCACATAACGATATTCTTAACGCCAAGAGGTCCAAGCACACTTGAAAGCCAAGTAACACAGCCAGAATAAGGATACTTGGCGGTATTTGTGGCGATAGGGATGTAGAGCAATGGTTTAGATAAATCCAAGGATGCAACAAATTTCTTGTCGAGTTCAATTGAATCAGCACCTCCGCCACCGCCTCCTAAAAATAATTTCATGTTTATATATGTCTTCGCTCAGCGAGCTTAATGAATAATTCCTGCACATTTTCTTGAAATCCGTTTTTGTAATCATTTAGAAATAAATCCTTTACCTCTAGTTGGTATAGCTTCAAGGTGTATAGTTTTTCTATCTCGACCCACATTGGTTCATATATCTGGTCTCCTGTTTTCATCTGCTCTAACTCCTCAGAATCAGGTCCTAGTTGCGGCTCACCAGAAAGATACTCACAGAGATAAAAGAAATTCTCTTCACCTGTGTCCCAGATAATGTGATATACAAGTTTTCCTACTTTAACTTTAAGAGTTGTTTCTTCGTCAATTTCTCGCACTGCTGTTTGATCGGGCGTTTCATCTTCCTCTTGTCCGCCGCCAGGAAACACCCAATATTCATCGCCTTTGTTGACGCGATGCATTACAAGGACCTTATTATCTTTTATGACGATTCCTGCCGAGCGATTCCTTTTCATAAAATAATTTTAACATTTTTTAGATTAACTTTGAACCTAGCAGTATTTTGCCATTTCTTCATCTGTAGGTCTTACTATTCCAAAGAAACCCTGCTTAATATTCGGGATCCAAATGTGAGCCTTATTTGTCTTCCAGAAGGTTCCTATTTCTCGTGCAATGTCGAGCAGTAAAAGAAAAAGTGCCAGCAAAGCCGGCGCTTTTTTTACCCGTACGGCAGAGTGAGAAGGGTGGAGCGGATACCGAGCGAGCATGCGAGGTCGCGAGCCTGGTTGTGGAAATTTTTGAGCTTATAAGAAATCGCTATACGTACGTGGAGATTGCCGCAATAGTTTGACCTACTAAATAAATCATGTTAATATGTTAAAAATACTTTGCTCTTAAAACTTAACCGAAAAGTGAACAATGCAGAATCCTTTTGTATTCTGGACCACGCTTGTTATTTTTATAATCGCATCCTTCAATCTAATCGTACTCTTGTGTAGAGGGCGAGCTACGGACGATCACTATCTAGAAGTCCTGAGCTTTACCGAGTGGAAAAATGGCGAAACGATCATGTTGGAATTGGAGCATTTGCTAGGCGAATCGATATCGATTAGTGATCTCTACGTAACTCTCCATAGACTGACCTGTGAAGGCATTGTGGAGAAAAGAGAATCACACAGCGAAGGTGAACTCGTTCTTGAGTTTAGAAAAATAAAGAACAAGAGTGGGGGTCGCAGACACAAGATTCAATTACCCCTATTTGCAGTAAAGTCACCCGCCTGAACGCAGGAGCACCCTCCAGTTCAATGGCGGGTTCTTCTTTTATACAAAACTCAAATACTCATTTCCAGTTTTCGACCCTTGCGGCCACGCTCAGTTTGTCTGTTTAATTTTAAAAAATATCTTAAATTACTTTTTACAAACAAAGATAAAACTGCACGGAATTTTTTCTGCTTTCAGTATTGAATAGTATTTAGTAGGTTTTTCTGACCCACTATCGTGCACTTTAGGTTTAGGCTCGTAGTATCCAATTATTTCAAATCCAGCTTCTTTTAATAATTGAAACCAGCTAGAAACCTTGCGGTAGGTTAGGTGTGCACTAATTCCTTGTGCTTTTTTCCAGTTTGGGAGTACTATCGGATTTTCATCATGGTAGGAATGTTCGACAATTAACTTACCATCCTCATGTATAACATCACTAAATAGTGAATGGTCCCAGCTCCAAATAAATTGCCCTCCAGGTTTAAGATATGAGTATATGTTTCTAAATGTTTCTTTCGGGTCCTGAGTCCAACCTACACCATAGACAGAAAACACAGTGTCAACGGGTTCAATGTTGAGCTTACTCTCCATCTTTCCATGAATTAGTACTGCTTTTTCTTCAGATACATAGTCTTTATTAAATCTCTGGGCTTCTTTGATTTGTGTACTAGAGAGATCGAGCCCATATACCTTAAGAGCTCCACGATCTAAAAGGTACTTTATTGATCTACCACTTCCACAAGCAATCTCGAGGAATGTCTTATTCTCAATCTGAGATATAAGATTAAGGTCATCCCCTATACCAAAAGGTCCCCAAACAGGAAGCGCACAAGCATCAAAAAATTCATGTGCAACTGCATCCCAAGCTTTCTGATTTTCGTCGATGGTATCTTTCATGTTTTTCTAAGAAAAGCTTTAGTTGAGTATAGTTGCATTAGAAGTAATATTAAATAGTACTTTAACATTTAGTACTACTACTGCCAATACTACTTTGCTGTGTCTAGCTGCAGTAGTACTATGAAGTTTCGTTCCTGAAGGTAATCAAGTATAATTGCTAGTAATTCAAGAGATTAAAAATTCTAAATAATGAATACAAGAAATAATTTTGGTGTCTTGGGTTCTTCGTACGATTCTGCTCGTCGAGGTTACCCACAAGAGGTTTATGATTATCTCAAATCCTTTACGAAAGTTTCAAATCCACGAACGCTCGATATTGGATGTGGTACCGGACTTGCGACTCGAGAACTCCAAAAGAACGGGTTTGAGGTAATTGGTTTAGACAAGGATGAAATAATGATTGAAACTGCTAAAAAATATGGTAAAGACATACCTTATTCTGTTGCAAAGGCGGAGCAGCTTCCTTTTGAGGGCGATACATTTGATATTGTTACTGCCTTTACTGCTTTCCACTGGTTTACTCATAAAAAAGCGGTAAATGAAATTAAACGAGTATTGAAAGACGGGGGTATATTTTTTGCGGCGCTTAAAGATAATCGATATGACAATGAACATGCAAAGGCGCAACAACAAGACTATCAAACTATACTTAGAAAGTACGTGGGAGATAAATATAATAGTGCAAACAACTACAATCCAGAGAAAATACTAGCTGAATGCGGGTTCAAAAATTTAACTGAAGAAGAATTTCCGGTTGACGAGTATTATTCAATTGAAGACGCCCTTGTTTTAATTCAATCGTTGAGCTATTGGAATCTTGTAGCAGAAGACAAACGGCAAGTTATGCTCGAAGAGCTCCGGCAAATGTACTCAAATTATTTAGTAGATGGGAAAGTGATTAGGTATAGAGAAATTTCTACTATGATTGGATTTAAATAATGTGCAGATATTGAGCATGATATACTTTGCTCATGAAATTAATTCTTAACGTAAGAGAAGATCTTGAGTTGCGCACATTTACTCTAGCTGATGCACAAACGTTTTTTAATGTGGCTCAAGAAAATAATATACACTTAAGGCAATGGCTCGGCTGGTTGGATGATGATAAAACAGTCTCTGACACTGAAAATTATATCGAAGAGAGTAATGAAAGATTAGAAAAAGGGGAAGGACTTGATCTGGGAATTTTTTGCAAGGATAAGCTAGTTGGTGGAATTGGTTTTTTCCCGATTGACACAGCAAATAAGAAAACCTCTGTTGCTTATTGGCTTACTCAAGAATCGCAAGGGAAAGGAATCATGATTGATTCTCTCAAAGTTGCTCTTGAATACGCTTTCGCAGAGTTGAAACTTAATAGAATTGAAGTTACTTGTGCTACTGATAATGTAAAAAGTTCAGCCCTTCCAAAGAAGTTAGGATTTGCTCTTGAGGGTGTAGCAAGGCAGGGTTCTTGGCTCTATGACCACTTTGTTGATTTAGAAGTATACAGTTTGCTAGCGAGTGAATGGAAAAACGGGTAAACGGGTCAGAAAGAGATGAAATCTAATATACTCTACATATGAATTCAACAACTAAAAGCGCAGAGTACGCAGAGTTAGAACAAAGAGCCCAAGTCTCTATTCAAAAAGCGAAAGAGCTAATATTAAAAACTATTCCACATGAAGATTTCGAATAAAGTCGACAATATCTTCTTCTGACATTTTTTGATAGTTGTGTGCTACCAGAAAATTGATATCTTTTTGAGCCTCTGCTATGTCGTACGGTAAGTCCTCAAGAGTTCTCTTGAACTTTATTTCCTCATTTTGACTTCGTTTGTAGGCTCTATGAGCGCTCTCTTCTGCGGATATATCAAGAAGAAATTTGTTTGAAGTTGGAATCTTTAGGGTGTGCGGACCTTCGGTGTGAAATCCTGCGAGCACAACGGAATTATTTGAGTGTTGTGCAAGAAATTCATTCATGAGCTTTTGTCGAAGTTCCGCAAGATTAAGTAAGTCTCTATCTTGCCAATATTTTTTTTGTGTTGAATCAAGGCCCAGAATAGCCGATGCTTCATCGTCAAATTCATCCAAATCTTTTGTGATAATATTCGGAAATAATTTATATATTTTTTGGAGCACGGTCGTTTTTCCACTACCTGAGGGACCGGCTATATGGCATAGTAAGCTCATGAGTTAATCCTAGCATACTATAACTAATTTGATATAAAACGAAGGCGTATTCTCTTTTGGTCATAACATAACTTTTTCATGAAAAACTCGAGGTGTATTTAAGTGAACTTGAGGCTGCAGGCGTGCCTCGACAGTAAAATAAGAATGGTATTTTTAGCTGAGCGTACTTTTAATCTCATCCCGAATCTGCATCCACATTCGGCCTGTATGATTCAATCCTTTTCCGTCGTCACCATCATCCCAAAAACCATCACCTGGAGGACCAGTCGTAATGTGCTTAACGATCTGCATATTACCTGAATCTATAAGAGCTTTGCGTACATCCTCATGTTGTTCTGCTTTGAGTCGCATGATTTTTAACATGACCGCTAGTTTGTGATCATCTTTTTTAAATTCTGGAATCTGAACATGTTTATATTTTGCCGAAGTCGCCCAAGCTTTTACTGGACTATGAGCTGTTCTGATTTCCTCAATAATCTTTGTGTCGGTGTATCGTGCGCACTGGTACGCATGCTCGACGGTGGGGTATACAACACCGTCAATTTCAATGGAATGTGCACTATATGGCGAAAAGTATATTGCAAAGATTTCTAAAGGTACTTTTTCAATGTTGTTTTCTACAATCGTGCCTTTATATGTTGAAGTCATTTTATTTAAGTAAATTAACGCAGTATTCAATGGCGTCGTCTGCTTTTTCAAAGGTTGGATAACCAAATTTTAAGGCTTCCTCTTTGTAGCGAGGTCTTTCGACATAGAAGAATACTTTTGCTTCTAGCTCTTGTAGCTCGGGAGTATCGCCCCAGCGTGGATCTTTTTTATTTCTCTCTAATGTCTCTTCAAAGGAAGTTCCAATTAAAACAACCCCATTAAAGCCAAGGTCTCTTTTTACAAGGTGAGGGAGCATATTTACACACTCAAAGATGACAGGCTGTGTTTCATTTTTAAATTTCGCAATTTCCTTAAGAAAAGCTGGCCAGAGTCCTTCTGATTGAGCCACTAAGTCATCCCACTGTTTTTCATTACTTGTGGTTGATAAATAAGTCTTTTCGTCTTGATTCAGATAAAAATCTGTCCATTGTTTATAATGAATGTCGGCTGAAAGTTCTTGACGTAGATCGTCAAGAATTATAGATCGACCGCCAGTTTTCTTAGCCACTATTTTTGCTAAGTACGACTTACCAGAAGTTGGTATGCCTGTTATGAATAGTCTTTTTCCTGCATGATTCATATTAGAATCTTACCACTCTCAACTCTTTTCTGCTATAATTTAAAAATGACAAAAGTAATCCTGTTTGACCTCGATGGTCTTGTTATAAAAAAGAAAGAAAAGCTATTCAGTCAACGTGTTTCAGAAGAGATGGGTTTTTCGTATGAACAAGTCTCAGAGTTTTTTACTGGAGAATTTAGAGAATGTTCTTTCGGCAGAGCTGATCTTAAGGAAAAAATTGCACCTCATCTTATAAAGTGGGGCTATAAAGGATCTGTCGATGATTTTCTAAAGTACTGGTTCGAAGGTGATAGTAATACCGATAAAGAAGTACTCAAGATTGTGAGTGATATCCGATCAAAGGGAATTAAGTGCTACATTGCCACTCGTCAGGAAAAATATCGAAAACAATATTTATTGGATGTTGTTGGTCTGAAAGATGTATTTGATGGAATATATTGCACTTGCGATATTGGCTACGACAAATGGGAAAATGGATATTGGGATTTTGTTTTTAATGATTCAAAAGCCACACCCGATCAGATTATGTTTTTCTGCGACAGCCAAAAGAATGTAGATAATGCAGGAAAGTTGGGTATTCGTGCCTACTTTTATACAGACATTAGTGTTCTCAAGGAGAATACAAAAGATTTTGTTTAGTCTGGTACACTACTGACGCTGACGAGGGATGTTGCAACTCTAGTAATACTATTCGTTGTCTAAATTATAAATAAAACCATTTCTACTCCAAAACCAAAGGGGTGGATGCATGTCGATAGGATCAATGCCACTGTTTTTAAGTAAATCTCTCCAGCGTTCTGAAATTTCTTCTTTTGTTAAATTGGCTGCTTCTTCTTGAGAAATCACACCGAGCTTTACTGAACATTGGGTAATGTGAGTATCGGGGGCTATCTCAATTTGATCACGATTATTTAGACTAATTTTACCGTAAGTACTTATAATAAATGACCAATAATTAAATATCTTTGGCCCAGATAAATAAGGGAACCCTTTCTTATGATCAACTTGGATGAGTTGTTTTAAGTAAACAAAATCACCATTAACTGCTTCAAAGAACTTTGTGAATGAACCCCATTCATTATGAATTGTCTTTGTAATCGCTCGCCAGGTATTGATGTGCTTATTTGACTGAAGAGCAACTTTATATTTCATCAAAGCTTTGCGAACCTCATCCTCTGATGCTTTAGAGACAGCCTTTACGTCAAACACAAATCTTGTCTCGGTATCGTTAAAAGTTTTAAGGGCTGATTCCCATAGTTTGTAACTATCTCGTTGATAGTTCAAAGCCATAGGTAAAGTAAAATATGCAATTCGGAATTCTTTGTCTGCCTCAGAGAAATCTGGACTCGAATCCTCGGGCATAACGGTTTGTCCGAGCTTGCCTGATTTAAAAGCCGCAATGAGTTTTCTGCAATTATTAAGTAAGTCTTTTTTCATTATTCCGCAAGCTTTTGCAAAAGGGCAAGGGCTTCTTTCCACATTTCTTCGAACTGAGTTTTGTATTCAGACTGAATATCTTGATCGATAGTCACTTGGGTTCCGTCAGCGACTGTTGTAAAGGTATAGTTTTCAAAAGCGGGTGACCATTTTTTTGCTTCTTCGCTTTCGGTATCTTCGGTACCGTTTCGTATGATTCCGAGATGTTCAAAAGATATAAATTCATAGGGGCGAATTTCGGCAATGCGGCTCACCATTCCCATTTCTCCTTCTTCACTAGGGCCAAGAAAAAGTACTTTTTCTCCTTGAGCTAATGTGCCTTTATAGTATGAGCCAGGGTGAAAGGCTTTTGTCCACTGAGGATAGGTTTCAGTATTGAGCATCGTGTCCCAAACTTTTTCGCGCGGAGCTTTGATTGTAATTGTAAAATGTATTTTTTCCATAGTATATAGTTTAGTTGAGAGTGATAATATCTGCAATGAGCTCAGGAAATTCTTCTTGATTGAAATGCTGTTTGTCTTTGAAAATTCTGATTTGTGCATTCGGCAAGGCTTTTTGATAGCTCGTAACATTTTCAAATGGAACTACCATATCATCGGTACTTTGGTATAAAAAGATTTCACCCGCTTGCTGAGCAAAAAGTGAAAGATCTTCTGTAATAATAAAATCTACTAGAGGGTGTTGGTCTTTTGTATTATACGGAGCTGCAATAAGAAATGTGGCTCGAATTTTCTTTGGATAAGTATTTTCAGAAAGATATTTTGCTAAGAAAATACCGCCAAGAGAGTGCCCGATAAATGCAACGGTGTCATCGAGAAGGGGGATTATCTTTTCGAACCAGATTTTCCATTCGGCATATCGAGCATTCAGAGAATTCGGCATTTGAGGATTTAAAACCTGATACGTATTGCCAAGCTTTTGTCCAAGATTGAGCTTCCAGCCTTGTGAGAGGAGCTTTTCAATGCGTAGTTCTTTTGCTGTAAGGTAGGCTATGTACTCTTCGTATTTTTCAAAAGCATTGCCTCCGTGGATGATTACAATTTGTCGTTTCATGATGTAACTATATCATTAATTTAATGTACTTGCGTTATTTAGATATTTGTGATATTAAATATGCATGAGCAGGGTAGCTGTTTTACAGCACTCGAGGGGAAATGAGTCGCCTTGCTTGGTGGGTAGAACCTCCGAACCACCGTCGCCACCTGCTTTAAGTAGTGTGTGCGCATAAATGTCCAAAGCCAAAAGGTGAGGGCATTTTTTATTTGCACGGTGTGTTACTCATTGTTATTTAAAATCTAATCTGTTTAAATAGCACAAGAAAGGATTTGTAAGGTTAAAAGTATGAGCACTGTACATATAACTTCCATTCCTGACCATATACTTGTTCGATTGTTCATGCGCAAGTTGTGGCAAGGATATGATTCAGGTGGTCACAGTGTGGGTAGGTCACTCGCTTCTCTTTTGCTTGAAGGGTATTTGGGTCTACACGAATGTCGTGATTTACCCGACATTCCAGTAGATTTGAAAGGGCTTTCTGATGAAGCACAGCGACGGCAACCCATACTGTACAGACATTGCATTTTTGGTAATCCATGCGACTTGTCGGTAGTGAGTAACTACGACATATCAATGCTGTGTCTACTTGCCCTCATGAAGTGGTATGAAATCCACCGAGATGAGAGATGCCCTGCTGGGTATGTAGCAAATGGGTGGGAAGAGCGTTTTTTGGAGGGAATTTGCACAATAGTTCCTTTGCCATATTTTCCACACATTACGCGTGATAGCGACATGCTTCTAATTGCACAAGAAGCACAAGACCGCTCAAGAATGAGTCTTGAGACGGAAGATCCGACTCTATAGCGAGCACCCCCAGTTAGCTGCGGGTGTTTTTCTTTGTACGAAATTACTAGAAACTATTTCAAATAACTATCAAAGTAAATTGCATGACAGGTATAGCCACCAGGGTTTTTCTGTAAATAATCTTGATGATATTCTTCGGCGGGGTAGAAAAAAGTAAGTGGTTCAAGAGTTGTAACTACAGGATCTTTCCAGCGGTGTGATTCGTTAACGAGAGTAATAAATTCTTCGGCTATTTTCTTTTCTTCGGCATTGGCATAGAAAATTGCTGAACGATACGATGTTCCACGATCATTTCCTTGCTGATTGAGGGTTGTTGGATTGTGGATCTGAAAGAAAAAATCAAGGAGCTGTTTATATGACGTTTTCTCCGTATCGTATTCAATTTCTAAAGCTTCTGCATGCCCTGGGTGATGCTCGTAAGTTGGGTTTGTATTATTACCGCCAGTATAGCCAGCTGTGGTGGCTATAACTCCAGGTTGCTTACGAAAGAGTTCTTCAAGTCCCCAAAAACAACCACCAGCAAGAACAATTTTTGCAGTAGTATTAATTTCCATGAGAGTCTTCATTAAAGTCTTGAAAGCAGACAGAATTCATACAGTATCTTTTTCCGGTAGTTGTTGGACCATCTTCAAAAACATGTCCTAAGTGAGATTTGCACTGAGCACAGATTACCTCAGTTCTGTGCATTCCATGTGAGTCGTCAGAAATATGCTCAACAGATCCTTGTATTGCTTGGTCAAAGCTTGGCCAACCTGTACCAGAATCAAATTTTGCTTCGGCTTTAAAAAGGGGGTTACCACAAGCTGCACAAGAGTACACTCCATCTTTATTAGGGTGAATTGTCTTGCCCGAAAAAGGAGCCTCGGTACCTTTTTGACGCAAAACTCTGTATTGTTCCTCAGTCAATTTATTTCTGTACATATCTTCTTGAGGTGAGGGATGGTTGTTGTGCATAGAGTAGGCTAAAAGTTAATTTGTATGTATACATAGTAGCATGATGTGGTGGTGCAATAATGAGTTTGACAGCATAGCTACAGAATGTAATATGGCGCTAGATGAATCTACTAGTGAAGATCCGTTTTTGTAAATCAAGATTCCTACTCGAGTGTGATTCTCACATTATCGAGTCTCCTGTTGGAGAAAGAGTCTACATTGTCGTCAGCAGCGGGGTGAGCTCTACGTTCAAGGATGTCATTTATTGTATTCCGCTCGATGAACCCTCTTGTTGTCCTGTCTGTATTCCTGTAACTCATGTTGAGTACTTGAATGCAGATGAAGTCGGTGGCATTTTCAAAGCCGTGAAGGCTGCAATTGTTCCAAAACCTAAGTTCAGGACTGGTGACAATGTGGTGTGGAATACTCAGGTAGACAAACCGGTAATCACACCCGAGCGACTCGTTGAGCTTACGTCGAAGCACGGGGAGGGTCCATTCTCGGTGCGGTCAATGTGGCTGCTCGGCACTACGTGCTATATGTATACGCTACAAAAAGCACCCGATGCAATTACGGGAATCGACACGATAGTGGATGTCCCTGAGCTTATTTTGAAGTCAGAATAGCTCTTGCTCGACAACGAACCCCGCCTCACGGCGGGTTTTTTCTTGTAAACCACGAAGTTGTTTTCTATTTACAAAATTGAGTAAGATAAGTACACTACCTCAAGATACAAAGTTAGACAAAGGAACACTATGCCAAAGAAAAAACGTCCAGCATTGCCAATTCCAGATGATCGTATTCCAGAAACAGTTGCTCAGTTGCTTGCTTCTGAGTTCTGGTTGCATTCACTAGCGCCTGATACAGGGTATTCACGACTGCATGACGATCATGATGGTACGTATCAAGGAACCCTTCGTATTATCTTCGACAGAATGGGCGATGCCCATGTCATTGCTACGGGTACCAATGGTTTGGTCATGTTGCGGTTTAGAACGAGTGGTGGAGGGGGAGTCAGCCTCAATACTCGGAAGGCTTTGCTTATTCTTGCCGAAGCAATTCGCAAGGATAATGAAGAGCGGCCAATTACTGTACCAACAGGCACAGTATAACTGGTCGTGCTATACCTTGTTGTCTTGAGCGACACACAAAAAACACCCCGCGCTAGCGTGGTGTTGTTTTTATATTTACTTGAGCACTCTCACACTATTCCCATAGACACTTTCAATATACTCACCATATCCAAGCGCTCCGCCACCGACAGGGGTTTTATACAGACTCAATTTAATTTTATATTGACCTTCAGGTAATTGCTGTTGAGCATCGCCACCTACGAGTACGGTTCCTACTTTATATGAAATACTTTGTTTGCCGTCGACAGCTTTTATAGAACCAATATCACCAATAACTTGATTGGTTGAAAGGGAAACAAGCTGCACAACAACCGTATAGTTACCTTCGGAAAGGTTTGATGTATCCCACTCAATGACTTGCTGAGTTGCGATTTTCCAAGTTGCTTCGGCTGCGGTTAGTGTGGGAGATATTACAGTCATTTTATTTTGTTGGCTATTAATAGGGGTTTGTTGGGTGATTGCTTGATTTTGCTGTACCTGCTGTTGTGCTGAACTTGTTTCGTTTATTGCTGGTACGTCGTGCGGAATATTCTTACTTACCGATTTTGTTACTGCGTAGATCGCTAATATTACAATAATGCAAACTATGAGCACACTAAGTATTTTCATGAGGTTAGTATAGTACACTTTTTACACTTTCTTTAAGAACTCTTCGACATCGGCTCGTGTCTTAAGGGGAATAGTTACAAAGAAAGTCGTTCCATGATTTACTTGTGATTCAAAGCGGATAGTACCATGGTGGGCACGCACATATTCTGCACACAAATAAAGGCCAATACCGCTTCCCGAAGCTAATTCTTTGCGAGCATTTTGTGCACGATAGAATTCAGAGAATATTTTTGATTGCTCATCGGCAGGAATTCCAATGCCGCTATCTTTAACGCTCATAACTAAATCATTTTCTGTAGAGTGAACATCAACATGAATTGTTCGTACTGATCCGCGAGTATACTGAATAGCGTTTTCAACAAGATTCTCGAGAATTATCTTAATGCGGAGCATGTCGATTTCGGCTTCGCGCTCTGCATTAACTTCTACAGAACTTGAAAGGGTAATTGCATATTTATGCGCCCCGAGTGTAGCTCGTTCTATGAGCTCTTGAACCATGGTTTTAACTTCTGAAAGCTTTACCCATTCGCGGGCAATAGCAAGTTTGCCAATATCAAGCAAGCTAACATCGAGTAAGTTAACTGAATGCATGACCGTGGTATGAATCGATTTAACTACATTAGAAAGCATGCGAGCATCATCTGGCTCGAGCATTTTGCTATATTTACTCAGAACCAAATCAATTGCCCAACCGGTCGATGTTAAACCGGTGCGCATTTCATGGGTAATTAAAGCAACTGTCTCATTGCGAATCTGAGTATTCTTTTTGAGAGCCCTTTCGGCTCGGTATTCGGTAAGGGCAACCGAAACAATTAAGCCAATAACAATACAGAGGGCAACAATAATTTGAGCAGTATAATCACTGAGGACATTTTCTCCAATCCCGCGAACAGTAAAACCTACAGCAGCTCCAACGGTGCTTCCGAGTATGTACATGAGTATTCGTTCTGCTATTGTTGTTTCCATATGAGTATCTTTGCAATTGCCGGCGCCGCGCAACTTAGGGCAACTTAAAGCAACTTAGAACTACTTAAGATTTTTTACCAAGCTTGAGCGAACCTAGAATAAAGAGTGGAGCCAAAAAGCCAACGAGTGATCCAATAATCATTGAGCCTGTAAGCATAAAACCGTTTGCAACCATGCAGCATGATAGAACACCTGTTCCGCCAGTTAAAGCCTTTGCTCTCAGAGTGTTCTCGCGAACTTTCAAACCGTAAACTACAATTGATCCACCAGCAATTACTCCGTTAACCACAAGGTCATACCAAAGAACGAATGACATAAGCTGCTTTTGGAGTTCAATACTTTGCATGAACCAAGCAATTACTCCAAAGGCTGCAATGAGTACAATAAAGAAAACACTGCGACGAACTCCTGCAGAAAACTTGCTCAAAGGGAATTTAAGCATATAAGCAGAACCGAGGATTACCGCAAAACCTGCAATATTTCCGTAGAGTAAATTATGTGTGAGCATTTCTACTCCCATAAAAAACATACTCACTGATTGATATACAAGGAAAGCGAGCAATGCCCCAATGAGCTCACTCTTTTCGGTACGATATGAGCGGTATACGACAATTGCACAAATAACATAAAAAACTCCTGAAATAAGCATTAAAAGCGAACTAACATCGAGTCCCCACAGTGTTGGCCCCATCATCATTGAATGATCCATATAATTTATTATATTTATGCTTCTATTATAGAACAGTATTCTGTTTCGGCCTGTAAGATACTCACAGGTTGAATGTGTGGGTTGTGCGGGTGTATAATATAAGAGTAAGCGATTACAGTATTAGTGGTTCGATAATATAAATATATGAATATTACACTCAAAGCTACCGGTTTCGAAACTACTCCGTCAATTACCGATTATGTAAATCGCAAAATCTCGACCCTCGAAAAATTTTTTGGTGATAAAGCTGATTCAGTATTGGTACGTGTAGAAGTAGGTAAGACAACAGATCATCATAAGCATGGAGACGTTTTCCGCGCCGAAGTTCACATCTCAGGTTTGCGAGGACAAGATATTTACGTAGCCGAAGAAACTTCAGACCTTTATGCTTCTATTGATAAAGTTCGCGATGAAGCAGAGCGAAAACTTGTTCACTCAAAAGACCGCAAAATGTCACTCATGCGCCGAGGCGGAGCCCGCATTAAAAACATGATTCGCGGAATGTTTGGTTCTGAAGAATAAAAGTATAAGAACTGTCCATTTGTAACAATAATTGCACATTATGACACTTGAATTCTGGCATCAAAAAATTAGTTCGCCCTTAGCAATACTCCTTGTTGGACTCATGGCATTCTGGACAATATTGTATTATTTCACCAATCGCGCTACCGATATTGCCGACGCTTGGTCAATTGCAGGGCAAGCTAGAACTCAAGAAGCTGCAGAACAAAAAGTGCAAGATAGATAAAATACCCATAGAATAAAAAGTTAGATAAAACCACCCTCGGGTGGTTTTATATATTCTTTCGATAGTCGCTCCACGGAGTCTCCTTCTTTCCTTCGGGAATAACTGCTTCAATGACGCAACTATTATTCTGCCAAGAAGCACGAGCTATTTTAATGCGTTCACCTTGGGGGGTAAAAAAGTACACCGAAGGCCAAATAGAAAATGCTTGTACCTTAAGAAAGATATTTCTTTGAATATTCTGCGGCAGTGTCGTAAGCGCGGCAATATCTTCATAGGCAATTAAACCATCCTCTTTCTCAATTTTCTTTGTATAGGTTGCTTGTTCGTGGCGCTGGGGTTCTTCAGTAATATCCCCCTTAACCCAAGGTGCAAGTATGTGAGCAAGAGCTTGTGCTCCATGAATAGCAAGGGTTTTTTCAGTTTCGGCATAGGTTGGCCATTCATTAAAAGTTACCAATTTTTGAGGTCCAATAAGTGGGCCGTGATCCATTTCAGCATCGAGTTTAATGATAGAAACGCCTGTGTTAATGTCGTCAGCGAGCATGGCACTCTGAATAGGTGAAGCGCCTCGATACTTAGGCAAGAGAGAAGGGTGCACATTAAGAACATGCGCTTGCGGAATATCTAAAATTGTCTGTGGAATTATTTTTCCATATGAAGCAACAACGAAGACATCGACATGGTGAGTTTGTGTAAGTTCGCGAATAGCTGCAACGCTTTCGGGAGTTTTAAGTGTTTCTGGTCGATGTACAGGAATTCCTCGCTCTAAAGCCCAAGCCGAAACTACAGTTGGTGTAACTATCATTTTTCTGCCGCGGGGTTTGTCGGGTGTAGATACAACTACACGGGGCACATAACCAAGTTGCTCAAGCTCATTAAGAATGTGTACAGAAAAATCCGAAGAGCCAAAGAAAATAAAATTAACACCTGTTAGTGGAGGTACTTGTGACATTACTAAATAGAATTAGGGTGATCGTCGCCGTGGTGAGCATCGTCTGTTGGCGGAATTTCTTCGAGGTCAAATGCTTTATCAATAAAGAGTATGCCGTCGAGGTGATCATATTCATGCTGAATAATTTGGGCCAAAAGACCTGACGCGCCGCGCTCAAATTGAACACCGTTTTCATCATACGCTTCAAGAGTTACGCGTTTTGCTCGGCGAACTTTTCCATATACCCAGCGAACCGAAAGACAACCTTCTTCCATAACCTGAGTTTCTTTTGAACGTTTAATTATTTTGGGATTGATGCATACAATCATATCCGGCAGGGCAGCATATTTTTTTGCATCTGAATCTTTAAGAACTTTACCGGAGATAATAAAAATTCTTTCAGGCACGCCAATTTGAGGTGCGGCTATGGCAACACCATCGTGTTGTGTGCTGAGTGCTGCATGCATGTCAGCAATGATGGTGCGAATCCGTGGCGATGTTATGTCTTTGTCAGGAACAGCCTTTGCTGGTACGCGGAGTACTGCATCGGTTTTAGGTGTTCCATATTGGAGTATTTCTACCATATCAACATTAAACCATATTTATGAACATAAAAAAAGGACCCCTGAGCTTTCGCAAAGGGGTCCCTGTGTGCCTCCCGCGCGGGAAGGTGCTAACGGCCTACTTCACGAAGAGCCGTTTCTGTTTTGGGAAATTTCATCCCGAAACGCTCCGTAAGCGTGGCCGTCCACATAGTTGTGAGAGACTTTCGGTCCCTCACATTCCTTTTCTCCTCTCGCAACTCCGTCGACAACTTCTCGTCGATGAAGCCCGCGAGATCGTCTTTGTCAACAATGTCCCCGACCCACTTGAGTGGGTCTTCACCGAGGACCGGCTGCAGCGCAGCCAGGTCCTTGGTGAGGTCGTCCCCGAGCTTATCAAAGGCGGAGTGACTGATGCCAATCATTGTGACGACAATGGCAGTTGCAATCACTAAAAGCACTGGGACAGCCCACGAGAACCTTCCGATCCACAGTGTTGTTGAAAGCCATGTAACCATGGCTACCCACAGGCTAACAAAGAGTTTGTTGTCCAAGAGCGCTAGCAAGACCGTAGCCTCGCGAGCGACCTGGTACCGCTTCTTGTCTCCGGGGTAAAGTGCCCCGAAGGCCTTGGTTATTGCGAAGACAGGCAACAGGGCCCGTCTTTGTTGTTGCTCTCGAATCTTACGACCTAGCCTTACGGCTTCGGCTCGTTCGAGCGTTAAGCGAGCGGCAGCAAGCTTCCGCTCGTCATCATTGAGATTGTCCATACTAATTAAATAGTATCACATAATTAAGACTTTGTCACGTATATGATATATTCTTGGTTACCATCACCGCCGGTGATTGCTGAGGGTATAATCCCACTTACGATATAGCCATGTAGCTCAAAAATGGCTTGTATTAAGGCTAAAACACGCTTTCGAGCCTCTTCGTTAACTACAATACCATTCTTATTAAGCTCAGCTTTTCCTACCTCAAATTGGGGTTTAATAAGGGCAAGGATACTGGTTTTAGAATGAGAAAACTTGGGCAATAGGGGAATAATATGCTCAAGAGAAATAAAAGAGACATCAATAACAATAATGTCAGGTATGTAAGCAAGTTGTTCGGGTTCAATATTGCGAATATCTGTATTTTCTAAAAGTGTCACCCGAGAATCGTGCGCCAGGTTTGGTGAAAATTGTTGTGAACCAACATCAAGAGCAATGATATGCTGTGCTCCATGTTGGAGTAGGCAATCAGTAAAACCTCCCGTCGACGAACCTATATCGAGTGCGCGTATACCAGTCACATTAATTGAAAAGTGTTTAAGCGCACCTTCGAGTTTGTCGCCACCGCGACTTACATATTTAAGATTTTGAATGATACTAATTTTTGTATCAGGGAGCACAGCAGTGCTTGCTTTTGTACAAACTCTGTCATTAACCATGACAAAGTTGCGGGCAATAAGTTCTTGAGCGCGTGAGCGTGTTGTTGCTAAACCGCGATTAACAAGGGCAAGATCGAGCCTTTCTTTTTCCATATAAATACTCTACATCAAACATAAAAATAAAGCACCCCGCAAATGCGGGGCGCTCGCTAGTCCGGCTTGAGCAGGGCGGTAAGCTGCTGTTTTTCGTCCATGCTCATGTTAAAGAGCGCAAAACATTTTGCCAGCAGTATACAATCTGTGTTGCCGCCTGATTCCAAGTTGTGTTCACTGAGATATTCGTGCATTACTTGGAACATTGCATTGTGTAGTGCAGCAATGTTTGTAGACATTTCAAGGCGTTCACGGCGGGAGGCTTTTCCATCGATCACTTCGGTCAAGAAGTTGTCGATTTCGATGAATCTGTTTCGGATACTTTGAACCTCTTGAATATATAGGTAGTACCGATAGGTAATCCATGACAGCACACTACCAGCAAATACCGCAGTACCGCTGAGCGCCAGTGTGCTTTGTGGCGTTGTTTCATTGGCTGTGAGTAAGACCAAGAGGGCTACAAAGGCAATGAGGCCAAATACGAAAACCGTAACAAGTACGAGCTTTTCGCTTTTGACAAATCTGCCCTCAAACTCATAGGCAGTATCAATGTCATCAAGGGACACATACCCGCTATCCCTGATGATGTTGTAGTTTTGTAATTTAAGTTTCAAGCAATTCCTTTCTCTATATTTACACTACAACTTATCTTGCTTAACGTCAACACTCGGACTAAGATCAAAGGGCTGTTGCACTACTACAACAAGCTTTCAGGATCAACTTTTACAGTAATGTGCTGAGGTAGGTTTCTTAAGCGAGTTATGAGTTCTTCGTGGGGCCATTCATTTTTTGGAAGAGCAATAAGGCCATGGAGTACATATTTACCTTTTACGGTATGGGTAAAAGCAGGGAAAACATCAACTGTATGTGGGGCTAATAGATTTTGTATGCCGTGCATTTCATCGGATATTTTTTTGCGTTCGCCTTCTATAGTTATTTTAATGAGTGTTGCAAAAGGTGGATAGTTAAATTGTTTACGCTCTTCGATGTGGCGGCGGTAAAAGTCAATTAAATTACCCTTGCGAGCATAATCAAAAATAGAATCTTTTGGTGTGCGCGTTTGAATAATAAAAGTACGCGTCGTATATGAGCGGATACGGGTAAGGGTTACAAGAATTTTTTCGTAAATTCTAAAATCGGGAATTGAAAGTAAAGAATCGACAGAGGCAATAAGGCTGTGCTCAAAAGGTTGGCGCAAATACGGCAGCATCATTTCGGTGCCAATAAGAACGCTTCCAGGGGTATCGTAAAATTTAGCAAGAGTATTTTTAAGAGCAGTTTCTGTTTTTACCGTATCTGAATCAATTTTGAATATTTTGATGTCGGGTACTTCGTCGGCAACTTTCTGCTGTACAAGATCAATACCAATGCCGACGGTTCCAAGTTTCCAGCCCCCACAGATTCCGCAAGCTTCATCGGCTGAGCGGCGCTCCCCACAACGGTGGCACATAAAGAAAGAGCCTTTTGAAGATGAATGCAAAACAACAGGAATACTACACATTGAACACATAACAATATTATGACAATCACCGCAAACAATTGACGGAGCAAGTCCTCGTCGTGTAGCAAGAATTACCATGCGCTCGCTCTTTTCTTTGGTTTCAGCCAAAAGCCTGATAGCTTCTTGCGAAAGTACCTTAAATGACTTTTTCGAAGATCCTCCGCTCGCGTGTTCATCACGCATATCGATAACAATATCTTCGGCAGTAGAGTGGGCCCGTAGTGCAAAAGGATTTGCTTGTGAAAATTCTCCGCTCTGTGTGCGGTATAGAGTTTCGGTGCGCAAAACTGTATCACCAATAATGAGGGTGATTTTTTTGTGACGTGCATATGATTCAGCATAGACGCGCATATCAATAAAAGGGCGGTGCTGAAGTGTATAGTGGCGAGAATTTTCACGCTCAATAATGAGTGTCTGAATATCTTCACGGGGAATACATAAAAACTGTGCGGTACCAATAATTACAATAGGGTGAAGCAAATCAACTGCTGTTGTCCAAATACGCACGAGTTCTTTAGGTGTAGTTGAGCCGGTGAGAATAAAAATATAACCCTCGAGGCCTTTAACAATTTCATCGTAGGTACGTCGAGCATCTTCATGAGTTGGTGTCATGATAAATACAGAATTCTTTCGAGCAAATTCTTGGCGAATGTGACTACGGTATGCACTATAGCGATCCGCATCACTACCTTGCATTGCTTCACCTTTAAAACTTGGCTGAGGTGGAGTAGGAAGAGTCGGCCGACCTTGAGGTGTCGATGACATTTGCATATCAGCATGTTCAGTATGCAAAGCTTTATTAACTCCAAAAGGCTTGCGTAAAGCCTCGGGATTTTTTGAAGCAGTTACTAAGAGTGATTGTGGCGTTAATGCATGAAGTACCGCTCCTGTCGTTGTTGCATAATAATATGCTAAAGAAGAAGCAACTTTAAACCAATCTGGAGTTAAAAATGAATCAGTTACCGTACCTTCAATTTTTTTAAGGCTAAAATCTGCATTACGAAGCTCGGTGCGCATATCCTCGGCACGATGAACTGCAATAACAAGGGCAGGTACCATTTTAGAGCGCAAAGGTACCTTAACAAGAGCGCCAGGAGCCACCGAAAGACTCGTAAAATACGAGAGAGATTCTACTCCCACTCCTTTTGCAATAGGAATTACTTCGATGATGGTCATGCTCTAAGTATAGCGTACGTATAACTGCGCCAGACAGATTTTTATGTCTCTGCAACACACATAACTTGTTGTCGAGACTATATATCTGATACAGTACTGGTATGTCTTTCTTCTCTAAAAAACTTGGCATCGATTTGGGAACGGCAAACACGCTCGTTTTTGTTCCTGATAAAGGTATCGTACTCAATGAACCTTCGGTCGTTGCTGTGTCTGAATTAGATAATCGTGTACTTGCAGTAGGTAATGAAGCACGACACATGATTGGTCGTACACCTGATAGTATTATTGCGTACCGACCAATGCGCGATGGTGTAATTGCTGACTACAGAGTTACCGAAGCCATGCTCCGCTATTTTATTGATAAGGCTCTTGGTTCATGGAGTATTTTTAAGCCCGATGTTCTGGTATCTGTGCCTGCGGGAATTACTTCTACTGAGCGTCGTGCTGTTATTGAAGCTACCCTTAAAGCAGGGGCGCGCAATGCTTATGTTGTTAAAGAGCCAATTCTTGCTGCTATTGGTGCAGGTATTCCTATTCACGAAGCGGCAGGGCATATGGTTGTTGATATTGGTGGAGGCACTACCGACGTGGCAGTAATTTCTTTAGGAGGTATCGTTGCTTCGACATCGGTTAAATGTGCAGGCAATAGAATTGATGCAGCAATTGCTGATTATATTAAAAAGAATCTTAACCTTGCCATTGGTGACAAGACTGCCGAAGATATTAAAATTCGCATAGGTTCTGCAATCCCACTCGATGAAGAACTTTCAATGATGGTAAAGGGTCGCGATTTTATTTCAGGCTTACCACGCTCAACCGAACTTAAAACAAATGAAATTGTTAAAGCAATTAGCAAAGAATTGCGCGACATGATTAAAGCAATTAAAGATGTATTGCAAGAAACTCCTCCCGAGCTTGCTGCTGATATTATTGATCGCGGAATTATTATGACTGGAGGTTCTTCGCAGTTGCGCAATTTGCCCGAGCTTGTGTATCGCCGAACAGGAGTAAAAGCAGTGCTTGCAGATGATCCTCTATACTGTGTGGTAAAGGGAACCGGTATTGCTCTTGAACACCTTGATACCTATAAAAAGACTATTATTTCTAAAAAATAGTATGATTCCACGTCGTAACGATTCATCATATCATCATGCATATGTTATTCACGCTCGCGGGCCAGTTATAGCTGCTCGACAAGCATTATCAGGCTGGATCGAAACCGAGCTTGGTATACAAGGGGTCGGGAATCCAAATCATATTGAGCTCGATGTGCCCACACTTTCTATCGATATGGTGCGAACAATTCATACTCAGCATGCTGATCGGCCATTCATGACGGGTAATCATATGCATAGAGTTTGGGTAATTTCGACTTCATCGATTCCACACGAATCGCAAAATGCTCTCCTTAAAATTCTCGAAGAGCCAAAACCACATAATACTTTTATTATTATTATGAATAATATTGGCACATTATTACCAACACTTGTATCGCGTGTCGTTATTCTTGAGCATGGTAAAAGTGCTGATAAAGATTCAGAATTGCTCGAGCTTGGTTTTCCAAAGCCGCAGGCTTTTGTACAGAGCACAGCTTCGGAGCGACTTGCATATGTTGCACAGATTCTTAAAAAGTACGAAGCAGAAAAAATTAATAAAGGCGATATTCGTTCATGGTGTGCTTCATTGCTTGCGGTGCATACAATGACGCTTCCTTTTAAAAAAGCATTGTCTACTGTACTTACTACACTCGAGGATAGGGGTTCATCGCCAAAGATTCTTTTGGAGTATTTAGCACTTCAGTAAAAGTATTGTGTAATAGTTGCTCTGGAGGGGGTATGGATATAGAATAAAGCTATATGGCATACGATTTTTCGAATTTCAAAAAACAACTCACAGGTACTGATGAATGGCTTAAGCGCGAATATCAAGGTATTCGTTCAAACCAAGCTTCACCAGCAATTTTAGATGGTGTTCGCGTTGATTCATATGGTGCTTTGGTTCCTTTGAGTCAGGTTGCAACAATCATGAATGAAGGGCCACGATCAATTCGTGTTGCACCTTGGGATATGGGTACAGTGAAAGATGTTGAAAAGGCTCTTATAATAGCTTCGCTTGGAGTTTCTATTGCCGTTGACGATAAAGGTATTCGCATTAACTTTCCAGAACTTACGGGAGAGCGCCGCGAACAAATTGTAAAAATGGCAAAGGACAAACTTGAAGAAGCTAAAAAGCAGGTTCGCTCACACCGCGACGATATTATGAAAAGCCTTCAAGCAGCAGAAAAAGATGGTAGCCTTGGTAAAGATGATGCTTTCCGTCATAAAAACGAAGCACAAAAATTTGTTGATGAAACAAATACTAAGCTCGAGCAATCATTCGAAAAGAAACAAAAAGAAATTATGAATTAACATGACGATTATCCTTTTTCTTGTAGTATTAGCGGTCCTTATTTTTGTTCACGAACTTGGACACTTTATTGCTGCAAAGAAAATGGGTATTCGTGTTGATGAATTTGCTCTTGGTTTTCCTCCTCGAATTTTTGGTAAGCGCTATGGCGAGACCGTGTACACACTCAATGCAATTCCATTCGGTGGCTTTGTTCGCATTTTTGGCGAAAATCCTAATGAAGAATCAATGAATGGGGCAGATGCTTCGCGTAGTTTTGTAAATAAACCAGGTTGGGCACAAGCAATTGTTCTTGTAGCAGGAGTTGCCTTTAACTTCATCTTTGCTTGGCTTCTTATTGTAATTGCTTTTAGTTTCGGTGTTGCAGCTTCATATAGCGATTATCCAGCATATACTGCCTATATGTCAGAGCCGCAGCTCATGGTTACTTCGGTGGCACATAATTCACCAGCATATGTAGCAGGAATTAAAGCGGGCTCAATTATTGATTCAATAGAAGTTGTACAAATTGCAGGCCAAAAGAATGCAGCGGTACCACAAGTAATTCATGGCCGTGATCTTACACCCGAAGTTGTACAAAGTGTCGTAAAGGGTAGTGAGGGTAGAGCTGTAAAAATTGTCTATAACTGTGATGAAGCAAAAAGTAAGTGTTCCGAAGTAGAAATTACACCAACCAATACTCTTGTCCCTAATACATACGTAATTGGTATTTCTATGGATAGAACAGCAACTATGTCGCTCCCAGTTCACTATGCATTGCTCGAGGGTACGCGCTTTGCTGGAAACATGATTTGGAATACAGCAACAGGCTTAATCACTTTCTTCGGTACCATATTTAAGGGTACAGCAGAACTTTCTCAGGTTTCTGGCCCTATCGGTATTGCAGGACTCGTTGGTGATGCTTCACGACTCGGTATCACTTATTTACTGATGTTTACCGCTATGATATCGGTAAACCTTGGTGTAATTAACCTTATGCCTTTCCCAGCGCTCGACGGCGGCCGATTACTCTTTGTGCTTATCGAAGGTATTATTCGCAAAAAAATTAAGCCAATTGTAGCGAATACTCTTAATACTGTTGGCTTTGCACTTTTATTGATTCTTATGCTCGTCGTTACGTATGGCGACATTGTTCGCTTGTGGTTTACCAAGTAGTAGGTACAATAGCATCATGAAACAGTCACTCTTATTTACAAAAACTCGCAAAGAAGCTCCAAAGGATGAGGTTGCAAAGAATGCGCAACTCTTAATTCGCGGCGGCTTTGTTCACAAGGAATTAGCAGGTGTATACTCATACTTACCACTTGGCTTGCGTGTGCTCAATAAGATTATTGCAATCATTCGCGAAGAAATGAATGCAGTAAATGGTCAAGAAGTAACTCTATCAACTCTTCAAGATCCTGCAGTTTGGAAAAACTCTGGCCGCTGGGATGATGCCGTTGTTGATGTGTGGTTTAAAACAGCCCTTAAAAATGGAACCGAGCTTGGTTTAGGCTTTACTCATGAAGAACCAATGTCAGTTATGATGAAAAATTATATTTCTTCATATCGAGATTTGCCAAAATCTGTCTATCAATTCCAAACAAAGTTCCGAAATGAAACTCGAGCAAAGTCAGGAATCATGCGCTCTCGTGAATTTATCATGAAGGATTTGTATACATTTGCTCGAACTCAAGAAGAGCATGCTGAGCTCTATGAAAAACTCAAGCAAGCATATATAAAAGTTTTTGAAAGAGTCGGCCTTGGCGAAAAAACATATGTAACATTTGCAAGCGGTGGAACTTTTGCAAAATATTCGCATGAATTCCAAACAGTTACCGAAGCAGGCGAAGACATAATCTACGTTCATGAGGGTAAAAAGATTGCAGTAAATAGCGAAGTATATAACGATGAGGTTTTGGCTGATCTTGGCCTTTCAAAATCAGAAATGGTAGAAAAGAAAGCTGCCGAAGTGGGTAATATCTTTAGCCTCGGTACTAAGTTTTCTGAGCCTATTGAATTAACCTATACCGATGAAAAAGGCGATAGAAAGCCTGTCATTATGGGTTCATACGGTATTGGCCCAGGCCGCATTATGGGTGTTATTGCAGAACTCATGAGTACTGATAAAGGAGTTGTGTGGCCAGCAGCAGTTGCTCCATTTAAGGTTCACCTTATACCAATTTTTGACCAAGCTGGTAAGGTTGCCGAAGCTACACAAAAACTTTATGATAAGCTCACTCAATTAGGAATTGATGTACTCTGCGATGATCGCGACGCTCGAGCCGGAGAAAAATTTGCCGATGCCGATCTTATTGGAATCCCATGGAGAGTTGTTGTGAGTGAAAAAACATTAGCGCAAGGAGGCTATGAATGCCTTGAAAGAATAACCGGAAAAATTACCCACGAAACTGATGAAGGACTTACTCAGAAAATTCTATAGACTCACTTCGAATGATATCGGTATCGATCTTGGTACCGCTAATACTCTTGTTTATGTTCGTGGAAAGGGAATTGTTGTTAATGAACCATCGGTAGTTGCAGTAAATCAAAAAACAGGTCGAGTTGTTGCTGTAGGGCAAACAGCAAAAGATATGCTTGGCCGAACCCCCGCACACATTACCGCTGTGCGCCCGCTCGTTGAAGGGGTGATTTCAGACTTCGAAGTTACCGAAGAAATGCTCGCTTATTTAATTCGTCGTGCCGAAGAACATTCAAAAAAGACTTTTGGTCCTCGGGTTGTGGTGGGTGTTCCTGTTGGTGTAACTAATGTCGAGGTTAGAGCTGTGCGTGATGCAACACGTAATGCTGGAGCTCGTGAAGTATATATTGTTGAGCAACCTATGGCTGGAGCAATAGGTATACGTTTGCCTGTGCATGATCCAGTTGGAAACATGATCGTTGATATTGGTGGCGGTACTACCGACATTGCACTTATTTCTTTGGGCGGAATCGTGCGATCAAAAAATTTGCGCATTGCTGGTGATAAATTGAGTGCGGACATCATGTCGTACATTCGCAATGAGTTTAAAATACTCATTGGTGAAAAAACTGCAGAATATGTAAAGCATACTATTGGTAACGTCTTGCCAGGAGAGCCAGCTGAAACCTCAATTCGTGGTCGCGATTTAATTACCGGTCTACCACGTGAAGTTGTAATTACCGATGCTGATATTCGCGAAGCTATGGCTGGTTCAATTGAACGGTTGGTTGATGCTACAAAAGAAGTTCTTGAAACAACTCCACCAGAAATCTTAGCCGATGTTATGCACCGCGGAATTCACCTTGTTGGTGGTGGGGCACTCATTAAAGGTCTTGCAAAGCTTCTTGCTGATACACTTAAATTGCCGGTATATGTTGCCGAAGATCCTTTAACTGCAATTGCTCGTGGTACAGGAATTATCCTCGAAGATATAGATGCTTATCGTGATGTTCTTATAGAAAACGATGACGAACTTCCTCCAAAAAAGTAGACGACGCGATCAGGTCCCATTTGCTTTTATAGCAGGCACTTTATGTGTTGCTGCTCTTATTATTGCTTTCGTTTTCCCAACTTTTTTTGGTTCTATTGCGCATGCCGTAAGTCGACCATTGTGGAGTGGTTGGGCAATTGTTCGTGAATCAGGCATTGGAAAGTACTTTTCATCAAAGCACGAACTCATTTTAGAAAATCAAAAGTTGCGTGATGAAAATGAAATCCTCAAAACTGAAACAGCTGTTTTGGCCTTGGTTAAAGCCGAGAATGCAGAGCTCAAATCAACATGGGGCCGTGACACACAAAAAGTCCAAACTCTTGTTGGGGCAGTGCTTGTAACGCCACCACGGTCGCCGTATGACACAATGGTAATTGATATTGGTAGTAGAGATGGCGTTAAAGCAGGCGCTCTAGTCTCATCCCATTCACATGTAGTTCTTGGTGTCGTTCAGACGGTCTATGATAATACTTCAATTGTTGAACTATTTTCTTCGCCAGAATCTCGCCATGAAGTTATTTTAGGACAAGGTGTACGAGCTCAGGCTGTAGGAAAAGGGGCAGGTGTATACGAAGTTTCTTTACCACGAGGTACTCGAGTGGCTATTGGCGACCCTGTATATATTCCTTCAATAACGCCACGCGTTTACGGTGTCATTGACTACGTTTCCGAAGAAGAAGCTCGCCCATTTATTACCGTTATGTTCAAGACTCCCGTTAATGTTGAGCGCTTAACATACGTCGAGGTAGATATTAATGGCCGTCTCATCCAAACTGTAGAAGAAATTCAAGCTCAAAAAGCTGTACTAACTGCAACTACTACCAATGCACGTTGAGGATATATTTATTTTAGGGCGTAGCTTAAGAACAAGAAGCATATTTAATGCAATTATCATTGTTGCTACACTTTTTTTACCATGGTGGATTCCAGCAGTGCTCGTCATTGCTGGTCTTGTTGTTTTTAAATCATATATTGAATCGGTAGTGTGGTCTATGTATATTGAAGGTATATATCGGTACAATGAGCAGTTTCCTGTAGTCCTCGTACTGACGATTTTACTCTTTGTTTTTGCCAGTTTTGTACGTTCAAGGCTTGTATACGTGCGCAATGAGCGATATACGCTATAATTGTGGCAATGCCTCGCTTTATACAGCGGTTGTTTCGCCGCTCACGCAAAGGAATAGAGATAGATCCAGATCAGATTTTCATGGATTCTCACAATGTGTCTGAGTTTGATACTCAGCAATTTGAAGGTCGACTTGATATGCCTATATCACGACGCGTTGTTTTTATTGTTGGCATACTCATGACCTTGGTTACGCTTGTGTATACAGCGCGCGTGTGGAATTTGCAGGTCGTTAGGGGCGAGGCTTTACGGGAGCGAAGCGAAAAAAACAATTTGCGCCATACTCCAATTTTTGCGGCACGCGGTGCAATTAAAGATAGGAAAGGCGAGCTTATAGCGTGGAATGCCCCAGCAGAAGATAGCGGAGTTCTTATTCGCAAGTATACAGAATTGTCAGGTATTGCACATGTTCTTGGATATGTTCAATACCCCACAAAAGATTCACGAGGTTTTTATTTCCGTGAAGACTTTATTGGCATTGACGGTGTAGAAAAACTTTTTAATAGTGAGCTCCAAGGAGTCAACGGTACACGAATTGTCGAAGTCGATGCGCGCGGAAAGATAGTTTCTGAAAATACCGTAACGCCACCGCAAGCAGGCGAAACGGTAACCTTGTCGATTGATTCAAAGCTTCAAAATAAATTTTATGAATCAATCAAAGAAGTTGCTCAGATTTCAGGATTCAGAGGTGGAGCAGGGGTAATTATGGATGTTGCTAATGGCGAGGTTTTGGCTTTAACAAGCTATCCAGAATTTGATCCTGATATTATGTCGCGCGCTTCTGACCGTGACACAATTCGAGGTTGGCTCAATAGTCCAGACAAACCTTTCCTTGATCGTGCTATTGATGGTGTATATGCTCCAGGGTCTATTGTAAAGTCATTCTTGGCCCTTGCAGCACTTAATGAAGGTATTATTTCTCCAGAAAAAGAAATTGTAAGTACGGGCCAGATTGCAGTGCAGAACCCTTATAACCCAGATCAACAAACAATTTTCCGCGATTGGAAAGTTCATGGAGCAACTGATATGCGCGAAGCAATTGCCGTTTCTTCTGACGTATACTTTTATAGTGTCGGTGGAGGCTATAAAGATCAAAAGGGTTTAGGTATTACTAAAATTGATGAATATACTGAACTCTTCGGTTTTGGTCGTTCGGTCAAAGCTCCTTTTTTTGAAGGTGCAGCCGGCCTTGTTCCAACACCAGAGTGGAAACGTAAAGTCTTCAATGGTGAAGTGTGGACACTCGGTAATACCTACCACACATCAATTGGACAGTTCGGTTTTCAGGTTTCGCCAATTCAAGCGGTAAGAGCAACAGCGGCAATTGCAACAGGAGGTGTTATGCGCAATCCAACAATACTTAAAGGCGGTCCCTCTTCCATTGATTCAGTAATTTCTCAGATTGCTCCGGAGCATTATAAGGTGGTACAAGAAGGAATGCGCTTAACGGTAACGGCGGGTACAGCTCGATCACTTGATGTAAAGTATGCAGAAATAGCCGCAAAGAGTGGAACTGCAGAAGTGGGAGCAAATAAAGAAAATCTTAACTCTTGGCTTGTAGGTTATTGGCCAGCATCGAATCCGAAATATGCTTTTGCCGTCGTTCTCGAAAAAAGTGGTCGTACAGTACCCATGGGCTCATCGGCAGTCATTCGAAGGCTTATTGACTGGATGAATATTAATACCCCAGAGTACTTCTATACTTCATAGCTCGTTTATGTTATACTACTAAAAACAAATTTATGGCAGAACCAATCCATTATCTTACCCAAGAAAAAATTGAAGAATTCAAGAAAGAGCTTGATTTTTTGCGCACAACTCGCCGTCGCGAAGTTGCTGAAAACCTTGAATATGCCAAAAAGCTTGGTGACCTCTCTGAAAATGCTGAATACCATGAAGCCCGCGAAAAACAGGCCGAGGTAGAAGATCGCATTAACTATATTGAACACATCCTCAAAACAGCAAAGGTAGTTTCTGATAATCACTCAGGCAAAGCCGGCATCGGTTCTACGGTAAAGGTAAAAAAGGAATCTGATGGCGAAGTTCGAGTATATAAAATCGTAGGTTCTGAAGAGGCTGATATGCTTCAGGGTAAAGTGTCTAACATGTCTCCAATCGGTGTTGCTTTAATTGGTAAAGCAGCAGGTGATAAGTTCAGTGTTAAAACTCCAAAAGGCGAAGCAAAGTACGTTCTTGTTAGTGTTGAGTAATAATCTCTAAAACAATGGCATCATATGAAGAATTAAGATCGATACGCATCGATAAGCTTGCAAAGCTTGAGGCGTATGGAATGAATCCGTACCCAGCAAAAGTTCCACGTGACCACTCTTTGGCACATGTAAAAAATCATTTTGTAGAAATCGAAAAAACAGCACAAGAAATTTCTGTTGCAGGGCGAATCATGGCTATTCGCGGGCAAGGTGCAATACTTTTTGCTGTGCTTTTTGATGGAACAGAAAAGTTTCAAGCGGTACTCAAAAAAGATTCAATGAGTGCAGAGCTTTTTGCTCTGTTTACAGACACTATCGACATGGGTGACTTTATTTCTGTAACGGGAAAGCTTTTTGTTACTCAGCGAGGTGAACCAAGTATTGAAGTTCATTCTTGGGTAATTGCTACAAAGGCACTTTCTCCTTTGCCTGATAAGTGGCACGGTATTCAGGATTCTGATGAGCGATACCGCAAGCGCTATTTGGATATTCTCATGAATCCAGAACTCAAGGATTTATTGCTCAAAAAAGCAAAGTTTTGGGATGTTGTTCGAACCTTCATGAAAGAGCAGGGCTTTTTAGAAGTTGAAACCCCAACACTTGAAACAACAACTGGTGGCGCAGAAGCTCGACCATTTAAGACATATCACAATGACTATGATCTTGATGTTTACCTCAGAATTTCTGTGGGTGAATTGTGGCAAAAGCGTTTAATGGCAGCAGGATTCGAAAAGACTTTCGAAATTGGTCGCGTATATCGTAATGAAGGCTCAAGCCCAGAGCATTTGCAAGAATTTACTAACCTTGAATTTTATTGGGGTTACGCTGATTACAATGATGGTATGAAGCTTGTACAAAATATGTATCGTCGTATAGCACAAGAAGTTTTTGGCACAACAAAGTTTACTACTCGCGGTCACACTTTCGATCTTAACGATGAATGGAAAGAAATTGACTATACTCAAGAAATTAAGCAGCAAACAGGTATTGATGTAACTCAAGCTACAGTTGCTCAAATGAAAGCTAAACTTGAAGAGCTTGGTGTTGAATATGAAGGCGAAAACGCTGAACGCTTAACTGACACTTTGTGGAAATACTGCCGAAAGAAGATTTCTGGTCCAGCATTCTTGGTGCGTCACCCAATACTCGTTGGTCCTTTGGCTAAAACAGTGAAGGGTTCACAAACTGTTCAAATGTTCCAGCCTATTATTGCTGGTAGCGAACTTGGTCGTGGTTATTCCGAGCTCAATGACCCTATAGATCAACGCAAGCGCTTTGAAGAGCAGCAAAAGCTCATTGATTCAGGCGATGAAGAAGCTATGATGGCAGATTGGGAATTCGTCGACATGCTTGAACATGGTATGCCACCAACATGTGGTTATGGTTTCGGAGAGCGACTCTTTGCTTTTCTTGCTGATAAGCCTTTGCGGGAGTTGCAGACTTTTCCTTTGATGAGGCCGAAGCAATAGGTCAATTAAAGTAAAGCTCCCATATTCGCATTCGAGGACCGTACTCGTTGTGTGCTCACAACGGTACTATATCTCGGACACCTTCGTGTCCTCCGATAATTCCTCTCATACGAATATGGGAGCTTTACTCTTAATATACTCTGTGATTTAGTATAGGTGCTCAGGTCGGCGTGTGTCGGTTCCTGAGAGTGTAAAACACTGTGCAAAGAAAGGTTGTATGACAATTCTTGAACAGCATCGACTCCTCTTATTGAATGGAGACTTTCTGGATTGTGGTAGACCCGAGGTGTGCGCACCGTGTTTTGAGATGGTGCGCTTTGTTGTTCCGTCAGGAGCATACACGGGGAATCTCAAGGTTTTCTTAGATGATTCTCAGAGAAAGGTAGAAGAGGGTGATGAGTGGAAGCCTGAAGAATTTTGGAGTAGCCCAAGTAGTTATGCAGGGCCACCTATAACCGCAGTCATTGTTTTTGTTAATAATGGGCGTTTTGATTTTTCTCAACCCTCATTTAAACCAAGAAGAGTGCTCTGGCCAGAGATTAAGGCTCTTGGCCTGCGCTCACCTAATACCCAAGAGCAAGTGCTTGTGGTCGGGTACCTTTTAGAGCTCATTAAGGGATTGGGGGAGGCGAGTAAATCAAGGTGTGGTAGCCTCTTACGTAGTCGTAACTTAGTTTATGTTGACCACACCGATCCTGATTGTACTCACGGGAATGATTCTGAGGATGCAGATGCACAGGTTAGTCCAAGATACTGCATTCTTCCGCACATGACGCGCATAGTGCGTGCAGACAAGTGCCCATTTATTGCTTCGGGGTACTGTGGCTACCTATTTGTGCGAAAGTAGGCAGCTATGAACATAGCAAGCACCAAATACCGTTTACGACATGTTCAACATGCTCGTGAGCGGTTTTTTTATGGTTACTATTAACCAACTATGTTTCTGAGAGTTATCTCAAGGCTCCTTGTATATATTTGAGAGGAATTATCGGAGGACACGAAGGTGTCCGAGATATAGTGCCGTCGTGAGCACACGACGAGCACGGTCCTCGCAAATATATACAAGGAGCCACATTATCCACAAAAACATTAGCATTGTGGGATAAAGTGGAATATAATATATATCAAGTGGGAATAAGTGGTATACATATGTTAATTGGAGAGTACACACATACGATTGATGAAAAAAATCGCCTCTCACTTCCGTCAAAGTTTCGTACGGAAATGGGAAAGAAAGTGGTGCTCACACCAGGGCTCGACTCATGTATATTCGTATTCACACTTAAAGAGTGGGCAAAGATTTCAGAAAAGCTTTCTGAGTCTTCTATGCTCAATGCAGATAGTCGAAGTTTTAACCGCTTCCTTTTAGGAGGGGCGGTCGAAGCCGAGATTGATTCAATCGGACGTATTCTTGTCCCAGATTTTTTGAAAGATCGCGCTAACCTTAAAGGTAAAGCGGTAATCATTGGAGTAAATACTCGAGCAGAAATTTGGAACGAGAAGGCGTGGGTTGAGTACAAGATGGTCGTAGAAAAGCAAGCAGATGCTCTTGCTGAAAAGCTTGGGCAAGTAGGAATGCTTTCATAGCTTTACGTATGACCGAGTACATCCACACTTCTGTTCTTTTACATGAATCTATAGATAACCTTAACTTACGCACTGGTTGTGTGTATGTCGACGGAACCCTTGGTTCAGGCGGGCATTTGCTTGAGGCTCTCAAACATATTGGCGACTCAGGCTTAGCTTTGGGTATTGATCAAGATGAAGGGGCATTGGCCAGAACAGCTGAACGCTTAAGTGCAGCAAAAAAGCGAGCCATTCTTGTAAAAAATAGTTACAGGAATGTAGCAAAAGTTCTTGATCAACATGCACATGAATTACCTCATGCCGAAGCAAAGATGGATGCCTTTATGCTCGATCTTGGACTTTCTTCGGATCAATTCGAAACATCGGGCAGAGGGTTTACGTTCAGAAAAGATGAGCCTTTACTCATGACTTTCGCAGCTGTGCCGAATGAAGAAACTCTTACAGCTCGAGAAATCGTTAATGTTTGGGATGAGAGTAATATTGCAGATATTATTTACGGCTATGGCGAAGAAAAGTTTTCTCGCAAAATTGCAAAAGGCATTGTGGATGCTCGGGCAATAAAGCCGATTGAAACAACATTCGAGCTTGTCGACATTATTAAAAAGAGTACTCCTGGTTGGTATCACCATGGAAAAATTCACCCAGCTACGCGAACTTTCCAAGCTCTACGTATTACGGTGAACGATGAAATCGGCGCCCTTACCGAAGGCTTAGCCCAAGGATTTGAGCGCTTGCGCAAGGGTGGCAGAATGGCGGTAATTTCTTTCCATAGTATTGAAGACCGCGTAGTTAAACGCTTTATGCGGCACCAGAGTGATGCAGGACTCGGCAAGCTTATCACCAAAAAGCCTTTGCCTCCGCAAGATGCAGAGTTAGTGCGGAATCCACGAGCACGCAGTGCAAAGCTCAGAGTTATCGAAAAGATCATGTAGATTCAGAAAGTAGAAAGATTTAAAAATATGACACACAGAATAAGTTCAACAATTTCATGGCTGGTACGATCTCGAGATATTCTTGTGGTATTTTTTGGTTCTACAGCTATTCTTTCATCTGTAGTGTACGCAGTATTGCTTTACGGAACAATTTCTAACGTTATTGCGCGTGATGTCGTTCAGCGCGAAACTCGAGTGCTTTCTTCTGAAGTAATTAATCTTGAATCAGAATATTTTGCTAAAAAGACCGCGGTCACACTTCAGGTGGCAACAGAAAGAGGCTTTATCATGCCACAGCATACTGCTTTCGTATCGCAACAAGCAGTGACAGCCCTTCGTGGAGCACAGAATGAATTCTCATACTAATCCTCGCATTAGATTTATTATGTGGTGCATACTTGCCGCAGCATTCGTGCTTGTGGCTCGTTTGTATTATATTCAAATTCACATGGGCAGTGAGTATGCTCGCCGAGTTGATATTCAATACTTTGGCGATACAAAACCACTTTTCGAGCGAGGTACAATATTTTTCGAATCTAAAGATAATACTCGAGTTGCTGCAGCAACACAGCGCGAAGGCTATACACTTTCAATAGTTCCTAAGAATATTATTGATCCGGAACTCACTTTTGGAGCAATTTCCGGTATTTTTCCAACGATTCCTAAAGAGCAGTTTATAGAAAAAGCTCAAAAAGCAAATGATCCGTACGAAGAAATCGCCCGAAAAATTCCTGTAGAGAAGGGCGCAGAATTACGTAAACTTGATCTCGATGGCGTGGTGCTTGAAAAGGTTGCTTGGCGAGCATATCCAGGTGGTACAAGTGCTGCACATACTCTTGGCTTTACGACCGAGGATTCAAATAGAAATCACTCAGGCAAATATGGTTTAGAGCGTATGTATGATTCTGTTTTGTATCGCCCGAGCGAAGGCAGAATAACCAATTTCTTTGCCGAGATTTTTGCAGACAGAGAGCAAGAAAGTGAACAGGATGAAAAAGATTCAGACACTCTTAATGATGCACCATTTGAAAAACCAGGTAATTTAATTGTAACCATAGAACCAACAGCGCAGTCATTCTTAGAAACTACACTCGATTCAACGCAAAAATCATGGAACCCCGATAGTGTGGGCGGCATTATTATGAACCCTCAGACAGGCGAAATAATTGCCATGTCTGCTCGGCCAACCTTTGATCCTAATGATAGACAGGTTGAGAGCCCTAAAGTTTTCTCAAACCCTTTGGTTGAGGATGCTTACGAAATGGGTTCAATCATCAAAGCTCTTTCTATGGCAATTGGAATTGAAACCAAAGCGGTGACACCTGACACTACGTATAAAGATGAAGGTGTGGTTATGATGAATGGTAAAGCTGTGCGAAACGTAGATAGTCGTGCATATGGAACTGTTGATATGCAGACCGTTCTCAATAAATCACTCAATACAGGTATTGCTTTTGTTATGACAAAAGTGGGGCGTGAAGAATTTTCAAAGCGCATGCTTGCATATGGGCTGGGCAAAAAAACAGGTATTGATTTGCCTGTAGAACAAACCGGCCTCGTAGGTAACCTTTCGGTAAACCGTGATCTTGAATATGCGAATGCCGGATTCGGGCAGGGAATTTCTATGACTCCTATTCAAGCAATTCGTGCTCTGGCTACGCTTGCAAATGGTGGCAAGCTTGTTACACCACATATTCTTAAGAAAATTGAGTATCAAGATGGCACAGAGTTTACACCAAAGCTTCCTGAGCCTGTACAAGTTTTATCGACCGACACGGCCGATACCATTACAAAAATGCTCGTAAATATTGTTGATGTAGCGCTACGCAATGGAACAGTTAAAATGCCGCGCTATACTATTGCAGCAAAAACGGGAACAGCGCAAATTGCCGATCCGACAACAAAGCGGTACTATACTGATAGGTATTTGCACTCTTTCTTTGGATATTTCCCCGCATACGACCCAAAGTTTATTGTTCTGTTGTATCAGGTTAACCCTAAGGGTGCGGCTTTTGCTGCCGAAACTCTTACAGGGCCATTTATGGATACAGCAAAGTTTTTAATTAATTATTACGAATTACCACCTGACCGATAATATGAATCAGACCTTACTTTCTTGGGCTAAAAAAATAGTTGTTACTGCTCTTACAATTTTGTCGCGATCTATTCTTAAAAAGTATAAGCCTTTTGTTTTTGCTGTTACCGGCAGTGTCGGAAAGACATCTACTAAAGATGCGCTCTATACTATTTTGGCTGCCACTTCGGGCAAGCGCGTTCGCCGCAATGAAAAGAGTTTTAATAGCGAAACCGGTGTACCCCTTACAATTATTGGTCGACCTAATGGTTGGTACGATGTTAGTTCTTGGCTTGTAACTTTTTGGCAGGGAATTAAGCTTATTGTACAAGATCATGAATATCCCGAGATCCTTGTGCTCGAAGTTGGTGCCGATAAGCCCAATGACATTTATGATATTACTCGTTGGCTCAAGCCCGATGTTTCGGTAATGACAAAAGTTGGTCGCATTGCTGTACATGTAGAATTCTTTGAATCTGCCGAACATTTGCTCAAAGAAAAAAGTTATTTGCTCGATGAAACTAAAAAGGGTGGTCATATCATACTTTCTGCCGATGATTCTGAGGTTATGAAAGCAGGAGCAGGACGCGATGAAAAGCAGGGTGTGACAATTTCAACTTTTGGTATTGCTTCAGAGGCAACAATTAAGGCTCGTAATATTGAAGTAATGTACGATAGCAATCAAAAGCCATTAGGAATGAAGGCTGATATTGTATGGAACGGTAATTCCGAAACTCTCGAAATTAAGGGTGCTTTAGGAAAACAATTTTTGTATCCAAGTCTCGCAGCACTTACTGCAGCATTTGCTTATGGCATTGATCCACGACAAGGCATTAAGGCTTTGAGTGCGCACACTCCATCAAAGGGTCGCATGAATATTCTTGATGGCTTGAACGATTCTCTTATTCTAGACGATACGTACAATTCATCGCCCGATGCTTTGCGAGAAGCACTTAATGCTTTAGGAATGGTGCAGGGTGCATATGCTCAAAGAAAGTTTGTCATTATTGGCGATATGATGGAATTGGGTAAATATTCGGTAGAGCAGCATACTTTGTTGGGCGCAGAAGTGGCTAAAATTTTAAGTCCTCAAGATTTTCTATTTACTATTGGTCAGCGAGCGCAGGGCTTTGCTCAAGGGGCTCGATCTGCTGGTTTTCCTGATAAGCATATTGTTTCTCTTTCACGATCGACCGAGGTCGCTGTGGTTGTTAAGAATATGGTGAAAAAGGGTGACATTGTGCTTATTAAAGCTTCGCAATCTATTCGTGCCGAAGTTATTACCGAGACTTTGCTTAAAGATCCGGCAAAAGCTGTCGATCTATTGGTGCGACAAGAGCCGGAGTGGAAAGAGAAAAGTTTTTAGGGTGGGCACTGCAGGGTTATATTTTAAGGTGTCTGTAATTTGCTTTTCTGTTTAAAACCTATATAGTACTGAGGAACATCAACCAGATCTTTGGATCAGAAAGGATTTATGCCCACGGCATTAATATCAGTGTACGAAAAGGAAGGAATCGATACGTTTGCGAAGGAACTCATACGTCTCGGCTGGACGATCATTTCGTCCGGCGGGACTGCTAAGTTTCTGCAGCAAAAGGGAATTAGCGTAACTGACGTTGCGGAGATTACGGGACTGCCGCCAGTCTTGGGTCATCGCGTGGTCACCCTGGTTCCCCATATCCACGGGGGATTGCTTGCAACCGAGGAAATGCGAGACGAGCTTGCTCTTCTCAAGTACCCTTGGATCGACCTTTGCTGTGTCGATTTCTATCCGCTTAAGCAGGCTGTCAGCGACCGCAAAGCAACAACGGAGTCGGTCATTGAGAAGACCGACATCGGTGGCCCCACTATGATCCGTTCGGCTGCCAAGGGTCGTCGGATTGTTGTTGTGGATCCGCGTGACCGCATGAAAGTCATTCGTTGGCTTGAGGGTGGTAAGCTGAACGAAGACTACATCAAACATTTGCTTGCAGCGAAAGCCGAGGCTCTCGTTGCTCAGTATTGTCTGATGTCCGCCATTTTCCATGCTGGCGGCATGGTTTCGGGAAGTGTTGATATCAGGATCGAAATCCCGGAGTACGGTGTCACTCCCTAGTGACAACACCCCCTAGCGACAACACCTCTAGTTAGAAATGGCTAGAGGTGTGTTTTAATTTAGAATTGTGGCAAATAAAAATGCGAGAAGCTTGCGGCTTCTCGCACTTATGCTGGGCGCCTTCTCAAAGTAACTTGAGCCGGCGTCTTCGAGGGCTCATCCAGAAACCCTGCTTCAGGTCGAATTGGTGAATCATGCACTGAACGACTGCCTTGGGGAAGTACTCCTTGAGGATTGTTCCGACACTTTCGGCCAAATGCCGACGAATCTTTACTGTCCGCCACAAATTTTTCGGTAGGGTTACTTCAATGATGATAACGGTTCCGAGACCGTAATTCATCATGTCTGCAGGAAACAAGACCGTCATCGAGCTCGAGCCTTTAAGGCCGAGCTCGGTAATGCCTTCGACGGGCAGTGATAATACTCTTGAAGAGCTTTCTGAGCTTGAGTTGGCCTACTTTAGGTAGGCACCAGACTTTAATTACAGGCATCATGCGCGTATGTCTTTCGTTGAGAGTTTAAACTGTCTGAAGGAATACTACATGCTGGGTAGAGAAAAGCAAGGGAGCCCCTATGGCTTTTATAAGTGCCGCACGGCTGGTTCGTGCATAACCGCGTGACTTGCGCCGTATACGATAAATAAGTTTTTGCCCTCATTCCAATATTTCTCAATTTGTTCCAAAATATAGCCGTCTCTCAGGCTTGAATCTTCGAAGCGAGATAATTCATTAATTCTGCAGAAAGTGGTTGTGGGATTGCTCACATCATAATAAAACTGCATATCGTTTTCATTGAAGTCTCGATTGAACATTTTCTTTTCTAGTTCAATCATGTGATTAGTTGAAAAATCGAAGTCTATCCACCCGCTATTTTTCTGGTTGCGTTTAAGAAAGTTTTCGACATATTCTTTAAAGTCGGGCTTGTTTCCATGATGTCGGTTCCACTGCAAAGCCGCACGAGCAAAATCGTAGTAAGTAATCTCTTCTTTACTGAATCTTTTTGCTAATTCTTCGAGGCGGAACTTTTCAGGTGGCTCTGGTGAAAACGTGTCTATGTTTTGCTTGGCTGCAAGGTATGTTATGAAATGGGCTTCAGCTCCTTTTGTTATTGCTTCATCTTCTGAATCACATACGGGTCTTTTTCCACCCTCTACAAAGACTACCGACTTTTTATGGTCTGTTTTCTGTAAAAATTCCTTCCAAAACTTTCTCATCATTTCGTACTGTTTGTCTTGTGGATCTCTTGAATGATTTGCCCCGAAATAGTATAAAATCTGTTGATTTTTCTGGATTGAGTACTGGTATGGAGTTTGATGATCTACTTTGTTGTAGTCATCAAAGCTCATGAGATATTGTTGGATTCCTTCTTTCATTTCTCTATTATAGCGTATATCGAAGCTGTGGGGTCAAATAGAAAGCTAGGCGTAGATAATACTAGTAAATAAGAGGGAGCAATGCTTTCACACTATTCTTGTATTCCACAAAGGATTCGCCAAATTTCTTTTCAAGAAAAGCATCTTCCTTTTTTGTTACCAAGTCAGCATTTTCATACAACTCTTTCTGAGTTATGCTCGACTTATATGTTAAACTCGTATTATTATCTTTGATGCCCCAAGTAATTTTTTCTAGTTCTTTCCTCATCTCTTCGAAAGTACGTCTCTCTGAGACTATCCAAGTGAGATAAGCGAGATGCAGGGGTATTTCAACCATTGCCTTTGTGTGTATGGCAGCAGTAACTGCGTTGAAGTTTTCTGAAGCGTTAGTAAATGACTCAGTTAGGTATAGTAGTCTCATTACTGAGGTTGTCACATAAAGTTTTATTCTTGACCTGATCCACTCCTTATGAGTGCCTGATTGCAACATTTCTACTTCAGGGAAGCAATATGCTTTCAATTTAAGATAATTTTTTGGGATATTATCAAAATAACCTCTTTGAACATCGTCAAAAAGGGCTTTGTCTTCTTCTGAATATCCAAATTTTATCGAGTCAAGATTGGTTAGCATATAAATGCCTTTCTCAATTGCGCATCTGTTTTAATCTTCTCATCTTCAACATACTTCTCAATCTTATCAATTAGATCAGCCAAAATATGATCACTTGCGCAAAATGTTGCAACATCTTTGTTTCGTGCGAACGAGCCATATCTGATGGCCTCTATATTTTTTATTGCTACATGATTATCAATGGTATTTAACTTGATTCTGTACTCCCAGGCAAAGTCATTGTTAAAACTTGAGATACTTTTTATATCTAGTGCTTTGATTAAATCAGGAAAAGCGAGGTAAATTTTGTCTATGCTGTGTTTATATTTTTGCATCTCGTCAGAAATTTCATCCCTAATCTTTTTATCTGTTATTATTCTGTCGTTTTGATACTTAAGGCAAACTTGGTAGCCAATTAAAACTTTAGGAAATAATTCAAAAGCTAAAGAAGTGAGCAGATAAAAAGTTGGACCAGAAGTTATATCAGCATCATTTCTAATGATTAGAGCGTCTCGTTTGTAATTTTTAGTTGTTCTAAGGAGGAAACCTAAATCAGAAGTAAAGACTAAGTAAGCCGGAGTGTAATTGTTTATTCCAAGATTTGACATAATTTATATTATACCAATTTTAGGCTTTTTTATGTTTATCGTACTGAGGCTAGTTGGTGACCCTACAGGGAATCGGCCACAGGTCTCGCCGTACTCGGCTCGCCCGCGGCCCCGACTCGCTCGCCTCCGCTCGCTCCGTCTTTCGATTCCCAAGACCTTTTTTGCAAAAAACCCCGGACAAGCCGAGGCTTTTTGCAAAAAATGTGACCCTACAGGGAATCGAACCCTGCTTTGAAGCTTGAGAAGCTTCCGTCCTAGCCGATAGACGATAGGGCCGTGATACAAAACATACCATATTTTGTGGGGTGTTTCAATAATGTGCAATGACGCTATGAAAGTGCGCACTTTTAGTGTCACTCTCCTCGGTGGGTGGGGTAGGCGAATTTAAACTTTTAGCGAACTTTCTTTGTGGTGAGCTCGATGCAAGCTTTAATGAGGTTTTGGTAGAGCGACACTACGGTCATTGGTCCTACGCCGCCGGGTACGGGTGATAGGGCATAGACATGCTTATGTACTTTTGCAAAATCGACATCACCGATTACTTTTTTATTTTTAGTGACTGTTATTCCTACGTCAATTACTACCTGCTTTTTTGTTACGTGTTTTGGTGTTATGAGGTGTGCTTTTCCTGTTGCTACGATGAGTATGTCGGCTCGGCGAGTTTCTTCTTCGAGGTTATGTGTATGTATGTGGCATACGGTCACGGTTGCTTTTCGATTAAGAAAAGCAAGAGCTGTTGGTCGCCCTACGAGCATTGATGCTCCTACGATAACTACTTTCTTGCCTTCGAGGCCAATATTGTAGTGATTGAGAAGGGTAAGGATTCCTTGTGTTGTTGCAGGTAAGTAGGCTTCTTTGGCATCGAAGAGTGATTTTGTATTGTATGCGGTTAAACCATCGACATCTTTTATGGGGTCGATTGCTTCTATGACTCGTGCATCTTTGAGTGCTTGAGGAATTGGTAGCTGAACCATAATTCCATGAATGTGTGGATCTTTATTGTATTTATGTATATCACGAATTACTCGAGCGGCTGTTATGCTCTCGGCATATTTGGTATGTACGACGGTTGCGCCAATCTTTTTTCCTAAGAGCTTTTTCTTGTGTATGTACTTATTTGATTCTTTATTATTTCCAATTTGAATAATAACGAGCTTTGGTTTGAGCTCTCGGTTTCGAATCTCTTGCATGAGAAGGGGAATGAGATGGTCACGTAATTTTTCGCCGTTGAGGAGTATTGACATGGATATATTATACCACATTTAGTTATAAAATGGAAGTCTATTTGATTTAAGTACGGGCGGGTGATATTCTCCCTGTACTGAGTATTTCACTTGCAAGTATTACTCCAGCTACAGATACCTAATATGATGAAGAAGACAAAGAAGAAAAATCGCGAATCGTTACTCCTTGGTCGTTTGCTCAAAAAGATTGCTCCTCAAATTGGTGCCTCTGTCTTTATGGAACCTGAATGGGAAGTTGTAGGGCAAATTACTTTTAAGAGCGGTCGGCATTCATACTTTAGGTATAACACTTTGGATTTGAACCCTATGGGTGGTTCCGAAATTGCTCGCGATAAAGACTATTCAAATTTTTTCATGAATTCAATGGGATACTCTATTGTCCCTGGTTCTAAAACATTCTTTTCAGATCGTTGGGGTAAAGCTATCGGTTCGCCTCGAAGAAATATTGATGCTGCATATCGCCATGCATGCAAAATTGGTTTGCCAGTAATTGTTAAGCCGAATAGTGGAAGTCAGGGTGTGGGTGTTGCTTTGGTGCATAATAAGCGCGAGTTTTATCGTGCTGTTCGTTCTATTTTTGAAAAGGATAGAATTGTTCTTGTGCAAAAACCAGTAAAGGGTAGTGATTACCGCGTTGTTGTGCTTGATTCAGAAATTATTTCAGCATATGAAAGAATTCCTTTGAATATTGTTGGCGACGGTGTTTCTACAATTGAAAAACTCTTAAAGCTTAAACAAAAGCAGTTTATTGCTTCGAGCCGTGATACGCGCATTAAATTAGATGATCCGCGCATTGCTGTTAAGCTTAAGCATCAAAACTTAAAGCTTTCATCGGTACTTGAGCGTGGCCGCAAAGTGTTTGTGCTCGACAATGCGAATCTTTCGACGGGCGGCGACTCTGTAGACGTAACAGATAAGGTTCACCCTGCCTTTAAAAAAATTGCAGTGCAATTAACTCGTGATATGGGTTTACGTTTGTGCGGCGTTGATTTTATAATTGAAGGCGATATCAGCCAAAAGCCCGATAAGTTTTGGATTCTTGAAATTAACTCGGCTCCAGGCCTTGATCACTATGCAAAAATGGGAAAAGACCAAGAGAAAATTGTCGAAAATCTTTACCTTAAGGTTCTTAAGCATTTAGAGCACTAACGAGAACGGCAATTTTATTTCTGTATCCACAAAAATAAGCTCAATCATGGGCAAGCCGTGTTACTATTAAGGTATTCTTATGAAGAACTATCTTGTATCACAGGCACTAGCAATATGTTTTTTTGCTGTAGCAATGGGGCTTTTGAGTAGTTCTGCTTTTGCAGCCCCTCTTGTACCAATTGAAGATGCTGTTGATATGATTGGTCAGTATGTTGATCCTGATGCTGATCCGTTTGTTCTTGATTATACGGGATTGAATCCGAATAGTGCGAAACTAGGGAGGGTTGGATTGGCATCATCGGGCTCAGCTTTGCAGGTGGGGGTAGTAATTGACGAGACCGGAAGAAGACTTTTTGCTTCAGACTCTGGCAATAACCGCATTCTAGTATTTAACCTCGACGAAAATCTTCGTCCTATCGATGCTCTGGCAGACTACGTGCTCGGTCAGCCTGACTTTGTAACCAGAACCGCTGTCACATCAGCCACAGGACTCTCTACCCCCACGGGTCTTGCTTATGCCTCAACAACACAATTGTTATACGTCGCGGATAATATAGGTAACCGTGTACTTGTTTACGATGTGGCAAGTATAACTAATGGCGAGGCTGCTATCTATGTACTCGGACAGCCTGATTTTACTACCCGAGAGCCAGGTCTCACAGCTTCAACGATTTTTGACCCTAAAGCTGTGGCTGTCGATACTGTTAATAATAGACTATTCGTGGGAGAAGAGGATAATTTTCGTGTGCTCGTATTCGATGTGACAACAATTACTAATGGTGAATCGGCCGTGAACGTTCTTGGCCAGCCAGATTTTACGACAAATATTGCTTCTTCAACGGCAACCGGACTACAGTTTGTAACTGCGCTTCAGTATGAGTATGAACGCCAGTATTTATATGTTGGAAACGGTAGACGAGTTTCGGTTTTCGATGTAGCAAATATCACCAATACCGAACCAGCTCTCGGTGTACTCACTCAAACATCAGTAACTATTAATAGTGGAACATGTTGCTCTAATCCTGCGCTTTCAACAGCAAATGTATCTGGCCTGGCTTTCGACCCAGTGCGTAAATATCTTTTTGTGACCAATGAGAGGAGGGTTACAATATACAATACAACAAGTATTACTACTCCAGGAACTTTTGTGAGTGCTTTGGGGGTTCCAGTAACATCAACTAACGGGAGTACATTACCGATTGGTACCACAACATTGAATTGGGGTGGCCTAGCATTTGCGAGTACAACTCTAGTTATGAACAGTGCAAACCAAAATCGAATTCTATTTTTTGATGTCGAGAATATCAGTATGGGGGAGCCAGCGGTGGCGGTTCTTGGACAAAATACTGATACAGCCACAGGTAATATGTCCTTACAAAATTTCTTTTCGGGCAATCGTAATAATGGGTTTGCACGCTCAACCACATTCAATGGTTACGGAATGGCTCCAATTATAGATAAAGTTAACGATCGACTTTTTGTGTCAGATCCAAATAACAACCGTGTTCTTGTATTTAATCTCGACTCCTCACACCGACTTATCGACCGCGAAGCTGACTATGTTTTAGGGCAGCCTGACTTTACAACATCCATTGCTTCTACAACCCAGACGGGAATGAGTAGGCCGACAGGGCTCGCTTTCGATTCGGCGAATAATAGGTTATTTGTCTCAGATTATACTAATAACCGAATATTAGTATTTGACACATCTACTATCGTAAATGGAGAACCAGCCACGAACGTTTTGGGAAAAACTAACTTTACTGAAACTTTTGGTGGATCAACGAGTGCAACAAATATTCGATTACCCGGCGCTTTGGTATACAGCACAACTACAGGGTATTTATTTGCAGTAAATGAGATATCATCAATTGTTTACATGTACAATATATCTGACGGTATCACTGATGGAGAAGCCGCGATCAGTGTTATTGGTAATACTACATTTTCGTCTTCCCCAGCATATACTCAAACTAATTTCGGTAGTGCACCTCAAGGACTTGCAATAGATGGAGTGCGATAGAAATTATATGTGTCTGACAGCAGAAGAATTATGGTTTTTGATGCAGCAACAACTACGAGTGGCCGTATGGCGGAGAATGTCATTGGTCAACCAAACTTTACAACAAGTACATATGAAATAAAGGGACGAAGAACTGTGGGTGGTGTAGGCGCCTTGGCTTACTCAAATGATCGACTTATTACATATGTTGGTGGAGGTATTAAGATTTTCAATGTTGCACAAATTGAGAATAATGAACCAGCAATAGCATATGCGGGTAGGGAAACTTTCGAATCAAATAGCCTTATTGATGCGAATGTTGCTTCTTCAACCTCAGTCATAGCGGAGTTCGCTGATTATGATGAAGAAAATGAACTCATGTATTTAGGTCAAGGTTCATACAGCCGCCTCGCCATCTTCAACGCCGGCCCCGACACCACAGCTCCAACTCTGTCATCAGCAACAACATCAACTGATGGAACAACAATATACTTGCAATACAGTGAATTCCTTGAGGACGTAACTATTGGTGCTCCAACAACCACTGACTACATCATCACCATTAATGGCGCAACATCTACACCAGTATCAGTAACTCTTGCAAGTTCAACAATACTCCTCGTAAGTACAACAACTATATATCAAGGTAATACAGTAACAGTGTCATATACAGCAGGAGATAACTCAGTTAGAGACTATTCAGGCAATGAAGCAATTAACCTCACTAACACTACAATAACTAACCTCAGTACTGTCATTGACCCTAATGCCCCTACAACACCAAACCCCGAACCCACCCCATCCCGCCGCCGCAGCAGTGGAGGAAGAGTGGTACGTACTCCAACAATTGAATCAACCCCCTCAACCCCCTCAGCACCCCGAAACACATCAACTCTTCCCCCAAGCACACAACGTTCAACCGTATTCACACGTAACTTAACATCAGGAACTACAGGAGAAGATGTCCGCACTCTCCAACGCTTCCTGAACTCACAAGGATATACCGTAGCTGCACAGGGTAATGGATCACAAGGCCAAGAAACAACGTACTTTGGACGTGCTACTGAAGCTGCACTTAAACTCTTCCAGCAAGCAAACAATATTACACCAACTGGCACTATGGGCCCCCTTACACAAGCTCGTATTGCTGAACTCACCGCTGCTACACCACAAACACCTACAACACCCACAACTCCATCTGTACCACAAACAACAACTCAAACCACCTATACCCGCGATCTCTTCCTTGGCTCACGTGGCTCCGACGTTACAGCACTCCAAACCTTCCTCATACAACAAGGTTACCTAGAGTCAGGCTACGCTACTGGCTACTTCGGCACACTTACTCAATCTGCTCTCATTAAATTCCAACAAGCTAACAATATTACTCCTGCAGTGGGGTACTTTGGGGCGAAGACGAGGGGAGTGGTGGGGAATTAGGTTTCTAATAGTTGTGGAGGTATGGTTGTATAGTGCTTTTGCGGATTGACTTGAAAAAAGCTGTGAAAAGAATATGATTCAGTAAGATGAAAATCATATTCGCTCATCCTACTGGAAACAGTAGCGATACGGAGCAACAAGTTCGGACTGTGCTCCTTGTACTTGCAAGCTATTATTGCAGGGCAAACACTGTACGCTCAGCTGATAACCTTAGGATTAGGGCCAAGCTGGTGTATTCAATACAGAGAACCACAGCAACAACAGAGTTGGTTGCTGCTTTGCTGGGTCACACACAACTCATGTTCGCTCAAACTCAGGTCGGCGACTTTAGGGTCTGTCATGGAGATGATGTCGGACGATTTCGTGAGCAAATTGTTGCGATTCTTACTGAGCAAACTCGTGTTACTCTTGCGTGCAATAAGGAATACGCTGTGGTTGTCATCGAACCGCAGTACCGTGAATTTATTGCAGAGGCTTGCTTGCACAGCGGAATTAATACCAAGTTTAATCTTGGTTTGCTGACAATTTTGCCAGAACCAAGCCCCGGTTCTGTACTCGTGCTCGACACAGAGCATCCTGAACAGGGTATTACAATCGAGGCCCCTGACTTAACTCAGACACTCGATGCCCTTGTTGACGATTTTACCCCACCTCAGTGGGGAGGGGTATCGACAGGGAAGCCGATTCGCTAGACGGTACATCAAAAAGCCCCGCGGACTTGTTCCGCGGGGCTCTTGCTTTGTGGTTTTTGTATGTAAATCTACACTATAACTACACTTATGCAGCTATATCTTTACAAGCTCGGGCAATTCTTTGCTGAGTACGCTCTGGACCAAGTACTGATATAACTTGGTAGAGATCGGGGGTCTGAGATGTTCCTGTAAGGGCAACCCGGAATATAGCTGTAATATGAGCAATATAACCTTTATAGCTTTCAGGATTTTGCTTATACAACTTAGTATTTTCGGCATAGCCAAGAGAGTGAGCGAGTTCTCGCACCTTAATAAGCCAATCCTCAGCATTGAGTTTTTCGTCAGTAATTTTTGCAAGACTTTGAAGAGAGGTTGCAATAATATTTGCATCAACATTAGGTAATGTCGCAAGAGTCTTTGCCACAGTCGGTGCAATTTTCTCAGCAAAAATATCATCAAAAAAGTATCCGATGGTAGATTCAACTTCGCTCCATGTTCCAATATCTTTACGAACCTTTGCTCCAGAACGCTCAATCGAGAAAATACTTGTAGTGTATGCAGAATCTCTTTCAAGAATATTTGCCCATGTTGGGTTATATACTCGAGCCCAAGCAAGTGATTCTGTATAAACGTCATGCGCGCTCATACGAGCAACAACTTCTTTTGCAACATTGTTGAGTTTTACAGGGTCAAAAAGAGGGCCTGTTGAGTGCGAGAGAAGCTCAATAGAGAAGGGGAATTCTTTCCATGAAAGAGTTGGATTTGCTTGGCGCCAGTTTTCGAACGATGAATTCGCAAGGTTGAGGAGATATTCAATAACAGCGTCGCGGGTATATCCTTTCTCTACATAGTACTGCATATTTGCCTCGGGATCTTTTCGCTTTGACAGCTTTCGCTTGGTTCCGTCAATTTTTTGAATAGGAAGAATATGCCCGTATGTTGGTGGAGTAAAACCAAGAGCACTAAAGAGTTCAAGATGGAGCGTTGTTGAGGCTACCCATTCATCGCCACGAATAACATGGGTTGTATGCATAAAGTGATCATCAATTGCATGAGCAAAGTGATACGTAGGAAAACCGTCTGCTTTTCGAATTACGGTGTCTTGATCATTCTGTGAAAGGTGGAGCTTTCCACGAATTATGTCATTAACCTCAACTTTATTGTCGAAGTTTCCTTGTGACTTAAGGCGGATGACAAAAGGTGTTCCAGCTTCGAGCTTGGTAATGACTTCGGTAAGAGGGGTGTTGCGATAGAGTGCCCAAGAACCGTAGTAACCAGGGCGAATCTTTTGAAGCTCTTGTGTGTGGCGATTATTTTCGAGTTCTTCTGGTGTAGCAAAACAAATGTATGCTAAATCTTTGCGCAAAAGTTCAATACAGAAAGTATCGTAGATTTCTTTGCGTTCGCTTTGATAGTAGGGGCCATATGAACCCGTATCAGGGCCTTCGTCAGCTTCAATTCCAAAGTTTGCAAGGGAACTTACAATGAGCTCGGTTGCTCCTTCTACTTTACGCTTTGAATCAGTGTCTTCGATGCGAAGATAAAAAACACCACGAGGATTTTGCACAATAGAACCATCCTTAAGAGTGTGATTTTGTGCATGAACAATACGCTCAGAAATAAGAGAGTTGTACATTCCTCCAATATGCATAAAGCCTGTTGGACTTGGGGCAAAGCGGGTTACTTTAGCTGCTACATCACTAAAAACTCGCTTCGGATAGCGCTTTTCAAGTTTGGCAGGTGTGAGTGTATGACCTTTAAAAATATGGGCAATGATACGCTCTATGAGCTCATTGTTGTGGGGTAAAGTATTCATAAAAACAGTGTACGCCATTTATGCGACATTTTCAATGATAGAGAAAGCTAATATAGAGTATAATTTGTATATTATTCTTAGCTAAAAACACATGTCATGGTTTGCAATTGCTATTCTTGCGCCAGTCCTATGGGCAATCGTTAATCATACGGATAAGTTTTTGCTTTCTAAATTACCTCATAAAGCAACGGTGGGAGCGCTTATGATGTTTTCGACATTATTCTCATCACTCGTTGTTATTGGTTTGGCTATCTTTATGCCCGAGCTCCTTAAGTTGCCCATGAGTATTGCAAGTATTTCCATTATCGGTGGCGTACTCAATGCAACATCTATCTATCTGTACTTGCTGGCTCTGGATAAAGATGAGGCATCGATCGTAGTACCATTCTTTCAGTTGGTACCTGTATTTGCTACAGTTTTCGGTTTTTTAATGCTCGGCGAAACTATTTCTATTCTTCAGATTTCAGGAATGGTATTGGTTATACTCGGAGCACTTTCTTTATCAATAGAAGTTTCGCGCGAGAATCACTTTCACTTTAAAAAGGGTGTTGTCTTTCTTATGCTCTGTTCATCAATCATTTTAGCTTTTCAAGACGTGCTTTTTAAGTATAAAGCACTCGAATCAAGCTTCATGATGACGCTATTTTGGACGCATGTCGGCTTACTCCTTTTCGGCATTATATTATCGCTTTCAAGAAATAATCGGCAAGAATTTAAGAAACTCATTGCAAGTAATTCAGCAACAATTTTCGGCGTTAATGTGGGTTCAGAATTGTTAACAGCATTGGGCAATGCTGCAATCAACCTCGCAACTCTCTTAGCGCCAATTGGTGTTGTGCTTACAATATACGGCTATCAGCCACTGGCAGCATTTGTAATTGGTGTTACATTCACACTATTTTTCCCAAAACTTATCGAAGAAAAGATTCATATTGGCGCACTCACACAAAAGATTATTGGTATTGTTATTATTTTTATTGGAACAATGCTTCTTTAATTATCACGGGCTAAAATCGGTCTTTTTTAAGGCGACAGGAGCTCAAGGTTTATGATATAATAGATACATAGTTTATATACACTATGAATTTTCTTAAAGATTACGTACTCGTTGCTTCATATAGTGTACTCCTCGCTCTTTCGTTTGCGGGTTCTTACATTGTGCTTTTCCACAGGGAAGATGTTGTATATGAAGTCGCTGTTCCGTGCGAGATATCCCAGACAGATGAATCTTGTGTGGTTGAGACGAATTCTAAGTTATTCCACGAGTGTCAAAGCAAGGGCGATATTACCTCGAGTTGTTTGGTGAGATAGTGTTATAAAGGTATGACACTCGACAATTTTGATCCCGAAGTCCGATGTATGTATACAGCAGCTCCCGAAGCAGTAGCTGAGTTTAAGCGACGCCAGTCTCTTAAGTTTAGTCATCCCGTATCACAAACCTCGATAGTGCCTGATACGCAAGGGCGTGTGCCATTTTTATTGTTTCGCCAAATTGCTGCTGCCAACTATGAAACGCACCGCTTCATCCAGCTCGTCGATACTTTCGATGGGTATGCGATTTTTTGTGAATACCACGACGACGTTTTTGCTTCGCAAAATCCTCTTAAGAACTCATGGGGAAAGGTAACTTTTGTTCTTGAGCGAGGCAAAAAGGGCGGTCTTAAAAAGAAAATTGAAACTATTATTGATTTTAATAGTGACTCAGGAAAGAAAATACGAGATATTGTTACTAAACAAGGCGAGCCGCTTACTGATTTTCATAGAAAGCGTTTGCATGAGGTGGTTAATAATCGTATTCCGTATTCAATAGTTGATGCCTCGGCATGGTTTAATGAGCACGGACAGCAGGCATACAATTATTATGTTGACTATCTTACATTGGCAATCAATAAAGTTATTCTGTGCGAAAACTTTGTCATGAAAGATCCACTCGAAGCCCAATTTACTCGCGAGGTTATTGTTCCGGCCTTTAGAACAGTCGAAGAAAAATACGGTATGCGCCCACTCATTGTTCCACATTTACCGGCTGACTCAGAACATGAAGATTTTTGGCTTTTTCATTCACAGACGAAAAGCGGACTGCAGGATCTCTTATGATATGATGGTGGTATAACTATATGATTGAGTTTTTAAATACGTGCTACGAAACTACTAAAGATTTCCACCAAATTGCAATTTATTCGCATGTAGTGCCCATCGCTATTAGTCTTTTTGTGGCAGGGTATGTTGCTGTTAAAACTAATTTTTCACTAGTTGCACGAATTTTTGCTGCTTTTATCTTTCTCTTCTGTTTGTGGCTTGCTGGCGATTTATATTTGTGGCTTGGGCAAAGTTATCGAGCAGTAATTTACATTTGGTCATTGCTTGATGTTGTAAACATTGCTTTCTTTATTGTTGGCCTTCATTTCTTTAGAGTATTGGTGCTTAATCGTGATACAGGCTTGTGGGAGAAATTTGTATACGTAGTACTCTTGGCGCCGTCGGTGTATATGACAATGACGGGTATGTCGATCGATGGTTTTAACCAAGTAGAATGTGAAGCTTATGAAAATACGCTTTTAACGTACTATAAGTTCTTTGTTGAAGCTGTAGTGATCCTTGGCGTTGTTCACACAGTTATTGTGGCTACTGGCCGCCTTAAGATGCGGGTAAGTCAGAGTCTTGTTCCAGGGGCAGCACTTATTACGTTCTTTTTGATATTCTCTACGACAGAATTTTGGTCATCGGTCTTTGATGTGTATGAAATCAATCTCTATAGTTTGTTTATTCTCCCAATCACACTCGGCGTCATTATCTACTCAATTACTAATTTGAGCGTATTCCAAATTAGAATGGCAGGAACTCGCCTTATTGCGTACATCCTTGTTATTCTTGTGGCAAGTCAGCTCATTTTCTTGCAAAACCTTACGGATATTTTGTTAAGTTCAATTACTCTGTTAGTAACTATGGCTTTCGCTTTCGTTCTTGTACGAAATCTTAAGAATCAAGTTAAGCAGCAAGAATCTATCGAAAAGCTCGCTCTTGAACTTAAAGCTGCAAATGTGCGCTTAGTAACGCTCGACAAACAAAAATCTGAATTCGTATCGTTTGCTACACATCAACTTCGCAGTCCAATTACAGCTCTTAAGGGTTACGCTTCACTCATTCTTGAAGGTGAGTATGGAAAGTTGCCCGATGCGGCCGTAGAGCCTATTCAGCGTATTTACGATTCTTCAGTAACACTTAATGCTGTGGTTGATGACTATTTGAACATTTCGCGCATTGAGCTTGGCACTATGAAGTATGATTTTGCTCCACTTTCATTTAAAGATTTAGTTGATGGAACTGTAGCGGAGCTTAAGCCGAACATTGATCGTTCTGGCGTTAGTTGGACGTATGAAACATGCGATTCTCCATGTATGATTAATGCCGATAAGGAGCGCATTAAGCAGGTAATTAGCAACCTCATTGATAACGGTCTCAAGTATTCAAATAAAACTCATGTAAAGGTTTCGCTTAAGCGTGACGAAGAAAACGGCATTGTCCGCTTTATGGTTGAAGACGGCGGTATCGGTATTGCACCAGACGTCTTAGGAAAACTATTTGAAAAGTTTGTTCGCGCAAATAATGCTAATAAAGCAAATATCCGCGGAACCGGTCTTGGTCTCTACGTTGCTCGCGAAATTATTCGTGTTCATAAAGGCCGAATCTTTGGAGAATCAGGCGGAGAAGGCAAGGGCTCAAAGTTTGTTGTTGAATTACCCTTGGCGTAGTTGGTAAAGAAAAAAGGGTGGTATGGGTGGGGTCACACACATAATAAAAGGAACACCCCGAAAGGGGTGTTCGTGCTTTGAGCGATTATCTGAATCACTCGACTAGGGCCTAGTTGTCCGGGCAGCCACGCGCAACATGGCCGGCTCCCCTCCGCGGATTCAAGTCTTCTGAAGGAGAAGGCTCTTGCGAAGCGGGGGCTTCATTGGTGGGAGCAGAGTCTCTGAAAAAGCTTCCACCTGAATTGGTGCCACGAGAAGTTGGTCCAACACCCAACTCAAACTCACGCTGCACCAGAGCATTGTTTGGTTCAAGGCAAGTTTTCATATCCTTACTAAGAATATCACTGCACTAGACTCTCGGCAATGGTGCGGACTTTTCCACCGTCGGCTTTTCCTTTGAGCTCTTTCATGAGGGTACCGATAAATGCACCAATCTTTGTTTTGTCGATAGGTTGAGCACTAATTTTAGCCTTAATATAGGCAGAAATTTCTTCGTCAGACATTTGAGCAGGAAGAAATGTCATAAGAATAGCTAGCTCGGCTTTTTCTTTCTCTGCAAGGTCAGGGCGATTTCCTTTGGTGAATTGTTCTATTGAATCATTGCGCTGTTTAACGCTGCGGCGAATAAAGGTAAGGGCAGCCTCGTCTCCGATAAATTGTTCGTTCGAACCAAGGTTAATAAGTTCTTGAGTAAAAAGAGCAGAAAGACCGCGGAGCACATCGAGTCGAATACTATCTTTTGCGCGCATAGCATCAATGATGCCAGCTTTAATTGTTTGGTGTATTGAATTCATGGAATTAGTATACATGAAAAAATGGCAAGAAAAAAAGGGGAAGAGCTGAAGCTCCTCCCCCTTGGGAATGGTCTGATCAGTAGGTCACAGCGGCCGAATTATAGAAATGCTTTCCCAAACACTTCAATCGGTCACATCTTAAGGCTCAGTGCCCAGCAACATGGCCGGACTGGAATCTAAGCCTATGCAACTTATCGTCTGGCGCCGACGACACCCCTTTCCTATTGGTTCGAGGGGTAAATCATCTTATGCATGTCGATGAATAGTTTGCACCAACGCAAGGGCTAACCTACCACTTACGTTGTTATCTACCTAATATAACTATACTACTCTTTTAGAGCTTTTGCAAGTGCTCTTTAATGCAAATAATTTTAAAAGGAATATACTGTATACATGAAATATTTACGCAAAATACACGAAATTATTCATAAGCTTGATAATAAAGATGCAGCTATGCTCTTTGTTCGTATCGCTGTAGGCGTTGTTTTTATTAATGCGGGCTGGATGAAGATTAATAATATTGATTTTGTTGTTCAGGGTTTTGCTTCTATGGGGCTTCCAACATTCGTGGCCTATTTTGTGACCTATGCAGAATTTATTGGTGGTATCGCTGTTCTTATGGGGATCTTTGTTCGCTACTTTGGAGTGATTTTGGCTATTATCATGCTCGTTGCAACATTTAAAGCGCACTGGGCTCAAGGATTTAGCCTGGCAAATGGTGGCTATGAATACACTTTTGTACTTTTCTTTTTATCACTCTCACTTATCGCAACAGGAGCGGGGAAGTATTCAGTTGCGCGATGCATTCGACAGTGGAAAGAGAATAGAAAGGTGACTTAGTTGATTCCGGTTTAGCTTTTGGTGGGGTAGGTAAAATAAAAGGGGCGGCCGCACGGTGCGGCCGCCCAAGGGACGGAACATTCCACGAACCACTCGGTTCGGCTCCTTTGTTTCGACGAAGTATGCCTTGTGCACTCTAAGCATAGAACAGCTGTATAAAGGAGACATACAGGACTCATATTAGGGCATTACTTACCATTGTGCAGTTCTCGCGCGAACTGTACTGCACTTTGGGTCCATGCCCGCCATGAGTTTTGTTCAATCTTAGTATATACTAGGAGTATGGAAACCTCAACAATTGTCCTCATTATCATAGGAGCACTCGTATTTTTAGCTATCAATATTGGTGTCGTTGTTTTAGTCTTGCGCAAATTCTTTCAGGCTCAAAACAATATGCCTCAGGATGATCGCGAAGCAATTGGCCTCAAGCTTATTCTTGAGCAGGTAAATGAATTGTCACGTACGGTAGATTCTAAGGTTACTGATCTTAACCGCACAGTTGATCACAAAATTGGCGAATCAACTCGTTCAATGAACGATGCTGTTCGTATGCAGTTTACCGAATCACAGCGTCTCATTAAAGATATTACAAGCGAGCTTGCTCAGGTAAAAGAGACGGGCAAACAAGTCGTTTCTTTTGCAGATCAATTGCAATCGCTCCAAGACATTCTTAAGAATCCAAAGCAGCGAGGAATTCTTGGTGAATATTATCTTGAAACATTGCTCCGAAATGTCTTGCCACCCAATGGTTTTCAAATGCAATACCCATTTTCAAATGGTGAAATTGTTGACGCTGCGGTATTTGTTCGCGACAAGGTAATTCCTATTGATTCGAAATTCAGCCTCGAGAACTATAATCGCCTTACCGAAGAAAAAAATCCTGTTGAAAAAGAAAAGCTCGAAAAAGCTTTTGTTAACGACTTAAAGAATCGAATTGTTGAAACATCAAAGTATATTCGCCCAAGCGAAGGAACCATGGATTTTGCTTTCATGTTTATTCCTCACGAAGCCATTTATTACGATTTAATTATTAATAAGATTGGAGCAGTGACCGAGGAAACCGAAAACCTTATTCAGCGCGCTGCAAGCAAGTATAAAGTTATTATAGTTTCGCCGACATCGTTCTTGGCCTATTTGCAGACCGTTTTGCAAGGCCTTAAAGCTCTTCAGATTGAGGAAACTGCTAAAGAAATCATTAAGCGCGTCGAAGAGCTCGGAAAGCATTTAAAGAACTTTGAGGAGTATCATACAAAGCTCGGTAACTCTTTGGGTACGGTGGTGAATCATTTTAATGCTTCGGGCAAAGAGCTTAAAAAGATTGATAAAGACGTTTTGCGCATAACGGGGGATAGTCCAAGCCTCGACTCTGTACTCATTGACAAACCAGAGGAATTGTAGCAAAAACAAAAACTTCATAACTTTTTGAGAACCTATTGCTAAATAGTGTTCGTTTGATAGAGTGAATCTATGAATAAACTTTCAAAGCTTCGAAAGCTCTGCGCTCAAGTTATTGCACTCTGTATTTGTGTTCTCAACCTCGGAAACCCTCTTGTAATGGTGTACGCTCAAGAAACCCCCAGCAATCAAGGTACTGGGGTTGTTTCGTCTACGATTTCAGACTCTGAAGCTGCTGTAATGCCGCAAGTGGCTATTCCAGAGGATATAAATCTAGCAGTAGTTACTCCGGCAATAGTTACTCCAACAGTGGGTGAATCAGCATTAAGTGCCGAAGAACCTACACAAATACCTATAGAGGCAGATACAGTAACTTCAACTTCTCCAACAGAAGAAAATCGTGATGCTGCTCCAGCGGCCGATCCGGTTCCTTCAATTACTGAATCATATGGAGCAACAGATACTGCTCAAAAAGCTCAATCAAGTCCAGCTCCGCGTGGCAAAACTGATACATTCTCGGGCGCATATACCTATGAATATCCTTTAACTATTCCCGAAGGTCGTAACGGCATTGGTCCAGATATTTCACTTGTGTACAACAGTCAAGAAAAGAACGATGCAAGCTGGCTTGGCTATGGCTGGTCAGTGTCGATACCATATATTGAGCGAGTTAATAAATTTGGCGTAGAAAAACTCTATACTATACCCACTTTTTATTCTTCACTCGATGGGGAACTCGCCACATCAACAAATTCAAGTCACTTTGTGCCTAAGGTTGATTCGGGTAAGTACCATTCATATACCTATTACGGAAATGTGTGGAAAATTACCGACACACAAGGCATTTCATATTATTTTGGGCAAAATTCGAGCGCACGTTTGAGTGATCCTCAGAATGCTCAAAAAACATATCGCTGGTATCTTGAGCGCATCGAAGATCCACTCGGAAATACCGTTAACTATACCTATGAAAATGTCGATGGAAATGTATATCCAGTGGCAATATCATATACAAATCACGCTTCGCTCCCCGGAATCTATGCTATTCAATTTGTTCGATCTACTCGTGAAGATGTTGTAACATCGTACGCTTCTGCTTTTCCTGTAATTACAAAATATCGAATTCAAGAAATTAAAGTTCTTTCACAGAATGTTGTTGTTCGATCATATAAGCTTCGCTATGGAACGGGGGTAAATGGTACTCGCACACTTCTTGAAGGCATTACTGAAACTGGCTATAACGGTGACGTGGTTAATGAGCTCCCCGAAGTTATTTTTGGTTACAAAAAACAGCCAGCAAATTATTTTACACAAAATACGCTTCAGGAACCTTCTCCAAAGCCATTTTCATATATTGAGTTTTATACATTTGATAAAACAACACCACTACGAGGCGTTCGAAAAGTGAAAGATAAGGCTGCTCGCATAGCCGACGTCAATGCTGATGGTTTACCGGATATCTTACATGGCGGCCATTTGGATGATGGTAGAGAGACTCCAGATAGCGGTGTTTACCTAAATACTGGTTACGGTTTCTCTAAGTCCTCTACTTTACAGATTCCTAATCTTTTCTTGCGCCGACCAAATTCTGATAAAGATTATGATAATGGTGTACGCTTAGCTGATGTTAACGGAGACGGCTTCATGGATTTTTTGCAGTCATATCAGTATCGAGAAAATAGGGTCGATATAGACATTAACTCAGTCTCTGTCGGTTTTGATGAAGGCTGGAATCTATCGCAAAGCTTCAGACTACCTATACGATTTGTAGATACTGCTGGACTTTCCGAGCGTGTAATTCAGAGGGGTATGGGTGATTTGCAAAATCAAATTGCAGATGTTAATGGTGATGCATTGCCCGATATTGTGTCAGATTCTGGTATTTATATTAACAATGGAAGCAATTGGGTTTTAGATAGTCGCTTTGTGCTGCCGCAACCGCTTCGTATCACAGAAAGTGGAGAAAAGTTTGATGGCGGAGTGCGTTTTGCAGATATCAATAATGATGGTCTGACTGACATCATGTATGCGAGTGGTTCACAGCTAAGGTCATTCGATACTCCTGATCCAGAGGTTGCGTCATTAAGAATGGTCTACATTAATACTGGTACGGGAACATGGGTACCAGCCGAGGGTATGACTCCGTCTGTAGATATTGCAGTATTTAAATTTACTAATGACTCAACTATGGTGCGCTTAGATTATGCACCACAGTTTAACGATGTAAACGGAGATGGCTTGGTCGACATTATATACCACGAGAAATTAGATACAACTCGTGTGCTCATCGGAATAAATACGGCTCAAGGTATTCGATGGAAACCTCTCGCTGCTGGTGTTCCAGCATATTTAACTTTTGACCATATTGATCTTGGCGGAAGATTCGTTGATATGAACGGAGACGGAAGAACAGATATTTTCTTTGCATCTACACGAGATATTCGTTACGACAATGGTTTGCCGGAACGAAATATTCCAAAAAACGAACTTCACGAAAACAATGCTCTGTACCAAGATTATCTTGTAAAAATAACAGGGGTTCAAGGACTTGAAACAACCATTACCTATGACAGCGTTAAAAAGCTGACAACAAAGGGTGTAATACCACACCCACGATTGCAGTGGCCAATTGATGTAGTTTCAAAAATTGAAGAAAAAGACACTATTACAGGTTCTGTATATACAACATCATATACCTATGAAAATGGTATTTCTCGCCGTGATGGACCATTCGATCGCCGCTTTGCTGGCTTTGAAAAAGTTACCGAAAAGTTACCACAAAGAAGTACGGTCTATTATTTTCACCAAGGAAACGAAAGTCAAACAAGCCTAGGAGAAATTGCCGACGGAATAGCAAAAATTGGCAAAGTATATCGCCAAGAAATTTATAATGCTGCTGGACAAAAGATGACTCAGACTTTAACGTCATGGTCATCATATAGCAATGGAAATCGCTCAATCGTTGTACCATTACAAGAAATTGTTATGGATTTTGATGGTGATTCTTCGGCTGCCTCAAAAGCATTTACGTATGAGTACGATACACAAAATGGTCGTCTTCAAAAGTATATTGAGTGGGGTCGTGTTGTAGGGTATGAAAATGGTACATTTGCTGATTTATATGGTTCAGGAGCAAGTGCTGATAGATATACAACAACGTATACCTACGCTCGTAATCCTGCTCTTGGTTTATTTACTCTGGCTTCGGCGGTTCGTACGAACGCTCTTGGTGCTACTGTGAGCGAAAGTCGGGCATTGTACGATAGCTTAGCTTTCGGCTCGGCTTCATTTGGTTTGCCAACACGTAAAGAGTTTAGAATTAATGCTACAAGTTTTGCTTCGACTACTGCCACCTATGGTCCCCGAGGAATGCTTACTACAGTAACAGATACACGTGGCAATACGACACGGTATGTTTCTGATTCTTCGGATATGTTTTTGATAAGTGTTACGAATCCTTTGAATCAAAGAGTCATTACAAGTTATGACTATGTTTCGGGTAAGCCTATGCAGGTTATTGACTCAATGAACGTTGTAACACGCTATACCTACGATGGTTTGCGCCGTTTGCGCGATACATATGTTGCTCGTGATTCTACTGCTGCGACTCAACTTGCCGAAAGAATAAGCTATGACGATACGCGCTCAAATCCTCGAATAACTACAGTGCGCTATCTTGATGATACTTTGCAACAGCTTGAAATATCGTATAAAAATAGCTTTGGCCAAGAAATTCAAAAGCGAAATCGAGCCGAAGATGCATCAAGCGTTATTATTCAAGATACAATCTATAGTTGGCCAACGCTCATAGGTACAAAATCGCTCCCCTATACAGGTACTGGTTTACAGCGTACTCCGATCCAAACTCAACCTAATCTTTTAATTACGTTTAAGTATGATGCTCTTGATCGCATTCTTTCCGAAGCTCATATTGTTGGCGAAACTACTTATGTGTATAACGATTGGACAATAACAAGTACTGATCCACTTAAGGCAAGTAAAAAGCTTTACTATGATGCCTATGGAAACATGACGCGCATTGATGAGTCATCGCCAACCCATTACGATATTACATGGTACGGCTACGATGCCAACAAAAATCTTACAGGAATTGCCGATGCTTTAGGAAATGAGCGATACTTTACGTATGATCTTTTAGGTCGTCGTTTAACAGCACAGGACCTTCATGCAAAAACTGACACTACTTTCGGCACGTATAAGTATACCTATGATTCTGAAGGGAATATGCTCACAAGTATTGATCCGGAAGGTATGACACGTACATATAGTTACGATGCTCTTAATCGAATCTTGTCCGAAGACAGTTCAACAACGCCGCACGTTGATGTGAGGTATACCTATGATACATGCGGATCGTGGGGTAAAGGTCGATTATGTAGTGTGCAGTCAGACGGTGGAACACAAAGCTTTGTCTATGACCCTCGAGGCCGAATTGTACAAGAATCTCGTACTATAATTGGCTCACCACTAACTTATACGACTCTTACAACACTCGATATTCAGGGTAATCCAACATTGATCATATATCCTAACCTTATGCGGGTAATGTATCAGTATAATCCGTTCGGCAAGGTAGAAAATGTGCGTGTTCAATTGAGCCCGACAGCTCCAATTCAAAATCTGGTAAATAATTATAACTATCACCCAACGGGCGCTCTTCTTACCGAAGAACTAGCTTCGGGAGTTACTACGACATATACCTATGATGCTCAGGAATTGTACCGCTTACGAAATCGTAAAGTTACAAAGGGCACTACTACCTATGAAGATGCTGTCTATACCTATGACAAAGTTGGTAACATTACTCGCTTAACTGATCTTGCTGTAACGCAAGCGCGTCGAGCTGTTGATTATACGTATGATGGCTACTATCGCCTTATTTCAGCAAAGACTCTAGCATCTGTCGGTGGAACAGTAACTGAAAACTTTACCTACAATAAAATCGGCAATATTACTTCAAATGCTCTTGGTAACTATGCATACGAAGGGGCAACAAGTGCTCATGCTGGTATATCATTTGCCAACCCACACGCTCCAACAAAAATAGGCAATAACCCCCTTACGTACGACAAAAAGGGTAACCTCCGCACCTACGCTACCCAAACCTACACCTACGACTACGCCAACCGCCTCACCACAATCTCTGACACAGCTACTACACCAACCACACTCGTTACACATACGTACGATCATACGAATTCGCGTGTAAAAACAACTGTAGGTTCTTTAACCACCTATTATCCAAATACCTATCAAATAATCGAAGGTGCTACAACCACAAACAATATCTTTGCAAATGCAAAACTCATTGCTCTGGTACGAGGTGTTAATACTGCATCATCAACCACGAATGTTCACACCGACCACCTCGGTTCAACAAAACTTGTCACTGATACTCTAGGTGCTCTTGTTCAAGTTTTGGACTATACTACATATGGTAACGAAAGAGTAGACGCTGGTACTGACGTATCACATCGTCAGTATATTGGAGAGATCTTTGACGAAGTAACCAGGCTGAGCTACCTCAATGCCCGTTACTATGACCCAAAGAGAGGGCAGTTCTTGAGTCAGGATCCTGCTTTTCTTGATATTGGGGCATTAGGGTTTGAGCAGAACTACCAGAGAACTCTTCAACAGCATCTAATGAGTCCTCAAGCGATGAACTCATATTCTTATGCCAACAACAATCCGATTAAAAATTCGGATCCGCAAGGTGAAGTGGTGCCGCTTTTGGCAGGAGCTGCTGCTGGACTCTGGGCACTAACTGAAGCAGGCTTGAGTGTTTATGACGGGTATACTGCATATCAGACCATCAACAATCCTAATACAAGCTACCTTGAAAGAAGTATTGCCGTATCAGGATTTGTTGCTGGCATCGTCGGTCCGGCAGGTGGATATGGTGCTGTAGGTCGAGAAGCCATGCAAGTGTACAAGCAAACCAATACCGCTGGTCGAGCCTTGATGAAAGGGGTAGAAAATCAAAAAGTTCTCAGTTTGATTAGAGATAACTACAGGGCTGGAGCAAAAATTGGAAGTGGAAGCACAGCTGATGCCGTAAGATACGAGTTGCAAAGAATCGGAGAAAAGGTAGGAAAAAAATTCCACTCTACTAAAGCACAAGAGACAATTAATCGTATCAATAACCTCTTTAGGCGCTCGGGTTCGACATTAAACCCTCAAGAGAAAAATGTACTAAATAAAATTTCAAATGATCTTAAGGATGCATTAAAGACGAAGAATAAATAATATGGAAATAACATATAAAAACATAATAAATTTTTTCACGAATCAGTTCCCTGGATTTAAAGAAACAGAAGAATTTAAATCTTTTGACGAAGAAGACTTGAAACTGCCATACATGGTTACAGCAGCTTTTGCCCGATACGCTATGGAACGTTTGGAAAAAGAGGGAGCAGAAGATAGTGAATTGCAATCTTTGTTCGATTTTATCAATGATAAATTTAATCATGATAATACTGACAAGGATCTTTTAGAGCTTATATCCGTTGAAATCTTTGAGAATTTTGTTTTAACTGAAAAAAGTTTGGAGTACGCTAGAAAACACACTTCAGATAAGGCAAGACACGCAGTTGAGATGACTCTAACATTTTGCGGAGTTGATAAACCAGATCTAACGATAGCGCCGGAGGCAAAAGCGGTTATGGAAAGCATTGAAGCTCATAACAAGTAACTTAAGTAGAGGGAAGGTGAAGGAGGGTAAATTTAAGCATTAGTACTGAAAGCGACATAAATACTTAGTTTTTGTGGGGGATTAAACTTGCTACCCATACCCACAACCATGTTAATTCAAGCAAAAACAGACAAAACCCTTGCATTTTTTGGGCAAATAATATAGAATGTTTCCACTATGCAAATTGCGATTATTCACACTGGCGGCAAGCAATATACAGTTTCTTCAGGCGATTCAATTCGTGTTGAAAAGATTGTGGGCGATTATAAAGAAGGGGATTCTATTGTTTTCGACAAGGTTATGCTTGTTGAGGATGGTAAGGATACTACAATTGGTACACCGTACATTGCCTCTGCAAAAGTTACAGGTACACTTACAAAGATTGCTCGAGCAGCCAAGATTGATGTTATTAAGTACAAGCAAAAGAGCCGTTACTTTAAGAAAAATGGTCATCGCCAGCCATACTTTGAAGTAAAGATCACAGCAATCAAATAATAAAATAGCCTCCACTCGGAGGTTGTTTTATTTACATTTCTCCACTGTCGGGGGTTTAAACTTTTGTACGGTGGACGAGTGCGCTTGTTAGGGTGCTTGCATCTGCATATTCAAGCTCGCTACCTGTAGAAAGGCCGCGACCGAGAACTGATACAGCAATTGAATGCTCGGCTGCATAATCTTTAAGCGAATTCATAACATAGTCTGCTGTATGTTCGCCTTCAGGCGTAGCATTAAGTGAAATAATAATTTCACGAAGGGGCAGTGCTTGTAAACGCTGATGTAAATCACGAATTCGAATACGCTGCTCAGGGTCCTTATCTAGAATAGGAATAGTGCCACCCAGAATAAAATACAGACCTTGATATGCGCGAGTTTTTTCGAGGGCTTCCATATCTGTATCGCGAGCAACTATCATAAGAATAGAGCGATCGCGATGAGGGTTAGAACATATCGAACACACTGTCTGGGGAGCTTCCGAAGTAAAGTGACGCTTACACTCATAACAGGTGCGCATAGTTCGCTTGACTTCACCAATAAGGTCGACAAGTTCTTCAAGAAAATTATTTGGTCGAGATACAAGAAAAAAAGCAAAACGTCGTGCTTGGCGAGGGCCAATTCCAGGAAATTCTCGGAATATTTCTATGAGTTTGTGGAGCGGGTCCATATGAGCGTAGTAATCTATTTATATTAAAAGCCACCCATACCGCCACCTGAGCCACCACTAGCAAATCCACCAAAATCGCTCTTATCAACATCCATAAACGATGTTTTTGCTGCATCAAAGAAGAGGTTCACAATTCCTGTAGGGCCGTTTCGGTGTTTTTCGATCAAAAGCTCGGCTGCCATTTTTCGACCTCCACCGTCTTCATTACTTTCGCGGTGAATAAACATTACGACGTCGGCATCCTGTTCAATAGAACCTGAGTCACGAAGGTCAGAAAGGCGAGGTTTGCCTCCGCGCTGCTCAACTGCACGCGAGAGCTGTGAGAGAGCGATAACAGGAACCTTGAGCTCTCGTGCAAGATTTTTAAGTGATCGAGAGATTTCGGTTACTTGCTGCACCACGTTATCTGATCCTCGTGACTGCGTTGGAACCATGAGCTGAAGGTAGTCGACAATGATAAGACCAAGACCTTTTTCATTTTTAAGGCGGCGGGCAACTGAGCGCATTTTAAGGATATTGTTGCCAGGCTGGTCATCAATATAAATTGGGGCATCATTAAGTCGGCCCATAGCATGAGCGATATTGGCAAAGTCATTATCATCAAGACGGCGGTGATCATTGCGGATTTTCCAAGCATCAACCTGAGCCTCGGCAGCAAGCATACGCTCAACCAGTTGCTGTGAACTCATTTCGAGCGAGAATATACCTACAGGAACTTTGTGATTAATACCAATCTTGCGCGCAAAGTCGAGGGCAAGGGAAGTCTTTCCCATAGAAGGTCGAGCCGCAAGAATAATAAGGTCAGATTCCTGAAAGCCAGCAAGCTTATTATCAAGATCTTTAAAGCCCGTAGGAACACCGCGGAGCTCTCCTTCCGCTTTGTGAAGCTTTTCAATACGCTCAAAAGCTTCGGTAAGGGTATCGCCCAAAGCAATAAACTTATGGGCACCATTAAAGTTTGTTACCTCATAGATGCGCTTTTGTGCAGCATCAAGAATTTCTTCGACATCATCAGCTTCATTAAAACCAAGTTCACCAATATGCTCTGCGGCATTGATAAGGTCGCGCATGAGCTTCTTTTTGTGAATGATTTGCGCATAGTAGGTTGAGTTACTTGCTACAGGAACACCCTGAACAAGTTCAGTAAGGTAGCTCATTCCGCCAACTGATTCAAGTTGATTGAGTTCTTTAAGGCGCGTAGACACTGACAAAAGGTCGATAGGAGTATTCTTACGATGAAGCTCGAGCATTGCATCCCAAATAATGCGATGGCGATCACTATAGAAAGTTCCAGAGTTTACGATATCGGTAATATCGTGCATTGCTTCGGGGCGAAGCATGATAGAACCAAGCATTGCTTTTTCTGCTTCAAGGCTTTGTGGAGGAATACGCAAATCGCGGGGTTTCCAAGTGTGTTGTGTTTGCAAATCAGACATGTGTATATTGTACACTGCAAAAAAATCCCGTACACTCGACTATCTATAAAAAAGTGTATGAAATGTTAATAAGCTGTGTTCAATTCGGCATATTTTATAAATTCTTTGCCCCTTTACCTTTAAACTATGCTGTGCTAGCCTCAATTTAATTCCGTAGTATATTGCTGCGGTCGTTCATATGCACCGTGTGGCGCATTGAATATAGGAGTAGCGAGTTCTCAAGCTAATTCGCAATTGTAATTGGAGGCTCTATGTCAGAGAGTCAAAAAATGTCAGAGCAGGATTTCTTCTGCTCTGATAGGGTTCGCGGGAGGACGTTCGTGATTACGAACGGGCCAGATGCAGATGCGCTCTGCAAAGCGCTCGGTGAAGCAATTGATGCTCGACACCCGAATTGGCCGCTGGGCTATAGAAAAGTTGACTTCAAAGTGTTTGTGGCTGCGGGGTGTTTTAGGCAATTACCTGTAGCTGTGACCGGCTTGAGGTGGCACGACTATAGTTCGAAGGGTAGGTGCACCATCTATGGTTTTGTTTTTGACCAAAGCCGACAGGTTACCATCGACTACACTTTGGAAGATCCTCACCATAAGGCTTCAAGCCGAACCGGTCGAGTCAACTTCTGAGTGTGTCTTGGGTACACGCTCAGCATTCAAACAACCCCGACTTCGGTCGGGGTTCTTCTTTTTGATTCTTGCATCTTACAACTCCACAATTTTAAAACCTTCAGGAGTATCTTTTACTTCAAAGCCACGCTGTATGATTTCATTGCGGAGCGCATCGGCCTGAGCCCAGTCTTTATTTGCTCGGGCAATTTCGCGGGCTTCGGCAAGGGCGGTGATTTCGGCAGGAATTTCGGTATGAACATGCTCTGATAGTGTGCTCAGACTATCAAGGTTAAGACCAAACACTGCATCAGTCTTTAAGATGAGGGGTAATTTATGGAGGGGTGATATTCGTTTGTCTTTAATGAATTCCCATACAAGAGCTAGGGCACGCGGAGTATCAAAATCGTTGGTAATGTGTTCGGTAAACTTTTCAATAAATTCTGTTGCAATAGATTCTTCGGACGAAGTAAGAGCGGGGATTGCAGGTTCTTTAGCTACTAAATCTTTCCACTCAGCTAGAGTAGATACAAGGCGAATAAAGCCTGTTTGAGCAGCCTGAAGAGCTTCTAAGGTAAAGTTAACTTGGGTTTTGTAATGCGCACCAAGGAGCCAGTATCTAAAAGCGAGTGGGGCAATGGCTTGTTCTTCTAAATCTTTGATTTTGAAGAAATTACTTTTTGACTTTGACATTTTAACGTCATTAACATTCATAAAGCCTCCATGTATCCAGTAGCGAACAAATTGCTTGCCGGTAGCAGCTTCTGACTGTGCTATTTCATTAGTGTGGTGAGGGAAAACAAGATCAACTCCACCTGTATGAATGTCGATAGTTGGTCCAAGGGCAGTAGTTGCCATTGCTGAACACTCAATGTGCCAGCCTGGGCGGCCTTTACCGAATGGGGCATCCCAAACAGCTTCGCCATCTTCGGGTGTTGCAAATTTCCATAGGGCAAAGTCTTTCGGGTTTTCTTTTTCGTACTCATCTTGAGCAATGCGCGAATGTTCTTGGCTGGTATTATTGTGCTCATGAGCAATACTCTGTGCTTTAATGCCGGCAAGTTCGCCATAGTGAGGGTCAATGCCAATACTGTAGTAAATTCCATCACGAGAAATATATGCTTTGCCGTGTTCAATAAGATTGCCAATCATATTTTGCATTTCTTCGATATGATCGGTTGCTCGCAAGAGTCGCTTGGGTGTAAGAACATTCAGTGAAGCTAAATCATCAAGAAAAAGCTTTTCATACATGCGCGTAAGCTCAAGAAGAGGGGTTTTTTCGGCTTGTGAACGGCGAATGGTTTTATCATCAACATCGGTAATATTCATTACTTGATCAACCGAATAGCCGGCAAATTCGAAAGTGCGACGTATGATGTCGTTTAAAATAAAGGTACGAAAATTACCAATGTGTGCTGTGTCATATACGGTAGGCCCGCAATGGTACATAGTTACAACCCCTGGTGATAGGGGAATAAACTCTTCTTTTGCTCCAGAAAGAGTATTTGATATGTACAAAGTCGGTAATTTCTTCATGTGCATAGTATACCGTAATTTTAATTTTACGTCATCCACACTAGGCGCAATGCATAAAGTTTGAGATACTATATGCATGACCCCGATCAAACTTGAAGCACTCGTAGTAAAAATCGTTGTTGTTGTTTTGCTTGTTGCCGGCGCTTTTTCTTTTGGCCAGTACACTGCGACAACAAAGCAAGCTAAAGTTCCTGCAGCTGCTGCGGCTGCTCTTGCTGCACAAGGTGTAAATGATCCCGCTTTAAGTGTTGATGAATTTGCTCCGTTTTGGAAAACCTGGAATTTGCTCGAACAAAAATATGCTGGCGCTAATGCAGCTTCAACTACTGAGCAAGATAAACTGTGGGGAGCTATTAAAGGAATGGTTGCAGCACAAGGCGACCCTTATACTGTATTCTTTCCTCCAGAAGAAGCAAAAATTTTTGCTCAAGATATTTCTGGAAAATTTGAAGGCATAGGAATGGAAGTTGGTAAAAAAGATGAATATCTTACTGTTGTGGCACCGCTCAAGAATAGCCCAGCCGAAAAAGCCGGAGTACTCACCGGAGACAAAATAATTGCAATTGACGGCGAAAACGTAGTTTCAGTTTCTGTTGATCAAGCAATTAAAAAGATTCGTGGTCCAAAGGGAACAACCGTAAAGCTTACCGTAAATCGTGAAGGTTCTCCAAAGCCAATTGATATCGTGGTAACTCGCGATATTATTGACTATCCAACTGTCGAAACCGAAGTTCGTATACCAAATGCAACAGGTTCCTCAACAATTGCAAATGCTGCTAGTGGCTCAAAGCTTCGTGATGGTGTATTCGTTTTGCGACTCTTTAGCTTTACCTCTGAATCGCCAAAGCTTTTCCGCTCCGCTTTGCGAGAATTTATTGATTCAGGATCACATAAGCTTATTCTTGATTTGCGCGGTAATCCAGGTGGCTATTTAGAAGCCGCGTGGGACATGGCCTCATGGTTCTTGCCAGCAGGAAAGGTGATTCTTAAAGAAGACTTTGGAAAAGATCATGATGAGCGTTTGTACAAGAGTAAGGGCTACAATGTCTTTAACGAAAAGCTCCAAATGATGATTCTTGTCGATGGGGGAACAGCATCGGCTGCCGAAATTTTGGCCGGAGCGCTTCGTGAACATGGTAAAGCAAAGCTTGTCGGAACAAAAACTTTCGGAAAAGGTTCTGTACAAGAGCTTGTTAAAATTACTCCCGAGACATCTCTCAAGGTAACAGTTGCTCGTTGGTTTACTCCAAATGGTCACAATCTATCTAAGGACGGCCTTGTTCCTGATTACGAAGTAAAGATAACGCCAGAACAAATTAAAGCACAACAAGATCCTCAATTAGACAAGGCTATTGAATTATTAAAGGCAATGCCGTAGTGTATAGGTATGAAAATCATTCTTATTAAAGACGTTCCAAAAGTAGGTAAAAAGTACGAAGAAAAAGATGTAGCACAAGGTTTTGCACTTAACTCGCTTATTCCTCGTGGTTTAGCATTGCCAGCAACACCAGAAAATAGTAAGAGAATGAAGCTCGAACAGCAGCGAATTGCTGGCGAAAAGAAAGTTCATGACGATTTGGCTCTTAAGAATTTTGCAACACTCTGCGATAAAGAAATCACTCTCACACTGCCAGCCAATGAAAAAGGTCACCTTTTTGCGGGAATTCATATTAACGAAATTATTCCAGAATTCAAAAAGCAGCTCAATGTTGATATTGCAGCCGAAGCATTTGGCTCAATTAAACCTCTTAAAGAAGTTGGAACTCATAAACTTACTTTTACGGTTCTTGGAAAAAAGGGAAGTTGTGGTGTGGTAATACATTCACTTAAATAATTGTTGATAAGTCCGCAGTTTTACTCAATCAGCACAGTATAATAGGTTTGTTAGGCTGACACGCCAATTTTACATGTCTATTTTTGCGACCTCTCGATTTTTTATAACTATACGTAAATATGCATTAGCACTGCTTGTGTTAGTTGCCTTTTTTGCTTACGGAATAAATTATGCTCAAGCTGCCGCTGTTCCTCAGTTAGTAAAAAATATAGCAGCTGTTCCGAATGGTTCTTATGTAAGTCTCCACACAGCTTCAACTTCAGGTGGTCATTTTATCCTTCTTGCTGATGATATAGAGTCGGGTTTTGAATGGTGGAGATCAGATGGCACAGCTGAGGGAACAAATCGTATTGCTGACATAGAAGTGGGTAGTAATGGCGGTGGAGGTCTTTACTATGGTTTTATAGATCCATATTGGATTATTTTCCCGTATTCAAGTGTCTATGGACAGGAACTTTGGAGGACAGATGGAACCGAAGAGGGTACAAGTATTATTCTTGATGCACGTTCAGGCACTCAGGGCCTTACTACTAATGCAGGAAATGTGGTTCAAGTAGATAATCAAATATATTATGCAGCTAACATTACCGGAGGTAGCGCAATTAATCTTTGGAGGACTGATGGAACAGCAAGTGGAACGGTACAAGTCTCGAATACTTCGCTGCGCATGGCCCAAAACTCATTGGTAAATCTCAATGGACTACTTATTTTTAGTGCGTCACTTTCCTTGGGAAATCAAAATGAATTATGGTCATCAAACGGAACTGCTACAGGTACAGTAATGATAAAAGATATTAGAGCAGGTGCCCAAGGCTCTAGTCCAGCAAATTTTACTGTGTCAACAACCTCAGTATTTTTCACGGCTGATGACAGCTTATTTGGAAATGAATTATGGAAAACCGATGGTACTGCAACAGGTACTTATATGGTAAAGGATATTAATACTGGAAGTAGTAGCCCAACTTTTACTAATTTAAAAGCGCATGGTGACCTGGTGTATTTTGGCGCTTCAGATAGTACGCATGGCATAGAATTGTGGAAATCTGACGGAACCGAGACTGGAACTGTCATGGTGAAAGACATTAACCCCGGTATTGCTAGTTCTAGTCCTGCAATTATTGCAGTGCTTGGAGACAATATAATTTTCACCGCAGACGATGGTGTAAATGGTATAGAATTGTGGAAATCAGATGGAACAGAAGTGGGTACCGTTATGATTAAAAACATCAATGCTTCTGGTGGAATATCAATGTTTTCTCCGACCGCTCTCCTTAATGGAACAAGTTTAATTCTTGGTATTGATGATGGAACCTCTGGCAGAGAATTATGGAAGACCGATGGAACTGAAAGCGGTACTATTCGAGTAAAAGATATTTATTCTGGTTCTTCAAGCTCTTTGACTACATACGCTTTTACCCCTTCGCTATTTTCACCATCTTCTCCAATTGTTCAATTCGTATCTTTTGGTTCATATGTTTATTTTCCAGCAAACAATGGAATTGATGGTACAGAGTTGTGGAGGACGGATGGAACAGAGGAGGGTACAGTCATGGTAAAGAATATTGCGAATGGAGACGTGGGTTCAAATCTATCCAGATTTTTATTCAGGGATGATGAAACTTATTTTTATGCAACTAACCAGGCCTCAAACTATGGTTTATGGCAGACTGATGGTACTGAGAGCTCGACTTCTTTGGTTGTTCCAAATATATCCCCATTTGAAGTTTTGGGTAAAATCGGTACGGAATTTTATTTCTTTTATAATGATGGCGTAAATGGAACCGAACTCTGGAAAACCGACTTTACAGAGGGTGGAACAATGATGGTAAAAGATATAAATGCAGGAAGTGCAAGCTCATACCCAAGCTCAAGTAACGATAGAAACTCATTAATTATTAACGATAAGTTATTTTTTACTGTTAATACTGCAACCTCAGGTGTTGAATTGTGGGTAAGTGACGGTACCGAGGTGGGAACAGTGTTGGTAAAAGATATACGGAGTGGTTCGACAGGCTCAAGTCCTGGTGGTTTTGTGGCTGGTACATCATCATTGTATTTTTTTGCAGATGACGGAACTAATGGTAAAGAGCTGTGGACATCAGATGGTACCGATGCTGGTACATATTTAGTAAAGAATTTTGCTACGGGAGCAAGTGGACAAATAGTAAATTCAGGACACTTTCAAGGTGATATTCTCAACGGAGTTGTTTATCTTTCAATGACAGACGGAACTGGTAGCTATGATCTTATAAGAACCGACGGTACATCTGCAGGTACATATCTTGTAAAGAATTTGCCAATTAGTTCATCCAATGCAATTGTCGACAGGTTAATTGTCTCGAGTAATGGATACTTGTATTTTATAGGAAATTCAGATGCGGGAAATAGCAATGAAACTAGTTTATGGCGATCTGATGGAACAACAGAGGGGACAATTCCAATCCATCAACTCAAGACAACTTCGAGTGAGTCTGCAAGTATTGGTATGGTTCCGACCACTCGAGGTATTTATTATAGCTTCGATCATCCAGTATATGGTTATGAATGGTGGTTTACAGATGGTTTTTCTACAACTTCTACGCCACTCGAGGATGTAGGTACGGGTACAATTGACGGTGCATACGCCTCAAACTCAAGAGTGAGTTCAGGTAGCGGCTATAACTCTCGAGGTAATAACTATGAAAATGTGGGAGAGACATTTTATTTCGTTGGTTTTGACTCTGAGCATGGTAGAGAGCTATGGAAGACGGATGGAACTTCAGAGGGTACTTATTTATTTGCGGATATTGTAGAAGGGATAGGTTCTTCACTTTCTTTGCCATATTTAAGTTTTCAGGAGATTACTCATAAGCTTTATTTTTCTGCAAGTACTCCGCAGTATGGTAGTGAATTATATGTTGTATCTCTTACCCCCACTACCACCCTCTCTTCAATCACCACAACAAGCATTTCACAGACAGGAGCAACAGTATCAGCAAGCATCACCGACGTCGGCTTCTCTCCAGCACACACACGAGGCTTTAACTACGGAACATCACTAGCATATGGTATGAGCACCACCACAGAAGGAAGATACAGTCTCAGTACTCACGAGTACACACTCTCAGATCTTACATGTAACACTACCTACTACGTACAAGCTTTTGCAGTAAATACGTACGGTACAACAACACAAACAACATCATTTACTACATCTGCTTGTGATGCTTCGGCAACCCCATCCCGCCGCCGCGGAGGAGGGGGAGGCTCACGTATATCACCATCAGCCACATCAACAGCCCCAGTTACTCCAACAACACCACTCCCAACTCTCGTACTACCACCAACCACAAGCTCTAATACCACTATATTCACCCGCGACCTCACCTTCGGTTCTGTCGGAACCGATGTCATTGCTCTCCAACGCTTCCTCAACTCTCGAGGATACATCATATCTACAACAGGACCAGGTTCTCCAGGTAATGAAATCAATGTATTTGGATCAAGAACACAAGCAGCACTTGCACGATTCCAAGCATCTGTTGGTATTACACCAGCATCAGGCTACTTTGGCCCTATTACACGCACTTTCGTGAATGCTCTTGGTACTCCAGTTCAAACTCCAATCACACCAAGTACTCCTACAGCTCCAACTAAACCACAAACCTCAACAACACCTTCATCACAAACAACAACTCAAACCACCTATACCCGTGACCTCTTCCTTGGCTCACGTGGCTCTGATGTCACAGAACTCCAAAACTTCCTCATACAACAAGGCTACCTAGAGTCAGGCTACGCTACTGGCTACTTCGGTACTCTTACACAGTCTGCTCTTATTAAATTCCAACAAGCTAAGGGTATTACTCCTGCGCTTGGGTACTTTGGGGCAAAGACGAGGGGCTTTATTACTCGGTAGTTTTGTAGAGTACAAAACCTGCTTGTTTTGTGCGGTATACTATAAGCACTCTATGGTCAAATACACTATTAAACAGCAGCACTATGAAGGACCACTCGATGTTCTACTCGAGCTTATTGAAAAGCGCAAGCTTTTTGTGAATGATATTTCACTTGCTCAGGTGACTGACGATTATATTGCATACATTCAAGGAATGGAAACAAAAGACCTTGGCGATATCTCGTCATTTATACTTATTGCTTCGACACTCCTTTTAATTAAATCAAAGTCGCTTTTACCCAGCCTCACACTGACTGAAGAAGAAAAAGAAGACACACAAGATTTGGAGCGCAGACTTAAAGCATATAGTTTAATAAAAAATCAAAGCCTCATACTCAAAGAAAAGTTCGGTACAGAACCTACGTTTACTCGATCGCATATTGAGCGTATTAATGTTTTTGCACCGCATAGCTCAATTACTACATCTCGCATGTTTGAAACACTACGAAACATCCTTGCCCGAATTCCAAAGACCGAATCAATTCCCCAAGCTACCCTCAAAAAGGTTGTTAGTCTTGAAGAAATGATCGACACATTGTCACGTCGCGTAACTGAGAAGCTCAAAATGACCTTTAAAGATTTTTCTGCTGAGCACAAAGGTGAAAAGGTTAATGTGATTGTAAGCTTTTTAGCTTTGCTTGAATTAGTTAAACAAGGTGTTGTTGAGGCAAATCAGCATAATCACACAACAGATATTCACATTGAAACCAAAAATGTGGGTACACCTCGTTATATGTAATGCGGTATACTGTAACTATGTCGCAAAATCTTGAGCAAAAAATTGAGGCTTTACTTTTTTGGAAAGGGGAACCTGTAAAGTTTTCATATATAGAAAAAATTACACAAGAAAGTGCCGAGAATATTACCTCAGCCTTAAAATCTCTCGAAGAACGTCTGAATATTTCGAGTGGTTTACGCTTAGCTCGACTTGGGGAAGGTAATAGTCTAGAAGTCTGTCTTGTAACTGCTCCACAAGAGAAAAGCTTTATAGCAGAACTAGCTCAGCAGGAATTGCAAACTGACATTGGAAAAGCCGGCATAGAAACTTTAACCATAATTGCATATATGGGGCCAATTTCACGAGCCGATATTGAGTATATACGCGGAGTACAATCACAATTTATTATCCGCAACTTACTTATCCGCGGCCTCATTGAAAAGAAAGACGATCCTCAGGATGAGCGACGTTCTTTGTATTCTCCGACTTTCGATCTCTTGGCTCATTTAGGTATTACCAAAATAGAAGACTTGCCAGATTTTGAAAAGATCCGCAGTGAAGTTTTAGTGCACACAAAAAACAATACGTAGCATGTTTCATCTTCGAGTACGAACAATACTAATTGCACTAATGCTCTTGGGCTTTGCTGGCCTCGGTATTTATTTTGATTCTCGGGCTCAGACGCCAATGCCAGTAACAACAAATACACAGCCTCCAATGAATTTGCGCCCTAAAATACCTTCAACAACTGATGAGCGTCGCAAATCACTTGCAGAGATCCGCAGCATAAACGATAGGATTATTGCTGAAAATTTTCCATCCGACGTTCAGATTGCTGCAAGCTTGGCACAGCCTTCGCGCCAAGATGTGGTATCGGCAACATTACAGGATCCTTTTGCTCAAGTTACTGCCGAAGGTATATACGTACTCACTATCAATACCAATACTAACAATGTAGAAACAATTTATTCTCGTCGTGGTAGAACAGCTTTTCCTATAGCAAGTATTAGTAAGATGATGGCTTTGGTTACATCAGATCTTACCGCTCCCGCAACAACATCGGTCGTTATCAGTACGTCGACAAAAGCTGTTTATCCTAATGATACACTTTTTACCATTGGTGACCGCTGGACAAAAGAAGACCTTATTCCAGCTATTGTAATACCTTCAAATAATGTTGCTATTGAGGCCCTTGCTGAACTCCACGGAGTAAAAGATTTTGTCGAAACAATGAACTCTATGTCAAAAGAAATTGGAATGACGGGGACAAAATTTGTAAATGCAACTGGCCTCGATGAAGCCCATGCTTCAAATATGGCAACACCACGCGACGTTGCTATTCTAGGTGCTTACTTAATTAAGAATCGTCCCGATATATTGGCATTATCTCGCCTTACCACGCACTCATTTACTCGTTCAGATGGGGTAGAGATTACTCTTAAGAATACCAATGGAAGTCTGACCGATGAATCAATTCCATGGCCTGTAGTTGGAGGAAAAACCGGAACAACAGCACGAGCAGGGCAAGCTTTGCTTTTAGTTACCGAGAGTCCTATAAAAGATACTTATATTGTAGCAGTTGTACTTAGATCACAATCGAGAACAAAAGACATGGCACTTGTTCTTAATGGAATTAAGCAATTATCAAGCTTTGCACCATTTATTCAATAGTATGAATCACGAATCACACATTGACCGTCCGTTCTTACTCCTCATATTGATTATTTCTTTATGTGGCTTTGGTATTTTTATTTCTGCGAGCCTCGGTTTACTTACTCGCAATGGCCCTGATATGACTGGTATTGCACTTACACAAGCACTCAGTTTACTGCTCGGTTTCGCAGGTTTTTTTATAGTGTCACATATCCATTATCGCTTCTGGAGGAGCTATGCTTTTATGGGCTTACTTGGAGCAATTGGACTCAATCTTATTTTATTTATTCCAGGAATTGGAATTGAACATGGTGGGGCAGTTCGATGGATAGATATCGGCATCACCTCTTTTCAACCATCAGAAGTGCTTAAAATAATGTACATTGTGTATTGTGCAGGGTGGCTTTCTTCTCGAAAGAATAGCCTTGAATCAATAACACGAGGACTTATCCCATTTTTAGTAATACTCGGTATTATTTGTACATTACTTATTGCTCAATCAGATACCGACACCCTCGTTGTTATTGGCGCTACAGGAATTACCATGCTCTTAGCTGCAGGGGCAAAACTGCGTCACATTGCTCTTATTTGTGGTTTCGGACTCGTCGTTGTCTCGGGTATTATTATTGTGCGTCCATATGCACGTGACCGAATACTTACGTACTTCGATCCAAGTCGTGATCCTAGCGGTTCAAGTTACCAGATTCAGCAATCGCTCATTGCGGTTGGTTCAGGGCAAATGTTTGGCCGAGGTTTTGGTCAGAGTCTACAAAAATTTTATTATTTGCCCGAACCTATTGGTGACTCAATATTTGCCGTGCAAGCCGAAGAGTTCGGCTTCGTCGGAAGTATTTTACTCATCGGTCTGTATGTTGCTTTGGCATGGAGGTCGCTCAAAATTGCTCAAAAAGCGCCCGATGCTTTTGGTGGACTCATTATCGTAGGAGTTGTTATACTTATTATCGTAGAGTCTTTTATGAATATTAGTTCAATGATCGGTTTATTACCACTCTCGGGGCAACCATTACTTTTTGTTAGCCACGGAGGAACAGCATTGGCAATCATATTAACTTCGGTGGGTCTCATTGCTAACATTTCTCGACATAAGAAAAAAGTTGGAAATGATATAGTTGTAGCAGAAGAAATAAATTAAAAAATATGAAAATAGTATTTACAGGAGGTGCTACAGGAGGACATTTTTACCCACTCATTGCAATTGCAGATGCAATGATCGATATTTCTGCTGCTCAAAAAATTATCACTCCAGCTTTTTATTACATAGCGCCAACTCCATATAATCCCCGAGCGCTTTTTGATCGTAATATACAATTTATACCAATATCAGCGGGTAAGTATCGCCGATATTTTTCTGTGCTCAATTTTACCGATATTTTCAAAACGATAAGCGGTATATTTTCTTCAGTAATTGAACTCTATAAAATCTATCCTGATGTAGTTATCAGCAAAGGGGGGTATGCAAGTTTTCCTCCACTCGTTGCTGCACGGATTTTACGAATACCCGTAATTATTCATGAGTCTGATAGTGCACCTGGTGTTGTAACACTATGGTCGGCTCCTTTTGCAAAAAAGATAGCAATTTCATACCCACAAGCTGCAAAATACTTTAAAAAGAAAGATCTCGAAAAAGTTGCCGTTACAGGAAACCCTATGCGACAAAGTGTTCTACAACCCATTACTCACGGAGCTTTTGAACACTTTAATCTTGAAACCGATGTGCCAACGCTTTTAATTCTTGGTGGTTCACAAGGAGCACAGCTCATTAATGATGTTATTGTTGAATCACTCCCAAAGCTTCTTGAAAAGTATCAAATCATTCATCAAACTGGTCGAGCAAATTTAGCATACGTGACTCAGATTAGCGGAGTTGTCTTAGCAAAATCAAAGTATGCAACACGCTACCATCCAATTGATTACATCAATGATTTAGGGATGCGTATGGCTGCTGGAGTTGCAACTCTCGTAATTTCTCGAGCTGGTTCAACGATATTCGAAATTGCAGCTTGGGAAAAGCCTTCAATCATAATTCCTCTGCGTGAAGAAGTAAGTCATGATCAAACAAAAAATGCTTTTGCATATGCTCAAACAGGGGCATGCCAGGTTATTGAAGAGCACAATATTAGCTCGGCAATTTTGTGCACACAGATTGATTCAATATTGCAGGATACTCGAGTGTATGACGTAATGCGGCAAGCTACTAAGAACTTTGCACCTAAGGATGCGGCCCATAAAATAGCCACAGCGGCGCTCGAAATCGGTATTTCGCACGAAAAGTAGAAACTTGTCAACATTTTGGCACACTTGTGCTCGGTGTGCGCATGGTATACTTAGTATGTTATTCGTTAACTCAATAATTTATATATGGAACCAAATAGATCTGGTATTTCAGTAACACAGTGGGTCATTACGGCTATTGTCGTAGTAGCTCTTATTGTGTTTGGTGTGTACATGCTTACTCGCGGGGATAGTATGCCTGCCGGTACTCCTTCATCTGTGACAACAACTCAGTTGCCACAGTACAAGAATGTGGTTACTGTTACTGATCAGTTTCCTGGTAACATTGTATATGTAACAACAGTTGAACTTGCAAAAGATGGTTTTGTTGTTGTGTACGATGCAGATCCAGCAAAGGGTGGTAAAGTTATGGGTACTTCATACGTAAAGGCAGGAGTGCGACCAGGTCAGGTTAACCTTACAACAAAGACTCTCGATGGTAAGACATACTTCGTGGCACTTTATGTAGACTCAAATGCAAATGGTGTATTTGATGCAACAGATGCACCAGCTCTTGGAACAACAGGTTCACCAGTTGTTCAAACATTCCGAGCAACATTAGCAGTGGGGGATAAGGGCTAATACCGATGGTTCGATTCTCTCTATCGAACCTCATACAAAAAACAGGCGGTGTCGCAATCATGGTTATTATGGCGACACTGCCTGTTTCGGCATATGCACAAAATGTCGATGTGCTGCAGCGACAAATCAATGACAGAAATTCAGGTATTGAACTTCTAGAAAGGGAAATTGCTCAGTACCAAAACGAGCTCGAGTCAATTAGTAAAGAGGCAAATACACTTCAGAATACTGTTCGCTCACTCGAACTTTCACAAAAAAAGATTGAAGCTGATCTTAAAGTTACCCAAGCAAAAATCAATGCTGCAAATGATAAAATAGGGAATCTATCTGAAGACATTACAGCAAGAAACGAGCGCATACTTTTTAATCAAAATACGATTAAAGAGAGTATTAAGACTATTCACAAAAACGATTCAGTTTCACTTGTTGAAATTCTACTCGGTGATCTATCGCTCTCAAACTTTTTTTCTGAAGCTGACAGTCTTGAGCGAATTCAAGAAGGGGTAAGTGAAGCTATTACCGAACTTGAAGCAAGTAAAAAGACTCTTGAGAATAATAAAAAATCTGTTGAAAACCAGCGCGCTGAATTATTAAAATTACGCCAACAGCTCAGTAATCAAAATAAGCTTTTGGCTGATACAAAGGCTGAGCAAGCATCACTCTTATCTGCTACAAAAAATACAGAAGCAAACTACAAAAAAATTATCGCAGACAAGGTTGCGCAAAAAATACTTTTCGAACAAGAAATATTTAAGTTCGAATCAGAACTTAAAATTGCAATTAATCCATCATCAGTTCCAAAGGCTGGAACGGGTGTTTTGAGTTGGCCTCTTGCAAGTGTAACTATTACACAATATTTCGGCAATACTCCTTTTGCAACAAAAAATCCGCAAGGCTATGGTGGACAAGGACACAACGGTATCGATTTGCGTGCGGCTGTTGGTACAAAAGTCTTTGCTCCGGCTGATGGTATTGTTGCTGGTGTTGGTGATACCGGTTTAATTCGTGGCTGCTATTCATATGGACGCTGGGTAATGATCAAACACCCAAACGGCCTTTCAACATTGTTTGCCCACCTATCAACACCTCTTGTTAAGACCGGCCAAGCAGTATCACGTGGTGATCTTATTGCATACAGTGGTAATACCGGTTATTCAACCGGCCCACACTTACACTTCGGCGTTTACTTGACCGAAGCAGTTCGAATCACTAAACTTACTACGAGTCGAAATTGTAATGGTGCCGTAATCCCTGTCTCTGACCCACAAGGTTATATGAATCCATTGTCGTACCTATAATCTGCACCCACAATGTAAGTTCGTAAAATTCTGTATATTCCGAAACGATGTTTACTCCTCAGCCGCAGCCACATTATGAAATAACCCTTGGAACACAAGAGCTCATACAACAGCTTATTTTGAGTTTTCCTGACATTGAAATACCTTTGACTCAAACTGTTCAGTATGCGGAGTGGCAAATTAAGAATAAGCGCAAAGTCATATGGTTTTGTATTGTTCGAGACGGAATTTTTTGTGGCGCAGGCTTAGCGGTTCGTTATCATATGGGCTCAACCCGTATGCAGTATTGGTATACCCCTTATGGGCCAGTTATGGTAGTGCCAAATTCTGCAAATATTCGACAAGAAATTGAATGTATGAGCCGTGTTCTGCGTCAAACTATTAAAAGCATTGAAGAGTCACTCGCTGTACTCAATCACAGTACAAACACTACAGTTTTCATTCGTACTGATGCGACGATTTATACCTCGTTACCACAAAAAATTAAAGGCAAAAAAGTATATCAAGAACTCGTTCCTCAGGGTATACAGAAACTTATGCCCCAATATCGTTTGGGTGGATCATATTTTCAGCCACGCGCCGAATGGCATATATCACTTAAGCAGACCTATGCCGAAATATTGGCAGCAATGCATCATAAGACGCGATACAGTATTAAGCTTGCCGAAAAAAAGCTTGCTGAAAAGATTGTATCGTACGAAGTTGTTACAGGAAAAGATATTTTAGGACATCAAAAAAACTTTGAGGTTTTAATGAAAGAAACGGCTGAGCGCGATAAATTTTGTATGCACGATCATGCTTATTATAAAGCTGTATTTACTACAACATCCCGTAGTAAAGGCGGTTTTCTTATAAATGTATACGAAGGGGTAGGTGATGACCAAAAACTCTTGGTTTCGAATTTGATAGTATATACAGAAACTTCGGCATATTACTTGTTTGGAACTTCATCAAATAGTGGTCGAAACCTCATGCCTACATATTTAGCACAGTGGAAAGCTCTTGAGCGTTCTAAGCGAGACGGTAAAATATGGTACAATTTTGGTGGTATATCGACACCTAATTTCCCCAAGTTTGGTTGGAAGGGAATTACAGAATTTAAAACAAAGTTTGGTGGAGAGGCTCGTGTGCACCCATTTATGTACGACGTTCCTGTTCGCCGATTCCGATACCTTGGCTATTGTTTAGTAAAAATTATTTCATATATACGATCCTATGTCCGCAATTAATTTTTTCAAAAAAACTATTCGCTCAATAACTCCACATGTAGTACTAACGGCGTACCATGCTCTTTTGTCGTACATTGGTCACATACTTGCTGGTATGCCATCCAAAAAGATGGTAGTTATTGGCGTTACCGGAACCAAAGGTAAAACTTCAACAGCAAATTTTATTTGGTCAGTGCTTAATGCTGCCAACATTAAAACGTGCATCATTAGTACGGCAAACATTCGCATTGGAGGAAATGAGACTCTCAACTACTATCACATGACAATGCCGGGGCGTTTCGCAATTCCGAGCCTTATGAAAGATATGGTTAAAGCAGGCTGTTCGGTATGTGTTGTTGAAACAACATCAGAAGGACTTAAGCAACAGCGCCACCGTGGAATAGTCTATGACATTGCTGTCTTTACCAATCTTACTCCCGAGCATTTACCATCGCATAATAATAGTTTTGAGGAATATAAACAGACTAAGGGTTTGCTCTTTAAGGCTGTACAAGACCGGGGTGTTAAGCAAAATTCAGTACGCAAAACAATACTCGGGCGACAAATTCCTACAGCTATAATTACCAATGCTGATAGTGAACACATGCCATACTATGCGGGCTTCGGTGCAGATACAAAAGTAACTTATAGCCTTACACACGGCGATGTTGTTGCGACTGCAATTAAAAGTAATTCAGGAGGTACATCGTTTACGGTTGGTTCAACGGCGTACACCACTCCAATTCTCGGTACATTTAATGTATATAATATTCTTCCTGCACTCATTATCGGCCGCATTCTTGGGGCACCAGAGCAAGATATGGTAAAGGGCATTGCTTCGCTTGCGGGCATTCCTGGCCGCATGCAAGTAATGACACAAGCAAATAGTCCTTTTATGGTAATCGTTGACTATGCACACGAAAAACAGAGTATGAATGCTGTGCTTGATAGTGCTCAGAATATAAGAGCAGAACACAACCGCGATAATTCACAGTTAACTTCGAACGGCAGGATAATTGTACTCCTTGGTGCAGAAGGTGGTGGCCGAGACCCTCGAAAGCGTTTTGAAATGGGTGAAGTTGTTGCCCATAAAGCAGACATTGCCTATGTAACCAATGTTGATCCCTATGAAGATGATCCAAAGATAATTCTTGAAGATATAGCACAAACAGCAGAAAAGTTTGGTAAAGTGCGCAATACAAATCTATTTGTTATAGAAGACCGAACCGAAGCAATTACTCATGCAATATCAAATGCTAAAGCCGGTGACATTATTCTTGTAACAGGAAAAGGGGCAGAGCAATCGATGATTATTGGTGGCAAAAGCATAGCGTGGGATGATAGAAAGGTTGTAGAGCAAGTGCTTTTGAACATTCACTCAAAAAATAAGTAAATTGTCCCCAGCTTTAAGCTTACAGAACAGCCCTCTTAACGTGCATGATATAATAGCTTTATGTTGTTGACCTTCGCTGCTCGAAATATGCACACCAGGGCACTATTTTATTTCGTCACTTTTGCAATTTGCTGCACGCTGTCGTTTTTCATGACTGCACAGCAAGCTCTTGCGGTTCAATTGCCGAGCGTCGTTATTGATTCGAATACAATCAGTACGATTGGGGGTCAACCGACCAGCGCAATGCTTTTTAATGGTAGTATCTACACGGTTATAAATACACCAGAGTATGGATCAGAGCTGTGGAAAACAGATGGCACTGGTGTAGGTACCGTACTTGTAAAGGATATTGTTATTGGAGACAGCTCAACATTCCTGTTTATGGGGACTACTACGGACTATCTATTTTTCCGTGGATCGACTCGTGAACATGGTACTGAACTCTGGGTGACCGATGGTACAGTAGAGGGTACTCGCATGGTAAAGGACATAAGACCGGGATCGTCCGGTGGTGTTTCGAGTAGTGTTAACACAGTAATAGGTTCAATCATATATTTCATCGCAAATGACGGTACAAATGGATTAGAGTTGTGGAAGTCGGATGGTACAAGCGGTGGCACATCCATGGTTGCTAACTTATGGGCAGGTGCAGGTTCTGGGTATGTTTCTGGTTCAGTGCGAAGTGTGGGTAGCAATATATTCTTTTTTGGTAATGATGATGGGGTAGGTGGTTCGCTGATTAGATCTGACGGTACTGAACTCGGAACATATTCACTAGGAACATATCCTAGCCTTACTACAAACTTATCCGCTATCGGTTCGTATATTTATACAGGTGGTGAGGATGGCACAAATGGTCGTGAGCTATGGCGAATCGACGGTAACACATTTGCGGCCGAACAAATAAAGGATATTAACCCTGGGAGTGCAAATTCCTTACCAGGTAGTTTTGTGTCTTTAGATAGTAGCGTTGTACTTTTTACTGCAACAAATGTAGCTAGTGGTACGGAGTTGTGGCGAACGGATGGTACTTCAGTTGGTACAACCATCGTTAAAGATATAAATCCAGGAGCTGGAAATGGATCAGTAATCATGACTCTTTCAAAGATTGGTAACAGTGTAATTATATCCGCAAATGATGGTACTAATGGTTCAGAACTTTGGAAAACTGATGGTACTGAGGTAGGTACAGTGATGATTAAAGATATAAACCCAGGTGCTGGTGGTTCGTCGTTTTCTCATTTAGGCTTATATAATAACGAAGTATACTTTTCGGCAAGTGATGGTACAACAGGATCAGAGTTGTGGAAAACCGATGGTACCGAAAGCGGTACGGTACTTGTAAAAGATATCCGTAGTGGAATTGCCAGTTCATCACCTACAACACCATTTGTATTCAATGGATACCTCTATTTTGCTGCAGATGATGGAATAAATGGACTAGAACTCTGGAGGACCGACGGTACCACAGGTGGCACTGTGCTCGTGAAAGATTTTACTGGGACGAATGGTATAGTTTCTATATCGATGGTTGCACCATCAAATAATGGTGAACTTGTTTTCCGAATGGCTACATCGAGTAGTAACTCAGAAATATGGAAGACTGATGGTACTACGGGCGGCACAGCACTCCTTAAAGATGTTTTTAGTGGAACAACAGGTTCAGGTGCTACCGGTGCTATGTTAAAGATCGGTAATACGACATATTTTTCTGCAACAGATGCAGCTAATGGCGCAGAACTCTGGAAAACTGATGGAACTGAAGGTGGTACAGTACTCGTAAAAGACATAAGAGTAGGAACAACGGGCTCATCTTTAACAAACTTTAATCAACTTGGTTCGCAACTTATTTTTACTGCAAACGACGGTACAAACGGTACAGAACTCTGGGTTTCTGATGGCACGAGTGGCGGAACCGTAATGGTTAAGGATATAAGATCAGGTTCAAGTTCGTCTGCGCCAACGAGATTTCTGACAGCTTCGTCGAGCCTATTCTTTACGGCAACTGACGCTTCGGGTATCGGTCTTTGGCGTACTGATGGTACTTCTGGCGGTACTACCTTGATAACAGGAACTGATTTTTTTGTACTCACCGCTTTTCCAAATAGTCAGGTGATGGTTGATTCCGTTGCATATTTCTATGGTGTTGAGGCCGCAGGTGACGGAGGCGGGGCTTTGATTCGCTCAGACGGAACAATAGAAGGAACAACTGTTGTTAAAGATTTCTTTGCAGGAGACGACGAATCACTCTTAAGTATGGCGGCTACAGCTGATGGAAATATCTTTATTATCACCAACGATAATGCGAATGATGATAACTACCGACTTTGGAAAACTGATGGAACAACGGTTGGCACAGTCCTTGTAAAAGATTTAAACGGAGGTAGTCCAATAATGCAAACAGAAACTTCGGCGTCGTATGATCCACTAGTAGCAGGTGATACTCGAGTATATTTTGAAATGCAGACAGAAGATGCTGGCTTCGAGCTCTGGACTTCTGACGGAACAACAAGCGGTACTTACATGATAAAAGATATATACGAAGGTACATCAGATGGTGTGACGGGTGGTTCATTGTATTCATCAATACTTCAATCACTTGTGGTTGTCGGCGATGTTGCATACTTCCAAGGTATGAACGAAGAATATGGGGCAGAACTTTGGAAGACTGATGGTACTGTCGAAGGAACGTATGTCTTTGATATATTCCCAGGACCAGGTAGCTCTGCTCCCGCAAACTTGATCGTAACCAACAACGAGACTGAGTTATATATGTCAGCAGTATCACCAAACGTCGGACGCGAACTTATGCGCCTCACTTTAACCCCAACCACCACCCTCTCTTCAATCACCACATCAAGTATCACCCAAACAGGAGCAACAATATCAGCAAGCATCACCGATGTCGGCTCTGCCCCAGCACACACAAGGGGATTCAACTACGGAACATCATTAGCATACGGTATGAGCACCACCACAGAAGGAAGATACAGTCTTAGTACTCACGAATACACACTCACAGACCTCACATGTAACACTACATACTTTGTCGAAGCTTTTGCAGTAAATACGTACGGAACAACAACACAAACTACATCATTTACCACATCTGCTTGTGATGCTTCAGCAACTCCATCTGCATCCCGCCGCCGTGGGGGAGGAGGCAGTATTCGAACCACAACACCGCCAGTTATTCCATCAATCCCACTCCTAACTCTAGTTGTACCACCAACCTCAAGCTCTAACACTCCAATATTCACCCGCGACCTCAGCTTTGGCTCTACAGGTACTGACGTCATTGCTCTCCAACGCTTCCTCAACTCTCGAGGATTCACTGTATCTACCACAGGACCAGGTTCTCCAGGTAATGAAATCAATGTATTTGGATCTAAAACTCAAGCAGCACTTGCACGATTCCAAACATCTGTTGGTATCACACCAGCATCAGGCTACTTTGGCCCAATTACACGTACCTTTGTGAATGCTCTTGGTACTCCTACAACACCCACAACTCCATCTGTACCACAAACATCAACAGAGACTACCTACACCCGCGACCTCTTCCTTGGTTCACGTGGTTCTGATGTCACCGCCCTCCAAACCTTCCTCATACAACAAGGTTACCTAGAGTCAGGCCTCGCTACTGGTTACTTCGGCACCCTTACTCAATCTGCTCTCATTAAATTCCAACAAGCCAAGGGTATTACTCCTGCGCTTGGATATTTTGGAGCAAAGACAAGGGGAGTGGTGGGGAAGTAGCCCTCGGTTTAAGTGGTACTTAATACACGCCGTATACGCAACAAAAAACCGCCTGAGCGGTCTTTTGTTTGTCGAGACTTAGATAACGTTGACTACTTTCTTTCGAGAGATAGTGTTATCAAAGTTTACCTTTCGCTTTGACGAGAATGATACGCGACCATTCTTAAGAGCAAAGAGTGTGTGATCCTTACCCATACCTACGTTCTTTCCTGGAAGCATTTGTGTTCCTCGCTGTCGAACAATGATTTGTCCAACCTTTGCTATTTCATTCGAGTTAATCTTAACACCAAGGTATTTTGGGTTCGAATCTCGTCCGTTTTTTGTTACTCCACCGGCCTTTTTTGTTGCCATAGTTCTACGATAGTTCTAAATTAATTACCAAGAGAGTATACAGTATGGCCCTATAAAAATCAAGGCCGAAAGGGTTTTAGGGGATATTTAAAGTATTTGAGTAATTTTTGAACAAGATTTGATCGCGGTTTGATCCGGTTCTGATAGGGTAGAGTATGCCCAAAGGTATTATAAGTAAAAACGGTCTACATAAAGCTTTATATAATAAAATGCTTGTATGTGCCGGTGTCGGGTTGCTTGTAGTAGCCCTCTTGGGGCTTAATTTTGCTTATAGAGAGTACCACAAACCCGATTTGGTCATAAGTGCTCGTGGCAGTGAAAAGCACAATCAGGGCTTGTTTTATGGCTCTCAGAGCTCTAAGAAGTTCGGTTTTCCTTGGTGTAGTGGACCAGCTCGCTTAAAGCCTCAAAATAGAGTTATTTTTAGTAGTTTTGACGAAGCAGTTAGTGCTGGTTTTGAACCCACAAAGGTATGCAAGGGCCTTAAAAACTATAAAAGTGTAGGGTAGGGGGCTGTCCAGCTCAAAGGCCCACCAACAGGTGACAAAGGCTAATTAATGTTGTATCGTAAATATTCCAAAATAGCCTTATTTCATAAGGGTTTTATAGCCTTTTTGACGCATAAAATGCTTGACACGAGGTTTAAAAAATGCTATCATAGTCTATGTAAGTGAGGTGCTCTTGAGTACCTCATTTTCAATTTATGACATCACTTACAACTGGAATTGCTTTGTTCTTCACATCGGTATACGGAGTATCAACTTTGACACCTGCGGACATCGAGGCAAATGCGCTTACTTCAGTAACAGCGCCGGTAGTTGAAGAGGTACAGCAAGTACCCCTTACACTCGAACAGTATTTGAGTGAGTATTATAAAGATGAACCTCTCCTTGTAGAAATTGCTAAGTGTGAATCTACACTTCGACACTATGACTCTAAGGGTCGTGTGCTTCGAGGAAACGTTGACTCAAATGACGTTGGTGTTATGCAGATCAATGAGCGATACCACCTTGAGAAGTCAGCAGAACTCGGTTTTGATATCCATACTGTCGAAGGTAACCTTGCATACGCAAAGTGGCTTTTCGGAAAGTATAGTCACCAACCATGGAAGGCTTCAAAGCCTTGTTGGGAAAAGACTCAAGCCTTTACGGATTTTATTGAAAACAAGGCTCGTCTTGCGGTGAACCAGTAATACCGATTGCAGACAAACATATAGAAAACCCACAACCGCTTTGGTCTAACCACCAAGGCGGTTGTGCTTTTACATAAGAGAGTTATACTAGTTGAAGCTATGAGTTCACGTGTTAAAACAAAAGGGTCGGCGCTCCAAGAAGAGCGCCGGCGTTATCCGACTACATCGTTTAGGCGACGTGGCTACCGCAGTAATCATGCGACCAACGTCTGGAAGACGGGGTGCGGGCACGCAGTAAACCGACACACAGCAGCAGGTCGTGTTGTTCGGTTCTCAAAAACTGCACAGAGGCAACGGCCCATCCGCGAGTTTCAGTCAATTCCTCGACAAATTTCTCTCGCCGTGCGGGTTGATCCCTACGCGAGCGGACTCTTTATGCTGCTGCTGCCACCAGCGCGGGCCAGAAGCATCATCCTGATCATGCGCTGTATGTGCTAGTCTCGCCCAGCAACACGCACGCAGGATAATAGAAATTCAAGCAAACCCGAGCATTGCTCGGGTTTTGTCTTTTTGTAAATATTTGAAAAGAAGCATACGTAAATAACATAGCGAAGAATAATAATGTTCTCTTAAGTAAGTTATAAATTTTAATCATCCGTAAGCTTTAGGGTAGGGAGCAAAAGTTTCACAAATTTATTTACTGAAGAGTTCATTTATTGGGCGAATGTTTTCTCGCAGTTTAATATATGTATGTCGCACAATATATCTTTTACGACACTAATATATAATAATACGTAAGGTTAAGGCTGGGACATATATTGTTGGATTGGTTTGGGCTCTCGTACCTTTGGATATCCATATAGAAAAATAGCCGTCGAGGCTATTTATCCGCAGTCTATTCTATTGAACCATTGCACGCCCTCGATCCTATTAAGGTCTACTATTTTTGTCTGCATACTTAAGAGCCGCTTGAAATGGTTCCCAGCCCAGATCAATGATGATTCTTTCCCAAACAAATGTTGCTGGAGTCTCAAGAAAATTATCCCAAACATAAATCATTTTTTCTTGTACGTATGAAAAGTTTTCTCGAGATGTTTTTGATTCAGCAATCTGTCGAATGTTGAAACCAAAATAACTGAGAACAAGAATTCCAATGACGATAATTACGATTGTTCGAATTAGGCCACTCTTTAAATTGCGTGCATTTGTGAAGGGGAGTCTCCCCTTGCCCGCTACCCCTCCAAACGCAACATTCTTATGCTGAATATTCATATTTAGTTTCTGCTCAATTGTATGTACGTATTCTATCATATGAAATTGTACCCAGTGCCACAGAATTAAGAATAGAAAAAGACCCTCCTCGCGTTTCTAGTGTATTTCGTGAGCGCGAGCGAAGAGGGTCTTGGCTGATCCTGTGCATATGCGGATGAGGCATGCGCACAGTTTTGGCAGAAGGTTGTGAAGTTTTTCAACCTCAGTGCAAAAAGTATTGCACTTATCAGCTATGCAGCTGACCGCTCGAGCAACCATTTTCCACTTGAATCGACTGTACTAGCCAAGCCTTATTTGAAAATGCTCGAGTGCCAAAATTAAGTCGGGAACCGGCCCACACGCATTCACCAAAAAGCAAATACATGCGTCAGGAGGGGCTCTGCCGGTTCCCTAAAGTACGAAAGCTAAGTATATGGTACACCTTAGTACAAAAAAGGCAATACCGTAGGAGTTGCTATAGGAAAAAGGGAAACTTAGGCTACACCAATAGCTTTGCGCACCTTTTTGAGCGTATCAGAGGCTACCTTTTGAGCATGAGACTCCCCTTCTTCAAGAATTTTAGCGACGATTTCGGGGTGAGATTCATAATATGCGCGGCGCTCGCGGAAAGGTTCAATAAGGGCGAGTATGTCAGCAAGTAAAGCATCCTTAAGAGCTTTATACTTTCCTTTGTGCTGTGCATAGAGTGAATCAAGCTCGGCTTTTGAGCGGAGTAAAGCATGAATGGCGTAAACATTCTTTGGAATTTCGCCACTTGAGTCGGTGACAATACTCATAACAGCTCGCTCGATTTCTGCCTTTGTTCCAAAGAGTGGAATTGTGTTCTTGTAACTCTTCGACATCTTTTGACCATCGGTACCTGGAACGGTTGCCACATCTTCACGAATATATGGTTCGGGTAATTTAAATACTTCGCCGTAGGTAGAATTAAACTTAAGTGCCAAGTCGCGAGTTATTTCTATATGTTGCTTTTGATCTGCGCCAACAGGAACAATATCGGCATTGTACAAAAGAATATCTGCTGCCATTAAAACTGGATAGGTAAAGGTTCCAACATTTATTTCTTTATTCTTTGCTTCGGCATCTTTAAAGGCATGGGCACGCATAAGAAAAGGCATAGTGGTGAGTGTGCCAAAAACCCAAGCAAGTTCAGTATGTGCAGGAACATGTGACTGCCTAAAGAAAGTTACCTTTTTTGGATCAAGACCGATAGCAAGGTAATCTAAGATGAGACTGTGAGTTAAATCACGCATCATAGCCCCGTCATGGATCGTATTAAGTGCATGAAGATCAGCAAGCATAACAAAAGTCTCGTATTCATCCTTCATGCCAAGGTCAACAAATTGTTTCATTGCTCCAAAGTAGTTTCCGAGGTGCGGTTGTCCAGTTGGTTTAACTCCAGAGAGTAGTACTTTTTTCATGTAAATAGTATACATCAAAAAGGGCCGGCGCGCATACGCGCCGGCCCCCTGAATCCCCCTCTACTTGCCGATCAAGTGAGGGAGGAGGCCAAGGATGAGAAATGTGGCCCCAATATAGGCCCAAAATCCAACCCTGATCGGGCAGATTTTCCATTCCATCTTCCTGTCCTCCAGCTGCAGCGAACGTCGAATGACGTTCGTCGAGATGTCCGGCTCCATAAACAGGAACCGGACACTTCTTACAAGGAATGTTTTCACTGCTAATAATAATACCACAAAAACTAAAATAGCGCAAGTTATACAACAAGCGCTATTTTAGGCATTATTTGAGGCTCGACTAGGCTCTAGTGTGTACTCCTCCAGTTCCTAGTTTCCCTTTTATAGCCCTTCTTCTTTAAGGCTTTGTACGAGCTTTTGGGCACTCTTAGAAAGCTTTTTAGGTAGGTCGTAGAGTACGGTAATAAGCAAGTCGCCACGCTTATTTGCTCCATGGCCGGTCATTGGTACGCCTTTACCCTTAACACGTAAAACATCGCCATGTTTAGTCATGCTTGGAATTGTTACGGTAAGCTCACCTTCAAGTGTTTCTAGGGTAATGTCGCCGCCTGCAAGTGCTGTAGAAAGCTTAACTTGAGCAGTGGTTACTAAAGAGCTGGCATGTTTTTTAAAGCGAGGATGTTCTTGTACCCAGATTCGCACAATTAAGTCTCCGGGACCAGCCTCACCTTGTTCACCTTTGCCGGGAACTCGTAAGCCTTCGCCACTTTCTATGCCAGAGGGAATAGTTACTGATATTTTTTCTTTACCAATAGATATGTCGCGGTTTGTTCCAAAGATAGAATCCTTGAAAGTGATTTCAATGTCGACAGATATATTGCGACCTTTTCGAGGGCGACGACCACCGCCACCACCAAAAAACTCTCCGAAGATATCACCAAGGTCGAATTCAAATGAAGCTCCGCCCTGCTGTGCTGCTCGAGCAAAGTCGCTGTAATTAAAGCCACCAAAACCTTGTCCGCCAAAGCCCCCTGCTCCGCCGTATTGCTCGAAAGAGCTGCCGTACGTATCGTACTGCTGTCGTTTAGCGGTGTCGGAAAGTACCCCATATGCTTCGTTAATCTCTTTGAACTTTGCCGCATCGCCACCTTTATCGGGGTGGTGCTGATGTGCTAGCTTTCTAAAAGCCGACTTAATTTCGTCGCTTGAAGCAGTTTTAGATACTCCGAGAACTTGATAATAATCTTTTGAGGCCATTGTAGTTACAGCGTATGAGGCTATTTATTTTCTTTGAACTCGGCATCACGGATGTTTCCATCAGTGCCTGTATCGTTTGATGAACCCTGTGCTCCAGCTTGACCTTGCGCACCTGCTCCTGGTTGTGCACCAGCTTTACTCATTGCTTCCCACATTTTTGAAAGCTCAGTTGAAAGAGTTTCAGAAGCCTTTTTAACAGCTTCAATGTCAGTTCCTTTGAGAGCTGTTCGTAGGTCGGCTGTCTTAGTTTCAATTGATGTAGCAAGCTCTGCAGGAAGTTTGTCCTTAGATTCTTTAAGAGACTTTTCAGCAGAATATGCAAGCTGCTCTGCAGTGTTGCGAGCTTCGATTTCTTCTTTGCGCTTTGTATCTTCTGCACCATGAGCCTCGGCATCTTTCTTCATACGTTCAATTTCTTCTTTTGAAAGACCTGAACTTGCTGTGATCTTAATTGAGTTTACTTTATTTGTTGCCTTATCTTTTGCCGAAACGCTAAGAATTCCGTTAGCATCGATATCGAAGGTAACTTCTACTTGAGGAACTCCGCGAGGTGCTGGTGGAATACCATCGAGGATAAATTGACCAAGAGATTTATTGTCATTGGCCATTGCTCGCTCACCCTGAACAATGTGAATCTGCACTGATGTTTGATTATCTGCTGCTGTCGAGAATACCTGTGATTTTGATGTAGGAATTGTTGTATTCTTTTCAATGAGTCGTGTAGCTACTCCACCCATAGTTTCAATACCAAGTGATAGTGGAATAACATCGAGCAAAAGAACATCCTTAACATCACCAGCTAGAATTCCTCCTTGAATAGCAGCGCCAATTGCCACTACTTCATCGGGGTTAACTCCCATGTGTGGTTCTTTGCCAAAGTATGCTTTAACCGCATTCTGTAGAGCTGGCATTCGAGTCTGTCCACCCACAAGGATCACCTCATTAATTTCATTGATCTTAAATGGTGAAGCTTCGAGTGCTCGCTTAGTAATTACCATTGCTCGGTCAATAAATTCTTGTGACAATTCTTCGAGCTTTGCTCGAGTCATCGTAATAAGGAGGTGTCGTGGACCAGAAGAATCAGAAGTAATGAATGGAATATTTACTTCGGTCTGTACTGCTGTTGAAAGCTCAATCTTTGCTTTTTCTGCAGCTTCATCGAGTCGCTGTAGAGCAAGAGTGTCGCCACGAACATCAATGCCTGATTCGCGCTTGAATTCCTCGGCGAGCCAGTTAATAATTTTCTGATCAAGATCCTTACCTCCAAGGTGGGCATCACCATCTGTTGAGCGAACTTCAACAACTCCGTCACCTACTTCAAGGATAGATACATCGAATGTTCCTCCTCCAAAGTCGAATACAGCAATCTTTTCATTGGTATTCTTGTTGAAACCATATGCAAGAGCTGCAGCTGTTGGTTCGTTAATAATACGCTTTACATCGAGGCCGGCAATTCTACCAGCATCTTTTGTTGCCTGTCGCTGAGCATCGTTAAAGTAAGCAGGAACAGTAATTACCGCTTCTGTTATAGTTTCTCCGAGTCGTGCTTCGGCATCAGCCTTAAGTTTCTGAAGAATCATAGCCGAAATTTCTTCGGGTCGGTACATTTTGTCGCCGAGCTTGATTTCGATACCTCCATTTGCAGATTTCTGCATGTCGAAAGGTACAGACTTAACATCTTTCTGAACATTTGGTTCATCAAAGTTGTGGCCAATAAAGCGCTTAACCTGATAAATAGTGTTCTTAGGGTTTGTTACTCCTTGTCGCTTAGCCAAAAGACCTACAAGTCTTTCGCCTGTTTTTGATTGAGCAAGAATCGATGGCGTTGTTCGTGCACCTTCGGCATTTTCGAGAATTTTTGGACTCCCCACTTCCATTACTGCAACTGCTGAGTTTGTTGTTCCAAGGTCAATTCCAATTATTTTAGACATAGTTTATTTATTATTAGTTAGTAAATTCTAAGGTTTCAAATAGTATTTTAGGTAACCCTTCATTTGTGACGTTTATTGAGGGGTTAGCTTCGTAAACATAATCAGGAGTCCATTCTTCGCTGTCGATTTTAAGAATGGTCTTTTTCTTTCCGTCGTCGGCCACGTCATTTGGAAAGTTTTTTACTGCAATCATCTGCTGTATATCATCAGCTGTGCCTGACTGGTATCCCATCATGAATTTATTATCGCTGATTCGCTTAATATCCAGCATTCGAGCGCTAGTTTCGAAAGCATCGAGGATATCAGTATTATATAAATAATACATTTTGAGTTTAAAATTGCGATCCCCTGTAAGTTTTGAAACATTAATTGAGTCACCGGTCTCCGTTACCTGCGCATCTTTTGGATAATAGAATGTAACTCCAAAGTTTTTACTCGTGTATATCTCCCATTCCTTATTGAGGTCAGAAACTGCGACTACCAGGTTTCTTTCGGAAGCTGCTTGAGGAACAGAAAAATCATATGTCGAAGCAAATCTTCCAATTCCGATTCCAGCGATTATAAGTGCAGTACCTAGAAGAATAGTCTTTTGTTTATTCATGAGTATGTATTAAGAGCTAACCCACAGTATCACATTCACTATGAGTTACAGGTTTGGACCGCGAGTCTTCTGACAGGTTGTAAAAAAGAGTTCTTGAAAAGGAGAGATTGCACCATCGAGTGGGCCAAAACTAATTGTCCGAGTTAATGAAGGACTTGAACCATCAAGAGTGAATGGAGAAGTGCAAGCACCTGCTAGGCACAATGGCTGGTTATTTGATGCAGAATTAGTTCTTGGATCCGAAAAGAGTACTTTAACTCGAATTTCACCAGCAATCTCTGCAATTACAAAGTACGCCAAAACTGTACGACCTTCGGCAGTCGTTATGTACTTCGGAATAACCTTAATTGGAGAGATTTGGAGATTCATTATATGTATAGTATGCCACAAAAAGGACTGTCTAAGCAAGCTCACCAACAACTACTTTGGGAGCCTTGAGCTGCTTTCCATTGAGTGAGTACCCCTTTTGTATTACCCGCACAACTGCATTGGCTTGATTGGGATCGGTAACCTTTTCGTACGATACAGCCTCATCGCGCTGGGGGTCAAACTTTTCACCCAGAGGATTGATTTCTTTAAGGCCATAGTTCTCAAGTGTCTTTACAAAGTTTGTATAAATGTATTCAACACCTGTTCGCCAGTTTTTATCAACTTTTTCCCACGATTCTTTATTCGAAAAAGCCATAGTAAAGTTATCTATGGTGGCTACTAAGTCGCTAATGATTCCCTCATTAGCATACTTAGTAAACTCTTTTTGAGCTTCTTCATCGCGCTTGCGAGAATTAATAAAGTCGGCTTTAGCTTTTTGCCAGCCAGTAAGATATTCTTGCTTCTCTTCTTGAGCCTTTTTGAGCTCGGCACGGAGTTTTTTAATGGTTTCAGACGAGCTTTCTTCGGCAATTACAGAGTCATCAAGATCGCTCCCCACCCGGCGAGCATCTGAGTCTGTTTCCGGCACAAACTGTACATCCTCATTGTTTTCGTTGGTAGTCATAGAACTAGTATACGGATTTTATATGGGCTCTGCAACTTGAGTAATATGGTGTAGTTACAACAAAAAACACCCTTGCGGGTGCTTTTGTAGGCTATTACTAGCGCTTTGACCACTGAGGAGACTTTCGAGCCTTCTTGAGACCGAACTTTCGTCGCTCTTTAGCTCGAGGATCTCGTTTAAGATACCCTGCTTTCTTGAGTTTACCACGAAGTTCTGTGTCGTATTCATTAAGAGCTCGGGCATAACCGTGTCGTACAGCTTCTGCTTGAGAATGCTGACCACCACCTTTTGTTACGACAGTAACTTTGAACTTTTGTTCAATGCCTGCTGCTACGGGAGCATGAGTAACAATGTGCTGAAGTTCCTTTGTTGGAAAGTAAACTTCGATAGTTTTTCCATTAACTTCGAAAGATGTCTTTGTTGCAGGAGTAATTCGTACTCGTGCAGAAGATGTCTTTCGTCGTCCAATTGCTTCAATGTATTTCTCTGACATAGATTTATTCAGTTACATTAAGATTCTTCATGCGCTTCGACCGTAGCGTATTTCCTGGGAGCATTCGATACACAGCTCGTGTAAAGGCTTCCTTATAGCCCTTGCGGCCAATAAGGTGACCAAGAGTCTCATTCTTAAGACCTCCTCGGTATCCAGTGTACGTAATGTACTCTTTTGTATCCTGCTTCTTCTCGTCGATAGTTGCTTTAGAAGCATTGATAATCTCTACATGAACATCTGCAACCTTATTCTTTGCGAATGTAGGCGCATGCTTTCCAAGAAGATATACTGCCGCTTCACTTGCGACACGACCGAGCTTTTTTCCTGTTGCGTCAATAGTAAATTTCATAAAATTACACAAATTCAATGATAGCCATAGCTGCCCCATCCTTTCCACGTGGTGGAAGTTTGAGAACTCGAGTATAACCGCCAAGTCGGCTCTTATACTCAGGAGCAAGTTTCTCGACAAGAACCTTTGCTACCTCTTCGCTACCTGATGTTGAAATAATATCTCGTCGTGCTGCGAGTGTACCCTTTTTAGCTTTTGTTACGAGCTTTTCCACGATTGGTCGCAACTCTTTAGCCTTAGCAAGAGTTGTAGTGATTTTCTTTTCAAGAACAAGAGCGCGTGTGAGCGACTTAATAAGTGCTCGACGCTGACCAACCTCTCGTCCGAATTTTCTGTTAACTGAATGGTGTCTCATAATGGTTTACTTAAGTGTGATGCCGTATCCTGAAAGCACCTTTTTGATTTCCTGAATTCCCTTGCTTCCAAGGCCATCTACATCAAGAATGTCTGCTTCTTTCTTTCGAACAAGGCCTCCAATTGTGCGAATGTTTGCACTTGAAAGAGCTTTAACTGTTCGAGGAGAAAGACCAATAGTATCGATTCGAGTCTTGAGGAATTCAACGTCGAATTCTTTTTCTTTTGGTTCTGATCCAGATGTTTCTGTTGAAACTGTCTCTACAATTTCTTCATCTTCCTTAAAGCCAACAATAGCCTTAAGCTGATTAATCATGAGAGTAATTGATTGTTCAAGAGCCTCATGAGGAGTAATTGTTCCGTCAGTTTCAATGTGGAGGCGAAGACGGTTAAAGTCTGTTCGATCCCCAACACGCATGTTTTCTACTTCGTAGTTTGCCTTTCGAATTGGTGTAAATGTTGCATCAAGAGCAATAGTACCAATATCTACCTTATCCTTCTGAAGAGTTTCCTTTGGAACGTATCCAAGGCCTTTCTCTACAGTAATTTCCATATCAAGCTCAGCTGACTTTTCGGTAAGCTGTGCAATATACTGGTCCTTTGTGATAAGTTCGATTTGTCCTGGGATTTCGATATCTGATGCTGTAACTGTCTTGATTCCCTTTACCTTAAGCGACAAAGTCTGAGGCTCATCTCCAGTTAAATGGAAACGAACTTTCTTAAGATTCAAAAGAATTGAAATAATATCTTCTTTAATGCCCTCAAGTGCTGAAAATTCATGGCTCACGCCTGAAATCTTCACGCGGGTGATTGCGGCACCTTCGAGAGATGAAAGAATAATTCTTCGGAGAGAGTTACCTAGAGTGTGACCGTATCCTGGATAAAGTCCATCAATTTCGTACACACCGGTAAAGCCCTCTTCTTTGATAATCTTTGGTTTTGTTGGAAGCACAACGTGGTTCGACATGGTTTTGATATTAAAATGCTCGTAATTATAAATTAACGGCTATAAAACTCGAGGATCGTTCCGACGTTAAACATGAGTTCTGATTGCTGGGCGAAAGGTGCACCGTCAACAGTGATCTTCTTAAGCTCTGGATCGACCTTCATCCATGCTGGAACACGGACTGTCTTAAGTCGTTCTGGTAGAGCTGCGAAGAGTCCTTTTGACTTACTACCTTCTCGGATAGAGATAATATCTCCAACCTTTACCTGCATTGATGGAATGTTTGTGATAACACCGTTCACTGTAATATGGTTATGAGAAACCATTTGGCGTGCAGCCTGACGTGTTGGTGCAAAGCCAGCTCGAAGTACAACGTTATCAAGTCGGCTTTCAAGTGTTCGAACAAGAAGTTCGCTTGAATTACCTTCTTTTGCTGTAGCTTCTGCTACGTAGCGAGCAAACTGTCGCTCAGTAATACCGTAGGTAAAACGAGCTTTCTGCTTTTCCATAAGACCAAGAGCGAAATCACTCTTTGGTCGTGGTCGAGCAGCTTTTGAATTGCGCTGTGAGCGAACTTGGAACTTCTGAGTTTGAGTTTTCTCAAAGATCGGAGCTCCGAGTCGTCGCGCGATTTTATATTTTGGTCCTATTTTCATGGCTTTTTATTATACGCGTCGTGGCTTACGAGGCTGTGGGCCGTTAAAAGGAACCGGTGTTTGGTCCTCAATGGTTGAAATACTAATTCCTTTCGAGATAAAACCGCGAATAGCACCTTCGCGGCCTGATCCTACACCCTTAACTACGACTTTTACTTCTTTCATTCCAACTACCTGTGCTTTAGCAGCGAGAGTTTCGCCAACCTTAGCAGCAGCAAATGGAGTACCCTTCTTTGCACCTTTAAATCCAAGTGCTCCAGCTGATGACTGGGCAATTGCATTACCAGAAGCATCGGTCAAAAGAACAAGAGTGTTGTTGTATGTTGATTGCACAAATAAAACACCTGTATCAACTCGCTTTTTAAGGCTTGTTGTTGCGGCAGGTGCTGGTGCTGCTTTAGGAGCAGCTTCTTCGGTTGTTGTTGTAATTTGCTTTTTTGCCATAACTCAATCGTTGTTAATAAACTACTTCTTCTCTTCTTTCTTGCGACCGGATCCCATAGTCTTACGAACGTTTCCTCGTAGAGTACGTGAGTTTGTCTTTGTTCGCTGACCTCGTGCAGGAAGACGCTTAATATGACGTGAGCCACGATATGACTTAATGTCTTTAAGGCGCTTAATGTTTGAAGCTACTTCTCGCTTAAGATCTCCTTCAATTGTATAGCTTTCAATAATGTTACGAAGAACATTTTCTTGCTCTACTGTGAGATCTTTTGGTCGAAGACCGTAGTCCATCTTTGCTTGATCAAGAATGTATTGAGCGCGTGAGCGACCAATGCCATAAAGCGCTGTTAGCGCAATCTCGATTCTCTTATTGTCTGGAATTGTTATACCTAGGATTCGCATAATTATAAATTAGCCCTGTCGCTGTTTATGGCGAGGGTTAGCTGAACAAATAACATACACATAGCCCTTTCGGCGTACTGTACTACACTTTGGACAAATTTTTTTTACTGAAGCTTTAACCTTCATTGTTTTTTACAATCGTTTGGTAATGCGCGCCCGTCCTCCATATGGATCCAACTGGAGTTCAACTCTATCTCCAATTAAAACTCGAATACGATGTAATCGCATTTTTCCTGCGAGGTACGCCAATATGACTTCCGCACCCTGAGTTCCCTTTGCAGGTAACTCAACCCGGAACAATGTGTTTGGAAGTGCTTCCACCACAGTTCCTTGAGCAATCATATCGTTTTTAGTATTGACATCCATTACTTTTACGCGTTGTAACATAGTAATTGAAAACGCAAAAAAAGTCAATACACTGCCTGTTTATTGACTCTTTGTGGTTAGTTTTGCACATCATTTTTGGCGGTTTGACCCACAATTTCTACCTTAATTTTCTCTGGATTCTTAGGGAAAGACGGCAAAATAAAGCGTTTCCACAATGGCTGAAGAACAATGTCGGCACTCGCTATTGCCCCATATTTACTCATGATTTTGCCACTTTCACTAAGCTTTATGCCAGCAAGATCAGTACTCAAAGCTTGTGTATCAAGGCTGCCGCGTAGGGTTACTTCACCAAAAACCTTGAGTGCCAATGAAGTTGCCTTTTCTAGGTTAAAGCCTTTTGGTTCAGAAATTGAAACCTGAAGATCATTAAGTTCGGGAATAGTGAAAGGAATGTTTCTAAATTGTGCAATGTGCTTGCTTGCAAGAGCATTTGTTAAGTCTTCTGTTCTAAATATTGCCGCATGATAGTGCGCTTTAAGGCTTACATTAAGAACAGCTTCACTTGGATCAGCAACTTCTGAGCGGGGGTCAAAAACAACTCTTGAGGCACCTTTAAGCAAAACATAGTCAACCGGTAGTAGTTTGTGAGCTTCAGCTTCAAAGAAAGCATTTGCTTCTTCTTTAAGTTTTTCTTCTGCATCTTCAAGGTCAGAAGAATCGACAGTTACTTTTCGACCTGAGGCTCCCCCAGCAAGAGCAGTTTTGAGTCGAGCATAGAAACCAGTGTACTTTGGTGAGCCAATATAGCCAGGGAGCTTAAAGTCGCCCGTAAGGTCAGAGATCGACATATTGTATTCAGGACCAGGTGCTTGAGCGGTTACGCGCACATCAACACTTCCTGCCTTCTTTGTTGTGCCCGTCATCTTGTACCCTGGAACTGATACTTGATAGTCAATTCGATATACCCTACCCTTAGTATCCTGAATTCGTGTTCCTGCAACAAGTGTTTGAGGTGTTGCACTATAAGTGTTAAAGATAGTTACTACACCTTTTGTTCGAGTTTCAGTGCCAACGCTCAGCTTACCCTCGAGTGATGTTGTTGCTGTGTAATTAAGAGTTAAAAGTTCATAGTCGAGTTCTGTACTCAAAGCTTCTTTTTTTGCAGTAAGAACTAAGTTTGTCGTATCAACACTTTGACTTCGAGGTGTTACTAAAACAGTTGCTCGAGAAAAAACCAAAGAGAGTGCAGCAAAAATTATTGCAGCAAGAGCACAGATACTTAATATCCAACCAAAAAAAGATCGGCGACGAAGAGAAACTGTTTCAGGACTTCGCAAAAGATGATCAGGAACTATATAGCGGCGCTCTGTGGCAGCTGGTTCCTCATCGCTCAGAGGCTTTTTTGTAGAGATACGATTGTTTTCTGCAAATTCTTCAACAGAATTTACTGTAGAACGACGCAGAGGAGCGCGGCGTATTGCCGGCTTCTTTTCAATGTTAATCTTGCGGATAGTTTTTCCTTCAGGTGGAACAACATCCTCAATTGTACGACGTGCAACCATATACTCTATTTTAGCATGTGATTGTAGAGTGCAATAGCATACATACCCACAAGAAGACTTTTATGTGAAGAAGCGTGGAAGCCAACATAGTTTTCAACAAAGCCAAATGTTATTGTGTCTGTTCTGAGTCTGTCACGCGCAACGATATCAGCTGGTAGTTCATTGTTGGTAATATGATGTGCAAAATACGCTGATCTTTCGTGTGCCCACACAAGAACATGTGCAGGTAGTACCGAAACCTCATTAAGCGTTCTAAACTCTGCTAAAACCTGTTTAAACCACTCTGAGCCTGCAGTTTCAAGGGCATGCTCGATTCTTACACTCTCTTTCTTTGTTCCATAAGCTAATTCGGCTTCTTTTGGCTGATTATGCCCTTCTGAATGCATGTGTATTACAGATTCGGCAATCGGTGTACTAATTTTGAGTGAGTGCGCAACTTTTTCGGTAACATGTTTGAGCCCATATGGAAGAGTTGCAAAGTTTTTAGGCACAGATCGAATAACACTAATTATGTCGGTTACTCCACCGTGAATATGTATCCACATGTATTCTTCTTCTTTTACAATGTGTCTGAGAGCTGTGTACTGCAAAACGAGTGAAGAGTGCACATGCTCTTCTGGAGCGTGAATATATTCATGCACAGCCTTGCGCATTGCTTTAAGAAAATCACCCGAAGCAATACCCGATATATAACTTACTTCAAGTTTTCGCACAGCAGCCTTTTCTATTCTTGGAACGCTATAGCCATTTTGTCGAATATCAACAATGTATTCTTCGATAAATTCAAGGTCAAAATCAAAAGTGTCAGCAAATTTACCTTCGGTATACAGAGTCTCAAAATCAGCTCTTTCGTGCTCGAGGATTCTTTGTATATCCTTGTCGCTCACCATGTGTGGCTTGTCATACTCTTCGGTAATTGTTCGAGTGCGCACAAATGACCATGGCGAAGCTAGAACATAATCAATTTTTGAAATTGTTTTGATTTGGGTAATTGCTGGATCAATTGAGGGTAAAAGTGTATGTGAGATCTCTTTAGAAACTTCTTTAAGAGCAAGGAGAATTCCTGCTTGCCGAGTCGGGTGATCTTCGTGAGTATGATTACGGGTCGAAACATGCTTAGAACAGATTCCAAGAATTATAGGCACTCTGCCCTTTTGTACAAAAGTAAGAATACCGCGCACGCGAGTACTTTCAATATCAAACATGAGAGCGAGTTGACTTTCTCGCGAGCCAAAAATTGAGGAGAGAAATGATCCAGACTTCATACAAATAGTATACAACCAACTGAAGCAAGTCGTTAGTGGAAAACAAAAACCCCAGCGCTTGCGCGCTGGGGGTGTGTGGCTCGTTTGGCGACGTTGTTTAGTCGCCGTTCAGGTATCCCTTGGGAGCGGGGTACCAGGTGCCTTGTGCAGGAGGGCGGATGTAGATTCCCAGTCCTTGCGTGGGCCTGGGTGCTTCTTGCAACCGAGCCTCTTTCAGATTGCGATTTTTCATATGTCCAGAAAAAATAATATCAAAAAACCACACTACTTTGCAAGTCTTCTGTGGATAATTAAATTGTGTCTTAATAGTTTAAGCAAGAATAGCTTTAATACGGCGCACCCCTGCTGAAACAGCTTCTTCTTTCTGAATCTTGAATGTACCAAGAGTGCCTGTATTTTCTACATGTGGTCCTCCACAAAATTCTTTTGATACTGCTGTGTTGAGAGAATCGCCAATATAGTACACAGATACAGAATCGCCGTATTTATCTCCAAAGAAATGGAGCGCTCCCGAAGCCTCAGCTTCTGCTTTAGGTAGAATTACTTTATGAACGGTAAGTTTCTGTGCAATGTAGCTGTTGACGAGGTCTTCAACTTTTTTCTTTTCTTCATCCGTCATCTTTGTTGGGTGCGTAAAGTCAAAACGGAGGCGTTCAACAGTAATATTCGAGCCTTTTTGTTGTACATGCGTACCGAGTACTGATCTAAGTGCCTGATGTAATAAATGAGTTGCTGTGTGGTATCGAGTTTCTATTTCTCCCGTACTTCCCAATCCTCCTTTAAACTTTTGTTCCGCACCGACACGACTAAGCATTTGATGCTTCTCTTTTTCTAGTTCAAAATTTTTAATAAAGATTTCTTTGATATCGCTAGGAATTGTCTGGCCTTTACTTTCTAAAAACAACCTATCCACTTCTTCCAAACTCATTTCTATTGGAAAACCGTATGTTGAATAGAGATTAAATAATCCCTTACCATCGAGAGCTTGTGTTTGTATAATTCCTTCATTATTACTTACTGCGACCTTCCTAAGCTCTTTTAGTCCACTTTCTAGAGTTTTCCTAAATTTCTCTTCTTCTTTAGCAATAACTTCTTTAATATCTACTATATTATTAATGATTTCAGGATATGTATCCTTGTATGTCTCCGCAACAGAAAAAATTATTTCTGAAAGATTATTAGGGGTAATACCAAGAATATCTGCATAGCGAATTGCTCGGCGAATGAGGCGTCGAACAATGTAGCCCTGATCACTATTTGAAGGCACTGCCCCATCACTAATGAGCATTGTTGCTGCTCGCATGTGGTCTGCAACAATTCGGTATGCTTTTACATTTGTTTCAAATTTCTCTAGGTCAGATATTTTTTTAATAGATGCCTTAATGAAGTCAAAAATATCAGTATCAAAAATATTGTCTTTCTTTTGGATAACTGCAAGAAGTCGCTCAAAACCTGCTCCTGTATCAACATTCTTTTTATCAAGCTTTCGAACAATAGTGCCATCTTTCTTTTCGAATTCCATGAAAACATCGTTCCAGATTTCTACAACTTGCTGTTTTTCATCGGCCGCACAGTATTCTTCATATGAAAGATCTCCGAGACCTTTTTCGGTAATATCATAAAACATTTCAGAACATGGGCCTGTTGGACCTGTCCAAGTATCTTTTCCCTTTACTGCTGGCCACCAGTTTGAGTCAGCTCCTTTTGCGTAAATGCGGTGCTCAGGCATACCAACACTCATCCAAATCTTTTTTGCTTCTTCGTCGAAAGGCGCATTAGCGTCACCCTTAAAAATAGTAACGTAGAGACGATTTTTATCGAGTCCAAGACCTTCTGTTTTTGAGGTTAAAAATTCAAAGCTCCAGCGAATAGCTTCTTCCTTAAAGTATGAACCGAGGGACCAGTTGCCCATCATTTCAAAGAATGTGGCATGAGTTTTGTCGCCGATGTCTTCAATGTCGTTTGTTCGAAGGCATTTCTGTAGGTTTGCAAGCTTATCGCCTTGTGGGTGAGGTGTTCCCATAAGGTATGGAACAAGAGGCTGCATACCCGCAGTGTTAAAAAGAACGGTAGGATCGTTTTCAGGAATAAGAGGGGCCGAAGGCAAGATTGCATGACCTCGGTTCTCGAAAAACTTTAAAAAGCGTGCTCGCAACTCGTGTGATTTCATGTGTGTACTCTACCATACTCTATTTAGAGTCGGCAAACATCGTCGATTTCTTGAAGAACTCGCGAAATATGCCGTTCATCAAACTGTAGTTTTCGTAACATGTCGGGGTTAGCTGATATATCGGTGCACAAAAGCACTCCAGCATCAAGGAGTTGTCGCTTTGCAGTGTTTGAAAGAGTTGATAGACATGTAAAAGGATGTAATGAAAGCTCTTGAATCATATCCTGAAGGTTATTGGTATGCGGATAGTTCCACCCTATGAGTCGTAGGCCTTGGCATTCACTGTACTTTACAGCTTGATCAGTAAACTTTGTATTAGTAATAAGCCAGCCGTCGGTCATTGTGCGCTCTTTGCCCCCAAACATAAATTTCTGTCCACGCAAATCATCAAATCGAGCTTTAATATACAGAGCAACTTTAAGATCAGACTTGAAACCAAATTCATTATGAAATTTTGCTTCAACAAAGATAAGTTCATTATCTTTCCATGCAACAATGTCAACTTCATGCGGTACACAGTGCCCAACCACAATTTGATCAACGAGCGTTGAATAACCTTTCTTTTCAAGAATGCGAGCAACGTATCTTTCGAAAGGAAAACCTCCAGGACCGAGTTCGGAAAGAGCACGGCGCAATGAATACTTCATTGCTGTTTGAACAGAAATAGTTCGTAGTATGTCAAAAGCTCGAGTGTAGATCTGCCCTGTTGTCATGCCGTTTTTCATTTCGGCTCCAACATTATTTACAATTTGAGTTATTTGCTCAGCCGTCGCTCCTGCATGCTCGAGTGAGTCAATAAGCTTACTCTCTTCAAAGAGTTCTTTTGAACCGTCAGCTTTATTGACATAGATCAAATGATTCATAGGTAAATTATATCATACCCCGCCACCGATTCGACAAGCACCCGCCAAACGGGTGCTTACTATTTTCTATTAAATTTCAATAATTCCGCCACCAATGCAGATATTGCCGTCATAGATAACGAGTGATTGGCCTGCTGATAACGTGCTCTGCGGCGCCTCAAATTGAACTGTTGTGGCATTAGTAAAATGAATGGTTTGCAGTGGTGCTCTATATCGAGAACGAGCCTGAAGCCTCGCGTTAATAAGCGGTTTATTCTGATTCCACACAATATCACTCAAGGTAATTATATTTTTAGCCTGAGGAAGTGTTCCATCAGGGTTCTTGTGCCCGACGGTAAGAGTATTATTTTCAATATCTTTGGCGATAACATAGAGCGGTTCACTATCTGGCCGAGCAGAAGTAATTGTAAAGCCATGTCGTTCGCCAATGGTGTAAAGGAGTGCTCCGTTATGACTTCCGATTTCTTTACCCTGTTCATCAATAACTTTTCCAGGTTCAGTTTGAATAAAGTGTGAAAGAAATTCTTTAATATCAATTTTGCCGATAAAGCATAGACCCTGACTATCTTTCTTTTGGGCTGTTGCAAGCTTAAATTTTTGTGCCAGTTTGCGTACTTCAGATTTCTCAATATTGCCCACAGGAAAAAGAGTTTTAGAGAGCTGCTCTTGAGTAAGGGTCCATAAAAAATATGTCTGATCTTTTTGTGAGTCGTTCCCTGCAATTAGTTTATATGTGTTCGTACCCAGCTCTTTTTCTACTTGAGCATAGTGCCCTGTTGCCACATAGTCTGCCCCTTGTTTCATAGCCCAAGCAAAGAAGCCTCCGAACTTAACATGCCGATTGCACATAACGTCGGGGTTTGGAGTGCGACCATTTTTATACTCGCTAATCATATAATCAACAACCTCTTCTTTGTATTCTTTCTCAAGATCAAGAGTAATAAATGGAATATTGAGCTGTGCTGCCACTCGCATAGCATCAAGGCGGTCGTCTTTCCAAGTACACTGAATCCAGTCTGGTTGCCATACTTTAATAAACACACCGGTAACATCGTACCCTTGTGCTTTAAGTAGTGCTGCCGAAACAGAGCTATCAACTCCGCCTGACATACCCACATAGACTTTTTTGCGGTGGTTTAACATAAACTTGACGGTTAGTAAAATACAGTATATGTTATTTTTAGTTATGCGCAATGCCACAAGCCGTTGATGGTATGTGCATGACCAAGGGTGGCAATTCCGTGCCACCCTTCCTTATTTCTGTTTGAGATACAACCTTTTATTTTCTACGTGCTGTTCGAATGTTACTGCATAGTACATTTTTCCGCTGAGGTTTGATAAATAGTACAAATAGCTTGAATTTGTTGGTCGGAGTGCTGCAAGAATTGAATCAAGGCTTGGGTTAGTAATTGGGCCGCGTGGCAAGCCTTTATATTTATAAGTATTGTACGGCGAATCAAAAGCAAGGTCAGTTAAAGAGACTTCATATGTATTCTTTCCAATAATATACGGAAAGACAGCATCAACCTGAAGAGGCATTCCAATATCAAGACGTTTCCAAAGTATGCCCGATATCATTTTTCGAGACTCAGTCGTGCGTGCCTCTTCCTCGAGGAGTGATGCCATAATAATAATTTCTTTAAAAGTTCGTCCCGAGCGAACAATTTCAGCATCATACGGCTCAAGTTTTTTTGTGAGTGTTGATCTCATAACCGAAATGACCACATCTGCTTTGGTTGTCGGTAGAAAGTAATAGGTATCGGGGAATAAAAACCCTTCATAAGGTAAAGCTTTGGCAATAAACTGAGGAGTATTAAAATTTGGAATGTTTGAATGGAGTATCGAAGCAATTTCTAGAACTGTAAGACCCTCAGGAATTGTTACTTTTATGTAGTTTGCCGATGTCTTTCCGGCAGCGAGCATTCGTGCGAGTGCGAAGTCGGAAAGTGGAACAGATGATGTGTATTCACCCTGTTTAATTAAATTACTATTACCAAAAAGTGCAACGAGAACGCGAGTGAGTAGTGGTGACCTAACAATACCCTGTTCTTCGAGGCGTGATAACGTACCAACCAAGGTGCTTTTTTCAGTGACTTGAAAAGTTACACCTGTAGTACTTCGAGCGTTAAACAATGTCCATAGAATAAAGGGTGTAGCAAAAATACATACTATACAGCACACCTTAATAACTAAGCGCATAATGTGTGCTCGATAGAGGTCCATGGTAATAAATCTTTATTAGATAGGAAGATTTGCAGGTGGCTGACCCTTCTTTGATGGAATACGTGTAAGTGTAGGTGTAGGAGCAACTTGACCTGGGAAGTGGAAAACAGTTGCAAGTTCTTCTGTGCTAAAAGTAAAAGCACTACCTACATAGGGGCTGTAGAAAAAGGCTCGCCTTTTATAGCGCTCAAGCATATCTTTACGCATAGCATTCTGACGAATTTCTTTATAGTCTTGCCAAGGAAAACTAAAGCTTGGGCTACCTTCATCGCCATTTGGTTTAAAGCCATTGAGCGATTCAGAACTAAACTGCTTCCAGTTGCCCAAAAGGCCCGAGATATTTCCTGGAGAAAAGTTTTCTTTCTTGGCAATATAGAGTGTTCTAATACCAACATCAAACTGCTGCTTGGTCATGTTGCGTTCGATTGAAGAGACAATTTCTTCTTCACCTTTTGTAAGAGTAACACGACTCATCTTGCCGTCTTTATCAGGCTTGCCTGACACTTTTGTTTTCGGATCTCGAATAAGGATTTCATTAATTACCTTTTCAGCATCCTCTTTAAGACCATCCACAAATTTCATACGCATTCCACCCTTTTTGCGCTCAGCTTTATGTGCACGAATAATAATCTGTAGCCAAATTTGCTGATTAAACCCAACTGAGCCAAGGAACTCAAGGAAAGGAGCGAGTGGGTCAACCTTAAATTCTTCTTTAGGATCCTTATCAAGACCATAATCAACATATGTTTTAATTGGGTATGGATCTGGCTTTGTAAGTATGATTTCGGCAGCCCAAATATTCATTGATTCTGGATCATGGTGCACACCCATAGCATAGTCTGGAACATCGTACACTTCTATTCCTGGGAATTGCGCATATAAAGAAGATTCAATAAACTGGCGCATACCTTCTCGGGTCCAAATAAAGAAGCGCACAACACCTTCAATAGAAACTATTTCAAGCGAAAACCATGGTCGAGTTTTGCCGAGCCAAAATTTATCATACCAAGTTCCCTCGCCTCCAGTTTGGTGGAGCGTTGTTAAGAAAAGTTCCATAGCAAGTGGAGACTTCATCATTTCTTTTGGGAGCTTGATTTCGAGTGTCTTGTATTTTTGCTTAAAAAAGAATTCTGTTCGCACGTAGTTTACCCATGTCGGCCAAAATATTTCAAAGATTGCAATAGGAACCCAGATTGGCGAAAGATTGATAAAAATATCAAGTGAGCGCTGGCCAATGCTCGAGCTAAAAGCGGTGTTAAATAGTTCAAACAAGCTGTTCATGCCTATAGTATACACTACACTTTGCAACAAAAAAGCCCTCGAGGGGCTCTTTTGTGTATATTATGCAGTTACCTTTGCGTCGTCGCCAATATATTCGTATGTATGGTCTTTATTCTTCTTGAAGAACTTTTGGTTCTGAAGATTTACCATAATAGTGTTTTCTTTAACGTAACGCTCTTTCAAAACCTTTTCAATAATCTGTTCTTTAGTAAGGGGACCGCTCTTTTCAAGAATCTTCTTGATAACGTCCTTAACAACTCCACTCATATAGCCCCACTCTTTGAGAGCATAGAGACCTCGGCCTACAAGAACGAAACGAGAATCCTTAATTAGTTCATTGTGACAAGTTGCAACGTGAGCTTTCTTTTTAAAGATTGTTGTAATTTGCTTTGCAACTTCGCGGAAGTGAATTGGTGAACCGTGTTTTCGGATTACAAGAAAAGCGTAGTCACGCATACCCTTAGTTTTAATATTCGGAGAATGTGCAGCACCCCATTCGCCAAGAGCATTCTGGTCGATCTTTTTTGTAAGAGCGAGCCAACGCTTCATGATTTCTTGATTTTTATATTTTTCTGAAACTTCTTCAAGGTGCTTAAGAAAATCTGAAATCATTTCGGCCTCAGGAAGCAAATCATCGTTATCAAGACCTGCATAAAGCTTGTGGAGTGAATCCTCAACCTTGCGAGCAAGATCATCACTTACATGCCAACGATGTTTAAAGTGTTCATCTTCTTTGCGCTTTTTAAAGCCTTCGCCAATAGTAAGGAGGAAGTGAATGTGGTTCTGAGTAGCAGAATCTTTTGCGGTAAGCTGGAGTAGATCGTCCTCAACAACGATTCCACCAAGAGAGTGAAGGAGCTCTTCGAGTTCGGTAAAAGTAGCCTTTTCAGTCTTATATGCATCAGCCTTTCGAATACTATTGATTGCATAGTTTTCGATTTGGCGAACTCGCTCACGAGTAATGCCGTACATCTTGCCAATAGCATCAAGTGTCATGCGCTCAGAAACCTTTCCAAGACCATAACGATGCATTAAAACATCGCGTGCTCGGTCAGGAAGCACTGAAAGTAGTTTTTTAGTTGTCTGCTTTGGTTTGAAGTTGAGGGTTACCATATAATTTATACACCATTTGTATCATGTATTCACTTGGGAGTCAATTTGACTGAACTCGTCAGCCCGTGTTCTTCCCTGTTTAAGCCATAGTACAATACACTATATCGCCTTGTATGTCAAATCTTTAACTAATAAGCCACATTTTATCTATTTTGTAACGATGCTAATGATTTTTTTGGGAATATACACGAACTTTACTACCTCTGTACCCTGCGTCCACTTGGCAATTTCAGGTAGTTCAAGCACTCTTTTTTTGAGTGATTCTGCCCCCTCTTCTACTTCGACGGTAATTGATGCGCGAACTTTTCCATTTACCTGCACGCCAAGAGTGAAAGTTGTTGCTTCACACATTTTTTCATCGTACTGCGGCCACGCTTCGGTATGAATCGAAGTCGTGTGTCCGAGTGCATGCCAGAGGTCTTCTGTAATGTGGGGAGCAAAAGGAGCAAGGAGCTTAATTAATGTTTCAAATTCTTCTTGTGAAATTGCTTCTGCTTTATCATAAGCATTAGCTAAAACCATGAGCGAACTCACTGCTGTGTTAAATCTAAATTCAGGAATATCCAAACCAATCTTTTTAATAGTTTGCGCCCGAAGTCTTGATCGTTCTTCGGTAGGTGTAGCTGATTTTTGAACCTTAGTATGTAAGCGCCACACTTTCTCGATAAAGCGACGGGTACCGATAATGTTGTCTGTACTCCACGCTGCAGACTGGTCAAAAGGCCCCATAAACATTTCATAGGTTCTAAAGGTGTCTGCTCCGTAGGTCGCTACTATTTCATCTGGGTTTACGACATTGCCATAGCGTTTTGACATTTTTCTACCATCTTCTGCCATGATGAGGCCTACATGCTGGAGCCGCTTGAATGGTTCTGTTGTCGAAACTACACCAATATCATATAAGAACTTGTGCCAGAAGCGTGCGTAAATAAGATGTCGAGTTGCATGCTCAGCTCCGCCGACATATACATCAACAGGTGCCCAATACTTTTCTCGCTCTTTGGATACAAGCTCATTTAAATTACGTGGATCCATGTATCGAAGGTAATACCATGAAGAACCAGCCCATTGTGGCATGGTATTTGTTTCGCGGTGCGCAGGACCGCCGCACACAGGGCATGATACATTTACCCAATCAGTAATTGCAGCAAGTGGCGACTCACCTGTACCTGTTGGCTCATAGTTTTGAACATCGGGGAGTTTTACGGGTAAATCTTTTTCTGGAACAGGAACAACTCCACACTTTGCACAGTGGATTAATGGAATTGGCTCACCCCAATATCGCTGGCGAGCAAAAACCCAGTCACGGATTTTGTAATTAATCTTTTTTTCAGCAAGACCAGCTTTTGAAAGCTTTTCAATAATCTTTGGACGGGCTTCTGCTGATGTTAAACCATCAAACTCACCAGAGTTAATAAGGATACCCTCACCTTCATAGCACACTTCAAGCCTTTCAATTTGCTCAAGACTGGCATCTACGTTTTCTGTTGCAGGCTTTAATGAGACTTTGAGTGGAATGTTATGTGCTTTTGCCATATCAAAGTCGCGCTTATCGTGCGCATCAGCAAATACTGCTCCTGTTCCATATGCTCCAAGAACAAAATCTGATACCCATACTGGTAATTTTTCCTGTGTTGCAGGATTAATTACTTTGAGGCCTTTGAGCTCAACTCCAGTTTTATTACTCTTATCAGTTCTTTCAATGTCGGTTTTATTTTTTACTTGATCGATATAGGCGTTTACCTCACTGATATTGGTAATTGAGTTTTGATACTTTTGAATATAAGGGTGCTCTGGAGCAAGAATTATAAAAGTACCCGAATAAATAGTGTCGATTCGAGTTGTAAATACAGTAATGGCATCCGGCTCGCCTTCTTTACTTGTATCATCTATTACAAACTTCACATGTGCCCCTTCACTTTTTCCAATCCAGTTTTTTTGAAGCTCAACAATAGAGTTTGGCCAGTTTAAATCTTCTGTCCCAAGATCATTAAGGAGTCTTTCAGCGTAATCGGTAATACGAAGTACCCACTGTCGAAGAGGTTTCTTTTCTACGACTGTGCCACAACGTTCACATTTGCCATCTTCAATGTCTTCATTTGCTAAACCTGTTTTGCATGAAGGGCACCAATTAATTGGTTCATGTGATTCAAAAGCTAATCCTTTTTTAAAGAGTTGTATAAAAATCCACTGAGTCCAATGGTAGTACTCTGGGTCAGTTGTATTAACTTCTCTACTCCAGTCATAGTCACAGCCAAGAATTTCCAATTGCTCTTTATAGCGAGCAACATTCTTTTCTACAGCTATGCGCGGGTTAGTTTTTGTTTTAATTGCATAGTTTTCGGCGGGTAAACCAAAGGCGTCAAAACCCATAGGGTGGAGCACTGAGTACCCTTCCATTCTTTTGTGTCGAGAAATAATGTCGGTAGCAATGTAGCCCTTTGGATGTCCAACATGAAGGCCTTCACCCGATGGATATGGAAACATATCCAGAACATAAAACTTCTTCTTCGAATTTTCGTTTGTAGTGTATGTTTTTTCTTGAGCCCACCATTCGCGCCACTTTTTTTCGGTAGAGCGATGGTCGTATGCTCGGGGTGTTCCTTCTGTATTCATGCGCACAGAATACCACATTTATTGAGCTTAATAAAGGCACGAAAAAACCCCGCCATGCCAAGCACAGCGGGGTTTCGTAGATCCTTGCTCGCCTTTTGTACCGAGCATGCTTTACAGCCAAAATATACTGCACCATAGCCACTACCCACAAGCAGCATGACTGCTGCAGTGAGTGCGAGTGCCAAGGCAAGTTTGCGATCCCTGCTCGCTCCCGCCCACTGTGCCCTTATCGTTGTGGTCCACAACGTAATGAGGCCACAGAGCACAAGAAACAGTAGAATAAATAGCAGATTATACAACAAATTTGCCATACGAACCCTTTCTAGTAAAAGCATTACATGCTTCTGATTTTTAGGCAAGAGACCTCTTTGTACAAGGTCGGCGCGTAGCTAACACAAAATAATACACTGATTCCTTTGCGTCATGACAATGCTAATTTTATTTTTCTGTGCAAATTCGTGAACGGCTTGGGTTGTTCCCGGCCAGCACTGAGATTGATAGTCGTCAACAACAATAATCCCGCCCTTATTCATTCGTGGATAGAAAAAATCAAGCCCATCTTTCATTGACTGATACAAATCGGCGTCGAGGTATACTAGTGAGAATTTATTACTTTCAAGACCGTGTGTTGTCTGAGGAAAAAATCCTTTTTTGAAAATAACTCTTGTAAAGTCTGATTTCTGAGAAAGAAAATCTTTAACGAGCTCGACAGAATTATTTGAAAAGCTGTCTTTATTCTCAATATTGTCTTTTTCTATAGCAAGAACCCCTGTTGGCGGAAGACCTTCAAAAGTGTCAAAAAGAAAAAGCTTTTTATCAGTTCCTCGTGTTGCTTCAAGAATAATATGTGCTGTGCCCCCTTTATATACTCCAAGTTCAGCAATGTCGCCTGGAATCTGCTGCACGGCTTTTGTTAATTGATACAACATGAAACAGCGATCAATGCTTACAACCGTATTATTGCGTATGTGCTCGTAGTTTTTAACAAACTCAGTATCAAAGCTCCAAAAACCATCTAAAGAATTAATAGCTTTAACTTCATAGCCCGCAAAGTTCATTACTTTGCCGAGGATTTTTTTAGGCTTTAGAATAAGATTTCTGAAAAACGGCGCTATTGTTAGTTTCATTGTATTAGTATACAAGAATACACTGGGAGTGGGTAGCTCGGCCTAATGTTCTACTCAGATACCAACTTCCCTGCGAGGTACCTCTCGACTCTTTTTTGTTGTCTTTCAATACCATCTGGCCTAGAAATGAATTCTTCTGGTGTCATAAGTAGCCACTCAGTCCCTTCACTTCCAAAGACAATATCCGATGCTTTTATTTCAGGGAGTTTTGCAACAAAGAAGTAAGATTTTTTATCTGGTTCAATAGCACTCTGAGTGGTACAAGAAAATTGAATGTCACTCTTTTCAATATCAATTCCAAACTCTTCTTTCACTTCTCGTTTAAAAGTGTCGAATGGTGACTCATCTCCTTCGCGGCCTCCGCCAGGCAGATCTATATGACCTGGTTTATTGTCGGTTTTATAATCTCGGCGATACGCTAGTATCTTCTTTCCAAGAAAGATAAGTCCCTTGGCACCATTGAAGTCGACTTTTTTGTAAGTACTCTCGTGTATCATTTTTTAGAGCTTTAACTTTAGAGCACTGGCACTTTTTTAACGTAAAATTTGATGCTTAAACCACTGTTCTTGGAAATGAACGGATCGACTAATTTCGTCGTCATTCATTGATATGTTTTTTGGCATAACCACAAGCTTGTCATCATCGTTATCTAGTCGGTGAACAATAGCTTTTACGATGCCGGTTACTTTCTGAAGTGGTTGATTAGTTCCAAGATAATATGCATCCAAGTCCTCTCCATCAGGAGCTTTTACATTCTCAAGGTAACCGTAGTTAACTTCGTATGTGAATCCATGTTTCGGGTGCTTACTTCCTAGTGGTCGGTCGAATATAACCTCAACCTCTTTTCCAAGGAATTGCTTGGCCAATTCGAGTGATTTAGAGTTGCTTGTTTCCATATTTTTACCTAAACCTTAAACTC